>Ga0207841_1000017_pt1 | contig 458450 bp, 452 predicted proteins | sample HigsolmetaGSP18D_FD_184846 | JGI IMG/M metagenome (GOLD analysis project Ga0207841, IMG submission 184846) | High solid enriched microbial communities from the Joint BioEnergy Institute, USA - SP1-8-D (SPAdes) | ecosystem: Engineered > Bioreactor > SSF (Solid state fermentation) > Aerobic >... | reverse complement strand
CCTATTGAGACACCATTCTCAAAGCCCACCAAGTCCTGCAAATCAAGCTCTTAATCAACTAGTCAAGGGCTGTCAGATTGCAATGCATAATGCAGTCCTTCTGGCACAGGAAAACAAAGAGTTACAGACTGCCAATTAGCACCAAAAAAGAAAGAGGAATGCACCTAGATCCTATATAGCTACTGGAGGTATTCTAACAGGTGCAGAAGAACTGCAATGTGCTCAAGAAGCTGATCAAAGGCAGGAAGAGGTGGTTGCGCAGGCAGATCTACAGCCACAAAAGTGGGCACCACCAACATGCAGCACATGTAATATAGTAGGCCATACTAGGATGCAATGCTCTAGGCGCTAAGCAATTGATATATAGTGTATATAGCTTCAATACTTGCAGTGTTGATAGTCTAATTGCAATTTGAAAATATTTGGTAGTGGTTGGGTGGCCCGTTCGGTGGTGTGGCCTGCTTAGTGGTTGATTACGTTAATTAATTGATTTACTCTAGTAATTATCTTGATAGTTGATATCACACTTATTTAAAAGCCAATCTTAGTAGAGTTATAAATACCCTGATCAACCGCATTATATTGTTGAATAATACTCACATTGAAATTATTTACAGATGATCTGTAAATCTTTATATTAAGCTTATTAATAATTATATTTGTTGTTATATCTTGATTGAAGCCTAAAATAGCGTTTGACAAAGTTTCATATTCAATATTTATTAATAGTAGTTAGATTTAATTGATCTCACTTAACAAAAAAATCATTTACTTAACATCAGCAACTTTAGATGATATTAATCTATAGATAGAATTCACTCTACTAAAGCTAATTCTTCAGTAAAAGTAAGTTTTCAATTTCTAAAATGTGCATCCTAATATAATAAGTGGCCTCAAAATAGTATGAAAGAGTAGCTTAAAAACATTATATACATGTGCTGCAATTGGATATACTTGAAAATTGGTTATTTTTATAAGCATTTATAGCTAAAAGAATTTTGCCTTCTTTATAAATAGCTTGATTTTCTGGTGTTGTAGATATTTTTAACAATAGAAAGATCGAGATGCACTGTGTGGTCTACTAGAGACTGACTAATGTAATTTATAAGTGAGCTGGCCATCTACCTCAACATGCAAATACATTCAATCAATTTTAAATCAGTGTCAACGTCACAAAATTATCAATGTCTCTAAAGAAGACAGATTCTTCTCGCCATTATAGCTTCTTAAATAATTAATTCTCTAGTATTAAAGCTGCTGCTCATGCATATAAATAATATCTTAAGATTAATTTTGACTGTCTGTCTTCAAGATTGTTTTGTACATGCTAATTCAATATTAAATAATCAAAAGCTTATCTCTATCAAAGAATCTGCCCCAAGAAAATAAGATAATGGCACAGGCTTTTAACCTAGTACAAATACTCTATGCTATATACAAGGGTGAGATTTTCTAATTCATCTGTTGTCTCTTGGGATTCAATAATGATAGAATAACCTGGCACAACATGTCCACTGCCATCTATTTTACCTAGGTAGTCCGACTCAGTTGCCTGATCTGGCAATTCCAACTATTGTTGCTCCTTGGTGGGGCGCGCCAACCCCCCTTCCCAATAACAATGATTGTTTGACAATGGCAGCTTATATATGTTCCTGCTGTGCAGGACCATGATGTCAAGGGTTATGAAGCTATATGAAATGCAAGGCTCCTGACAATCTGCTGACCCCAAAGGACTTATAGGTCTGATCTCCGAGAGGATGTTACGAGCCCTTTCTAACCTGCAACGGCCTCTGCGTCTGCTAGGAGTCGGTAACCATCCTAAAATTCGGCCTTCAACGGGCTTAGCAGCAGGCGCAGTATGGGTCCGTTCCTTATCTGCCAGACGGCGTTTGCGTACTGCTCTTTTTTTCCCTGGTTTGAGTCCTTTGCTGACCTATTGTGATGATGTGCGCTGAGACTTGATAGGCCACGGAGTGCATCGCGTCGGGATGGCCACTCCTTGGATTGATAATTTTCCAAACACTGCTCGACCATTCATGGACGAAATGGACAGTATCCTAGGGTTCCCTCTTTCTCGTATTATATCAGACGGACCAAATTCCAAGTTGAACGAGACCGAGAATTCTCAACCAGCAATAATGGCTACTTCGATCTTGATCCTTCGAGTGCTTGAAAAAGAATTCGGTTTTGATACAAAGTCGCGCGTGGATGTTTCTCTCGGACATAGCCTGGGAGAATATTCAGCTTTGGTTGCGGGGGGCTACATTGATTTCAGTTCAGCACTCAAGATGGTTCGGCGCCGTGCTGAGATCATGGCCAGATGTAGTCGTGACGCCTCTCAGCTATCAGGCGAGAGTTATGGAATGGTAGCATTAGTCTGCGAGCCTGATCATCTTAGCGGACTGATTGCGACTATTCAAGAATTCCTCGGTCCTGGATCCTCGGGCTCTAAAGATGATTCGAGCCACGAAGTGCCTCCTATCGAGCAAGTCATGATCGCAAATATCAATTCTAAAAACCAAATAGTACTAAGCGGCAGCATCGAGAGGATAAAAACCCTTCTTGTCCAACTTCGTCAATTTGGGGGTCACGATCCACGTGCGGTGAGGCTGAAGAGTGACAGCCCATTCCACAGCCCTATCATGGCACCAGCTGCGAGATACATGAGGAGCGCACTTGAAGAAGTTACAATTACATTTCCGGCATTGATGCCGTGCATATCGAACGTTACTGGCCTCCCTTTTCAATCAAAAGAGGAACTCAAGGATCTACTGTCCCGGCAATGTGTTGAAACCGTGAGATGGTGGGATAGCATAAGGTATTTGGATCAAGAGCAAGGAGTAAAACGGTGGATCGGTATTGGTCCTGGTAAGGTCGGCAGAAATCTAGTCGGAAAAGAGGTCGGCAGGATCATGACCAAGGGCGGAGGCGTCTGGGCTATCTGTGACCCAAGAGAAGTCGAGGACATTTTGATGGCCCTTGAAAAGACCGAATTTGACGATTCATAGGGTTGTCGATGCGAACGAAGCCAAGCAACACAACAGGAAGTTTCAACATCGCTAAAATCTATACCGGTCAGTCTTCGCTAGGCCTGGTTTCTAATTTTTTGACATTCCGGGCCTTGACTCCATATTACTATCTTCTTACCCTATTCATTATACGCCACAATGCACCCAACCGAAGCTTGGAGGACTCTAGTTACCATCTTTCGGAGCTACACCAAAGTGGCGGACAGATCCTGCGTCATTTTGCAATGCAGCATTGCAACATTTACCTGAAGCTGGAGACCGCGATTCCCACTGTCTATTATGTACCTGCAACCAATTTGTTGCGATTTTATTCCGTCACCGGAACCCATGCATCTCTCAAATTCTATTTTGTGCTCTCGTCTGAAGGCAAATTCTCATGTCCGATATAGAGAACAGGACGTGTAAAGTCGGGTCTCTGTCGGTCGGTGTTGATACCGGAAATTTATTTTCCGATATACTGTCATTTTTTGGACCGTCGGACGATGTATCATAGCATCCGTCGTCAGTCCAAAAAAATTATGTTCTCTCTTGGATTCACTTGGATTAGACGGCTCGCGGAACTCATATTCAGCTAGGTTTCGTTGCTCTCCGTCATATCCCGAAGTGTTCGGTCGGAAGGGCAAATTTGTATCCTGATAAATTTTCGAAAAAGGTCTCTTGGCACACGTTGCCATCGTCAAGGTTTTCCGCCCATCTGTCTGTTCTATCGCCCTTCGTTTCTGGAAAGAATGGATCGTCGACGTTGACACCTGCGCTTGTAAAAGCAACAGGCAGCGTGCCTCATAAACAGAATCGAGGAGAATGATGAACCTCTTGCCCTTTTCTTTTTCCCAAGAGGCCACCAGGGAGATATAATCGGCAGGGCCTGAGTTCGATCTGCATAGCTCGGGGAAGTCCTATATCGTTATTATTTATGTTCTATGGAACTTCCTTCCGTGGACGTAAAGGTGACCGGTCTGCCACTGAACTACAGCTGAGCCAATCTCGGACAGGACAAGGTCAGCTTTACGCGTCCATGCCGGGCATTTGTTGCCCGGAAATGAGGCCTCTCCGGATGAATGAACAAAGAAATATGTCGGTGTGGCATCTGAACGATCCTGTGCTTTGCTCTACATTCTCGCACCCTTTTATCCTTTGGATGATAGAGCTGTAATTAGGATCGAGGTCATCTGGTGAGTGGTGTCCTCAATGGAAATCTACTCTTTTACTTGCACTCTCTTCCCTCCTTCAGTTCCTGTTACCCTCCATCTTCAAAGTATCGCATCATGATCTGGGGATATCTAAGAAAACCGGGAAGTCATTTGATCTTGCGACCTCATCTGCTTGCGTATGAAGAGACCCTCATCTGGTCTCTAGCCTACCAGCAGATGTTTCAACCCTCGAATGTGGGGAGCGGAAATCGACGTCGACGTCTTAGCAAGGTCTCCCGGAAGCCTGTTAATAGTCGCTATAAGGACGTCGCCAATCTGGTAAAAGGCCATCAGAAGTGGACATCATCCTGACGTTGATGAAGCGTGGAATTCATCCAGGAAAATAATAGGAGACGCTGATAAGAAATCCCGGGCAAGCGCAGTGGTCGAATGTTCTTCGTTTGGATTGCGGAGAGAGTATTAGCATGTGTTGCTGTTCGCTGTTTTCTCGATCGTCTGATGATTTCCAGCATGAAATTATTGAAATACCATCTTCGCTTTGGTAAGTAGGCAATGGACTGGCAAGTAAGTCATAAGCATGCTTTGTATCTGCCAACTTCTCCATACAAAAGTAGTCCTTTTGGTGATATCATACTTCTCACTGAATCTATGAATCTATGACACCTTTTTTTTGGGCTTCTTCGAAGGTAAGAGCCAGCTCTTACTCGCACCGCCTCTCTGGTGACCAAGGGACGTCCACGGACACATGTTTGCCCGCCGCACAAATAGACGGTACGTTTCCTAACGAGCGGCTAACATTATCCAAACGGTCTCGATAATCCGATTCTTGAGCTCGAAGCAAAGTTTCTGCAAATGTACCGCAGCCCGAAGCTGGGCAGCGGACGTCCAGTTTCAATTGCTTTGTTGCAATGAGTTTTCTATATTGCATAAGTGGGTCTGTTATTGTTAAACTCATCGATCTGGGCCTGGTTGGCAATAGCCATCGTTGAATGATAACTTAGCCGGAGATCGCAATGGAAATCAAAGTTCGGCCGAAAGATTTTGGAGTTAGCTGTCACAGATCTTGGAAGCTTTGATGACGTCAGTACTGTACTGTGCCTGGGAATATTTCATGTGCCACACCCACATTTGATATACAAGAATGACTGGTGGGTCTAAAAACAAGGTGGTGATACGCACATTTTGGGATCGGGAAGGGGGAATGCTACCCCAGCACAGAGTTATAGCTTAGCTTCAGATCTAGGGAGTAGCTGTCTATATGTTTCACGCAAAGGGAGGGGATCAAACCCAAACAAATGAATTCAATGTTATCTAGAATACTTAGATTCATTTACATAGTCGAAGTCTTTAGTTATTCATTTTGGGAAATTTTGAGGTGCAGCCCTGGAGGCGACCGGTATAGTACTCCCATACGTTAAGGACGGGGCTAGGGACACCTTCCGCCCGACACCGGTCTATAATCCAAGAGTGAGTAAATATGTAATTGCCCTCCATGCTCCATAACTATAGCTTTCAAATACTACTTTGTTTCAGGAGTTCCCAGGACGAGACAGAACAACAGAATACTGGTATTAGGTACTATATGGCGGATGTAGAGCCCCGCTCTTCTCGTAGGTAAATTCCAATCTCTGGTATCTCAGAGAGTAAATAAGCATCTGCGGCTTTAGATGTTAGCCAGACCGGGAGCCCAGGTCTCCCCAATTCGCTTGACCTCTGCAATAAATCTCTGGTTTGTGATTTGCGGAGAACAGGAGGCAGCTGGAGTGGTCTTCGCAGTGGAGACGTGGTCGTCGGGAGCATAAAAAGGATTCTGCAGAAGCTGGACGTAGGCAGTCTGCAAAGCTCGGAACGCCTACGCCAAGAAAGATTAGTGTCTGGATCAAATAGAAAAGTAGAGTTGTACACACCGGCTTCAGGTCCGAATCTCTTAGGCCGGCGACCGCTGTCCCTTTGCGTTTCTCCGTGTCCACGGTCGTTGAGCATCCTGCCATGTCGACTATAATCAAGAACTTCACTCCCGTGTTTGTTAACCAGCCATAGGCCGCCAGTCTCTCATCAACGGCATGTAGAAGGCCAAGGTCCTGATCGACGGAGGTCTGCTTCTGCCGAATTTCGAATATGTCAAGACATGAGTTCAAGAGAAAAGAGAAGTCTAGGTGCGACTCTAGGTGAGGTGGGAAGAGCGAGACGTGAAGGGGCTTATCCTTTGGGCCAGTTAGCCGGTTTGCGCGACTCAGTTACCGTTGGCTCAACAAGTCGGCGCTCTCTCGTACATTCTTTCCGATAATCCCAATGCAGGCTATTGTAGGGCCCGCCATCTGAGAAGTATCCTCTTGCGGATGCCTGTAAGCCTTTGACACCCAAAGGGGGACCACAGAGAGTCTCAATGAGGTGTGGGCTCGCTCTCGGAGGGCTTGTTCCAGGCTTCCAGCCACAAATGGTTTTGTGGCATTTGCGGAGTAGAAGTGCGGGCCAATTGGGGAACTTGTAATGTAATTTCGAGCCCGTTACACAAGCGTACCCGCCGTACCGTCACAAGGTTCCCATCGTCAATAGTAACTTGTTAAACTTGGAGGCCTATGCAACGTCGCGATTGGTCTGTCACTATGTTTGCATACCGCCGGTACAGGGGAATTACCCCATTACGAGCCTTTAGTTTCAAAGTGAAAGAGCCGCACGGCTACTCCGCCCTCATCTCCATCTGTCTCTCGTCGCCACCTCCAAAGATTACAATTATTCCAACCTGTGGATAGAGTACCTCTGATCTGTTGTTCCCATTGATTGCCTATCGAGATTAGATGGCAATGCTATCCTTGTCCAGGACAGCAGTGCCTTGTGCGCTTCGTGGTAGGTCTTTTGCCAACGCTGTGAAATGAATATGCTGATGAGCGATAGCGCAACCGCGTCTCGTCTTATCTGTTACTCGCATACAACCGGCTGCATTGATTTCGAGTTCATCATTGAGGTCTGCAACGGCGCTCGAGAAACGAGGAGAAACTGGCGCTCCTCTGACTGCCTCTGGAAAGGTCCGAAGGGAGGTGCCTTTGCCCAGTCAGGAGAAGAAGGAGGGTGTATTACAATATGCTTTGTTTGTCTATCTTTGTCGATTTCGTTTATATGTGGGTACTGATTGTGAAACATCCTAGGACCACTCTCGATCAGGTTGCAAACTGGGCCCGTCAGAGTTCGCTATGGCCGATGACATTTGGTCTCGCATGTTGTGCTGTCGAGATGATGCACCTATCGACTCCACGATACGATCAAGATCGCATGGGGATAATCTTTCGAGCATCCCCACGGCAGTCGGATGTCATGATTGTAGCTGGTACATTGACAAACAAGATGGCTCCGGCCCTCAGGCAAGTCTATGATCAGATGCCTGACCCGCGTTGGGTCATCAGCATGGGCAGTTGCGCAAATGGAGGTGGCTACTATCACTATAGTTACTCTGTCACTCGAGGCTGTGACAGGATAGTACCCGTCGATATTTACGTGCCCGGATGTGAGTTGTCATTCTTTTCTGCTTGTCATTTTCAGTATTGCTTACTTCATCATCGAAGGCCCACCAACGTCAGAGGCACTTATGTACGGCATCTTCCAACTTCAGAAAAAGATGAGGCATACGAAGATTACACGTATGTGGTACCGACGATAAAGTGCTTTGCAGGAGGACTGTGTTCACCTCAGTGCAGCAGAAGTAGCTGGCTGAGGGCAATATGCGTTCGAGCACAAATATTTGCGCAGAGTAGAATCTCAGGTTCAGTTTCAAATTCGATTGTTTAACCAAGCATGCAACATCTTTTCTTCCGTTTCCTTCTACATTGAATATCCTCCGTACCCGTTTGCCGAGGGAATACACCCATAAGAGATGCCGCTCATTGCCTATAGAACCCCGTCTTCGTGTCCTTATCGTGTGCAGTAACAATCTGTTCAAAGGAATTGATACATTCGACTTCCAATCACCTATGCGACCTCTCTGTGTAGGTTGCTCGCCCGCGCTTCTGCTTGTTACCCATTAACTATGACGCCTCCATTTGGATGCAAGCACTGTCCTGAAATATAACTGCTGTCTTGACTTGCAAGAAAAACGAAGCATGCCGCGATTTCACTTGGCTGCCCCGGGCGGCCCATTGGTACCGCGCTGAACTGTTCCATGGCTGCGGTATCCATGGTCGACGGGATGAGAGGTGTCCACACTTTCAAAGTAGTCCCTCGTTAGCCACGGCAGACAAGTGTATAGTGCATTTCTTGTATCATACCTGGCCCAGGGCACACGCAGTTAACACGGATGCCTTTGCTTATCTGCTGGTTAGACAATGCTCTGGTAAATGCTACGATTGCCCCCTTCGTGGAGGTGTAGTCGAGAAGATCCGGTCGACCGATGTAATGATTGACCGACGAACAATTGATTATTGTTGATCCAGCTTTCATGTGTGGTAGTGTATACTTGGAGAGATAGTAGAAAGGGTGGATGTTAGTCTCGAAAGTTCGCTCCCACTGTGCTCTGTCGGCAGGACGATTGGTTAATCCATTGATCGCGACAAACCAGAGTTAACCAGAATTGATAGGGCAGGCGATACTGACTCCTCAAGATCCTTGATATCATGGATCATATTTTGATAAGCGGCGTTGTTCACCAGGATGTCGATACCTCCCATTTCTCGAAGGGCGACCTCAACCACCTTTTTACAATTTTCCTTCTTGCGTATATCTATCGCCAACAGGTGGCATTCCCGGCCATTTTCCTGCACCCGCCTCTTTGTCTCCTGCGCATCCTTTTCTTCCTCTGGCAGATAGACGATTAGACTCGAGGCACCTTCCATTGCGAAGAGTATTGCGATAGCGCGCCCGATCCCGGAATCGCCCCCGGTAATGATAGCTCTCTTTCCCACTAGCTTTCCAGCAGCTTTGTACGTCTGATACCCGCCATCCTCTGTGGGAATGTGAGTGGAGACTGGCTTTGGATCTTCCATTTCGGCTTGCAGTCCAGGCTGTCGTTGATGCTGAATGGGAATTTGATGCCCTGCATTTCTTTAGGTCAGTGACCATCTTACACTGACGGGCTTAGGACCCCACCGGCTTGAAACTGGGATTCGGCACCGCTGGCCTTTCTGACAGTGCATTTGGCAGCTTCCATTGTGTTGGATTGTTGATCCTTTGCTGTCTTCCAAGGAAGAGAGAGGTGGAACAAAAGGGTGTGAAAACAGTGTAAGCCTACTCCTGTATCCGAGAAAGGAGAGAAACACGAATCACGAATGAACTGGGCATTCAAAATCCGGTTACTAGCTCAGTCCATGTTCTCTGCCATTATAAATAGAGATAGCACCTGAAGATTTTCCGTCACCGTGACATGTTCACGAACTAGAACCAAGAAGGTGCCTCTGTTTCCTGGTAAGGTGCCCTAATGCTTAACCTTGGAAATATGAACCGCCAAAGAGCTCTGATTTCACAGACTTTTGGGTTATGTGTGGATATTAAATTTAGTCTTGCACATGTTACAGTACGTCTGATCAGTTGAAAGAGGCCTCACACCACTTCTTGGTAACCCACATATTTGGCCTTGGATTGCGTCAGTCTATCTCCACTGGTAGAGACGGAATTCAAACATAATCTTTCCTGTACAATAATGTGGCGTAGCGTCTATTTCGCCATGATTGAAATGTTCATCTCCGATTGATGCAACATCTGATTGACGGGTTTACCTTCCAACAGCCTTTTGGTGTTATCATTGTTTGTTTGGCATCCACACTCTTGACGCATGTCCATCGGACATGGAGCAATTACTTAGCTACTTGCTCTCAAAGTAGGTGTGTTCTGTGAGTGTAAATTCAATGTTATTCGGTGACCATGATCCAAAGTACCTTACATTCAACACAGAAAGCTGTGTACTGTCACACATTGCACTGCGCAGCTGATGAGATAATGATACCAGGGTAAAGCACTCAGTTACATCAGCCAAGACTTGGAGTGCGCAAAGTACGGAGTACGGAGGACTCCGTATTCATCATCCATCTGTCTTGCCCCCCAGTCTCTTTCCAATCCTGACATCAGAGCATTGTGTAGGGCATCGAAGCCCTATCATTGCTGTCACAACCCATAATTTCTTACTGTCAGTTGTCATTCTGACTAGCACATGACTACAGAGTCCTGTATTTGATTCTTTTATTTTTGCACAGCATGGCTAGTCCAACCTTGTGTAGGTTGTGCACAGCGGTACACTTTTGTGTTCTGCAGGATTGGTCACTTGTGGCTCACCGTCTGCGGGAAGTCCGGTGGCCGTCAGGTACCATTGGCGCAGTGTGGGAGCTACGGTTGCCCATATCCACCAGTTGTTCAGCTGGCTTGGGACCCGGATTCTACTAGGACCCCCTTCTACTACTGTACACTCTCTTGCCAAAAGTTAGGCTAGTATAGTCTCGACAAAAAAGTTTGGTTAAGTTTAGCGCGGATACTAATTGTTTGGTAGACTGCTATACTATGTCCACGTGACTTTAGAGCTATCTACACAATAAAGGTGTTCTAGACATGTACGATAGGTTGTAGGCCCTAAGTCAGCCAAGACCACGAAATCATAAAAGCAGCATGGTAGGTGGCTTCGGCGGTCCCACTTTATTAACATAACTTTTTCATAGGAAGTGCACAACTTTTGGTAGTACTGCCTTTTTTGGTCTTGGCTGTATCCAGGTAGCGTGGGAGTTAGGAAGGGGCCTTTTTAGATAACTTCAAAAATCACGTGGATATACAGTAGTTTGCCAAAATTTTCATTACACCTACATCGCTGCTTAGCAGCTTGATAGATTGTTCTTTTATACCCACATGATTTTGAAGCTCTCGGAAAAGCAATCAAGCATCATGATAGGTGACAGAACCTAAGCGAACAAAGCGAAGTCCGCCCAGATCATGATTTATTAATAGCGGCGAGCTATGTGGCTTAGACAGGGATCTAAGTGTAATCAGAATTTTGGTAATCTACTGTAGTGTAGATACCAAGGTACTGTACATATCAGTCTTTTTGATTGATGTTCATTAAGAACTGTTTACTGCGCTTGCAAGGATCTGTGTAAGTATTGTTGTCCTATTTTTGCCAATGTGTCAACAGGCTAATAATAATGCAGATATAACAATTCATGCTTTGCTATTAGAAAAGATTTATCCGATATAGAAAGATACTATCTATACAAAAGCCAATAGTTGGACTCATTTGCCCAGAAATACACCTATGTTCGTAGAATTCCGAGGCCGAATATCCAGAACAGTGTATATAGCATATTTGTAAGTGAAACTATATACACTCGATAAATCCTGCAAGACAGGCTCGGAACTAACAAGTATATAAGTGGAGATTAAGAATATTTGCTCAAATATTTACCAGGTCAATCTAATATAGTCTGTAAAATCTTAATGCAGATTTGGCATAGAGGGACTGTTGCCATAGCTGTACTTATTATTATATATCAATTCACGGCTCCAAGGCATGAAACCCATGTATCCTGTTGTACTGTGCTCATCCTGAGAGATCAGTTCTGAAACTGGCCAAGTGCACATGAAGAATTTTATGCCAATAGATTACTGTCTACGGAAAATCTGACTGCATATGTGTTAAAAATTCAGCCTTTAAGGTGGAGAAAAGGATGCAGGGATTAATTTAAGGCGACAATACAGATGGACAGTCTAGTCTGATAAATATCAGCACTGAAATTCACGGTCAGCCACGACTATACAGGAACTGCACTGAACAAAGACCTGAGTACAGGCTAAAGCCATCATGAGAAGGGCATCAAGATCCAGAGCCATCGGGTGTGCATCAATTTGCATCAATGCCTTCCCAATTTTGGTTTTGACGCATGTTAGGAGGCCACAAGGCCAAGGTCAATTAAACGCTGGAAAAGAAGAGTGGGAAAAAAATAACTGAGGACAAGGCGCTGCGGAGTAGTGACGGCGGCTGCTTTGGGGAAATGATTTTGCGGTGGGATTCGAAGTACTCAGTAGCAAAAGTACAGGTAAAGGAAAAAAGTATGACAATTTAAGGGTGTTGTATTTATATATAGAGATACATGAAGATCTATTAGTAGCGAGGGCATTACTAGTATCTTCCTGGGTAGGTTGACTGCTATATACGTCTACACAAGCGCGACGCCGCCGGCGGCCTGGGCAAAACGGCTTCAGTGGGTACTGGGACTAGTAACTGTAACACCGCCCGTTTCACACGCTAACGATCTCCGCAACACTTGAATAGCATTTTTTTTACCCCTCTTCACACTTCGTGGCAGGTGAAACATTTGTTTCTCCCAACTTCCAACACACACCTGCAAATTCTTCTCTCTAAACCTTTAAAATGACAGCGACGCTGGCGATAGATCAACATGGGCTTAATTCGGTTGATTTTGCAATCGGCGCATCGTCTGCCCGCGACCCTCCACGCCATATTCTCGATTGCATTTCTTCAACACCGCATTCTTTTCTACGCCCAACAACGGAATTATATGCCGCGTCAGTTGGTTCTGCGAAGCATTATCTGGATCCACTAGCCATTGCCGTGAATCGATCGCAGAGTGCTCGCCATCGAGAGCACGGGAGGAAACGGAAGAGGTCTGAGCTCGACGACGATTTCGCAGGCCATGTCTTGCAGCTGCAGCAGCTGTACGTGGAAGGATTTACTGTCGGTCAAATCTGGGAACAGGCAGCAAGAATTCTCGATTCTACTAGAAGAGAAATAAAGCGTGATCTTTCCCTTACCTTATCACCCAGAAAGAGACCTGCTTCTGCACCACAGCCCGAAGTTGAGTTAATGCGTTTTGATAGCGATGGGTTTGAAATAGACAACTCTGAGAGCCATGACTCTAGTAGTCAATCGGAGGATGTCTCAGAGCTGTCAAGCACAAGTAACTCCATTGATGTGGACTCTGGGTCTCAGCATGAAAATTCAGAGAGGGGCGATTCGGACGTGAAAAGTGACATGGATGAAACGATGGATGGAGAAGGTGATGCTATAGAGTCTACCAAAGAAGGTCACGATGTCTACGTGCAAGATCCCTATGGTCTGAACGACGGTTTCTTTTCGATCGATGACTTCAACAAGCAGTCTGAGTTCTTCGAAAGACAGGATGCCAGAGGTGACCATGATGAAGGTGCAGCAAGCGATGAGGAAGAGATTGACTGGCATGTCGATCCTCTCGCTCCTGGAAACTCCATCTCTGCTATGAATAAGAAAACTTCGTACCCAGAGCCTGAAGTCGATGCGGGAGATGACAGTGCTACTCAAACCACTGAAGACGAGGGACCTACGTTTGGTGACGCCAACTCTGAGCTTAATTCAGATTCTGAGGAGCGGGCATCACATATCCATGACGAAGACAGTTCAACCTGGATTAATACTAATGATATAAAGTACGCTGACTTTTTCGCTCCACCACCCCGCAAGGCTTCCAACAAGAAAACGCGTGCGCTTCCCAAAACGCAGCCAGAGGAGGATGATATTGAGAATGAAGTTCAACGTGCGATGGAAGATGTCCGTCGTGATCTTTTCGAAGACGACTCCTCGGATGAAGATGTCGATTCTGTTTCGAACGATGTCGATCAATCTCAAACTCGTCGCTCCACTCATGAGAAGCAGCGCGCAAGAATAGCGGACGAGATCCGTCGACTGGAAGCAGCTAATGTTGCCAAGAAGGAATGGATGCTTTCTGGTGAAGCGAGGGCCGTCGACCGACCTGTCAATTCACTTATTGAAGAAGACATGGATTTCGAGCGAGTTGGCAAACCAGTTCCTGTCGTGACACATGAAACTACTAAAAGCATCGAAGAGCTTATCAAACGAAGAATTCTAGCCAAGGAGTTTGACGAAGTCGTCCGTCGTCTACCAGGTTCCTTGCCTGGTCAGGATTTGAGGAGAAGCAGACTCGAGCTCGATGATTCAAAACCACAGCAAAGTCTCGCCGAGTTGTACGAGGCTGATCATCTCCGCGCTACCGATCCAAATTACATAGACCAAAAAGACCACCGGTTAAGACGTGAACATGCTGAAATCACTCAACTGTGGAAGGAGATAAGTTCCCAGCTGGATTCGCTTTCTAACTGGCATTACAAACCAAAGGCGCCCCAAGCAAGCATAAATGTAGTCACAGATGTTGCGACGATCACGATGGAGGAGGCGCGACCGACAACTAGTGGTGCCGTTGGCACGACAGGTGCATTAGCGCCGCAGGAAATATACGCTCCTGGGGATGACGGCAAGGTTGGCGGAGAATTGATACTCAAAAGCGGAGCGTCTGTGGCTAAAGAGGAGATGACTCGGGAAGAGAAGATCAGACGAAGACGGCGGCAGAAGGAGAAGATAAAGAAAGCCAATTCCGGGGCTGTTGGACAACAATCTCAAAAGGTGACAGAGAAGCAGCAACTTGTCTCAGACTTGAAGAAAGGCGGCGTCAAGATCATTGGTGATAGGGGCGAGATGAGGGATGTGTACGGGCATAAGGTGACAGGGTCTAACGCAAATCAGGGAGATGTGCTCAAACTGTAGAATCTTTCCTTTATACGAGACTGGTTTCTCTATACCAAAGCCAATATTCCTCTATTAGACCAATTCACAAGTGCTTTTGTTTTGGTTTCAGTTAGCATTGGGTTGATCTGTTACATTATTACACTTGCTAGACCGTGGACGAATCAAATAGAGAAAGATATTCTCCTTGACATAGACCTCCCGATCTGCGTAGTCTCGGATTTCCATGACGTCGAACATCTTCTTCGCCTGCTTGATGAATCTAAGATCCGCTCGTCGGCGCCGTTTGAAGCAGAAATAGCATGACGACTCCGGGCCCAACAGGCTCCGCAAAGTGGAGATCAGCAGGGGAAATGCTGGTTCAAAGTAGACACAGTCTGCGGCAAGGACGATGGATGGATGGGTAGGAATGCAGTCTGGGAGAGGGGCACCCCAGTCAAGGACGTTGGCTTGGACAGTGGAGGAGAGGCCATTCAATCTGATGTTGTGTTCCATCAGGGACAGCATGGGCTCCTGGTCCGTAATGTAGATCGGTGAATTTACAGAACAACCGCGAGCGATCGCGAGCCCAACGAGGCCGCCGCCCGCGCCAAGTTCAACTCTGCGAAAATTAGCCCAGAAAGTCCTAGGGCGGCTGCCACTTCATAAATCGGCAAGGAAAGAGGACGGGGCAAAGGTACAGACATTGTTTTGCCGAGGAGGTCCGAACGATGTTCGCGGAGCATGTACTTTGCTAGCACCATGCCAGCCGGCCAAAGTTGGCCACCGCATCCATTCCTGAGATCTTCCTTAAGAAGGAGTGGTTCCTTCAAAAGACCATCGAATGAGACGCTTGTAATTCCGGGCGCCTTGAGCTCCCTTACGGGGACCAGGGATTCGCTGACGTTGAAGGAGTCGGGATCTGATGAAACTGAACTGGTCTCCTGAGCCTCCATGCAGGGACGAGCGAAGACTTTTTGAAACGGCGCTTGGGGCTGGCAGACGATATATCGGAATGCGGCTGACGGGCGAATGATAATAGGGCCAGGAAGTCGGAACACACTATGCGATGCAGGTAGGGAACGACGGTTTGTGCGGGAAGGGATCGGAGGCTGGAGGAACCAAAAGAAACGAAGCCGACTCTTTGATAGAGCTCCGACACGATGGCCAATGGTTTCAATGGGTAGGGGTTTCCGAGGGGGCACAATCCACTCCATCCGTGGATGGACCATTTACTATTTGATCGAGGCCTCGTTACGTGAGAATGTGGTTGCCCGTTGCTGGTAATACATTATGCGTGCCAGTGGAAAGGCCCTTCTTGCCGGAGGTACCTGGGTAAGGAGACATATCGTTTTCAGCAGTGGTGAACGCCTGGGACTCGGAGACGAGTATGCAAGAGATGCAAGGCAGCTGGAGGCCTTGTTCATCGGACTCATCCTAGGTAGGGAGGTCGCTTTCTCCTGCTGCTGCTTGCGTCCGGCTTGACGTCATGCTCCATGCCCTTTCTCTTCAAGTCGCATCTTGGATTGCACCTAAGGGGACTATATACTAGGTATACTATAGCATTTCTCTATCCGTCGTCGGTTCATTGGTCCGCACCTTGCCCTTATGGTGGTGACTACGAAGTTGTGTCTGCTGCTGTCTGCCCATCACCATCTTCAAGTGTCCATCATTCCTCCTCGCATCATCCTTCGCCCTGCGGTCATGACGACGTCATTTCATTTCTCCCGGAGCCAAGCTTCAACATGTGGCCCCTCTCACTCTGTCCGTTGAAAAAGCATTCAGTCGCCCCCGGGCGTTGGGTTTTGTTGCTTCGTTCCTAGTTGCATCAACTTGACCGTCGTCTGGTTAATCTCTCTGTGTCTCTCTCCTGATCAGCCGATTTGCCTTTCCCCATTTTCAAACCTGCCTTCGCAATGACTACTCTACACTGTAAGTGTCTCTGGTCCTAGGTAGCCGTCGTCTTACAATTGCACCCATTGCTAGCTTTTCTTTCCAACCCTCCGGCTTGATGCGGACGAACTTCTGATCCATGTGTACCCACAGACCTGCCTCCAGTGAAGCCCTCTGCTATCGCGTTGGGCACTGTGTTTACTCACACGGCTTCTTTGGGCATACTTGCACCTGTTTTCGGCGATACCTACCATCGTGCGCAGGCTGCAAACTCGAAGGAAGAATTCATAAAATCTAAAGAGGCGGCCGGGGCTGCCGCGGCCTGGGGAAGCTCTTTAGTTGGAAGTGCTGTGCAGACCTACGGCGTGGCGGCTCTGATCAACGCAACTGGTACTTTGAGCTACAAGGGTGCTGCTTATCTTGGAAGTCTCATCTTCTTTGCAAGCTCAGCCCCGAGTGTGCGTTCTCCCGTCTCTGCGATTTTTCCTGATGGTTTCTTTCTCCTCCAAAATTGCCTTTCCTGATAGCTAATTTTTTTCGAGTTCGGTACAGTTTATCACACAGATTTTTGCTGAAAAGAGGCCGCTGGATACTGTTGCTGTGGGAGCGGTAAGCCGAGTCTTCGAAACTGTAGGGCTGAGCCTATTCCTTACCTGGTGGGGAACGCGCACGAATCCTTTTGACTAGAGACCCCTTCGCATCCTTCTATTAGAAGACCTTTGGCGTCATGTTGATAGGAAATGAGATGGCAGCAAAAGCAGCCGTCACCACCAAGCTCCTACCTCGATGTACTATACTTTGCAGAACTGAGATCATTGACGGCTTCAAGTACCCTAGACTTGGGGATATAATCTTTGCTGGCACTAGGTCCCCTGCGTCTCTCAGTATGCTTATCAGTCAAGATAGATATATGGTTAATATGTTCACGTTGTAACGCTCCCTGTCGCTGTGGTACCGTCGTATAAGATTGTAGAAGTCTCCCAACTTGAAGCTGTCATTCGAATATCATTGACATGGAGAATTGAACTTGCTCTGCTCTAACAGCTGGTCGCTCTCGGGTGTGAAGAGGACAGCAGTAAAGAACCCGCGGTGATTCCGCCGTTGGACTTGCTTCGCCCTGTACGGTGGGAAAATGGACTGTGAATTCATCAGATCAAGAATTTCCTAGTATGGAGTGGCCTTTGCCGTTGCGAAGAATGTGACCACACTCAGGGCTGGAAATCTACACAGAAAGGAGATATACACCAGCTGGTGGTCTGCAAATGGTCGGACAGTGGGTGTACATCTCACCAGGTAGGTGATTTGCAGCAAATACTGCGCATCAGGCATTCTATACATCGTAGTGAATTCTGCTCATCTTACTGTACATATGCCCCGAGGCTGAAGACTTGCTGTCACATTGATTTCCTTAAATCTGAGTTGAGCAATCCAATGAAGTGACAGTAAGGACAGGAAGCGTGGTAAAAAAAGGCGTATGAGGAACGTTGACAGCTGTCCCTTTGAGTTCACCTCAGCTAGCGGGAAATCCATCCGTATTATGTAGCCCATAAAGGACGGGTACAATGCTATCAGTTTAAGAAATCTAGTTGCAAGATCCATCATTCTGTTACGATGTTTGCTGAACATATAATTTGGCTTACAGAGCGGTGCGACGAGACAGAGAAAACTCAGTTATGGGTGGCAGGTTCTCTTGCAATCAGAATGGAAGCATTGCCCAAAGGACAGCATTTAAGAGCCTACATCTAGATCGCTGGGCAACAACATGAACGAGTACAACTGCACACCGTCGGAGAAAGATTGTGATGATCGATTCTAAAGTCATCCACCTCAGCCTATTTATGTGAGGAAGCAAAAGATATAAAAGAATGAGTTCCCTAAGAGTCCTACCGCACAGATTAAGCAAACGTACGGCAGGGATATCTCAACGAGGATGTCAGCGTCAATCATCGATAAAGAAACCGACAAAACTTACTTTTCTGGATACCCGTGTTCGGGATCAACCCGGTACTTCGACGAGGAATTCAGATTACACGGAAGTGGAGGTAACCCGTCAGGTTCCAGAACTCCCTGAATACCCTTCTTGTCATTCTCGAACAAAGGGGCCAAGCCCCGTTCTTCCCCTTCTTGTTTTACCGCGACCAACTGCTTCGCCCCAGCCTCCCCTATTTGAAGAACATCTTCTTTTGGCGCCTTCCGGCTGCCTACTGTGAGAAGACCCACAATATCTGCCTGGTTGATCACGCTCCGTCTGGGATAATTTCTCCGCATATCTCGTTTCCAATAAGGGTTATCGGCAATGTCACCTGCGGGAACCGTGACCGGGTCATCATAAGACTGAGGAGGTAGAGCTCCTGGCGGAGGGTTCCGGAATTGCGCATTCAGAGGAACACCCGTGGAGCGGTTAGGATCCAATGCCAAAAGACGTCGAAGACGCTCCCATATTCCAGTGGATTGGAGAGTGTATTTCTATATTCCTTTAGTAATGAGGATGACAGGGACAATGTGTCAGACATCTACGATGCTGATGGGATACTTACCTTGTGAACGGCAATAGCGTTCGAGGCCGATTTGGCCACTTTCAGGATCTCGCGAGCCATGACTGGGAAAGAAATGGGACTTAGTAGCAGTAAGTTTCGAATCCCAATGTGACAGACAGAATGGCATGTAGATGATATAGATGTGCACGCATACCTCCCCTACCTAGAAGGTCCTGGTCTACGGGTGTGGAGATTAGACATGCTCGGGTTGTGCCGTATCGACTGGACAGGATCGGTAGACGGATCAACCCGGGATATTATATTTCCGCAGCCCAAAGGTCCCGGAAGGCGGCGATGAACAAATCCATAACATCCGAAACTATTATTGACCGTGCCACTGGCAGCGTCTTCAGAATAAAGTGAAGGGTATTTCCAGCTCCTAGAGAGCAACAATGCTTCCGTTGATGTAGCTTTGACTCCTTCTAACTTGGTCCTGTTTTGACCATTGATCTTGAACGTTGTGTTGTAGTTACTACTGTCGGGTTCTGATTGGTTCAGTGAAACTCAAGTGTACAAGAGCGCATGAAGGTTTGGTATCCCAAGATTACCAACTTCGACAACAAACCAAAATTCATCTACATTCCCACTCTGCCAAGATTGACAAGACTTTGCCAATATATCCAATGCTGTGAGAGCTTTTCAACCAGATATAACCTCTCAAGCTTCAGCATTCGCCATGGCTTTCACAGCAGTAATTGGGGCCATGTCAATATCCTCATAGTTACATTCCGCTGGGAGATCCATCATGTCCTTTCTCTGCATCTTTGACTGTATCTTGGTGTGAACTCGCAGCTACCAGTCCATGCACTGCATCTACAGTTGCAGCCGGCCCACCCTGTTCTAGAAGCAATATTTTCCCTGCCTTATCGACAACAACAACGCCTCTGATGGTTCCTTTGGGGGCCTTTTTAAAACCAAGAGCTGCAATCAATGTAGCCTTTGGATCACAGAGAAGGGAGTAGGGAAGGTTCTGCTTGGTTTTGAACGAAGTATTTGCCTTGGGTGAGTCTGTAGAAAGTCCGTAGATAGACAATCCAGTTGACGTGAGGCGTTCATAATTATCGCGGAACAAACAAGCTTGTCGTGTGCCTTCATTGATGTCAGCATTACTGCAGGCGTTTGCTCTTGTGAATGGAAGTGGCAGATTCGATTCACACCGGAACAATCAGCAAAGGAAGTTTTACAAGACATGCAGTAAACTCCTATTTTGCTAGCTTGAGCACTGGCATAGTGGAAGACCAATGGCTCCAGACATGGATTAATGAAAGAGAAACACAGGAAATATCAAAGAGAAAAACGTGCCTAAGTCTAGCATCTGAAAGCTATTCAGGGAGATAAAAATGTCAACTTACATCCAGGGGTTGACGCTCTGGGATATGTGAAGATCACCACTCCCGATTTACTGGAGTCCACCAATGTTTTGAGAGTGGTTTTTACTCCCTCATTTGTTTCAATCTCGCCGCCAAAACCATCCAAGGGAATAGTGTCGCCGGAGCGTACTGGAGAAGGATCTGCGCGACTGGCGCCAGCTTGCTTGTCCGATCCTCTAGATTGCGTTTTAGAAATTGCTTTTTCGACAACTTTTGCCTTTTTCTCTGCCGATAGAGACTCTGCAGGTGCCTTGCGCTTTCTGAGCTCGACCATCTCCACAGCCTGACGGCGCAGTTCGATTGAAGATAATGCGGGAAAAGTGAACGACCAGATGTAATGGTAATCTCGAGGACGACAGTATTCTAGGAGTTGATAGCGATGCCTTGATCGACCTCTCCTCTTGCGCTGGGAGGTCAGGAGGTAGGGGAAGGGAACGCAGACGCGGGACGCGGACCACGTCCGCGGAGGCCCACGGTTCGGGATCGCGTGAGATAGTTTCCAACATACATAGTACATAGTAGTACACGGTGTCTGTCTTCAACTTACTCCGTAGTCGCTCATCAACTGGCGGCAAAGACGCTAACGGAGCAAAAACATGCTGGGAACATGCTGCTTTAGCAAACTGTGTATGATCAGCCAGGAGCGGACTCGAGTCCCCATATACACCGTTCGGCGATAGGATCATGCGCGGAGTAGTGCAAGAGCAACCATAGTCGAACCCAAGGGACGAGTCACTCTGCTACAGCCCTCTCCTTTGCGCGTCCGCCGGTGAGTGTCCTTCGCGCAATGGGTCAAGAATCCACATGCACGTGCTCGTCTGGGTTTATCAGTGTTCTCATCGACTTCGGACGTCAGGATGTTTGGAATATCTTTGGCAATAGCTCGCCGACCTTCACTAAATGATATTCCTCGGTGTTGACGATTGATCTTGCTCGTCTCTGATTTTCTCTGGCAATTGAATTAATCTTTTTATGCAGAGAATAGGGAATAACAACATTGCACATGGCTCTTTACTGTGTACTCGGCGCAGCGTGTAGAGAGGGTCTGATGACGTTTCCAGCTGGCACACCGGAAGACGCCGACCAGCTCGGAGTTATGCACGGCCTCAACTGAAAGATACCCTCCTTGCCGATAATTGTCCGTCGGTTCAGTCGAATTTCTGCCGGCTGAAGAGAGTCGGTCGTTGCATCCGGCACTATCATTATTATTATTGGAATTTGAGCGGCGAGCCAGACACCAGCCTCACGCGGGCCGCTCAGGGACCGAGCGTAACCTTGGAAAGACTTTTTTTTCCCCGGCTTGTGCATGTGAACCGGATCTGCCATCTTCTCATCGTCTTCCCTCTGTTTTTTTATCCTTTGCCGCGCGTCACTCTTTTGCCCGTCCTCTCCGTCTGTCAAATTTTCGCTCAACCCACGAACACCCCCCTCCCGCACCATTCGTGTGGCCGTGTGGCCTTACACCAGCTGCTCGCATTTCCATTTCCATTCACGCGTGTCCGCATCCGAACCCCGGTATCTCTCAGTGTCTTCTCTTGCGACGCCAAGCCGGGTTGTAGGAACGCTCTTCTCCTCTGTTCTGCGCCTTGCTCCGGCATGAAGGTATTTGCCTCATCATACACCTTTGACTACTCTTGGAATGAGGTCTCTACAGCCAACTGGCGCAAATACTGTCCATGGAATGACAAATCCACCCATGTCGTGGCTGTAGACACATTATCGAGGGTTGTCGACCCAGAAACCGGCATTGTAAGTCGAGCATGGTTTAATTCAAGTTTTCGGTGCAACGTTGATAGGATATTGCTGGGCTGACCGCCTTGCCGTCGCTAGCTGCGTACTGAGCGTCTCATCACTTGCAATCAATCGGCACCGCAATGGGTCCTATCATTGTTCGGAGGCAATACTACCTCACATGTCTATGAGGTTTCTTACGTTGATCCGGTTGCGAAGAAGGTTACGATGTGTTCCACCAACTTAACGTGGTCAAATGTTCTCAACGTCAGGGAAGTTGTTGTATATCAACCATCCCAGTCGATGCCTGATTCCAAGACAGATTTCAAACAGGAAGCAAAGATCACAGCGGTCTGTAGTGGATGGCAGAAAATCAAAAATAAGGTGGAAGAAGCGAGTGTGGAGAGATTCAGTCAGAACGCGAAGAGGGGCCGGGAAGGCTTCGAGACCGTCCTCGAGATGAGCCGAAGAGTCTTCGGCGAACAGCGCGAACGCGAGAATCAGAACTTGCAATCATAGGTGTTTAGAGCTTGACGTCTGTGCTTCATAGAAGTCCCTGTGTGGTCCTCTGTGAAGAGACTGCATATTCCGGCGTTCATCTGTCTATCAAAACATCTGGCATGAGTTTGGCGGTTGCATTTTACTCTTTTCCTTCCTTTTGTACTTTGTTTCAAGGCTGCGGGGGGAGCAAAAGTTTCGGATGACGGCGTTCTGGATGTGTTTAGATTGATGTTCATGCTGCTTCTACCATTACAAGACGAGAGACAGGAACAGATCAAAGACAATGCACAGGATGCCTTGTCTTTTATGACAACCGATTGTTTTCGCCCATATTTTATTTTCTCCTGGTCCTAAAGACTGGAAGCCTTTGTGACTGCTGCAATAGAAGCTTCGTGAAATTCGCTGAAAGGTAGTATATATATTGAGAAGACATAAAATTAAATATACCTGCATTTTGTCCATAGTTAGCCATTCCCAATACGCCTGGATCATATCCGTCCCCTCGTGTTCCGGAACGCCCTCCCTGGGCCAGAATGAGATCATGATTAGGAGGAAAGTGCCTCACAAAGACAAATCATTACTTAACCTAGGAGACCACCCAGAACTACACGTCCAACTCCGGCGATTTCATTCTTTGCGCCGGTCCTGCTGGCGTCCTCAAATTCGCGCACCACGCCTGCAACCATGATTTTCCGCAGTTTTGAATCGGCCTTGGAGAACATCTCACCTAGAGCGGCTGTGCAGACAGCAGGACTGGATACTAGAGAAACAAGCCGGGTGTAGCAATCTATTAATACATCGCAAAGTGTAGAGAACGTCTCGAAAAAATCGGGATCGAATGGCAGTGATGGTGTAAGAAGATAGGAGTATTCCTCTCCAGGAAGAAGATCCGAGGACTCTGTGCTGGGGAAAGATGTTACGGCTGGTGCCGCAGTTGCCGAAGAAGCAATAGTCCCCGTCATAGTTTTGCCGTCGGTTGGATCACTAGATTGCATGGGGAGACCGATTTCGGTTGCAGAGCTGGCTCTTCTCATTTTGTTGCCCGAATGCGTTGCTCTTCTGAACATGTGCGGTATTCGCGCTCTCGCTAGAGTTGACGAAGAGCTTCCATCGGGAGGGTGCACTTGTTGAAAGGCCTCAAACTCGAGCAGGAGAGCATTCAGGGCGCGAAGATACTCAAAGGGAGTCGAATTCACGTCCAAAATCGGCGGCAGAGAAAGCCCCAGAAGTAGGTAGTTGATTGCGCGGCGGGAAAGCTTCCGTGGGTCGAAGTATGGCATCTTGGCGAGGTCACTTTTGGAGAAGTGGACTGTATTAAACCAATACACGCGGCCTTCGTGACTGCAATCTGATGAGTATCGTCATTTTTATGCACATCTGTTGGAAGTGTTGGGAGTCAACTAACGCTTTCCTCAGGTAGTCCAAAGTGGATATTCGTTTTGACGCCATATCATGGATATGTTGGTAAATAGCGCTCGCGCTCTGCGGACCGAGTGTCCCACCGCCGCTGGCTGGAGGTGGAGGAAGGGGCGGTACACTACCGCTTCCATGCAGAGTCTCCTGATTGGAATGCCCTGTGCCTGAGGATTTCGTATCCCTTCGAGACAAGCCAGGGCCAAACGGAGACGCAATCATGCTGGCGGAAGGGGGATCGAGGTCGACAGGAGAGGTGGTGCTGCCGTTGTACGGCTGGTTTGCTTTCTTATGCTCTTGTTGTTTTCGTCTTTTTGCCGAATCCTCTGGAGGTAATTGGTAAAGGGAATAGCAGAGAGAGGCCTTCCGACGGCTGTGAGCGAGGAGCACTTGGAGGATCTTTGTGGGAAGCTTTTTGGGAGACCGGACGCTGCTAGCTAATACCAGCCCCTTTTACGGAGTAGGACCCGTGGACCTGGAGCCTGGAGGAGGAGCCGCGCCCGTGGAGAGACTGACACTGACCACGCGCTCCGTACTGCGTACTCCGCGCGCAGGTCCCGCTTCTCTGTTCTGTGACCTGTCGGCGCAGGTCCATACGAACCTAATGATGGTTCTGGAGCTCGTACTCCGTGCTAGTCTGACCATGGGGTTCGGCTACGTAGTGAGGGGCTCAGGGGTCCTCCAGGCTCTAGCCCTGAGGGCTGCTGGGATGGGGCCGTTCGAGGAGTTGTAGCTGATGATAGTGACACTGCTGGTGAGAAATATATTATTCCCGAGTGACTTCCATGAGAGAGAGATAATCTGCTTCCGGTCGGATCACTGGAATTTTGGAACGTCTGTCCACGGATATCCCGTGCGGCGTTCCTGGGGGATCAACATCATTTGTGGCTTGCGTCCTGAGCGGTCCATACATCGTAGGTACTCTGAAGATCCATCTTGATTTCCCCTCCTATGTAAAGTGAGACCGACAGCAATCTTCTCCTCTGGAATCAAGGAAATTCCATCGTCGTGCTCATCCATATCTGATAGGAAATTACCAAGGAATCCCCCCTCAAGATTAAGCTATCATCGACGCTAATTCGTCAACCCCTTTTCATCTTGACAAGGGTGTCTCTGCCCCGCTGTGGGTGTCCGGCGTTGACCAGGACAGTCAAAATTTAACTCAAGCACATACTCAGCGGACGTTCTCTCCATGGGCGCTTCTCCTGCAGAACCAATTCCTCTACCGGGGGAATGGCCAGTTGATCCGCAAGAGGACATACCTATTTCCAAAGATCGCATCTGGATAGATGGGTGCTTTGACTTCAGTCACCATGGTAAGCGGATAGTTTTCATCATTTACGTTGATGGTCATTATTTCGCTGATCATAGCACCTGTAGGCCATGCTGGAGCGATGCTTCAGGCTCGGAGACTAGGGAAGGAATTGGTGGTGGGCGTCCACTCCGACGAGGCAATTCTTGAAAACAAGGGCCCAACAGTTATGACACTTAAAGAACGGTCAGTGTGAAATACGCACCGGAATTTCTTTTGCGCTGACATCTTCGTGCCCCGTCTAGGGTGGCTGCTGTTGAGGCATGCCGGTGGGCTTCCTCATCCGTTCCTTATGCTCCCTATGTGACATCTCTTCCGTGGGTCTCGCACTACGGCTGTTATTACGTTGTGCATGGAGATGATATAACCTCAGATAGTAATGGGGACGACTGCTATCGATTTGTAAAGGCTGCCGGGCGTTTTCTAGTCGTAAAGAGAACACCTGGCATATCCACCACCGATCTAGTTGGCCGGATGCTTCTATGCACGAAGGGACATTTCGTCAAATCCGTGAAGAAGACATTGGCTGGTGAAGAAGGACCTGGTAGCCCGGAGGAGCGGAAACAGTTCGCCGAAGATCTCCTTCAGAGGATTCGGGACTATGCAACTGATGAGACTGGCCTACAGCCCGGCCCCGAGGTCTGGACATGGACTGGTTCAAATTCAGCGAAGCTTGACCATACAATAGAAGAAGCCGGGTCATTTCAAAATCTTGTTCCAGGGAAGCCACCCAGACCAGGACAACGGCTTATCTATGTTGATGGTGGCTTTGACCTTTTTTCCTCTGGCCATATTGAATTCCTTCGACGGGTTCTATCGAGAGAGGAGGAAGAAGGGCGCGAACGGGGTTGGTATCAACAGCAACAGAGAGATCAGAGAATCAAGGATTACGGAGAGGACTACGGGCCTGCATATGTAGTCGCCGGTATTCATGATGACGATGTGATCAACCATTGGAAAGGGCTCAACTATCCCATAATGAACATCTTTGAGAGAGGCCTCTGCGTTCTTCAGTGTAGAGTAAGTTATGCTCCGCTTGCGGCGTTTGCAAGCTCATCTCCACTAACCTTCTCTTTAGTATATTCACGCAGTTATATTCTCGGCGCCCTTCACACCAAACCAATCCTACTTGGAGGCCATGCCATATGGTGTTCCAGACGCAGTTTATCACGGCCCGACCACATTCATCCCTCTCACATACGACCCATATACAGCACCAAAGAGAATGGGTATTTTTAGACAAATTGATAGCCATCCTTTCCAGCATGTGAACGCCGGCGAAATAGTCCAGAGGATTTTGAAGAGCCGCAAAGCATACGAAGAGAGGCAGCGTCTTAAGATGCAAAAGAGCATTGCAGAAGAGGAATTTAGACAGAGAGAGGCGATGGAACGCAAAAACCAGAGTTAATTGCGAAAGTCAACTCTTGAAACAACGAAATAGATGCCTGACACTGCTTCTTCCGATTCCTGGTCAACATTGCATAACATTTATCCTAAAGAACTGTGAGTAGACAACGCTTGTTTATCAATTCTCACGCTATCCATAAAGGTTATACGGCCTCGCTGTGCACTGTGTAATACATACATCTGATAAGAGTTATAACTTTCCGGTTGGTCATCTATCTTTGGTCACCATATAGTTTAGGTCTATCACTAAATGACGGAATGATAGGTTTTTTTTATCTTGAATGATGTACATGTGAGCTCAGAGGAGTAACAGTTCTCCGTGTACTATTTCAATCCCTAGCGCTCCAGAATGAAGGCAATGTTTTTTTATAATGTAAACCGTGGCTTAATGTTAGCGTTGAGATCGTTTTACGCGAGAGGGAGTTGTGCACGTAGGTGCGTAGGTACCTAATTGTCTTATTATGAACTCTCGCTATTGCTGCATCCTTGCGAACCTCGGGCTTTCGTCTAAACTATTTTACTACTCGACGAGCTAAAGGGTATCGTTACATTATGTATCCTTCATAGGCCCTGTGAATCCGGACAGCATGATGAGGCTTCTAGATGCAGGCCTGTTAATTTGCGATTAAACGTGCGGTACGAAAGGATCAAAATCACTTAACATTTACCTAGATAAGCATCCATGAGTGGGCTGATAGCGCAACGGGACGAATGACAACATCAGCCAAGATTTGCTTGCAAAACTAGTATCAGCCAGCTCCTATTTAAATGGATATGGATGGCCTTCTCAGCCGGTCCGAACTCGAGCGTTGATTATGCAAGTGTTTAACCCAAGACGTATGCCAGTATTCGACCAGATTTTTAGGACTGGAAGTTGAATATCAAGCCTTTATTCATTTCCTTTTTCTTCTCCCCTTCAAATATGCAGTACTTCTCTGGTCAAGAGTCTTCGGGTATGGAATATTACTGGGGAAGATGTCATCGGTGAGAATTGAAATAGGATCTGATGACAACATGTCTATCATCTACAAGAAGGGATTAGGAACATAAAGTCAAACTTGGATATAATAGCATCCCGGGGAGAAGAGGAGGTCCAGAACATTCAGCAACTATCAGCAGGCACAGCCAGTAACAGAGAAAGGGGAAAAGAAAATATTGGACGACAAAACTAGCTATTTAGAAAACGTGCCCATTCTCATTGATCTTTTGTGAGAGAAAGTTATAATAGAGACGAAGGGTACCGGACAACCATCTTTCTACCTACGTACTATAACAATGAGAAAGGATGAGTTCTGTAAAATAAAATAAAAAGAAAGCTGAGTAGTCTGAATCAATTATCAGAAGAAAGATACTTCGGTCGTCAGAACCCGCATCATCTTTAGCTTCAGATTCAGCCACGGTGGATAACAGAAGATCCATAAGTTGAATCGCAGAGATGAAACAAGGAGCAGGGGCTCAACAGCAAAGCCACATATCGGAGTAATTCCGGTCTTGATTTGGAGTAAAGCATTTGCACTCGCTGAGCAGCACTGTTGGGAGAAAAAAAATTCGAATGTACTGTATAGAACTGAAGTAATGCGACGGATTCAGTATTTCGACCTCAGATCCGAATTTTTCCCACCAAAGTTGAGCTAAATACCTCAGCCGATATCACATCCCCCAGAGCAACAAAAGGCTAAACGATAAGATGGAGAAAGAGCGGGAAGCTGCAATGATGAAGTGCAACCAAATACTAAAAGCTCGTTGTCAAGATCGGGCGGCCAACTTTTGAGCAAGATCGCCCATAGCTTCCCAGTATTTTCGTTTTTCGGCCCTCCACGCCTAGATTGTTAAGTCAGGATTAGAAATTATATCAGTTATGCCAACTAGGATGTATGTATATAATTGGTGGAGCTAGACTGTTTCTCACCTTAGCCTGAGCTTTCGATCTGCCTACAGCCTTTTGGGTTATATTCTTGATCTTATCCGTTTCTCCATGAATCAAATTGTACAGCTCCGCTTTATGTCCTTCTAGGTTTTCATTGGAAGTCGTTGCAGCCTGGAGCCTCCTTCTAAATGCCTTCTGGCTGTTGGGTTTGATGCTATTGAAGCGTGAGGAGCCCAGCACTTCCAATCCGAGGCACACGATTTTTTGCTGTACTTTGCTCCATTCTTCCCATAATCCGCGAATATCACTGCCATAAACATGAAGACTACGATGCATGTCAGCCACGAGGCTCCCTAGGGACCTCTCCTCTCGAAAGTCTGTAGAATCGACTGCTGGGGGGCTCTCGACATCAAGGGGAGTAAGGATGGCGGTCTCTTCATGCTGCGAGAAGAGCAGATCATTCGCATGCAGGCAGATAGTTTCGGCTAAATGCTGATGGAGATTAGTTTCGGTTCTAGAGAGAAATGCTCTTATATCCTCGGCGATCTCTAAGCGTATACTTTGAAGGGAATCTGTTATTTAGGTAACTAATCAGCATAGACATACGGATGGGTGAATAGATATTTACCGGAGAAATCATCCAATAGCTCTTTGTTAGTCAAGGGCTTATTTTCCGTATAAGCGGTTGAGGTTTTCGTGCCGGTGGTTTTGGTCGTAGACTCTTCTTTGCCAGGTTTCAAGATCTTCATGGGTGATGGACGTCTCCGTCTCAGCTTTCCCTTCTCAGAACATGTTTCTGAATAGTTGGATCTTTTCGGTATACTCCGAGTAAGTATGTCCACAGTAGACACCGTTTTCTTGCGACTTCGCTTGGTTGATGCCCTGCGTTTGCCCATGCTGGGAGATGTCAAGCATTTGCAAATCTACAGCCATCAAATGCAGGGACAAAGCTAGGCAGATAAAATTCGCAAGTCAAAGTGAGGGATTAATTAAAAGACCAAGACGGAGTCTATGCTTGATGAGCAGGGAAATGCACCGGAGTGGATAAAAAAAGTCGTTTCGGGAGCGGAGGTGGCTTGAGGGCCTGAGCACTCAACGTCTCTTGCGCCTTTCATGAAGCAGCAAAAGTTGGCATTAGACGTACCACAACATTGAAGAAGGAATAATATTTTCAACAAGATAACTTCGTCGGTACAAACTGACCACAGAGGAATTGGCGCAATTAGATTGCCAAGGCAAACAGATCTAACACAATATAGATAAAACAAGGATAGAAAACTACAAAAGGTCACATTGCATCACAATGGAACAATTTAATTGATTCACCTCCCGGCCCGCTTTTCAAATTGATTATTCCGCTGGCAATAGAACTCCTTTTTCTTCCAGTAGTTTGGCAAGTTCGCCGCTTTGGTGCATTGACATTAGAATATCACAGCCACCAATGAATTCTTTATCCACGTAAAGCTGTGGGATAGTTGGCCAGTCCGAGTATTCCTTGATGCCTGGCAGTGCGAACAAGACCATTAGTGAACAGCTTGCCCAAGTTTCGGGGTAAAAGAAAGAGAATCTAACAAATGACAGCTTGCAAGCATACCTTGTCGTAGCTCTGGATCTTCCAAGACATTAAATGCGGCAAATTTTTTCGGATCCACTCCCTGAAGGCCCAGAATCTGTATACTGGCCCGTGAAAAGCCGCACTGAGGGGCTTCTGGTGTGCCCTTCATGAACAGGACGACCGGGGCAGACGCGACTGCTTTATCGATTGCTGCTCTCATTTCTGAAGATAGAAGTCGAGCTTGGATGGGTAACAGCCGGAATGCAGCAGGACCTGATTTTGAGAGACGCTTTGACGGCGCGGATTGCCGGAAGACCTGTGTTTTCTGGTAAGCATGCAGGATCAGAGCCGACGGACGGAAGATACGCACTGAGAGAGCTGTCTTGGAAAACATTGTCCCCACTAAGTCAGGTAAAAAGAATGAGCTGATAGCTGTACGCAATAAATGGTAGTTAACCTCCGTGATGGCAATCGGACTGGTTGATTACTGTGTACAGTACGGCGTAGTACATTTTTATAGCAACTCCAATTGATCAGCAATGGTTTAGTGTCTAGCGGCGCCACAGAATGCTGGACGAGTTACGTCGATGGCTCCACACCCCCTTCCATGTTAGGAAGAGTGACAACACCACCATTCAGTACCTCTGTGTCAGTCAATACAAACCAAAGCGTTCCGAGCCCTGACCTTTGACCTTTCATGCTGAACATATTCACAGGCGATCTGTGCTGGAGGGTAGGTTATACTAGCTAAGGGTGAACTCTGGAAATAGACAATTTCTATTGACTGAACTAATCTAGCCCTATAGACAAAAAGATGATATGCAGAGATTAGAACATCTTAATGATCTTAAGCAGACTTATATACTTCTTATAGTGATAAAAATGCTTCTGGAATTTTTTACAGAGAATTCTAAATTATTCTATGCTTCTATATTTTAGGATATTGAATTCTATAAAGCCTTAATTTTATCTGTCTAGGCAGTTCTAAGTGAAGTCAATTAGACATATCATGATGTGACATTGAGGTCATATATCCTTGCTCATAAGCAAGGTCCAAGGCTTCCAACCCTTGAGCAATGGTCAGAGATTGCCCGAATCCAACAATCTGTGGCTGGGGTGTGTGAGGATCCCAACTGGTACAGCATCTTCCTAATTTCAACATTGTGTTCATTGTCCTGTTTTCTCTATCTTTCCCGGCCGAGCGATACTGTAGGGATAACAAACTCCATATTTTGCTAGCGGCTATCGGCTAGCAGCTATCGACTAGCGGCTCTGTTACAACGATCAAATTTCTGAATAGCGCTGAGACTCTAGGATGTCATAAAGACTGTAGACGCAAATCTTGAAAGTTCTGTCGAGAGATTTTTCAATGTCCAGAGCGCCGATCAGGCTGTTCTGAAAGTCTTACAGCAGATTCCTGGTGTAATTTGGATGAAGATAAATGGATCCGTGGAGCACGACTATTGCTTATCACCCCTCTATCAGCGTAACACGATGGCAAAGATGACGATGGACATTATCGCTGACAATCTCCTTCTCTCCGCCGTCAGGGCTTGAGACGCAACGGCATGGTGGACTTGGGCTTAAAAAAAAAAAAAAAAAAAAAAAAAAAAAAAAAAAAAAAAAAAAAAAAAAAAAAAAACTTTTGCGGCTCCCGCCATGAATACCGCCATGTGGAAGCATCCAATCATGGAGCAGCAGATCAAAGTGCTACGAGAGGGCTAGAGAGCAGGTGCTTCAGATGGCGCGGGTGAGATCACTCTTCTAGAATATGCTTGTCTGCAGAGATTTCGATTTCGATGACAGGGCCATCGTGGATTGGAGAGAGATAGTTGCCATTATTGAGAATTACGCTGGTTTGAAGGATAAAAACACCTAAACCTTATAGTACAGCTGAATCGAGCATTCAAATTACGAATCACTCGGGGAACCATGACGTCCTTCCAGTTTGGAGTGAGATCCTGCTTCTTCATCGTACAGACCCAGATATTGGGCCAGATACTCTCCAAGCAGTCCAAGTGTGATTCCACCACCAGTAAACCAGCATCCATTTTTGAACCACCACCAGCAATTCTTTACATCCTTCAGCTGAACTCGCGAGATCATGATGCCGAGAGATAGGATCGCGCTGCCACAGCCGCCGACGAAGAAAACAGGACCAGCCCCCGCTGCCACTCCCGCAGCGGCAAGGAGTGTCACTTGAGTTGCAGCTAACCCAGAAAGCACTGTCTTCGCATTGTGTGCATGACGTAACGCAATTGACTTGATCCCTGCCGCTAGATCATCTTTTATGTCCATATGTGCATATATCATGTCATACAACACTGTCCAGGCAACGCAGCTGGAATATAGAGCGATAGTAGCCCCCAATGCATCACGGTTTGTGAGAAGATCAACATCTAATGCTGGAAACCCCATGATTGCTCCCCATGAAAAGGTCAGTCCTAGGACAAACTGAGGGTAGTCCGTGACTCGTTTGGCTAATGGATATGTTGCCACAAGGAGCAGGCTGGGAACGCCGTACCAGAGGCACTGAAGGGGAAATTGAAGAAGGACCCCAAGGCCGGCAAGGAGCTGGACACCTGTGAAAACAAGAGCTTTCTGAGGAGTCACAGCTCTTCTGGCAATGGGGCGGAATCTTGTCCGTTCGACGTGAGGGTCCAGATTTCTGTCCCACAGATCATTGATCGTGCACCCAGCGCCTCGCATTATCAGGGCACCAGTGAAGAATAGTCCGGCTGTTGTAGCAACATGGAGCGGTGTTGCAATTGGGGATGTAAATGGTGCTGCCATTAATGTCGAGAATAGACAAGGGAAGAAGAGATAGTATGTACCCGTTGGTTTGTCAAGGCGTATCAATTCTGCGTATGGTATCCATGACTTCGGGAGAGACGCGACCAAACCGCGTTTCGGTGGCACATAATGAGAAACAACCGGTTCTGCTGCAGGGTTTGTTGACTGTGTTACAGGAGGCGATGCGACACTGGCATGCTGTGTAGAAGTGACAGAGGAGTTGCATCTGAAGGATCGCCTTTCGCTGTTTGTTGTATGCGGCTTTATGGATTGTTGACCCTTCACAGCGTCCACAAACTTGAAGGTCCTGTGGAGGCGCGCTGCAGTTCCTGGGTGAGAAATGTGACCGATCGATGACAAGTGGCCCATACGCAGAACCATTCGGCTTCTTTTTCTAGAGCATTGAACGGGCCATGCGCGAGGAGAGCTGAAGCAGCACGACGGAATCATCTCTTAGGGAACAAAGACAGAGCTGGAAAGGGTCTCGCATGAGAGTGAGGTAGAAATTGTAAGGCAATGTCGAGTCAACCACTGGTCATGTCTATGCGAATGATGACGGAGCTCCTGACTGTGGATCTTCCACTGAGGGCTGTGAAATAGTAACTTGATCTTAAGGCTCGCCAGCCGACCTCACCGTAAGGGGACAATGGGTCACTGAAACTCTGCGATCAAATCAGGAAGGTGAACTCGTTCGATCCAAGCAAAGGATCCGCTTGGATGCACCACTCCCTTTTACACCGTATGGTTTGCGGGTTGATTGATGTGAACAATGCTCCGTAGATCCGTGTTTTTAGTAGATATCAATAATCATCCGAGTCTGGTGTGTTTGAACGCTTTGCAGCTGTCGATCCCGGAAGAGACCCGTGACATGCTTAGTCCCTGAGCACCCGCGTCTCCCACAGGGTAAGCTGCCTACCTAGTCCTACCTAGGTACTAGGTACTAATACTGCGTACCTACATGTGCTAACTGGGTTCACGGCCCGGGACGTGCTCCGAACTACTACTAAATATTGGTACTACTACTCTAGCTTCTAACTCCGTTCAACGGATTACTCCGCACTCCGCACACCTTGCTCCTTCACGCTGTACATCAAACTTAACGGGTCTTCTTCACTTGATATTATTTTGAAGCTCCGAGGCCTTATTTGTTCGCCCAAGGATCCCGCACAGAGGACGTCCATCTCCGCCCTGCTTTCGAGTTCGCCATCGTCAAGGCAGCTTGCGCGCACATTATTCCATGGGGGCACGAGGGGTCTTCATTCACACAGTATAGTGATTACCTCTCTATCTCTTTTTCACGGTCTAGCGACTCATTTTTTATTCTTCGTTTTCCATCGTCCGTAGCGCCCGAAGTGTTACCGCATGGATTGGTCGACACACTTCGGGCTACAACGGCATTCCATCTGTCATCGGTATAAGACACTGAGGCCATTGTCCCTTGCTAAAGCTACAGACTACGCGGAGCAACTTGCACCCTTTTGCTGTTCGTATCTACGTCTCAGCTTGACCTGAGAACTGCTTCCTATGATGCATTCTGCCCTTGAGTTTCCCCGGTGATCCTGACACGCACCTCTTAATTAATCCTCATCGCAAACTATCCAGGATGCCAGCTCAGCGCCCCTGTGCAGCATTTGAACCGATCTCACCTGACCTAGATGTAGCGGCTCTCGTGGAGTCGACACCGAACTTCGAGTTTGCCGTGAGGATCCACTGTGATGCGATCGATGAGCAAGGCCTGGAGAACTTTGAGAAGTTAGTCCTTCTTCATGTAGTACTAGGGGGCAAACCTCTGGTAATTGAGGGCTACGACAAGCGACTGGAGAAATGGATATTCTCGGAGCAGTGGCTGAAAGATAACTACTCGACGAAGAGTATGTCATCCCTACTCCTTTCCATTTTGAATGTCTCTCTGGTTGCAGCTTCTGACCGTACCAGCCGAAATTGCGCGAAACCTGACAACTAAATCCAACCTTCCTCTCACAATCGGCCATTATCTAAATAACATGCCTCTTCTAACCGATCAATGGAATGCAAAGAACTACAAAGATCCTAATCGTCAAAGAATCTATTTAAAGGACATAGACTGCCCTCCTGTATGGCGTGAAAAATTGAAAGAAATCATTCCTCCGTTACTCTTTTATCTCAACGAGTCAACAGGGGATGTCGGTGCTCCGGGAGCATCTCTGGAGCCAAATCCGAATGGCCCTGGTATGAGAATTGGCAGGGGAATTGCGAAGGCAGGAGATCTAATGAGCAGTCTTCCACCCGATATGAGAGCCGTCAACCTGATGTGTTATATTGGCCATGAAGGAACTTATACACCGTGCCACCGAGAGATGTGTGCCACCCTAGGCCATAATATAATGGTAGAGGCTTCAACCGGGCTCGTTGAGAACGGCAAGCCAACGAAGCCTGGATCGTCCATTTGGTTTATGACGGAAAGCAAAGACCGTCATCTTGTCTCTGAATATTGGTTATCTACACTTGGCCATGATATCGAGGTTGAGAACCATTTCGCTCAGATTAATGCCTGGAAGGCAGCTCCATTCAAAACATATGTCGTTGAGCAGAAAGTCGGTGACTTTATACTCATTCCTCCTCTTGCCCCACACCAGGTTTGGAACCGGGGGACTAGGACGATGAAGGTTGCCTGGAATCGCACCACTGTCGAGACTCTGGAGCTTGCCTTGAACGAAGCCCTTCACCGATCAAGGATGGTCTGCCGAGATGAACAATACAAAAACAAAGCAATCGTATTCTACTCACTCGACAAATATTCAACCCTTCTCCGTCGAGTATCGGAACAAAAGCTCAGCAGTCCGAAGATTCGGCAGCTGCAGAAAGATTTTCGGCGACTATTCTCTCTGTATACCCAAATCCTTATTTCGGAGAGCTTTTCAAGAGATAGACCAGAAGAGAAGAATGTTCAGTTCCTTCCTTTTGACAGCAATGTTACTTGTTCATACTGTCGATGTAACATCTTCAATCGGTTTCTGACTTGTCCTTCGTGTATTGGTACTCTTCCATCCGGCGAGGAGGATAATTATGACATTTGCATGGAGTGTTATGCCATGGGCCGGAGCTGCGCTTGCATTTCAAAACTGAAGTGGGTGGAGCAGTTTCGTTGGAAAGAATTGACCGAGAAGCATGAGACGTGGAGACAACAGATACTCGAGTTTGGCGGCCAAGCCAGTGACCTCCCGCAGCCTCTGGATGTTGAGAGAGATCGGTTTGGCAAGAAGACCCTTGCCGAGATTTGCCAGGAGGAATTGAGAAGACGCCCCTGGGTAGACATCACTAAACCAGTTGTTAGTGCCGAGGATGATAATGATGTCGATGTTGATGACGAGGGTCGTGTCAGAAAACGGAGAAAAGTTCATCGGTCTGATAAGCGGCGCAAGGAGCATGGGAGCTGTCATATCTGCAAGACCCCTGAACCGAAATGGAAGCTTGCTTCTTGTAGATCATGTGGTCTGAATTACTGTTATGGTAGCCTTTTCAGAGCCTTCGACATCATGCCGCAGAAGGTTATGGAGGATTATTATTGGAAGTGTCCAAAATGTCTAAAAATCTGCAGCTGTGGTGCTTGCCGACGAGATCCTACTATGACTCCCTTTGAACCCACAGGAACTTTGCTCGGCAGTGACACGAGAAAGATAGCAGATCCGCGAAGTGTGGAAAGTTTGGTGGATTTTAGTCACTCAAACATCGTTTGGCTCAAAAAAGCTGGTGATGATCATCCCCATGATACGCGTCGACTAAGAAAACGTCAGGAAGAAGCCGAGAAGGCCAAACTTAACGAGCCTACTTTGGACGAACATTATGTCGAGGAAGGGAGCCCCGGTGACGTTGAAGCAGGGATTCTACGATTGGCAGAATATGAAGGCATCCCTATCGACCCTGCTTTAGGTCCTGGCAGTAATGGGGGTGGACAGCATCTGGACCAGCAAGAGGAGGCCAATCTTCCTATAGACCCGGCACTCGATTCGACTCATGGAGCGCAACAGCCTCAATTACTCGTCCCGAAGAACGGGGTATTGCGAAAAGACATGGAGAACGAGTATGACGCGATAGACGCGATAACGTTCGAGTATCCTGACCCAGAGGGCCCATCCTTATCCCCGATTCCTTCGGCGGAGACTTGCAACCCTGGTTCCATGGTGCCTAGGACTGCTCCTCAAGAACTGTCCCAGGAAAGCAGCGAATTAATTCTGAAAGTTGGCCGCAGGACACGAAGGCGGCCGAGTGAACATGTCGAGGTGCAGAATGGGGTTCAGTTGACGTATGACGGTTCAGGGGACACGCCGGCAGAACGAACGCAACTTCAAGAAACGCGGAATGAGTCCAAATCATCGATGGTTCGTCTGAAGATTGATGGAAGAAAGGCTCTGGATTCTGCACGAGAAGCCTGGATCCCTACGGCTTCAGACGGAGTCAAGTGTCCCGAAAGCACAACCATAGTTCAGTCTGATATACCGTTTGACCCAGAATCGGGTTCATACGGTTCTCGCTCTCATCAGCGTAAGACACCGAGAATTCGGGGTGAACACCACGACGACTTCACCCCCACAAGAGGTCATTCTCGCAGGGCACGGCGCCGCAAATCGACAACAAAGATGAGGAAAGCGAGAGTGGGTTATTCGGATGATTCTGAGATCTCCAGTGATGAGCTTGATGGCCATATACATAATGAGGCACGACCTGCCCAGGGCAGGCGCAACCCACCTCGCTCAACAAAAAGGCTTTTCGCTGGCCGCTCTGGTGTCGAGGATTCCCCGGATATTTCGCAGAATCCTTCAAATATGTTGCCAGACATGGCAACCGCCGGAGACAGTCAGCGTAATGGAGCTCGAGTTGATAATGAAAAAGATGCGGAATCTTCTCCATTAATCATCAGTGAGAATAGGCCTCAGAGCCCAATAATCTCTGGCCATCATGGTGCAACCCCGGAAACAGTGGATACACACGCCACCTCAGTCAACATCAGTGAACCCATCTCTCAATCGAAGTGATCTCGCCTCGTTACTGAGGCCGAGGAAAACCGCGAGGCCAAAATCATGGCTATGCAGTGGACAGAGGGCGACTACGAGGATTTAGGCAGCGAAGCCTGGCTTTCTTCCGAAGACACGCAAGATGAACATTCCGAGATACCTTCCGATCGGCCCAGGAAAACCGGTCGAAATAGATCTCAGGGATCCATTTCGCGTAATATTACAGGACATTCGAAGTCGAAGGCGGATCCAAAATGACAAACCTGGCAGCCTTGCTAGGTACTGTACAGAGGTTGAGGCGAGTCCGCGGACTCGAGTGGTGCCTACGACGGGTCCACAGCAAACTAGGAATACTACGTCTTACCTATTAAAGCGGCCAAAGGAATGGGTAAATTTTGAGGACCTATATTGGTGGCCTTCTATCTAGAAAACTGGACGGTTCCTTGCTCTTCCAAGATTGTCTTCAGTGCGACTATTGAGATGCGAGCACTGAAGGACAATCGAGCTGTGGTTCTCTACTTATAATCATACGACTTCACAGGTGGCCTTGTATGATTGATTTTTTTTTTGCCTTGACACGGGAAATGTGCCAATGAGATATCCGGTTACGAATGCTAGTGTATATGATCTAGTGTGCACCCTGTACTGCCTAACAAGAGATGTTGGTTCCGGAAAATCAACGCTGCTTTGTATCTTTCTTGGAGACGAAGGTGATCTCCAGCCCTCGCCTCGCCCTGAGCCCCTGAAGTCTTTGTAGATCATTCTATCAGGTCGTAGGTCGAGCTCGAGAATCTAGAATTTCGTAAAATTCCCATATCACGTCAAACTTGCAGCAATATCGGATGCCAGATACTAAGGGCGTCGATTTTACAGATGCCAACCTGCTAACTTAGTTGCTCAGCAACGGCGACCAAGGAGAAGGTACCGAGACCCTGAATCCCGTAAGCTTTCGGCGCTAATGATATGACACCGCGCGCCTCCCACAAATAATAGGTACCTGAGTCAGAAAACACCTTTGCTCTTTAGCCGGGATGACAGAGTCGACCACACGACCGTACCGGCAGGGCTTGGAAATCTCGGCCCGGGGGTCGCTGAATCTGCCGGATCATGGCTTTCGGAAAGATTATTTGCCAGAAACACCTTAACTATCATGTTCGACAGGTCGCCAACAAAGATCTATCCGCTGGGATGAAATCCAGCCAGAGCACTTTGATTACCCTGTGCGGCCGTCGAAATAATGACTGTAATGACGCCTGGTTGCAGCTTTTGAAAACCGTTTAGGCACCCTTGTACTCATAACGAAGGTCTTCGAGCTGACCAACATCGACGGAAGTCATCACCCTCCGTGCAACCCAGATGGTCCCAAGTACCGCTGTCCTGAGTGAGCCCGTTGCAACTTCATCTTACTTAAGTAACAAAATCACGCACCTCCTGGGACTAGATATGGAATCCACTGGACACCATCAGATTGCTTCCAGCCACCAATAAAGCAGGAAGCCAGTGTAAGCAGTGCGCAAAGAGCGGCATTGGCAGGGATGAGGTGCCTCCCCAAAGGCGTACTATCTTCTTCGACCTCTCTTACTAGACCCTTGTCCTTTCGATTTGGCCGTCGTAGAGGAATATATTTCATGATGTACGCGGACGCAAAAAGCGACATGATGCTGAGAAAGCAAAGAGTTCTTTGATACGTAGTAGCGGATGATGACAGCAACGCTGGCAGGAACGCAGCTGCCGTCACTAACGGGAGGATCGTGAAGATGAGCTTTCTCCTATTTCAGCAACGGTGGAAGTTGTACAAGATCGGGCATCAGACATACAGTATATTCAGCATTCCGCTTATCATCCTGCATTCGTAACTCCATGATGACTTTTTCCTGCTCTACAAGGCATCAGTGCGAGACCGGGATGAGCCAAGCAGATGCACGCCTCTAGGAGAGCGACGGGTCAAGAGCAATGATGGTCTTATACCTTCTTCATCAAGCTCCTGGCGCCCCTCGTTGTCGTCGTCCGAGTCTCCGGCATAGCGGAAGGTCCTGCGTAATCTTGCTGCCGCCATGCTTCCACACCGTGCTGAAAGCAGAGAGCGGATGAGGTTGGGATGGATGGGAACAGCCAGGTGCCCAGCTCGGTGTTGTGCTGTACCGGTCGGCACTGCACCTTGGCCGAGTTTGGCCTGTTGCCAAGTCCAGTCAGTTCCTCGATCAAAGACTCCGAACCGTCGGCTCGCTATCCAAATTGAAGAGCTTCTCGCCCTTCCTCTGCTTAAAGATCCAGCCGTCTCGAGTCTGTACACGACCCAGACCTCAAGATGGCTCTGCGGGCTCTGCAGACCCGCGTGCGCGCCCGCCCTTTGCCAATGATCCTTCATCAACAGTCACGTACCTTGATCCCCGCCCCCCGCCCTAATTCAGGGCCCCTCATGGATCGACGCCCGGATCGTGAGCTGCCCTCGGTCAATACGGGTCGACGTTGGGTGCGCACGCTTCCCATCTTTGCGGTTATCGTGGGCGCCGCGATGCTCGGTATATTCAACTACCAGAAAGCATCTTCTAGTGTTGTTAGCAGCACCCTTTACGCTCTCCGAACGTCGCCTCGCGCCCGAGAGATTCTTGGTGATGAGATATACTTTGCACAGAAGATGCCCTGGATCAGTGGCGAGATGAATCAACTACATGGACGAATTGATATATCTTTTTGGGTGAAAGGAACAAAGTCGAAAGGGAAAATGAGGTTTAGGAGTGTCAGGCCGGACCGGATGAGTTACGTGAGTTCCGCCCTCACGCAGAATCTTTGTCCAAATATAATCATGTCTTGCAGTCCAATGAGGACGAAGGGCTGATGTTCTTTGCTACGATATAGTTCCGTACTGAAGAATGGAGCCTGGAGACGGAGGATGGAACAGTGGTGCATCTCCTTAATGACGGTGAGAAGGATCCTTTCAGCAAGACGGAATAAGATTTCTACAGCCTTAGGGACTTTTTTCTTTCAAGGAGAGGAGTGTGAGGCAGAGGGATGTGTACAGCTAGTTATTGTTATGCATTGTACCCGGTGTTTGAGGAACAATACCATTGGTCCTGCTCCGCGTTCTGGCAACTATTACATCTCGGGAACGAAATTGAGGGTCATGAGGACAAGAAGACATTGGATATCACATGTATCTTAAACTGGCGCCGCTCCGATAAACAGTATAATAGTACATACATAGTACATACATACAAGGAAATTAGCTGTCTAGCTCAGGCCGCTGAAGCCTTTGTCTGTTGTAGAGCCTTTGGGGGCCACGGCTTCTTGATAGCATCCTGTATTTTCACAATGCAGCCCTTTGGTCCGCTGACAGAACCTGTTGAGAAGAACCTGTTAGGCAAACGCTCTAGAATCAAGGCCAAAGGGAGCAGTAGCATACCCTTAACAACGACGATGCCATTTTCAGCATCCACCTTAAGGACTTTCAAATTCTGAACAGTATTTCGCACATTGCCCATATTACCAGCCATCCTCTTCCCGGGATACACTCTCGAACCGCCTCCTTGACTCGGCCCTGCAGATCCTAGCGAACGGTGCGTCAAACTGACACCGTGACTGCGATCCTGGCCGCCCATGCCGTGCCTCTTCATTACACCGGCAAATCCCATACCTCTCGTATTCGACCGGGCATCGACGTACTGGCCTTCTTCAAACCAGTCCGCGTTGATCGTCTCCCCGATAGGCAATAGCCCGCTCTCATCCCTCACTCGGAACTCTTGAACATATCTTTTCGGTGAAACTCCGTTCGCCGAAAAATGGCCTAGCAAAGATTTCGTCATGTTGCTAGGGTGTTTCCAACCAGCACCGACCTGCACGGCATAGTAGCCATGTTTCTCGCGCGTCTTGTGCGAAACGACTTGGACTCGATCGAGCTGTAGTACGGTGCATGCGGTACGTTTACCAGTCTCGGGGTCATAAAACGCGGTCATGCCCTTCTTGATGGCGAGAGCGCCAGTTCGTAGAGGCAGTGTATTAGCCTTAACCTTGCGTTCGAAGGCCGCTGTGGGGGTCGACTTCAGCACGGGAAGATCGGGCCCGACGTTGAAGCGACTTGGTTTGGGGGGATTCAACGACTTGATGCCAAACGTCCGTTTCGGGGCATTGTGAGCGAGGATCTGATGAACCCAGAAGTGCGAGGAAGGCTGCTTGAGCCTCAATGAGAGACGCGGCGGCATTGTGAAGGGCCTCTCGTGGGGAGTGACACTGCTGGTCCTGGAGCCCAGAGTATGAGATTTTGCTTCCGCTGCGGAGAGAACGTCGGAAGATGCCAAGAACAGCATCGGCCTACCTGAGGCATCTCCGCACCCAGGCCACCGCTTTTCTCCCAAGACGTCATATAAAATCCACCTTGTTCTGCAAGGCGCTGCACACAGTGGGGTCTGTTCCAGGCCCCTCTTTTCTCTGACTTCTCTTTTTTCCCCCTTTCTTTTCCAATCCTTACCGAATATACCGGAAACAAAGTGGGCAAACAGGAATCCTGCCAAAAAAAGAGGTGGATATAAACAACCAGTATGCCTCCGCGCCATCCGCTCATGATCCGACTGTTGGATCGACAGTCGGAGCTCTTCCGGCAAGTAAACTGGTCATTGCCGCGGGAAAGTCGGTCGCTCTCCGTCTGGAGATGCACAATTTCTCGAAAATCTACCGTTTGGAGATCACCAACTCAGCCCCGTACCCTTTCGACCTGCCCTTCTTTCTTTGTCCGAACGCCTCGACTCAAGCATAGAATCAACGGCCGCGCGACAAACACGTTTTATTCTCTGCCGAGAGTACGAATTGCTCGCCGGTTTAATTCCTCCAAAGCCGACTCCTCGCAGTCCGAGTCCCATTCGCTTTCACAGCGATTGCGCCAGCTCTCCCGCGAATATGGCTGGTCCGCTCTGGGTGTCTACCTGCTGCTTTCAGCCTTAGATTTCCCGTTTTGCTTTGCAGCTGTGCGTCTCCTAGGAGTGGAACGGATCGGGCACTATGAACATGTGGTTGTTGAAGCAGTCAAAGGCGCAGTCCGGACCGTGTGGCCCTTTTCGGGGGTAAAGGAGCCCCATGCGAAAGATGACAAGGAAATAGAAAGACATACGATTGATCACGGAATTACTGAGGCTGAAATTAGAAATACTGGAGAAGGAGCGAGTACGCGAATTCCCGCCCTCATTGCAGCCTGTATTCTGAAGGCATTGTCATCTATGCTACACCGCGCTGACTTGGTACATTTCTAGGCATATGGACACAGCTTGCGCTTGCATACGCAATCCATAAGAGTTTTATCTTCTTGCGAGTGCCATTGACAGCGGCGGTCACGCCGAAGGTTGTTAAACTGCTGAGGCGTTGGGGCTGGGACATCGCAAAACGGAAGCCTAGGAGCGGGTAATAAGCACCGCCTTGTCCAACGATCAGGATATTAGTTGCTCCTGATTCTAATGCAGAATATATACCATTTGTGCGTGTCCACATTAGATTGTGGAAAGAATCCGGTCAGAATATCAGATTTGATTGTACATATATTATTGACTGCACTCCAAAACACATGTGCACCCAGGGCTGGATTCAATCTCATTCGGCCTAACACGGGTATGCTCGGATTAAGAAATGCAGGATTCCGACAATATTGGAAGAAAAAAAAAAGATACATGCCTTTGGGTGGAGGTGACGAGGATTGACCGTAGAAAATAGTGGTTCAATTGTGATATGGTTGGGAACGCGGATTCAGACAGAATTCCTCCCCGGCATTAGTATATATATAGAGCCAAGCAGATGGTGTTCGAATGCTCATTATCTTCGTGACCTAACAGGAATAGGCTCGTGGCAGACAACAACGGAAAATAGGTGCAGAAAGGTCACATGTCAATCGTGTCGTTGAATCTCAAGACACCGTTGCCTTTCATTACGCCGTTAACACCCTCGGGCATCCGATATGCCCATTCGGCACCAACACCCATGGCGCCCGCAGCTGCCAGGGCATCGGGTCTGGTCGGCTGTCCAGTTTCGTCGGAAGTATCGGCCACCAAGACAAGTCCTTGCTCCTTTATTGTTTCCACAAGTGCCGGCATGACATTCTACAGCGAAGCAAATGAGTTAATATCAAGATGTTCCGACGAGATGAACAACACGGTAGATCCCTGCTGGGAACAGCCATCACGAGAGCGGAGAGATTAGGAGACGTACCAGTAAGCTTGATCGACATATCAATCCCATCAGATTATTGCTCTGTGCTATTCGCGCAGACTCTTTTATAGACATCGAAGCTCGACCGCTGCTCTGCACAAGAGGCTTTGAGCCGACATCCTGAGCTAGATCGCGAATCTGTCCTAGATCATTGCACAGCAGCACCGGATCTGTGAGACGTAACAGTCAGTTACTTGGAATAGTTCGATCAGAATACCGCAGAGGCCTCACTCACAATTTGGCTGTTTCCAATTTAAGGCAGTACAGATGTTCGCATTGTACGACGTAAAAACAATAGAGCGCATAAAGTCAGGGTTCTTTTCTCTCGAAGCCCGTGCATGGTCGAAGACGTCCGTAAGTATGGCATCAGCGAAGGTGTTAATATCGGCCAGGGACGTCATGTCCAGCTTCTGCTCCTCTATGGCAGACGGATAGAGAATGGAGAGATTGACATGTATACCGATAGGAAGGTGGCTCAGTACCTCGCGTAAGGAGAGGAACGACGCGGCCAGGTCTTGGTGAATTTGGGCGATATGATTGACATTTTTATCTCGCAGCGACTCGAGTATTTTAGAATAGTTGATACCCCTTTCTAAGCCAATTGCTCTAAATTGGTCGTATGTCAGACGACAAACAGGTATATCGATACCATGATGATCGAGTACAAATTGTGGATACAGTACAGGCACCTTGTCCTTTGTCAGCTGCAGAAAAAGCTGGACGTAGTCGCCTGAAAGACTGGAGCCTGTGACGAGTCCGTTATGGTCTGAGTCGAGGGCACTTGTCGCTTTCCAATATGTCGCAAAATGGGTGATCTCGAGCGGATCGCCATGGTAAGGTTTGATGACTTGGAAGTTGAAACGGATTTGACCAACTGATCGTAGTCTAGGGTCAAATAATGGCAAGCAGCAGGACCCTGAGCTTGACTTTTCTGCCGTGAATACGGATGGCAAGGCCACACTTTTTGCAATCACTTTCGAGCCGAAAGTAGGGAAGATCTCAAAATCAACGGCGAAGGTGTCAAGGTTATCTACCTGGAATGAGACAGTCCTTGTGTCGTCCTGGATTGGAAGCATAATCGTCCGCGGAATCAGGTCAGAAAGCTTGGACGAAATCGTCAGCCGAGCCGCAGGATAGCGCCCGGCCTGATCAAATAAGATCGATCCAAAGCCAGTCTGTTCAAAGGATATCTGGACAAATACCTTCGTGTCCAGAAAATTGTGTCCATAACGCCTCAAAGGTATGATTGGCGGCGGCAGGGAGAGATCCGGGATGCCATCAGCTGTTTCCATGTCTGCTGGCACGGATGATACCGCCAAAGATTGGTCAGGTGCGGAGGTCGATTCTTGAAGCTTCAGACCATTGAGAACGTCAAGGGGCCTCTGTGGAAGACTGGACTTGGTCCGATGGGACCAGAGGAGTACCATGCACTCTAGGTGTCCTTCCCACGCGGCATAGTACATTGCGGACAGACCTTTCTCGTCAACAGCGTTGGCGTCAACATCTAATTCCAAAAGTGTTCGCATGCAGTCCACGCATCCTTCGCTTGCAGCATGGAAAAGGGGCGTCCACTGATAGAGCTTATCCCTCTGGTTAAGATCAGCTCCGTAGTTTTTGAGCAGCAGCAACAGCTCAGGTGATTGACCTGAACGTGCCACCATATGCTGGGGGTAGAGACCTTCCGCATCTGGGAGCAGGCGAGCATTCCTTTCAAGAAGCATCCTAACAATGGGTAGCGACCCATATTGGCATGCCAAATTTAGCGGGATATGATCGGAGTCAGAAGCCGGATCGATTCTCGCATTGCTCTGAAGTAGCTGTTCCGCACATGCCAGTTGGTTCTTCACTATGCTATGGATAAGCGGAGTAAAGTTGTCGTGGTCCATCAAGTCGACGGTGTGGGGACCAGCCGCTAGTAGCTCTCGTACCATCTCTACTCGACCATGCATACACGCGTAGTGAAGTGGTATCCTGCCGTACACATCGGACCTCGAGATGTCAACGCCTCCCAAGAGACCAGCTTTAAAAACGAAGTCCCGCCCAGAGATAGCCGCTTCGTGAAGGCAGTTGCGTCCGTTGATATCATCTTCCGCATGGATATCGACCAGACCGCTTTCTAGCAGAAGACCGAGGACATCGTCCGAAAACTCGTTGATCGCTGCAAGAAATGTACGCGTTACTCGGTCTTTGGCATCGGGGGAGGATCGAAGCTTAGCAATCCACTCGCGCAGTGTCTGAAGATTTCCCGAAGCAGCTGTCTGCAATACTTGCAGGTCGAATTCATCCTCCTCTGTACCAATGTGCTGACCGGTCACCGATCGCTCCGAAGGACGGGCTGCGTCAAATTGAATGTTCTCCCCTTCCGCCCACGCCTCAAGCTCCAGCCGTGCCGTCGTGGCTCGGTCGGATAAATCGCGCAGCACATCTCTGTTGAAGCATGGTTGCACCTCGACAGCCCTATGGAGGTACAGTTCCTTCATTCGGGACTGAAATTTGCTATCAGCAAGACCACCCAGTAACGATGACAGGCGACCGGGGAACAACTGCAGCTCGGACCTTTGAGGTTTTATCCCACTACCATTCTCGTCAGCTATCCGAACCCCAGCAAGCCCAAGTCTCCGTCATATCGACGAACCTTTTTGAGTATCTTTGACACAGCAGTCTCGTTGACTTCGACAAATTGCTGTCGACCGTGAGTGGTTACTCCGAGAACTTCCTGGGTGGTCGGACTTACCTGGAGCTTATTTAGATCGCCATCAAATTGCTGGAAGCCCTCAAACAAGGAAACAAAATTAGCGGGCGCCTTGGAGTTTGTAACTGTGCGCGACTGGATAACCCGTTTTTTATCCAGCAATGTTTTCAGCCGCAACGCGAACTGTACCTACGGTCAGTCCCGCGAATCTCGTGGATCTCAAGCCGGGGACCGACCTCGGCTTCTTTTTGGAGATAGAAGGCATTAACTTTTTCTATCTCTCGTTCCTGCAAGGGCTGGTAAGAATGGGGGACGCCTCTCCCAGGAGATCGGGCATACCAGTCGAAAGAAGAACACTTCCTTGTTTGCCCGCAGGGCAGCTTGTGAGTCGGGAGTTTCCTGTGTGATACCTGTGGTGCCCTGAGCGGGGATTGTTGGGGTTGCACTCAGCTGCTTGATGAGCTGGGAATCGAAGAGTTAGCAGTCGCAAGAAATCACACTACGAGTATGCACGCGGTTGCATTGAACCTGCCTTTTTCAGGGCCTTATAGTTGACGAAGCTAGCGGCATACTCTGGGAGATCAAGTTGTCTCCGTTGGATTTGCTTTCCGAACTTCCTGTGGACCGACACAAATCAGCATTGAGATACGGCGAGGAAAACTGTTGTTCTCTCGTGCGGAACAATGGCCATTCATCGAATTTTCTCGTCTGTCTTTCTCGTGGAATCGGCGCGCGTGTTAAGAGAACGTACATCTTTACTCCACCTCTGTGAGAGCCAGAGCTCTCACCTGCCCTCTGCCAATCAGACGGGTCTCCCACTCAACAGGGGCGAAGCGAGGAGTGACAAGAGGGGAGCCAGAGGATAAGACCGGAGTGCAACGGCGACTGGAAACAGCAATCGCATGGAAAGTGAACAGCTGGAGCTCTACCGATGATCGAGTGGCCGGGAAGAATCGACACAAGAGCGAAGAGAAAAAAGAAAGCTGCCGCTCAGCCCAGAAATACCGCGATTGCAGAGGGAACACAAGCGACACAGATGAGGCGAGGGGGGCAAAGAGAAGCAAATGACCATGCACAAGGTGGGGCAGGGCAGAAATGATGGTAGTGCAAGCTGGGCAACAGTAGTGGTGGTCAGCAATCACCGTAGCATGAGCTGTCTGCGTCTGAACGAGGGAAACCGTCCAGCGACTGGCCGCGACGAGAGAACCAGACTCGTGGCGGGGAGGAGGGTAGGTAGAATGGTCTGAGGAAGGACGGTGATGAGGACGATGATGAGCAGACGCGATGGATGGACCCCAGGAACCCGTGCCGGATCGAGAATAGAATGCCAGACCGAATTGGATGCTCGCCCACGAAACGTGCGGGGCTTGGCGGCAAAGCTTCTCGCGGCTCCGCAGCTGCGAGAGGATGCTCAGCAACGACCAAAGCAAGCTCGATGCCGGCGTGATGTGCAGCGCGCGTCTGCACGAGCATCGATCAAAGATGTCGTCGAGGCGCACCAATCGCGGCCAGCAGCTGGAGCACGTTCTGGGCTACCGGGCGCCACCGCAGAACGCTATGCGCCAACGGGGCCGCGCTAAGCACCGCAGAGATCTGAGGCTGCTTTTTCTGGATATGTCCAAGCCGCCTGACGCAATCAGAATTTCAGATACAGTAGTTGGGTATGCTAGGCCAGGTACCTACATGTCCGGAAGTAGTAGCCTACCTCCCAAGATACCTGACTCTATCCACAGACGTTAGGTACAACGATTATCCTTATCCTCCGCACATGGCTACCCTGCAGCAGACTTCCGCCATAGCATCAAGCCCCTTACAGTTCGTCAACATGTCATGGATCATCCTTGTGTTGCCGCCATTGCTACTTGCATAGACACAATATATATGGGGGATTGTGAGATGAGACAATTGTGGAAGTTCCAACCTCGCATCGAACTAGACTGTCCTGCCTACTACTCCCAGGCCATTCTGCTCGTAGGGACAACTCAGTGCTGAACAGGGAAAAAAGAAAGAAAGAAAGAAAAATATCGCATGTCGTCCGATGCCTGTTCTCATAGCACGTCCCCCAGACATCATGACTATGCAACAGAACTCTGCCTCACGGAACAAGAATGGCACGTGCAAATCGATATAATATGACTGAAGGTGCCTTTCTTGGTAATATATAGAATGAATTCCAAAATACATGAGGCTAAATGCAATAGACATGAAGCGAGAATGGACCATACGGCATCAAGGGATATGAAAAGGCAGTAGTCAACATAATTTAACTTGAGTAATGGTTACAGCTGAAATTCTGAGAAGGGGAGAAAAGAAAAGGAAACAGTTGTCGGAAATGAGACTGATGACAAAAATCATGCGAGTGGCAGCAGTAGTATTAGATCAAACAGAAGTGATCCTGCGGGACTACGGTGGACATGCAGATCTGCTATATGGAACAATTATTCACAATAATGTTTCCTCTGCTTGAAATGGTAAGCTCTTCCAAGCAAATCTGCAAAACTTCAAAGTGGCCTCGAAGCTGCTTCGACAATATACGTTCAAAACGGAGCAGGGCAGAAGAAGAAGAAGGGCATAGAAGATATCGACAAACAGGACACATCAAGGGAGGTCGCTAGAAATTCTGCGCGATGCCAGCGTTTCCTTGCTTCGGAAACACCGACGGACTCTCGATCCGGGTGTTTCGTCGCGCCTGGACATCCCGGATCACTGGTGGCGTGCCCCCATACGAAACATCTCCGTACGGTCCATGTTGCTGCACATCATTGTAGTACGGATTGTCATCGTAATATGGCGCAGCAGGGCGAACGCCCGCCACGGGACTGTCCTCTGAGCCGTCCGAGCGATCTGCCGCTGAATACGCAGAAGACGCGTTTGATAGGCCTCGGTGGATTTCGGCATTGCGGTTGTGAGAAGCCGCTGGAATACCACCAAGGACTCCAACGGTTTCAGAGTCGCCCGAAATCGGTCTGCCCTGTCCGTCGGAGTACTGTATCGTTCCCTCGCTCGGTGATGCCGCATGGTGGTATCCAGGCGCGCTTCCATTGTCCGACAATGCCAAGCCAACTCCAGGGCCGCTGGGTTTGCGAGTGTTCGATGTTGCCCCCCACCCTCTGTATCCAGAATTATCCTCTTTAGGCTCCAAGTTGGCCGCCATGCCCACGGCCGGCAGAGTTGGGTCATCGTTAGGGTTAAAGCCATACTCCTCCACCTCTTTCCTGCGTTCCTCTTCAGCGAGTTTCCTTGCCTTCCGTTTTCTCCAGCAAAAGAGCAGAGCCAAGATTATCAATGCGACAGAGACGACCGGAACTACCACTGCCACCGCTATAGTCCCGCCAGCAGAGAGCCCGCTAGAATCTTTAGCAACGTCCGTCGATGATGGGAGTGGGGACGCTTCGCTGGTGATCGTCGCCGAAGATGCGCCATTCGATGACGATGCATCTGATGGTGATGGGAAAGAGGCAGTCGACGTTATAATAACAGTTGTGGCACCTGATGGGCCTCCACTTGTCTTTGTGATCACAGACGTAACAATCTCGTCTGACGTTTGCGACGGTGGGGCTGGAGGAGTTGCGGTCGTCGAGGGAGCCTCCGTTGTAGACGGACTACTGGTGGTAGTAGTCGTTGAAGACGCAGTCGGTGTTGGCGATGTTGTTGGTGACTCCGTCTCCGAAGTAAGACTGCTGGCGGCGGTGGTGATGGGTACTACAACGAGAAAGATAGCAACTTTAGCGTACGGTCCACGCTTGCGGTATTTACAGCATTGCCCGTCTTTCCATCGAGGGGAGAATCATACCAGTAGAATTCCCCGACATCTTGAACTGAGATTTGGCAATTGAGACCCGCGCGCAATGTAGGCGTAAGGACTGGTGGAAGGAAAAGTCGTCCCGCCGATTTCCTGTAGGAGTTGCAGCTGCGTTTCCCTATCTGGGGGAGGTATCCGGCTCTGGGCGTTCGCTCAAGGCGGTGATGTCAGAGATGAAGCACGGACTGGCGAAGCTGCAGGCGGCTGTGCTCGTCCCAATTCAATGTCCTCCTGTGACCGGCGCTAGTGGTTGACAATTGCATGCACTCACGGAAGCGATCGTACGGGGCGAAATAGAAGAGCGGAGGAGGCTCTGCCACTCGGTTCCCATGGGATGATGTTCACAGGAAACGACGGGCACGCCAAGTATAGACGACGGCGATTCCGGCAGAACTGGCTTCCTATGTTCACTTGGGCGATGTCTCCGATTCCAACGGATCTCTTCCAAGGCGACGGAGGATGGGTGAGCGAGGGAAGACGGGCCGGGTTGCAATGGAAAGGAGAAAACCCGAAGCCAGGGCTCGTGGCTCGCCCGGGTAGGAGAGCACCAGGCGGTCGTCAAGCAGGGGAAGCAGAAGCGCTGACGGAGACGACGCGAGAGGGCGGTGGAGCAGGGAGGGAGGGCGCCTGAGCCTCCTCGACGCGGCTATTCTTGGAAGAACAACACGGGCAGGAACGCCTGGGGGCTACGCCGTATCGGGCGCGCAGCCCGTGCGGCGCCCGTGCCGTGCCGTAGGGCAGGCCCGTGGCTGGGTGCTTAGGTAATCGTCCCCGGGTTCCCATGATGGCAACTGGGACTTCCCGAATCTCACAAGGCTATCGGTCGCTACGACCTTGGATTCTCCGTCGTGGTATGTTTAGATTCTTTATGCACATCTCCGGATCGTGCAGAAGACCTGGCGATGCCACAGTCTACCTGGGAACATCTGGAACCCCCATACAGTCTAATACATTGATTTGTACGGAATACAGCTGACATTGATATATCATGTCGCAGCCATCGTCCATAGTGAAGGTAGTCTCGGTGTCCCCGGAGGACAAAGTCTTTCATTTCACGTGGTTGCTAGAATACCAAGAAACCGTAATGTACCAAATATATGTATATTTCGAAAAGAAAACCACAAAGCTGTCAACAAGGTTAATGGCAGCATTCAACGACGGGCACAACTCTCATCCAGCCAGCTAGAACGGTGTTTCCAGACGCCCCACGGCTCACAACTGCGGCACTCCTGGTTGGAGCACGGTAAAAAAAATTACCCCATACTGTGTCCATCAAAGGAGCCGTACATATGCCAGCACGATTCAACCACGGTATCCACAGGCCATACAAGCTATCCGCACACGGATGCCATGACTGTATCTTAGAAAAAAAAAATAGAAAGAACAGGATAACCTATAAGAAATAGCCCATGAAAAGCATCAAGGAGAGAAGTAATATGGCAACAAGAAGCAATCCAGATAACGTCTATGTACGCCCTTGACTCAAATTCGAAATATAGACCCAATACCCACGGTCGAACTCGGTTGTATCAGGAAAAAGGTGGACAAGTAGACAGGTCATAACTTGGTCTCAAGAAGATATCCAAAAGGTCATTAGATAGAATGGTAAGAACAGAGACCCCGGGGCAAGGAGACATCCATAATCAGCGGATATCCCATTTAGGACGCAGGTTGGACGTGATGTCCTCCTTGGTACCAACGGTGTCCGCTGGAAGGCGGCTGATACGGTACGCGCCAGCGCGGATATGCTGCAGATGGGCAGCCGAAATACCTGTCCGATTGCTATAGATGCTACCGGCATCGCTCCCGGTGTCGTGGTTCTTGAAGCGAACAGGTGGAGCGAAGTCGAGAGCCGTATATGTCCCCGATTTCCGTAATGCGTGCCTACAACGTGGGTCAGTCTGTGATCTCATCATCTTAGCATGATGTCTACAGGTGGGAAACGTACGGGCTAGGCATGACTGCAAGATCGTCATAGGACGAAACGAGTGGACTGTGAGCCGGCACTGCTGGGGAATATGGCCGTAGTCCACCGGTGGGCGTGTCCGGTCGGCCCTCTCTTTGATCCTTGATGGTCTTCCCTGGTGCATAATCAATAGAGTGGAGAATTGTCTCCTCATCTTTCAACAGGGCAGGGCTCGGGAGAACATGAAGGGGGGCCGGTGGAGGCGCCGGTTTCCGCGGTTCTTGTGCTCGGCCGGAAGCAGAGGAGAATGCACGGGGAGGTTCGGAACCCCCTGCCGAGTTGGTGGGCACATGTCGGGCGGCCCCTTGGAACCGTGGAGGCGCGCGAGGCGGAGGAGTCATCGCACGGCGGCCAACAGGTTCAGCGAACGGTCGGTGCGGCCCAGCCGAGTACTCTCCCGTGGATGGGTCGTAGACTCCAGCATCACCATAGACCTCCGGACCGAAGTCCTCCCAGTATTCTTCCTGTCCTTGCTTGTTGTTCTCATCAAAGTATTCTTTGTAGAATGATCGAATCCGGTTAGCACGCTGCTCGGGATTGTCTGATGGATCTTCCGGAGGCAGAGGGCGAAGTCCCATTGTCAGTCGACGCATGTTGGGACCATAGCCGGAGTCATTGCGTCGTTCTGAAGAAGGTTTCGCGGGGCTGGCAGACTTCTCATCATGCTGCTTGGCTTTATCCTTATCATCGTCAGCAGAAAGGACATTGACCGCGGGAATCTCAGGATCCGATTTCTGTGTATCGCCATAGTCACTGGCCCCATCACTGACGGGAAGTGAGATCCTGGGGAGTTGAGGTGCCTGGTCGGCGGAAGCATTCGTAGACGCAGGAGCTGTCAGGACAGGCGGGGGTTCGGACGGTGATTGCGCCTGATCCTTCGTTGGAGAACCTGGGCCACTCTGGACGGAATCTCCGCTTGTCACTGCTTGACCGGGAAGTACGTCATCCCCAGGCGGATTAGCTGGTGTGGATTTGGGTTGGTCATGATGATCTGGGGAAGAGTTTTGGCTGTGAGTATAAGTGCCAAGATAGTCATTGCTCTTCCTGAACTCTGGTCCGTCCATACTGGCGCTGCCAACAGCCGAACCCTGTTGCTGCCCACCGGCTACTCCGGGTGGTGGGGGAACAGCAGGAGTCAGAACCGCTGGGAGGCCATTCCCTGCGTGAGGCTTCACTGGTACGCCAAGGTCACTGTCAGCAAGCGAAGACCTCTCCAACGGTGGTGTGGACCTTGACATCGTCTGGGCGTTTTGCAAGAGGTTCTGACGCATATCGTCGGCAGGTGAAAGATGGGATCGGTATGACCTCATGGAAGCATTGTCGTTTGTGATTAAAGATGTTGCAGGACGATACTTGTCATCGTCTGCACTGATCGATCTCGACAAGGAACGCAGAGACTCTCGGGAGCCGTGTAGCTCTGGCGGGAGGAGATAGGGGCTGCCGGCCATGTCCAGTGACATTCCCTTGCCGCCTTTACGCTCTGACTTCTCGGCTTGGGCCGTCTCGCCCTTCTTGCCTCCCGCACCAGGTTCCACGATGTCCATGCCGAAATCCAGTGACTTGTGCTTGTCGTTGGCGTCTTCACGTTGAAGTCTTTTAATGTGCCTTCTGTGCAGAATCAGCAAGACAACTACGGCACAGACGATGGGTATCCTAAATTGCCAATTAGTTCTGGTTCTTGCTGCGGTAGTAAATGTATAAATCTTAACATACACAGCTCCCAATACAACGGGCAAAGTGGTAGTGGCCATCGAACTGGCCGGTTTCTCACATGCAGGGGAGTCATCATTGGGTCCACAGGTCGAGCGTGGAGTGCTTGTCGCTTCCACCGGGCTTCTTCTCACAAGACTCGGCCCTTCAGGAATCATGATATATGGAATACGATTCCGAGGAACCGGCTCCGGGCGGCCCTGAGCTCTCCTCCGCACATGGGCGTCATGGTGCACGGTGTACGAATGATGCATTTCGCTGTGGCTGTTTCAATGGTTCCTTTCAGTTCAGCTGGGGGGAGGGAAAGCCGCAAAGAGACTTTCGATATAACGGTTGCGACGCTTTGAAACGATTATAACTCAATTCAGAGCAGGAAGCGCCAGATGGAAACGACTAGGACCTCAACAGTCGATCGTTCCAGGATCATTAAACTCGCAGTCGCAGAAGGTCAGGGGCGGTCATGAACCACGAATGGGATCTATGGACACGGGATGACTTGCGTGACCGTGCCAAAAATGACCTCGAGAGAAGAGCGATCGAGCCGGGTTCCAAAAGAGTGAACGGGACAGTCACAGTCCCGGTAAAGAGCGGCAGCCAAGGGCCAGGCAATGAAAGAGCGAAGGCTAAAAAAAGACAGACGGACAGAGAGAGTGTGTGTGCGCTCTGGAGATGGCATCCGAAGAGTGAAGAGAGAGACGGAGGGAGGGAGAGGGAGACAGCCCAAGAGAAAGGCGAGACTGAGAGCCCAGAGCAGTCGACGGGCCCGCTCTGAGACGGCGCGGAGCCCACGGAGGGCGCGGGACGCAGCGTCAGACGGGGGTGGTGGAGTCGGGACGGACAACCGGGCTTGTCGATGATGTGACCGTGCTCTTTTTTGGCGGTGGCTTGGCGCAGCCCTGGAGCACGGAGGATGGAGGGCCAGCTGGAGCCCAGGGCATCTGCGTGCGGCGTGCTGGCAGCACACACCGTCCAGCGCATCCTCGCGAACCCCCTCTGCGCCCGAGGTGTTCCTGTACACCGTGGGATACCTCGAAGCAGCTGGAGGCATGCTGACGAGAACTTGGCCGGCCGCCTTGGCAGGGGCTGGCCAGTCCGAGGCGCGCCACGACGATCCACCCGCCCAGCCATCGCCCGAAGCGGCATGGACCGCCAGGGGAAGGGCGCTGCGAGATAACCTATCAGTGGCCCTTGAGACGCCGGCGCGCCACATGGCCGGCCTCGCCCTCTTCTCGCCGTCGCTATTGATTTATTTCCCCTGCAAGTCGTGTCATTATTATCCTTATCATTTATTCACAACCCGCGCAGTCATGTTGCGCCTTGTCACCCGAATCAAGCGACGAAGTGACCTTGGATACGGTCAGAACGTCACACCATCTCAGATGCCAGCACGAATACATCCACGGCATGAATGAGGCACGGCAAGGCCGACACCAAGAGAGGCCCTTGCTGGGTCATTATTTGCACCTCTCAGTCTGTCCTTCTCGCCGCTCACTACCAAAGGTCCTGCACAGTCGAAAAGCGTCCTGTCCGGCACCGACTCAGACCATGGTGCCCAAGTTCTAACAGAACTCGGTTTCGTCCGCTGAGTTGGCAGGGACCACCTTCCCCTGGGTCGAGAGTCACTACAAACTGATATCTGACGACTGAAGACGACACAGCAGTATCCTTTGGTGAGGCTCCTCAGGCCTGAAACAGTCTGTCGACTACCACATACACAAGCGTTGCTCTGTGTACCAACCTGGTTATGTTGGTCATAGCAAATGTGGACCGTGCCTTATCCCCTGATTACCTACCTAACTGGGGCAGAAATGTCCGTTTTCAGATGCACGTCATTTGGGGGACAGTTCCTCTGTCTTCGGCGTGATTGCGCGCTCCTCGGCACTTCAGATGGTTGAAGACATGTCATGGAAGCAGAATATTGACGAGAGGGCGTGCAAGATATGTGTTGAATGAACATGAGCAATTGATTCAGCGATACAACGGGTAATGTTTGGTAGTATTTCCCATGTCTTGGTACAGAGGTCGGAGTACTCCTGAAGTGTGCAGGTCACCCTGGCCCACACTAACCAGCATAGTTTTATTTGAGCTGTGTAGATACTCTTCCAAGCAACATATGTTAATTGAAGCCGTTGTAAGACATCATACGTTTGTTTCAGTCTTCTAGTCCTTTTTGCCAGTGAACAGAAGCTCTGAAGACGCTTCTTCAGTGGCTCCCCCATGATGTGTCGAGATGCTTCCATAGCTACCTTCTTGTTCATTAATCCATACTTTAAGTCAATATCCCCTCTCCTTACGCAGCATGTAGTACGGTAAACTTCAGTAAAGCGAGCATTGAGCCTCACTCCGCATTCATACTTGCGTTGATAGCCCCTACTCTCGCAGCTCTCCACTCTCCAAGACCTACTGATTTCTACCTTACCACCCCCTGCCCTTTTTTATTTTTTTTCATATCCACCCTGTTGTTGTGCTTTCTCTACAGGTGTTGCAGCTATATTCTATTTGGTAACAGTGGGCTGAGGAAATCTCTTATCGCTGAATCATCCATAGTACGTCTCCATGACAGACTTGAATTCAAGTTGATTTCTACCTTTGATTGTTAGATTGTTAGGTTCGATGTCATGAAGAAATACTGAATGTGTCCAGTGTGAGTAGCTGGTTCTAGCCGATATTCCAAGGTTGTACCGTGGTAGAGTCTTTTAGGTTGACCCAGTTTGATCCCCAATCCCGGTCAGCCTATCCTAAATTAGGTATCTGGGTAAGCTATGGATCATGATGACATCTGGTTGAGCCCTTAGAGATTCAGAAAAAATATTAATTATCCTCGCTGTACCCTCTTTTGTGGGCTGAGTTTGCACTTTATTAGAGCTCTTTTAACTATCCCTCTACGTAGATTTATATATATATTTTCCACCTACCTTCGCTTCTAGCCAATGAAGATTATCAGAGTTTTCATTCTGGGTGTCACATAAGCAGCATCGTACAATACATACATAGTCCTGCTCTGCTAGCTAAACAGCAGCTGCATGACAGTCGTCCAATTTAGCAGGTTAGACAAGAGAGCACTGGAAAAAAAAATCAGCGCTGTGTCTGATAGGAGCGGAGACTAAAAGTTCTGTTCGGAGTGGCTCTGTATCTGGGATCACGGGATTGAGAAATGATAAACAAGATCCGATAAGCTGCGCGGGCGCTAAGGATGCAAGTGCTTAATCGACATAGACTAAATCTGGTTGATAAGTAGTAAGACGAGTGCTTTGATATCGAGATCCCCTAGTACTTAGGGTCTACATATAGCTTTAGTGGTCTGTGACCTGCCCCTAGCTGCCTGTCGCCGTCAGCATCATAGGCCATTCGGTTCCTGGTGCAGCACAAATTCGGGCTGCGCCTTCGATCATGTCGGCTGCCAGTATCTATGAAATTGAAGTCATTGTTCGACAGGACTGATGGGAGTGTGCCAAGTATGTACAGTACGTGCCTCTTACTTGGAACCCCGCAAGCAATGAACTGGGGGCTGGCCCACGTTTCCCGCTAGATAGTGGTCCAAAGATAACCATAAAAGCTGGTCCGACGTCGTGGTGACACGGTCGCACCGCGATAACTGAGGATGCAAGAATCCTCCGCAGATGGAGGCGCGCCGTGTCCGCACACGGCCCGAAGGCGTGACGCAAGGCAGCAACGGGCGGTCCCCACCTCAGCCAGAACCGCCGTGAACAGCCGACAGCAGGTTGGACGACTGTCGACGTCCGATCTGATGCGGAAAAAAAACCTGGAAAATTCTGCGCGTGCGGCTGCTTCGCCAGACCGCTCTTCAAGCCTGTTCGGGGGACGGCGCCCACGCTTGGCCGGTTGGGCAGAAACGTGCAGACATGGTCTCTGCAGGTACAGTACATACATACGCCCTAGCCACCAGGCCTAACAGGGGAAAGAAAACAAAGGTGGCCACAGTGGTCGACGGAGCATATATGCAGACAGTTTCACACCGCTGTCATCCTCGTAGGGCGTGTGTATACTGTAAGTCCAGGAACTTGTATACAGCATCGGAGTCCAGCTGAAGCGTGACTATGTAGGGTTGAATCGGCCAAAAGGTTCCCTGCCCAGCGCCTGGCCCTGGATCTAGACTGCCGCCGGAGCTAGGAAATAAATAAAAAACGGCGGTCGCGGGAGCTTTGTGGAGACGGAAGCAGCTGAGGGTGGAGACGTCGGCATTCGGGAGCTCAGCAAGCGTCCCGGAAACATCAAGGATGGGCATCCATCGAACGTTTTCTATGAGCAGAACGGCGGTGGAGAGAGGCCGACATTTGACCGCGGAGAGCCAGCGGCCCAGCTCGCAGTGAGATGCGTTGCGTCCGTGAAGGAGGATGTTTCGAACCAGCGGGGGGCTGAGCAGAGCAAGCTACCTAAGCTAAAAAAGCTAGATTGACACCGGTCAGCATGCATAATCGCCGAGAACATCCATCTGTAGAAGCAGACCCGGAAGCCCCTGGTGACTCCCGGGCCGTCAGTAAGAGGAAAATAAATAAATGTTTAAAAACAAAAGTTAAAAATAAATATACAAACAAGAAATAGAACAACGAAGAAAAGAAATAACGAAAAATTACAAAAAAGAAATAGAGAAACGGGTACCTCACTGAGAGGATCTGCGTCGGGCGCGATACCGAGGACAAGCTCAACGCCCGCGGCCTTGAGATCATCGCCGTCGCCGCCCAACTCCCAAGACGGCGTCGCGGCCCACGCAGCAAGGCTCTTTTGCCTTCTCCCCACCGTTAGCCCTGCTATTTGTTTCCCAGGGACCGTCCTCTCGCCACCTCTTCTCCCTCCGATGCCTCTGTCAGGACTGCATCCGCGCCTCCATCTCCATCCCGCCGCGCTCTGCTGCTTCAATTGACACGAAGCTCTTGGCGCGGCATCAGATCGGATTCCCTGCTGGACCGTCGCAGGTCTCCCGCCATGGATACCGTGTCGCGGGACCTGGAAAAGGCCGAGCTCGACGCCAGTCGCTCCGGCACTCGTCAGAGCGTCGACAATGGCAGTCGTGAGCGTCGGTCGGGTTCTTTCTCGTCGTCGGCGTCTTCCTCCAGCGCCTCGTCCGTGGCCTCCTCCAACGACTCCCGCAATGGCAGCATCTCGAGAATCCAGACCGAGAATGACCTGCAGCTGGAGCGACACCCGACCGCGCTCAGTCGCATCGCAACTCAGCGCAGTCAGCACAGCGCGACAGTCGGTGCCAGCCTCAAGTCCCGCGTCTCCAAGAAGCCCTTGCCGCCGTTCGGCGCGGGCAAGCCCTATCCGCCTCCACTACCGGAAAAGGAGGAGTATGTCGTCGAGTTTGACGGCCCCGATGATCCCCTGCACCCGCAGAATTGGACTCTGAAGAGGAAGTAGGTCTCGCCTGATGTCGCTTTCGGCCAGTGGACCGCGTTTGTTGACTTGTGCTACCAGGGTTGCTACGTCTCTGATGCTCGGATGGACGACTCTGATCGCCTCGTTTACGAGTAGCATCTTTTCCGCGGCCACAACAAGCATCGCTGCCATCTACGATGTCTCGACCGAGGTTGGACTGCTGGGCCTCTCCCTCTATGTCCTGGGATTCGCCACAGGTCCCATTGTATGGGCGCCTTTGTCGGAGCTGCGTGGCCGACGCTTGCCTATCCTCCTCGCCATGTTCGGCTTCACCGTCTTCCAGTTTGCCGTTGCTACGGCAAAGGATCTGCAGACGATCATGATCTGCCGATTCTTTGGTGGATTCTTTGGAGCGTGTCCGATCGCGGTCGTCGCTGCGGTTTTCTCCGACATGTTCGACAATCGCTCTCGAGGTCTTGCAATCACGCTTTTCTCAATGACCGTCTTCACTGGACCCCTTCTGGCCCCATTCATTGGTGGGTTTATTGTGGAGAGCTACCTGGGATGGCGGTGGACAGAGTACCTCACCGGCATCATGGGGGCCAGCGCGTTGGTGCTGGACTTCCTCTTTCTCCAGGAGACTTACCCTCCGGTTGTTCTCATTGAAAAGGCAGCAGAGCTGCGTCGTCGAACCAGAAACTGGGGTATCCACGCTAAGCAGGAGGAGATCGAGATTGACTTTCAGGAACTCATTCAGAAGAACTTCAGCCGTCCTGTCAAGATTCTGGTGACCGAACCAATCGTGTTGCTTCTCAGTTTATACATGGCATTTATTTATGGCCTGCTTTACCTATTTATGACGGCTTATCCGATCGTCTTCCAGCAAGTTCATGGCTTTAACAAGGGCATCGGCGGTCTTCCCTATTTCGGCATAATCGTTGGTGAGGTTGTAGCGGGTTTCTGCATCATCCTTCAGCAGCCATGGTACAATAGGAAGCTTAATGCAAACAATGGCATACCTATCCCCGAATGGCGTCTGCCCCCGGTGATAGTTGGCGGTATCGCTTTTGCTGGCGGTCTCTTCTGGTTCGGCTGGTCTGGCTACAAACCTAGCATTCACTGGATCGTACCCACACTGTCCGGCCTTCTAACTGGCTTTGGCCTGCTCTCCATCTTTCTTCAATCTCTCAACTATATCGTCGACGCATATCTGCTCTTGTATGTCTTTTCCTCCACGGTCTTTCTCGTCCCGGTTATAGATTCTGCCAGATGCTGACTACATTTCTCAGTGCTGCCTCCGCTATTGCTGCGAACACTTTCCTCCGTTCTATCGCTGGCGCGGTATTCCCTCTTTTCTCGCAGTATATGGTATGCATGACTTTTAAGTTTCCTTGTTGCGAGACATCTGCTTACTTCTTCGATAGTTCCACTCGTTGGGTGTCAACTGGGCCGGTACTCTCCTTGGCTGTGTCGCTGCCCTGCTGGCTCCTATACCAGTCGTTTTCTACCTATACGGCCATAAGCTGCGTGCAAAGAGCAAATTTGCACCCACCTACATTACGACAGTGCAAGCTCAAGACGATCACCCGCGCGAGGCGTAGCCGAAGAAACCATGATGAAAAAAGGACTCTCCGCTAAACCACAGAAGCTTTACCTTATCTGTTAATATTTTATGACGATGGACATTTTATCCTGGTTGTGACTAGATACCCGGAGTCGCGTGTCTCAGCAGCCGGTTCTGAATGCTTCAACAAAAAAAGGATGTTCAGTATGTATAAAATAAATTACAGCTGGTTGAGTTGCATTTGTTATGATTGAGATGTGGATGTATGGATAGTACAGAACTATGTCTTTATGTGTATATAAATGCATGTGCAGTACATACCTATGGTCTGATTTAGCGAGCGATTCATCAAAGAAAGTTCCCTTCAAAAAGCTGTAGCAGACTCATATGATATTTCTGTCTAGAGTAAGTATTCTAGGGTAGTGCTATTCACCAGTTGAGCATCTATAAAAGGAACTCTGGATCCCTGAAGAAGAGAGGCCGCTATTTCCTCAAGTATTAGGTCATCATGATAATATCTACACGCATGTCGGGGGGTTTTCAGTCAGCCCAGGACAAGAATGATCGCATCGCATAGGGATCGTTCCGCCCGCAAGACTCGCTGGCTACTGTACATACCGCCCGCAGTTACTTGCGCTTACCGTTCGGAATGGCGACGACAGAGATCATATATTATATGCCTTTTTCCTCTTCGCCCGTGACCTTTCAGTTGGATTGCCTGTATGTGTTTTAAACATTGCGCCATTACAGTCGAAAATAGAAACGAAGGGACACGACAACCAACTTAGTGCATTTACCTAATTTTCTTCTCATTACTCAATTAGAGAATTAATTTTGGGGTGTTTTCGATGACATGTCATGCTTCTTGATTTTTATTCAACGTACTCTATCAGAGTCATGCTACATGCAACGATTGCGCCATTATTTTCCCGTACCAATGGCAGCAGTGATCAACTCACTTGCTGCTACTAAGACATGACAAAGAACCAATGGACAAATGGGCAAATGAAACCCGTCGAGTATTGGCCTGGAGAGAATTAAGAAAAAAAGAAGCGACAATGTGTCTGTTCACACAATGGCCAATGAATGACTGCCAAAGTGACATTACCAGTGTGAACCCAAAGGGGAAAATATACATGAACTCTTCACTCGTGCAAGGTGTAGTAGTCATCGCCAAACAGACATCTGTCTTAACCATACATTCACATCATATTTTTTTCCCCATCTCATATGCAAGACCATTCAAGTTACTGTTTCAATTAATTAGTCCGTATTCAGGACACTCAACATCATTCATCTTTGCTCGCCAACTGAATCGTTGACAGATTGTGTGAAGGTTGGTTGAATATTCGGCTGAATGGAGGGTCTGGGGGAGGGTGCTCATTTTCTGTTGCAGTTGCAACCCCTTCTGCTTTGCGGACTATTTCTTTCAACGCACGAGTCACAACACCCGCACGCACCACGAGGTCGCGGAGAGACTGTGTGTCGAACGGCAATTTTTGCTGGGAATGGGCATGGGCATCAGCAGAAAGTGGGTCGCGAGAACCGCGCTGTTGGTATATCATATCAAGCACAGACTTGGCTTTCGCAGAGGACTCTTTGCGAGAGCGGCTAGGTGTTGTGCTGGGACTAGAGTTTGTCTCTGCAGAGAACGACAATCGCCGGACTTCAGTGTTGTTGTGTTTTCTTGTCTTAGTGCTAGAAGGGGACTCTTCATCAAAGTCCTCGAAGCTGAAAGTCGGAGACGACGGAGACCGCGGGGGTGAGAATCCGTCCTCATCATCGTCAACCGTTGCTAGATTGACAATACCTTCTGCTTCCTTCCACAACTCACTCGACGGCCCATTGACTATTTGCAAAGCATTAGCTTGAAGGCGAAGTCGCTTGAGCTCTTCGACAAGCAGTCTCAACTCTTGGACCTGGCCAAATTGACCTTGGACACTGGCCTGCCGTTCCATGATAGCCTGTGGTACCTTCATCCCACGACGGCTCGTGTTGACACCTAGCTGCGCGTTGCCATCTCCTACTGAATTTTCATCGGAGTCGTCGAACTCAAAATCGCCGTCCCAGTCTTCACTAGCGCCCTTGCTACCTAGACCCCAAGTGCCAAATTTCCCTGAAGACTGACGAGAGTCATTCGAAGGTGCCAACTCCCTTGACACCGGAACACTCTGACTTCGCAGGTGTAGAGCACTCGGAGCTTTCCGCCCTGGCGCGTGGTAGCCTCTCACATCGCCACCCTGTTTCCCGTCCACAGTCTTTGGACGAGGAGTGGAACCTTGCAAATCACGGTCGCTCCTTGGCTTTTCTGACCAGTCAAAAAGAGTCATCCTTGTCCCTATATCTTGATTTTGCTTTGCATCTACCGGGGGATCACTCTGAACCAAGCAAACAGGAAGTGTGTCGGATCGTGCGCTAGTCCCGTCTCTTAACGATACGTGAAGCTCTCCATTGTCTTCCTCGTTGAATGGAGGTGGTGTACTGGAGGGTCTGGAGTATTGTACCTTCGTTTCACCTGCTAATGCCAACCACAGACTGTCCGAGTCACTTTGTTCCAAGGAACAGGATGGGGATGAGTCGGGCGTGCGCATTGACAACTCTGCTGAAGGAGTTGAAAGGGTATGTTTATCCGCTGAAGGGGATAATCGAATAGGTGTGGAATCAGAGTCCATATTACCCTCAGATGAACAACAAGATTGACCAGACAGCCGTGCCGAGAACGACCCATAAGGGATCAGGTCCTCAAGCGCTGCAAGTTTCTGTCCCACCAGCTCCGACGGGGGACTTTCATCAAATATTGTTTCAATACGTGGACCGCGAATCCCCGAACTCGTGCTCGTGCTCCAGCGCGTCCGAAAGGAGTCGAAGGCAGTGTCGCTCTGGAAATCCGTCTCATCTTCCTCTCCGGAAGTGAATACGCGTGTGTCGTCAGAACCAATCAAAGTCGATGCAGGGTCGGAGGTCGCAATAGAAAACCGCTTCGTCCGTACAGGATAAAGAACTGGCGGCGAAGAACCTAAGCTAGGTCGGCCGCAGAATGAATTCCGTAATGATCTCGCCTCAGGATGAGAGGTTGTGGAACATGTCAAAGGGTCCACTGGAGAGTCCATGCCAAGTTCAGAATACTGGGGTAACGGTGGAAAAGGCGCATTGGGGCAGCCCTGTGTTCCTGCGAAATTCAATGCATGCATAGACGGGAATTCAACCTGTGAAGCTGTCTGAGGCCGGCGGAAAGCACTAGGGTCTGTAAAATCTCTTTTCCTTCTCAGTGGTGGCACTCCTGGGTTTAATATTTCTGACCTCAGACCGTCCGAGCGCTGAGGTAGGGGACTCGAAACAGTTCGGGCCTTCCCCTGTGGCGCAGAGCTGCTATGGATTCTGCGAACACTGCCTGTATTCGACGCCGTCTGAGAAGTCGGCGAGCTTCCACCGACCATTTCACTAAAGGAAAACGATCGCTTAGGTGTCCTTAGGTCGCTGGAAAATGGAGGTTTTGCTTGTTTAGAGGGTGCCTTCGCTGACTGGAAAGGATCTTTAAATTGTGGCCGAGAAGGAGATACACATCTGCTATCACCTCCCAGTCCATCTACAGAGGTTCCGTGCACTATAGTGGTAGCAAGAAGCAGCGTAGGTGGAACTGACGAGTCTATGACTATCCGGCGAAGCGGCTGATCTCTCTGCCTATTCGTAACCGAGCTTCTCCTGGACTCATCCTGAGTCGAATTGAAATACGGCCGCCAGACTGCGTCAGTCTGGACCTGAATTATATCAGCCTGTGCCGAATCCTGCCGATGGGCGGTGGTAATAGGTGATTCAAGCCCTCTGTCACCTGCTGCTTGATATCGCCAGGTTGCAAACCTCTGGTAACTTGTAGCAGGTCTACCGAATCCGGATGACGTCGACTTCGGTGGCGACGAGCGGATATGCAGTGAGGCAGGGAGTGAATTTTGAGCGGTTGACCTCTTTACGAGCTTGTTTGGTTCACGGCGCTGGTTCGAAGACCGGCGAGGCATGGGGGTGGTGGGCCCGTTGAATGGCGGAGACGCGAGGCTTGGACTCAAAAATATACTCTCAGTGCGAGGTGAAATGAATGAGATGCGTTGCAACCATGATGTAGACCGCCGTCTGTCGCTGGAGACCTTTGGCTGATCTTCCGCAGCTCTCAGGGGGCCGCTGGTGTACGTTTGACGGCGACGACGCAACCTTACACTTCCAGGTCTCGATCTTTGCGGAGAGTCCAAGCCCCCGAATCGACGGCCGTCACGCAACCCCTTGTCCTCATTTCCACCAGAGCTGCGATTGAAATGCACGTCCGCCATCACTCGCCCGGCGCTGGACGGTGACGAGGTAATCAATTCCCGGCCAGGAGCGGGCGAAGATATATCAGTGGGCGCTGCATGCAGAGAGGACCGATTTCCCAAAGACATTGCCTTCCGATTTCTGGCCGATGTACGGCGTCGTTCCAGGCGTCCGAAAGCGAAGCCCGTGGCGGCAACGCCTACGGTGCCGAGTGCGCAGAGCTGCGAGGGAGAAACACCGTGGTTAGCTGAAAGTGACCAGGCAGGCATTGAGAAAGCAGAGCAAGCTGGAGGCACAGTCTAGGTCTCAGCCTCCGAGCCTCGACGGGCTCAGAGGTAGGGAGTCTCTTGAACGTGCGGCAGGTGCAGGGACAAAGAGCGAACGCCGAACGGAAGAAGTACAGGAAGACGGGAAGGAGCTCACCGTAGACACATGCTCCATGCTTTAAAGCGTCAAGCACTGTGAAGCACAGCTGGCAGCATCGATGTCGTGTCCGAGCAGCAGCATCCCATCCACATCGTGATACCCAGAGGCTCACCGCGCCGGGCTCATTGGGCGGATCTCCGGGACAGGCGCAAGACTTTCGGTCGAGACTCGTGGATAGCGACAGCCCGGAGCGGCGGACGCGAGCAGGAGCAAGCAGACCGGCGGCCGTAGGAGAGGACTCGCTGGTGGACGCGGTCGAGGGCGACACGCAGCGGACGTGTTTTTGTGGTAGGGCGAAGGGGAGAGGTTTGGAGGACCAGGGCCGTCGAGGCTCTGTTGCAGCGCCTCCTCCGGATCGCAGAGCAGACGGCGATTCCTGGGACTAAGAGAAATCCATCGAACAGTGGCCAGAGGGTGGTCTTGTCCGGGAGGCCTCCAGAGAGTCTGGGGAGCGCGCTGGAGGCGCGGAGAGAGCGCAAACCGAGAGGCCGGCGAGCCACACGCGAGGGAGCACAACAGCGCCGGCGGAATGCTCTGTTACTTGTGCAGATTGTCTTCCAGACCGATGTAAACAGAGGGAGCAGAGGGACCTCAAGAGGCCCACCGCCTTTATCGATTATCGTGTGTGTTTTTGGTGCCGTTGCGTACGACTATCGATGCTGCTCTGCAGTGGTCATGGCTGGATTTTCTATACAGTACAGCTGAATTGCCTTTATTGACTGCGACCGCCAGACTCCCACAATAATCACCATGGTGATGCACCATGCCTTGTGGCTCACGATCTGGCGGAGATGTCTCGACAGCTGGGCCGCTCTTCTAGATTTCCGAGTTGAGACGCCCCGCCGGTGAAGCTCAGATCACAATGGCCCCAGTGCGGCCGATCTCAGAGTTGCCAGACCGCCTGTATCGCGCCCAGCAACTCCGTGCGCAGCTCTCGAACCCCCGGATCTCGCGTCGTCCGGCGCCTATCCACCCCAGCCGCGTCCAGCATGGTTGGAGAGAAGTCCGTAGAAGACGGAGAAGCTGTCTCGGATCCATGCAGCATGCGATCTGGCGGTCTTCCCCTTGCGGTGTGCACGCAGCCTTGCAGACCTCGGAGAACTCCAGACGGGCGATTACGCTTGTGGGTCGGGGACGCCGTCCCGCACGCCAGCGCCGCTCCGGCAAAGCGGTGGTGATTGACGTGTCGGCGCGTGTTTTCAGGATTCTTCTGCAGGCTTCCTGCTCGTCACATCGCAGCAGGGTTGTGTTTTGAAATCTCCCTTTCGGGATTCTGCAGAGTCTTCGGATTGTCTCCCGCTTTTCTTGCTTCTGTCCGTGTTCGAGGATGCACCGTGACCCGCGGGATGATAATAATCCTACAGAGTAGACATGCCGGATCGTGGATCCGAAGTGTAGAAAAATTGTACATGGTCGCCGTCGGTTGAACACTGCCCCTTTTGAACCTTTAGGAATGACAATAAGGGGTTCTGTTCAGACGGATTCTCAATCGGCCGGTGATAATATAATAATCATACAGTCGAGCACTGTACCTACGGATTTGTCCCTGTTTGTCCCTTTTTTTTATCGCGAGAATGGACATGACGTGCAGCGATGGGCGCGTACAGTAGATTTATCTCGGTATAGCATCCGTGGGCCATGTTTGCAATAACAACCTCATGGTCCAGATCCCACGTTTGATAAAGTCCATCTTTCAATGCCTGGAATAGAATACCTGGGTGCACATGCGGTCCCTCCAGGAAAGGACAGGTTGCTAAAAACATCAACCGTCATGACAATGCGCTCTGTGTCTCCTGGCTGTCCAAAGCACGTTTGACGCATTGTTGGAAGAGCAGGATAGTAGTAGCCATCAAATCATAAAGCACACAAACACGCACAGCGTCTCCAATGGACTTCTGCCAGATGTGACTGGTACATAGGTTCGAGGTAGTTTGTGAGCTTGCCGGGATCGGGTCTGCCGTCAAATCAGCGGGTTTCCTGATGCGCTGCATTTCTGTTGATTCGGTTGATGCATTCTTAGAGGTGTTAATCCTTTCTTTCACAGCGCTTAGAGTCCTCCGGTACGTCCGTCGACCGATTAATTAATATATTATTATTATTATTTACATGATCTGGAGATCTCACTTGGTGGGATCTTTCCATCGCTCAGCGTACGCGATGATTGGCCGCCTCGGAGTCTCTCGTGTCGACTCTGTTCTCCACAGCTAAATTCGACGGCTCAGACTCCACCAACCGCCACTCGCGTCGACAATCGGGGCCTTGCTAACAGTAACAGTGCTTCTTATCCGAAAAAAAAAGACTGTCGTTAAACCGCGAGGACCACCATACCCTGAGGAGACCACAACGTGATTTCTTTCCGGGTCTGCTGAGCCGCCTTGTCGCTGTGCGGCCACACGTGATATCGTTGTACAGGACAAAGTCTCCGATTACCCAATATGGAGGCGGAACTTCATGCTCAGATCCCTGGTCTTGATCATGTAATCTCAGAATACTCCGTGGTATGTGTTACCATGAAGTAGCTATTAGAGACGAAACGGTCAGTCAACGGGGCGATGCACTCTACTAACTGAACTCCAGGGCTATCTGACCCATGCCTCTAAGGCTTATGTTGAGGATGCCGACCCAAATGCTCCCTCACCACTGTCGGAGGCCGCCGACACTGTCACGGAGCTTCTGGTATCGGCATCCGGTGATTTTTCACCTCAAAACGAGGAGGCTATACGCAACCTCGTGGAGAAGTTCATCTCCTCCTTAAGTTCTGCAGATGGGGTCGATGCGGAACGGAGGCAGATGCCTTTTACTGCTAAAAAGCTCGATCAGGCAATCAATGTGGGCTCTCAGCGAAATATCTCTTCCACCCTGGGACTTGCTGGCGGTACAGTCGATTTGGAGTCTGCCAGTACCAGGAAGGTGGAATCTCGCGTAGACCGAAAGAAGCTTGAGAAGGCCGAGAGGAAGATTCGTGCCAAGCAGGAGAAGAAAGTGATGAAGAACGTGCAGTATGAGGGGTCCCGCCTTCTCAATCAACCCAATAGCGCCCAGTCCTATGAAGAATTCTTCATGGCTGTCAACCCTCTGCAGCTGGGTCCCGAGTCTCAGTCGAAAAGCAAAGATATCAAGGTGGACGGAATTGATGTCTCCATCGGCGGCAAGCGTATATTGACGGATACGTCTCTAACACTGGCTTATGGCCGGCGATATGGCCTCGTTGGTCAGAATGGTGTAGGAAAGAGTACTTTGCTGCGCGCCTTGAGTCGCAGAGAAGTGGCAATCCCTACCCACATCTCTATACTGCACGTGGAACAGGAGGTAGGTCGACAATGAGGATAACAACCGGTGCTTTCTAGTTTTCACCGCTAACTGGACTCATAGATCACTGGTGATGACACCCCAGCATTGCAATCTGTCCTAGACGCCGACGTGTGGCGGAAACATTTGCTAGCGGAGCAAGATGTCAGTCCTTTACTTTTGATGACTGACTAGGAGGCTTAAGACTGACTCGAATTGCAGAAAATCACCAAGAGGCTTGCAGCTATCGATGCAGAGAGATCCACGATGGCAGATACCTCTAAGGATGCAGCTAAGCTTGATCACGAACGTGAAGGTCTCGATGCGACCCTGAGCGACATCCACGCAAAACTCGCGGAGATGGAATCCGACAAAGCCGAGTCTCGTGCTGCCAGCATTCTGGCAGGCCTTGGCTTCTCCCCTGAGAAACAGCAGCTCCCAACCAAGAATTTCTCTGGAGGGTGGAGAATGAGGCTGGCCTTGGCCCGGGCTCTATTCTGTGAGCCAGACTTGCTTCTGCTTGACGGTCTGTGAATCTATGATGATTGCCGTTGAAGAGGTCACCGTATAGCTAATACCTTGCAGAGCCCTCGAACATGTTGGATGTTCCGTCGATTACCTTTTTATCCAACTACTTGCAATCATATCCCAGTACTGTCCTTGTGGTTTCTCACGACCGAGCCTTCCTCAATGAAGTGGCAACGGATATTATTCACCAGCACTCCGAGAGGCTAGACTACTACAAAGGAGCTAATTTTGGTAATGTTGCCCGCATATACAAGTTCTGTCAGTTGTGCTGACTCTTAATAATTAAGACTCCTTTTACGCCACGAGAGAAGAGCGAAGAAAGAACGCAAAGCGGGAATATGAGAACCAGATGGCACAGAGAGCGCATTTGCAAGGTCCGTTACTTTCACCAGGGTTTATGTTTCCCTTTCGCTGACGACAGCTACCAGCCTTCATTGACAAATTCAGATATAATGCGGCCAAATCACAGGAAGCGCAGTCGAGGATCAAGAAACTCGAGAGAATGCCGGTCCTGCAACCTCCAGAGGCTGAGTATACTGTGCACTTCAAATTCCCCGAAGTAGAGAAACTTTCGCCACCTATTATTCAGATGTCCGACGTGTCCTTTGGGTACACAAAAGATAAGCCTCTTCTTCAGCATATCGACCTCGATGTTCAGCTCGATTCCCGGATAGGGATCGTCGGCCCAAACGGAGCCGGTAAGACCACGGTTCTGAAGTTGTTGACCGGTCAGCTTCAGCCAACCAGTGGCTTGATAACTCAACACCCGAGGTTGCGCATTGGCTACTTCGCTCAACACCATGTCGACTCACTGGACTTGACTGCCAGTGCGGTTAGCTTCATGGCGAAGACATTCCCGGGGAAGACGGATGAGGAGTACCGGAGACACTTGGGGGCGTAAGTCCTAATACCAAGAGCCCTTTGCAGGAGGTAGTGTCCATTTACTGACAGGCATGTAGTTTCGGCATCACCGGTATGACCGGGCTTCAGAGGATGGAATTGCTCTCCGGTGGTCAGAAATCACGTGTGGCTTTCGCGTGCTTGTCCTTGATGAACCCCCATATTCTCGTGCTCGACGAACCATCTAACCATCTGGATATCGAGGCCATGGACGCCCTGTCGGAAGCGCTGCAGAAGTTCCAAGGTGGCGTCTTGATGGTCTCCCACGATGTGACATTGTTGCAGAATGTGTGCACCAGTCTCTGGGTCTGCGACAAAGGAACGGTCAAGAAGTTTGATGGGGATATTAACGCTTACAAGAAAATGATTATTGCCCAGGCAAACGAGGCTGGTGTGGTTGTAGCCCACTAGATGTAACTGGGTTAATTAGGTACAGTACTTTGCTAGTTGAATGGGGAAAAAGGCCCGAACGGAGCGTCCTACTTCCGTCACTCGTTGTCTCTTTCTTGTCTACTAGAAGCTAGTAATTGGCCTCGAGCATCACGGCCGATCAGGCACGTATTCGAGTCGTACAATAACGTAAAATATCCATGGATTGCCTGGGACAAGAAACACGTGACGTGTCGCCTGTGCCTACCAATTCGGCACCGGGGCAGGTGACCACCCCGAGTCCCTGACCGCCTCGCGGCCCTGACGTACGTCGGACGAACAAGGCTAGCAGCTTGAGCTCCCTGTGTGGTGCCCAGGCACGAGGTGGATCGCGCCGTTGCTTCTCGGGCTTCCATACATATAGCTCCCCGTGTTCCCTGCGGAACGGAGCTTGCTATACAGTCCGTGCGACTTCACGTATGCCAACAGATGGATTTGACTCGACTTGTGCAACCGAGGAACAAGTAGCGCTTCAAGCCATGGCTGCCGGCCACACCAACGAACGCATTGGGGTCGAGGCGCCGTTGCTCGCCGCAAACAACGCCGATGTTCAAGACCAGCGAGGCAGCCACGATGAGCCATTGCAGAACCCGAGGTCGAGAAGATCTGGTGACCGGTTTGTATGGGCCTTGACCTTTTCCGCTGGAATCAGCGGGCTTCTCTTCGGTTACGAGTATGGAAACAAGTTCTCTATCTACCACAGCCATAGACAATCGTTGTTGACGTTCCTGCACTATGCAGCACCGGAGTGATTTCCTCGACGCTCGTTTCTATCGGCTCCGATCTCTCCAACCGCCCCCTTACCACCCTCGACAAGAGCCTGATTACATCCTGTACGAGCCTGTTTGCTCTGATCGCTAGTCCCCTGGCCGGAGTTCTCGCAGACAAACTCGGCCGGAGAAAGGTTATCCTTGTTGCGGATGCTCTCTTCGCCGTCGGCGCATTATGGCAAGCCGTCACAGGCAGTGTATGGGGTATGATAGCCGGACGGAGCGCCGTTGGTTTGGCAGTTGGCGGCGCAAGCCTAGTTACACCCTTGTAGGTGATTCCGAGAGAGAGTGCTTGCGTCGTTACCATGGATAGACGAAATGATGATAACCTAATGATTGCTGACGTGATGGTGCGCAACTAGGTATATTTCGGAGTTAGCCCCTTCAGAAATGAGAGGAAGGCTGGTGACTATCTTGAGCCTGTTTATCACCGGCGGTCAGGTCGTCGCCTACGTGGTCGGCTGGTTATTCTCATTAGTGCTGGGAGGCTGGCGCTGGATGGTTGGTCTCGGGTCTCTTCCAGCCTTTTTCCAGCTTGCGATTCTTGTCTTCCTGCCAGAGACCCCTCGATGGCTGGTCCAAGCGGGCTATGAAGTCGAAGCAAAGAAGGTTTTGACCAGAGTCTACGGAAGTGGCTTGGACAGTGAGCGCATATCCGAGCGTATCCTGCGGGATATTGAGAGAGAAGTTGCGGAGGAAGAGGAAGAGATGGGTCATAACAAGCCCTCAGGCTCCATGGGGTGGTACGACCAAGCGGTTCAGAGAGTTGCGGAATTGTTCCGCGTTGGAGGAAACCGACGAGCATTGACAATTGCGATGATGCTGCAGGGGCTGCAGCAGCTCTGTGGTTTCAACAGCCTCATGTATTTCTCCGCGACTATTTTTTCCTTACTTTCTTTCTCCTCTCCGACTCTGACGTCGCTATCTGTCGCCATAACGAACTTTTTGTTTACCCTTCTCGCTTTTTCCCTGATTGACCGCATAGGCCGGCGACGTATTCTTCTCTACTCGATTCCAACCATGACCCTCTCGCTGGTCACATGCGCATTTGCATTCTCCTCCCTGGATCTGCCGAAATTGCCGAAGGAAAGAGTGGTGGGAGATTCGAGCAGAAGTCCCTTCCTTCCAGTAGCTATTCTCCTATCATTGACTGTCTATACCGCATCATATGCCTGTGGTCTAGGCAACGTGCCCTGGCAGCAATCGGAGCTTTTCCCTCTGAATGTCCGCTCTCTTGGCTCGGCGCTTGCCACAGCTATGAACTGGGGCTCGAATTTCGTCGTGGGACTGACGTTTTTGCCAATGATGGAATGGATCTCGCCAGGCTGGACCTTCATCGTCTATGCGGTAGTATGCGCGGTTGGCTGGATCGGTGTATGGGCGATTTACCCTGAGATGAGTGGCCTGAGCTTGGAAGAAGTCAAGGGCTTGTTGGCGGACGGATGGGGCGTTAAAGAGAGTCTGAGAAGGAGACGAAATCTTCGCAGGGACTAGAACTAAGTTATGTAAACTTTTGATCTTCTTCAAATTAATTTTCTTCCTATCTCTTGATTCTTTTTAAATTGAAAACTAAACTGCGCAGTAATACTCTTGCAGTGCATAGTGATTGCTGATGTTAGTTGCGAGCAGAGCAAATAGTCCTCACTTAGAGATGCTGTACTAGGCCAGATTCAGTAAGCAAAGATGCCATATAAAAGCCATACAACACGGCGAACAGAGTGCAGACCCAGTTGATACGGTAGTGTTGACCTTTCGAAACGTTGGGCTGCTCCTGGTAGACAGGAGCTTTCCTACCCGAAGCCCTAAGAATACCCTCCTGCAGAGTGTTGTCTCGAGCTTACAACGCTTCCGCGATGATATTGACCCAGTGCTCCATATATATGTATAATATTAATATCAATTGCTCTAATGCAAAGTAGCAGGGCCCGCTCATTGTTGAGTGCTATGCTGTACAGAACCCTGAATAGCAGCCAAACATCATGTCCATTGCAGGTTCCTGTAGGACCTTTCTTGCACTGACAGATTTGATAGTCACCAGAGACATGCCTTTTGCTTGTCCTGCTCAGCTGACCCATAAAGGAGCTGCGAAATTGCCCTAGGAAAAGACTTTGTGATGCTTTTTTTCTACCAGAGAGCAAACACAGCGCTGATAATGTCACTACAGCTATAAACATCTGGGAAATTGTCAAGAGAGAAAAATTGTGTGGCTCATGTCCTAGGCACGCATTCAGACCATAAATATCACCGTCATTTTCTTATTGAGACTCTTGATCTTAACTGAGAACAACGTGGATTTACTGCTTGATCACCTACTATCCACCTAGGTCTTCTCGCATATTCAGCTCACACGCATACTTTCTCTTTTCTGCCATGAAGCAACCTCCCGACGCCAACTCCTGAAGTCACAGAGACGTATAACTCTGAGGGTGCATCGTTCAGTTTTCTTGTTTTCGTCCATCCACGAAGTAGATCCCCTTTTGCTCCTCCAAAAAGAATGGACGATCGTCCAATGGATTACACAATTTCAAGTGTCGGGGACAGTTCAGCGCTGTCTGATATCCAAACAGATACCGACTGGAGTCTTGACCATGAAATGTTCAACCCGTTCTTGAAATTGCCAACCGAGGTTTGATCAGTCGATACATCCTAGTTCCTCGGTCTGTGAATCAGATGCTAATGTTTCCGCTGTTATCCAGCACATTGCGAATCTTCTATCAGATGATACTGATATTGTGAACTTCGCTTCAACGTGCATTTTTTATCGCCGAGAAACTGTTGCCACCATACTCTTCTATCTGGCGCAGGCGATTCACGGACCGATATGACGTGCCTCAGGAACGGTCTTCTGCAGAGATCAAGATCGAATACCAAATACGCGCCATCGTCCTATCGCAAAAGATCTCTTTTAAAAGAGGAGAAAGAGAGGCGCAGACTTTATGGTTGGAGGTTGTCAAGACTCTGCTCCTAGAATCCTATTCTTCACCATCGCCTACAAACAGCACATCGTTTACTTCCAAGAACCTCAATAGGATCCGCGAGGTGCTCACGGATTCTGACTTCATGAATCGATCTGTGAGTGGCTACGGTCGCCGCTCGAAGCGCTCCCTATCGGACTTATTCTGCGCAGTACAGCTGGTGAGGAGAACCGACCATTTTGACAACTTCTTTGATCTGTACAGTACAATAAAACTGATGAACCGGGCCTCATTTTTCTCCAGTGCCTTACCTACCAATGTCTGGACCTTTCAATGTCTTACCGTTGCTTACGAACTGACTACGATATCGGGAGCGTCTACTCCTACGGGAGCACCTCCAACGAGCCTCTTGTCTCAATCACTAAATTGGACCTGGAGAAGATATTACATATCCGTAACTTCTGGCAGCGGTACCTCACCAATCCCGATGAAGCGACATTCTCAGCTCATTTGAGAACCTCCCAGAGAGCCAGAGGCCTAAATCCTGGGAATGTGCTTTGGAAGCAAGAATGGAGCTGAGGACTCTATGGCTTGGATATTACTGTAGGTGATGGCACGGCCTCCATCTCCACGTTGTGAACGAGAGGGTAATTAATCAATCTGAGTCGTGATCGCAGCATGCATCCATCCATACCCAAAAACGCTGAGCAGTCTCGAAGACCGTCAAACGTGCGCAGATCTGGACAGTCACTGGACGCATATTCTTCCCCTGGTACGTTACAGGATCAGGCACCGCCAAGCGGAAACTGACCTGTTACTTTTTCTAGTCCCTCCATCTTATCCCCGACTCGGATCCCTTGAACTGGCCAACAGCCTTCGACATCACCATTCCGATCCTGGGCACCGAATCTGCTCGTACCTACTTCCGTGGGGTCCAGCGCTTTCACCAAATAACGGACAGCTCTAGCTTCCTCGTCCGCGGGTTCACAGAGTCTATTTCATCGCCGCAAGGCAGCATTCCTGGCTGGACCCGTATCTGCTTCGTAATCTACGATGCAGACAGAGAATTTCTGAAACTAGTCCCTCAAGGCGAGCATGGGGCGAGTGACAAGGAGAAGGAGCATGGGTGGCTTCCGGAGGAAGAGTGGCCGCCCGTCGATTTGGAACTGGAGTTCCATTGGATCTTTGGATACGGAGGAGTGATACTTCCTGGGGGAAGGATTATGATAGGACGTTAGATTGACATGAGGGAACCGAGTGCAGCTGGACCATTTATTTTCTGGGATATATGAAATGGGTTGCGATGACTTGGAGATATCTTCTTGTGCAAATCTGGGGTTCGAAAAGCGCATTCTATTATCCGGAAGGGAAGCTTTAAAACCAAAAGCATCTCCCTCGCCATATTCTGAGCTTTCTTGCAATATTACATGTCGCTTTTCTGCCTAACCAAATTATTCGCTGGATGTAGGACGAAGCATGTCGCGGCGCAGGAATGGTAAGATATATCCGGACATGATATAGGTGTCTAACAAGCAACGTTTTGGGTAAAACGAGACAAAAGATACAAAGAAACAGGGGCCGGCCGCTCAGGAAGCTAATGAAGTCCTTACTCCTCAATGTCCTTTACCTTTTCCCACTGACCCTTCAGATTCTCCTTCCACAAGCTGACCTTGTTGTCGCCGCCGCTTACGGCAAGGATGTTTCCGCTTAGACTCCAGCTGACCCTCCAGAGCACCGTGTCGAACTCAAGCACCTGGCTGGTCCACTGGCCAGGGTTCGAGGCGTCGGAGGTCCAGATTCGGACAGTCTTGTCTTGGGAGGCGGAGGCAATGTACGACTTAGAGAGGATGCTTGGCGACCAAGCAACGTCACGAACCCAGTCTGTGTGGCCTTCGAGGGTTTGGGTGAGCGTGTAGGACTTGGTTTCAGGGCTGGTCAGGGCGGAATGAATTGTCAGTAAACATCAATCTCGAAGTCTATCCTTGAAAAAAGTAAAAAAAAAAGTGACAGGTAAGGTCAATAATCAACGTACTTGTACTCCCAGATCTTAACTGCATTGTCACTTCCACCGGTGACGAACCTCCTCTGCTGGCCAGGCCCAGGATTGGCGCTTATCAAGCTCCCGGGAGATGCTGCAGGAGCCCAGCTGACAGCGTTCACGCCCATTCCGTGGGCATGGAATATTTGGTGGGTCCAGCTGTTATCACGGAACTCGATGACACTGACATGGCCGTCCGAAGAAGCGCAGGCGAGGAGACAACCACTCTCATGGGGTGCCCACGAGACCATGTTCACAGAAGCAGTATGGAGAGAAAAGTCAAAGACTTTGCTCCATGAGCTGCCGCCTGCGGGAGACGTCGTGCTCACGGGGTGTTCACGCCAGATAAGCACCTTCCCATCGTACGAGGAAGAAGCCAGGATCGTGCCAAATTTCGGATGCGCCTACACGTTCCACGTCCTTCCAGTCAGTTGCATATGAAGAATGCCAGAAAAGCAAGCTACCCGTAAAATAGGACTTTCACGTACCCATGCGACGCACCACACTGCTCCTTCGTGCCTTGTGCACGCCCAGTGTCAGCGCTTGGATCTGTTAATAAGGTCGGGACGTTCATCTCACCCTTTCAGGGTCTCAACCAATCGATGTGTATCGCCCTCGATCTCGAATATTTTTATCGTTTTGTCAGAGGAGCACGTTGCAAGTCTCCGGCCGTAGTAGTCCAGGCCGGCATCGTGCTAAAATCGGAAGGACAAGTCAGTCGCATAAGATCACGGAGCAGCGCGTGTTACCAGCGAGACGCGTATGCTGAGGGACAGGTCTGGCAAAACCTACAATCATGTCATCATGGCCGGAGTTAGAGATCACTTGCGCCTAGAACCTCGCGTGGACGGGTTAGTGAGGCAGCACGCCTAGGGCGGGAAAGGGGGGATACCACTGACCATCTTCGCTGTGCATACGAAGGCGAGAAGAGGAAGGCCTTGTGCGAGTTCCTCGTTCCTCTCTAGACCTGTCTGGGAGCGGCGGTTGGAGTTGGCGCCGTGTGGTTGAGCTGGGGAGGAAGAGCTGCTAAGCAAGGGCAAGCCAGCAGCGACGGGGAAGCCAAACACGGCCAGACTGTCCGCTTCGGCAGGCCCTTGACGGAGCAGAGCCGCACGGGGCGATCTTATCTTATCGATCGGCGCCAAGTCACGCTCCTTCCCCTTCGCCCCACGTGAGAGACAGCCTCGGTCCGCATCGGTCATCGGACTCGGTCAGCGCTCGTCGCATTCACCATCCCACCATCTTCGTCTCATCTTCACCGTCTCATCCGCCTCCTTTGCTCTCTGACCTCTCCCTCCCGCTCCTCCTACTTCTCGCAGCGTTATTGTATATTCCTTCCTCGCATGCTCCTTTCGTCTTCTGCTCAGAGTTGCGACTGCTCGATATCCTCTTTGCATATTCATCAATCTGTTCCGCATTCACATACCATCTCTCCATATACAGCATCTCCGTTCTCCGTGCTCCAGTGACCATCATGGCGGATGCTCTTTGCGGCCCGTCGAATGCGCTTCAAAACCTTCAAAAACATACCTCTGTCGACCGGACGCTCCAGCAGGATCGGTTGACTTCTCGCCAGTCACCTTCCCAGGTAAGTATCTTCGGGACTCCCTGGTCCTGTTGTGTGGACTCTCAAACAGCTAATTCATCTTGATCAGGGCTTTCGCTCTCAGAACCCCAATGCAGGCATTCTAGATCCTGAATTCGAGGCTTTCGAGGCCAATCGGGCTGGACCCCCGCTTTCAAACCTTCAACATGCAGGCCCCTTAATTGCTCCCGACCATCAATTCCCTATTGTCGCTCCTACAGCGGGCTCCGACTGGGCAGCAGATTTCCAAAGGTTACAGCTGTCAAATTCCTCACAACCGAGCCCTCAGCATCAGTTTCGAACGGAGGCTCCACTGAATAGTGCCGCCCATGGTGGTTGGCAGAACGAGTTCATGCAACAGCAGCAGAGAGCCTCTTCCAATAAGCAGTTGCCATCTCATGCACAAGGATTTCAGCCCTCGTTCAGGCCTGGTTACCCTATAGAGGGAACAATGATGAACGCTTTCCCTGCTTACCAGCAGCCTTCACAGAGCCAATATCAACCACAGACCGAGACCTTCGATGAATCTGCGTTTGAGGCCGCATTCGAACAGGCTAGGGCAGAAGTGGAAAGGCAGGAGAGCATTGCAGAGAAGAATGCTGAGGCGGCCAGCGAACCAGTGCAGGCAGATTCGACTGTGCCTGTAGAACATCTAGAACCAATAAGGATTGGTTCGGATACAATTCCGTATGTGGACAAGAAGGATGCGGCAGCCCGAGATGACGCCGATGAGCTTGCGAAGACAGCGGGACAGTTGCTTGACAGTGTCAGCCATGATCAGAGCGAAAAATTCAAACAAAGCAACTTCCTCGCCCTGATGCGACGGATCCGTGACCGGGAGGTCCGTGTCGAGGGCGACGAATTCCGCGAAGTCAGTACCATTCCGTAAATGTTTTTTATACAAATTTCCGGGAGGCGCGACATATCCGCTGGTATAACATTGACCATCTGAGTTGGCTCTTGTTCTTGCTAATGGGTCTCCAGACCAAGCAGCCTCTACATCCCGGGGGGAAGTACTACCCAAGGGATCAATATCCACTGCCCGAATTTCAGGCAGAGATGACGGGGGCCAGAATCACCGCCGACACCACCAGTAAGTTCGACGACACGGAGGAGTCTAGTGCCCTTTCTTCCAAATTCGGCACCCCTTCGTCCGTGGACCGATAGAGACCTGACGCAGTATGGAAGACCAACTAGACCTCCCAGATGGCGTTTCCAATGGCACGGAGAGCCGTGGGAAGGGTGCTACGAGCGAGACACTGCTTGCGGATGCCGTTGGGGCTGGGTCTCTCGCTGGATCCGGAGATACCGATTCTCTCTACGCGGGCCGGGAGCGGAGTAAGGGCCTGGTTGACCGTGGAATTGTATACCCGGCGTCTTGTTTCTTTAGGAAGGATCTAGAAGCACATGGCCTGGCTTAGAGAGGGTTTGATACAGGATACGCCTTGGAAAACTCACGTTGATGATGTATCGATTAGGCCTGCATAGACATAGGGCTTGTATGGAGCGCTGCTACGGCAGCCATTTACAGTACATCCTTCCTGGTATGTACGCAGTACCTACCGGCGCTGTGTGCCGCCGTTGCGTCCTCCCACCTGCTTGAAGCATAAGTACGTACATATATCGGAGGAGAGAGTATTGAGATACAGTAAACGGAGAGCCAAACGCTGCCAGCAGTGGCAGCCTGGGAGAGGAAGTGGGGGGCTAGTGGTGGGAGGAGAGGTGTTATTATTGATGTATTGATTGATGCCCTGAGCCGGAAAGGAGGCGCCGGATGCGGGCATCACATGACAGCGACAACGAGAACAATTAACAGGCGTCAATGGCCACAATAGCAACGCCGTCAATAGGGAGGGGCATCCGTCGCCCTATCAACACGGCCCTTTCAGCGCGACCTTGGATGAAAGCACGATGTGCGGTCGGGCTGAAAGCCCTATTCATGCACGCCCGTCCCTTCCTTTTGTGCCTGCCGAACCAGGGTGCACATGCTGCATGTAACGGTCCTATTCACCATCCATTTATTATCCAGGATGGCGGCCCGTCTATATCTTTTCCTTGATCCCTTTTCTCCTTCCCTCTCTTTTCTCGTTTTCCTCTCTGCCCTTTTTTCTCATCTGTCATAGACTAATCTCCAAAAGGGGGGAAAGAGGGGTTAAAGAGTGCTTTTGTTGGACTAGTTTCCTTTTCTCCAGATCTCTGCTTCGAAAGTGTGACATAGTATCTCTTCTGTGTCTATTCTATCAATATTAGACGTCCATCCATCTCTCCTATCCTCGACCCTTTCATTATGCAACCTCCCTCAGACTCCTTTGGTCACCAGTACCGCAAGCTGGCAGAGGTACTGGCGGACCTGCGGAACCGGTCTTCCTCCTCCCCCTCGACGACGGCTCCGCCGCCGCCGTATTCAACAAACGCCGCGGTTCCATTCAGGGACGATACATTTAGCGACGTCGACTGCGAGGATGAAGACGGTGCGGCTGATGCAACCGTCACGCCCATCACCATCAAGATCGATGCATCGATCAGCATTGTTGGCCATGGGAACACGGTCGTCATCCCGTCCGCCTCCGACTCCAGCATCAGTATTGTAGGCGCGGGCACGGGATCGACGACATGTTCTTCTCCTTCTCAGACGGCTTCATCCCAGACGACAACGACGCAACATGCAGGACCCTTGCAGCCACTGCAGCGGCAGCAACAGGCCCGGTTGAGCCAACTCGCCACATCCATCATCGACGCCCTCAAAACGTCCCGTCTTCTGGAAGACAGGGGACGTGGTAGGTGTCGACCGGTGGAGCTCAACATCAACACGGGGATCCGTATACAGGGGAGCAGGAACGTTGTGTGCGCCGGCGCCCGGGATAGAACAGCCAACAGGAACGCGAATGCAAAGACCGACGACAATAGCCTCGAGAGGAAGAGAAGAGCATGGCTTCTGGTTTCTTTCTCTCCCTCAAGAAGTTTCACACCGGTAGGGCCTGAGATAGCGTATTATCCCCACAGGCTGTGTTTGACGTGGCAAAGTCCACAATGAAGAACCAGTTAAACCACTTGTTTTCTTCAAGAGCTGTTGTAAAAGGAAGCCTGCTAGACATCTCGGTTCTCCCTTATTCTGTCCGAGAAAGAGATGGTGTCTGAACCCTATATTCTGCTGGGCTAGGGACAGAACTGCTAGACATGTGATATGCAACTCTACTATCAGCAACGCCTTGCTAGACTGCGGAGTAAGGTTTCGCGACTCCGTTATCGGCACAGGGCGTTCGTTCTGTACCCAGCCAGATGGTTCAGTTTCCGTTCTGAGCAAACGGACAGCGCGTACTTGGTTGGCCAGCAGAGAGGAGAATTTAGATCAGATCAGCTGGAACCGCACGGCCTCACGTCAACCATGGTCCTTCGGCCTTGCTTACGAAGTTTGGCATCGAGCTAGCGGGATAAGGATCTGACACTCTCTCCACCACGTGCAAGCAACATTCAAGGGTCTTTACTCTAGAGGAAAGTCGATACGGTTGTCTTTAGGTTACGAACCAGTGCATCGGCGTCTGTGTTATATTTTTTGAGCATTCCAGGATCCAATGCGTCATCTGATTCAGATACAACTCTCACCTACGTAGTAGTATCTATGATGGGTCGTCGATGGATATACACTATACTACGACGCCGCACCTAGCTAGGCATAGCTCTCCGCACACCATGGAGGATGCCAAGGCATTTGACGGAGAGTGTACCGCACTCCGTTCCAGAGCTTACAAATACGGACGTTAAAAAGGCCTGGTCTGCAAGGCTACCAAGGAATCAAAGACGGGAAAGATGCGCCTGTCTGCCTTTCCCGTCATTCTGGCTGCTGAGTCGTCTCCAACTTCTCGATTGCCGTGATGACAAAGCAAACACTGTATGTACAACTCCCTGGCAGCCCACGCGAAAGTAAAGCCCGACGGAGGCCGTTTACTAAATAGTTCAGCTGCTTGCAGGGAAAGACGCACGGCTCCCGCGTTCCATGTTTCCTACGGATACCTACAGGACAAATCTTCAGGCTTCGAACAGAGACTCCAATGGCGGGAGCGGGGCACATTGTTGGCGGAGCTTGGGGCAGTACTGCGCAGTGCGTACGATTTGGCGGTTTGCGGCGTCGGTGAACCGGCCCAGGCGCGGGGCCCTGGACAGTGCTACTGCCGGATTGGGGAAATGGTGTCGCGGCCTCTTCGAGGCCTCCCAAACGCCGGGGGTCGTGCGGGCAGCCCGTAACTCCGCGGCCGCAGGGCAGTAGCCGCAGTGGTGCGTCGGCATAACAGCCTCGCCGCCCACTGGCCCGCCCGCCGCACACCCCCACTGCCACGCCGTAGGGCTGAAAGACGCCTCCGCACGCCGGTCACGTCGCCGGCCGTAGCCCCGACTCCTCCGCCCTCACTTCCCCGAACCCCCGGTCTTTCTGTCTGATTTCGCGAAACAGGTGTTAGAGATGCGGGACACTCTTAGAAAGTCTCATTCAAAGCGCGTTGGATGTTCGGGATCAACCTGGCTGACCATAGTATTTAGCAGATACTCCTCCCCCTTCGTTTATTGTGCTGTGTTGGCAGGTTCTCAAACAAACCGTGGCGCTTTGCGTGGGAAGCACGCTGCTGACAGCATTCAGCCACAGGTGACCCATGAATGGCTCTAAAATCGCTTGACCGCAGACGATGCCTGTTGCCAGCACCCTTCCCTTCCTGACCTTTGGACCTGCATGGCACCGGTCTTTGGAACATACGTCGAATTTTCCATGCCACATAGCGCCTCTCCGAAGCGCCCTTGGCATGTTGCGATCCCGATTGACCTTGTGGCCACTCACCAGAGGCTCGGTTTGAGGTACAAGGGCTTCAGCCTAAGTTGATGACAAATCACGGAATATTTTTATCATCATGACTCTACCACTCCGTACTCCGTATGCCGCATTTAACTCCGTGGGGCGTCTGTTGGGAGCTGAGGAGACATATATAGTAATAGCCATATCGTTCTTCATGGTCCCGGAGAGCTTCGGCCCAGATTCGACAGTGAGCCCGATACTTTACGGCCGCAACTCAACTCTGCTGGCTTGGAATGCGTTGAGACTCGCCTGGAGAACCATACATGTTGTGTTTTTCCGCTTGTCTATCTCAAACTCTTTTGGCATTCTCTGTGTGATTAAGCCTCGCGGTATGAAGCCCAGACGGCCCAAGCACACGATAGATGAGCCCTGCAACGAGGTGATCCTTGATCAGATGGAGCTTAGGGAGACGTAGCTTGTATTGTACGGAGTAGATATACCATTGACAGTTATCTGCTATCAATAGCACAGCCATCAGATAAGGATATCAATACTATGAGACGAGTTTGTTAACCGTTATTCCGACAGATATTTGCGTCGAAGACGGATCTACATAAATGAACAAAACAGATAAGAAGTACATTAATCCTGGTTCAAAGTCTTCTGCATTGTTGTTTCGACAAAAAGTCTTTATCATCATACCCCAGACAAAGTACGGAGTAGTACCGTGTAGATCAACCATCCTGGATCCATGTCAGGCCTATTGGATGGACCGCTACCACACGATTCCACAATGTTGGGTCCAACCTGAGGACTCGTGGCTTGTCTGTCCACCACCTTTCCTTTCAGCTTCCGTGAGCCAACCACTCAACATGCCGGAAGTTAACCACGTGGCTGCGAGGCGCGAAGGTTTTCCCATCAATAATCCCTCCCGTTGGCCCAGAGAAGCAGGCGACCAAAACCCCGGTCCTGCCAAATTCAGTAGAAACATGTGCGTTTTACTTTTAACTGGCCTATGAGAAGCGAAACAGGAGGATGTCCCCCGGTCCCATTCAGCTATGGCGTTCCGCTGAACCGAATCCAGCCAATGCTCGCCTTGGACGTGGCTTGCGATCCCGGCGCTATCGGACGTTTTATCTCGAATAAGCGTCCGCACAGTAGTAGTTATCTTTGGCTGTGAGCTTGTTGTTATTAGGTCTCCCTTGTCAGTTACCCTTTCCAGGTGCCTGTCTATTCTATCTGATGACCAATCCATGTCGAGACGTACTTCCCTTTTTGGATAATGCTTTACAAGGGTATGTCCTATTCTTCTGGTCATGATTGTTATTTGCTTTCTTCTGTCTCCTACTATTTATGCTTAATATTAGCAATCGCCATACAATGAGATTTTTTTCCTGGAAACAAGACAAGTCAGAACAGCTTCTACTTGCTTCATTAAACGCCTAGGCAGGTATGATAATATGCATTTGCATAACAGCAATCTATGAGACCAAAGCCTGGCTAAAGCACTTTGGCAGGATCCATCTCATGCCCTCTTAGTCAGTTTTCAGAGATTGGACCTCTCCCTTTAGAGATAAGCTTATCAGGGTTATTCCTGTTCCAGGAACATGCTTATTATGTTTAATTCGTTTGTCTTTTAGCCGGGCCCGCTGCCTGCTTGTGCCTTCGCTATACTCCTCAGTCATGTTATTCAAGCGTTTTGTTTCTTTGTTTGTAGACTGTGTTGAATGAGGAGAAGTGTCTCAGAACATGTGAAGAAACTTGGAGACCTGGTCCTCGGCCAAGCTAGTTGGCATGTATTATTGATTATGGAATGTCGCCTCTTGTTATTCTTGTGACATGGTTTTCGTATACTGATTCCCCTTGCGGACTGATATTGTTCTCAATATGAGGCGAGGTTGATGCCAACACATCAACCAAGATTAGGCACCCCTGAAAGTATGCATTTTGCGCTGCCAATTGGATTGCGTGTTATTTCCACACGTTGAAGGGTCTTGAAGAAGCAACGCATCAACTATGAGACAGAACCACACACATCCACAAAGTCTGGACTCCTCGTAGAAGGTGAAACTTCAGCACCGAGGACTGGACTTCAACAAGACCAATTAGCCCTCTATATGAAAGGAGATCTTCAATAGTGATCCAGGCTAGCCTTCATGCAGACGGTTGAGGCGTTTAGGCGAAATAACTGCTTACTAGTCCCGGAGCCTGTTCCACACCGTCACTCCCAACAGTCAACAATTGGGATTCTTTCAGCCCCGTTACCCCCTGTTGACGATCGACGATCACCTTTGTCGTTCCCACAGACCCAATGGCTAGCGAGCCAAACGCGAATCTAGCCCCAGCTCTGCCTGATACGCAATTGACCCGGCGGGCCGGCTCTCCGGGCGCCTCTGGTAGCCTGCTAGCATGGTAAAATTGAAGGTGCCTAGTGCGTAAATAGAGGCGTAGAGGCGCAGAGGCTCGGGCCATCCTCGCGTCTGGCAGTCGGCAAGCATAGCCTCGGTCCAACTCCCAAGGAGTTATAACGTACGGGTTACACGCCCAGAAAAGCTGGAGGTGCGGAATCGTAGCCTGGAAATCATCTCGTCCCAAGAACCCGGGAGGAGCCCACAGGGGACACAAAGCGGCTGATTCTCATGTGGTCTTCATGTGTTTTTCTTCTTCATCCCATATAGCGAGCTTGAGAGCAGATGCGAGCATACCTACCTACACAGTGCATATACGTAGTTCGTCCCTAATGTATCACAATGATTTAATCAACTGGAAGGCTTCCACTGAGCGGGAAGAGAAGAAAAAAATTCACTCACATACCGTGTGTGATTGGTCTTGTGGTCATATTATCAGATGCTGTGCGACCCCTTTATTTCGTCCCAGGAGCGAATAGGCGTGTGGATTTTTTTTCCCTTTGAGGTTAGACTCAATGACGGTCTGGGGTGGCTTGCATGCATTGGCGTGGTTCATTTCAGGTATGCATGATATACTTCTTCTACACCTACATTGAGAGTTTTCACTACCACCTACCGTCCTGTTTAATAGACTAGACAGGTTACCTACTTCCTAGGTTCTATCATTCGGATTTGCTCTGTTCCATCAGTAGTGACTAACTCTCAAGGAAATACTATTGATAAAGTTGCGCACGTCTGACAGAGTCACATCCATTCCGTCATGGAGGAAGGGGATTCAACGAAGTGATTCGTTTCACTTATTTCCACCGCCTGCAGCGTCTGCTCGATCGACCTTTTATACATCACTCCAGCCGGTTTCAAGGCTCGAAAAGCACCACACCGTCGGGAAGGGGGGTGTCACTATCCCGTGCTGTCATCCCCCGATGCTGAACTTCAATGCGGATTCACGGCATCCCCAATCTTTGCTGTTGCCTCACCAGAGAGTGTGTGAGATATGAGACAGAGCCAGGCTAAATCTTGTCATGCATGTATGCATGAAAGAGTGAGAGCTACTAGTCCACCCGGGATACATCCTCGCATAAAGAGAGCCTCGTGTCCTACTTACGTACTCACCATTGAGAGATCTCCAACCACACCCGTCATCTTCTCTCTCCATTTACACCGCATAAGCTTCTCCAGCATTCCAACCCGGTGGCAGTTGCTGTGGCCACAACCTGGACGGTTGGTTCGTTGCAGAGAAGAGTCTGGTATTTGTCAACAACCATGTTCAGAGACACGGCACAACTCTCAAGACCCAGTGTGCCGCCGATCCTACGGTGCAATGCTGAGGACGCACTCCTTGTGAATGTGAAATTCCGAGGATAATTGATTGAAGGAAAGGGACGTCAAGGAATAGTACCTACATCTCCGGGCCGGACTGGACGGACGAAGCGCACCCAACGAAAGTAAATCACCTGAATCCGTTGAACTTGAAAACAGAAAGAAAAAAACCTTTCGAACAAGGAAGTCAGTTGTAGTCTAGATATCGTAGTGAGTGTGCAGGCAGAGAACGTCTAAGTGGAGTGTTCCGTTCATAGATCCGGCATTTCGAGCATTTCCCACCATCTCCACGGCTCCCTATATACGCGAAGTCATTCAGGTGGTATTCAATCAGAAAGGTACGATAAGCTTTTCATGCACATAAAATCTCCTAGTGATATTCCTTCCTGCCGAGGAAATTGGTTAAGGCGCGTAGTATACATCGGAAACGGGATAGACCTCAGGAGAAACATCAGTTATCCAAGTATCGGTTCTCTCCCCCATCCATATTGACAAGGCAGTGGATCTCATATATGGGTAGGGTAAAGAAACAAAGGGTGCACGTATCAGGTATTTCCCATCAATAATTACCGACTACAGCGACTTCCGATGCGAATCTAACTTGAAAATGCGAGGAAGAGACTTCTATTCCCATTTGAAGATGTCTCTACAGTACGTTGCGAAAACTTTCGTTGCACTTACATCCCTGCCTAGCAGCTTTTTGCAGATTGCCATTTTATACTCATGTGATTTTAGGGCTATTCAAAGGTGATGAATCACTATGATAGTCAACTGACCCTAACAGTGAAGTCAGTCCAGATCACAATAAAGAAAAAGCAGCGAGGTAGGTGGCTTGGACAGGGGATCCTGGGTAAAGAGCTCTGGCAACCTACTGTAGGGGCCTGGGTGAAGAACCTATCTACTGCCATTTTTGATGTATTGTGGACTTCAGAGAGTTGACCTCCATAGTCAATCTATACCACAAAGAGAGAAATTGTTCCCAGGCTACGTGAACTGGGTCAGGGCTCACACATCCCCAAGATTATACAATGCTTTTTCTCCAAGAAGTCCTGAGCCCGGAAGGCAGAAAGTATGAGCATGACAAAGATGCTGGAGAAATGCTCAGAGTCTATCTCAATGATGTTTCGCTAGGCTATTTATTAATTTAGCATATCAGGAGACCGAAAAAAATTGGCATTAAGCAGCAATATATGGCGGCTTTTTACAGGTATATGCTAGTATATATGGTTTGGAGGTCTGAGCCCAGTATCATAAGATGCGAGCATTTAGATATGGAACATAGGCACCATATGGGAGGTGAAAGCCATAATTGCGTACAGACACAATAGCTGAGAATATGCTGCCAAATAAAAGAAGAATATAACGAGGATACTCTAGTCCCGCTCCCAATTAAACTTGACTGGCTCCATATTCCTCAGAAGCAGTACGCAGTATATCAAAATAAAGTCTATGGCTAAGGACTCGTGATGGAACAGCAGACACAAGTCACAAAGTCAAAATGTACTCTACTCTAGAAATCAGGTTGGAAGGTTGCGAGTAGTGGCTGCCGTGGCCACCTAAATGTAGACATAAATAAGTCCGCCAAGAATGCAATAATGTTATCATGACGGCAATCGTAAGAGAATGCCAGACGAATACTTTTGGCGAGGCAGGATGCCACTTTTAGACTGCCATTTTAGACGACATAGCTAAGATGACGGTTAACAGAGTCATGATCACCATGCGGATACGATAAGCAATGGAACTTACCTCCATGGGTGCTCCTCGTCACCATACTGGATCGCCTCGATCCAGTTCTTCATACGCAGAGCAATTTCTCCGGCCTCTTCGTTCTCCTTGAGCCCGCAGTCCACCAGCTTGCCCTTGTAGCTAATCTTCCGGACGGGGCTGACAATAGCAGCAGTTCCCGAACCAAACACCTCGATCAGTCTACCCTCAGTGGCAGCCTCTGCCACTTCGGACATCCTGATCTTCCGCTCGGACACCACCCATCCTTCTGGAACCAATCTCTCCCTTGCCAGCGCAAGGACGGAATCTCTTGTAACACCCTCGAGGATAGTGCCATCTAGAGGTGCGGTCACCAGTTCCTTCTGACCAGTTTCCTTATTCTTCAGGGCAATAAAGAGGTTCATCGTGCCAACTTCTGTCACATACTCTTCTTCTCCAAAGAGCCACAGGTTCTGCTGGAAACCCCTCGACGCCGCTTGAAGCTGAGGCACAATGCATGGGGCATAGTTGGCACCCAGTTTCTTGTCTCCCACACCACCTGGCCATGCTCTCACCGCGTAGTCAGTGGCCTCCAGCGAGACCGCCTTGAAACCAGTAGGGTAATAGGGACCCACAGGACTGGCGATAACGAAGAGAAGCGCAGATCCGGGAGGTCCAACACCTAGAGTCCTCTGGGTGCCAATCATGGTCGGTCTCAAATACAACGAGTATCCCCGGGCTCTGTGGAACACGTCAGTCGACCGATCTACCAGACAATAAACACACAAACTGACTCTGGAATAAAACGGCTATCCAGCTTAACAAGTTCCCCAATCAGTTTTATGAGGGCATCCCCATCGAATGTGGGAAGGGCAATTCGCGCGGAAGACTTGTTGAGACGCGCCATGTTCTTATCAGGTCTGAATAGTCGAATGCGGCCATTTTTGTCCTTGTACGCCTTCATACCCTCGAAACATTCAAAGGCATAGTGGAAAACACAGGTCGCAGGGTCGAGGCTGAGATTTTGGTAAGGCGTGATGCGAGGAGCTAACCATCCGTCGGAGGCTGTCCATTCAACGGAGAGCATGTGGTCTGTCCAAGGGACATGATATTAGGAACCGTACCGATGTGCAATACATTGTCGCAGAATCTCTCACCGGTGAATGTCTTTCCGAAGACAAGCTCCTGCGGCGGGAGAGGTTCTTTGGGGGTCGTCGTTTTTGTGATAGTTAACTTTGAAGGGTCGAGCCCAGGTAGCCGAGGATCAGTGGTAGCCTCAAGCTTGACGCTGTAGGTTCTCTGCCATAGCCGGTTCGCCGCAGAACTCTGTAGCGACACGGTACGGAATAGACCATTCGCAGACCGCGGGGTGCCGCGGGTCAATTGACGAGCTAGACTCATGATTGCGGAGCACTCAGCGGAACAGGAGGGGAGAATGACGCCCGAAGACAGAGACGGGGCAGGATTGAAGAGGTTGAGGGAGAAGGACAAGAGAGAGGAGGAGAAGATAAGGAATTGTGTAACGCCGCGGGAACGAATGACTCTTCCGCCGGAGCTGTGCCTCGCGATACCTGCGCGGCTGCCCGCGGAGTTTTCTCTGTCCCCCGCTCGGCCTGGTCCTCCCGGCCCGACGTCCAATGTGCGCGCGGAGGCGGCTCTGGCGGGTCGCGCGGCACGTGAGGGTGGGTTTGTGTCACGTGAGCTCGGCATGCATGGCGACAGCGTGGTCGCCAGATCGAGACCGCGATGCCTCGAGACGGTCGTGCAGAGCTGAGCAAGGACATGCGGGGCCATGATGAACACATTTCACGTAAACACGCTTTGTTGCAGACGGTGCTGAAGACTTCTGCTTTTGTTCCGCCCACCATTCGTTTTATGACGCTGCACTTTCTCGGGGGCTAGTCAGACATGACTGTTTCATCACCATAGCTCCGGGTGGAAGAACGCTGCCACAGTTGATTTCCATTCGGGGCCCCGTGCCTCCTGTGGAAATTGATCCATTATGTTTGCGAACGCATTCAAGTCGCTGAGCTCCAATATCTCAGCAAACTATCAAATCTCTCCTAATCCTACCCTGGTCTCTGGTCCCTGGAAGATCCATGATGGAAAGAAGAAGTCCACGGGCAATGCCGCGTCCATCTTTATATTTGACCGAAAATTTCTGGAACCTCGCTCCGGGGCCTTCGGCAGCAAGTCCAGCTCTTCCCCGACGAAGAAACTGCAGGATGAGGCTGTAGAACGGCTGAAGCGTGAGGCCAGCTGTCTCGCGCGTTTGAGACACCCGTCCATTCTGCAGATCCTAGAGCCTGTGGAGGAAACCAGAAATGGCCTGATGTTTGCAACCGAGCCCGTCACTGCGTCTCTGGCGGGACTTCTGCATGAGAGGGACGTGCAGGAGAATGCGGCAGGCAGTCGTTACATGGTGGAGGAACCTGATGGGACCCGGAGAAGAAGAGACCTCGAGATAGACGAGCTTGAGATTCAAAAAGGACTGTTGCAGATTGCAAAAGGCCTAGAGTTCTTGCATGAATCGGCCGGTCTGGTCCACGGAAATCTCAATCCAGAAGCTATCTACATCAATGCCAAGTCTGATTGGAAGATCTCAGGTCTTGCATTTGCAATGCCCCCCGACTCCGCAGGGACCCAGTCACCACCTGCACCATTTGCTCTGTCCGAGGTTCTATACCAGGATGCAAGGCTTCCCAGATCGGTCCAATTGAATCTCGACTACGCATCACCCGACTTTGTATTTGATTCGCATGTGACGACTTCGGCAGACATGTTTTCTCTTGGACTTCTGATTGTCGCTCTCTATAACTCTCCGCATGCCTCCCCTCTTCAGACCCGCTCCAACCTGAATATCTACAAAAAGCTGCTCAGCTCTCCTTCCACTACCCCTTCTCAGAGTAACAATTTCTTGTCTTCGAGACCGATACCAAAAGATCTGGTCTCTCATGTCCTGCCCAGATTGATAACTCGGCGTCCTGCCGAGCGAATGAATGCCCGGGAGTTTCAGCAATCCCAGTACTTTGACAATGTCCTGGTGTCGACGATTCGCTTTTTGGAGTCATTCCCAGCCAAGACGCCCAATGAGAAGTCCCAGTTCATGCGTGGATTGCAACGGGTACTACCGGAATTTCCCGTGTCGGTATTAGAGAGAAAGATCTTGGGAGCTCTGCTGGAGGAGATGAAGGATCGTGAGCTCCTATCGCTCATTCTTCAGAATATCTTCAAGATCCTGAAGAGGCTCCCCAACAGTCATCGTATATTTCCCGAGAAGGTTATTCCGCGCCTGAAGGAAATATTTTTGACCGGTGGAGACAAGGGAGCTACCCAGGAACGCGACGCTAGAAGAGATGCTGGTCTCATGGTTGTGCTTGAAAACATGAATATCGTAGCCGAAAATTGCTCCGGCAAAGAGTTCAAGGATGGTTTGTCTGCCTGCTTTTGAGTCGGAATATAGTGCATTACTAACTGTACCCTCAGACATTCTTCCAATAATTCAGCTAGGGATGGAGTCCTCAACTCACGCCCTGGTGGACGCCGCCATGAAATGTCTGCCAGTGATGCTCCCTGTTCTAGATTTCTCCACAGTTAAGAACGAAGTATTCCCACCAATCGCTTCTACTTTCAGCAGGACAAGCAGTCTCGCCGTCAAAGTCCGCGGTTTGGAAGCCTTTGTTGTACTATGCGGAGGTTCTGTGGACGGGGAGACGGAGCCTGAAGACGATCTATCTGGCGTAACCAAAAAGCCCAAGTCAGCTACGGCTTCGATTTTGGATAAGTACACTGTACAAGAAAAACTTGTTCCGCTGTTGAAAGCAATCAGAACGAAAGAGCCAGCTGTCATGATGGCGGCCTTGAAGGTGTTTCGACAGATTGGCAAGATCGTGGATACTGACTTTCTTGCTCTGGAAGTGCTCCCCATACTATGGAGTTTCAGCCTTGGTCCTCTTCTGAACCTCCAGCAGTTCGAAGAGTTTATGGCGCTGATTAAATCACTTTCCAGCAAGATCGAACGTGAGCAGACGAAGAAGTTGCGGGAACTGTCGTCCGTAAATGAATCTGCCGGCTTCAAAAATGGTACCCAAGGCGCTTTCGGAGGCGCGGGGGACAGCGGTGGATTTGACGTCGATGGCACGAGGAATGATTTTGAGCGTCTTGTCCTTGGCAGAACCGAGACATCCAATGCCAAAGATGACGATATCTGGGGCGATTGGAGTTCAGAGCCTTCGGCTTCGAAGACTTCGAGCCAAGTAATGCCGCCAACATTTTCCTGGTCATCAAACGTAGCCGGCTCAGTTAACAGGTCGAGTGGCACATCGATGCACAATGCGACCACGGCACAGACGGGTTCGAACTCGCGTTCAATCACCCCTGATTCTCATATGAGCGCCTTTCCATCTCTCGAACCTACAAACAAGCAAAATTCTTCCATTGGGCAGTCGTTTCCTGCACTACAGCCGACCCCAGCGTGGAACGCATCTAGCTCTGTTAATCCTCAGCAAAACACCCAGCGGAGTGGATCTAATGTTCCGCTGGCTACGATGGCAAGCATGAGGGCTTCGAACTCCTCGTCCTCGATTGGACACGCACCCCAAACCCCAAATTATTCGGCATTTACTATTCCGCCACCTCCTTCGACAAACAGTCAACAACCCAAGCCTTCATCCATTTTGTCTCCCCCAAGTTCGAACAGTCTCAATTTCGTCCAGACTCAATGGGTTACAAATGTGGGACAGAGTTCGTTTCAAAACAATCTCTCCACGCAGCCTGCAGGACAGGAAAAGCAGGGTCTGGACAAGTACGAGAGCCTTCTGTGATAGACAATTTGGCGGGAGGGGTCTTCACTTTTTTTCTCCTTTTTCTAATAATAATGCGGGCAATTGAAGCAACTGCCACGTTGATGTACGATCATTATGCCCCGAGAAACAACTCGTCGCTCGGTATTGTGGCCTTCCGAGCCAGCCTTGTGGCCCCGAACAAGAGCATTATTCAACTCATTCTCAGGTCTTCCGATTGGATCAGTTTTTGTTGGCTGACGCATCAAATTCTGCAGCATCTCGAACTTTCTGGGATCTCTTCCACGGAAGACCAATGCTATTTGCTCGTCAACCTTCTGCGTTACTCCATTGATCTTGCCTCGTTTATTTTCCTGTATTTCGGTCAGTGGCATATTGTCTGTCGATGCGCATCTTTACTCCGAGTTACTAAGTGACATGTGTATAATCCATATCCCATGATTCCTATTTAAGGTCCGGCAAAGCACGGCGGATCTACAGTTTTGGAAATTCTTGATCATCTCGGCCATCAAAATTACTATGTGACTGTTCGATTCCTGGGGGATCCTCTTGTGCAATCTCAGTGTTGTATAGAATCGAAATTTATGATAATTTAGATACCTTGAAAGGAAATCTTGTAAGGATCGCGCTTAATATCGGGGCGGAAGCCCCGCGCCATGGGAACAGCAGGGCGGGTCCCTCACGAATCCGATTCCGATGCGCCGCTCCGCTCTCTGTCGACTGAAGGTTGATGCCATGACTCCCCTCAGACACCCCTCCAAGGCTTCGGCGCATCTCCGCCTGTTCACCGCCCGCCGAAGTCCCATTTATTCTCCTTTTCCTCGCCTTTCACAGGTCCAGCATCATATCAAGAGGTCCTACTCAACGAGTTCGACCGGCGGTCCTGAAGCCCACCAGCAGCCTCCCGCACCGGCTGCCCCGCGCGCGATCCGAAGAGTTACAGCAATGGACCCAAGCACAAGAGAGCAATATCTAGCAGACTCACCACCGACGGTGGTCAAGCTGGAAATCAAGCCGCACTTCGAAGCTCTCAAGGATGAGCGGCTGAAACGATATGCGCATTTCATGAGCAGGTTGGCTTTCTTGACAATAAGATCCCCCGCATCCGGGTTTTACAATACTCCGAATTGGCCCCGGAAGTTGCTATGCCGCTGCTACATTCAAGGTGCAACACTAACATGACATGGTGGTAATTTCAGAGCCGCTTTTGAAGGCACTCGAATCACACTGCGCCAAGTATCTCCTGAATCGGAGCCGATCTACGATCTGATCATTTCTCTCTACCGTGCTTGCAATGGCGACTGGAACAGCCTCGCTCAGAAGACCAACGTTAGCGCCGAGGACCTCAGATTCTTCCTCGAATATGCAGCTCAGTTCCTTGGCAATTGCGGTAACTACAAAGGTTTCGGTGATTCCAAGTTCATTCCCAGGATCCCGCCAGCCGCTTTGGAGGCGCTGGCCTCTGTTAACCCCGAGACAAAGGCGGCGTTTAAGAAGGCAAATAGTACAGGTGGTGGGATTTATGAGACGGAGAGTCAGGCCCTGATGCACCTGGGCTACGTGGAGGATGGCCATATGACAACATACTATCCCGACTCTCCAACTATCACCAAGGATGAAATCACTGCCATTGGTGATTTCATGGAGCAGAAAGGGTTGCCGTTGGAGAATACCAGGTTAAGAAAGACTCCCACCGGAGATTTCGAGCTGCTGATCGCCTCCGGCCTATCGTCGCCCCCGGCTCAAGACAGGGACCTCGGTGACGCTACTCACTGGGAGCTAGATGGAAAGCTCAAAGGGAAGACGCTGACTCTTGTCTTTGGTGATCACTTAGAAGAGATGGCGAAGATTGCCCACAGTATTAAGCAAGCGGAGCTCAATGCAGCAAATGATATCCAGAAAAGGATGCTTGAGCAATATGCCAAATCGTTCAGCACCGGTTCCATTGAGGCTTTCAAAGAAAGCCAAAGGCTTTGGATCAAGGACCAGGGCCCTGAGATCGAGACGAACCTGGGCTTTGTAGAGACATACAGAGATCCGCATGGAGTGAGAGGCGAATGGGAGGGGTTTGTCGCTATGGTAAGTTCAATATAACCTACATGGGATAAGTACCAGTCTAGAATTCTCGATATCTCGCTCATCCATGACCCGGGGTGCTAATAGTTTTTTTTAGGTCAACCAAGAGCGCACTAGAGCATTTAGCAAACTGGTGGCCAGTGCAGAGGGCCTCATCTCTAAGTTGCCTTGGAGCAAAGACTTTGAGAAGGACAAGTTCCTCAGTCCTGATTTCACATCTCTGGAAGTTCTGAGCTTTGCCTGCTCAGGACCTCCTGTGGGCATCAACCTCCCGAACTACGACGACATTCGACAGAACCTAGGATTTAAGAATGTCTCTCTTGGCAATGTGCTTAGTGCCAAGGCTCCAAACGAGCCGGTGCCATTCATTCCCGAGAAGGATCTGGAAGTGTATCGCAACTATCGCGACGCAGCATTTGAGGTGCAGGTTGGGATCCATGAACTTCTAGGACATGGAACTGGAAAGCTCCTTCAAGAGAAATCTCCTGGGGAGTACAACTTTGATGTGTCGAACCCTCCGATTAGCCCCATTACCAACAAGCCGATCTCGACATGGTATAAGCCTGGCCAAACCTGGAGCTCGGTGTTTGGGCCGATCGCTTCGTCGTATGAAGAATGTCGTGCTGAATGCGTGGCTATGGTGCTCAGCTGTGACTTCAGCGTCCTGAAGATCTTTGGCTTTGGTGATGGTAAAGAGGACCTGTCCAACGAAGCTGGAGACGTCCTTTTTGCAGCATACCTGCAGATGGCACGAGCCGGGGTAGCCGCCCTGGAATACTGGGACCCGAAGAGCAGAAAGTGGGGGCAGGCTCACATGCAGGCGCGGTACAGCATCCTGCGGACGTTCCTCGACGCCGGCGATGACTTTGTCAAGCTGGTCTACAGCAAGGAGGATCTCTCTGACCTTGAGATCCACCTGGACCGGTCAAAAATCCTTTCACATGGACGCCCGGCGGTTGAGAAGTACCTGCAGAAGCTGCACATCTACAAGAGCACGGCAGACTTCGAGGCGGGGAAGAAGTTGTACGACGAAACCACCCATGTGGATGACTGGTGGGGGACTAAGGTCCGCGACGTCGTGCTGCAGAAGAAGATCCCCCGTAAGGTGTTTGTGCAGGCCAACACGGTCCTGGAGGGAGACAAGGTGGTTCTTAAGGAATATGAGCCCACGCTCGAAGGCATGATCCAGAGCTTCGCGGAGCGCAATGTATAGAGGACACGGGTCTGCCTGTAGCATCTCCTCCCAAATCATGTGGATTAATATACGTCAAATGACCCTGGATGAAACTTGTTGAAGAACGTAATTACCATCTGTAACCTTTCCAATTGCACTGTACGTACAGCACAGCGCAATCTTGTTTCCTTTCGTCTTATCCATGATGAGGTGGACCCGCAGACGCAGGTCGGTCGACCGGCTGCAAGGTAAACGGTATGGATATATGCCACAAGTGGCACAAGTCTTCCATGTGTGAATCTGATAGAAGATCACAATCCGTAGGACAAGCCAGGTGGGGCGGCGGAGCAGGCCAGGCAGAGACGACCTGTTCGAGCCCCTTGGCCGCCTCCATCCCGGCCAGCGGAGGAGACGCCGCGAGCTAGCACAGCACATCACCTCTCCCATCACCGCCGCGCTCTCCAATCCCAACCACGCGCCTCGCCTCCTCCTCCTCCTCCTCCTCCTCCTCCTCCTCCTGTCTCCCTTGCTCTCGATCCCCCGACTCTCCAGGCAATCCGACTCTCAGCAGCCCGTCCGCCTACGTCACCCCTGATCACATGCTCTGAATGACGGGGCAGTTCCAGGACCCGGTGGATGCTCCCAGCAATCATTGCATCTCGGAAGTGTCTACCAGTATCAGATCAACAGTAGCCAACTTTGCCTCCGTCCTTACTCTTCGGACTCAAGGCGTACCGTCCTAGCAGTCTCCAGACACAAGTAACCCGACTTGTTGAATTCTCGCGATACCCCTGGCTCGCCTGCCGCGACGCGGCCACCTCATCCAACCATCTCCAACGCGGAGGACGACTCCTATACAGCATCGGAGCCGCGCTCGCCTGTCTCGGAGGTTTCCTCGTTGAACAGTTCTCCTCGTCCGCCCCCGTTCTTCTGCCTCTATTCCACTCCCGAGTCGGAGCTCAATTGCATCAAGGCCACGGTTACAGAGTCTAGCTCCGCTTCACTACCAGCCTTTACGCCCGCACCACCCTCCGAAGAGTCTCTAGAGCCGTCGCCTCCATCATCCGTCGTCGCGGATACAAAAGCAGCCTTCTCCAGGGACAAGAAGGGGGGGCCATCAGGAAAGGCGCCGGAGGACGGAGAACCACCACCGCCATATTCCGAAGGTACCAGTCCAATCAAATCGTTTACATACATCATGGCTGCTGCAGGAGGTGCGGCGAGCATCATCACCCAGGTACAACAAACGGGGGGACCACCGTTAAATACACTTGGAGGTACGCGGGGTCATCTACATAGGTCACGGCAGGCTGGATCCCTGGGCTGCTGTGGTTCTACGGTGCGCTGACTGGTATTCTGGGGCAGATGTCAGTGGTGATGAGCACATCACGCTCGACCTTAGGTAAGACTCACCTTGAAGATCGGGGAGATGTTGCAGTCGTATTGACACAGGAGGGATAGGGGAACTCGATTCACACTCTCCAGAGATGAATTGCTGACGCTGCCCGAATTCGTCTTGCTGTCGCTTTTCCCCAATGGTCTGCTCCCAGAGGGGCACATGGGTTCTTTTCATGAGGGTGATGTCTACCCAGTTGATGTAGGTGAAAACGAATCTCCTAGTCCCGTGGTGTCCTTAGAAATATTGCCGTCTATGGAGCCAATCTCACACGTATAACTCAGTACGACCCTGGATCCCTGCAATACATGCTAGATTTTTTCCGCTCCGTCGCACAGTCAATCCCGTCATCATCGCCGTCCCCAACAACTTTGCCGGACATGGATGCGTCCGAAGGTTCTGCAAGAGATATGCTGCAGGATCGGGCAGGAATAATCGTTCTGCGAGAGGATCTCGATTTCTACGCAATCCCACCACGGCCGGATATCAGCCACCCTGAAATGATTCAAATCAAACGTGCTGCGGCGAAGGTGCTGTTGAAACAAGACGGCATATTCGCCGGCTTGAGAAAAACCGATGAACCTGGCTCAACGGAGCAGCACCTGATCGAGATGTTGACTGCTGGGTGAGCTATTATCTTTCGACTGCCCCTACTCCCAGCCCTTTTGACAACGCATTCTAACGATTCTACAGTGGCTTTAATCATGATGACCGATGGGGTCACCGAGCCGGCGAACCAAATAAGGCGGTCATTTGCAGTCTCGCACTGGCTAGGCTCCGTACCGACATTAGAGGCGACTTTGCAAACAGCAATTCAGTGGGGATGGCTCAGAAGCTGCTCTTGTTCTGGAGAAAGCCAGCCAGACGATGTTGGTGGGAGGGAGTGGAACTGGAAGGAGTGGAAGGCGTTCAGGGGAAACTCAAGGTGTGGATCCGGAGGGTGTGGACACTGGAGATGGTAGGTTTCCTGGAAGCTCACATGGCTACATGCTTTTCTTCTGGGAACTGACACGGCCCCTAGAGCGTTATAGGACTACGGTGATTTGGTTAGAGTCGAATTTCGACCGTGTACTGCCTCCTACATGTCCCCTGCTTTGCGTGTTTGTAATTATACCACTGATCCAGCACTTGTGTCTCTCGGTTCCTGTTTGTTTTCCGCGAGTTGACGATATCCCCCAGTTTTCGAGGTTGTTGTCCCGAGTCAGCATCTACAACAGGTGGCAAAGAAAGGCGCATTGCGAGCGTTGGGGCTCTTACTTGTTTCCTTAATCATTATTCGGCAGAGGCATTCGAGTTGAACTGTCATGTTTTGAATCAAGAGGCGTTTAGCCTTGGAACCTTCGTATCGGCGGAAGACCATTGTCAGCTGCCTGGTCCAGCACATCCTTCAACGCAGAAAGACATTGGAAATATACAATACATAGGTATTCGGATGCAGATTCGAAACCACAAAGACAAATCTGTAGCAACTTGCTTGTGTAGGCACTACCCAAGAAGGGACGGCGGAATCCGGGGCGCATGCCTCTCACGTGACGTGACAGGCCGCGCCTTGCCCGAGCGGGCCTAGTGGCGAGCAGCGGCCCTCGCGGGCTGCGCAGGCAAGACGCGCCCGGCCGGCGAGATCCATCACGGGCAGCATATCCTGCGCAGCTCGAGCGGCGATCCTCCAACCCGCCCTGTCTGGTTTTTCGCGACGACCTGCAACGCCATTTTTTCCCCTCCAATCTATTCTCGCTTCCTGCGATCCCGTGGCCCTGCGCCAGTCCCAGCCTCATCGCAGTGCCCTGCTGTCAAACCTTTCCACCGCATCTGCAATCTCGCAGGCTTTGGTAAACCCTTCCAGGACCACACGGGCTGTCTGCGCATCCGGCCCCATCTCTACTTTCAACGCCCTGGAAGGGTCATGTCCCAGAGGAACTGAGCGCCCATCATGTCCCCCGTCAGAGGTTATATTACCTCGTACCCCCCGCGCGTGCGCCAGTATGGCAACGCGTTGCTCACGCCTATACTCCCTCCAACACAAGGTACCCTTCCACCACGGACAAAGCGCGGCACGACTGCAATCAACTATGCAGAAGACGGCTTCGACGACGACGACTTTGAGGACAGCGAGGGCCCCCGCAGGCCGACTGGTCTGAGAAGTCGACGGGACGAGTCGAGTCTGGATAAAACCCCTTCTGCGGATAAACTGGGCAAGGAGATCCATGCGCCCGTTCAAGTCCAGGGGATATTCAGAGATTGGATGATCAAGAGGATGCTGAGACCAGCGTACGTTCTACCACAATCCTGTTCTTTGGGATCCCGCTCGGTTGCGCATTGTCTAACCCACGTTGTGCTTTTGTTTTGCAGTTGTGCGGACCAATTGCAGATTCAGGCACAGTTACCTCTCACCCTCATTCCCATCCGAATCGATCTCGAGGTTCCAGCGCATCAGCCCTTGGAGCCGTTCCCGATGCCTCGAGGGGTCATGGAACCCGGACTCAACCCGAATTTGCCGGGATACAGAAAACCGGACCCGGCGCCTGCATATCGGATAAAGGATACCTTTCTCTGGAACCTCCACGAAGCGCTGGCAACGCCGGAGGAGTTTGCGACATGCTTCGTTCGCGACCTAGACCTGCCCAACCCGCAGGCGATGACGCAGGCTATTACCAATCAAATACGCCAACAGCTGGAGGAGTACGCGGGTGTGGCACTACATCCCCTATTCCAAAACACCCAAACTAGGCAGCCCACTGGCGCTGCCCCGGGTACGAGCCAGGCAGGCGTTTCAAGAGACGTCTCGAGCACTCCAGCCCCCACACATGCCGCGACTCCCGAAAGCGCTAACAGAGCCAACGGAGCGACTGCCACCAAGGAGCCCCTCGACGATGATAGTGTACTGAATCCTGATGATGCATACAGATGCATAATCAATCTGAATATCAACCTCCAGAATAAGCTGTACACTGACAAGTTCGAGTGGTCCCTTCTTCATCCGCCAGGGATGGCGGAGGAGTTTGCGAAAGTGACGTGTGCCGATCTTGGTTTGGGTGGAGAATGGGTCAGCGCAATTGCGCACGGCATCTATGAAGCTGTCTTGAAGCTCAAGAAAGAAGTATGCGAGAGCGGTGGTCTTATTAGCGGCATGGGCGGCTATGGCAATGAAATCGACAACCAGGCTGCGAATGGCGCTGAAGCTGGATGGCGATATGACCCCGAAGGATTAGGAGACGAGTGGGAGCCTAAAGTCGAGACGTTGTCCAAGGAGGAAATCGAAAAGCGCGAGGGTGACCGGGAGCGGCAGATTAGACGTCTTCGGCGAGAGACGGCAAGAATCTCCTCTACAGCTGGTATCACACCAGACGTTTCGAGGCAAGCTGTCGGAGGCTATTTCGATATCCCTGATGGCGAGACTCCGATGGGCAGAGGCGAGAGGAGCAAGCGGAAGAGGCGCTTCCGCAGTCTGAGTCCCTTGGCCAGAGGAGGTACACCTGGAGGACGAGGCACTCCAGATACAGGTTCCGGGGCTGGATACGGAGGAGGTGGTGGTACATTGGCCGATTGGTTCGTTGCACCGTTATCTTGGCTTTTAAAGAGTCATCATGCGCTGACCATTTCTCTTGTTTACTTTTAGGGAGCGACAAAACTGGAGATGTTCGAACTGTATGGTTTGGGGAACGTCAGTTTGGGCAGTGAGGGACGGACCCGCCGGTCCAAGGGTAAGGGCACAAATACGACTTCCCAAAATTCGTATAATGATCATGACTCACAGTTTTACAGACTCTCTGCCACAACTGCGGTCTCCTCTACGAACGTGACAAGGTCACGCCCGAGTGGTCGAAAGACCTGCACCGTCATGACATGCCCCTGAGTCGATGACGACCTGTCTCTGTCTCTGGGCAGCCTTACCTTTCTGGTTGCGATGACTTCGCGCTTTGAGACCGTTTGTTTACGACGTAATAGTAAGCCTAGAACTATCTCGGCCTTTTTTTCTCCAATGGTATTTCGAACCACTCTGACTTTTTTTAATGTACATAGTTCATCTGTTTCCCTGTTTGCCTATGACGATCCATACGAAGCTGGTTTTCTGTGGACTAATCTCTTATCTATCCACAATGACCCTCGGTCCTTCGACCATCGGCATATGCATAAGCATTATCTGCGTGCATCTGCTACTTTTTTCCCCCACATCCAGGGCTATCCAACAGGTAGAATTGGAGGCATGGTGTTTTGTTAGGCATTAGAATTTTTTTCGCCCCCTTCTTTTTTAATCATTTGGCGTATGAGCTGTGTCTCAACGGTTACGGTGAGCGGCGAATCCTTGCTTGCTTTCCGTCTCCATCTCAGCAGTCGATAGGGGACGACTGGCAAATTATTAAGTGGATGAATATATTCACATCCTATTTTTCTCTTTCCCACTTTTCTTTTCTTTTTAGGTATCTAGAACAGGGCTAGGTCGGTTCTTCTTTTCCGGGATCAGGTGAGAGTTACTCTGGGTAGTGGACTTTTCTTTTCCTTTCTCCACCTGCTTTGGTGTACTGTACAGTAACTTATATAGTTTGTGCCTCGCCTAGCCTTACAATACAATGCAATGTCTACTGCGTAGTCAACTCTATACCTTCCTGACCCTCTTGCGCGCAGACAGAATACCTGTGAAAAAAAAAGATTATCCTTTGTTTTTCTTTATTGACTCATAGTTTCGTATTGTTGCCGGTTCTATCTGTGACATGTTCGGTATCGGGTATTGTGGTCCGTACTATACGACAAAAAAAGACCGCGGACTGCTTAAGGGCTCTCTATCAAATCGAATAGAAAGGATCACGTCAGTGAGTGCTGTTATCATCTCTAATCTAATCTTACAAGGACCACATCAGTGGGAATGCATTATCCGCACAAAGAGAAAGGTCACATAGTGGATTGGGACACCTCTGGCCGACTGCATCTACCAAAGGCCGTGTGTCTCAGGTCAGAGAAAGTGGTACACAGGAACAGGCGTTATGAGACTATGTCTGGGGGCATAAAATACGTAATACTCTCACATGCCGGCGAATCGTAAAAAAAACCCCTCCCAAGTCGATAACTCTCTAACACGACATTCATGCATACATGTAGATGGGTGGAAACATACTCAGAGCAATGGAAGCCTCTTTGCCCTGGGGATTTCAGCCGGTTCCTGGATAAAACCGACTCCTGCGTTAGTAACACATATTGGTCCCAATATATATATATATATCAATGTGTGTGTGTGTGTGTGCGTGTGTGAAATACATACCGACTGTGCAACAGCTGCCAGTCGGGGTGCATCAGTGCTGTGTGTGCAGAAGCTTGATCAAGAGGCTGTCCAATGTCCGCGTCAGACAGCTAATCAAGGATCAGTTTGCTGGGACGCGCCAAACATCAGATGTCAGCGACTGCGCAGGATGCAGATCTCCGGGGTCTGGAGAACCAGATCTTCGGGACCTCCGAGTACCTAAAGGCGGAAGTTAGCTGAAGTTGATTTTACTTCCGAGGATCACGTTAACAGATGCATGCTTATTTATTCGTTGCTATTGGGATGGAAGCAGAAACCTCAGTGTAGGGTAACAGCTGGTTGTGTTGTGAGGTAGACACTCATCAGTACTAAAGGAGAGATCTCAAGATGCAGAAAAAAAAACTCATGACCACTAAGATCAGATCAAGTCCGTCCATACACGGACTTGAAGCAGCTAACACGAAGTATTTGTTCCAGCTGGAGTACCCAAAACAACAGCTCCGGTGGATGCTTCGATCTGGTGAAGAAATTGAGCCAGCTGGAATGAACAACTAAACTTTTTTTGACATTTCTCGCCGGCCAAGTCATGAATTGCTGGTATATCTGCATTACAGGAAGCCCTAATGATGAAAATGTAGATTGGATCGATGCAGCACATCCACAGCTTTCCATCTGATACAGGATACTTTACCTGAAGGGAAGAGCGGACGCTTCAAAGCAAACGATTCTTGGCAGTTCCAACAATTTAGGCATATCTCCTGGCGTGGGTTGAAGGGAACGGAGGCTGTGTACGCTATCCGGAGCAGCAGAGAGCGAGAGGACGATGATATCACAGCTCCGATGAAGGCCAGACGGGGATTATTATTAATCGGAGTTTGTCAGTGTAGTCAAATTTAGACATGGCTGACAAAGCATGCTGCTTTGGGCCAACAGACCCTATGTGCCCTATAGCTCTTCAGCCCCGGACAGTCCGCGGACTTTGGCGAAGTCGTCGCGTTTCAGACCGCCAGACGCCAGGCTGCAACCACATGTCTCGATGCTCATGCCCGCGGCTTTCCCCGCGGTGCCATACCATTTCGCTTCCCCGATCTTTCCCCAACTCGCCTGGTCGGTCAATTTCCGTGCGTCAAGCAGCAGACCAACAGTTCTCCCCAACGACGGCACCTGATTGCTCAGGAGTCTGGCCTTTCCAAGGGCACCCTCAAGCTGGTCCGCGGGAGAGGCTTGAAGCGCCGAGTCCCCGAAGCAGGTCGAGGCTCAGCCGCAGTCTCTAGCCGTACTCCGTGGGCGGACGATATCCCAAGGGACTAGGTACGGTGTGCCTGGCGGCCGTCGCGGCAGCCATTCGTCCTTGCACTCGCAGTGTCCATTGACATTTTTCCCAAAAAGGAGAGTTATGCTAATTTCCAAGGTTGGGGAGTGCGGAGGCATAGCTGAAGAAGGTTGAGAAGCAGTGCGCTAAGAGACGTTATTGTACCGCACAAGGCCGCTTGTCCTATCGTGGTGACGGTGATAGCTGAAAAGAGAAGGCGATGCAGTTGTCATATTACCGAGTTGGGTATCAGATGGCCACACTGGGAGTCCTGCGATGTGATGACCGATAAGGCGGTCTAGACTAGCCGTAGGTCGAGTTTCGTCCTGACATCGTACTCTATTCAAACACTCGAGTTACTCAGCCAGCAGACATGGGCGTGGAACGTGATTGTGACTGTCAGTCCAGTGGGCAAAGCGGCGACAACGTTTCTGCAGAACTGCAGCCCTAAGAGAGAGCCCTATTCACGGATCGTCCGCCCCGAGGGTCGTACTACGTCCACCATCCATGGCTCACGGCCAGGGCTTGGACCTGCTCCAACGTGCTGACCACGTTTGCCTGAAAGGGCCGTTCGAGGCTTGGATGCACACCGGCCTCATCTTCCAGGGGTCCCAACTCCAACAACCCCGGTCGCTGGTTTAGCTATCGCCCTAGCGGGCCCGTATCCTACACATCGGAACCCGGACCCCTGCCCGTCTTCTGAGCACGGAGCCCCCGTTATCGCGACGCATCAATCACACGGGGAGGGGCACGCGAAGCGTGGGCGTGGTCCAGCACGCCTAGCTCTGGGATTTCCAGCTGATCTGCGACTGCGGACTTAAGGGCAATGTTAAATACCTCAAGTGATCCGACATGTTCGATCCCGGGGAAGCACACGCCCGAGCTGGCGGCCTGGACTATATATCGTGTATCTGGTTTCCCCTCGCCCGCTCGTGAGATCCCATACTCCGTCGCACACGCCTGGTCCTTCTTTCAGTCGTTTCCATATCTGTTTGCAACAACATGCATCGTGCCAACAGCTACAGCTACCCGTACCAGAGTCCCACGGGGGCGAGATACTCGTCAAGTCATGGCACCAGCAGCGCCTTCAGCGCCAATGCAAACCCTAATGAAGACTGGACGAAGATCTCGGACCTTGCTGAGAGACGCCGCATCCAGAATCGGATTGCTCAGCGCAACTACCGTGAGTGGACGCTCCTGCAAGTGCGCACTGCCTCCTTTGCTAACGCAATCAAAACAGGAAAGAAATTGAAGCGCCGCCTCGAAGATCTCGAGAGAAGGGCTGCTTCCGCCTCCGCTTCCCCCGAGCAGTCACACGAGGAACTGGATCAAACGAAGACAAAGAAACCGCAGAACTCACGGTCCCGGGACCGCACGGCTTCGAATTCTAAGCCTGACGAACGCTGGAACGCCTCGTCGGAGCTGCTCTCCACCAGTGACAGCTACCTTGCCAGAGATGACCGGGGCTCCATGTTCTCTCACCAAAGTACAAGGCAGCTCTCAGCATCGCCTCCACCGGTGTTCTCCTACCCCTCGTACCCGTATCCCGAAACCTACGGCCAATCTGTGTACTCTCAGCACAGCATGTATCACTCCATGACGGCTCCATACGACGACATTTCAACGATCCAGGGTCAATATCTTGAGCCGCTTCCCTCAACCATGACGACCACGGCGCCGTCGACGGCTTCAACAAAGCGGGTAAATGTGTTTGCGGAAGAAGATATTCTCAGCCCATTCAGCCTGAGCTATGCAACAATGGCTGGCATCGATCTTCCTGCTACGTCACATGCGCCGCCGGGGTCAAATCTTCAAGTAAGTTTCCCCTGTCCCCGCTCTCACCGTTTCCATCGTTTCCTGATGCATGTTATAGCAGAAAGCTGACGAGCGGTTCGACTAGACTCCACCCCATACACATTGCTACTCTTATGATTATTCCGGATCGACATCTCCAGAAGGATCAGTAAACGCCTTTCCCGTCACCCCGGGGTCAGATTCATGCTCGCCTCACCACATACCGTTTGGCTAGACGATGCTGTTGTGAGAGTTCTACTTGTTCTGAGACACTGTCGAAAATCTGCAGTTGCAATGTTACTGGGTTATGACAATGGGATGGCTACTTTCTGTATGTCGGGAAAACTTGGCAAGGATTTCTTTTTTTCTCTTTTTGCCGATATGGGATCGAGATACGAGGCAGATGCATTGGCGGGCGTTACGTTTCGTTTCCTTGCGTTTGTACTGTACATCTAGTCTTGTTTTGTTGGAGGATTTCAACCAGCTGGGACTGTTGCCTAGAGACGCGTCTGCGGGCAGCGACTGGTGTAAAAACATTGGCGAGGGACAGCTTTCTGTTTGCTTCTGGTCAAGTGGGATGTCAAACAAACCACACAGCCTTTGTCTGTTCCGGAATCATCCATGCTGCTGCCAGCCATTGGCTTCGTTTTGCTTCGTTCTTTTGGCCCCCAGACACAGGATCTCGGTAACGTACTGTGGGCAGCACGGTCGACACAGGCCAGCCACACAGCATCGGTTACAGAGTGCAGCGTTTGGGGAGTTGTATTAACCGATAGCTAAGAATAATATAGTTGATCAATGCTGAACGGTCATGCGCACCTATTCCCTGGACAGAAGGAATGTTATCCAGGCAGGATAGTCTTCTCGGGGCAACTTTGAGGCCCGAAATGCGAAAGTCGGAGCATCCCGGTCTCCGCGTATTGATCGTTTGTTTCATCACCATCGCACGGCGGGCAACCCGCGTGCTACGATGGTCGTCTGTGATCCATGTAGAAACCCACAGGCATGGCCCCATAGCGAATGCGCCTGCGGTCCGGAGCCATCGACCGTCACGGGCCAGGGAGCTCGGGTTGCAGCGGCAAACACTGCGCCTCCACGGACGACGCGGACGGATTGGTGTTCTGTACGCTGAAGATCCCCGCAGAAGTCTGAGTCTTGCCCTTTTTTTGATCTTGGGTGACTGCCGGAAGGATCTCTTCGAATGCACCGTGCAGCCACGGACGGGACGCCGTGTGTTTCTTGTGCGGAGGGGCGTTCCCCATGGCCCTATCCTCCCTGTCCGTTGGGACGCCGGGATCTTAAGGGATCGCTAGCTACTGCGACTTATTAGCGAGGATACGGTGCGTATCGTCCGACCTCTTTCGTGCCTTTGAGGCTTTGGCCGCAGAACCACGTTCTTGACGTTACGTGGCAGCATTTTTGTCGCCAAATCGAGCAACCCTTGGAGTTTCCCTACCCTGGGTGGTTCGTAGCCAGCGCCCGTATTCATTCCTTCGCGCTCGATGGGCTGGTGGCGACTTGATATTCGTATCGCTTGTGAGAAACCATGCGCGGCTCGACCAGGATCTGGCCTTTTTTGTACAGGGCTCGTGCTGCTCGACCGCAGACTACCGAACCAGCCGCACCTCTTATCTGCTATGCTATCTACTCCCAGATGACTTGCACACTATATTGCATGCCATGTTCAGGTGCTTCATCACAGCAATAATAATAACAATGACACCATATCCCGACCTAATTTCAAACCAGAGACGGGCGATATCGTCTCTCTTCGCCATTTGTTACCACTCTTCAGCCGTCCATCTCGCTAGTAGATGAGCGGGTTTGCGACCAGTCGTAAATAGGCAACTGGTCAAGACCCTGTCCAAAATTTCCAGCCAGCCAGCTCGGGGGGGTCGGTGGCTTGCATTCTCTGTTATGATGCTCTGCTCGTGCTCGTACCATATCCATTAAAATAATAATGTGGACAGGTGTGGGAAGCAAGCACACACAGACGTCGTATTTTCTTTGGCCCCCCTCCCGGGGCTGCATAATTTGCGACATCCGGACGCATAAAAGAAAGCCTTTCATGCAAGAATCCTGCACCACTTACTACCACCACCACGCGATTTCAGCCCTATCTATCCACGAGCGGTGTGAGAATGCATTGTACTGTACAGATACATGGAGTACATGAGTCTCATGCGGGCGGACTCGTCGTGTCCCAGGGCTGTTTTAATTATTGGTGTTGCCGTAAAAGGTAGAGTAGTAGTGACAGGCGTCAAGGCTGTCGAATTTGAATGCTGACGATCCGCGCCCTGGCCGGTCTACCATGCAACCAAACCTCCAGGCCACCTACCTACCTAACTTACTACTAGCACTAGCAGGGCGCCTCGCTCGTGTCCGTGACGACGACGGGTCGCCTGGGTGGCCTGCGCTTGGGTCCAGAGAGATGCCTCCGCCCTTTTTTTTCCCGTTCAGCTAGAGAAAATCTGAAAAGAGGGGCAATTCGATGCAAGTCTAGTTAGTCTACATACAAAAAGGGAAATGAAAAAAAAATGACGGGGCTAACTGATCTTTGAAATCATGGTCTTCGTGAAGCTGCCATCCTCTCACTGCTTGAGGATCTACGATTCCAGTATTACATACATCATGTGAGAGTGGCTGGAGATCTTAGATGCAAGATCCGCACTAGCCCTGGCGCCTACAGTACGGAGTCGGGATGCATGGAGCCCTTTACATGCAGATCATTAAAAGGTGCTCCTGTAGCTGGCCTCTAACGAGTAATGTCATTCAGCCGCATCATTCGCACCCTATGGACGAGAATTACTGTTGTGTATTGTCTATCTAAGGCTGTTTGTTTCTCATCTAGGTACCTAGGCACTTGGTGTGTGTTCAAGTCTTGAGCGGTTAAACATATCTACCATACGAGTATTATCCGTTCTCAACCAAACTAAAGCCAGAAATCCGCAAAAGAATATCCCGTCTCTTGGGACTTATATTTACCAAATAATTATCACAACGTATATACTGAACTGTGCATGCAAAAGACCAGCTCATGGACTAATCGACCATTATTAGGTGTTCCAATCAATGCCTGGCTTGGGGATGCCATGCCCTACAACTTTAGCATGAAGTGTAGTGCTTAATTACAGTAATATAATAACAATCCATATGCAAAAAGAAACAGGGGACTACATCCTTCCCCTGAGAAGATAATAAACAGCCAAACGACCGAAACTGCAGGCGTTCTCACTATCCTTTTCTTTTCCAAATGAGCGCAGCCATATTCGCCGCGAGGGCTATTTATGTAGCAGGAAAGACAGACTTCGTTGACTCTAGATAAGATTACATATCTTCTCAAATCCTAAAAGCCCTGAGAATCCGCAAGGCTTTCTTTAAAATGCATGATATCAGGAGTTGGATAGTATGTGTATATCGAAGCAGATATAGGTGCGCTGCAAGGACAGACTTTAAACAAAAAAGCATACTATACTTCTAGAAATTATTTGAATGGAACGCTCTTCGAAAATTTGTCGAGTCATTATTGGCAAAGCTCAGATAGTAGCAGTAAGTCAGCAAGTGAGTAATTATTTTGCTCATCCTTCTCCTTCTCATTTCATCTCCGTCAAATTCATATATGAGCTACATTGGTATCCTATTCTCTCATCGTACAAAATTTGCCAATGTGACCTTCTATGCAATATTTACTCCAGAATTGTTACCCCAAGACTGGTTTTTCTTTCTTTTTTCCTCCTGCACTATCTATCCATCTGAATATATATTTGCTTCTTTTTTACGTCTTCTGCGCTGAACAGTAATAACAAACCTCTCTCCATTGTCAATACATTCCGCTTCCCGTCTCCAGTCTAGAAAAGAAATTCATATTTTCAATCAAACCAAGAATACTAATGACTGCAGATGCAGATTCCCAGCACTGCGCCCTCCATATGTATTATACTGAGGCTGCCTTGTCGGACATGTTTAGGCTTATCAGGCACCTATACGCGCCGTTGGCACGTACAGAAGGGGAGAGAATAATCCACCATACTTATGTAGGTATCTATCTACCCGTACACTTTTATTATTGTTACCAAGGATGGCCTTAAAACGATATATAAATCGTTGTTATTTCTGTACATATATGCGTACATACTTGCATACATGCATCAACATTTAGCATAGAGCACCGGCCCATCGCAGGCCTCAACAGCTCTCTATAGAACTCCTGCGAGCTAGGTAGCTGGGCAATGTTCAAGACCCCCCATATTTCCATCTCGACCGTTGGAAATCAGCCCGCCGCCGGCGGATGCAGGTCCCGTACGCATGAAAAAGAGAAACGAAGACCACACGGTGCAGTCCGAAGTTCAGGGAAAGGGTGAGAGAGAGAAAGAGAGAGACCCAGTCAAGTCGATGGAGCAACTGACTATCAACCAACTGCTCATATTTCTCTTTCCCCTCCCCGTCTCCTCGCTGACGAGCAGAAAGGGCTCAAGGCGGGGGATGACTCTTTTTAGGTATTGTATATTATTATTACAGGTAATATGACCTCAACAGGATGTAATTTTCTGCCATTGCCGCAAGCAATAGGCCCGTAAATACCTAGATAGCATTGTAATAGCGTCTCTTCAGGTAAGCAAGTAACTAATCAATCAATGGGTGATCCTTCAGTACAGTGCTGAAACTGGGAAACAGGAAACAAACAGTATGAGATGACAAGATATACTAGAACAATGCCAGGCACGGATCCGCTCCACATCGATACCCGATTCTAAAAGGCACAGTAAACAAACAAAACAAAGCGAAAACCTTCGAGCAGGGCCGACAGAGGAGGTTTTTTGCATAGTTCATTTCTGATTTGTCGAACCAGACCAGATAAGGTTTATGTATGTATGTCTTGCCGCTGGCTTACAACTTGACTATGCCCGAGTTAACCAGGAACATTTGCAGGCAGATGATGGACGAGAAAGGAAGATAGGTAAAGGGAGAAGAGGACTCAACACTTTAGAAACTTAAGCAAAAGTAGTTAGAGTAGGAGGAAAAAATGTGTAGAAAAAGAAAACAGAGGTTCAACAAGAAATCCGTCAAACAAACAAACAGACAAACCATTCCATGCTCTGTCCATGCATGATAAATCTCGGATCAACGCCTTCCCCCCTACCCGCCTTCTCCGCCGTTTATGCTCATCTGGTCAGCCTTATTCGACGACGCCTGCTGCTGCTGCTGTCTCCGTCTCCGGAGTGGCGCCTTCTTCCGTTTCTCAATGGCCGACTGCTGTGAAGTCCGGGCGACGGCCGTGCTCATCTCCGTGTCTCCGTCGCCATCGGAGTCGTCGTCCCCTCCGCCGCCGTGCGTGGCGTGGTATCTGGCGGCCTCATCCAGCTCGGTGATATCCGCCGGCTTCATTCGAAGCCACTGCATGCGCGGTCCCGATTTTGCACGCTCCGACACCTTGAAGCCATAGATCTTAGGTTCGTAGATATGGCCCTCCCCCAGGCCAGGCGCGAAGTTCGATGTCAGCATGCCGTTGATCTGGGTTGGTTGGTTTGGTGGCGGTTCAGGGGACGTGACGGTCATGGCACCCGAGGAGGCCAAAGATGATGAGCGGGATTGGTTCGTGTTGGTGTTCGCCGGCGATGTCGGGGAGAGACCGGCCTCCGCCCGTTTAGCGCCGATGTCCAGGTCAGGGAACGTCATGAGGAAGAGAGATCCGAACGTTGTCCCAAAGAACGCCCCGTCTACGGACTGGAATCTGCTGTTCGGAGGAGTGTAAAGGTCGTAGCAGCTCGGGCAGAAGAGCTTCACTGTCTCCTGTCCCGGGGTATCCGTCCGTCCAACGGGGAGCACTTTGCACCCATTGCAGTGGACTCGAGGGCAGACCCCAAAATGCTGCATCTCGTACTTCTCCAGCATTTGCTGAATCCCTGGCCGCGACGTGATATAACGCTGGTGGATTAGACCGTAGAGCAGCTCCGCAGAGCTCTCGATAACGCTCAAATCACTAGCTACACGCGAGTGCTTTCTGTCTCTGCGATATCCCGCCGGCTTCTCGTCGCCTAATACCTCGTCGTCCTCCTCTTCTTCCTCTTCCTCTTCCTCTTCCTCCTCATCTTCCTCCGGTTCCACGTCGAGAATCATCTCCAGCGCCTCCTTGTACATGGGCACCTGCGACTGCAAACCCGTGAGGTTGAAGTCATCTTCTATGAAGTCTTCCGACACCTCCGCGAAATACTCATGCCCCATGAGGGAGCAGAACGAGGAGATCCATGACTCCGGGGCACCTTCGGACGACGACATGGCGAAAGAGCTGAAGGCGGACGTTGAAGGCGACGATGTGGATGGTTGACTCAACTCCAGCCTTTCCAGGCCCTCGGCCAGTGTCGACGCTCTCTCGCTCGACACGATGCCAGAGAAGCGTTGGGGCTCGACTGCGGACGTGTCACAGGATGTGATCTGTCTGTCTTTCGTCGGATGGATGGCGGATGCGTCACCCTGGCCACCCCCGTGACCACCGTCTGTGATCCAATTGCTTCAGATTGTGTGTCTGGTGTCGCTCGGGGTCAAGCCTGTCGGGTGTTTTAATGGCGCAAAAGAGGGGTTCTATCTGATAAGCGCAGGTACCATAGCAACGTGCGCGACAGTGGCGGTTGTGTGCGATGAGGGGCCGGTCGACCTTCGAACAACAGACAAGGCACGCCAGCCCTCTCAAAGAGACATCGATAGAGCGCGATCAAGGATACCTGGCCTGAGTCAATGGGAAAGCTCCGTCAGGAGAAACCTGGCGAGGAAGCGGTACCTGGAGTCTATCTTCCGTGCGTCCTCGACGGACCGTTGCCGGAATTGGGTTGGCGGGGCTTTGTGAGCGAGGGCAGGTGAGCGTTCCAGCAGAGGATGAGAAGAACAGGACAGTGTCTCCGATCGGGAACTGCTGCTAGACCGAAATACAGAAAGGGACAGCCGTGGTGTCAGTCACGTCTGCTTCTGGCCGGCGCTGCTAGGCTTTGCGTTGGAAGCGCTTTTTATGTCGTCGAAGAGATCGGCGAGTAGCTGCGTCACGTGCCTGAGGTCTGGACTCGAGATCTAGACTCGATCATCGAAACACAGGGAATTGACGGGCACAGTGATAACCAAAGACTACGAGTTAGGATACATTGGATCATTGAACAGGAAAAAAAATTATATATAGATGCTAAGATACTATCAATTTCCGGGTACAACTTGCATACCCAAAACTCCTACGCTCAAAACAAGTCCCTCATTGCTCGTGAGAACTCCCCTTCACTGCCCAGCATCGCAGGCATTCCCTCTCCGGTACTCTGCAGCTCTCCTTCCGTGCCCACAAACCCGTTCATCGCCTCCGGTGCCGGGTTTGATGCGACAAAGTTGCTGTATCCTCCAACCGCCTCGAACAAATTCGTGAGCTCGTGGCTGATCTGCACCCCGTTCATGGGACTGTTTCCCAGTTCGCCAACCCCGTTCAAGGGTCCATATATCGACAGGTCCTCAATGGGATGACCTGCCAAACCGGCCATGGCCACTGCCGCAGTCGAGTGGGGATCATTTGAATCCGAACTAAAAGGACGAGGGAGGAGACCGAGCTTCTCCCCGATTTTACGAAGGCCCTTGATCGTCTTCCACAAACGCTTGGACACGTACGACTTGGCACTGAAGCCGTTTACCAGATCCAGCGCCATGTAGAACTCATCCCGGACCTGCCGGTTGAAGTCCATGGGCGCATGACACACGGCGAGAAACAGGACGGCCAGCGCGGCGACTAGGAAGTAGTTGAAGCAGACCTGCTGCGTTCGGTATATATCCGAAGTCTGATTCAGCCGAGTCAGTACCCGGACAGTGTCTTTGGCAATGTCGACGACGGTCTGGGCATGGGCTCTGTGCTCGACAATACTAGCTGCTGAATGTAGCACCGGTCGGTATATGAGGATCCTCAGCTGGTTCATGCGCAGGTAGAGCAGCACACGCAGACGTCGGAGACCTCTGCTGACTGTTTCCCCGTTCCTGGGTGACTCAACCAGATAAAATTTCAGACTCTCTGGGATCTGTTTGTACCACTGGAGAACCTGGTAGTCAAGATATCCGATCTCGTCACGTTTGACATCAGTCGTTCCCTCCGATCCCAGACCGGAATACCAGATTTTGGAGCTGATGCGGTTGTAAGCGACCATGCACTTCAGATAGGGCACCGACGCATCCTGGAATGACAGAAGTTAGTGGTAGCTAGATTCAAGCAAATGGAAGAGACGCATTGTTTACCGGTTCGGGCAAATTTGGATCGATATCCTCATCCTGAATGACAAATGGCAATCCGGTCCCGAAACTCCAGCGTCGGTCTAGAGTGTAAACACACCAGAAAAGCCTAGTGACCTCGACCCACTGTTCCTCATTGGGGAAGGACTTCATCAATGCATCTCGACGATGCAGGCCCATCTCGAGACACATGCGGGCTGCCAGGCCAATCACACGGTACGCCATGACATCGTCATCAGTGTGAAAGTGGTAGGTCGCCTGCGACAGTTACAGTCATTCAACGCAGCTCGTAAAAAAACGTACATACTACAAAAGGACTTACGACGAGAGCAAGGAGTTGAATGGTCTTGATATCCACCGGCTCCCACAACTTCGCCTCGACAACTGGCTTCACAGTCTCGTAAAGACGTCTCCCGATCTCGCTCTGCCCGCTCCCTTCGACCATCAGCGTCGTAGCAAGGATCATTTTGAGTATGTTCGTGTCGTCATCCTGCAGACTATCGGCGCCGGGCAGTCCTCGCTGCGCAAACCCCGTCCGAGTGGCAGCCTCCAGGAACGTGTAAAGAAGGTTCGTCTGGTGGATGACTTTTTCGATGTCGAGATGCGGATACATGATCCCGATCTCCTCCTCGTAGACCCTGCATAGCCTTATAGCCTCTTCCCGTTTGATGACCCAGATTGGGTCCTTGGAGGGATGCACCGCGGACATGGCCGCCGGGTCCAGCTGGCGGGGAGGCGTGCCTGCAGGCGTAGCATGCGCCGTGGGCAGGTCATCATGCAACCCATCCTCCGCCTGGGTGATTCCCATGGTCTGCAGGCTCGACTTGGCGACGTCGAAGTTGAAAGCAGAGCTGGTAGGTCCGTGAAAACGAGGATGCTTCGTACGTGGCTTTGCCGCAGCAGGAGATGCGGACGGGAAGGCCGTCCGCGGTTGCGAAACGGATTGCGAGATGTCGAAGTTTGGCGTCTCCGGTAATGGCCTCTGGGCGCGAAGCTCACGAAGGTCCGCAAAGAGAGAATTCACCTGTTCCTGCAGAGTGCTTATCTGCTGCTTCATAGAACGGAACTCCCTACGGCGTAAGAACAATCAGCATGTGCGAGAAGGCAGCAAAGCCGGGCTTGTGGGAAACGGCATCGCATACTCTGAGTCCTTGAAGTTGCCGTTACAGCAGTTCGGGGCATACAGGCCTGTCAGGGGAGGTCAACCATCCGGAAAGGCATCGAGTCAGCACTACTAGCGAGGGGAAAGGGGGTCGAGGTCGCTGCCGCGTACATTCGAGCTTCAGGTGGCCGCAGCGCTGGCACGGCACCTGGCCGTTGCATTTGATCTTCCGCCTCTTGCATTCATTGCTGGAAGGTCGCAGAGCCCGTCAGCGTGCCCGAGGGAAGGAGACGCGACGAGGGGGGGACTGGGGAGCGCGGAATGGTGCCACATACCACGCGATGGAGATGTATCGATTCCGCTTTGCGCGCGTGTGAGTTCCGCTGCCCGGTTCCGCCTTTCTCTTAGGGCCGTCGCCGTTGGGCGCAGCGGCCTGTCCGTCGGCGGGCGCCTGCGCCGCAGTCCCGTTGGCATAGAGCGACTCTTCAGCCATGTCCTGGGGCCCTGGGGAGCGAAAAAGATGCACTGCTCTGGTGAGAATGGCGGTCTCCTGGGATCGTCTGGTCCGGGCGGCGACGAGGCCAGCGCGGAGCGAGACTGCGGGGTTTCTTCCCCAGATCCAGCGGCTGCGTCGGCCTGTCAGCGCCTGCTCGGCCAACGCCCGCCGCCATTGGGCTCCGGAGCGTTAATAATTTGATATTCGCCGGCATGTAGTACGGGCTCTGCTGTCGGATGCTGCGGGCAGCACGGACGCACGGCCTGTCCAGAGATGTCACGTTGATACATACAAGTTTGGGCGAGGCAGGGCCCTTCTAATGGTAATCAGGTAGGATTTAAGTTGAGGTTTAGCATTCAATGGCCAAGAGTGGAGAGCTATCCAGCGATGTGAATTCACATCGTCCAACGATATAGGCGTCACGATCAGTTGTAGGTACATGCATATACAGTAACATGGCCAGAAATCCAAATCCAGCGTGGCTTCCAACGCTCTGCAGGTCTCTTGCATGCCTCAAATCACCAAGCTATCCACAAAACAAGGAGAAAAGAATCAAAAAGAAAAAAAAATCATGCAGTTTGCAGCAAGAGACCACGGGCGCGGCGAAGAGCGCCCTGGGCAACGGCGACGACGGAGTCTGCTGCGGCGAGCGCTATGCCCGTCCAGCCCGGCAAACCCGCCGGCCGCCTTCCCAGCCAGACGAGCGCGCTCACGGCCGCAAGCAACACGACGCGGCGGAGCACAAGCCGCATCCGTCCCTTTCGCGTGTACTTGGCGCTCCAATGGCTCCAGACAGGGAACATGCACCGCAAGGTAAAGTCAATCTGCGAGAATCTATGTCTTGTCAATACCTTCGTCCCTCGTCTCGTCAGCGAACAATGACTTACGGATAGATTATGCTGTTCCAGCCGTTTTCGGTCGAGTACCAGCTCACGCAGCCTCCAGCTTGGAAGACAGTCTCCTTGAGCGCGGCTTGAATGGTGTTGGTCCAGTCTCTCTCCGCTTCCTCCTTGACCTCATAAGTGCTGACTTCGCCCTTCAGAATCGGCGCGATAAATTTGAGGGCGTAGTTGACCATGTTCTCCGTCGCCAGGATGACACTGCTGTGTCCGGTAGCCGTGTTTGGTCCGAATATGATGAAGAAGTTTGGGAATTTATCCATCGCAGTTCCCATATAGGCTTGGGGGCCGCCTCGTTCATCCCAGAGACCCTGCAGATCTATCCCTCCTCGTCCCTGCACACGGAGAGGATGCAGCCACGTGTTGGTCTGATATCCGTTCGCCAGGATGATAGCGTCCGCTGGCAGCTGCACCTCGTCCGTTGATACCTTGCTGTCTGTCTGGCTCATTGGAGGATAGTTCCTGCCCGGTCCAAGAGTGACCCCCTTTGGTTGCACACTTCTGAGAGGCAGCGTCGTCAATTTGACGTTGGGCGCATGGAGGCTTCGAAACCACCCTGGGTCGAAAATCCTCCGTTTGCAACCAAGGCTGTAGTTTGGGGTTAAAATCTCATGATATTTCTCCGGGACTGTCTTTCGCATGTAGCTCAGGAGCTGCTCCTGCATCCAGGACCGTCTTCTCCGGGCAAACTCGCTGCGTGAAAACGTGCGAAAGAATTCGAGTTCAGTGTGACAAAAAATCCAGCATCGGATGAAGCGCGCCAGGCCGGGAATGTTCTGCAGCAGTGTTGGAGAGTACTTCTCCCACATTGCTAGCTTGTCTGGAGGGACCAAATTTGGTACAACCCAAGGAGGGGTGCGCATCAACTGCGTGACTGATTTGACGTTGATACTGGGCTTGATGAGCTCAGGGACTACCTGGGCTGCACTGCAACCGGTGCCGATGACAATCACGTCTTTCCCCCGTAGATCCACATCTTTCTTCCATCTGGCAGTGTGGATGATATCGCCCTCGAAGGTGTCAATCCCCGGGACGTCCTTCGGCCAGGCATTGGGTTCCACCAGGCCGCCCACGGCACTGACAACGATCTTCGCCCTGACTATTTCGATTGTCAGATAGACTCTATGCTCGCCCTCTGCAGCAACCTTGGCCTGGCGCTCCCTCTCCGACAGGTCACCTGTTCCAGGGGCAAGATACGCCAGAGTAACCTCCCATTCCTCCTCGTCCTCGAGCCACCGTAGCTGTCTAACGTCCGTGTTGAGCTGGATCTTGTCGATGATCTTGAACTTTTCGCAGACATCAGTCAAATACTGAACGAACTCGAGCCTCGGTGCTAGTAGGGTGCTCCAATCCTTCTTTGGGGCGAAGGAAAAGGAATAAAAGAGCGACGGTCTGTGCGAATGAGAAAGTAAGAAACCCGTCTCAGGCAAACTATCCAAAGAGATCATACACGTCGCATGCAACCCCGGGATAAGTATTGATCCACCAAGTGCCTCCTATACCTGACTGCCGCTCGAAGATACGGAATTGGTCGAATCCCAGGACCTGTTTCAGCCTGCACCCCATAGCAATACCCGAGACCCCCGCCCCGATCACAACGACGGGGAAGTATGTGTAAGAGCCCTCGGAGTATCCATTGCGTCTATGGATGGATGCCACCGATTTGGCCATGGTGGAAACGCTGTATGTCTCGAACAGGAATGAAGCTGAAAATGGGACCTTGGCAAATAGACGATTAAGAACAGCGGGGTATATGAGAAAGAGGTGAGGTTTATCAGGAACCTCTGGTCTGTGTCAATCACGAGAATTACCTGAGGCCAAGCAGCAGCGGAAAAGCCTCTATCCGACTCCCAAACCTCAGGTCTTTGTTCACTATCGGTTTATGTGATGAGTAGAGAATTTGGGGCGGGAAAATGAGGGGTGAGTTAAGCTGTGTCCAGGATGTTACGTGTCTGGATTCTCGACGAATTTGATGCCAGTCACACGATCCGGGGTACTTGAAGCTCGTCCAGGATCACTCACCTCGGCATTATTTTTTCTGCAGCCGAGGAACATAAGAAAAAGCAAAGAGAAATCACGAGCAAGGGAGCGTAGGTGAAGCTGATGCATGCTTCAGATTGCATATTCTATTTTTGTTTTACACAACTCTGCATAAAGAGCCGTCTATTTACACACAGTGCCCCGGATTTCTGCAATGGAGCACTGGCGCCCATGCTTGGCCTGACAAGCCTTAGTATCGGTAAGAGTAGTAATTGCTCTCACATCCAGCAAGCCACTAGACTCAAGAGAATACCTTTTAGATTTACATGCCGTTCACAGAAACAAAAACGAATAGATCGATATGCCAGCTGAAGAGACAAACAATGGATGCGGGGTCTCTCCGAGCCCGTGTTGGGTGCACGGACGCGGAGCGCATCTGGAGCTGGGGTCTATCCCAGTTATCGATAATCGGACGACAGGCCATCGACCTGGTTGTTCTGGACATCGTTCTGCTCGGGGCAGACAATCACAACAAGATACTGGATGAGGCTTCAGCAATGGACACGGGCTCGCGGTAATCCACTGGGGTGGAATCTACCAAGGCCCAATTATCGTTGCGGCCGACATCATGCATTGGGGAGCCGTTCGACGCACTGCGCAACACCCCGATACTCTCCTCTCGATATCCTCCATGATGCCAATATAGACCGCTTTCGCCAGCAGTATTTCAAGCCCGGGCTGCCCGTCATTCTACCGCGCGGCTATTTCCGCGAGCTACCAGCACGGAATCGTTGGTTTGCGAGAACTTCGACTTCCTCCGAAGCCAACGCGTCTCGACTGAATTACGAATATCTAGAACAGTACGGAGATGCCTTCGTGCCACTGGAGCTCACGCGGTTGTCGTCCGTCGCGAGCACCGCGGGCAGCAGCGAAAAAATTGAGCATTTCCGGCGATTCCATGCGCCCCTGAGCCTCTTCCTTGAGTGGACGCGCTCGACGCAGACACAGTTTTCGCGCCTATACCTCGCCCAGTGCCAGCTCCTCGACCTACCGCAGGCTCTCCGCGACGATTTCCCTACCCCGTCCCTGGTCTTGCAGGCGGGCAGGGGCGACATCTACGACACCAATGTCTGGATCGGGATCCCGCCCACCTACACACCTCTCCATCGAGACCCAAACCCGAATCTCTTCGTCCAGCTGGCCGGTGAGAAACGGGTCAGACTGCACGCGCCAGATATCGGCATGGGCATGTTTGCGCGCGTCAGGCAGGAGCTAGGGCAGGCTGCAAGCCATGACGCGGCCGTGTTCCGGGGCGAGGAGATGATGCAGGGACAAGAGAGGGAACTGCTGGAAAGAGCCGTCTGGGGTGATGATGGCGCGAGCTCCAACTGTAATGAAGGGTTCGAGGCACATTTGGAGGCTGGTGATGGGCTGTTCATTCCCAAAGGCTGGTGGCACAGCATCAAGGGTGTTGGAACTGGTATTACTGCATCGGTGCGTTATCTCCGAGATCCAGCGCGTAAAGATGCAAAATACTTATCTGCTGCATATTAGGTTAATTGGTGGTTCCGATAACGAGGAGTTTCATATCCTTTTCAGCAACTTAGGAAGAATGATACCACATCATGCTGCCTGCGCTCATATCCCGATTAATCAGTATGTGTTTGAGCATCAACTATACGTTGCCTGTCCCAGCTATACCGTCGTCCCAGATTGCAACACTGCACCTATGCTTGGACCGAACCCAGGCACGCAGAATTCAAAATTGGCCTGCTATACAAATATAGGATCGGGATGGCCAGGTTCTATGATACTGCCTACCAGATGATCATAGACAACCGATAGCTTGGACTGGAAGTTCACCTTGCTCTAGATCGTTGGATGCAGATCCCTTAGGCTCAGACGAGCTGCCGAGATGAGGCTTCTGGAACCGATGCGCGCTGAAGATGCCATCCTTGGTATTTTTCTACAGCTAACACTTGACTATCGGCTTCAAAAAGGTTTCTTTCAAGGATGCAATGCTACTGTCGAAGCACTCATTAAAGTGCTGTCTGACTTGAGGGGACCAAGCCTAATGCCGCAAACCAGGTGTTCGGTGTTCCTATTGCTAGATTTGCCATCGAGTCGTCGACCTTGATCTCCGGAATGTGATGCAACTCAGACAACTCAACTAACGTCAACCGCGAATTCTAAGAATCACCCACCAATCAAATATATGATCGAAATGATAATCGTATCTTCTGACGGTGATAATATCTTCCAAATTTAGTAGTGATCGCAACACACTGGCGGTATTATAATCATTTATTCGTCGTAGCTGACGAGCCAAGATTGGTGCTCCATCAGCTTTCTAGAACCCTCTCCGCGCTTGGCGTCACTTCGACTCCGCCGCCCTCTCACTCCAAATTCTTGCCTTTCGACGCATAATTATTTTAGCTCGCGGTCGAAAACGATCTTACTTTCCTCTCTTCACCACCGACCCCCGGTACGGATATGTATATGTACCGCAGCCTATACCGCAGAGCAGCAGCACGTCTATCAGATCGATTCATCTACCCCTCCACTCGCGCAACCCGAAGAACCCCCCTCATCTGCAACAGCAACAGTCCGCTTTCCGCAGTAACAGCCTCTTCTACTATTTCCCAACAGCGCCTCAACATGTCCACCGAGACATCTGCTTCTGAGACCAAGGCCCAACAACCCACCGAAACCAAGCAGCCCATCGACGAGCAACAGCAGCAGCAGGAGCAACAGCAGGAGGAAGGACAGAAAGGACAACCGCTCGCCCTCCCGGCCCCGCCGACCGATGGGACGCAGCAGATCGACGTCAGCGGCGGCGGAGGCTCCATCAAGCTCGACCACCTGGGCCCTCTGGTCGTCAACTCGGACGGCACCCTGAGCCGCATCGCCAACTGGGAGAACATGACGGAGATCGAGAGGCGGAATACGCTGCGCGTGCTAGGCAAGAGGAACCAGTTGCGGCTGGCGACGTTGAAGGGCGAGGGCGGCGGCGAGGAGACGAAGAAGGAGGAGTAAATGAGTCATCTATCTTTTTTTTGTCCAAAACTTTAGGGATTTGGGAGTGGAATACCGTGGAGGAGTATATATGCATCCGTCCGTGACACCCAGACCGACACACTCCAAATTAACGAACGGGATGGCATGGATTCGCACCCGGTCTTGAGATACTCGACTCTTCGATTCGATTCGGCCTATGGGAGGGCACACCATGGAAGAAAGACAGCGCAAGCAAAGTTTCTCTCTCTTTCTCTTCTACGCAGGGCAGGCGTTTCACAACGGAGGAATGGACGGGTACTAGAGGAGGGAAGGAAAGTGAGTTGAGGAGTACAGGCGACTGGTTCAAGGGGAAAGCAAAGTGGTTGACAATGATGATGCACAATATATAATGTTATGCACTATACTGGACATACATATGCATAAACACATGGCGTTAGATTAGGAGTCTTTCATGAATGTTATGAAAAAAATATGATGATTTTCTCTTCCAGTAGTTGAAAAGAAGACGAATCCGTAGCCGAGAATTCTACAATAGACCCCAACATGGGTACAGTGCCTTGATGACCGCAAGTCATCATGGTGCATTGCTCTATGCAGTAGCTACGAGGCATCCAAGAGAAATGAGATGGTGCGTGGATTCTATCTTATCTTTCTACTCAGAAAGTGGTAGTGATTGTGTTCGTCATGGCGTGTCATATGTGTATGCGCACTCAAAAAAGTACGAGGTATATACTATTTTGCATGTATGTGCTTAGCTGAAGAGCATGTCGAAGTATTTGATAAGCTTGTTTCTGTTAATGCACACAAATAAAAACATTAGCATTCATCTGAGACATTGGATAATAATGATAATAAGATCCATTAAACCAAGAAAAAAGGAACAACTCACCTCTGCGGAACCGGTACAAACTCCCTGGTATATTCCTCGAACTCAGCGACGTCTTTGATGAGATCGACCTCCTCAGGCCTCCGCCATCTCGTCCGCTTGACGACCTTCCATCCCACAAACAGCACCGGGAAGACGCCGACCATCGTGTACGAGAACAGGAACGTCGGGACATCCCAGTTGCCCGGGAGGAAGACGGTGTACCCGCCCACGAAGGTCATGATGAAGGTCGCCGTCAGAGCGTACCAGGCCGCGTACGGTTGGAAGCGGCCCTTGTAGGGGAGCGAGTCGCGCGAGATGCCCTGCGCTTCGAGGGCCTTCTTGAAGCGGATGTAGGTGAATGTCACCACGGAGAAGTTGATCAGTTGGGAGGCGGTTACCTGATAGTCATGTTAGGTCAGATCGAGTCTCATCATCCCATCTGTCTTCAATGAAGGAAGAAGAAAAGCGGCTTCTGTCCAAGAATGTCAGTCACGTACCAGCCCGACGAACCAATTCAGCACAACGACCGCGCTGTTTGACACTTGCAGGAAACTCAGCAGAGCGATGAGAAGCACGATCCCGACGCAGTAGATCGGCACACCGCTCTTGGTGCACTTAGTCAGGAAGCGTGGAGCCTTGCCGTCGAGCGCGAGCCCGTACAGACTTCTGCTCGCACAGTAGACGTAGCTGTTCCCTGCGCTGAACGCTGCAGTGAGGACCATTGCATTTACAATGTGCGGCAGAACGGGGATCTTCAGTCTATCCATGGAGATGACGTAGGGGGACGCAGCGGCGCCGGGCAGGCTCCGTTCGAACGCTGCTTTCATCGTCGGATCGTCATAAGGAACTAAGATCCCGACAGCCAGACTGCCCAGCACGAAGAAGGCCGTGAGCCGGTAGAACACGGCGTTGTACGCTCGCGGCATCACCACCCGCGGGTTCTCCGCCTCGCCTGCGGCCATGGAAACGTAGTCCGGGCCCGCGATGGTGAAACTCGCCTGGATCAGGCACTGCAGGAATCCGAGGAACCGGCCGAGGTCGCCTTCTTTGTAGAGCTCCGCGAAGGCGCCCGGATTCTGCCAGTATCGGAACCCGAAACGGTCCCCGATCGGGTTGCCGCCCAGCATCGTGATGAAGGTGTACAGGATCAGGCCCACGATCAGGAGGACCTTGCCCAGCGAGAGCCAGAACTCGGATTCACCATACCATTTGACGGCGAAGACGTTGAGCAGACTGTTTCCAGGGTCGTTAGACATGTACAGATCCAATTCTCTAGTGTGATGCCTGAGGAGGTAATAAGGGAATGGGAACTGATAGATACCCACCCGTAAAGCACAAGCACAACGGCTATGATCCCGCTCACGGGGACAGCGTCGCTCCAGTAATTGATGATGATATTACACGCGGTGATTTCGAACGGGACCAGGGCAGCCTCGAAGACGAAGAAGTTGTAGCCTGCCGCGACTCCAAAGGCATCATCGACATAGCGGGCAGCGAACCGGATGAAAGGCGATGAGATTGGCAGATATGTTACCATTTCGGCCATGCCTTTTGTGGTTCGGAAATTTCCTGTATCTCAGCATATGCTACACATCTATGGGGAGAAATCGTAGGAATCGTCAGGGGCATATTGGGATATAAATCACAAACTGGCAGGCAGGCCACGGGAAGCCGTTGTGATCGTGCTTTGACCAGCGGAAACGTCGAGCGTGATGGCACCGCCGGCGGTGCAAGATCATACATTAAGGGGACAGGGCGCATCGGGAACAGGCGTAAAGAGTAGCTCGCAGGGCAGGGATGGATTTTCCAATAAGAAAACCGGGGGGCTCGTACAGATAGTGATGGCAAGGATCACAGAACTCCTATATCACAGTGTATAAGACTCCATATCCGCAAGTCAATGTAAGCAAGAGAGTATGCGAGAGAAACAGAATATGTCCAATTTAACTTGACTTCCAAATGCGAACCATTTATATTTAATTTTCCTGCTAAGGCAATACTATTCTTGTTATTGTGCTGCCCCGTCTTTGTGTTTATGCGCCTCAACATCGGCCGCTCAGATTCAATCCGTAACTTACCTTGAACCCTACCTTAGTGCATGAATCCGCGCCGCATTTCTCAGTGTTCCAACATAGCAAAGAAACAAACAACAGATAAAAATTTGACAGGGAGGCAATAACAACTAACCATAATGTGAAAGCCAGGAACAAGCTCGCGGGCCCGCCATGGAGCAGGCCCTCTCCAATCTGGACATACAACGCGGTACCGATAGTGCCACCGATGCCAATCAACTGGATATGTCTGGGCTTGAGTTTACGATGCGTGTGGTCGCTGACGGGCTTCATCGAACCGCCGTCAATGGAGTCTTCAGGATCATCCATCGTTCCGCTGTTTTTAGAGGGTCCAAATCCTTTCCTGCGTCGTTCGGGGAATTCGCTTGCACGATACCCATCGCCGGTGGACCCCGCGAGGGGAGGATGAGCGATCTGCTCATCGTGGGCATCCGAACTGAACGCCATTATTTCTAAGGAATGGCGTGGGCATGGACAGTAGGGTGAGAGAAAGGAAAAGAAGAAAGGCAAGAGGCAATTGGAGACGAAATCACATGGAGAATACAGAGGGAAAATGTGGTATTAAATCATTCCACAGTTCGCGGCACATGGCACAAACCGTCATGTTATGGGGGCGCGCCGCTGAGAGCAAATCAAAGTTTTGAAAAAGGGCCTTGCACAACGGTAAACCCCATATGCGGCGAAAGGCATGCTCCACCCTAGCGGCGGAGAAGCACAAGGTCAAGAAGCAGCCCGTCGGCCGCGTCCATATCGAGGCAGCAGATACTTCGCCCGCGGACGGATGGGAAGTGTTGTTTAGGGCATGGCGGAGCGCCTCAGCGTTCGACCGGGCCACTGGCGACGCGCACGGTGGAGAGGCCGGCGACGGCGTTGCCGGAGGAGGCATAGGCGAAGGCGGCCCATCCACTCAGCCGAGATTTGGCCCAGGAAAATCGTCCACCATCACGATGCCATTATTTATCATCAACAACACGATAAAACATTGTGCACAAGCATGTGAACACGAAGATCATACCTTGATAGATACTGAGCAGACGGAAGCAAACATGCCGCACATCCCCTCTGCAAGGGTCCCTCTCCTGCAATCGGCCTGAAGTCCAGCAGTATCAGTCAACAGATAAACCTATACCGGTGTCAGCGAGCCCGCCGACCGTTTACGCGTCGACGCCTCCCGTCGAGGCGCTAATGGATACAACCCCTGCGCTCTGATATCTCTACGAGGCTTCAGATATGCGGATTGTTTATCAATCCAGGCGAATCTCTTTGTTGGAGCATCTGACATGCAGGATCATTTCCTTTTCAGGGAATATCTATCCAAGCATCAGGGACTCGCCCTAATTAATCCTCGCGGGATTTCCAATACGAGTTCTTCAATCCGGTCGCCATGGCCCAAGCACTGCAACTTCAGGTGCTTGCATTCCACGCGCATGCATAAGTATATAGCCTTTCACGGCGTGGAGAATCCTACCGGAAACCTTTACTTGAACAGTATTCCGCAGATAAGCCCACACTTCATAAAGATGGCATCAATTCAATTTTGCGCAACGAAAAGGTTTTGAGTGGAAACACCCCCATGTTGCAATTTCCCGTCTTGCTGATATCAGTGATGGAAATGCAAGTACTACTATGAAGCTAACCGTAACAGAACGCAAACATCGAATATCACTGCTGATAGCAGGCTCCTGTACTCAATCAAGGAATCCAAGCAGCCAACAAGTGGTGTCATCATCTTCGTGCTGGCCTGACCCTGATTCAGGCTATCTTTGTTCCCTTTCCAATGTGATGACGATCGAGACCTGTTCGCCTATGTGGACTATCCTGCTGTCTTGTCGCAATCATTCAATTCGAACGAAGAAAACCAGTTAACGAGCATGACGAGTTCTGGCTTCAATGTGAGTCTCACACTCGTTCAGATCTTTCCGGAGAAAATACAGTCTCAAACAATCGAAGATAATAAACGAGAAACTAGAGATCCTCCTGGTAACAGTATGAACGAAGAGATTTAACAATAGATTTGTATTCACATCCAAGATTTTCATTTCGTTACCTGCCACCAGCATAATCTAATGGACAAATTGCAACAAACCTACCTCATTTTCCATTCCCTATACTGAATACTTCACGCCATTTTCCGCTCTGGCAGACGGATGCTCGTTCTTCTGGATCTCCTGCACTGTAGTCTCTCCCTCCATCCAGGCGGGTGGAAAGAAGCAACCATTGTCCTGGTAGCGAAGATAGTAGGAGATCGCAGACGGAGTTGGACTCCTGTGTTCTGCGGTGCTGTCGGGCGTCACAGCGTGCCTTGAAGCATTGGGGAGAGGACGGCGGAGGTCCTCCTGACGCGAGTCTTCAAGAGGCATGGCAAAGACTGAAGTGCCAGTCCAGAGGACATAGAGCCAGGCTCTGATGTCAGTTAAAGCAGTAAATTGTCTGTCAAATTATTTGTTCTTCTGATAACCACAAGCGACTTGATCTGAATGCAGAAACTTCGAGCACGAGGTTGATTCTAGCATCAAGTCTGACAGGCCAGGTAGCACAGACGGATCCTATTATACCAGGCACCTCGGACCAGGACCGGAGGTAGCCGTGTGTCACGCGCATCATGGGAGGTGATCTCGGTCGCATATTGCATCTGCGTCAGACAGGTTTTAACTACGGTTCCCAAAGAAAAATCAGATGCTTGATCAGGAAGCATCGCCTCTACCATTTCCTTATCATCATACATGCTATGTCCGGTAAGACTGACGAGTGTCGCCTCTGCCGTACAACAATGTAGTGGAAGAGAGCTGCATGCCATGAGGTTCCCACATGACAATCGCAAGTGTCGAATCGACGTCAGTGTGGCGCAGCGTTTACCGGAAACAGACTATGCACCTCAATTTCAATCATCATAGGCAAGACTAAAGTCTGAATAAGATCGACAGAAGAAGCATGCGGATTGATGGCGGGAAGACGTGGACGCCGAGAAAGCCGTGCCGCGGTAAAGACGGAGAAACGTCGAGCGCCGACCCCGCCAAAGCGGCCCCGCGTTCACATCATCGTCGGCGGCGCCCCATGGAAGTTGCTTCCGACAGACAGACACGCGCGCGTCGCTTTACTTGTTGTTAACGAAGACGCTCTACAGGAGCGATAATTCACGATCCTCGGCTCCGTCGACACTCGAGTTCCGGAAACTGAGCACTCTGCTTGTCTGTCCACTCCATCCACAATGAGCGACCGCTTCAACCCCAAGGTGCCTGTCCAGCTCGATCCTCCCAAGGACGACCCTATCACCGTCGAGGAGCTAGCGAAGTGTGACGGTATGTAGACCGGACTCAGAAAAAAAGTTTAAGGAGTCTTTTTTTCTTCTTCGTTTTTCTTCTTCTTCTTCTTCTTCTTCTTCTTCTTCTCCTATCCCATACAATTAAATTAATTCGGTTCCCGATGTTGATCATGACTTAGGTACGGATCCGAACCGCCCAACATTGGTCGCGATCAAGGGCATCGTGTTCGACGTGAGCAGAAATCCAGCGTATGGTCCAGGGGGCAACTATCACAGTACGTCTATCTGCCCGAACGACATCACCTCTTCGTGCAAGCGTCGTGTTTTGTTCCTTGGGTTAAAGAGAAACTAACCGGATTGCATCTGTCAACAGTCTTCGCCGGCAAAGATCCTTCTCGAGCCCTCGCCTGTTCATCACTCAAACCGGAAGACTGCAGACCGGACTGGTACGATTTGCCGGAAAAGGAGAAGACGGTGTTGGACGAATGGTTCACGTTCTTCAGCAAGCGGTACAACATCGTGGGGAAAGTTAAGGGTGCCACGAACTTCTGAATGAAGGGAAGAAGTGGAATTATTCTATCGAGAAAGAGAGGGCGCGTTCCATTCACCGTTACCGCAGCTGCAGTGTATAGTAATAATATGGCTATTCGTCGGGCCCGCTCTTACAAGGTCCGGTCTTCGTTGCATAATCCGAACCATGAGGTGGACGCTTGTCATCGAAAACAATAACTAGCATATTACGCCAAATGGGTTTATGTGTACCTAATATATCGAGAACCTTATTTTAACTATGAAATCATACCGTGGTATCAAATGATATCCACATACACTTAACACTATACAGGACATATAATGCATGTTATTTCCAAGCGCTCCGTCACGAAGCCTTCTTCTTACGCGCTCTCCGCTGCGCTCGCTTCTTTGCGATGATCCGATTTCTCTTCGCAATTTTCTCCGCCTCAGCCTTGTCCTTTGCAGCATCCCCATTTTCGCTCTTTGTATCACTGCTGCTTTCAGATCTCTTCCTTTTCACTCCCCGCTTTGACTTATCCGGGGATTGGGAGGCGTCCTTCTGCTCACCACCTTCATCTTTCTGAGCCTTTTGGCCGGACTTCATAGCTTGGGCAAGAGCGCGTGCCTTGGCCTGCTGTTCGAGCCTCCGCTTCACGACCTGCGCGTTTTCGATGGCGAATTCGACGATGAGTCGTTTCTTCTGCTCCTTGCGCCCGTCTTTGGTGGTAGTCTCGACGAGATGGCCGTTCAGCCACCTCAGTCCCATAAGTGCGTGGCGGTGAGTTGCGTACTCGATGAAGCCGTAACCTCTGCTTCTGCCCACGCCGCTCTTCTCGTCAATCTTCCTGCCGTCTCGTCCCTCGAAGACGATCTTGGCCTGCTTAACAATGCCCTGGCCCTTCTTCCTTCGGATCTTCTCCGCTTCTTTCATGGCTTCCGCGCTCCGCTGCAGCTCCTCCTTGGACAGCGGCTGGCGGAGACCCGCCTTGACATCCTTGGCAAATCCAACAACTGCCTGTCTAGCGAGAGCCTTCAGATCCTTCGAGGTAATACTGCGGGGAATATTGCGGACGGACAGACGGGTAAGACTGAGGTGGAGCATCGGGTTGTTCTTGACCAAGGCTTGCCGCTGCTTGAGGCTGTCTTCTCTCATCTTGATCTCCGTAGGCGAGAGCTTCTTGTAGAGCTCGGAGTTGGAAGGAATGGTGCCTTCGGAAAGGAGGAAGAGACGGCGCTTATCCTTCTCCCGGGCATGTCGTTTTGCGACCCCTTCTTCCTGCAGCTTCGCGGCTTCAGATTTACTCACCGCACGAGTAACCTGCAGAACACGGCCGTCCATGATGTATCGTCCGGTAGGATCGGCGTTTTCATTTTGCAAGACAGAGTGCTTAAGCGCTGTAGATGTTCTGTTGGCCTTGCGCGCCTCTTCGGCTATGGTTTCGGTGTGCTTGGGAGCATCATGCACGCACGAAACAGCATCCTCGATATTCCGGAAACAGACAAAGCCGGTACCCTTCGGGCGCTCTGTCTCCGGGTCAACGACAATCCTGGCATATCGAACACGCCCAAATTGGGAGAAATGTTCGTAGAGTGATTCGTCTGTGCACGTGTACGGCAGATTCCGAATGAAGACGGTAGCGGCGTTCCTTTCATCTTCCTCTTTTTTCTTTTCCTCGTCCTCTTTATCTTCCTCTTCTTCGTCCCCATCTTCTGCAGATTCTTCGTCGTCATGCATGGAGACATCCCCATCATCAGATGCGGCGTCTGACCTTTCATCCATCTCCTCCGATATACCATCGACGGCATCACTAGCTTCTTCCTCCTCGCCTTCAGAAGCCGACTCGGCCTCGTCACTCTCTCCAGACTCTTGGCCGTCTTCAGCCTTGTCACCATTCTCCTGGGTTGACTTCTGTAATTGTTCCCAGACGCTCTTTTCAACGGCCCAGTCGACAGCAACTGGTCTCCCGTCGATTTCCTTTCCGTTGACAGCCTGGATCGCCCTTTCGGCATTCTTCCTGCCTCTCATCACAACGAAGCCAAAGCCTGCCTGCCCCTTTCCTTTCTTCGGAACGATAGCCTTCTTGACTTTTCCGAAGGGCCTAAAGTGGACTGCCAGATCGTCCGGTTCCTTAATACTCCACGGCAGGTTCCGCACAATGAGTTTAGGTGGTTGCGCCTGTGCCTTTGCCTGTGCTTTCTGACGCGCTCTCTCTTCCTTCAATTTGAGAGCCGTAGCTGAAGGAACACTCTTTCCGGCAGTCTCATCAATCTCGCGATGGCGAGGTTCTGCAAATTCGACCTTGATCTTCCTGCCATCGAAGACGGACCCATTGAATTCCTCCACGGCACGCTTCGCATCTTCTAGATCTGCGAATGTCACGAAACCGTAGCCCTTGCATTTCTTCGTTTGCGGATCGACAACGACCGTTGCGTGTTTTATCACGTAGGATTGTGAAAAATATTCCGTCAGACTCTCGTTGGTCGCTGATGCGGGAAGAGATCGCACGAAGAGGGTTCTCCGCGGCTGGGGGCCCGATGCGGGGGTTGATCCCTCCGCGCTCGTCTCATTTTTTGTGGACTCTGTATTTGTCTCTGTATTGGCATCTTCCGATTTGAAGCTGCCACTCTCGGATAGACGCCTTCTTTTGCGAGATTCGCCCATTGTTGCGGTGCAGAATCACTATTCGCAAAAAGCGGGCGGCAGAAAAAGTTCAAAAGCACTTTTCATAGCGGGCTAACACCAACGGAGCTCCGGGCGGTGAGTCGCCTTGGCACGCGACCCTTCCATATGTATACGAACTGCTCTTCCGCAACGACGTCTACCGGTGTCAAGGGCTCAAAGCGATACCCAGTCTACTCGTCCTCTGTGCACAATGGACGACGATTTCAATGATGATTCTGACATTAGCGCCCTTCTTCAGGCCGAGAAGAGCGCAAATCCTTCGGCCTCTAGCTCCTCTGGCCCAAGGCAGCCTCCTGCGAGCGCGCATCCAGGCAAGGTCGAGCAGCCAAAGCCCCAGGCACTTCCGAGCAGAACATCTACTTCCGCGATCCTCGTCTCAGCGCGACAGAGAGGCAACCCGGTTTTGAATCACATCAAGCTTGTTCCTTGGGAGTATGCCGACATACCGGCCGACTATGTGGTTGGCACCACCACCTGCGTCCTCTTTCTATCTTTAAAGTATCATCGCTTACATCCGGAGTACATCTATTCTCGAATCAGACAACTAGCGGGAAAATACAACCTTCGTATTCTGCTGATCATGGTGGACATCCCAGACCACGAGGATAGCTTGAAAGAGCTTTCGAAGACGTCCATTGTCAATAATCTCACCCTGATACTCTGCTGGTCCGCTCCGGAAGCTGCGCACTACCTGGAACTGTTCAAGTCCTGTGAGAACGCATCGCCAAATGCAATCCGCTCCCAGCAGGCTCAGTCATACAAGGAGAGTCTTGTCGAATTCGTGACAGTACCAAGGAGCATCAACAAGTCAGATGCAGCGAGCTTGATATCAACCTTTGGGAGCCTTCAGGCAGCCATCAATGCGCAGCCCGAACAAATCAGCTCCATCCCGGGCTGGGGAGAGAGGAAAGTTCGGCAGTGGTGTAACGCGGTTAGGGAGGACTTCAGGGTGGAAAAGGCGAAGCGACGGACTGCGCCTGATAGGAGCAGAACAACTGACAGCGCTCTGGGAACGAGTGGTGCAGAAGTACGCAATTTGAATAGCATGGCCCCGCACAGAGAAGAGACTCAAGAGGACGAAGAAGAGGCAATGCTCCTTGCGCAGGAGGCGAGAACAATAGAAGAGGAAGAAGCAAAGCGCCGAAAAGCCCCGGAATCTGGATCGACTAATGCTTGGGAAGAGGAAGGGATGAGTGAGGGTATCGCCGCAGCGCTAGCCAAGCTTAGAGAGAAGGGTGGGTGAACGATTTATACGTTGAAACGCATCACGACCCATCCGGCATAATCTGCTTGTGACCTTTCTGGATCGGTATCAGCTGTCAAAAACAACCCTGTCGTTTTTCTGCCATGATGCAGAGCCAAGTGCGCCAGGCAGAACTTCCGGAGGCCAGTCTTTATGAAAGTAACCATTTCCGAACGGCGCCGGCTCTCGCGAGTAAAGCTGTTGGACAAGAGTCCAACCGTCCAAGACAAAGTATGAATGCAAGGACCGACTGCATTTACAAAGGAAGCGGGGAGAGAGAACGAACAGAGATCCTTCTGAATACATGAGGGATCGAAGGTCTGCATACTTACTGCGGGTTCACAATGCTATGGTGTCTTGGCTTGTGTGCCCAGATACCAACCCTTCTCGGCTGATATAAGGAGAGGCTTCAATACACCCAGAAGGAACTGACAGTGTTCTTCCTCTGAGAATAAAGAACAGGAGCAAAGAGAAAAATCAAGAGGAGCATCTCAGAACGGAACTGAAGCATATTTCTGAAGCGACGGTCTCGGTCTAGATGATGTCGCAGATGCGCCTAGGCATAGTCCTACATGGTTGAAGACCTGTCGGAATCAATCGAAGTCGTGATAACGAAGCTATGTGAAGCCAATGTCACCACTCAATCTTCCAATGGCGTGGCTTTTCAATCCAGCTATAGGTACATACTCATCCCGGCGTTTCCCAATAACCATAATAATAATAATATGATAATGATATCCCCTTGCGCACGCACAGACCGAGCAGTTTGACAGGTGGAGCCAGATGAATTCTAGCTTCCGTGGACGAAGGGCCCACTCAACCTACCCGGCGCCAGGATACGGAGTACGGGGAACGGAGACATGAACAAGATATCCCAGCAACACCGTCCTTGTGTCACATTCCGAGGTATCTCCTCACCATCAGCAGGGCTTCTGTATATCAAAGAGCATCACACCTGACTCGAGCAAGCAGCCAGACGCCCCGGACCGACGTGCGCTGAGGCGCTGAGTCAGCGGCGCCAAGTCACGTGCAGGTGCCCCCCGGCGACCGCCCTGCCCAATGAGGAAATCGGGCGGCGAGCGGACATTGGATTTCACACATCGACAGCTCGTCTCTTTGTTGCGCCCTGGTCCTGAAACGCCCACCCAGCTCGCGTCATGATCATGATGCGGCCCTAGTGGGAATCCTCCTTCGATGACGGCACCTAGCCACCTGCCCGTCGGCCTAGTCCCCACCCGCGAACGCGATCGCCCTCCCCCACTCTATCCGAGGTGTTTGCTCGCTGACCGGCCTGTCCGGACAATGGGACTATGGGAAAGGATGCTCGTTCTGCAGCAGTTCCGGCATCCGCTGGGGCCAGCAGTCTGCCGCCCCCTACCGGCAAGCCTCCCGAGCCCAAGAACTTCGAGTTTGTTCTAGTCACGGACTCCGAGTCCCGGCGCCAGGTACGCCGCCATGCCATGCGCCAGTACATGCGGCAGCGGCGTCTCGAGGGCATTGCCCGACTCGAGGCGTCCCGTGTCCCGGTAGCAGGCTGGTCCGCAAGTAGACCCGACAACTCTGCATCTACTCCGTCGAGGGTACAAGAGCCGAAGGAGGAGAATGCTGGGAACAGAGACGTCCCCAATGGATCTGGTGAAGGGGGAATGGCTAATGCAAGATCGCCCGTGGCATCAAATGCCAATTTCCACGTCGTTAGGAGACACGACGCATATCCCTTGCGGATAAGTAACACTGGCACCTCGAATCCTCGAGCGACCCCAGGGACCGGTGGGATGCGTGATCCGTTTAACAGCTACCCCATCCTGATAAACAACCAGGCAGATCATGAGCTTATCAACCACTGTAAGTCCGCTCCGCGCCCTGGCGATTGGCATGGAAGATTCTGTAGTTTTGTGGCCCTATCCCATTTTATACGCACCTTACGAGAACACCAATATGATGAAAAGTCCCGATTAGCGTCGTCATTCGTCTGGCTGCCTGCTTACAGTCGCAAGTTGTGGTAACGTATCCCTCTATGATGTACAAGTTTCTCGGCTCAATTCAGTACAATCCAATGATGGAGATCTTTCGGCTATTCGCCTTGCGAGATCCGGTCTCGTTTCAAGCAATGCTTGCCGTTGCCTCAAAACACCGGGCGGCCGTTGAGGGCAAGATAGAATCTGTACAGAGCCTTACCCATAAAATGCGTGCATTGCGTTTGATCAACGAGCGGATCCAAACCGATGATGGGCGCCAAGATGATGGAACCATCTATGCCGCAGCATCGATGTCTGTCATCGAAGTAGGTTGCGCGTTACTCCATTATATCTGGTTATTGACTAACTTAGCATGTAGAAATGGTCCAAAGATGCATCCGTCGAACGTATGCACAATAAGGGACTTGCTTCCCTGATCAGAAATCGTGGTGGTATGCGGGGGCTAAGAGCCACTAACAGGTTTCTGGAGAACGTCCTCTACTGGTAAGTGTAGCCGTTTATGAGAGAGAAATACCAAGTATCACCCTGTATACTGATGAATTACAGGGTCGACTTTAGTTGCGCTCCCAAGGCAATAGTAGGCGCCAGCCTCCCCTGGACGGGTGCCGTACCGGACACTCCTCCTGAAAGGCTTGAATTTCTGTCCCCCGACTTGCACCTTACCGTTCCATATGACCCTCCCACAGCAGAGGAAACAGATGGGCTCTCTAATTATCTGCGTGCGTGCGAGGACTTTTTGAGTTTCTTCCGTTGCCTCCATTCGTTGGAACGTGCAGTACTACGAGCGCCTTTCAGTGCTCCATCTGGCGCTGTGTCTGGACGACGCAATCTTTTTGGCCCTGGATCTGCATTATATCAAATAGTTACGACCATCCCGGATTATGACCACGGCATCCGTGATGTCCGCTTCATCGACGAATATACGTGCATGGCTTGCCTTTTCTACATGAACATTGCTCTTTACGACTGCTACGCGAAATCTCTCAACTTCGACCGCTATCTGGAGTGGTTAGATTGCGAAGTCAGACGAATAGACCCTCATTCTCACCCCAGCGTCACCTCAGTACTCTGGCTCTTCCTGCGAAACAGCGGATACCCCAGCGGCGACACCGCAGATGACGGAGAACGCAGCTGGCTCGTGTCGCGCATGCTGAGGGTGGCGAAACGCTCGGAATGGAAACGCCGCGGGGCTCTATGGGACCGGCTTCGCCAGGTTCTGATCGGGTTCCTGTCCACCCAGCAGGAGTGCGGGCTAGGCTCTGATAACCTCGGTCAGGCTGAGCTGCTCGCTCGACGGCGGAAGCTGAGTGAACAACAGGAGCAGGGCGAGTATCTTTGGGACGAGGACGCGATACGAAGAGAGATCCTGGGTGATCTGTACAACGGGGTCCCGGTATACACTACTGTCCCTCCGCTTCGGATGAATGTTTGCAGCTATGGATAGCTACCGGGAGCGATGTCTTATCCCGGTGGCTGGTGATGAATATATGCATATGGATGGGTACAGATTGTAATTTGTCAGTTTGGAGACTTGTTAATGAGACGATGATATCTATACTGATACCCAAACGGAGTTACACGCGAATGAACTACCCTAGGTATTTAGATATGTGCTCTGGGAAGATCTTCCTGATTGACTAATCAGTCCTAATATATATAATAATTTATTTTTATCTCTCGAAATTTTACTTCCAGTGAATAATTGAGAGTTTTACAAACCAGAAAGCAATTGGTTCCGTCTACTGGTAGTACCGAGAAAGATCACAGTAGGAATATAAATGGCTATGCATACAGCTACCCATGATCTGCCTGCATAGCATCATGTATGTACAGTAGTACATAGACAAGCACTCAATTGGAACCGACCGGCTTGACGAAATATCCTAGATCGTAGAATCTTTGACTTCAAGAAAATAAAAGAAAAAAAATGAAAGAGCCTGCCTAGTCTCTGGATATAATCTAATCTTATCGAAACCTACTGTATGAACCTGTACCGTATCTAGCTTACTTATCTATTTGCTCGCTGGCCCTTATTTTATTTACTCCGTACTTACATACTGTTGAATGCGGCGTCTATGTCGGCGTTGGCTACAGTAGCAGCAGCAGTAGTAGTACAGGCTTATGCTACATATCTCCGTAGCTCAGGGTAGTAAAACGAACAAACTCTCCACACATCCCATTCTCTCACCTTATCTCATCTCGTTCATTCATTTATTGTTCATTTACAGTAGTAGTATTATTTCAAATTAGCCAAGTTAAATCCGATATTCCCCGGGCCGGCGGGCCATAAATAATACACAGTAATTCCGCAGTCAGGAAAGGACCCGCAGTCAGTAGTGCAGCGCGGTCGATTTCCGCTCTCCCGCTCCGCCGCAATTCCAGAAAACACCCCGTAGGTACCCTACCTACCTAAACTAGCCAGGTGAACCGATCATCCATGCCAAGCATGGTCTGCGCTCCCTGTGCCAATGCCAAGAATTCAATAGAATAGCTAAACTAACGGAGTCCCCGTAGATCAGGGTCCGGGACAAGGACGGGATCCCCCTTCCGAACCCCAACCAAATCGAATATGGTTAGGTTAGGTTGGAGGTCCGCTCGCTGGGATTGTCGATCCGATCTGGACGGAGGGAGAATTTCAGAAGGGGTTAAGTCTGATGTCCTGAATTTATATCAAGCTGGACGGTTGGATGGATGCTGCTGCAGGCGTAGACATACAGTACCGTGCAGTACCTCAGAACCTCCAGACAGACACAAAGTCACTTACCTAGTCCGATGGAAGGAAGAGGGAGAAAGAAGAGTGGAAGGAACTTAATCAGTGCGTTGAGCTGGTTGCAGCTAGCAGGTGCAGCTATGCAAATGGCATCATCGTCGCTGCCGCTGCCGCTGAAGACGTGAGAATATGATGGATCGATCATATTGCTTCCTGTTAAAAGGGTTGATCTCCTTTCTTGCAGTGGAATAAATATCATAAATAGAATGGTATTTATTAAATGTATGTATGGATAGAAAAAATGAGGGGGATCTGTATGTAAGTATGAAGTCTGTCCCTTTTCCGATCTTGCACATCACTTTCTTTGCATTCGAAGCATGTTGAACTGCAGAACAGGATCAGGATAAAAAAGAGGAAATAGAATGAGAGACGAGAGAAGTGGACAAACAGCACGGTCCATTCGTCCATTGAGTTGCTTGTCTAACATGCATGCATGCATGCGATACATACAGATAAACGATGCGCACGTACAGGATCAGGCAGAAATGACGAGACTCATATGACATGACACTACATGGCCAATGTCACTTGTTCAACCCAAAGCGACAACGACAGAGTCGACATATGGCATGCCTCGTAGCAGAAAAGGGGGCAAAAAAGAATAGGAAAAAAACCCATGGGTATTTTACTGACATTGACGTCTTTGGCTGAAAGAAACATCGTATCAATCAAAGCAAACCCCATCCCATTTCGATTCCATCCCCAGGAACCAGACAGAAGAAGACGAGCCTGTTGCAAACTAATGTTAAGAAATGCTGCAAGATAAACTCCGCCCACATATGACATGAAACCCAGTACATGGAGATGGAAATGGAAACTCGAAACGCACAAGAAGCCAGAAAACAGGAACAGATCAGCGCCAGTTACGGCAGCGAAGAGAAATACGGGCCAGAAGATGCGCAGAGAAGACTGTCACGCCGATGTCGGCTTCTCGCATCCGATCCGTCCCAGTAGTTCCTTCCTGTCGCGGCCCGTACGGGTTCGAGCATTCGATCTTCGCCAAGCATGGTCGGAACTGGAGCTGTCGGCGATCGAGGCCTCCTTCCCAGTGACCCCGTGGGCAGTCTTTTCCTTTTTCACTTCCTCATCCTCATCGTCACTGCGGGTGTCCTCTGCATTTCCGGTGCGGATGACTCCGACAGCGACGCGGATGATCATCCCGAACCAGATCAGGGAGAGCACCTGGAGGAAAAGGAGAAAAGAGAGGAAAATCCACTTGATACGACGATTCATGCAGATGGGCCCGTTGATGTCTTGGAACGGGTAAAAGAGATGGTTCCACCGGTCCGGGTATCCATTTGTGCTGTACATCCTCCCGGTAGTGCCCGAGTAGCAGCCATACGCGACCATCCCCGGGACTCCCTTGTAGATCGACCAGCACAGAGCAAGATAGATGACGTGGCGAGCAATGAACCACGTGACCAAGAAGACGCCAAAAGCAACATTGCAGCACATTTCGTATCCAAAATACTTGAGCATCTTTGCGGTCTGTTCGACGTCTGGTCAGAACTGCATGACGATGAGATGTGGGTTTGCAATCGTCCTTACCGGCAAAAGGAAGTCCACGATATCCATAAGACACAGGACCACATTGGAAACGTTGTAGAAGCCATAGACATAGGCGGAGCCAAGGAGCGTGCTCGTGAGGATGTGGTGCGTCAGCATCTGGTAGTGATCCTTCCGCCTCTCCTCGATGTTGATGACCAGGATCTGCTGCACCCAGAATGAGAGTTGCGTCAGAAGGTACCACTTCATCAGCCCGTCCATTTCCCGCGCCGGCCATTTCGCCCAGATGGCCTTGAAATCGAGCCAGTAGTACGAATGGGACCAGAGATACTATCGCCGGTAGCCGTGTCAGTGGACGAGCAAGCCAGAGCCCATTTAAAGGAGAGTGGAAAACTAACCATCCCGAACGACCAGAAGAAGCCATAGTAGACCAGCAACCAGGCTTGCTCCGCAAACCGGATCGAAGGCTTCCTCTTCAACCCCCCATACCTGGCAATGGGACGGAAGATCCAGTCAATGGCAACCGCGCGGACCGCGGTGAAGCCAATGGCGGAACCGATCACATAGTAGATATCATCCCAGCCCTGGACGTAGAGCCCCTTGGATGGCTGGTAGTGCGACAGCTGGAAGAATGGCGCGGTGTAGGGTCTCAGGGAAGGATATAAGTTGTGGACCGCGAATATCATGGCGAGGATTGTGACGGAAATGCCTAGAGTTGAGTCAGCACACAAACTGCGGTCCCAAGGTAAAACAAATCCAACAAAGCCAGCGAAACATCATCAACAGAAAGAGAAATCCGTACCGATCTGGTTGTCCACCAGCCATTCTCGAAACGTGGTCTCCTTGGCAGGTCGACGACCGCTGGACGTCGACACGCAGGGATTGACGTCCTTGACGGACTGCGACGGAGGTGACGCCTCTTTTGCCATTGCCAGGAATCGACGGGATCACAGGCTCCGTCTCGTCGGTTCTGTCCTGATGCTGTACAGAAACAAGGGAGGTAGGGCGAGAGTACAGGGCAGAACACGGCACCCGGCCACTGGGTGTACTTTTGGAGGCCCGTGGATTCTGCCGCGGGTACCTAAAAGCCAAGTTTCTTGTCCCCGACCGGTTCTCGACGGCAGGCCTGGAGAGGCGAAGATGGCCAACACGGGTGGAAACGAGAGCAAGAGAGAACAGAAGAAGATACCCCGGACACGCCGCGAAGGAGAGGGGGGGGCAACGGGACAAGCCCACAAACGTCCTCGATGCGAAACAGGAGGCGAGCGGGCGGGAGCTCTTGGGCTTGAGTCGTGACCGGGCCCGGCCGGACGAGCGCCGCGCCGCCCGCCAAAACAGGGCCCCTCACCGCCAGCCCGCGCCCCAATGGCAGCGCGGTGACGCCTCACGCTCCTCCACCCCGCCGGCGTGCCAAGGTGCCCAACCGCCCCCGGCCGACAGCCCGCCTCGGTAGCGCCGGCCGTGTGTTGCTGCCTGTGCACACCGTCGCGCCCGCCCGGCTGACTGGCTGCCACGTTCTCTCCGCGCCGCGCGGATCCGCGATCGCGCGCCCAGCTGATCCCTGACGTGCAGATAAATCTGATATCACCAGATGTCCAGCCACTCCCTGCCCGCGGATCGTCCGGCCGGCAGATCCCGTGCTCCCCCACCCCCCTCCAGCCTCCGGCCGGTGGCAGGTCGCGAAGTCGGAGAGATAAGGGTCTGCTGCTGGCTCCAACGGCGTCGGCGGACGGGTCAGACTCACAGGCCTCCCTCCGCTGTACTAGTGACGCCGGCGGCAGCGTCCAATGTTGGGTTTCGGCGCTATCCCGTGCGTCCGTGCCTGCTGCTCCATGCGCGGGGGCGGCGAGACGTAGGGTTGCAACGTCGCTGCGCCAGAGTCATGAGACCCCTCTCCCGTCGCATCGGCCTGCACCCCTCCTGCCCGGTGTGGGGAGCATCTCCGTACGATCGAAACATCCCGGCCTTCGCTAAATACATGGTCTGCGGGGCATCAAGGCCTGCTGTAGTACTGGATAAGGAACATTCAAACAGCCACCATGATTCTACTAAATATAAAAGCAGTATGCAGATCTGCCCAATGTTGCTATCATAACTGAACCCAGATGATACCTCTGATGCCAGAACCACTAGTAGAACGAGCATGCTGTACAGTCTATGCAGATCAAAACGGGCTCCAACGCGGGACTCATACGGGCCGTTCGTCGTCGGCCTTTTCCAGTCCCGCTGTGATTCCGTCGACGTACTCGCCCGCGCTGACGCCCAGCTTCGCCAGATCGACCCCTCCGTTCCGCCCTTGGCCGTTCATGGCCCGCGACATCGCCCTCACCACCTCCTCTTCTTCCCAGACGCTCCCCGACGATGACGGCTGACCTTCCGGGTTGCTCTCCATGGCGACAACCGCGCGCCAGTACTTGTCGTCCCGATCCTTCAGCGCCTTGTCCCGCACGACCGCATTGCGCGTCACGCTCAGCGCGTGGAGCTTCGAGCTCGCCCCCGTCAGCGACGTCGTCGCCGCCGACACGAGCTGTTCGACCTGCTCCGCCTGCGAGGGAGCCCTGAAGAAGAAGCGGTTCGTGGCCGAGACGTAGATCAGCAAGGCACAGATGGCGTCGAAGATCGTGAACGCCAGCGGCCGGAGGAGGGTGATCTGGTGGTACAGACTCGGGGGCGGAACTTGTCCAGCCCTGACGGCCGCAGATGCGGACTGCACCGGGTCATAGGTAGCCACGATATAGACATCCAGCGCGGCGAGGCCCAAGCCCGCGACGGTGAACGTGTTGCGCCACTGCGCGGCCTCCTGTCCGGCAAACGGCGCAGACGTGGCCACACCGACGATGAGCATGTGGAAGAGGTGCGGGATGAGCACATTGAAGGGAAGGTAGTACAGGAGGTACGTGTCAAGGTTGTCCAGGGAGCAGAACGGGCACGAGATCAGCGCATCCGGCCCAAAGCGGAGATACACCTTCCTAGCCGCCAGCGAGGTCAACTTGGACCGCAGCAGGTTATCAGCCTCCGTGAGGAGGTTCTGCCTCCGGTACCGCGCCAGACGGGCAAATATGACATCCGTCGGCGTGTTGATGCGCGACCGCGTCTGCGTGAAGATGTTGGGGCCCGGCGCGTGCGGGTTGAAGGGTAAGCTGAGGAGCAGGAAGAAGACAATGGCGAAGAAGAGGAGGTTCAGAGCACGAGCGGCCCCCGCGGGGAGCGGACGGGCGGGAGGACGCGACGCGATCGAGACCCGGACATCGCGGTACAGGTTGATCGCCCGGGGGATCAAGATCGGAGCGAAGAAGATGACCAGCGACTTGATGCTGCGGGGAGAGGTCAGTAGCTTGTACAGTACTCTAGCAAGCCAAGGGACTCAAGGAGAAGAAAAAGGACGTACGTCTCGAATGAGATTCCGAGGTTTATCATCTTTCCAAAAGAGCGCAGGAGATCTCCCGCGGCATCTCGAAGCAGGAGTCGAGTCGGGAGGAGAATGTGGGTGATAGGACTGAACAAGCACAAGATGTTCTGTACACGTACTCCGTACTCCGCAGTTACACAAGCTCGCCCTTTTAAGGTTGGATGGACCGTGCCCGAGTGCCAAGAACCACCACAACGGATCTATATAACGCAAATAACACAAGTTACGATGATCTCCTAAATAGTAGATATTTTTATTTTATTTAAAAAGATTCAAAACCTCAGTCTGGACTCCATAAGTTCATTCTGTTTCCCACAAGAACGAAAAGTGACTTGCTGAATATCCCATAGGTATCATACACGTGCTGGCGCCATCGCTTGTAGTCTGTAGAACAAATTAAAAATAGAACAGGCGGTATTATGTATTATACAACCATGAAGGACGGGCAAAAGACGAACGCCATCTGTAATCGCCTAGAGCACTACAACAGGAGAAAGCAAATAATACCAGTTCGAAATAGGACGTGAATGAAGGGCCATGTTCTGATGACCAAATTTCTGCGGTAAGGGGATCCAAATTGACCTGCCGAACGAAGTGTATATTTTACTTTTTTGACCCGCTACGCCTCAGACATGGGCTTGGCGCATCGCGGGATGGTGGGCCAAGTCCGGAGCAGCTATTTCGGGATCGCTCGAATACTTCGATGAGGCCGTATCCTGCCACGGAGTGGGGTTGGTCGGGCTCGATATCTTCACTGGAAATCGCGCACCAGGGCGCATCGACATCGTCCTCGAACTCATGGAAGCTGTGCGGTAGCTTGAAAAGGTGTTTTCACGGTTCAGGCTCAGCCGGAACGACTTCTGGCTGCTACTCCGGGTGACTTTCTGAGGAGCAACGGCGCCGTAGGAGCGGACGTGTCGCGCACTAAGACTGTTTGCCCTATCTCTAAAGATGAAGCTCTGAGAAGGTGTTGTTAGAAATCCATTTTTCTAAAGGATGAGCGGAATGGATTGCACTCACGGCAACGAAGTTCAGAACACCCAACACCATCGCAAGGATCCCAGAAGAGACGACGATCCTCCAAAATGGGAGGCTCAGAGCCTCCTGGCTTGCAGCTGGCGTGTTCAGATCGCCCAAAACAGTCACACCCAGTATAACCATCGCCAGCGCAAGAGTGACAAAGCCCGACTCCTGACCCAGGAGTGGCCAATTGTGGTCGAAGTAGCCTCGAAAAATGGGGAGTTCAGAGATGATGAGAAAAACTAACAGCATCAGTTGAGATGTGCTCGCATACTGTCTGTCAGAACTATTGCTTACTGCTAATTCCGGCGGTGATGACGTGGGTCGCAGCGTCGAAGAAGAAAAAGCTGTTCACAATGTCGATCCTGACGATCATAACTGCACTCGCAGCAATGATGCTAAGAAGCACAACAATATTCATGACGCGGATGGCGTTGAGAATCACGTATCCTGGACCAGCCAAGGATCCCTCGAGGAAGGCCATCTTGAAAGAGAGACAGAGAGGCAATGAAATCCGTGCAGGAGTAGCTAGAGGTAAGGGAGTAAGATGCAAGTATAGTAGCCGTAGAGCGAAGCGCGCGAATCTAAGAACTAAAGGATTGTTCTTGGGGAAGAGACGTCTATCAACGAGATCTAGCTTGTTGAAGGATGGAAAAAGGAGAGCGTACGAAGCTGGCCAGCAGGAATAATCTGTTGAGAAAAGGATAATGGACGACGGTGAGTCGTGCCGACATTAAAAAAAGTACAATAGGCGTCAACAATAGAAGGTGAATTCAGCATGACTTTTGTATGTCATGTAAGGCAGTCGGAGCGTGTTTCCATCGAGCCCAGAACACCGGAGCGGCATAGAGCCTGAAGGATTCACTTGAAGGCAACGGCGACAAAGCTCGAGGGGCGAATCCCGGTGAATAGAACAATGAAACACAATAGGTATAAATCGGGAAACAAAGGCCATTCATTCATTGTGCATGGGGTATTGTTGCCGTCAATGGGGGCGTGTTCTGTTTGGGCCCTCAAAGCACGGCGTCTATATCCGTCACTGGCTGATGGGAAAGCAACACACGATTCACTGGACACCTCTCGAGGCCTTGGACCATCAGCATCAGAGCGGTCGGCATGTTTCAACACACATCTTCAGCGGCATAGCTTGGGCTGCAGAGAACTGGTCGTGGTATCGACACGAGGGAGTGGCTGAAAATGCAGGATCCGGAATCGCCCTGAAACCCACCTGGCCTCGGGAGAGCGAGAACCGCTGGCCAGCATCGACCCTCTACCCGCCAGGCGTCTCGACATCCGAACCACCTCGCCAGCGACAGAACGCAGCGGTTAAGTTCGATCAACCGTTCTGCCAGAATAGCACACATTACTGCGTACTACCTGGTTCGTGCACACGCTAATTATGCATCCCTGCTCTCAGTCCTTGATGATGTCGTTGATGCGTTTACCCCGTCCTTCACCCAAAGCCTTGGCGGCTTTCTACATCCCTAGGCAGTTACACAGGCCGTATGTCCTGCAGATCAGATTGAAAAGTTGATGCGCTACTAATTCTTCTTGATAATCATCAAGCCTTGTGCCTTCTCCATTGCTTTCCATGTTTCAGGCTGCCCAGAAGCGCCGGTAAATCGCTGCCGCTCTGGACCCGCATCGGCGGCAACTATCTGGATTAATAGCCAAGTTAGGTGCATTTGATTGGATTTCTGTGGGTTTGAACTAGGGTCAGGCAACATAATACTGCCTAACTGGAGCAACTACCGAGGACGATGTGATGATCCTGGTGACAGCCCCGATTCTTGGGCAATCACGGAACTTGCCAGCCATGCATCCGTGTCGAGTTGAGGGGCTGCTGCTCCCGCGAGCCGCCTCGCAGATTATTCGACTTGGCAGGTTAGAACGGGATCGAAGACAGCATAGAAGGTACATGCTAATGTTCTCGGAACCTTCCAAAAAGGAAATTCAGTCCTTGATATCTTCATATGCTTGGAACTTTCTTGTTTGCTATACGAATAAAGGGATAACCAATGATTGCTAAGCTGCATGACGGTTAACACGTATGCATTCCCGAGACGCTAATCATCTGATGCACCAAATCAGGCCGGAAATTAAGATGCGGAGGAGCTATATATGGACTCAGCAGCCTAGTACATTCCGTGGCCGAGTCGCCAGCGGCCTAGATATGGGAATGAATCTGCAGAGATAATACTTGGTGGTCGCTACAAAACTCTTGGAAAGATCTGCTACATCGACCGTGACTTTAGAGATTTTTGTGCGAGCCAGAGATGTCTCGCTATGGTCGGTATTCTCCGTCAGATCAATTGTGCTTATAGCATGTACTGACTATGTTTCGAGATCGTCGATAACACGGCGAAGAACTTCCTGCGGATTCTCGCATCAGGAGAGGACCCGAATATAGAGTAAAGGAAGACTAGTCGCAACACAAAGAGTGAAGCTAATAGACGGATTTAGCATCATCGCAGTACATGGTCTAAATCCGCATGACAAAGAATACCATGCGGAGGAAACCTGGAAGTCCGGCGATAAGCTGTGGCTGAGGGATTTCCTGCCAAAACAGTTACCGCGAGCCAGAATACTGCTCTTTGGATATAATTCGAATGTTGGGTTCCAGACCTCCGCGGCAGGTGTACGTGAACAGGCCCTTAACCTTCTCAACAGGTTGTGGTTAGAACGTCAGGTATCTGATCCACTTGATGATATTTATTACAAGATGCTGACTACGAATACAGGGTGATGAAGATCGGCCCATTTTGTTTATAGCTCACAGTCTTGGTGGGATTGTTGTAAAGGAGGTATTTTCTTTGTTTCCACTTAATGCATCTCTTTTCAAGGCCAGTGGAAAGATGTTGTTTGCTTTGTGAAGGAAGAAAAGAAACCAGCTGAGATTTTTGATGCTGGAAATTTCTGTCCTACTTTGCAGTGCTTTAATCCATTTCTTTGTTATTCAAGGTCTTTTTCACTAGTTTCCGTCTTTGTTCATGATTTGCTGACAAGATCTGACCTCACCAGGCTCTTGTACAGGCAAAACTTGGAGAGAAATATAATTCTATATATATCGCAACATATGGAATTGCGTTCTTTGGCACTCCGCATCGAGGGAGTACCTATGCTGGGATAGGAGACATCGCTGCCAAAATCGTGAGAGGGGTTCTAAGGAATCCTAGCAATACGTTTATGAGAGCCCTAAAAAGGAATGAACCGTATGCCAGTGAGCTCTTTGAAAATTTCCAACAGCAGTCTGAGAAGTATCATTTCCTGAGCTTCTACGAGACGCGACCTCTCAAGAAGGTCGGCTTGGTTAGTATATACCTTTCAGTTCGAAGTGATCCTTGCTCACCGGTATCAAAAGATCGTCGACAAGAATTCTGCAACCCTCGACCTGTCTGACGCCCGAGAGACGCAGATCGCGTTAGACGCGGATCACAAAACCATCTGCAAGTTTTCAAGTCCTGATGATGAGAATTATAAACTCGTATCAGCGAACATAGTCCATCTTGCAAATTCAGCAACAGAAGCCTTTTCAGAGCGATCACAAAAAGGTCTGAGTGCACCAGAGAGCATGACTCTTACACAGGAGCCTGAACCTACCATATGTAAGTCAATCAGCGAGCTTTGAGGAGCACTTATTAAGAAGTATGCCAAACAGTTATGATTCCATATTCGCGCAATCCTGACTTTATCGGCCGCGAAACCATCATTGAACGCCTGAAGGAGCGCTTCGCGTCTGTTGGACAAGTTCATGCTCGAGTTGCGCTCTTTGGTCTGGGAGGTGTAGGGTTGTGATACCATATCCATCCCTTTGAGGTGCAGCTGCTAATGGACCTAGAAAATCTCAAATTGCCATTCAGTTTGCCTATCTGATTCGAGAGGAGCGCCCTGACATCTCCATATTTTGGATCCATGCGAGCAACATTGATAGGTTCCGTGACGGATATCGTAAGTTAGCCCAGGTATACGGGATTCCTGGTGCAGGTGATGAAGAGGATGAATTATCTCTGGTCAAAAATTGGCTTGAAAATGAAACGCAAAGTTGGCTGATGATCATCGATAATGCTGATGACGCTTCCCTTTTCGCGTCAAGCAACTCTTCCACGACAAACCTATCAATCTCAGATTTCCTTCCAGAGTGCCCTCGGGGCTCAATTCTCATTACAACCAGGAATAGAGCCGCCGGCGTTTCCTTCACTAGGAGTTGCCCTGCAGATCTGATCGAGGTTCAAACGATGAGCGAGCAGGAATCCAAAAGTCTTATCAAGTCCAAGTTGACCGGCAATATCCCTCGCGAATCAGAGATACATGAACTTACGAGTCTCCTGGAGCACCTACCATTGGCGCTGGTGCAAGCTGCTGCTTTCATGCAAGAAAACATGATGACTATCAATGAATATCTTGATTTATACAAAGATGGCGACGAGACCCAGATGGAACTGCTATGCGAACCTTTCGAAGCGTTAGGAAGGGACTCCGAGATCCCAAATGCTGTCGCGACGACGTTGATGATTTCCATCAACCAGATCAAGGAGCACAATCCCCGAGCAGTTGAGATTCTTTCTCTGATGGGTTTTCTTGACCGGCACGAGATCCCGAAGGCATTTATTGAACGGAAGGAGCGTCCACTGGATCTCGCAAAGGCTCTGGGAACTCTCAAGGCATTTTCTTTAATCGTCGAGGGCGGAGTCCAAGGGACGTACAGCATGCACCGATTGGTTCAACTGGTGGTGCGAAAATGGTTGACTATCCAGGGTAGATTTGAAGCCTGGGCGATCCAAGCTTTGGAGAGGGTGGCAGAGCTGTATCCCAACGCGACGTTTGAGAACTGGGAAGTCTGTGCGGATTATCTCCCCCACGCACGAGCGGTGCTTCAGTTTGTCCCAAATCTTCAAGGAAAGGACTTGAGAACGAGACTATACCTCCAAGAGGGTATCTCTTTCTACCTTTGGTCTCAGGGTAGATACAGAGAGGCAGAAGAAATGGACATTTTGATCTTGGAAGAAAATAAGAAAGAGTTTGGATTGGAGCATCCGGAGACGTTGGAAAGCATGGGAAGCCTTGCATCTACCTATGAGGACCAGGGTCGATTGGACGAAGCAGAAGAGTTGGACAGACATGTGTTAGAAATAAGGAAAAAGCAGCTGGGCCCCGAGCACCGTGTTACTCTAACTAGCATGTCAAATTTAGCATCGATATATGAAAAGCAGGGTCGGCTAAGGGAAGCAGAAAACTTGGCGCTTGAAGTTTTTGAAACAAGACAGAAGGTATTTGGGCCAGATGATGACGAGACATTGGACAGTATGGCACAGTTAGGGTCGATCTACATTGAATTGGAGCAATGGGAACGAGCAGAGGAGCTAGAATTACACGTGTGGAACTTGAGGAAAGAAAAGCTCGGACCAGACCACAAGGACACATTGACCTGCGAATCTCTGCTGGCACTTATATATGATTGTCAGGGTCAGAAGCAAAAGGCGGAGCAATTGAACTTGCGAGTACTGAAGGCAAGAGAGGAAACGTTGGGGCCGACGCACCCAGAAACACTATGCAGCAAGAGCAACCTGGCAAGCATATATCGTGACCAAGGAGAATTGGACAAAGCAGAAGACCTGGTCCTGCAAGTTCTAAAAGTGAGGGAAGAACAGCTAGGACCGACCCACCCAACCACTCTGTTGGATAAACAGATTCTGGCTCACATCTATTACAACAGAGGGTATTTCGAAAAGGCGGAAGAATTGGAGGTCGAGATCTTGAGAGAGAAAAAGAGTAAACAGGGGCCGGACCATCCATCTACCTTGATTGCCATGGCCAATCTCGCGTGGACCCGAATGCGTTTGGACCAGAAGGCGGAAGCTGTTGAGTTAATGGCAGAGGTTGTCAGACTGCAAATGAAGAAATTGGGCCCCGATCATCCTGACACCAAAGAATCTGTCGAGACCCTCAAGGAATGGAGTATAGGAGACAAAGCTTTGTATTCGCAGTAAAGTAGGGTCTTATCTTTCATTTTCAGCCTGAGGTGATATGTCCTTGTCCTGGACAAAGTTCAACGACAGCAGACACCCAAACATATTTAAAATTCAAGAGAGATTATCACAGCGATTAGCGCTAGACGGAGCAAGAGATGAGATGGAACAAAAAGAATATTACAAGAGTACAGATTGGAAAGAAGTTACTAATTGACAGGAGCACCTACCATCTGTCAGCCAAATCAGAACCTAAATAAAAGAGGTCTGTTTTCATGGCGACTTATCCCCATCTGAGTGGCGCCGCTGGGTTGGGTACTATGCTGATGTACACCTCGAGCTATAAGCAGTACCTCATACCGCTGTACCCTACCCAGCTGTCAATCATCCGGAACATAAGCGGAATACATGCTCATGGTGCAAGCAGCAAGTCTGTTACTGTTATCAAGTATGAAGTGCGGCTGAAGGCGAGGCTGCTAGTGTGCAGACCGCGGCTCCATGTGGGGCATCCGCCCGGGATGGACCACACAGCTGTCGGCCAGTCTGGAATGCCATCGACTCATGGGGATAAGAGACGAAAAGAACAACCTCACTTTTCTCCTGCGCCTATATAAATCTCTCACGCCGCCCAAGTCTGTTGCCTCCTCTCACAACCCGCTTACTTTTTGCGTCAGTACAGAGTTTCGAGCAGCGCGAAGTGACCGGAGTTTCCTGAGAGAATATTTGTGCTTTTCTTGGAACCTAGTGAATCAAAAATGACTCGTGGGAATCAGAGGGAAAACGATCGCAAGAAGAAACTGAAGAGGGATTTGGAAGCGTCCAAGGTCCGTCTTGTCCATCACCACGCCATCGCTCTGTGTGTTGTCCCTCTGATTTTTCACCTATATTTGGTGGTCGTTGCTCTCTTTACCTGCTCGGAGAATGCCAACTAAAGCTACACCGCATATTTTATTTCTATTACCTCCTCCAGCATGTCTCGTACAGTTGCTAACACTCATTGATTATACAGAAGCATAAGAATACCATGAGCGGGCCAGAATACCAGCGCACAAGGGAGGCACAAGCAGCGATCATGCGAGAGAAGCAAAGAAAAGGTACAAGCCTTGAATACCTTGAATGTTGAGTGGTTGCTGTTATATCTGTTGTGTGCGAAACGGGTGACCCGTATCTAGAACCGGCTTTTATTAGACTGATCATATTAACTTCACAAACAGCGGAAGAACGGAAGGCTGCTGAAGCAGCAGCAGCTGCTGCTGCCAAGAAGAAATGACAATCACAGTATCTCCCTTTTCGTCTGAAGTCAATCCGGCCTTTTCGCCTCATGTCCAGCCCTTTCGTCCCATGTCCGGTGTCTCACTGTCTCATCTCCGGGTTCGACATCACATGTGACGGGGCTCTCCAGGTCCCATGCGTGGACAGCTGACACATTCTAGTTTACATGGGAACAATAGACGGGTGTGAGCGAAATGTCTGCTGTGGATGGCTTCTAACTGTTTCCAGCTGGGGGTTATATAATGGAATCTTCTGCCTTTGGGCAAAAGTTTTGGGAGTAATGGGAGGCATTGAATTTTGGTTCTATTAGCGTGGCGTTCTTGTGCATTTTCCACCATTTTCCAGCGTTTTATTTCACAGACATTGTATGACGTTGTCACATACCATAGAGATGAGCAATGAAAGAATCTTTTAAAGCTTTGCATAGGATAGGGGTTTTCTTACTACCCTCGATGGTATCTGGCTTTGCGTGTACTTTGTGGGCTGCTACCATGGTCAACGCCACACGTCAAGATCCTGCAAGTGAAGTATACCCAGCAGTTGCCACTATCCCTTCTCTGCTGACAGGAAAATAGCGCTATTCTCGCCGCTGTGACCATCAGTTGCCCAGATTGTTTTTGCCCTGGCCACCCATATCCTCCAGCGCTTCTCGGGCAGGACAATTCCATTCACGACCCTTTCCTCTCTTGAGCTATCAACAAGGTTACTCTTTTCCTTCCAGAAATCAATCTCTACATCGAATTTCCTTGTAGCCAGATCCACAAAAGTCCACAAGCTTTCGCCCTCCCAGCCAACGTCTAGAGCAAATTGGACAACCTTCCTCACAGCATTTCTCTGGACATGCTTAATGGTGGAAGCCTCCAACAGATACAGGAGGAACATCCATCCCGATATATCTCGCGGATGAGCCAGACACCAAGTCAGAGTAGAATCGACCAGGCACCCAGCAAGCTCCGAGAAGAAGTTCAGAGGCTCTTCTCCGGCCCGGTCCTGGGAACCCCCCTCCAAGGTGCGAGATAAGACGCTATGGAGCTGTCGCATGTAGCTAAATGCGTAGTAGTTCTTGGGATGTTGCTCACCGGCGCGCAGCGCCACACTCAGCTCGGCCCCCAGGATGCGTCTCATGGCATCTAGCCTTGATTTCCTGGGTTGCTGCTCGTCAAGTTGCTGCTGGTGCTGAATCTCTGTCAGCCGGCTCATGACCCACAAACGGTGCTGCCACAGCGTCGGGGACTTGGTGTGCCGGTGCAGTGGGGAGCAGAGATACGTGGTCATCAGGCTGCGCTCCGTCTCGAGCAGCTGAACAAGCTTCTCCTCACGACGCTTCGTCCCCGGCATCGTGCTTGCGGCAGCGTGGTTACCGCTCTGCACCAGTGCAGCTGCGATGCGACGTTTTCTCCAGTTGCATGCTGTTAGATGCTCGCAGTCAAACAGGAGCATGATCTCCGTCGCGACGGAAACCCTCTCATCCTCGTTCGCAACACCGCTTGGTTCTGCAGTCTGGGCGGTCTTCTCCTCGACTGTCGGTAGTGCGGTAGATGGCACTTTATCATCCTTGCCGGTTTTCCGCGCTAAACTGTCGAAGAAGATATTTCTGGCGACTATGAAGGCCTGCACGAGAGCCTTCTTGGTGATGCCAATGGCGTGTCCATCGTGCAAGAGAGGACTGAACTCCGGCAGGAGGATCTCTATTTCGAGGACGTTGTTCTGCCTGTCTGAGAATATCTGAGCGAGTCCTCTGTATAGCTGCTCCGGTGTGGACATCCGTACCTATCTGGGTATCTGTATTGTTAGTGAATTAATTTTTTAAGCATGACCGACAGTCCCGACGTCAACTGTCGGGCCGTCGAACGCCTGGAGCGTTCGTAGATCGTTGTGGCCCGAGCGCCGGCGCGTGTGAAGCTTCGCCAGCTGGTCGAGTGACACTCAAAACGTCATTTTGTTTTCTCCGCCTCTTCTTCTTGAAAAGGCCTACGGCGTCGCAGCGTCGCACAGTCTCCGCCCTCCACTTCTCTTCTCTTCCGGGCCCGGATCGTAGGACTCGATCTGCGCGCGCGTATGCGGCTGCTGTCCCGTCCGCAAGTCAAAGAAGCCTCTGGTGGTCTAGGTCTGGCCTCTTTAATTCCTCCGACAATTGCGGTCATCTCTGCGATAACATACCCGCGAGCCGCCCAACATGCTGTCCCTCGTCCTGACCGTGTTCCTGGTCCATCTGGCCATATACTTGATCAATACGATTGGCGCAACTACGATCGATAACCTGGTATGATGGTTTCTATTCCTCTTCCCGCCTTCCGTCACGCGGACTTCCCGCGAACTGCAATAACCCGGGCTCAGAATGGGAACTTGAACAGAATGGCTAACCAGAATACTTTCTATCCATCTTGTAGCTATGGCTGCTGTGCCTGAAACTCCCAACCGCCACTTCGCGGAACGCCCGAGAGCTAAATCGCCTGAAGCGCGAGGTCGTCCAGCTGAAGCGGGAGATGAACGCAACGAGCTCCCAGGACGAATTTGCCAAGTGGGCCAAGCTGAGGAGGAGACATGACAAGGCCATGGAGGAGTTTGAGGCAATGAGTACGTGTGCCTTTTGCCGCCCTGCAGCCGAGAGCTTCGTTCTCTGCTCGGGTTGAGACTCGTTGTCCTTTTGATCATGCACGTTTTTTTGAAGAGGAACTGCTCAAGCTAACATTTTACCGCGTTGAAACCTACAGATAAGATCCTCAATGCCAACAAAACGTCCTTCGACTTGACCGTAAGGAGCGCTCGATGGATCAGCACTAACGGGCTCAAGCTGTTCCTCCAGTTCTACTACTCCAAGACTCCGATGTTCGAACTTCCCCCGGGTTGGGTACCATACTACGTGGAATGGGTGCTCTCTTTCCCGCGTGCGCCTCTGGGCACCATCAGCATACAGGTCTGGAGCACCGCATGCGCGACCGCCATTGCCCTGATCGGGGAGCTTCTTGCGGCCTCGCTGACTTATGCGAGAACACGCAAAGCGCAAGCTGTCCTTGCAGCGAGTGGGTCGACGGCTGATGCATCCAAGAAGGCGCAATAGTCGCCCGGAAACGGAGAAGAAATGATAATTGCCGAGGCAAATAAAAAAGGAAAGTTTAGGACTTTACATTGTCGATGTTGTATGTCATAGATTTATATCATGTTGTATTGTATGATATGAAATGAATATCTAATATAATGTTGATCCTCTAGTCCACATGCCCTCCTGGGAATCGAAGGGTAGATGCATGTTCGTCAGATAAGTTGCAATCTTTATCGTCAAGGGCGCCCATGCCGTAGCAGGGAGCCTCGGTGCTTGACTCTATTTGATTGGTATATCATCACACGAACGAAACATCTAGGGATAGAGGATATAAAGAAAGGGAAGCATGTGGAGTCCGGCCCCTTCGACAGGGCTTCTGTGAAGAAGGCTGACCGTCCGAATCCAAGAAAACAGACAAGAACAGCCCGCACTTCACCGCTTTGCCATAAGCTACAGACTCGTGGAAATAAAAAAAAGGAGAAGAAAAAAAGAATGGATAAATGAACTCCTCGCCTCAAGAATGAGCCCCATTGAGTTACTCGCCTCCGACGGAGAACGAGCAATCGCATCACTATCCAAACACGACGAAAAGCAACCCCCATCAAAACCCCATCTCCCGACATCTCGCCATACCGCCATTGTTTCCACCTAGAGTAGGGCGTCGGGTACGGTCGAGAAGCAGGAGAGGAAATAGGGCGTCAGCCGCTATCAAATTGCTTCTATGGCGGCGCGTTTCCGCATTGCCTGACAAGAGCCAAAACCCCAGAAGGGAATTTTGGGCAGGATGTCCGGGGACTTTCTCCCAAAGCTTGTGTGGTATGAGTCTCCCCCGTCCGGGGGCGACCCTGTGCGTAAGCTTTGAATGCGATTCTTTGAGCGAGGAGTTGGGGAGAGGAAAAGAAGTTATTGTAGGCCCGCGGCCCTGGTTCAGATTTTAATTTTTTGCTGTGGCGGAGAGTTGGGTCCGCTATACTGTTTATGGATAAGATATTGTCACGTGATATAGATGTATTTGCTTAGTCATATAGTAAATACTCCCCATGCCGGCAGCACGAACCTCTGCCGACTATGTAGTAATTCGTGGTATTATTAGGAATTTCGATATAAAATTTGTGTATACTGGAGTACCTGAAGTACTCAAGTCTTCTCCTGATTTCAATTTCAAAAGGATGACATAGACGGCTAAACAGCTGCACGGGAGCAGAACTATATTCCGTCTTAAGACCATTGACGGCTACTTGAGTAGGATGAAAGGAGCTCCAGCGTGAACTTCCAATGCCTCCTCCCTGAGTCTGGAGGCCTCCATTGTTTCTTTTCTCCACTTAGTCGTGCAAAAAGTAGATTCTATGTCACAGCCGCGGACCTGGGCGACTAAGCAGGACTGCCGCATTGCGGCTGGATGTCCTGGATGAATTCACACAGTAGCAGCGTGTTTTAATAGGCTCACTCCTTCTACTTTCTGTCTGACTTCTTATCATCTCTGATCAGAGTTCCTCTTCCTCTGCTGTTCTGCGCCTGGGACACCTGTTGGAAGGAAAACCTCCGTGCTGGTCAGAACCTTCCATCTGATAAGCTGCCATTGTCCACTATCAAAGGTCAGTATTGTTATGATTTCATTATTCTCTTCAAGTGAATTTTCCATCTTGCAACCTCAAACACGCTTTCTCTGGTTATGTCTGTCAGTGCCTGTTTTCATGTGCTTTTTATATATAAGCCGCACATTACACATGCCCTCACCCCCCGTACATAGATAACTTCCATCATTTCAATCAGAACTGGGGAAACATAAAAAGTCTCATTTTATAACACTTACACTTCCAATTCAATGTTCCAGCAGAATATAAAAAACCGCAATGGCTCCGAAGGAGGACCTCAAGAACGTCCTCACCTTCTTGGGCCCGACCCCGTCGAAAGAGCGCACATGTGCGGCCTGTAAGAAAGCCGAACCGAAGGAACCGACGCCAGAGCAGACTCTCAAGCGTTGCAGCCGGTGCATGGAAACCCTCTACTGCTCCAGAGAATGTCAGAAAGCGGACTGGAAGGCTGGGCATAAGAAGAAGTGCATCTTTGGCGCTCTCGCAAACAATGTCTACCTCGATACTTTCACCTCCGAGGAAGACGCAATGGACCAGATCATCGACGCCTACAGACTCCGCGTCGAAGACGACTACAAGCTCCGCAACGTCGCTCACGGCCTCTACGCAGGCGACAGCGCGCTCAGAGACTTCCGCATCTTCTTGAGACTCGCCGAGAGGCAGATGAAGAAGGAGCCGGAGAAGAAAGAGAATGGCGTTATCATCAAGAGACCGGGCATCCTCCCTAGTTGGTGGACGATAGAGAAGAGGAAGGCTTGCGAGAAGCGGGGCATGAACCGAGCCAACTGGAGCTGCTTGAAGAAGGCGGTCGCGCAGAAGGAGATCGAAGAGCACTATCAGGATGCGCTCATGCCGATGAAGTTGCGGATATTGGCAGAAGTAGTCGTTGGATTCGATGCCACTGGTCGATGAGCGTGGTGTGGTCATGGCTACCAAATAGGTACATACTTCGACGGAGGGGTGATGGTGCGTGGGTGAGAGGTCTTCAAGTAATATGTGGACTGCATGTCATAATTTTGTAATAAAACCATTTGGAACACATGCATTCACGACTGCTATTTTAATTCCCGCCTTGAATCACAAACCCGTATCGAATGGTATGGAGGCTTCTAATACAAGGGGTCTCATACACGAGTGGCTATTGACAAGTATGACAACCGAGATACGCAGACAAATACATGTACCGACTCAATCGGACTTCAGCCAGGGAACAAAATTTTGGGTTATGCGGAAACTAGAAAACAGATAATAAAGAAAATTCACTGACCGGACATAGTGTCAATCAGTTTTTGCGCTACGCCTTGAGCTTAGCCTTCTTCTTGAGCTTATCGGCCCCAGTCTTGTCCTTCTGGGCCTTCTTCTCAGTCTTCCCCGCAGGTGAAGCGGTCGTTTCTGCGGTGGTGCCCTTCTTGGACTCTGCTGCAGCTGCGTCCCTCTTTGGCTCCTCTTTGCCGTCGGCAGCTCCGTTGGCCTTCTTCTCCTTCTTTTCCTTCTTCGACTTCTTCGGCGTATCTTCATCTTGCTTCACTTTACCGTTCTTCACGGGAGCTTCGAGAGCCTTGGGGGTCTCCTCCGTCTTCTTGCCGTCTGCAGCTGATTCACCAGCTTCAATGGCCTTGTTCTCCCCCCGAACGGGGACTTCATCCACGCTCTTCAACTTTGGCAGCTCAAACTCGTAGCCCAAAGCTTTCATCTTTTCAGCCTTGGCAAGTCTCCTCTTCTGCTCGCGCTCGATTTTCTCTGCCCACTTTTCCCTGGTCTTGCCCTTCTCGAGGCGCTTCTTCTCGATCTTGTTCCACGGCGTCTTCTTGAACCGCCTGTTGGCTCCCTTCCAGAGCTCCGGGTGCAGCTGTTCCTGAGGAACGAATTTGACCTTCAGGATGTGACCGTACATGAGGTAGTTGTCCATGGTTTCAGCAACGATCTTTGCGACTGTCTCTGAGGCGAACTCAATAAAGGCGTAATGCTTCGAACGACCTGTGACACGGTTGCGGGAGAGACGAAGACGGGTGATTTCTCCGAACTGGGAGAAGTAGGCACGCATCTGGTGCTCGTAGAAACCGTGGGGAATGCGCCTAGTTGGGAGAAACATGTTAGTCCGTACAGCAACATTGAGTAAGGACAGAGATAAGACCGGCCAAATGACATACCCGACGTAGACGGTTCCCGGCTTCTCTTCCTCTTGCGACTCCTTCTTCTGTTTTTGTTTTTTCAAGATCTTGCGCTTGGTCTTCTTGGAGTCGGGGATTTGTGGAACGGGTTTATCAGGGTCAAATCCTTCGTCCTCGGAAGGATCCTCGTCACCACTGCTCTCGAAGCCCTTAATGAGAGCCGCCGTCTGATCATCTTCGCTCTCATCTTCGTCCTGACCGGCGTCTGATCCGGACACCTCCTCGTCCTCGTCGTCATCCTCAAAGTCTTCATTGACAATCTCCTCCTTCTTTTTCTTCTCAGCCTTGGCGCCTGCATCACTCTTCTTGCTCTTCTCCGCTTTCGCCTCCGCCCTGGGTGCCTTTTCCTTCACCGCAGTAGCTGACGTATCCTCCTCTGTTCCCTTCTTCGGTTTCTTCTTGCTAGGCTTCGACTTCTCGGATTCCGTCTGCTTCTCGGTGGCCGCAGCCTTAGATTCGGTATCTTCGTCGTCGCTGAGGAAATCCGCTGCCCGCTTGCGCGGCTTCACGTGGCGCGCAGGCCCCCCATTGAGCCTCAGGGAGGATGTAGAAGTTGTACCATTGGTCTCTGTGGCAGGCGCGCTCTTCTTCTTGAGAATGGACTTCGGAGGTTCCTTGGCGGATTCAGTGGTGTTTTCGCCTTTCTTGGACTTCTTCGCAGGCGGATCGCTCACCGCAGCGGTTGCGGTCGGAGCGGCTGTAGGAGCTTAGCACATGGAACGACGGAACGCAAAAAGAGTGATTTACCTTTGCGCTTGTTGTCCTTCTTCTCCGGCGCCATATTCTCCGCTGCAGATATCGTCACGTCTGCAGGAAGAGGGCGTGTGACGATAAGATGGTTGCTCGAGATGGTGCGGGAAACTTTTTTTTGGCGAGGCGGGCGCCAAGCCGTGAGCTTAAAGCTCTCCCCGTGTCAGCGTCCAGCGCGCTCGTCTCCACCACCGACCTCCGCCATCACCGCAACAGGCGCCCTGCGAGACAGATGTCATGGGAAAGAAGAAGAACGCGAACAGGGAACTGACGCACGAGGAGATATGGGACGACTCGGCGCTCGTGCGGTCCTGGGATGAAGCGGTCGAGGAATACAAGGTACTGCTCATCCTGCTGCGCTCCCGTATCATTCACGTGATCTATATCTCACGGCCCTACAGCGCTACCATAGCATCCACGCGAAGGGGGAAAATGTCGAAGATATTTTAAGGGAAGCCGAAGCGGCCGAGGCTGCGCAGGAGGAAGGGCTCGATTATGCTGAGGGCATGGAGACGGGCGACGCCGAGTTAGAAGCTCCGATAGACGTTGGAGACGAGTCCGCCGCGAGGGTGCCTTCCAACGAGTTCAAACAAACGGCCGAAGCAGATGAATCGCAGGTATGTGATAAAACCGTTTCTTGCAGACCCTTCAATCTCTGATAATAAGACAGGCCGCATCATCAACTGCGCAGCCTCCGGAGGCAGCAGACGAGAGCCGTGCTACGGGCCCAGGCCCAGCAGGCGCCGGAGTAACCATGCCCCATATGCTGCTGGGACAAGGTGAGACATCACGAGAATTTCTAACTACTAAGGGCTGCGCGGAAATAAAGTTTTGGCAAGCTAACAGGCGTCTGTCCCTTAAAATATAGTTCAGGATGAGGGGCTCAAAAACCTCATGATGGCCTGGTACTACGCGGGATACTACACTGGTCTCTACGAGGGACAGCAGCGAGCGAACCAGCGCGCAAACCCGTGAGCAGATCTGTCTGAATTTGGATTGCGTCGTGGTCTATGCGGAACGCCATGCGTCTCAGCAGGGAGAGGGAACCCGTATCTGGTAACTTGCTACCTAACGTACTGCCTAATCTGGAAGACCTTCGTATCCCGTTCTGGACTTCAGACAACTCGGGTCCGAACGCCCCTGTGGCTGGTTCTGCTGGCGGTTGGGGGAGGGAGGAGCACGTCTTGGGAACTCAGCAGAAACAGGTCCTCGTCTGGCCGGTGCCCCTTGGAGACATAACATTAAACATAGGACCTCGACATTATAGGCAACTCTAACTTTAGAAGCTATAGAAACCGCTTTAAGTACTGAGGAAGTATAGCGCCGGTACTGGAGTCTTGCCGTTAGACGTCCCCTACGGAGTTCTCGGGACTTGTCCATACTAGTATGGAGTATGCTTTCAGACGAAGGGATCGACTTCGCTTAGGGCGAATTTCCTCTTTTAGTAAATAATGCTGATACTAAGCGTTATACAAATGGAGTGTTAAGCCTGCCGCGGTTTCAACTGTGCGAAAGGGTCCAAAGGGTCGCTTATGCCGTGGCTCGTGCGACACGACGGCGGTGCTTTCGAAACGCGGAGGCGGATGTTCGAGACACAACCCGCGACGCTTCACCCGTCACCAACGTTAGATGCCCCTCCGCAGCCGACGGACTGCCTCAAAAAGTGCACCAGGATCGATTCGACATGCGCAAAATGGGGAATTTCTCCTGACGGACAGGAGCGCTTCCGGATTATGCTCTTGGCCTCGCTGGTATTGCCCCTTTCAGGATGTATGAGACTCCTTGGCATGGTAATCTAGATGCCTCCAATTTCATGCAAGATTTAATCACGGTCCTCCCCCCGAGGTCATGACTTTTTTTGCCCCTCACTCTCTACTCCCTGTACAAAACAAATTGTTTTTATTCTACGTGCAATACTCTCCTTTCTTCTCTCCTCCTGTGGAGTCCTCTCTCGTTCACTTCCATTCCTTTTCCTTTCTCGTGTCACGAGCAGGCCCTCGGGAAGTATTATATACTACCTACCTTACTTTTCTTCTTCAATATTTAGTAATTTTGACGATCCAACTCCACTCTCGCGGGTGTACGGTCGCATTATTTCCGTCGTGAAATTCTTCGACTGTTGCAATTTGCGGTGTTGATCTTTTATCGATCCAAAGAACGTCGCTGTCCCAATATATATATATATATATATATATATATATTAAGACACTCAAAACTCGAAAGATGGCAAGACTCTTGGCTTGGATCCCTCTCGTTACGGGAGCTTTTGCGACATGGAACGATGCAGCACTCCCAATCTCTGTACCAAAGGTGTCAAATATTGGCGGTGACCAGGCCATCAGCGCAGTTGTGGGCAATAGTTATAGCAAAGACGCTTCGGTGTCGGTTGGCGTCATCATCATCGCCACGAGCGAAGGAGGATCTAGCTCAGTTAAGACTTGGAACGAGCCAATGATGGCAGCGGGTACGGTGCATCAGGTAGGCGCAGACGGAGGATACTGTTTACTTTTGATATCATTTTTTCTCTGGCCATTAGCTGACACATACTGTTGTAGGTCACCGTCGGCGGTGAAGCTGGCCTCGTTTACTCACCTGAAACTATCAACGCTGCCGTTGGCGACATGATCCAGTTCAACTTCATGTCAATGAACCACACCGTCACGCAGTCGACGTTTGCCCACCCCTGCGTGAAGATGGAGGGCGGTGTCGATTCGGGCTTCGTGCCCAACCCTAACAACACCATCGACCCTCCTCCCATGATGATGTTCCAGGTCACGACGACGGATCCCGTCTGGATGTACTGCGCCCAGAAAGGCCACTGCGGAAAGGGCATGGTCTTCAGTATCAACCCGACGGCGGAAAAGTCCCATGACGCATTCAAAGCTGCTGCCATTGCTCAAAACGGCACTGCGACCGAGTCTGCTCCTGCTGCTAATGCGGCGGCCCCCTCTCCTGACGCGGCCAGCTCTTCTTCTGCATCTGCAGTGACTTCCGCTGCCGCGGTGGCAAGCTCATCCGTGGCGATCGCTCCTGCTGCTGCCAGTCCCGTCTCGAGTCCCAGCATCGTGCAGGGATCCGGTACTTGGAGCGGAGGCCAGTGCACCTGCTCATGCCTCTGCGGTGCTGGCGCGTTCCCCGCGGGAGCCGGTGAGGGCAGTTGGGGTGGTTGGGGTGGTAAGTATTATCAGTCTGAGATATCTCGCAGTAACATGGGAGATGATGTTAACGATTATCCATAGGTTCTATGGCTATTACCACTGCCGCGGCCCGGAAGCGCGCTGTTCGCCGGATCTCGTGAGTTGCGAGCACGCATTAGAAAAAGCATAGCCAGATAACTCCTGGGTAGAACAGTGGCCAGGGACGAACACTTGCACGTCATCTCTTTCCCGGACTTTATGTGTTCTGCCATCTTTTTGCAACATTATTTATTCTCTTGTGATATGCAGGTGTTGGGAACTGCACAGCGATGTAATAGATCAGCATCCATCCGCCCGTCGAGGTTCTCATCGTCTTCATTACTTTTAACATTACCCTTTTTTTTTTCTCTTTTCTTGTTCGAATAGCCACGGTTTGGAGAAATTTTTCAGTATAAATAAAAAATGGTTTGATGCCATGATTGAAGTCAAAGACAGTTTTTTTTTCCTGGATCAGCTATCCCTGTGCGTATTCTTGCTGTACTGTACAATATTACTTACTCTACGTCACCAGTGAAGGAGGAAAAATCTGAATCATACGTACAATGAGAGTCACAACGTTCCAACGGGAGATTTAGAATAAAATAAAGGAATAGATTCCACGGGGTGCGCTGCAGATCTACTGTACATGCTTTGTCACTCTTTGCCAGCAGTCGTGGCATGGTGTCTGTGGCAGAAGGGATAAACAGAGGAGAGCCTCTACAGGGAATCCAAGACGCGGGATCCCACGAGGACCATCACCGCCGAGATATGATACATAGCTTAGGAATTATCCAGCCGATTAGCCTGTGAAAGCAAGGGAGACAGTCCCCAGCAAAGAAATTGCAAAGAGGGATCGGGCAGCTCCTGCCCAATACTGTGGTGTGATTCAAGGGCAAGTTGCAACCAGCCTTGATGGTGATCACCAACAATGAAAGGGATGAGTAGGCAAGGTGTACAGGAGAGATGGCACATTCCACAAGATACTACAAGACGTTTCGTACATCCATAGTACTATCTCTCTGCCCTTACTGCGGCATAACTGGGTTGATCGACCATTCCTGTCACGGACCCTTGCATGTGTCCTTCGAGGATCGCAAGTGACAAAGGAGATGCATCCAACTCAGTCGAGACAGATCTACAGACTGAAGATACTATTCAGATAATCCGACAGCCACGTCGCTGCGGCGTAGTGTGAGAAAAATAAAAGACTTGTCGGCACAACACCTTTATGGATTAATTCCAAGACGAGGTATCTTTGTACGTGTATTGTAAATATACATTCCACGTGGCGCGACGATCACAACATTTCATTGGCAAATGCTATATCCATTGTAAGTAATCTTTAACTTTTCTTGGAATGTATCTCCCCCATTGACACGCACAGCCCCATAAGAGGTTTTGAGGCAGACGCAACACGAGGAGAAAAAATTCCTCCGGAAGTCAAAGACTCCCGTCGGATTGTTCAATCTCGGCACGATTTTGACCTCGACACATCATGGACAGGACGAACGAGTCTTCGAAAATGCCTTCTTGCTGAGATGAAGAGTCGGTATTCCAGAGCCACGAATGTTGGAAATAACTGCAAGAGCGCATGGGAATTGCATCCAGAGCAACTTGTCCATTAGGATGAACAAATGCTAGAAGACGACAATGTCGAATGCAATTGATCCTTCATCACGAGCACGAGGTAGCACACACTGCAGTGAGGCCACTAAAACTCCCGAGTCTTCAAATTATGCATCACACAAGACCTGTCACGTTAGTACTCTCTCTCACTGCGAGATCAAGTCCAGCTAGCCCTGGCTCCCATCATAGCACAGGAAAGCGTAGCAATAGCATAGTCTCAACAGCAAGGTCATCATCTTCCCACCAATCAATCCATCTCACCATACCAGACCCCGGCAGAAGAAACAAATGGAAAGCAACAACGGAATGAAAAAGGTGTGATGTGCGCCCAATGCGAACCCAACCACCCCGGGACAAGAACAGTATCTGGTGGCAGGGGTCGGGATTAGTGTGAGCGCTTCGCTCTCGGTCTCAATGCTAAAATTTGCCGACGGAACAGAGGTAGAAAGAGGTCAAAGGACATCATCCATCAACAAGGGTATATTGGAGACCTTGATATGTTTGTGTGAGAAGGAAAAGAAAAAAAGAGGAAGTCCGGGTAGGGGGAGGGGGAAAAAAATAAATTGGTGCGGATTATGTCAGCAGATCGGGTTGGACGGGGTAACGGCGCGGCGAATCAGAAACTTGCTAAAGAGCTCCCGAGGACCCGTCTGCCAAGAAGTGTATCCAGTATACGAGTTTATAGCAGAGTATGATATTACAGCTTCATCGGTATTTACATGTGCAAGTGCGCTACAGTCAGGACATGAAAGACAATGATTACCTAGGTATATATATAGTGCAATGACACGAGGCCCTTTTGGACCACAACCACCTTACTCCGTCTCTACATCGACTTCTCAATGGGTATCCTCTAGAACCGGGCCAGGACTCTCTCTTGGGTATCAGACAGCGCCCACGCGCTGCTCGCCCGTTTGCTCAGAACAGACTTCGCCTGCTCCGCGGTGAAGCCCCTTGCCTCCACGGCCGGGTTGTATCCCAACCCAGTGATCTTGGCGACGACGTCGGATGGCACCGGGGTAGCGACCTTGCCGTCCGCGCGCTTGTACACCGTGACAACGACCGCGCCGCCTAGACCCAGATTATGCTGCAGCGCGGCGTCCGCGCCGCTGACGAGACGGTTGTTGGCCCAGCCACGCAGATGCCAGACCAGCTCAGCGCACTGCGCGATGCCGGTCGCACCCAGCGGGTGGCCCTTGGAGATGAGGCCGCCAGAGGGGTTGATGACCATCTTGCCGCCGTAGGTGATGTCTCCGCGGCGGACCATCTCGTGCGCCTTGCCCGGCTCGCACAGCTCGAGCGCGTCGATGGTGATCATCTCGTTGGCAGAGAAGCAGTCGTGCAATTCGCACACCTTGATGTCCTTGACGTTGACGCCTGCCTCGGCGGTAGCGGTGCGGCACGCATACCGCGTCATCTCGAAACCCATCAGGTCAATTGAACTGCGGTTGTAGGCCGATGGAGCATCCGTAGCAAGCGTCTGTCCTGCGATGAGGACGGCTTGGTCCTTCAGATGCGGCCGGGCATCAAGGAAGGCCTGGGAGACGATGACGGCGGCAGCGGCTCCGTCCGAGGTAGGGCAGCATTGCAGCTTTGTGAGAGGAGCGTGGATCATGGGGGACTTGAGGATCTGCTCCAGAGTGTACTCGTCCTGAAACTGCGCATACGGGTTGCGCTTCGAGTGTTCATGGTTGATACGTGCGATCTCCGCGAAATCTTCCGGCTTGGCTCCGTACCTTCCGCATGGTCAGTTATTGTCTCAGAAACAATGTCACGTTGTATTCCATGCATACTTCTCCATGTACTCCCGTCCCGCATTGCCAAACATCTGGGCAGCACCCGGAGCGTTGGTGATCCCTCTTGTCTCCGCCATCATATCCCCGATACGTCCTGTTGGGTTGGCTCGGTCATTGAAGTAGGACTGAAGGCTGCCAGGACTCATCTTCTCGAATCCGATGACAAGAACGCAGTCGGCCGCACCGTGAGAGACCAAGGTCCGGGCCATGGCCAGCCCCGTGGAGCCGGTCGAACAGTTGTTGTTGACGTTGTAGATGGGGATCTTGGTCATGCCAAACTGGTAGAAGACACGCTGCCCGCAAGTGCTGTCGCCATAGACGTAGCAGGCCACACCTTGGTCGACATCGTCGTAGGTGATATGGGCATCTAGCATGGCCTTGACACCCGCTTCGAAACCCAGCTCGTGGTAGTCGACCTTGCCACGGGGTTTGATGAACTTTGTCATGCCCACGCCTAGGACATAGGCGGGACCAGCCTGTTTCTTGCCCATTGCGACGGTTGTGGTGATTTGCGGCTTATTGCGTACCTAGTTGGTAGCTGAACGGACACGGGAAGCTGGATCTGGGGACTCGAATCCGGGTAGCTCGAAGGCAGACTAGGGGTAGCGACGTGTAATACTAGCTCTCAACCTCTAAGGCCCAAGGACAAAACCAACGAAAAACGAGAAGGGGGGACGCAGTTGTACTCAAAATACGGCAAGATGAGGCGACAGAGCAACAGCCTCCGGCCCCGGAGCTGCATATAAGCAAGCCATGGCGCCGTCTGGGGAGATGGTTTTGCGGGGTGCTGGAGATCCCGCGACCGAGGTTCCGAGGGAGTTGCTGCACGGGTCGGCGCCGCACGCCTCGCCTGCCGGCTATCCTGTCTTCGCTCACGGCGTCGTTTTCTGGAGGGACTTTGGAACGAATTTCTATTGATCCCTGTTCGATTCCATGCTCTTCTCTTCCCGGCCCATTGGTATTGGCCACTAGCTGCAGCTTCGTCTCATCCCCTGTGCTAGATGACACGTGAAATTCTACCGACTCTCCACCGACGAGCCTGCTGATATCAGATGAACGGAGTTGATGCTGCAGAGGACTTCCCCTAGACAAAAAGTGCCAAGATCTTAAAGGAAACGTTCTCCCAATCATTCTCCCAATGCAGCCATTCCGCAATCCCCCAGAACATCCGAGCGGACATCCACGAGTATGCAGCTCCGCACGGCAGAGATCCTTGCCTCCGGGGTAGCACAAGCTACGGAGAGAAGAAACGCTGTTTGATTTGGACCGCCAATGAGCAGCGTGCTCGCCTATCCAGCCCTGCCATGATCCGTGACGGTGCACGCAGCTAGTTGCCTTGTGAGATTTCAAGAAAGCTACCAGCGGAGCGAGATCATGCCACTTCGTCACGGACGCTGGTAGCCATTGGGAGCTTGCTGGGTTGAAAGGGGTCTAAATTACTAGGGTATTATTGGACAATCTGGGGTTTCACTCTAGCTCCATGTGCGTCTAACTGGCGTATGCGTTTAACCAATATGTATGTCCGCATGTGCACTTTATTACGAATCATGGCATCAAACCAAAACTGTGTTTTACTCATACGTCACATTTTGGTGGTCGAGGGGTATCAATCATTTAATAGCTTCTAGCCTCCCGGATAAAAAATACAGTCAGTAAATCTCATCCATTTCTAATCCTAAGCTCAAGAGTGTGGAAAACCTGAGAGAAACTGACCTGGAAAATGCGTTGCAACTTCCAAACCGGGACAATATTCAAGAAAAAAGAGGGCACTGTCATAACTGCAGGCTCACTCGACTTTCGAATCGTGAAAATATTGTACGAGACACACTGCATTGGATTGGAGCAACGCAAAGCAGTCTTGAGAGCGAGGAGGTTGCGAGTAAGATGGCTGTTATTTTGAAATTTCGATTTCAGTACGTGTTCCGTCTTCTTTTTAACTCTCTGTCTCTTTCTGTTTTCCCTTTTTCTTTTTCTTTTTCTTTTTCCTTTTTTTTTTACAACTACAGTCTTCCTGATTATTGACCAAGGAATGTTTATCAGGCTAGACCCCTTCAGACGCGAAGAACGGGACAGGGAATGTATAATCGGAACGGGGTTCGATTCACTTAGAGCAGAATGCCTTGCACTCAAGGGCTGTTAAAAGCTCCGGGCACACTCCAACATATATAGCCCATGCAGAACTCACTCAAGACAATACTGATCCATTCCCGAACGGGTACCTCCTTGTGGTCGTCATGTCCAAGATCACGGGAGAGCACATTCCAGACATCGCACCCGATCTCAGCGAGGAAGACCTTGCTGTGATCTGGAAATAGCTCGTTGAGACAATCAAGTGAGTTCCTTCTGCATATTTCAAGAATTGCATCTCCAGCTGCCCAGCAGGGTCCTGGGAGTTGTTATACGTGTGTGATATATTCCCCACTGGCAGATATATGCTTCTTCAAGGGTTTGATTGCAGCGTGCATTCGACAAATCTCTGGTACGATCTAGAGAAAAAGCATTTGTAAGTACATCTCTTTTTCCAACTGAGTATCACAATACGTTGATATGCTGATTCTTATAGATCAATCGCTGGCCTCAGTTCTGATTATTGGCGTCTATTTGCCTCAGATTACCCGGACTTAGAACATTCAATGGTCGAGTCGGTGGAGAGCAAAGTTGAGTTCCTCATGAAGGGCGAGATCCGTCGCAGCTTCTGCATACCCAAATGACAAGACATGTTTTCACAATAGGGTTCCGACTTAGTCTGCTGTATTCAAAATACCCCAACTTCTCTGCTGCAAAAATCCCTAATTGTTCCTCTTTTTTTTTTTTTTCCTCGTCGTCTTTCTCCTCCCTTTTAATTCGCTAACAATGCCTTCTCCCAAGGTCTATCACCAATGATTCTCTAAGAAGGCTTGGATGGGAGCTGGCGTTAGTTTACTAGTGAGTTGCAGGCTCCAATGTCTACACGCCCTAGAACAGAAGTATCTTTATAGAACACAGAGTCAAACAGCGTATTAAAATGAATGTTACAAGGATAGTCTGTTTTGAACTTGAAAGAGCTAATTCCGCAATTCGTTTAGATAAAGAGAGAATAAAAAAAATAGTAACCAGAAGTTAGCTGACTGCGATGTGGTCGGGAAATATTATTCAGAGCCTTAAGGCGTAGAAAGGCCTAGTCTCCGGTCGGTTGTGGAAAACGCTGTTAAAAAGCGTCACTCGTACTCATCTTCAGCATCGAATACGCAGGTGTTCACATTCGAGTATAAATCTCTCTCTCGAATTTTGACAGCTCAACCGTGTGTTCTTTGCCGCGCATCACCGAGAATTACGCAGTGTTCTCAGTACACTGCGTACGGAGTACAGTACACCGGAGGAATTGTTCCCATTGGTTGTCGACTGACATACATGTATCCCTCTGATAGGCACCTGCTCAGGCCGTAGGTAAAGGCTGCCGAGAACGAATGCGGTGGTCTGATATTAGGGTTGGAGCCACCAGAAGCGCCCTGGTCTGGTTGGGGTTCTGTGACAGCCCATGTCGACAGTCGATGAATCATGCCGTCCCGATCGACGCTGCTAGGAACGCACCCTGTTCGTCGATTCTCTCCGCTGCAGCTTGAGCCAATGCGAGATCAATCCGCCATGCACCAGAGACCCGCTAGCAGCAGCAGCAGCAGCAGAAACAATCGCAAACAGGATATGCACCCTGCGAAGCTTGATTGCTTCCCCAGCTGGAGTCTTGCAGGATCTTGTGAGGGTGTCTGTCCAGCAACCCGCCTATGCTAATTCTTCTCCATTCTGATTGATTCTAGGGCCTTTCACCTGTGGCAGGGGCGTGCGATGCCTGCAGGGATTGCATATGCCTGTGGGTATTATGTATAATATCTTAGTTATGAAGCTCATCTGTATGGATGGAGGGATGCAGTTCGGCGGGGTCGACGTCGAACGCGCTGCACGCCCTCGTGCACCCAAACGTCCAGTGGCCGCCATGGCGGCCGCTCTGCCAGTCTCTTGATGCCCCTGGCCCCAGCATCAATCTCGTCGACGACTCAGCGCTTTTTCTTCCTTTCTCTGCTCTTCGTCTGCGCGACCTTAACCGCGGGCGGGCTGCTCATGTCGACGTCACAGGTCGAGCCCCTAAACCCGTTCCAGCGGGCGCTCCACCGTGCCGGCCCACATGTGTGCTCGCCCGAGAGCCTCTGCCGCGCGCTGCTCGTCGGCGGGATTCTTCTGCTCTCCTCCAAGAGTCTCCAGTCGCCCGTCAGGCCCCGCCGTCCGCCGCGGACTCCATCCATTGAGGTCTCCCGAGCTGCCCGCCCTCAGGTTTTTCCTCCGCCCGCCCCTGAGGTAGGTCCTCGCTGCCATCCGGCTGGTATTTTGTTCTGCAAAGCGTAGTGGGGGTACTAACTGCTGTCTATAGTCTTGTCCTTCCCCGCTAGCGGTGCTTGCGGCTCATGCTGTCTTTTTTTTGTCTCAAGTATCCCGGGTTCGATCAGATAGAGATACCCCGCGTCCCTCAGAGGCATCTGCAGTTTTATACTGGGAAAATCTCGTACATTCTTCTCCCTCTCCGTCCAATTGCTTCCTACCAAACCGGTGCAGTCTCGAATTGATATCTCCGCCGCTCGGGAGCCGTGATATCATCGTCGCATCTGCTCACATCTGGATATTCTGCTTCCTCAAGGAGAACTGCTGTGAAAAAAAGGGCTATAAGGACGCTGCGCAAGGACAGGAAAGGCTCCGGCAGACCGCTTCATGGGCAATTGTGGGACGCCAAACGGTCTGCTCGCATGCTGAGAGACCGCTTTGCGTTCCATAGGGTTCCCCAGCCCACCCGCAGGACATCCAGATCGTATTGCACGGTCTGAAATCGCATTGTCACAGTCCCTGCGACCACTCAGCGGCGGTCAAGTAACAACAGAAGCAATTGCCCCAGATGAACCACCTCTAGGAATGACTGTGAACGGACGCTCCGAACATGTGCCTCTCCCCTCTCCATCCTCGCAGCCATCAACTCCCATAATGCCATACCCGTGGATCATGAATGAGACGACTCGTAACAGGCTCCTGAAGAAGTACAGGACTCAGGTGGCCTCGGCGACGTCGACCGTCTGCGCTTCCCTCGCGGTGGTACGTGGACCTTCTCGTCGACTTTCTGGCCAGGGCCAGTGTTGGTGAGTCTTCACAAGAGCAGATGTGACTGACCGGTCTCTTCTCCCGCAGACTCCATTGGAGAACCTCAAGACTCGTATGCAGATGTACGTCACGTTTTCTGATCCGGAAGCCACGTTCAGATAGGGCTGACTGGCCACATGCAGGCATAACTTCAAGAACGTATTCGACTGCGCAAGATATCTATGGCGTATGGAAGGATTCCGTGGATACACGGCTGGTATGTTGACACGGCTCCCGCCTGCTTTTGATTTCTGGATGATGCGGTCGTTGACTGGAATTTTTACCTTCAGGCTTCCTCCCACCGTTGGCGAGCGTCACGTTTGTTCGTGTTGCGAGCTTTACCTCTTATCAAGGCGCTAAGCATGCTATTTCAGACGTCATCTACCAGATGACGGGGGTATCCCCGTTGGTGTATTACAACCAGCCGGGTAGCACACCCACGTTCGCCACGGTATTCACTTTCACGCTCGGTGGTATGGTTGCGGGTCTGTCGACATCACCCATCGCGTGTAGGTTTCCCGTGTTGCAGGTTCGAGGCGTAGCACTGAGCGGATTTACATAGGCCCATTTGAATTGGCAAAAAATGTAATTCAGACCTCCGTCCTCATGGCTCATCGCGCCCGGGCGTCTCTGGATGCTGTAAATGGCTCTTCGTTACGCAATGTGCCTCGTATCGGCACCATCGAGGCGTTCAAGCAGATCATCCAGCGTCACGGCATCCGTGGTCTCTACACCGGCTTCCATCTGCATGCCATGCGGGATACCATCGGCACGGGCCTTTACTTTGGCGTGTACGAGACTGCGAAGCAGCTAATCTCGATGTATTCCGGAAGCCAGCCGTCCCCTTTCGGGGCTTCGATGGTTGCGGGCGCGCTCAGCGGCAGCATTCCATGGCTCTGTGTAAGTGAAAGGAAGAATAGACCCGTGGATTGGAAACAGGACTAACTGCTTCCTGCGCAGACATACCCCATTGACACCAGGAAGACGCGCGCGCAGAGCGTCCTGCTCGGCAGGTCGAAGGAGATCGGAGAGGCGTCCGCGGCGGTTCCCAAATCGGGCATGTACAAGGGTCTGTCCGTGATGATCGCCCGTACCAGCCTGAACAACATGATTCTACTGAGTCTTTTTGAATACATTAAAGTTAAAATCAACGAGCTGGAGGCTTAAGCTTACCCTTGCACGGCGGGCTAGCTAGTCAGAGAACTAGCTGATTCTTGGGTGTGCTGGAAAGTTTCTTGAAACACAATTCTAAATTATCATTGTACATATTTTTGAGCATATATTCTCGATCAGCATATAGTGAGCAGACATGTGAACCATGAATGAAGAAACCAGCATTTGCATGGCACCTGCATCTATGCGCATAAAATAAAACACCCGGGACGAATCTCCTCGTGTAGATGATGTAGCATGGACATCTTCACCCGGTGCATATCCTTGTGTCTTTCGGAGGGTTGCCTGGGGTTCCTGGTCGGGCGATCTAGATCCAGAGACGGCGTGCTGCGGCCCGCACCCGACGTCATGCCGGACGGCGGTTGCCGGGGTTCAAGACTGCTGCCGTCAACAAAAAAAGTCCGGGAGAGGCCCTTCTTGTCTCCTGTCCGCGATCCCACTCCCCGACGCCCGGAAGATGGCCTCGTACGTGTTCCTTGATATCTATTCTGTCCGTGAGATGCAACATGGGCATGGCTAATCCTCGTTTCTTCCCAGTAATATCCTGCAGCTCCCGTTTCGGCGCACGCACACCGTTTCGCTCTCCGATGCCATCACCCAGTACATCTCATCCAAATATGACCAGCGTCCGGACATGTTTGCGGATGATCTCATGATCATCGACCGTCTCCGCTCGGAGGCTGTCAACGTTCAGGAGCCTCACGTTAGTGGTATCAGCCGGCTGGTCACCTATGCGGCGCAGCTGAAGTGGTTGGGAGGAAAGTTTCCGATCGACGTGAGTGGAAGGAACCTTGGGAGGAAAGAAACATAGTATATTGATCGATATGATCTGACAACTGAGTTTGACTAGGTTGGAGTGGACTTTGCGTGGTATCCAGCATTTGGATTCAACACTTCCAGAGCGGGTGAGTCCGGTTTGCAGCCTGACGACGGGGCATCGTATTATTGACGGAGAACCGGTGGCAGTCTCGCAGAATAACCTCCGCTTTGAACTCGCGAATGTCCTGTTCAACCTTGCCGCACTATACTCCCAGCTCGCATACTCCTTGAACCGGACAACTTCCGACGGGCTCAAGCAGGCATGCAACTACTTCTGCCACGGGGCGGGCGTCCTGGTACATCTACGGACGGAAATCCTGCCCGACCTTCGTTCCTCTCCGCCAGAGGACATGGATGACATGACTCTCCAGAGCCTGGAGGCGCTCCTGCTCGCGCAGGCGCAGGAATGCTTCTGGCAGAAGGCCGTCAAGGACGGGCTCAAGGACGCCTCGATCGCCCGACTGGCGGCCAAGGTGTCTGATTTCTACGCGGACGCTAGCGACTACGCTGTCAAGTCAAACGCCATCAGCACGGATTGGATCCATCACATGACGGCCAAGCACCACCACTTCGCAGCCGCGGCGCAGTACCGGCAGGCGCTGGACTGTCTGGACAAGCGCAAGTATGGGGAAGAAGTGGCGCGGCTGAGGGATAGCCTGACATGTGTCAACGAGGCTCTCAAGGAATCGCGATGGATCAACCGGATCGTGCTTGGCGACCTGAACGGTCTCAAGAACCGTGTCGCCGAAGACCTGAAGCGTGCTGAAAAGGACAATGATATAATCTATCTGCAGCCTGTTCCACCCAAGTCGGAACTTAAGAGCATCGACCGCGCATGTATGGTCGCCGCAAAGGCTCCGACACAGGTCACAGATGCCATATCTATGCTTGGCGAGAACGGGCCGTTGGGTCCGCCCCTGTTGGCCAAGCTGGTCCCGTACGCGGTCCATGTGGCCGCCAGCATCTATTCTGACCGCCGTGATCGATTGGTCAACGAGACCATCATTGGGGAGTTGGAGTCGATGACGGAGAAGCTAAGAGAGTAAGTTTCTTCTGTGCGTATTCCCAGATGCCGCAATACTCATTTTCTCTGTACAGGCTACTGCAATCTCTGAATTTACCTGGTTCTCTGCAAGCGCTCGAAAAGCCCCTTGGCCTGCCGCCAACTCTCGTGTCCCATGCGGAAGAGGTGCGGCAACAGGACGGGTTGAACCGCTTACGGCGGTCCCTTGAAGATATAGCTAAGGTCAGGGCCAATGACAAGGCTATTTACAATGAAGGTGTCGAACTGCTCGCCGCCGAGAAGGCCGAAGATGACGCTGCACGCACGAAGTATGGGACAGACCGGTGGACCAGAGAGCCATCGGAGGTCGCAGGGCAGAAGATCTACACAACTGCGAGCGAGATTAATGGCTATTTCACCTCTGCACAGAGCAGTGACGATCTCATCGAGAGAAAACTGAGAGACAATGAGAAGGTATTGAGTGTGCTCACCGGAACGAACAGAGATCTGGAATCGTACGTTCCTAGCAGCCGGAGAGTCGAGATCCCGCCGCAGGTAGAGCAGGAAGCCAGTCGATTAAGGAGTTGCCTGAACGAAGTTAGTCGCCTGGAGAACAGGAGGAAGCGGAGAATCCAGGAGCTGAAGGATAAGGCTCGGTCTGATGACATCAGTAAGCTTAACTGGTCTAGTGTTCTCACCGTTCAGCTTCTCATGCTTTGTAGATCCGGCGCTGCTCAAGGAAACCGCACGTCTAGAGCGGGAGTTTCCAATGCAGCCGATCGAGGCGCGTCAATTTGAAGATCTGTTCGAAGAAAAGCTGCATCTCTATGACTCCGACCTCGAAATGCTCGCCCAGGAGCGAAACGATCAGGATCAGATCGCCGCCCAGGTGCGCGAGGCCAACCGGGCCTTTACGAGGGCGCACAAAGGGGATTCATCCACAAAGGAGCGGGAGAAGGCGTTGCAGGAGCTGGAGAACGGGTATTTGAAATACAAGGAGATCATCTCGAACATCGAGGTCGGGAGGAAGTTCTACAACGACCTGGCGAAGATCGTCGGGCGGTTCAGAGACGATTGCAAGGCGTTTGTCCACCAGCGTCGGATGGAGGCAAGCCAGATGGAAACGTATGTCCTATGTCACTCGTCTTGCATGCTACATACTCGTGTTGCACGATGCTAACGTTATACATTAGTGATATCACCAGCACGGCCGCGATGGCTTCGCTGAGACTGTCGCAACCTCATTTCCGTCAGCAATCGACAAGCCACCACTCCTCCCCATACGACCAAACTCCTGCACCCCAGCTTCAACAACGGCCAACGCCGCAGCCGCAGCCGCAGCAGCAGCCAAGACCACTAACTCCGCCACGACCTGCTGCAACTGAAGAGCCTCTCACGGCGCCCCAACCCACCCGCGCTTCGATTGCTCCTCCCCCGGTTGCAACGGCTGGACTGTGGACACCAGAAATGGGTATCAAGTTCGGCGGACCGGCAGCACCTTCGCAGGGTCAGGGGAGGGGACAGGTGTCGGTGAAGTGGGATCCAAGTCATGGCGTGCGGTTTTCGTGAGTCTTGACGGAACGGAATTTGGCTAGGGTACGACGGTAGAAAGGAACGATGTTGATGACAGCATCTGAGATTATAGGTTTACATTATCTGTCTATGTTTCTAGACTGAGGAGTCAGATTGACTCTTGTATGTACAGTACATACATGCATGCATGATAATAGTCTATGGATTGGATGGGATGGGTGGACTGGATACCCGTGGTTAGTATTAAATATACTACATAGGCGACGATATACGCATTACGCAGGAGAAGATTGTGATTTCAGCATTCAGGCACCCTAGTTGCCCATTCATCTCCGTACATACTCCGTCTGTTTAACAATAAAGCGATGGTCGGGTCTTTATCACCACGTGACCTTATCCGGAGCGTGTTTGGCGCCGGTCTCTCCTCGCGTCGCCCAAGACGCCGCATGGACGTGCCCCGGATGCGAGCCCTCTCCAACCCTTTATGTTCCCCGGAGATGTGAACCCTCGTGCCAGACGCGTCTAGGAATTACAATATTGTTTTGCTCCTGCGTGGCAATGGCGCGCCCGAAGACGGTTCGCGCCCCTACCACCGCGAGCCTGCCGAACAGCCTCCGGATTCCCTCGACGACCCCATCCCTCGTGAAGACATTAGGTAGGCTATCGCGGCAGTCGCTATTGGATCTCGCCCTCCAATGGCTCGATGACAAGAACGTGCAGTCGTTCCCGCCCTTCCTCGCGCAGGATGAGGCCGAGAGAGCTGAAGGTAATGATGACGATGATGAGGAGACCCGACCCTACCCCGCCGCGCAGACGGTCGAGGAAGTCCGCGAGGTCTACCACGAGATGCGCGACAGGAAGGGCGGGAAGCGCGAGGTCATCGACCGCATCCTCGAGGGCGACTGGCGCCATGGGATCACGCTCCGGCAGCTCGCGATGGCGGATATCCGCTACATCGAGGACCACCCGACGAGCAGCCACAAGTGGACGGCGTTACAGCTCACCCGGGTTGGCAGGGGCAGCGGCAGCAAGACCGTGACGGACGAGAAAGACCTATCTGCCTGTCTGCCGCGCCTCCACGCCTCGACCTTCCTGAAGAACCTACAGCGCGAGATCTCCCCGCTGGTAAAAGCCCATTACCACTTCTCGCGGTCCCAGTCCCTGCCCCTGTCCTTTCTCCGCATCTTCGTCACCAACTCCCCCTACCAATATCCGCGCCAATCCTCCGAGACATTCACAGACAGCTCAAGGGTCGTCTACGTCGCCTTCCCGGACAGCTGTCCGTTTATATACACATCGATTTCGTCCTCCCCGTCAACAACGACGACGGGGACCAAAGGCGCTGCGGGAGCAGCAACAGACACCCGCACTCTCCGACACATCGTCCGCGATGCAATTCCCAAGGCGCTCTCCCGACCGCACGAGCGGTACATGCTGCAGGGGACCTCGCTGACGGCGAAGAGCCTCCACGCGCTGTTGGCGCTACGCGGCGCCGGGAGGACGAACGCCGCGAACGGCGCATTCAGCATCTTCGCTGACGCCGTCGTCGAGGGGAGCCCGCTGGATCCGAGACCAGCGGATACGGTTTCTCCAGAAGAGTATCGGAAGGAGTATACTGGTGCTGGTGCCGAAGGCCAAGAGGAAGAAGGGCAAGAGAAAGAGATCCCGGCGACGACAAGTTCAACAGATCAACAACAACAACAACAACAACAACAAAGACACCGGGGGACCAAATCCCGTCTCCGCCCAACGGACCTCGATCCCGACCCTGATCCCGAGACGTCCAAGAGACGCAAACTCGCCGTCTGTTCGCGCTTCGGCACCGCCGGGACCCCGGCCTCGGCGGCCCGCCTTGACCGGCTCGATATCCGACTTCTTGATCCTCCCGTTGAACAGGCCGAAGGCGACGTTGACGACGACCCAGAAACTCGCCAGCCAACCATGACGCTCACGTTCTCCGGGACGGACGTCGTCGCGGGCCTGCGGAAGCTCGCTGAGCTGGGCATCGTCGATCCGGGGCGCATGCCCTCGTGGATGACGGGCGAGGAGGGCGTGAGCGTTGCTACCGTCAGGCGCGGGAGGAGGGTAGTTGCGGAGAATCCAGGTGGAGGGTGAAGCATCGTTTCTTTTTAGGTTAGCTCTTTTTTCAATGTGTCTTTTTCCCCCTTTGTTCTGTTAGCATATCGAGAAAGGGTGTGCGTTATTGGCGTGATGTGACAGTATATGTATATATATGTGTACGGAGTAAATGGTTTTGGATACCCGGTCATTCTGAGGTCAGGAAAGGTGATTCTCGTCACAATGATATTATTACACGTTTGGCTTGACCGACGTTCGAAAGGTATACAGTACATATACAGTCCCGAAAGAGCTCTCCCGTCCCTCAATCTATGGTACAGCACACTCTATCGTGCAGTAATGTCTTCAATCCCAAGAAAAGCAAACCGAGGGAAAAAAAAAAAGAAGCCCACAGCCGAAAATTACAATCGAAGGGGTATCAATCTTTTAATCGACCAGTCACTCTCAGTCTATAGCCCAACGCCATCTTTCCTTCCCATTGGCCATGTCGTTGACCATCCATCTCAGAGATGATCGAAACCAAACTCGGAATTCCCAGAAGGTTCCAATCCGATCCAACAAATGCAGCCCTCTGGAGCGGATGTGTCGAGCACCGTTCAACTCACGCTGCTCAGCCATAGTAATAGAATCGTCGGCGCACCCAGGGCTGATAGTACGTTGAATAGTCTGTAGAAAAAAAAACAGGACGCACGAGTCAGCAATTCAGCTCAGAAGAAAAAAGCACGGGTTCTTGAAAACGGGCTAAATACAAGGACGGTCTCGTACCCCTTTCGCCAGAAAGGCCAAGCTGCGCAGCGACATTGACGTATCCCTCCTCGTTGACCTGTCCCTCCCTGAGAAGTCGCTCGAGATTGAGCTCGTTCTCGTCAGATTGCCATGGTGAGCGACTAATGGATAAAAACGGTCAGTGGGACTGTATCTGTATGTCTGGATTGCACTGCGTGTTATATCACTCACCAGTATACACAGCGGACTCCGCTCGCGCGCTGGGTCTCCGCCCACCGCTGGAAGCACGTCTTATGGACATTGTTCCCACAAGCGGCTTTGCACCAGACGATGTCCTCAGTCTTGGGATCGAATTCCATGAAGCAGATCGGGCAGTCGCCCTCGATCGGCTTTCGCTTGCTGGAGTTGTCATCGGACGACGCGTTATCCTTAGGGTTTACAGGAGCTCGTTGGAAGATCTCTCGCAGTTCCTATCCCGCGGTTAGATTCGATATCTAGCAGCAAAGTGTCCAAGGAGGACATGTTTACTTACCGAGGTCAGAAACGCAAGCTGGTACTGGAGATGCTCTGGTGCTTTGAGGACGTTCACTAGGACCTGATGGGCCATCAGCAAATGATGCCCTAGAGATGATGACAATAATAATAGAAAGATAAAAACGACACAAACTTACGTAGATGATGTGCTTGCACTGATTGCCTTTTCGCGCATCAGGACAGGTGCAGGTCGGCTCCTTCCCGACAAAAACATGGTAGATGTTGCCTGTGGTGCCGACGATGTCGACCCTTTCCTCGGGGCATTCTTCGCTGCCTCCCCTCGTGCGGCCAATGACATACATCCTAAAACACCAGTTAGAGAGATACCAAGACCGAGACTTGGAATAATTGATATATCTCGTACCTTTGACTCGTCGCCCGCGCCAGTTTCTCCAGATAACTTCTAGGCGGGTGTTTGCGAAACACTCGGGCCCTGCGCTCAGGAAGTTGAGCGCCAGGCGACGTAGTGCTCTTCGATTTGCGCTTCTTTGGAGTGGCAGTAGTGGTAGTGTCCACGGGCGATGAACCGCCCGTGAGGTTAACCACATCGACCAGACCTGAGGTGGCGGTCGCAACGTTCTTCTTTCTCTTTGCGGACTTCACAGCTTCGAGTCCGTCGTCTGCGGCTCGCTTTCTCTTCGCTGTGGAGACGACTTCTGCGCTTTCCATATAGGAGGCGTTCAGAGTACGCGTCGGTGGCGACGAGGAACTCGTGCCAGCCGGCGCCCTGGATGATGATGGTGTTCTTATGGCGCCCATCGTACAGGACCAGTTTAAAAAGAAGGAATAAAGTAAACAAAGATATGAACAGTTTAGATGGCTGAGAAAGATTCCTTCCAGGTGGCGTTGAACGAGGATAGTAATGTCAACAAGCGCTGTCGGCCAATATGACTGGCCGGAAGAGTGAAATGCAGCTATTAATGGCCCCGCGACAGCAACACTAGTCAGCGATCTTGAAAGAGGCCAATTAGATGAATGAGACAAATCCACTCAATGAAAAGATAATCAGATATATTATTATATCCACGGATATTTTCGAACGCGTCAGGGTACAACGGCCGCTGGCTCTCACGTTCCCGAAGTCAAGGTGGTGGATGTTTGTACGGTTTGGAATGTTTGCTTGTTTGCCACCATCTCCGCCCGCCTGAAGCAATCCGTGATGCATCATGGATAGCCCGATAACGAGCCCTGGGTAGGTACGGAGTACCTAGGACTGCTTCCAACGACCACAGCGGTTTTGTTTTTTCGACATTTGAAGTCGCAAAGAGAAATTGAGAGCAGATACTTATTCATGGCGCGACCTCGTGCCCATTCGGGCGCTGACGGCCCGAAGGAGCCTCATGCGGTCTCTCTCAAAGGTACGCATCTATGGACAGCTAACGCGCGGCCTGGCTGATTGAGATCCAGTCTTACGGTAAGCCCAGAAGTGCATCCGGATATCACCTCCTTTGCGGTATTGACTGCTCCAGGTTATCCCGGCCTACCTTCTCCTACCAATATCCCCTTCCAGCGGAGAACACGAAGATCTCTCCCAAGGCGTCCTTGAGCTACCCGTCCGACGAGTCCGATGGCCAGTTCATACTCAGTCCTAATGTGCGCAACATCATTGCCATATCCCTTGTCCGTCTTACGAGTTCTAACCGGTAACGAAGCTCACACTTCCTCCCGCCTTCGGATCTGCGTATGTTGGAGAAACATTTACTTGTTCCCTGTGCGTAAACAATGAGCTCCCGGAGGACGATACTTCGCGCGTCGTCACTTCCGTCCGCATTTTTGCGGAGATGCAGACCCCATCGCAGGTGGTGGCGTTGCAGCTGTCACCAGGAGGCGACGGGGCCCAGACAGATGGCCTAGGAAAGGGGCAATCCCTCCAGAAGATCGTGCGGTTCGATCTCAAGGAAGAAGGAAATCATATACTGGCTGTCAGCGTCAGCTACACAGAGACATTGATGGCGGAGAATGCCCAAGCAGCGAGCGGGAGAGTCAGGACCTTCCGCAAGCTGTATCAGTTCATGGCCCAGCCATGCCTGAGTGTCAGAACCAAGGCTTCTGAATTGCCACCATTGGAGGTTGAGAACAAAGCTCTAGGGCCCTATGGGAAGACGCGGCTGCTCCGCTTTGCTCTCGAGGCACAGCTGGAGAATGTCGGCGACGAAGCTGTCCTTGTCGAGGTGGGTTTTCCGCACCGGTCGACTGGGCATTGTGCACAGGACAATAGGAATCTCGTTAACTCCTGTTCAGCAAACCATATTAAACCCCAGACCCCCATTCAGGGCCCGGTCGTTGAACTGGGACTTTCCGCGACCAGACTCGCTGAAGCCTAAGCCGCCAACCTTGAATCCGCGAGATGTTCTGCAGGTTGCGTTTCTGGTTGAACAAGAGCCTGGCCAGCAGGACGGTCTTGAAGCTCTAACAAAAGACATGAAGCGAGACGGTCGAGCGACGCTCGGGCAGCTGTCGATCGAATGGCGTAGTGCCATGGGCGATAAAGGTTTCCTGACGACCGGTAACCTACTGACCAGAAAACGATAGCGAATAACGCAAGTGGCGACGCGTTTGCTTTTACGAGTATGTCGGAATCGCTAACGGTTAGGTACTGGAGTCCTTCTAATGATATTTGGTTGTGCGGTTCTTCAGTCAGACAACTTTAAAAAGTGTCTTCACTCTCTCTCTTCCATAATACAGAGTACCCGATCAACATCTTGGCCTCACGCTTCGTAAACCGTTGATGAGTTGATCCGTTCTTGCAGCTTGACGCCCCTGGTCCCTGGCAAGAACCGGTCAAGTTTTCGGTTGTTTCAGAAGGATCTCCATCTCCGCAGCCAATTCTGGTTGGATCGGCGGGTCATGAGTCAAACCGTCCGTGCTCTGCATAGCCGTTTTGGACATAGCACGACCGTCTAATCTGAGGGTTGCACAACTGTAAAAGTATAGAGTACAGTACTATGTATAGAACGACTGGGGGATCTTGGAACCACTCATGGTTGACATGTGCCGTCCCCACGACCGTGACTCGACCTCAGAGTGAGACAGGAAAACAAGAGTTGTAACCTGTCAGACAGGGTCCTGTACGGAGCAGTCGACGCTGCTGTATCCACTTAGGCAGGGGACCGCACTTGGTCTTGCAGAATTGCGGTGGGCTCGCCTGTCAAGGTTGCCACGGCGCGATCCGCTAGTTTAGCCTGGGATGTCCCGCGTACCCTAGGTACGGAGCAGGGGAAAAGGAACGCGGCTATTTCTGGAGTCTCGACAATCGACCAAAAGACCAGCTTCTGCGGCCGCCATGGGTGGCTAATGGTGCGCATCACGAAACAAGCCCTGAAACAAATCAGGCGCGTCTCCATACTATATGTGCGCCCTAACCTTAGGTTCGAGAACTATCAGCATGAGGAGAGAGCCCCGGCTGTCGATCTGAGCGGTCGCTTCGAATGCCGAGGCGTGTGTGGTTATACGGTTGTACCGTTTCTGGGTGGAGCAGTGTGTCTTTTACCTTAATCGTTCGTTCTCAGGAATGATATTCGGTGTATGATTCTCGTACGGAGAAGTAATAGCAGTATGCTTAGTCGAGCAGCGATCTCCGCAAGGGCCACCCCGTACACCGTACCAAGCCTAAAAGAGAGAGCTCCTCCAGATGCACGGATGTCCAAGAAACAGCAAGGAATTCGTTCCAGGCTTCCAGGCCTCATAGGAATCGTGAGCCAGTCTCTGTTCCTGAATTAGCAGCCAGGGCTGCTGTGGTGGTCTGACAGGCTGCAAAAAGTCTGCTAAGGTCTGTTCCTTGGCCGCGGAGAACATAGCGTAGCTGCTGGCCTGACAAAGGCCTCGTCCCTCGAGCGGCATGGGGACGCGGTACCTGCATCTGTTGTCCCATGCGGGATGCAAATATATTCTCCTCTGTGGGATGGACAGCTCACGCTGTGTTGCAAACGTCGACGTAGTTGCAGGCATCAATGCTCTATCTATCCTGTTGACACGGGTGGTACAGGGATAGCGGTAGTGGTACTTGGTTCAACGGTAGGACTGCGTACTCCTTCGATCGCTACGGCTTCCTGGACAGAACCAGGGTCTGATCATACCCACACTGTCTCTGACACTGACAGTTGCAGCTTGAGAGGGATGGAGCATGAGCAACGTTCCGTGGCGGTTTATGTCGGCATCCACGAGTCCCGCAGGCCAAGCAGAGCCGGAGAAGAGGGGTAGAACTTCCTGTCCGCCCTTCCAGGATGATCCTCTTCGCAGTGTGCTTCCTTAGTGCTGCTTACATGCGTGGCCGTTGCTGAGCGTTGCACGCGCATATCTCTTATCACCCAAATTTCAGAGCAAGCCCGTGTGCCTTGCCACTGGTGAGCTCCGGTCGTTTTCTGGAAGAACGGTCGATCGAGCCCTTCTTCCACCGGGCAACAGCGTCACCACGGCCGCTGGCATCTGCAGACCTCGGTTTGCAGCAGCATCTCAGCCGCGACAAAAGCACCCAGACTCAGAGCGTCACGACCGGCCGTGTCGTTGCGGACACCTCATCCCCTGCCGTCGCATCCCCGGGATCTCGCAGGCACTAACTCCTATAAGCTGGAGCTGGCCGCCACCGTGCACACGCACGACATCGCCGGCTCCACCCGACGCAGCGCGGCTAGGCCCGAAGCGGCCAAGGTGGTGTGAACCCTGGGAGCTGCCAGCGAGCCGTCGGCCCAGGCACGCGCGCGCCCTGAGCCCGATAGCGGCCCCCCTGGTGGCCCGCCTGGCCTACCCCGTGCTGCGCGCATCCCCCTGCCGCCTCCCTGGTGGTACGGCTTGTGTGCGTGCCCGCGTACAGATAGCCTGCGTTGGCGCTCTCTTGTTCCTCCATCTTTCCTTTTCGGACGGCTACGCAGCCTTCCGCATCTTGTGCTTCTTCTGGCCCGCGTCGCCAGCAAGAAAAAAGAGCTTTGGCAGTGTGCCAGAGGCAGAGTGCAATCCCGACGGCTCCCCGTTGTTGCAGGTCTCCTGTCTCTGTCGGCCTTCCCCCCCCTGCCCGAACGGTCGCTGGAAGGGCACCAGCGGCGGTCTGAACGCCGTGAAAACCACCCACTTCGACGTGATCCCTCCGCAATTCTCCTCCCGCACGGCCTTGAAACGCAGACCCGGTCCCAATTGATGTGACTGCGTGGAAGACCCAACCGGATGTTATGATCCAGGTGGATGAGGGTTTTCATGATACGTTGCTGTCGACGCTCATAGCACCCCCCGCGGGCTGCACATCGCCAACATGCCTCCTCCAGCTTCGACCCCAGAGGTGCCCCCCGCACCTCTTGCGGACTTCTTCTGGATAGCCGGCGTCGACGGCTCGGACATCTACAACACATTCGTGAAACTGGGGGACGAGTACCACGCGCATCATGCAGCGAGTGCTCCCGGTCCCGCTCTCGCGGATACGATCGAGGAGGATGCAGAGGAGGATGCGGAAGCCGAACGTGGTTCTCTGACCGAGTCTTCCAGGCCAGGCTCGAGGAATGGTTCATACCAGCATCTCTCGAGGCTGTCCAGCGAGGCGATGCGGTCGGCAGGGTCCAACAGCAATCGAAGCAGCATCACGACGATAAGGGCTGCCGCATCTCCGAGCAGGTCCTCTCAGCTGAGTGATTTCGACTTCGATAAAGCTCTGCGCAAATTTGCCGCGGAGAGGGAGTCTTTCCTGACGGATCTGAACCTCAGCGCCGGGGTCATCACTAGCAGCAGCACCACCACCACTGCGCCTCCACGCCCGAAACCGAGGCCGCGGACGCAGAAAATCATCCCAGAGGAAGTATCTACGCCGACGAATCCCCTGAAGTCCGGTATTGGAAGTGTACGCAGGCACATGTCATTCAGGGATATGAGCAGTGTGAGGAGGCAGCCCTCCGTTGCTCGTCAAGGTGAGGTGTTGCCTTTTCGTGGTCACGCGTTCAGCGGTGTTTCCCAGTTGCTAATTCCATCACTCTGCAGCGTCCATTCGGACCTCTAGACGTCTCAGCAACTACAATTCGGTGATCCCTGCCCCGCAGCCTTTGGAGACTTCTCCGACCATGCATCCTCTAAAACGCAGATTCGAGCCGGTTCTGCTCGACAGGTACCCGCAGAGGGGCATGCCGGATGAGGTGCAGGGTCGAGCTAGCTTCCCGGACTACGTGCCCATGTTCGCCTTTCCGAACGATATCAGCATCGTCTCCTCGGACCAGCGACCGCGATCGACGTGGCATGGGTTCGTCATGACAACAGGTGATGGATCCAAGCTGCATGGAATATGCATCATCATATGGATCCCGCTCAACCAACGTGCTGCAGAAGAATTGGAGAAGCGCTGCGAGGAATGGCGGAAGGACAACATGACGGACGAGGAGAGGGAATTGGCAGCCAGTCTCGGCGAAAGGCTGGCAGCAGAGCGAGCGAAGCTTTCCCGGCTGCTGGCGCAACTTCCGACGGTGCCATCGGGCTCCCAAGCCAGAGAAGAGCTGGAGGATGAGATCAGCGCCGTGGAAGAGAAAATCGGGTTGATGGCGGACCTTCTACGACCGGTCCGACACGCAGCAGCATCCAAGATCGAGGGGCTTACCGATGGGGATACTGGATTCTGGATCCCTCGTGCCTACGGTATTCTGGGCAAGGATCCGTCCATGACGAGCTTCTGGAAAGAGTGGCTAAGAGCGATCACCGTACCTATGACCGACGGAGCGGTACAGAGGGTGCCGCCCTGCTCGCCCCGAGTGGGTTTCTGGCAGCCCTTGGAACGATATGTCATGAATCTCTGCACCGAAGCATTTAGCCCAATATCATCCAAGACACAGGTTGAAATCGCCGTCAGGGAGCTGCGTCTCTTTGCCCGGAAGGAGGCGCCCAACGAGCTTCCAGGTTCTCGAAACGTATGTCGTTCTTTCCATCTTAAGGGGTCACGGCTCCGACTAATTCATGTTCGCAGACCGATCTTTATGCCTTGTTCCGAGCGCTTTCCATATCTAATATCGTCGTTCTGTTCGAGGCAAGTTCTCCGTTTTCGGCATTTTATGTTCCGCCTATAGGGCAAGCACGCGAGCTGACCAAACATCGCCAAACAGTACGCTCTGGTGGAATCACGGATCATTTTCCTGTCCTCTCACACGTCGATGCTATATCTCGCCAGCAGGGCACTTGTTGATCTTCTGTTCCCTCTTCAGTGGACGGGTGTGCTCATTCCCGTGCTTCCTGCTCGTTTGATCCAGGCTCTCGAGGCTCCCTGCCCCTACATCGTTGGGATCGAGCGGAGATACGAGAACGTCGAGTTGCCGTCGGACGACTTCGTTCTGGTGGATCTCGATTCGAATGAGATTGAAAGCACTGTCAAACCAACTCCCTTGCCCCGTCACCAACGTAGGAAGCTTCTGTCACTCCTTCAGCAGGCGGCTCCCCATCATATCAGGTACGGTGTGAAACCCGGCCCGCCAGCTTACGCTATCGAGACATTCCCGTTCGACTCTTTCGCTGCGGAGAATCCTGCGATCTTTACTCCAAAAGCACAGTCGACCCATCTCGCGAAATACGTCAGTCTCAACTCGAATGCATTCAGTCAGGACTCTGCGGCTTTGGCAGCGTCGAAGCCACTCATTTTTAATGCCTTCCTGCACGCCGGGAATGATCCCGCGGTCTCAAGAGGGTATTCAAGGGGATACGACCGACCAAGCACGAGCTCAACGTCGAAGACTGGATCCCCACCCTCACCGCGAGATACTTCACCGACCTCAAGTAATTTCCCGCCTATCCCGTCAACATCTGCCTCCCGAACCGACTCGGGTCTATCCTTACAGGCGTCTCTGCGGGAGAAGAGATCCGGCCATTTCGACTCTGCGTCGCGCAGGAGCTCGTCCTTTGGTGTGGACCGTAGGCAAGGAGTGCCTAGGAGACCCAGCGTACCGTTCCTTGGCCACACCTCTAACCTCTCGGTCACGACCCTCAACACGGACTATGGCAGTTCCTCCAGCTATGCTCCATCGGTATATGCTCCATCTACCATTGCTGCTTCAACGATCGTTCCTCAAGCCACACCGCAGCCCGTTAACAGCAACGAGAGCACTTGGTGGGTTGAAGGACACTGTCTCCAGCTACAACCATGGGATGACAAGTCTGTCTGTTCAGTGTGTGATGAAAGGGCAGAGGATGGGATGTACAAGTGTTCTGGTTGCAGGACCATTGTGCACAGCCGGTGTGCTCCTCAGATCTACGTGGTCTGCCCCGCTGCCTTCCACCCTGAACAGGTTCGAGCCGCGTTTGTGCGATGCTTTGCCAGCTTGTTCTATACGTACAAGAAGTTCCTTCAACCGGCAACCGGCGATAAGAAGAAGGCTGGGTTGACATACAGCTTCAATATGGAGGCCTTCCTCAAGAGCCTACCACATGAACACGCTGAATATATGGCCGTGTTGCAGAACACACAAAGTATGTTTCCCAATAGCCTTTTTTTTCCCTCCCCCGATTTAAATGTTAATGATGCCTTCGTAGGTTTCAACGAGTTCATCGGTGAACGCGAGAGAGCGAATCCGAAATCGAGAGACCCGAGAATAGCACTGTTTGATGAGATAATCCTGTCAAAACGAAACCGTGGTCGCACCTCCATCTTCTCCGGTCGCATGATGACGGACTTCCTGTCGGACACGTCTTGCCATCTTTGGCGGTCAGCAGCCGCAACGACTTTCCCTTCTATCAGGAGCCAGCAGAATCTGTCTGGCGATCACAATAGCGGTGTCTCGCGAAGTAGGTTCACGTACCACTTTCAACCCACAACGAGGAAACCCAGTCCACTACGGCCCAGACCCGATCTTTCAATGGCAACTTGAGCTGACCCATGTCTCAACGTCGTATAGCTCCCGCCAAACTTGACGCAAATCTGATGAGAGAACCTCGTATGGTCCAAGGTGTGCCTCGGATATCGAAGACAGCGAACAATACTCGCAGGAAACCGCTACCAAAGCTCATGAACGGGCTATCAATATCGCCGGATTGACACGCCGCTCCTCAGCATGGGACGATGATGTCGGACTATTCACCGTTCGCCTTTCCACGTAACGAGTCTCGGACGAAGTGAAGGCCCCCGAACGTCTCGAAATATACACATGACGCGGAATCATCGAAAGCCACGATTGCAGTAAAGGGATATTGGTATGCATGTGAGGCAATCAGATAAGGGTGATAAGATGGAATGGCCACATGATTTTCGCGCATATCAAATTGTATGCTCTTTGATTATGCCTTGAGACTTTACGCTTGTGACTATGGTGTCTATGGATATGGAGGGAACGGGATGTTTTCTGACTACCACGAAGCGAGAGCTCTCTCCTCGGCGAGCCGTCCTCCGAGGTATTTTGTTAACCATTCTGGCTGTTTTATCTTTCCCGACGGGATCTTCAGCTGCATGCAGATCCGCTGTGGGGCAACCGCCACCAGGAAGCCAGACAATGGAGTACACGACAGGAACGTTCGCCCGCACCGCGGACAGAACAGGGATGTCAAGTTTCCCTAACCGTACTTGGATTAATACTATCACTATCAGATTCTCGGTTTGGATCTGCGCGCAGCGTGACATAGCGTCGGCATGGCATGCGGATAATGGAATGATGCGGCAGACGAGACTTGCAAGTTGATTTTCTTTTTCTTTTCTTTTCTTATAATAATTGGTTCTATTTAAAGAAGAGAGCCCTTTTTCATGTTGACTTCAAGTACATGCAAAAAGGCGCGGTGGATCGAAGAGATTTATTAATTGCGGAAAGTACATACCCAAATACCTACCGATGCATTGACAGGCAGCATCTATCTATCTCTTGAATGATTTGCCAGGTTGAGGTGAAGGACCACGGACTACCCAGGCAGGCAGAGTTTTGACAATCTTGATATTGTTTCGAACATCTTGAGCGGATTGTTTTTCCCTTTTTGGCTTTGACTCCTGTTCCTTTCCATACCTCTCTTTTTTTATTCCACCTGGTTTGTTCTCCGCTCAGTACATTACCGTATTTTCTTTCTATCTTATTGTATTTTCTTTTCCCCTTTCCTTTTCTTGTTTAATACCCACCAATCAGCTTGTCCAGCGTGCTGTCTCCCATCGTCGTCGTCGTCATCATCATCATCATCATCATCATCATTTGTTCTGTCCCATTGCCCCGTTGGTGATTTCCTCGCACTCACTCCCCTTAGGTTGCCCTACCTCCCTGCAGCCGGAGGAAGATGAAGAACGAGAATGATGTTGTTAATAGTAAGCCGGTAATTAGATATTGTTTATTGACTTGGGATATGTTTGGAGATGTCCTGGTCCCTTCTCGTATGCAGCAGCAGTGTGTAAAATTACCTGCCTAGGTGGGTAAATATCCTTGTTTCATCCTGGGGCAGATATGTAGTGAATTGGAATGAGGTCTTTAGACGGAGCTTCCAATGGTGATGGGGGTTGGCTTACTTTGTCAACCTTAAGGCTACCCAGGTACTAGTACTTGTACTGTACCAGGGTACTCGTAGGGGCCGCGCATGACGGGAAAGCCGTTATTATTTATTATTTGACTTGTATGCGTATTATTAAAAAAATTGCATCTGCGTCTTGGAGGATTTATACGTGCGGAGTAGATGATATCTCCAGCCCGGAGCGGCGGAGCCAGCCAAAATCTCCGATGTCTAAACTCCGGCCGCGGGTGTTTGTATGGTTATGGTTCGCGTCGAGCGGGTCTCCCTGGGACCGGGTACAGGACCAAAGGTCGATCCAAGGTTAGTTGTGTTTGTGTTTGGTTCCGCGAAGATTCTTGAATAATCTTGACAGGCCAGGCCCACTACTGTACTACTACTACTACTGATCCACAGACTGTTCACGACTCGCGACTTGGCCCGGCTCTGGGAGTCTGCAGGTTCTGGTTCTGGTTCTGGGAACTTCTATAATCTCAATTTTATTTTTGGGTTCTTTTTTTTGACTTCTGTTCCGTTACCCGTACCATGTCATGTCCAAGGCACAGCGACTGTGGATACACAGTGGGCACCACCCCCGGGTTCCTATGTATGTAGGTTCATAGGTGCCGTGCCAAGGGCCGTCATGTCATGCCATGGGATGGATGGAGCTAATCTGATTGGGTCCTCCGGGCTCCTTGACCTTTTCCGAGGTTCGTTTTCTTTTTGTCCTACATGATTGTGTAGTACTACTACCTAACTCCGTGTACTCGGGTGGAGAATGCTTTGAAATACAGGACAGAACAGAACAGAACAGAACAGAAAAGAAAAGGGAAAAAAAGAGGGGGGAGTATAGCTATGCATACTCATGTATTATTCACATGGAGTTATGAATGGGATTTATTTTATGGCGTCCGTCCTCCGAGGTGTTTTCCCGGCAAGTGGCGAGTGTGGAGATAGAGGCCATAACGCCGATGGGCGAAGTATGGAACAGAACAGAAGACGGTCGACGTCATTCATGGTACGGAGTACAGTAATATATACATACCGCGTCGTTCTTTTGTCTTCTTCTCTTGCCATACTGGGGTCCAGTCTTTGTCTCGTCTAGACTCGACTAGACTAGAGGCGTACTTACCACGCTGTTTTAACTGAATCAATCGAATATATCTGAACTCAGTTTGTCGCAAATTTGAAGAAATGGTTCCCAAACTGCCCACCCGTCGGCTAGGCAAGGACGGCCCCGAGGTCACAGCCCTGGGCTGGGGCTCCATGGGCCTCTCCGCCTTCTACTACCCGCGCCCGCCGGACGAGGAGCGCCTCAAGTTCCTCGACTACGTGTACTCGACGGGCGTGACGCACTGGGACACGTCCGACCTGTATGGCGACAGCGAGGAGCTGCTCGGCAAGTGGTTTGCCCGGTCCGGCAAGCGCAACGACATCTTCCTGGCGACCAAGTTCGGCGTCACGACCAACGCGGACGGCAGCCGCGGGCTGCGGGCGGACCCGGAGTACGTGCGCGAGGCCTGCGAGCGGAGCCTGAAGCGGTTGGGCGTGGACACGATCGACCTGTACTACTGCCACCGCATGGACGGCGTCACGCCCATCGAGAAGACGGTCGAGGCGATGGCCCAGTTGAAGAAGGAGGGCAAGATCCGGTATCTGGGGCTGTCGGAGTGTTCGGCTGAGACGCTTCGGAGGGCGTGAGTTTGGCCTATCTCTGTCACATATTATTATCAGGGAAGGGTGGGTGCTGATATGATTCTCCAGATGCAAGGTCCACCACATCGCGGCCGTCCAGATGGAGTACAGCCCCTTCAGCATGGACATCGAGGACCCCCGAACGGGCCCGCTTCTCCAGACCTGCCGTGAGCTCGGCGTCGCGGTCGTCGCCTACTCCCCCCTGGGTCGTGGTTTTCTGACCGGTCGATACCGGTCCCCCGACGACTTCCCGGAAGGCGACTTCCGCAGGCTGGTGCCCCGGTTCTCTGCGGAGAACTTCCCCAAGAACCTCAAGCTGCTGGACGTCCTGAACGAGATCGCCAAGGAGAAGGGCGTGCACGTCAGCAGCCTGACGCTGGCGTGGCTCATGGCTCAGGGAGACGACATCATCCCCATCCCCGGCACGACCAAGCCCGAGAATCTGCACTTGAACGTCGCAGCCTTGAGCATCAAGTTGACGCCGGAGGAGAATGCGAAGATCAGGAAGGCGGTGGAGAGTGCGGAGGTCTTTGGGACGAGGTACCCGGAGGCGTAAGTAAACCCGTTCTTGAGATAGTTTATCAGCGTACGTAGTATATACTGACTGACTATCCCAGCGCCATGGCCAATACGTTTGCGGACACTCCACCTCTGTGAGAGAAAACCAACCGGGGAGAACTCTCTGCGAGTAACAGGACGGATTTTATCCGTTTATCCATCAATCTGTGTGACCTGTACGGCGTTATTAACGTGGCCTGCGGACTTATCCATATGATGCGAGAGTTGTTCTGATATGAGGAGCTCCCTACCTAGCCTGTTGAGAAGGAGAAAGCCCGAAGGCCCGATAGTACTAACAATACCATGTATTATCAGCACGCCATCTTACGATAGGATCTCCTATTAAATCTTTATAATATGATCATTGGCTTGATTGACGACCAGGAAGCCCTGAGCTGCGGATCTACCCAATCAGGAGTCTTGCGTCATATCGTTCCCTGTCAAGACCAGCCTTGCTCCGTTGGCATATCGGAAGCCGGCTGAAAAAGCCGGTGATGTTGTCGCCTGGCAGTGGTAACAAGAGCAAAAATATAGACAACTAGACAACGTGAGAATCAGGGTAAAGCAGGCTGTTCCTGGAGCATGAGGCATGGAGAGACTGCGGATACCGTGCTGCTCGCCGTCTGTATCCTTAAGCTAGCAAGTAGAGAGAGTACGCGACATACGATGCCACAGAACATCGGCAACGAGGATGCCGTGTTCGAGAACATCTCCGTACCCCAGACGCTGCCATTGGCGGAGAAATGCGGCCGGGCGCGCGGCGATCTGGGGCCCGGGGGAATTGCCCTCCAAATCCCACATATGATCATTTCCCGTCCCGCCTCAGCTCCATCTCTCGCTCTCGCCGTTCGGACCGTCGTGCGCTCTTCGGGCCCAGATTCCTTACGCGCAATCTGCTTTCCCTCGCGGCGGAGGAACGCAGCCCGCCCGTCCACGGGCTGGAGCGTCGCCCGGAAGCCCACCTCGAACGGTCCAACTCCGTGTCGCCGCAGAGCCCCGTCGTCTTTCCCTTGGGAGGATCCCCAGGCTCATGGCTTATCTATCAAGCTCATCATCCCAGCCAATTTGCTGCAGGAAGGCTGCAGATGACTTCCTCCAGCCCGTCGCGTGCGTCTTATTTGTCGTTACCTTTGCTGCTGCAATCCACTCCACGTCCGCAGCGGGCGTGCGCTGCTGCTCATCTTAAGCGCTGACGTCCGAGTCGTTTTACTCTCTGCGTGACTGGACCAGTTATCATCCCGCTATCTCCCTTCTTCTTCTTTTTCTTCTTATTTAGACTGTCAATGGCCATTTCGAGGGAGTTCTTCTGAGCTTCTCTACCTTTCCCCATCGTTGCATGTCCTGTGGAGCTATATAGTCGGATTGCCGGGTCACTTTCTTTCAAGAATGAGACAGCGGAGAACCGCCGCACGATGATGCAGGCTGTTCTCCATGGATCGATGGCTACACAACCTCAGGGTGTCCCAACACCCTCACAACCCGTCCTAGATGGCTCTCAAAACGCCGTATCCGCTGCTTCCGCGAACCCCCCGGGGACTGTTGTCATTGTGTTCGGGCCGGGGCAGGAGGGCATAGTCCAGGTCGTCGCGGAAGTCCTCGGGAAGCCCTGGACGACCGTGACCTCGCTGTCGACCTTGGTCGGAGGAAGCGATGCGGTCGTAGTTGGTATCCTGGCAGAGGATCTGAAGAGCAGTCTGGGAGGCTGCGACAGATCCTCCCTGGTCCTCGTCAACACGCACTGCATCGACGACGGCTCCTTCCCAGATGAGAACCTCACCGACAGCTGTCACTACGAGTTTCTGTATTCACGGAGTCCTTTCTTCCGTCGGGACCTGACCCGATTCCTGTCCCTGATACTGGGGCAGACAAGGCCTCATGAGCAACTTGCGACCAAGAAGCGGACAAATTTCATCTCGACAACCTTCCCGGACGTTCGTGCGGCGTTGTCGAACCTCGACATTCTGTCGGTGGGGGCCGATGCCGTTGAGCTCAGGGTTGATCTGCTCGAGGAGCCGTTGCCTGATGGTACCTCCAGCTCCGTTCCAAGCCTGAAGTACGTCGGACAGCAGGTCATGCTGCTGCGGCAGCGTACCGAGCTTCCTATCATCTTCACCACGAGATGCATAAAGGAGAACGGCAGATTCCCGATGGACGATCCATATCTGTTCTACAAGTACTTACGTCGGGCGATCCAATGGGGCATCGAGTACATCGACGTCGAACTGTGGCTCCCTGAAGAGATCAGAAGACGCCTCGCTGAGATCAAGGGCAATAGCATCATCATGTCTGCCTTCCACGACTTCTCGGGCACCTGGAAATGGACCTCGCCCGAGGCGCACAGGTTGTTCAAGGAGGGCGCCAAATACGCAGATATCGTGAAGATGATCGCCATGGTGAATACCATCGAGGAGAACTACGAACTGGAGTATTTCCGGTCCACCATCAAGGCGAAGTACTCCTATCCGTTATTGTCCGCCGTTAACATGGGTCAGATGGGCCAGCTATCTCGTGTTCTTAATACGGTTTTCTCGCCCATAACGCATCCTTTGCTACCGATCATAGCAGCCCCCGGTCAGCTCACGGCAGCTGAGATCAATGAGGCGCTTCATATCATGGGCCAGCTGCCCAAGCGTGACATCTACGCCATCGGCTCGTTTCGACCCACGCCTCAGTCGATGTTCATGGAGAAGTGTTTCAACGAGCTTAGTCTCCCTCACAACTTCAGAACCCTCGATCGGGGGCCGAAGGGATCGATCGAAGCCGTTATCATGCAACCAAATTTCGGTGGTGCCTACGTCAACCCACCGCTCTCGAGCTCTGCCCCATACATTCCCACCATGAGCGCCGCCGCACGTGCTATCGGCCTTATCGATACAATCACTGTCGACAGTTCTGACGGTCAGCACAAGTTTGTTGGTGAGAATGCAGCATGGAAGGGCATCCGTGCCACTCTGACGCAGGATTACGTCCCGTCTGCCTATCGCGGACGTGCTGCCATCATCCTCTCGAGCTCGGAGAGCGACGCGTCTGCTGCCATTTTCGCCCTACGCAGCCTGGACGTTGAGCCCATCTACACAGTCGGGTTCAAAGCCAGCGGACCTCTGGCCCCAGGCTTGGAACCCTTCACCTCCATCCAATCAGTCAAACTGGTCGAGCAGCCGTTCGTCATCGTCTCTGCCTTGCCGCCAGAGAAGTCACTGCTGGTGCAGCCGTTATTGCGACATTACAGGAGCAACGGCCGGTCATCGCCTCCTTCCACGAGAGGGAAGGTGTACCTCGACTTGACCAGCGGGCCGCGGAAGGGTGATCCTCTCGCTGTCGCCGCCAGCGCTGGCTGGACTGCGTACGGGATTGAAGACGTGAATGCGTGGACGACAGTTGAGACGATACGGTTACTGGTCGGTCAGAATGTTCCGTTCGATTTCGTGCGCATGGCATCTGGTCGTGGGTTGTACTAAGCTAGAGGGCGGGAGAGAGGTCTCATAACAACATCAGTTCACACTCTCGAAGAGTGAATATCTATATAGAGTTGTGCACGCTTCACCGGTATCGATTTACTTTCTCTCAACTGGTATAATTGTCATATCATAAACGCCTGGGAATGTCTCTACGGTGGCCTTCCGACGCTTTGCCTTTTCCCGAGCGGTATGGCTGATCGTCTTGTATATCAGAGCATCTTGGCAAATGGTTTCTTATGTCTTGTGGATCTTGCACTTGTACTTACTATTCTCTGACAGCGACAGCGATAGCCTGGCGTTGAATGTGCAGGTGGCCCCCAGCATGACTTGAATATGGCTCAATATCGACTTCATCGGCAGCAGAATTCTAGGAATACAGTATGAATTGACTGACCATGGTTGAAGAATCTAAGTACAGTACATACTAAGGTGTAGTAGCTGACTTATCCTAGTTTCTATGACGTGCCAGGAATCAGAATCGCGTACAACAGAATAAAAAAGGAGAGGGAAAAAATGACAGAGAGGGCACTGTGGCCGGCATCTGGAATACCACCTATTCTCGAATGGTACTTCCCTAGAACCCAAAGGTACCAGATCACACCAGAGCAAAAGAACAGAGCAGGGTTTGCCGACCTTCATGTTACGCACTGCGTTCCAAGAGGACAAAACGGCCATCGGGCGCGCCACTCTATGATCATCTAATGCAAAGCCCCGAAGTATTATGAGGGCACAGACAGTGTCTAGGACAAGGAAAGAAACAAACTAAGGGGATATCTTGAGGGAGCAAGTCGCAGGAGCAAAAGATATCGCATTATTGGGCCATCGCGGTGGGGCGATATGTTCAGTTGTTCGAGTATGATCGCAACACAAGGACCCTGGATACGCTCCGAGGGCACACAAAGCCATTGCACACAGGGAGACAATGTGTCACCGTAAAGTACATTAAAGATCACCACTAATGGCTGACGGGACCATGGGCGGGAATGGGTTGGAATGACGCTTCTCGAAAGTCTATGAGCTGTCAATCTCCCCTGGTTCTGCACTGTACCTTATTAAATCACGGATGAGTTTGAAATAAAATGGACACGCTAATGCGTACGTCACCTACTGAGAAAGAGTGAAAAAAAGGCGACATATGAAAAACACTGTCGGCTCAGAAATGATACTCACGCATTATTCTAATCTCCCTGCGAGCAGACGAACAAACGAGTCAATATCCTCTCCTTTATCTTATCTAAGAAGCTTATAGGGTTTACACCATTGGTCGAAAGGAGAAAAAAAGATTGTGGTGGCTGACTACTGCTGCGCCCGCGGGACAGAGCTCGCAGTGGAGAGGAATGACCTCCTAGCTCACGATGGCAATGAGGATTGGGAAATCGACCTGCCGGCGTCCCTAACGTGTAATTACGCTTGGAGAATCCACTGCAGCGTGTCCGATTTCAACAAGACCTTCTTCAGCAATCCGTTGGTGTGGACTAGTTTCATTCGAGTCGGTAAGTACAGTATCTACTGAAGGGTGATCCTCGATGACACACCATATCTGCCCGCTTGCCCACGATCCTGATAATAGAGTAAAAAACAGTCATTGTCACCAAGGAAGAAGAAGAAGACCTGAACAAGCTGCAGTACCAGCTTTCAGGGGTGTGTCAGTGTAACTTCAGTCAAGTTGTCTTCGACGTGCCTCGGGACAGGGACCATGCGGTTATCGGACATGCCCACTATGGGGATCGTCGATCGAAAAAGATCATCAGGGTCCACGCTGCCAGGTTTCTTGAGCTCGAGACTCTAGTGCCGTATCCGCACGGCTACCCGATCCATGCGCGATTGCTGGGATCTGATCGAACGGGTTTTTGGTCCATCCACTGGAGAGAGTACTGGTAGTAGTACTAGCAGCCATCAGCTGGAAATCTTAATCCGCCTTCTCCGTCAGAGATGGGTGAATCGTCCTGATTCAATAATTCCTATCTCGACGATAGCTGGCTTGAGCTGGAGGAATTGAGAGGAGATGCATCAACTATATGCGCCAAGGAGAAGCTCTTCGCGTCCCGGGATCCCATCAAGATCCCTGCCCTCCGAGAACTCGTTGACCAGGGCTTCCGCCGCAGACGCAGGGAACAGGTGAGGCGGAGGACGAGAAGATAACGGCGCCCTTCTCCGTCTCTTCTTCTGCCCATCGAGCATCTCACGACCTCCCGTCCCGTGCCTCTCGATACAAAGTATCTGATCCTGGACCGGCTGGGCTGGGAAGATATTCCGAATGTTCTTGTTGCCTTTGGGTGGTGCTCGCAGATTCCGGACGAGTACTGGTTCGCGAGACTGAAGAAGAGGTGCAGGGATCTGCTGCTCTTTGGGTTGGATGATCTCAATCTCAATCTCAATCTTGATCTTAAGACGAAGAATATGGAAAATGATGAAGGGGACACGGAGATGATCGATTGTGACTGGCAATTTGTCTGTTTGGGGATGGGGAGGTTGCTCACGTGCTCCCATGAGCTGCTGAACCGGCAGCGGGTGTTTCGGATTTTGAGAGAAATAAAGGCTTTGTTTCTTCAGGAGGCAGGAAAAGAAGATGATGATAACGATGATGGGGCTTCGGGGCAAACTGAAGGCGACATCGAAGGTTGAAGTCTGAATCTTCCTAATTTTTCGATAGATTTACTGTCTATTAGAATAAACCGTTCTTCTGATTATCTATTATAAGATAGAAAGCAGATAGTATCTAATATGATTCAGGGCCGCTGATTGGGCCATTATCTGGGGTATATCGAGAGAAGTGTTTGCGCGGTTGCCTTATAGAGGTTGGGATTCATGCTTGATTGTAGAACCTAAGATTTGGCAGTGTTAATAAGGATATACCGACCTACCTATCTATGTACTGTACCTAGGTACCTAAGGTACTCAGGCTGTTAAGCGTGATTGCCTGCCATAACATCTAGGCCACCGTGAGCCCTGGAGGTTGACCTGACTTATCGGGAAGGAACGATCCATTACCGCCCTCCCTTATACATTCACTTCCCCCTTCGCATTGATCCATCACCTTCACTACTATTCCTACGTCAGGTCATCAGTTGAACCATGATTGAACTATCCAGGTCCAGCCAATATTGTGCCGTTTATCGTACTCCTTATGGAACCAGTCTCCCGAAGAGACCGCCTTTCAGTACCTAATATCTGGATACCCGAGAGGTCAGGCATCAAAGAGCATTGGGCAGAACTCGAGTCTGCAGCCTCAGCAAAAGCCCGTCCCACTCAGACCTTTCGTATTTCGGAACCCGCGTTGTTCTCCTCTGCCCCGTGCCGTCGGCGTTCAATGATTTCCGACCATCTTACATACAGCAAGTTGCATGTTCATCCTCTATACAGGCTCTTGGCATGGCGTTCTGTCCGGTAAGCTGACTGCTGAGAGACTGTCTACACAGTGCCAAGCTTACCTGTAGGTTGTATGACAGACCTCATCGCTTTCAGTCCTCGTTTGCCGCTCCTAGGTGGTATGCAGCCACGAGGCTTAACCAACAGCCGGCCCGCCACTCCGTCTGCACCGTGAGGCATATACTCCGTGCTTCTATACCACGACGGCTTCCCCGCATGCCGCAGAGAATATTGCGATTGGACGCTGGCCAAGTTACATCTTCCCCGGCACTCTGGCTGGCTGGGTTGGCCCGTGTGGGTCTCGGACTTTAACCGCCGGCCCCCGCGGCGCTCGAGTCCTGAGTCATGGAGCCCTTGGAGCAACGATCAGCGGGCCGTCTGGGGTTTCTGCGAGACTTGATCAACTGCTTGTTCGGGAAATGTCTGCTCTCCGGAGTTTTTCTTTATGCAGAATGGAGTGCGGAGTACCTTGCCGCCCCTGCAACTGCTAGTAAGGGACGTGGTCACGATGGATGGTTATGCCTTGTTTCTTCTGGTTCAGGAATGAAATATCCCAACTCGATGACGCTGTGCCTCGGTTTCTTGCTGAGGAACCTGGGGCATCCAGCATGGTCGGCGTTCGGGGCATAAGGCCGACAGTGAGCAGTCCAGACCGTGGACCAGCGGGAGGCTGTCTTCCGTGAGATGGCATGCATGGCCCGTAAAACTTTGACGGCCTCGTGGCCACAGGGAGCCTCGAGACTTGATTGTTCCTGTATCAAGGATCATGCTCCGGGGGATGCGTTTGGTGGAGAGAGTCATTACCATACCTAGGCCCTCCGTACAGAATGACGGCCAGCGACGGTCTAATGCAACCCTGATCGATCCATCTCCAGGTCAAATGTATCCCCATCTTTTCCCCCGCATTCTCCCCCGACTCGGCAACTCCTCCGGCCGGGGGTTCAACCGGGCACGGCGCCGCTCCCGCCATGGCTCTCATCCAGTGGCTCGTCTCCATTACAGTTTCGCTGGCGACGTCGTAGTCTATGGCGGAGCACGCGGTCGTTTAGGTAGGCCTATTCTGGCATCTCCAGCTTCCTGAGCGGCAGTCCGAGCCCGTGGAGGCACGCCACGGCCATGTGCTCAGCAATCTCTCCTTTCTGCCGCCTCAGTCTGTCTCTCTCTCCCCCTCTCCCTCCCTCTGCTTGTCTCTGTGTCATCTCCTCCCGAGGCTTACATGCCCATCTCTCTGTGCGCTGTGTCTGTGTCATGACCTCAGCCAGTGCACCGTTTTTCCGTCGGGGTGCTTTGTACGAAGACTGCTATCCAGCCTGACACACGTCGATGTGATTTCAAATCTCCGCCATGTCTCGTCCGCAGGTCAGCATCGACCGTATCACGCCACGGCGCGTGACTTCGGAGCCTCGCGAGTCGATGAACTGCAAGTCTTGTCGGAAGAGAAAGGTCTGTTCTTCTGCACAGTCAACCGGTTTCCAGTTCACCCACAGGACCAATTCTGCAGCTGCTACATTCTTTCCGATGGAGTGCTAGGATCAATGTTCTGATTGAAGATGCGGAGATCTCTAGATCAAGTGCAATCGCATGCGCCCAAGCTGTGATGCATGTAAAATATTTCAATGTCCCTGTATATATGGTAGCGCTCCCCTCGAGACCTTCGATCCATTGGAATATCAATGGCGTCTCTATATTTATGGCAGCAGTGACTGACAAGTGATGAAACTATACGAAGATGCAATCCCCAAGAAGCGAGGTCCCAAGACGGACGTTCTGGAGGCGTTGCTCAAACGGGTAGATGGATTGGAAAAGCGGCTGCAGGACGAGAAACACCCGATCTCCCCAACTGTGGAAACGTCGCCCGTCAAGAAGACCGAGAACGAGACTCCTCCAGCTGGCAGTCTGGACGCCTCCAAAGGCACGGTTGATTTTGCTTCGATCCCGTACTCACCAACTTCAGCGCGCTTACCGCCGTCCGCTACCCTGTCACAAAGGGAGTCGTTTCAGGGTCGATACGATGGTCTCCCTGAATTCTCCCCGATTACGCAGCAACAGCAGTCGCCCTCGCACAATGTCATTCTCCCAGACTCCGTGCTGGATACATTCTTCACGAGAATACATGGGAAGCCGTTTTATATTCTTGATGAGCAGACGACGCGGCAAAGGCATCAACTTGGACAGCTGCCTCCTTACCTGTCCATGGCCATTTATGCGATTACCACGAGGTAGATTTCCAAGAATAAACCTGGGTAGATACGTTTGCTGACGCTTACGAACTTACAGATATGCAAGCGCCGGAACGCCCGAGCCATCTCTGCGCGTAGGTTTAGAGTACGCCCTGCAAGCAAGGCGCGCAGTGGACGTCGACAATCCTTCCATTGAAGGCCTTCAGACGTTATTGTTACTTTCGATGACCTTCTTTGCCCATGGCCTGGGTAAGAAGGCATACATGACTTTATGTACGGACTGTCCGTGCTATACTAGGCGTGGAAAGGATACCGCAAGCTGACTGGAATCTACAGCAAATTGTGTTGCTATGGTAATCGCCTTGGACCTGTACCGAGAGGTGTCTCCAAAAGTGAATCTCTCTGCTTCCGAACGAGAAATGAGGCGACGGCTGTTTTGGACATGTTACATGATGGATAGGTTTACGGCATGCGGTTCGAAGCGGCCGTGCCTTGTTTCGGATAATTCTATCGTTCTACGTCTGCCATCTTGGTCGCCCCATGTGAATGGGTTACACATGGAAGGTGAGATGTTTAACGCTGGGCCTAACGTGCAGTATTCATCCGATTCCCGCAGGAGAGGCCAAGGAGCGGCTTCTCTGCTGATCGATATTACGAGGATCTTGGGCATCACCAATAAGTACCTGGCGGCTGGAGGCGTGAAGGGTGACTCTCATTTTCCATGGCATTCTCTGTCAAACCTTTCCAAGATCCGTCAGCAGCTTGACATCTGGGCAGCTAGAACGGAGGATATATTCTCTTCAATTGATGTGCTGTTCGGACATCCCGAGAGCACAACGCTATTGTTGAGCAAGCTGATCTATCATCTAATTCACTGCCTGATATATAGACCTTTTCTGCCCGTGGACCTGGTGGAACTCCGCGGCACTGGACAGCACCAGTCATGGCAGATCGAAGCGACCAACTTGTGTTTCTCGCATTCGAACGCCATCGCAGAGCTTGTGGAGCTAGGGAGGAACTCTCCACTAATCGAGTGGCCCGCGTTTGTGGGATTCTGCGTGTGCACCGCTGGGACCGTTCACGTCCATGGCGTGCACTACAAGGGCCGCGAAGGGGAAGTATTTTCCTCCAGCGCCGACTTTCTTGCCAAGGAGATGCAGCAGCTGTCGTGGTTGCGAAACTTCTGGGCCGGTGTACAGCATCAGAGAGAAATGCTGCAGACCATCTACACCTGTCACTCGGAACTCGTGAGGACGCTTTCCAGCAGCCCAATGCGGTTTTCGCCCGTATTCCACCTCGAGGATTTCTTTGATCGATATCCGGGTCTGACGGTTGATGGGTCGTATATGAGACTGGTGGATGTGGTACCTGATTTCAATGAGAAGTATGTTTCTTTGGTGCATCCGATGTTTATTGCCCTTGCATACTGACCGTACTAGTATGCCGATGCATCCCCTTAATGGTCACAATCTTTATGTCAATCGAGCTATAGTCGCACCTCTGCAGTCACAGCCTGGTTTGTACCAGGACAATCAGCAGCATCAGATGCCGCCCTCGACGCCGGTTTCGTTGCAGGATCCCACTATGGATCGCTCCAACACACAGCACTTTAAGAATACGGATCCTTCTCTCTCTTCACCAACTACCAACTTCCGTCTTCAGCAACAACCTCCAATGATCACCGCTTCGAGCGTTGATATCACATTTTCGCCGTCTCAAGAAGGCCCCGCTGCGCAGAGCACCTTTTCACCATCAGCGTTCGGGCTCTCGCCATCAGCATTCCCGTCTGATACCACGCTTAATATTGCTCCAACGCCATCCTTGAACCCGCAGTACGCGACCTTCCCGTTTGACGCTGCACATCAGTCGCATATGAGCACATCCCAATCCCAGTCGGGTGGCGTTACCATCGGGACCGCGGCTCTCACTCCCGGTGCGCAGTCGCAGGCGAGCGGTTCGCATGCAACCACCGCTAGTAGTGACAACGGATCCTCCGAGAAGGACCCTTTCCTCAGTCTGCTCGAGCAGCTCGCGGAGAACGAGCAGAACTCGCAAGGTGGTCCAAGCGCGCTTGACTTCTATCTCGCCGGGGCTGCCGAGGGGGAGGGCGAAGCGCTTGTCGGACTGGGAGAAGGCGGTGATGGAGGCTCGGCTGCGGCTGTTGCGCATAATGGAGAGAGCTCCGATGCCGCGCAGTAGTTGTCCTAGTTTTCTCTTTGAGCGACAGCATTGGTTGTGTAGAGTCTAAGACGTTTGGTCCATGGGAACTGGTCAGCGGGGAAGAGGTTGAGTTAGTACATCCACTGTGCATGCGTTTAAATCAGCATCTGCGCCCCAACAACCAGGACAGGATATCCTTCACCGTGACGACCGATCCGCAGACGAACGATATGTGCACACGAGTGTGGCACTGCCGAAAAGTCGGCCACATCATGAGATGAACAGATACTTCTCTGACTGAGATGCTAACGTTACTCTCCCTACCTACCTTCGGTCAGTGTAGGCGTTATGATCATTCCGAGACATGATACAATGTCTCTTTAGCAATTTGTGTTCAGAATGTTGTACGTATGGAAACACAATCATTGGGCGCATAGGCATACCTTATGCAAGGATGAAAGAGACTAAAAGCGTTTCTGAGTCACAATTATTAATTGTATCTTGTTGATTCCAGGAGTCACATTGCTTTCAAGAGACGTTAAGAAAACAGGAGACAACGACCCGTCTATCAATAACGCAATTGAAAGTCCTGCCTGACCATGATACCACCCGGATGACTGGCATTCTTAGGAAGGATCTGTTCCGACTCGTTCGATTCCTCATCAATGCTCCTCGCAGAATGCTGGTTCCTCGTCTGATGATTGCAGTCGTCGCCGCTGGAGACCTCCGCCCTGTGATCGCGGGTAACCTCTCCGAGGGGATAGATGGCCTGTCCCTCGAGTCGCTCGAACGTCTGCGGGTCGAAGACGCCGTAGGACCGTTTATTGCTCAGGCCGGGAGCAGACTGGGGAAGACCTTGGACAGCACCGGTTTCAGAACAGGCATGTTCGCGCAGATGATGGCTAGTTCGGGCTCCAGGACCGTCCAGAGCACGCCCAATATAGACTGAATACGTAATGTCGTTGAAGTCGATAGCCATTAGGGATGCTAGGCGGACGACGACACTGATCACGAGACACTGTCTGACAACAAAAGGCCTCCGTTAGTTGCGAACCATATACAGGAAAAAGGGTAAAACTCAACAGAAGACCCATGCAAAAGACAAGTGACAACGCCAACTTTTTCGGTATGGACAGCTGCAGCTTCCAGATATGTGTAATCGGGAGAGCCATGACCATCAGGTCCGTCACCAAATTGAGAGTACCTGCAACCACATAAGTCGCGTTTCGTTCACCGCACACCCCGTCAATCGTGATGTCCAAGTTGTACGCCAGCGGACGGCAAAGGAGAAAAGTCTCCAGTATGACACTGATTGCCCACAGCCAGACGATGATCATCACGACGATAGTGCTGATTCTGAAGGACCGCTTCTTGCCAAAGATCCGAGTGTAGAACAGCATGAGCGAGGTTTTGATGGATCCCATGCAGATCCCGTACAGGGTTTCCAAGGGCAAGATTGTCTTTGTGTCTCGTCAGTATACCCCTGGAAATGACAGTTTAGTATCAAAATTGAATCCAATGGTAGTACGAACCTTGAGCGTAATGACAACAGAGTCAGGATCAACATCACTCGCATGTCGACCAGCACCTCCCAAAATTAATACTCCAAGGAACCAAATCAGTGTCGTGTCAAGCAGTATAATCTCCAGAAGATGTCAACAACCGTAAAGATATATTGAATCGAAATATCGATGTATACTATGAACTACAAACACGCGCACACAATACCTCTGTCAGCTGAAATAGTCGTCAATCTAGAAATTTGATTCATACACTGGAAACAAATAGCTTACCAACGCCCCGAAGATCATGTACTCAGGAAGTCCGATTGGGATATTTCTCAACCTCAATGCATACACCCGAAGCCCGGTCATTATGGAGGCCAGAGTGCCAAACACCGTGACCACGATGACCGGGTCCCGCACCAGCGGCACATCCAGATCGTACACTACCACCATGACGGCTGAAGGTGATGATGCCGCATGGCGGTTTTGTCTGACACGACTGTTTGTTATAAACGAAAAAGGAAGAGATAGTCTTAGGTGGGAACTGGGGGGCGGGATTATATCATTCTCTACTCCATACAGATCTGTGTCCAAATTCTCCAGTTGGGCAAGGGTCAAGTGAGCCTGCCGAGGATGATGAAGCCGCGCCGTTCAGATAGATGCAAGACTTGCAAAGTCCATGTCGTGCAGCAGACGATTGTGGGGTCTAGCTTTCTTCTCGGCGCTCAACGGGTTTCAACTTCTTGACATCTTTTTTATTACCTCGCTAATTGATGAATCATCATTGATCACACGACTATAGCTCTGCCAACGATATTATGCCGTGTTGGACGTTAGTGGCACGTGTGTCTTTGTCTCAGGACGACAGAAGTTTTTTTTCTCTTCTTCTTGCAAGTTACATATTCTCGACTCATGCCACTAAAGCGCGGGAGCTATGGATTATTGCAACGCTGCGGCGCAGTTCATGTCATGGGTGCTTAGCTCCGGTCTTCTTATCTGCAGAAATGTTGATCCAGACACAGACCCATCGTTGATCGTTGGACTCGCTGACAGGTCATGCATGAGGCACCACTCGCGTTCGAAGCGTTTTACGGAATCCGAAGTTTATACGCGTGGGCTGCTAAATATCGAAGAGCCCGAGGTATATTAAGGTTTCAGCAAACTTTTTTATTTTTTCATGCAGTGTCACGCCAGGAAGGGTGCGTTCGGAACCGGCTACCTAAATTACATGGCTGGCACTGGAGGGTATATACGGAGTACTATGAGGTATGTCATAATGAGGCTGGGAGAAAGGACGCAAAACTTCTGTCAGGACTGCATATATTGGCGACGATCAGTGTCAATTATAAACAGCTGCTGAGATGACTTTCTCATTAGGGGCCGAATTTGCTATCTGGGGCCTGACGGTTTACTTACCCAAAGAGGCAGCTGGCAAATAAAATAGGAACGGTCGGTTTCTCCGTGCCTTATCTAAATGGCTTTCTTCTCGGATGCCGTTCCGTGACTCCTAAGTTCCAAAGGTTGAAGCCGTCCGCGCCGTAGCAGGTTTTCAGTTGCTCTTCTTTCAAAGACAACTCAACGACAACGGGCCGTTGCCGCGTTCGCCCCCCACTGTGGAGGAAGGTCTATATTTCTAACGATGAGTTCCTCCATACCGGAGGATGAAACAGTCAAGAGCACGTACCACAAGCCGTGTGTACCTCCGATAGCGGGTTATCAATGGTCCATGCCACCGAGCACGGCCAACAGGGTGCATCGAGTTGAACTGATCGAGATTCGAGACCGACAACTCGCCCAAGCCTTTCCAATCCGAGTCGCTACGCCACGGGTTTCAGGGGTTACACTCTGTACTACTTAGGGAGAGGCGTGGGGGCTCATGCCGACCAGACTCTAAAAACTGTATTCCCCCCTTCCATTAGACCTTCCGAAAGCTGTATGTACTGAAAGATTATGGCTTCAGCGGATACATCCTCAACTACTGGCCTCGAGCAGCAGCCTTTTGATTTCATCGTCGTCGGAGGCGGGACGGCCGGGTTAGTGGTAGCCAGTCGCTTGACGGAAGATCCTGAGACCAGTGTCCTCGTCCTCGAGGCTGGGAGCAACCGTGTCAATGACCCGCGAATTATGATCCCTGGCCTGGCGGCCAGCACGTACTTTGATCCTGACTTTGACTGGTGCTTTTCGAGCACGCCGCAGGTTTGTACGGCATGGTTCGAAAATAGACCTTGATGTGATTGCTGACGAGCAATTGGTCAACAGGAGAGTCTCAATGAACGGGTGCTCGCCGAACCCAAAGGTCGGACGTTGGGAGGTTCGTCAGCCATCAACCTGGGCATGGTCGTCTACCCGAGTAGAAAGGATTTCGATGCTTGGGAACAGCTGGGGAACCCGGGCTGGAACTGGGAGTCCCTATCTCACTATCTCCGCAAGTCGGAGACCTTCACGCCCCCGAAACCTGAGATCCGCAACCAGCTCTCCCTGGACTATCTGGATGAGACGGTCCAGGGCAGCAGCGGCCCGATCCAAGTCTCCTTTGGCGATGGCCCGTTCCCCGCGTTCAACGCGGCCTGGCCCAAAGTGTTTGAGAACCTGAAGTGCAAGCTGACTAGCGATCCCATGTCCGGTGTCGCAAAGGGAGCTTTCTGCAATCCGGGAACGATCGACCCCAAAACCAGAGCACGGAGTCATGCCGGAGTGGCGTACTACAACCCGGAGGTTGCGAAACGCACCAACCTCCGCGTGGTCACGGAGGCGATGGTGGAGAAGATTGTCCTGAGGACAGGAGATGACGGCCAAGTGCAGGCTACCGGCGTCCAGTTCACCGCGAAGGACGGGGTGCAGAGGACCATCTCTGCCCGGGAGGAGGTCATCCTCGCTGCGGGGGCCATCAAGACGCCGCATCTGCTGGAGCTCTCTGGCATTGGACAATCGGCGCTCCTTCAATCGCAGGGAATCGAGGTGGTGATCGACAATCCCGGCGTCGGGGAGAACCTCCAGGAGCACGGGTTCGTCCCGTTCAGCTGGGAGATCGCCGACGACCAACAGTCCGGCGACGCCCTGCGCGCCCCGGAAGTCGCACAGGCTGCGATGGCGGCCTGGCAGCAGCACTCTGGCGCCGGGCCGCTGGGCCTGTGTGCCATTGCCTCGAGCTACATGCCGCTGCCCGAGATCCAGGATGGGGAGCTCCAGGGCCTCATCCGCAAGTACCTGGACGAGTACAAATACCCCAGCAACTTCCCGGGCCAGGAGGCGCAGTACCGCGTCCTGCGGCGGATCCTGGAGGACGAGAACGAGCCCACGGGGCAGTACACCCTGGCGCCCTTCCAGATCACTCCCGAGAAGGGCCCCAACCCGAAGGGCATCTACGCCATGAGCGAGCCGGGCAGCTATATGAGCATCGTGTCCGTGCTGAACCGGCCCTTCTCGCGCGGCAGCGTCCACCTGGCCTCCAGGGACCCGTACGCGAACCCGACCTTTGACCCGCGGCTGCTCTCGCACCCGCTGGACCTGGAGCTGCACGCACGACACACGCGGTGGCTGGAGACGCTGGCGTGGACGGAGCCGATGGCCTTGCTGCTCAAGCCAGGCGGGCGCCGGCTGCACAGCGAGCGGCGCGTCGACGACCTGGGCACGGCGCGCAAGCTGACGCGGGAGCGGATCGTCGCGCACTACCATGTCGCGGGCACGGCGGCGATGATGTCGCGGGAGGAAGGGGGCGTCGTCGACAGCCGGCTGAGGGTGTACGGGACGGCGAACCTGCGGGTGGTGGACGCCAGCGTCTTCCCGCTGCTGCCGCGGGGGAACATCCAGACGAGCGTGTATGCCGTGGCGGAGAAGGCGGCGGACATGATCCGAGAGGAGCGACGGAGGTAGCAAGTTGTGTATGTTGTCTTGTCTTGAGAGCTTTGTACCGTACATCTACCGTTACTTGCACGCTACTCGTGCTGATGTCATACCATTTCGGGGAATGATTAATACACACCTATGTACGTATAGAATGCTTGCTATCCCGCATCCGCAGGGAGCACATTAATAATCTTGATTACTGAACGCCTTCCCCACCCCCACTCTGGTGGGAGTGGAGTGGACGGTGCAGGGATCACACAGCATCGGTCGGCCAATGTCGACAATGGACCTGGCCACCCCAGGCATCCCACAACGGACATAGACAAGACCTCGGGCGGGATACGAGGGATACGAGAGCGACGTCGGGTCCAGCCTGCCCGTCCTGCTGCCATCTAGATCGATGCACGACATCTACTGCGTGAAGTACTGCTGAACAAGAGTCGGCGACACTGCGGTGTAGACCGTAAGCAGAGCTTACAAATCCAGCGTGGCCCTTGCTCTTTTTTTGCAGCTCAGCGGCCTAACCTCAACCCCGACCGTTGTGCGCGCGAGGGGCCGTGCGAGAGCTTACGGAGCAACTACGCCGGACGCGGTCTAGCGGCGCTGCACGAGATCGCGCTTAAATCCTGAAAAGGGAGGGGTGTCGGACAGGGGGAATTAATCAGCAGCCGCCCCTGGCGAGCAGGCGATCCGTGGGAAAAGGCTCGTCTCGTATCGTATCGTAGCCCACCGGAAAAGGCAGCCCGGGTAGTTTGCCACGGTTATTCGTGTTCCTTCTGTACGGAACGGAGAACAGCTGTGCGTGGATGTCCTAGGTTTGTAAAAAAAAGGGACAAGAGGAAGAAGAAGAAGAAGAATATAAAGTGTGTAGTATGGTGGAAAAAAAATGTGATGTCAGACTAGGGATCTGGCAGACGACATCACATCGACGTCGGGATCTGGCCGCGGCTGTCGGGCGCCGAACATCGGCTGTGCGAGCCGCGGGCGCGGGTCGATGTCATATGTGGCAAGTACAGTATCTCAAGCGGTCGTGGAGGACACGAGAAGGACAGAAAGATCCTGAGCAGTCTGTCTGTCAGATGCAAATAATAATTACTGTGCGATATACTGTACCTACCGAGATCCCAGAGATCTAGGTCAGGTAGAGGACCGACTGCGCTGACACGATCGTGTTAGTCACGGCGCGGGAGGAGCAGCGCCGACCCCCACCGTCAGCGCCGCAGACTCGCCCGGGCCCCGGCGCCGCCCGGTTTTCTCTGCCTCTCTCCACCATCCCATCTCTCTTTCTTCCTCTCTCTCTCTTGACCTCTTGTCCCCTCCAGACCTCCTTCGACTCTCGCGCGCGCTTGCTGGCTGATCCCGAGAGCAAGTGTGCGGACGCTCCCTTGACGGCCAGCCCATCGCCAGCTGCCGTCCCTCGGTCGTGCGGGGTGTCTCTTCCTGTCGTTTCCGGCCACCGACTGCGGTCATCCAACACCGTACCGTTTCCCACCAGACACGCCGGACAAGACGTCCTCTTGATTAATTGCTCTGTGAGGAACGATAATTCGGTCGATTAGAGAAAGGACATCGCACGACCACCATGTCCGGCTACAACGGGCGCCGCGCGCCCAATTTCTCCCAGTACCTCGAGGACCTCAACGCCATCCCCTCGCCCTACGACCAGGCCCTGCAGCAGCAGCAGGACTCGTTCAACCTCGATGCGGAGCTCGCCCTCTTCACCAATGCCGAGTTCCTCGACTTTGACAGCTTCGACAACGGCGGCGGCTTCGGCGACATGAACGTGCCGCCGCTCAAGTATGAGGACCAGCACCAGCAGCAGCAACAGCAGCAGGATCATCACGGCGCTGCCGGCGCGGAGGACAAGGAGTTCAAGTACCTGGATCTGTTGAATGGTGAGTAGGAATGTTGTACTTTTATACGTTTTATACTATATATGTTTTTCTGTTCCTCTTGTGAGACATGGCCTCGGTTGTCCGCATGCTTCCGGCTGGAGACTCGGCTGCACGGAGCGATCTACTTGCCTATATTTCCTCTTTCGTGTGTATCTTTCTGCATGCTCGTTCTTTTCCCCAGCCTACGTGGGGCCCGTCTTCCACGTCTCTGTGCATGTCCATGTATCGTTTTCTCCCTTTTTTTCTCCTGTTCCCTCCCGCAGAAACGCCAGCGCGGTCTCTCGTCGGCCTCGCACGAGCCGGCCGCGACCCCGTCGTGCCATTGGTGCGTGCTGGATCGATCGCGATTGGCGCCGTCACACGTGCCCGGCGTGCTCTATTGCGCCATTGCACGTGACCTGCCATGTTGTCCAGCGTGCCCGCGGCCAAGCGCTGCTCTTATCTCGATGCACCGGGGCCGCGCTGTGTGTTCCCAGGATTATCTCGCTCCTTTATCTCTGTCCGTTGCGTTCGTTGGTGTGGCGGTCGTCCGGGCCGGTCGCACTTCCATGTCTCTCTCTCCTGTCTCGCGGGGCGCCCTCGACGTGCTCGCCTCCATGGCTGAACTGGTCGTGTCCGGTGTGAGCGGTGTCTCTAACTGTGCGCGTGCAGCAGATTTCAGCAACCTCCCCGACTACTCGTCCGCCGACTTCAACCCCTCCGACCCGCAGATGCTGCACATGCAGGGCTCTGCCTTCACGCCCGTTCCGCAAGTTCCTAGTGGCCCCATCAGCAACAACGGCACCTCGTCTCCCACGGGCCAGTCGACTCGGTCGACCCCGATCACCTCCCAGGCTCCTGCGGGCCCGGCTCCCGCCCGCACCGCCGCGCCCACCCCGGCTCCGGTGGCGGGAACCAAGCGCAAGCAGCCTCCCCAGCACGACGGTCCCCTGACCCCGGAGGAGGCCGCCCGTCTGGCGGCCGAGGAGGACAAGCGCCGGCGCAACACCGCCGCCAGCGCCCGCTTCCGCATCAAGAAGAAGCTGCGCGAGCAGGCGCTCGAGCGCACCGTCAAGGAGACGACCGAGAAGAACGCCGCGCTGGAGGCCCGCGTTTCGCAGCTGGAGCTGGAGAACCAGTGGCTGAAGAACCTGATCACGGAGAAGAACGGCGGCACCTCCTCCGAGGCCGATAAGGAGGAGATTGCGCAGCTGTTCAAGAAGTTCCTGGCCACGCAGCAGAAGGCCGAGAGCGAGCGGAATGCTTCACAGTCCAAGCAAGGCGTCGGGACGAGCGCGTGAGCTGGAAAAGAAAGCAAAATCGGTGTTTTTTTTTAACATTTCCATTCTTGTCAATTCTTTTTTTTTCTCCTTTTAAAGCGGGCTGAAAAAGTTACGCGCGGCATTTTTTTTCCAGTTCACCTTTTTACATTATCGTGCATATTTCTTTCGTCTTAACCCGCATATTATCCGGGGGCTACCATCGAGTTACCGGCGGGTGGTTGGTTTTAAGGGTTCCCACGGGTGGTCTTTGTGCCTTTTATCTTTCTTAATACAATCCGCCAGTCCGGTATTGGCGTGGCCGGAGTTGTCATACCTGCCTAGGGGTCCATATCCAGATTCATCATGTATTGGAATGGGAATGGGATTATGACAACAGCAGCCAGGCTGGCGGTAGGCGTATATGGGGCAGGCGGGGGTGGCGGGGTGCGGGGGAAGGGGGCGGACGGAGCTGTGGAGCGCAAACGACTTGGTCTGATCTGATCTGATGAAAATGAAATGGATGAGGGAAATGAAATGGGTTGGTTGACTGCATGTCGTAAATGTGCTTTTTATGTATTCTATTTGACCAGACTCCAGATGAACAGTATGGGCTGGCAATGGATGAATCGAACGAAACTGATGTTATTTACGGCTTCATCTCTCGCTGCTGCTTACTTGATAGGATGATTTGTAGATATAGGTTTTGATCATAGCATGTGGTGTACAGAGTTAAGAAAAAAAAGGCTCCATAGCATAGCATAGCCATCTATCTACCTTATGTGGTAGCTAGCATAAGAATAAAAATGACTTGCAAGCAAGCACAACTGCCGCGCGGGATATCAATCGAGCTATCAATCAAGTAATCATTAGGCAAAGCCGAGCCAAGCCAGGGGAACGAAAAGCAAAGCAACGCAACAGCATAAAGTCGATAAAAAAACAAACTGAACCGGAACTCCCCTCCACACTGCAGTAGTAAGCAAGTAAGTAGTTAATACCTAGGGCAGTTGCCCGTGAAAGAAGACAGAAAAGAGACAATTCATTTCCGTACTTGATCCACCTAGCTCCAGTCCCTAGTCCCAGTTTCCAGTTTCCAGTTGCATTCCAGTCCGTCATACAGAAAGAGAAAAAAAAATGTACATACGCCGTACAGCACATACACTGCCATGGTACGGTACGGTACGTTCATCTGAGATTATCGATCGAGGCGGATCGCGTACTGTCCAGTCCCGCCGTTCGTTTCAAAGTGTTCAGGATTCGAATTCGAATCCAAGCTTCGTTTCCTGAATGTTCATTATCGAATATTCCGGACTTAGTGTCGTTTATCATGGTTGGTCTCGCCCTCCAGCTCCCCATCGGAGTCGTCAACCGCAGTCTGTTCGCCCCATCCCGAGTTCCGGCGGCTGCTGGCCCGGCCCGTCGTCGCGCTCGGCGGTCCGGCCGCGTTTCCCGCGATGCTCCCGCCGGCGCTGTCGTTGCGGACGTGCGACGATGACCGGACGCTGCTGCCGTCTGTTGTTGCTGTTGCCGCACCTCCTCCCCCAGAGCTCTTATTATCGATGATATTGTTGATGCTGTTCGCGGCGTAGAAGCTGCCGCGGTCGCCGCCCGCGCTGCTGCTCAGCCCGGTCCCGGCCGCGCCGCCGCCGGTCGACGAGTAGACGCTGCTGCGCTCCGCGCTGGCGAGGCCACGGTTGTCGCCTCCGACGTTCCCGCTGAGCACGCTCAGCGGCAGGCTCTCGCGGCTGCCGCCGAAGATGGACGAAGGCGCCAGGGCGCGGATGGACGCGTTCGTGTCGAGCGAGTTTCTGCGGCGGCGCTTCGACGACGAGGCCAGCGTCAGGATGGAGGCGTTGTCGGTCAGCAGGTTGTTCGCCGTCGCGGTGCTGTAGGTCATGGGGTGGCCGTGCGGGGCCAGATGGGATGGCACGGCGCTCACGGGGGACGAGGGGAACTGGTGGGTGAACTGAACGCCCGTTTGCTGGCTGGCGGCGCTGTGGGTGGAGTTGACGTGCGACAGTCCGTGGTGGTGGGCATTGTTGTTATTGTGTGTGCCGTAGATGTGGGCTGAAGGAGCAGTCGACTGCACCGTCGTCAGGGTCGTCGTCAACGACCGCACCGAGGGCGCGGGGGAGGAGAAGGTGCTGCCCTCCCCGCCGCCGGCGGAGCTGATGCCGCCGCCCGCCGTCGTCGCCATTGTCCCTGCCTTGGAGTATGCCGCGTCGGAGAGTGCCGTTTCTCCGGTGGTAGAGAGCGTCGGGGCGGTCGACTTTGCGCTCGTCGCGGGGGGCACCTGGTTGTCGTAGGCCGAAAGGTCCGTCAGGGACGGATCCGGGCTCTGGGGGCGGCCGTGAGCTCCTGAAAGCGAGTCCTGGTCATTCCTACTCGATGTATGATGATGGCTGGCCTCCCTCACGGTGCCGGAGAGCGGATAGGGGTTGTTCAATTTGGAGTTCTTCTTGCTGCTGGCGCCGCCACGCTTATTGCTGCTTGATGAGGACGTACCGGCAGGGCTCGACGAGCTCGAGTTGGAGTTCTTGAGGTTCGCGAGGCGCTTCATCCAGTTGGCAAAGGGGCGGCGGCGGCCATGGCGGTCTATTCACTCACTCTTCGTCAACAGACATGCCTCTATAGCAGCAGGGAAGAGCGTACCGTGAGCCCTGGCAGGCCCCTCCGTGGTAGCCATCTTGGGTTCTCCCTGTTCGGGGATCCGGACGTATCGACTGTTCCTCCTTCCTCCGCGACGAAGCCAGCCGGTCCAGGAGTCGAGGGCCAGACGGAGAGGGATTGTGACGACGGGAGCAGAGGGCTATGGAGACAGACGTGAGGCTTGGGATCTGGCTGGATGATGGCAAACGCAGCGGCGGACAGGGGCGTGGATAAAGAGCCTCTGAGCGTCGCGGCGTTGAGGCGTCGGCGTCCCGCCCGGGGCCGCGGCTCCCTCGGCGTGACCTCACGTGATGCTGCGCGCCTGCGGTCGCTGCGGGCTGCCCCTTTCTGACGTCTCGCCCTCGACGACCCCTGAGTGCCGGCATGCGCCCTGCAATTCGTCCTGACGGCCGTTTGTCTGTCTGGTCCAATGCCCAGTCTCGCAGGCAGCTTGACGGATCGTTGTTGAAAGAGAGTTATCGCACGTGGGTCCTGGACGAGCTACAGATCGCTTCTTTTTGCCTCCGTACCTAGCACCGGCTGCGGAGGCCGGGCGCTGCGGTCCCATTGGCTGTCTCCAGCAACGTCGTGCCTGTCGTCACAGGCACGGCGCTATCGATAGCGCACGTGCCTTCCGATTGGCTGTGGGGCTTATCACGTGCGATCATCTCGACGTCCAGGCACGCATCATGATCGCCTCGAGATCTTCTCTGCGATGGACCGCCGATCTCCCTCCACCTGAGGATACCCTCTATCATCGGTAGGCACCTACAGCGACGTCGAGTACCGGCAGTTAAGCTCATCTGGTTTCTCCAGGCCCTGACCTCCAAATCCTGCAGGTCCGCCTGCCATGACGGAGTGGCAGCCTGCCCGTAGACACTTGACAGGACCATGTGGGACTTGGAGATCCCGGAATGAGAGATCACCAAAACTGCTAGAGTTCGGCCATGACGTCGCAGGATGCGGCCATCCAGCCCCTCCCCGCGGACGTGGCGGCCAAGATCAAATCCTCCATCTCCGTCACGCATCTCAACGGGGTCGTCGTGGAGCTGGTCAAGAACGCCCTGGACGCCGACGCTCACACAATCCACATCACCATCGACTACCGACGAGGCGGCTGTGTCGTCGAAGATGACGGTCATGGGATTCCGCCCGCCGAGTTCGGGCAGGGCGGGGGTCTCGGGAAGCCGCACCGTATGTCGTCGATATCTAGCTTTTGACCAGCCTTGTCACTTACGCAATCTACAGATACTTCGAAGCTGCATGCAAGGGAAGAGGTCTATGGCCGCAAGGGCCTGTTCCTCGCGTCCCTGGCAGCCCTGTCGTTGATGACCGTCACCTCCCGTCACACGCTACACGGGACAACCAGCACGGTCATCTTCCACCACTCGAAACCGGTCGCCAGGCTGATCCCCGCTCCACCACAGCAGACCCTGGAGTTCAGCCATGGCACCCGCGTCACCGTCAACGATCTTTTTGGCAACATGCCTGTCCGCGTCAAGAGCCGCGCTCTGGCCCTCCAGAAACCGGACGAGGTGGGCAGAGAGTGGGATGATCTCAGGCGAATGCTGACTGCTGTGCTTCTGGCAATCGCGAGACCCGTCAAAGTGGTCGTCTCGGATGCAGACAAGAGCAGGAAACTCACAATTCAGGACAGAACCTCGTCCCATTCGAGCTCAGATCCTGCCACGGCCGCCGTTGATATCACGCGAACAGGATCGATTCTCGCACAGGCTGGGTTTATCTCGCTGCAGGACCTCAGATTCTGGACTACCGTCTCTGCTCGCACCCGGGAGATCTCCATCCATTCGGCTATCTCGCTGGTCCCCAGTCCCACGAAACAGGTCCAGTTCATTTCCATGGGGATCGAACCTGTCTTTGCGCACAACAATGCGAACGTTCTTCACAATGAGGTTAATCGGATGTTTGCTGCTTCAGACTTCGGTACTGCTGAGTCCGCAGGCTCGACGGACCATCCACAATCTACGAGCCCGTCAAAAAGACACACCAGTACAAATATCAAAGGCGCGGGCAAGGTCGTTAATCGATGGCCCATGTTCTACATCCGCATAACCGCAGGGCATTCACGAGGACTGGCCGACGAGGATGGTGCACCCGAGTCTGAAAAGTCTATTCAACGCATCCTCGACGTACTTGGAGAGATGATCCATCAGTTCCTGCAGCAACATGGTTTTCGTCCGCGATCCGGAAGGCGCAAAAGAAAGGCAGCAGAGATGTCTCCGGAACCGGATAGGAAGAGTCGACAGGTATCCAAGAAGGTGGAAGACACCCCGAGCCATGGCTCACCGTCTGCTCGATTACACAAAGCGCATGGTTCCCTTCCCAGCACGGAGGAGACTCTGGATAGGCGGATCAGGATTCCGCGGTTTCAAAATAGGTCGTTGACCTGCTGCACCCAGGACTTTGGCAACTGGTCAAGAGTCAAGAGTGGGAAGGAGAGTACACTAGATGCAATCTGTGCCGGTCTGCCTCGTGGGAGGTCGGAATCGTCTAGGCAAACGGCCCTACCCCATCAACCGGTTCAGGAACCCTGTCAGGATACAGCGGAAAATGAAGTAACAAAAGCCCTAGCGTCCAAGGCCACAAATCCAGCTTATTCAGAATCGCCGCAAGAGCTAAGAAGCGATAAAATAGCTGGTAGGGAGAGTATTCATAGAACGGATGACATTATTTCTTGGACGGACCCCTTCACAAAGGCCGTTGTCTTGATTAACGCGCGAACGGGCCAAGTTGTGCCTCCCAATCGCTCGATGTCTGATTTAAAGTCTATCGCGAGACCCCGTTCCGCCGGCGCTCTCGAAACCGTTCGAAATGTGCAAAGTGCTAGGCGTCCGAGGTCAGCTCTCCCGAGGACGCAAGGTTTCTGGCTAGATAGTATCATGAAGAGATGGGACAACCCAACTTTTGGCCGTCTAGAGAAGCCAATACCGTCAATTGATCCTGCCAGCCGTGAAGATGCTGAGGACAAGTTCACATTTGGCAAGCATCACTGTTCCTCGATTCTGTCTTGTCTGGAAGCGGCCCGTTTTACCAAGTTCAGTGGGAAACTGTCCAGGCGCGGTCTTGAACAGGCCGATATCATTGCGCAGGTTGACTGCAAGTTTATTCTTATCAAAATGGCCGCGGATACCGTTGATGACCGTGGAAATCCCGGAAGCATCCTGGCCATTGTTGATCAGCATGCAGCTGACGAGAGATGTCGCATCGAACAGCTTTTTGAAGACATGTTTACAGACAGTCAGTGTCCATCCGTCGAGGTCCAGACGACTGCTCTCTCGCCGTCCATCGTGTTTGATGTCGCGGCACACGAAGTTGGACTGTTCAGGACGTATTCTGAATTTTTCTCTTCCTGGGGCTGCCACTACGAGGTCATTCAGAAACCCGGAGCCGCAGGCGGCACGGTGCTTGTAGGCGCGCTACCAACCGTCATCGCAGAACGCTGCAGGACGGAGCCAAACCTGGCCATCGATCTGCTCCGTGGGGAGATATGGAAGCGTGAAGAGAGCGGCAGGGGCCCGCATCCTACGAAGAGACCAATTCAACCGCAGTCTCTTGACCAGCCGGAGGGCGTCCACACACGTCCCTCCTGGGTCGAGCGCATAGATGACTGTCCCCAGGGCATCATCGACCTCCTCAACTCCCGCGCCTGCAGGAGCGCGATCATGTTCAACGACGTCTTGACCGTCGACGAGTGCCGGAGCCTCATCTCCCGTCTGGCTCGGTGTGTTTTTCCGTTTCAGTGCGCGCATGGACGGCCGTCGATGATTCCCATTTTGGATCTCCAGTCGGCTGCCGCTGATGCATCAGACAAAAGTTTCGGCCTGTTGCATGATGTGCAGGGTGGGTTTGGATTTGGACGTGAGGAGACGGATTCAGGGCTCGGTTTTGTCGAGGCGTTTAGGGCTTGGGAGATACCCGGATAGATCCATTGGAACCTGAGGTTTGTTTGCTTTCCTTTGTTGGAAGTCCTATGGATTTTTGTGTGTACTTTTCTTGCAGACAGTCGGAGTTCTGGTAATGCTGCTTTGCTTTGGGTTATCCGTGCTATCCGATGTCTTTGCCGCGGTAGTTGTATAGTTGTATACCGTGTACGAGTACTGCCTTATAGACTCGCACATTGGAAACCACCCGACCTACGAATCACATGTACTCCATCACTTGTCTCACATAGCCACAGCCACAGTCGACGACCAGGCCCTGCGTCCCCGATCTCGAACAAGACCCTGAAAACTACTGATCTGCCCCTGCTTATGTATGGGCCATGACTTGTGCTACGCCATATCACATGACGCCTTCTATATTAGGGGCAATCAACCGATGCGGGGTTGTCTTGTCCCACTGTCTCAGGGTCAGTAAGGGTCGGAATAGTATCAATATCATCGGCATTATTGATATATGTATTACTATCAATATCATGGCCTATTTATAGTACTACTACTAACTACTATACTACCTACCTCCACATCCCCATCCCCCCCCCCCCCCCCTTCTTGAGACATATTCGAGATTCTTCTCGGACCGAGTTGAGTCGAGTCGGGTCGGGTCTCGGACTCGTCTCGGCCGTTCGACTCCGATCGGGTCCGAGGTTCTAGAATCCAGACCCAGAGTCTTTTTTTATCTATTTTTAGAAAAGGAACATACCTATGTAGATGTAGATGGATAGAACCAGCTAGTTAGCATTGCAATGCAGTGGTAAGCAGGGTCCAGAGTCCAGACGTCAGTGCGGTACATAAGCATAAGCGTAAGTAAGCATAAGCAGAGACATAAGCATCAATTAGAATTATTATTATTATTAGGATTACTTCCGTAAGGTCTCCGTGAAGTTCGAAAAAAAAAACCAAGTGATGTCAAGGCGGAGAGAAAGTAGGAGAGACGAAAGGACGGAGGTAAGATGTCTCATTCTGACCAGATGTCGCTCTCGTCTCGTATCGTGTCAAATCGATAGATATCGACTACCTTGCCTACTGTGAGGTAGGGTACGGGTACCCTGCCAAGAAGTAAGGAAGGTGCCCACAACGACATCCGTCCTATATAAAAGGGAAAGAAAGAGCATCCTGATCCAGACAGGGGTGCCCAATGGAAAGTCATCACTTCCTCCGGGTGTCGGAGTGGCTAGGGGGGAGGGGGGGAAGGAGGGAAGGAGCATCTGTCTGTGTCAAATCAAAGCCCTGTCTGTCACATGTCATGTCACATGCCGCTGTTGCACCTTCAGCAGGGAAATGGATGGATCATGGTAGATAGAACTTCTATGTACGGAGTACTCTGTACAGTACAGTACATCCAATCCCATACATGCTGTGATGCTATCAAGCCGTTTGTGTCATGACTGTCACACTGCTTCAAGTGTTGTCTTTGTTGATGACAGGGGATGAGGATATTTCCTGCCATCGATCAGACTTCTTTCCAAGGTGTGAATGTACAGCAGACTTTGTGTGTGTTGGGCACAGTAAGACAAGACAGAAGTCAGACAGACCCTGTATGTATCATGATGAGCTAGGGCTTACTGAATTACATAAAACAATGGAGGCTATCTGCGATGTAAATGTATGTAGACACAGGATTTCCCTTTTGAAACTCCTACACAGAAGACACAGCAAGAGGATGGAATGATAGATAAAAAAAAATTCAAGGTCAAAAGAAGCACATTCCAGAATTATTTTCAATATCATCATGACAGATCTGATCCCTCAACATGCGTGGCCAGTCACCAACTGTGTTTGCATTCAACTATGTACAGTACAAGAAGGAGAAGGCAGGCAAAACTCTTCTGACTTGGCTTGACAGACACAAGGCACCAGACCAGATCAGACCAGAAGAGGCCTAGAAAGAACATTCAAAATATCCCTACATACAAGAAGAAGTGATAGGGTGGCAAAAAACAAAAAGAAAGCCCACAGAGCCATTTACCGTTTCGAATTCCCTTCCCAGCCTGCCCTCATAGGGTACCGTTCTTCCAGAGTCCGTAATGGTCAGAGTTTGAAACAGCATCAGTCAAAAGTAAACAAAAGATTGCAACGAAGCAAAAAAATGTCAACGAAAAAAAGGAAGATGAAGATGTTGAAGAAAGCAGCCATAATGACTGAACTGACACAAAGACTGTGTGTTGATCAGGCCATTTGTTTTCTATTTTGATTCTTTTGTTTTCTCCTTTTGCAGTCCCGGGGCCGCGTGGCGCGGCATGTTCTCCTTTGTTTCTCTTCCGAAACACTTTTTTCTCAAAATTCCCTGATTCCAATCTGAATCCCAATGCCACAATCATCCCAAGGTAAAAAGCCAGAAAGATACCACCCAGCAGAAACACAAAATTCACAATTCACACAAAACCACAAATATGACCAGAGGGGTATGATGCATAAACCAGATTGAATGAAACCATCACGCAGCAAAGTCATAAGGTCATAACATCGCTCCCTTGTCGGGAAAATGAATGGCACCACACATTTGGCACGTTCATAACTCACACTCACACACACGGCTAGACATGAGCGCCGTGGTAGAACATCTGTTCAGCCGGTCGTTGCGACTTTTGTTTTAGAACCATGAGTCCAGGAAAGAAAATCGAATCTTTCCTTGGCGTTGTCCCGAGAGGGCATAGGCTGGTTCGAGTCGGCAGCACCACGCTGGGTCTCCCTCGGTTCGAGGATAAGTGACCGCCGGTAGTAGTTCTGGAAACTCTTCTCCCCGTTGGAGCGGACGCGAACGAGCTGATCCTGCATCCACGTTTGCAATTCCGGCACCTCCGTGAGTCGATAGGGTATCTGAAAGCGTTGGAGTTCGCTGATGATCTTGGCTGTTTTCATGTGCTTGTCGAAATTGATGACTTCTATTTCACCGTCCTCGGTCGGAAGGCTTCTCAGAGGCTGGTTCCCATGGTCGACGAAGGTCAGGTCTGTAAGATATGTCCCGACGAAGGGCAAGCACGGGGGAACGTGATTCTGCAGACGCTGACGCAGAACTGCATAGTTCCGGGAGACATCGACGATACTTCTGAGATGCTCCAGGGTGGACTTGGTCTTCTGCGAAACCAATTCCCATGTACGCTTGAGCCGAGAGATAGTAGACGAGTTCAGCGAGCAGATAATAGCCATGAGGGAATCGTAGTTGTTGAGCTCCAGGCATTTGTTGGCGATTTTGACCCACTGTTTTATAACGACGGCTCTCTTCTTTGGCTCCTCCAACTGGAGAATCGAGTCGGCGACCAGGTTTGCCAGATCAGTAGAAAGTGTCGACATGGCCCTGACGTTCACAGCCAAAGAACCGGATTTTTTCATCCATTCTGTAGCAAGAAGCTCCTCCGGAAGAATGGAACAAAAGATTCTCGACTCTTTGATTGTGAACTGTCTTGCCAACTCCAACGGGTCAAAGTCGAGTATGCTGACGGTCGCTGTACCGTTCTTCCATTGTTTCAGGAGGTTGAGCTGGGCTTTCGTGATGATCGGAGGGGGCATGGGAGTATCCGGATGCACATACTGTGCAATGGCGGTGTTCGTCTTCCCCATTGAAGACACAAGGCGCGGCACAACCGGGCCGTGCAGACTCGACACCTTCTCCGCAAGCTCAATAAGACGCTTTCCAGCAGAGGGTAGGTTAACCATCAGCTTCGTCCTAGCGAAGTTCAGAATAAAGTCCAGAGCCACGTTATCACAATCATGACGCCAGTGAGACTCGAGCCAGCCTTTGAAAACATTGTAGACACGCAGGCGAACAGGACCAGCGGCATGGGGCGTATCACCAATATAGTCGTACCGGTCAGCAAGCGCCTGCGCGAACTCCAAGGGCGTCGCAAAAAGGCGGAATGTGAGGTAGAAAGTCGAAACAAACATGGCATCCGGCGTCGACTGATGAGCCGTGAGCTTTTCAATCAAGGCACGAAGACTGCCGCCTACGACCTGACCGTCTTTGAACAGGAGTTCATGGGCATATGTTTTCTCCAGGATGTTCGCCTCCGTCTCGTCGCTTTCCTCTGCCAGGGTTGAATGGCTCTCACTGCCCTTCAGAGACGGCTCCGGATGCTGGTTGTCGAGGTCAGGGGAGGTCGCTCGAGTTGAGGTCTGGGAAACCCCGCTCATCTCCGAATCACGAACATTGCTATTGTACGTGAGGTTGCTTCCTGTGCTGGTGACTCCTCTGCCCTCGGATCGACACGGATCCTGGGAGTCGGATTTCGAAGCACCATCCTGACACGGGGCATCTGCTGGATTGGCGTCGCTCGCGGCAAGCGGGTTGTCCACACTGGACAACGGAGTCACACTCGACAACGGGGTTGCCATCGAATGGACCGACGATCCATCAAAAGTGTTTGCTGGGCTGTTCACGGTCAACCGTGAATGGAGAGATGACGGAGTAGCGCCATCAGTAAGGCTGGGGGTTGCTGGCGCAGGGTCTCTGTTTGGAATCCGAAGCGGCGGTGGCGGAAGGCGCATTGCCGGCTCGGATGGCTTCTCCCGGTCCTGTTCAGAGGTGCTTTCATGTTGAGGTTGCGGCGTTTTCACATCAGCAGACTTGGGTTCCTGAGATGAAACGCCCTGATGCAGGGGTTCGATTTCGAAATCGCCAATCTGCTCCAGCACAAGGCGCGCCTTGGCCACGCAGTTTCCAGCGCCCCTGACGCAGTCTGTAGCTGCGTCGACAAGGCGCTTGCCTTCGTCTGGCATGAAGACAATCTCATCATCCGTGGCATTTGCCGGCCGGAAAGCGTCACGCGCTGCGTGAACTAGCTCGGTGATCCGCTCATACATCGCATCCTTTGCCTCCTCCAGCGCCGCTGAGCGATGGAGGCCATGCTCGCATACTGCCTCCACGACAGATAGTAAGGCTCGACAAGACTGCACGGATTGCTGGGTCGTGAGGATCAGCTCTGTAGACGAGCGCGACTGCAGATGCAAGCCTATGAATGAACCAAGGACTCCGAGGAAAGCATCATATGCAGCGCTGAGCCTCTCCGAGGCAAGATTGGGATTGCGCGCAGCTGAACCTGGACCAGTGTAGGATACGCGATGAGAAACGGATATCCTCTTTGACTGAACTGAAACTGATCTAGGTTGCTGGCCAGGGAGATCATACGAATCCGCACGTGTCGAGGAAGCCCGGCTCACGGTCAAATGGCACCGGTTCGGCTCTCTCGACTCTGTTCGCTCCGCGCAGGACGGTATCGAAGGTCCGGAGACTTCTCTGTCAGACGGCGGGGTTAGCGGCGCATCGTAATTGTCTCGGGCTTCAATTATCGGGCGCTCCAGTGCTTCCATCGCTCTGGTGAGGCCAACTTCTTCGTTCCACACGTCCAGGAATCGGACTCCTCGTGTCACGATCTTGAATGCCTTGAGAAGCATCTCGTCGAGTATGTTCTCCAGTGCACCTTCACCTTCCAAAGGAGCACCGTTCGCCACATCCTGCAGCTTCTTGGCTGTCTTGACCAAGGACGACAGGTCAGAAAGCAGCGCCTTTCTGTTTCTCCGCAATCCATCGTACTGCTGCACAAGGGGCGCCTCCCTTGTAAGGCATTCAGATTTTTCCTAGTATTGTCAACCATTCCGGTCCTCTAGCCTTTGGATCACACCTAACTTACCAGCAGAAACCTCACACCAGCGATCAATCCTCGCATCATATCCTGGTTCCCAAAATCCTTTAATAACGATTCGCAGCCCCCGCGTATAATATCCCAAAAATCCATCAAGGCCTTGAGCAGTGGCCGCATTGGCAGCGGGTCGTAGGCTTCGCAATAGTTCGTTGGCAGCCATCCCCGCGCCCCATTTTCCAGAAGAGTGCCGTCTGCCCAGCCATTTGTGTGGACAGAGTGAACCAGGACGACGTCCCCTTGGTCCAGAGGAAGAGTTATGGTCGACGGCGAGAGATCCCCAGAGGGTTGGAATGGATAGAAGGCGCGGAGGTAATTGTGAAAGACTGCCCTGGGAGGTTCTGTTCGATCCGCCATGTCCTCTCTCGAGCTGTGCGGTGTCAACGGCGGGGTCATTTGGGCTTGCGTCCCTTGACGCAGTGCGGTGTGGTTGTTGGTATTCGGCAGTCCGGCTTCGCCCTTCACGATGTTCAGAGGTGCAATGGGTCGCTCAATTGGTCCCATGCTCATTCATTCGAGCTCTCCAGGTGTCCGGGTGTAAACGATAAGCTCGGTGGTCGTTGACCCAGGCGGTTCTACGCGACTGTGAACCAAACAAACATCATCTGAGTGGGAAGGCCCGGATCAAGACACTTGAGGAAAGCTCCGCAAGTGGTCTGTATGATTGCGCGAGTAGATCGTATGGGCCGAACAGTAAAGATGCAGAAAGAGTCAGTATGGGTGGTAATGGGCCCCCGTCCGATTAATGTTGATGCCCTGCATGCGCATCAGTCGCACCGCCTTCTATGAATAAATAGATAGCCCTATGGCCTCTGTAATGGGTATCTGTAGGGGATGACAGGCGGGCGGGGAATGCCCGACTCCAAGGGGGCGGCGCAGGAATGTTGATACGCGACACGCCGCTCGGGACATACCGTAGTTCCGACGTAAACAATATTCTGGGCAAGCAGACTCCAAGAAGCTGCCAGAAAAAAAGAGAAGATTAGCTGTCTGCACGGATGGATGCGCGTGCAAGGCCCTCTCAGCAAACGACTGATTTAATATCAAGAAAGCCAGTTCCAGTCAATCGGTCTTCCCGTGACGATGGTGGTGATGACGATGATGATGCGATATGACAGAGATGTCAGCCTGCTCTGCCTGTGAAGGAGTGTAATCTTGCCCCTCGATTCAACCAGCACACGAGCAAGTAGCAGCAAGGACGAGCTCTCAAGAACTCAATAATGGTGAGAACACAGCGAAGGGAAGCACCGCGGCGTATCCGCAAGGCTGGTGCCAGTCTCAAGAGGGTACGCAAGGGCCACCAGAGGGGCTGAGAAGGGGAGGAATGAATCGACGGTCTACACCAGCGAGCACTTGCCACCGGCAGCAATGGATCAAGATCCAGGATGCTCGAGACAGACAAGAAGAGGGAGGGGTAAAAAAAGGGCCCACGACCGCTGAACCAGGACGACGCCAGAGGGGAGAGGGATGGAGAGGGGAGAAGGCGGACGTCAAGAAGGGTCCCGCGCGACGACCTCGTGGAGCTGCGATCGACCTCCCAGCTCCGTCCCCTTCTCCCCACGACAACGCTCGACTAGAGCGCGTGAAAAGAGTACGGCCCCGTTCGAGGTCCAGCCCCCCTGATGCCGAGTTTACGAGTCGAGCGAACACGCCCGCCCCATGTCTCAATTCCGCACGGCCGTGAGACGGCCCCGTTCTTCAGCCTTTCGCGCCCAGGGACTAACGGTCCACCCTTGAACCTCTCCAAGGTCCACCAGCCGGCCTGTGCTGGGGACCATCGAGTGCTAGCACTGTTTGCGCCAGCGTCAATCCAGGGACTCTGCGTCTCGACTCGCTGTGATCGTGATGGCACTAGCAGCATGATGGTGCCTTGTGGCGGGCGGCCCCTCATTTCGGCCGCCCACTTGGGCCGGCCGATGCGAATATTGAGTCGCGGTGGATGTGATCTACAGCGCAGACAGGACTCGGAGCTCAATGCACGGTTGTATACTTTCTCCAATGCAACCTTGTCACTTATGGTTTACTTTTTTTTTTCCTTTTACCTGCTTTTTTCACAACTCTGGCAGCGTATTGGTTGAGACCTTTTTTTCTTGTCACTTGTCAATGCATCTACCCGATGTTGATGATCTCCTGTGATCCGACGATAGCCAATGACCATTCTTTACAGGCTTGCGTCTGTATATCCTCGAGTTGTTTACGCAGTACTCGTGGACGGGGATTCAGTGCTGACCTTAGGCTGTTCCAGGGAACGATGCTCACAGCAACCCGGCAACCCAGCGACCAGCACACCGCGGCACGGTGCTGGAGAACGCCAAAACCTGGAGGCGTGAAGCCCTGGCACGTTAGCGATGATAGCGCTCCGTAGCGCACACGGTGTGCCGGGGAGCACCACGGGCCAGGCCCCAGGGGTCCGGCGGCCCACCCGTGGCCTAACCAGTCAACCTACCCCGAACGATGAAGATCGTTCTCAGGAGGCCGCTTGGCGTGCCATTCCGCTTGCGGAGTTTGCTGGTTTTGGCAAGAAAACACCCGGTTCCTCTGGACTCTGATATCATTTTTACTACGCGGTAGACGATATATCCACTGCTAGCGCCTCTGGAATACTGCCTTTTGGCATATCATTACCGTTGCGATACCTGTCAATCCGGTCCTCGGACACGTTCCGAAAGCTCAAACGTAGACAATAGCATGAAGCAGAAAGTGCATGTCAAATGACTCTTCTGAAACCTCAATATACTCCTATGGCTCGTCAATCTATGCGAGCGGCAGGCAAAGAGAAGCACAAAGATATAAGTTTGCCAGTAGAGGTGCCTGTTGATTGTGGGACGCGGTGTCACGCAATGTGTATCACATGGAATTCGACAGATCGAGTCGTTGATCAGGAACAGGTCCGGGGAATTTTACAATGCTTGCACAAATCTCCTTTTTGCTTTCTCTCAGAAAAAAAAAACGACGTGCCAGGCTTCCAATAAGGAACAACTTTCGAGCATTATTCCTGGAGAGCCCATGGCATGCATCAGACCGCCAATCACAACCTTGCATCTCACTAGTGAACCTCCGCAGTATATTACTACGGAGTACCGCGGTTTATGCCTGATGCGTATGCAACTTAAAGGCCTTGAATTAGCGCAAAAAGCAGTGGGGATTGGACATCACAACTGGGCCCGGATGAAGTCATACTCATGTCGGGGCTTGTTCAGGCAGTTGAAGCCGATATTTTGTGCTCTCGGAATACTCGTGAGAGCAGAGCAGTAAGATTGATTAAGGATGGGATATTATTTGTTACAGCAGGCCCATACTACTATCTGCCAGCTTCAGATTAAGCTGTCAAATTTCGGGTGTCTCCCCTTCCGATATTAACTGCTAACGGCCTAACTGATACGGTCCGGCACCTTATCGCTAATCACCTTTGCTGAAGCTCGATCCCGGACGGGCATCTCAGCCCTAGAGACCGGGAAGCAGATTCATGACAAAAAAATACGATATCGCAGCCTTCAAGCAAGGTACTGGCAGGCATGAAAACACATAGGCCTCCTTCTGTACGTATTCGATAAGGCTCATGGGAGCCGACCACGACCCGTCCTACCTCGCGGTACTCTAATGGTACGATGAGTGCTTTCCTCCGTCCAAGGTATGCGAAAACGCATCGCGCTATCTACCGAGGAAGTTCACGGGGGGCAGACAGAAAAATGATATACAATTCAGGCCCCCACACGACCGGTCTGCCCAGCCCTGACCTTACAGGGCAGTACCAAAAATTTTCTTATCAGGGGTCCCCTGCCTAACGGCTTTGGCAGATTGCTATTCTATACCCACATGATTTTGATGAAGTTATTTCAAAGGTAATTAAAGATTATATAATTATTATGATAGGTAATTTGTCCTGACTGAGCCCAGCCCAGATCATAATATAGCAAAAGCAGCACGGTAGGTGGCTTGGGCAGGGACCCGTGGTGATGAAAATTTTGGCACAGTCCCGTACGGATATTATTAACCCGGTTTGTGATAGTGACGACGACTGGTTGTGACCCAAATTGCATCACAGCTTGCGGTCACACCGGTCGTGGCTTACCACTGAAGGATCCGATGCTGTGTTCGACTCCAATCCGTGTATGTACAATTACTGCGATGTGCTTTTTTGCCGTGACCATTGATAGGTAGATAGCCAGACGGGTTCCCTATCGGATCACTTAAGGTACTCCGTACACTCTTGCTGCTCTAGGAACGGTTGCCGGGATCCACGAATGTCCGAGAGAGCACGATCGTCAAAACAAAGGGATCGTCGATGGGGTCGCCTCCACCCCTGGGTTGACTTATCAATCACATGTGCGGCCGGCGCGCCGCCCGCCGGGAGCAAGGCCAGAGTGGAAATTCAGATGCTCTGCACGCCGATCCCGGGTCTGCCTCGCGGAGCAGGCACGGAGTTGTCTTTGTAGACGCCTGACGCCCAAGCGACCATGTTCAGGGGAGCAGAGACGGGGGTTGAGGAGAGGAGCACGGAAGAGAGCAGCGTGGACCCGGCAACAGCGCTCGCGCGAGTCCCACGACTGGCTCGCGCGGGCTCTGGGCCACTGCTTAGCACAAAGCCGTGCAGGGTCCCAAGTCCCAAGCATGAACGGCCCCCAGAGACCAGGCCACCTCGTCCACGATGAGCGGGATATCCCGCACTGACGGCCTTGCAAGCTGTACCGTGCGCGGCACCATCACGGCATCGCCAAGATCGCGGCCCAGTTCGCTATATGGAGTACTCCGTACCTGGCAGGTGTACGACGTGAAATGTGACGAATGACAAATATTCTCTGAAACTGAACGGATTTTGACGAACTGAGTGCCCAATACAATAATACATGAGGGGCAAGCCGGCAGAGAGGGAGGAGTTGGCGAGCCGACGTCGACCTGCGCGAACAGGCACGAGGCAGGTGGGAACATCCGCATCCGGGCACGTGCCCGACCATGTCTGCGGCGGCCTCGTTGCCTCGGCCTCCGGTCACCCTGGCCATGGCAATAACAATCTTTGTTGCGAGTCAGTTCTCGCACAACCAGATCCCTCGAGTCCACCGAGCGGAGTGCAGTTTACAAGGCTCTCCAGCCCAAGCATCCTTAGCGTCAGCGGCTTCGTTGACGCCGCGACGGGGCTGCTGGTGCGAAGCGTTCGGGGTCGTGCACGACCAACTGCTGCAAAGACCCTGGATGTTGGGGCTCGAGCCTCGAGCCCCCAGCTGCCCATGAAGCCAGGACACTGATGTCAGATACCCACCGGCCACGGCTGTTTGCAGTGATGGCGAGTCACGACTTTCCATTTCGACGGGTCCTGTGGCGGATGCGCCCTGGGACCTAGTGAGCCATCTTGCTGGGATATATCATACGTACGGAGTACTCCGGACCTGACAAGGGGATGTTTTAGGTGCTTTTAAGCAGCCGCGTTGCCGGGTGCGAGTACTAACGTGCTTTTAGGATAGTGGTTGTCCCAAAAAGGACCAAGTTGCCTACGGCGTCCTAAGGACGCGGGAAAAAGAACGAGCAGGACCACGTTGCTTCTTTCAGAGCATGGCAACAGTCCGAGATGGCCTCTTCTTTCACTTCCCGGTTTTCCGGGTCCACCGCTTTATCTAACCCATGTCATTCTGCTCTGCCCTTGCCAAGGCAGGAGACTTTCCCCTTCTATTCTCCTATTGTTATGACGTTGCTCAAATGCGTAGTAACTTGTATCTCTGGCTGTATCTGAACTCGTCAAACTCCTGTTGTCAATATTAGAACAACAAGGGTTCTGTCTTCAACTGAGGACAGTTGTGTCAGGACATCGAGCCAACGGCGACATGTTCACCGTCTGGAAAGCTCTGCGGAGTGCTCCACACGGAGTACTATGTGAAGTGTCATCATTTCAATTCTTGTGTCGTTGTGCATTATGAATTTTTTTTTCCAAAGCGCCACATCTCATTGCAGTGTACAGTATAACACAGTCCTGCTTTGGTATTGGGCGCCATGTTCCAGGAGCATGTGCACAGATGCTTTGTGCCATGACATTTTGCCGTCCGGAATGCTGACATGTATCAACTCCGAGACTACGAGCCACTGTCTGGACCTCAGCCACATATGTATTGGTTCCGAGTACTCCGTATCATGGCTTGAAATATATTACCATACCCAGTACTCCTGATGCCTCCTAATCCTTTCTTTGTTGTGTTCTGCTTCCCGGTCACAACTTCGGAGAATGACTTAACAGCTGAGTCTTTGAAGCGCAATAGCGCAATTCTCCATGAACGATCGGCTTTTTTAGCAATACTCCCTGCCAAGTGTAGCAACTGGGTCCCTGGCAAAACACGTGCAGGAAGCGGCGGCTACCGGCCTCAGATTCTAGAAAGCATTAGTTTACCGGGGAAGCGATTCCGGCAGCCCTGGATCACTTTCGTCCTTCTCCGGAGCTCTGGCCCCTGGGAGCTCTAGACTCGACTATTGCCCGTCGTGGCGCATCACCTCTTGCTTTATCAGGCCTCAGCTCCATGCTGTTTTTAGTGCACTATTCCGTCCGATCTGGCGGACCGTGGACCCCTAGGTCGAGGTTTCCACCGCCTCCAGGGGACGCGCCAGCTGTCGGCGCGTACGGATCTACCTTTCTTGGGATGATTTTCAGCACAAAAACCCTTCGGAAGATCCACGGACTTGACGTACTAATCGCGCTGTCAGCGCTTCATGGACACGAAGCTTCTATGAGCGATCGGTTGTGTTTTGCTTTGGGCGCTCGACTCACAGTTCACTTTCTGAAGTCTGGGACTGGCGCCAAACTTCCGAAGGAATATCAGGGTCCATCCATGTCGGACGATATCACTATCCTGCAGGGTCCCTCATCGTCCTGTATGATGCGTAGTAATGGCCGAGTTGCTTCTCCAGCGGAAATGCTCTGCCAAAGAAGGACGGTCTCCGGACGTCAATAGTGCTCCGGATACCACGAAATCGGACTGTTTAGAGCTCCATGATCTTTCGCCAAAGATCGATATTCACGAAAATAGAGCTATAGGCGGCAACAGGCCGTTACTATTATGGCACGAATCGACACCTTCCTCTCTGGTGTACTGGAGAGCTCCAGATGGGACCCCCAAATCGAACAGGTGAGTCCACAACGGTCAACCAACCTGGTTTGTCCAGACGCACAACATACGCGGGTTGGCAAGCTAGCTTCACCACCCGTCCGGTTGTCCCCACTGATCGCCTGCCCGCGGCAGACGCCTGGTTCCCTATAGTACTCCGTACACGGTATGCCGTACTCCTTTTTTCACTACTGTCCACATATCGGACCAGATCCGCGCAGAGCTCTCTTTTGCACGCTTCCTTCGACTTTTTTGAGATTACGGAGTATACTGTTTGGTGGAGTCGACAGGGAATAAGAGGCTCCTTGTAATAATGAATGGTTTTCCAAGTTCTTAGTCCTTCCCGAACGAACCGGGGTTAACCTTGCCTGCTGGACCTGTCAGTCCTACCCTGCGTACGAGTTCAGGGGAATGAGATCAACAGAGTGGACCCCATCAGTGATCACTAAATCAGAGCTCATCCACACCGTATACCAGGTACCTGGACTCTTGGAATCTTGCGCTAGAACCCCTGGAACTCGAAGTTCCCGAAAGTCGGTGTTTCAGGTTCTCATTACTAACTATCAGCCCCAAACTCTTGCGCTCTGATCCTCTTGATAGTTTCAAGTTAAAACTGCTTCGAAATCGAAAGCGTGGTACCCTAACCGTTAGCTAGTTTGGACTCGCCAGACCCATCGATACGGTCGACCGCACGGGTTGACGTTCCCGGCTGATAAGGTTCCCCCGGCCTTTTCGACCATGCGCATTGCGCGAACATCGCTTCGATGTCCATCCAAGCTGGATCGGATTCGAATCTCACAAGGCCTCTTCCTAAAGTTCCTATGCTGTTGCAGGGCAATAATTATTAGGTTTGTTCTCTCGGAAATAAAATAAGTCTTGCAAAGTACGGAAGTACTCCGTACTCCTGTCCTCGGCCACTCTCCGTCGTTCATCTCATTTCGGAGAAATATTACTCATTTCTTTAAAATCAAAAAGTCATTAATTATTAACGATGCCGTCTACCCGGCTCGAGAGACGAGGTGGCAGCAGAACAAAAACTACGCTGGTTAATATGATAATACTAATGATAATCGGAAATTAAGGGATGTCCCGAGGATTGAGGATCAATCAGATGATCATCGAGGATGACATCATCGTCATCGTCATTAGCACGTGTCGTCCCATGTGGATTCGCGCTTCAGATTCTTCTGGGCAAGTGGGTAGTGGGCAGTAGTGGGCGCACACACACGCACACACACTTGCATGATGATGAGTCGCTAACTTAGCTTATCCAAGATCTTCCTCGCATAATTCGAGTGCTGACACCCGTTTCGCACGTCTCCACGGCATCCAGGAGTGTTTGGTTGCTGTTATGTCCGTCCTTGGTAGGGTACACGGTATGAATACTTCACAGCTTGAGGGTGCATATACATATAGCTTCTTTTCCCTGTATGTATGTAAGGCCTCGAAGATGCATTTGCGTCAAGTAGCATCATTAACAAAAAAATAAAAAAAAAAAAAAAAAAAAAAAAAAAAAAAAAAACTCTTGAGCGTCTGAATTTGTACAGTACAATACCATGAAAAGAACGTTCAATGCTCCAGGAAGGAACAAGTCGATGGCACCCAGAAAGGGCGACTTCGACCTGGGCACCGCTCTCCTGGCGCAGTCTGCCCGAAGCTTCCTGTGGCGGACGTCGTGGGCAGCAACATACTCCCCGTATACCTGGTGAAGAAGAACAGCGGGCTCGGGCTCGATGAGGCACTTGGAAAAGTAAGCAATGGTGTTCTGGAGAAGGGTAAGTAACGATGACAAATATATATATATATATATATCGATCGGTTAAGGGCATCCCTTGGGTTAGTCGCCCTCTGAGTAGTTTGGATGGAGTACGCTGATGAAGTGCTGCTCCTTTTTTTATTTATATAGTCAAGCACGAATCTAAGCCCGGGCGGGGCGTGCATCACCCCCAGAATGGGGTCGAGGGGCCGCGTAATATCTATCTGACTGATTATTTTATTGAAATGAATTTATCCCGGCTGGATTTTCTTTTTCAACCATCTTTTTTTATAGACGAAATAAAGAGAAAAAGAAAGAATCTACAAGCGATGGACATGAGCGGTGCGGAGATCTTGTTCGACTTGCATGGGGGCCGGTTTGCTTACTCTGTTTCTTTTCGATTTTGTATTTCGTGATGGAAGAGGCATGATGCCATTTCCACTGATAGAAAGATTATTTTTGATCTATCGAAACATTCTTCAAGCCGGTACTTGATTACATTCCTGATAGTGGGTTCTATTATTACATCCACAATTAATATCTTACCTTACATTGTTCCAGAAGCAAAAGCAGCAGAAAGCCCTAAGCGCGTGCTATTAAGTGTGTATTATATTATATAAAATAGACCGTCTCGAGCCAAGATAAGCAAACACATCTCCAAAGAGGTACAGTACCTAGGTATTAGCACTCCTAAAACATCCCTTCCATATCCAAGTCGAGAAACTCCGGATTCCCAACTCCCATATCCGCCGCGTTCAGCATATCGTCGATGCTCGTGTCCATAGCACCACCGCCGCCGCCACCGAGATTCATGCTCTGATGTTGGCCAGCAGCAGCGCCGCCGTCGACACCGGCCGCCGCAGCGTCGAGCATCTGGCTGATGTTCTCCGGCCCCTGGTGGTTTCCTCCGCCCGCGACTCCCTGCTCCGTCGCGCCCAGATCCATCTGTCCGTCGTGGCCGGCGACGCCTTCGAGGTTCATGTTCATGTTCTGGATGATGTTGCTCACGTCGAGGTTGGAGACCTGCGACGGCGGCGCCATCAGGGCGTTGACGCGTCTGGAGAGCCGGACGATGACCTCCGCGCGCAGCGGGTCCTTTTCTGCGATTTTGGGAACGTTGTCGCGCTGGATGGCAAGGGCGTCCCGGAGAGTGAGGATTGGGCATCGAGGCAGCGCCTCCTTGCTTGCATCGATGGGATGGTAGATGCTCTGGTCGACGGCAAAACACTCGGCTAGGGGTGCGCAGACATATGTTGCTGCGATGTCCAGGGCGAGGTCACCGCTGCCGGCTTCGGTCTGCAGCTTCAACTCTTCGATCAGAGCGGGAAGCACCCGGGTCGCGCCCAAGATCCGAATGCCGGCCAGGAGTTGGCGATGCGTGTAAGAAGGAGGCGTCATACTTATCTCTGGATTGGTGCTCCAGAGGACAAGAGATTGGAAGGTGCTACGGATGCTGCCCAGCAGACCGCCTGAGTTGTGGTTTGTCCAACTCTCGAGCTCCGAGCGATGGCAGCTCCCCGTCCGCTGGAAAGAGAGATACGGCTCGAGAGCGTCAAGGATAGGCTTGATGTCTGGACGAGAGGGATGACGGGTTCGAACATCCTTCAGTTGCTCCTCCAGCGTTCGCGCGGTGATGTATAGGACCGTGCGATGAATGGCTTCTGCCTCGCCTGAGATGGAGCTGGGTTTCACCAGAGAATACAATACCTTCAGTGGAATTGTGGGCTCGCTCTCTGACTCCCAGATGTAGTTACCCAACCAAGTCAGCGCCACAACCAACGATGGCAGGAGAAACGGCTCGAGGAGATCTGCAACTGTCAGTGATATGCTCCGCCATTATGTTCTCCGCCAAACAAGATGAGCGCATCTTACATTCGAAGCCGCCTTTCAGAGTATCAAACTCCAGTTTCCCCGCCTCACAAGCCCCCAAGCTTTGCTGGAACAGGGTAGCCACGAGGAGATAGAACTCCTGCGGACTGCATGACGACATTGACTCCTCGCTGATCCCCTCCGCAATGAAAAGCGCTGAGATCCAGGCGCCCAGATTCTTATGCTGCTTCTCGCTCAGGTCGTCAAGCTTCTGGCTGTACGCACCGCGGTCCAGAAGCTTCAACACAAAGGATTCGCTGCTCGAGATTCCAAGGTCGTATTGGCTCAACTCGTATCGGTACTTGAAGGCGAAAACCAATAACAGGATACTTCCGAACTCGTCGTAAACGGGTTGATTCTCACCTGGTGATGTCTTAGCTGTCGAGGAACGCACCCCGTTATACACATTGCGCTGTCTTACCTTGATCCTCGTCCCATCGCCAATTGTCCAGCAGAGAGCAAAGGGGCTGCAGGACCGTCTTCGGGCTGCGGAAAAGCAAAATCACATCCAACGCTTGCGGCCGTCGTGACAGGGAATTGCAAATGGTTTTCAATGTCATCGTTTCCTTCTGACTGCAAAGATTATGCATTACCTTGTTCACGTTAGACAATTATTCACTACCCTTAGGGGTCGATTCAGTGACATACCTCCGTTATGGCTCCGACTATGGCTCCAGCATTTCCCTCCATCGCCTCCAGCCCATTGATGAGCTGTTCGGCTCGTTCGGGATTGGCGGTAATCTGAGACACAAGCTCATCCTTCACGTATGGACCACCGGTTGGAAGAGTCTGCATGGGATTTTCCCCCAGCAGACGCTCAATGCTGGACTCTGGAATAAGCCTGTGCGCAGCACAGGAAAACAGAAACTCCTGCCTCACGTCCGACAGGACAGAACTGCCCTGCATGGCAAACATCTCAGAGAACGAGGGAAAAGCATTCGGATCGACGCGACTAAGAGCGTGGCTGATGTAGAGCTCCATTGGTAAGGGTTCCATGGACGCTGAGGACATGCTCGCAAGAAACGCCGGCAGTTTGTTGACGAGGAACGACCGGAACAAAAACATTGTCCGACTAGATTCATTCCGATACATCGCGTTCGATAAGACATCAAAGGCGGATGTGATAAGCTCCTCGATGAGCACCACAAGGTGGCCCTGGAAATCATCAATACAAGTCTATCATAAAACACGCCAGTGCATAGCGACTCACTCCGTAGCGGTTAGTCAGATAATTCATGAACATACTATCGTCGACAAGAGGACGCCCAACAAGCTGAAATCATCAGCATGAAGTGTTCCAGCGGATCAAGTAAAAGATTGATGGGGGGATTACCATCGCATTGAGGTAGATGTAGAGACCAGCTCTCGAGTTTATAACAGGACCGTCGATCACGGAAGCCTCGAACTGCAGGGCGTTCACATTGACACCGTCCATCATGGACACCTCGAGCGACTTCGAGGCCGGTTCTCCGTAGAGGTTGAAGTCCTTCTGCAGGCTGTCCAGCCTGTTCCGGAGCGGCATCGACACACCCGCGCACAGCGGTAGATATGCCGACAGAGCCTGTCCCAACTTGATCTTGAAAGCTATTCAAACTGTCAACATGTAAGAGAAGACAAAGACGATAGTAAATCAATCGGAAAGGGAAAAAGAAAGGGGAAAGGACGAAGCACAAAAGGTACCTTCGGAGTTTTCAGCGGAAAGGGCTTCCAGAGCCTTTTCGGTGCCCGAGAGGGCCGCGAGGAGTATCCCCAGTGACTCAAACAGCGATACCGCGTCCGGAGAGTTCATCAACCCACCGCCCTGGCGGTCCTCGTCCATGTTGTTGTTATGCCAGGCAACAACAGCCATGATCCACTCCGCGATGGCGGTAAAGATCTGGACAGCTTCTCCCGTGGTCTTGGGAGCATTCCCAGCGGAGATGGCCATGACCGCATCCTGAATGATCCGGATATCCGTCATGAACGTGCAGACCTTCTTCCCCTTCCTCGTCTTCTCCTTGCCCTTCTCTTTCTCCCTCTCCTTCTCTTTCTCCGGCAGCTCCGCCGCCGCCGCCGCCGCCGTCGGCGTCTGCGGTTTCGACGACGTCCCCGACGATGACTCGACGACAGACGAGTGCCTCAGCAAGACCTGCAGCACGGTGGAGATCTTGACCTTGCCCAGCTTGCCCAGGGCGTCGACGTAGAGCGGCAGCAGAGGGTCCCACTGGACATTATTGGTGACCGTCCGGGCCTCCTCCAGGACCACGTCCAGCAGCGTCGACTCGGGCAAGGGGCAGCGGCGAAATAGGAGCTTCGCCAGGTCTCTAAATTCATTGGCGTCTATCCGATGAATCAGACACTGGTGGAGGAGTTTCCTCCATTGCTCCACGGATGATGATCCCATTTGCTGGGCGAGCGCATGCTAAGGATAGGATGCCCACCCGCTTTCAATTGAAACTTGTGAGAGACAGGACTCGGAAAACAGCCTTCCGTAAAAATAATGGGCGACAAAAGGCAGCAAAGAACCAAATCATAGAGTCAGATAAACAGAATAATACTCAAGAGACAGGTCTCAAAAAACGTCGTTGTCATGCATCTAGCCCAACGACGAGCATCTACTGGCCTGTCCGACGTCTTGTTTGGGTGACTGGGCGAGACGGTTGGTCTTAGGTCATGTGATAATTTGATGACATAATCAATGCATCCCGGACAGGCCCACCGCCCGACTTTGACGCATCTCGCATTTGACTGCTCAGGCATGTATGAACAACGTTCATACCTGCATTACTTGAATTTAATTCCTAAGTAGTCTTGGCTACTCTGTTTTGAGATAGATGGATGTCATGACATGCAGTGCATGCATAGAATCATTGGCAACTTCAGTGACGGGAACGGTGAAAGTTAGTCCCTTGTGATTATCAAAGTCCTGATCATATTTATCGAAATCCGCAGCGCAGAATGGGGTCAAATAATGACTGGACGATTCCTCTTTTTTTCTTTCTCAAGGTGCAATGATAATTTATATCCTGGACGGCATGTGTTGCACCGTGAATGGCAAATTTCTCATTATTAGATCTCGGCCAATCAGGTGGTTGATCTCCATTACTACAAGGCTCGACTCAACAATGCCATAGGGGGCAGCGGCCAAGGGTATATACTAAATACCTACCGGACAGTTGTCAATGAGGTTATTTTATACTATCACAGCATTAAACGCCGCAGAGGAACTTTTCGTGAGGCGCGAATAACCCCTTTTCAGAATGCCGCCGGTCTACTTCTTTCTACCATGAGGCCGCCCCAAGAAATTCATAGCGAGTCGTCCATTTTAAAGCAGAAACACAATGGCAGCTGTTCATGGTACTGCGAAAAAGGTCGAGTGACGGCTGTCAACTGGTTACCATCTCCATGGAGCATACACCCTAGGCAATGCATATACTTCGCACATGGAATGTATCACACATCTTCGAAGTCCAACTGTACAGTATCCTACTACAGTGGCTTGCCCAAGAACGCCGTATGTACTCCCGTCTTCTATTAATTATTACCGCCCCTTGTGACCTGTCCCAGCCGAAGATTGACTTTAGCATCCAGTTCCCTTTCCGCATCCGGAGGGTCCGCGGAGAGGGCACGCCGTCCAACCTGCGTCTCGACCGTCTCTCTCCTGAAAGTGAAAGTCCCTAGGACTGCCGCATCGCCATCTCCACTGCTCGCGGGCCCGTTGGCCCGTCGCTTAAACTCCGTAGCAATTCTTCGCCGATCTTGTGTCGTCCGTGAGTGATAGCGCCATCTACGATCGTAGGACTCGGCGGCGGAACAGGGCTGATTCTTGTCGTCCTCATCCATATACCCCATATCCGAAATCGTTGACGTGCAAGATGACAACCGAACGTACTGGACCACTCAACCATGGTGTTGTTCTGCTGGTTTGGGCCTCGAACCCACGTATTTATTGAGATGTATATGTTTTCCCCTTTGAAAGCCAGACTCAGACTCTCAGTCAGATTGTACGGAAAAGTTCCTTCCAGCAGATTCTCCCGAGTCTTCTTTGCCACCACGTTCAAGCGGTATGACACCATTGAGCGGGCGTCCCAACATCGGAGAGTCTCACGGTGACGCAAGGACAGGCTGTGGAGCTTTCTATAGTGGTTTATAACTGGTCACCGGTGTACCAAAGTGCGCTGATTGGAATTTGTCACCTTTGATCCAACATCCAGGAGGTCCGCGATCGGAGCCCGTTCGCCTCTATGAGGTAAAGCCCCAAAATATGGACCTGATTCAACTGTTTGCTCGAGTGAAGCAAAAAGAGTTTGCTCACGTGGGTGGTAATGCTCTAACAAGAATCGAGGGAAAGAGTCGTAGCGTCATGGCAAACGGAATGGATATAAAGATGTGCTTCTCGGTAACAGTTGAAACAGCAATTCTAACCATAGAATCCATGTTTTTTGAACGCAGTGGAGACGGAAATTTTAAGAACAGATGAAATTGCTGTATAATAAGTGTGGACTTTGGCCACCCCAAGGGAGGAAGCAGCTCGAATACAGAACAAGACAGTCCGGCGCCTCTTCAAAGGCCAAAAAACACTCCACCTCTGCTGAATCACTACGAAATATATATATATATATATGTAGTCTCGCTGTTCACTAACTCCGTATCCTCATTATCTCGTACCCAAGAGGATAAACAAAGAAAAGGGGAAAAGAAACCCATCGTGCTCACATAGACTGACTCCATAACTTCCACCCGTTTTATGGCTATAGACCGATATAGTAAGGAAAAGCAAATTGGATGGCCGCCCTCATGCCCTCGTACTCCGTGACCGAGAAGCTTGGGAAGAGAAATCACGAAGGACATCCGGTGCCCTGGGCCCGATCATTCAGTCCTCCATCGCAAGCCACTCACTCCAGCTCCTCTCAGCGGCCTCGATTTCCGCATCCACCGGCCCTTGGAGAGGACGTAAGAACGGAACCGTCTCCAGGGGAGTCATGTCATAATCCTTCTTGACAGAAGCCCAGCCGCCGCTTTTCGCAGCGAAGAGGTAGTTGCGACGCTCCTGCTCGTGAAGTGGGCCAATCCCCGCGCGCCCAATCGTCGCCAAAGAAGCCATGTAGGACACCGGGGGAATCCATCCCCGTTGCCACAAGGCGACGGATGTAGGGAATCAAGGAGACGGAAGGTGGCAGGGGTGATGCTTGTCTGGAGGCGGAAGATGACTGAGCGGAAGAAGAGATAAAGACGGGGTTGGGCTGCCTCTCAAAGGGGAGGCGGATGTTCAGGAAGGCCGAAAGGGCCTGCACCGGCACGCTGTGCTGAGCGTGGTCCAGAAAGTACCGCTGGCAGCTCTGATAACGGGGGTACCACTCGAAGATATCGAAGCCGGTATCGTCCCTGCCTTGGGACGCCTCTGAGAGCCCGACCATGGTTGCGGGATAGAAGTGAAGCCGGTCACTCATTCCGGGGCGCGACGGGAATCGTGGTCTGCGCGACGCCTGCTCGATACGGTCTCAGCCTGTGATCCATCGGGTGATCCACCGGGAGATAAAGCAGGAAGGAGAGAGGGGAGGGAAGCGGGGATGGCTGTACGGGAGGATGAAGGTCAAGGAGGATGGGGTCCAAGTTACTTGTTGGAAAAGAAAACTCCTACCTCGACGGGTCAGGGACGCAAGCCTGCTCCGAGGGGACGAGGAAGGAGACACGCGGAGGAGAGAACGGACGAAACCTGGGCCTCTGCGAGAGCGTCTCTCATTCAAGGGCATCTGCTATCCAAGGCCCGTCCAGATGGGAACATCGCGTGAGGGAGGCAGGGTGACAGCCGGGGAAGAAAAGGGAGACATCAGGAAGGGTTCCCACTGGCTTTATGAAGCAGGGCACGGTTTGGCAGCCCGACGAGCCTTTGTTCAGCTGAGCCGGAGTGGATGGCATCGGACCTCAAAGGTCGACGGGCCCGGGTACGATCTCAGATCGGCTGGTGGATCGTAGATGGCAAAAAGTGAGGTTCTCCATCGCCGGGCTAGTGTATGGCTCATGGATCGCATCCCGATCCAAGATGAAGGATCCGTGCAGGTGTGACTGGGCAGACTAGAGCGCGCATCATGTCCACGGCCTCTGCTCGCTTTCTGATCTGCCTGGATCTCGGTCTCGACGCGCGGGCCGAGGGAGCCAGCGCTTCCGGGAACATGGTTTTGGTTGTCTAACAGAAGCATCTCCAGCCCAGCCAGCCACGGGCCCGTCGTGGCCAGCCGCTGCTCATAGTTGCTGCGCATATCATGATGAAGTTCCTGGCGCCCTTTGCCACCGGATGCAGCTACGCTTTGTCTGGTATTCTTGACACTGGCAGCGGGTAGACAGTTTGGGGAGCTCGTACCACGTATAACTGCGCGCACTGCTTACAAACCTGGCCATCGGCTAGTTATGTGTTTCTTGTGACCAACGCAGGGATGAGCCCTAGCCTCACTACTCCGCAATGATGCGTTATTTCCCTTCGACCGCTGCAGACGTGCGAACGTGCTGCAGACTTTGTCAGAGGAAAAGAAGAACCATAAAGCTTTAAAGCTCTTTGAGTGGCAATCTTTTCCAGCTTTCTTGTTAGGGTTACCCTTTGTTGACCTTCCACTTTCCACCTTCCACCAAGACAGAGACGGACACGAACGCAAGTATACACCAATAATAGCCGATTACACGCCTGATGACACGGAGGCGCCGATTTCACATAGACCATGCGCCACAATATCAGCTGAGCCACATATAGGTGGGTCCAACCGCAGATGTCTGCCGAGCTCCAGTGGCTAGTGACGGATCGTCCCTGGAGCCTTGGCAGTTCGCCCGCTGGCGTCATCGTTCCGCCGTCGCCCAAGCACGCGACGATCCCCGCCTCGAAACCTCTCCGCTGTCTTCACTTTTACGCACCTACTCAGGGCGCCGCGTTGTCCATTTCCCTTATCGTCAGGAGCTGACAAATTCCATCTCTTTGCCTGTCTTCGCCCTCAGTAGAGTTGCGTCCCCGCAGCGCCATTGGCAGCCATGGCGTCCTCGAGGAACGCCTTCTCTCTCTCGACAAAGATCAAGGTTGCCGCTCTTCGCTTTTCCCAGACACCAGCAAGCTCCTATCCCTTGAATCACCTCAAGCTGATTTCGCGGTCGCTGACGTTGTGTCTCCCGTACCATGTCATGTAGCTTCCCAATGGACTCTCAATGCCCCAGATTCAGCTGGGGGTGTACCTGATGTCGGGAAGAGAGACGGAGAACGCGGTAAAATGGGCCCTGGAGGCAAGTCCTGCCATTCGTTTAGACAGATGGAGGAAGGACAATGACTTCGCACGATTTCGACAGGAAGAGACGCTAATGTCACGATCTTGCAGGCCGGGTACCGAGGGTAATTGATCCCGACCCATGCTCCGTTCTCGCTCGATCAAACCCGCGGACCATCACTGGAGCAAGCTAGCTGACACAAAGGATGCGACTCCTGGGCCCGAGACAGGATCGACTGCGCTCAGATGTACCACAATGAGAGGGAAGTCGGACGCGCGATTCTCGCCTTCCTCGAGGCCGAGAAGAAGAAGCCCAACGGCCTCAAGCGGGAGGACATCTTCTTCACATCGAAGCTGGCCTCCAACGTCAGTTATGAGGCGACCCGGCGCTCCATCAAGGAATCCATCCGCGTCTCCGGCCTCGGCTACATCGACCTCTTCCTCATCCACGCGCCGTACGGCGGAAAGGCGAAGCGGCTGGAGTGCTGGCGCGCGATCGAGGACGCCATTGCCGACAACGAGGTCCGCACGGGCGGTGTGAGCAACTACGGGGTCAAGCACCTGCAGGAGCTTCTGGCATCGAACCCGCGTGTCCGCCCCGCGGTCAATCAGATCGAGGTGCACCCGTTCAACACGCGCACCGAGATCACGTCGTTCTGCCAGGCGAACGGCATCGTGGTCCAGGCGTACGCGCCACTCGCGCGCGCCTACCGCATGAACCACCCGACCATCGTCTCGCTGTCGAAGAAGTACGGGTGCACGCCGGCGCAGCTGCTCGTGCGGTGGAGCCTGCAGCACGGGTACGTGCCGCTGCCAAAGAGCGTGAAGAAGGAGCGCATCATCTCCAACGCGCAGGTTGGTGGATTCGAGATTGACGAGGCCGATATGAAGACCATGGACGGGCTGGATGAGTATCTTGTGACGGGTAAGCAGACCTATGTTCTTTCTCTATATATTTAGTCTTCATCGCTGACGGTCGTAGACTGGGACCCTGTGGATGCGCCGTAATGGGCATGTACCGTCGCCGTCGACTTTTCGCCTGACAGCCATGGTTTGTATTATGACAATCGGAATTGTCGATCGATGTTACTTGGAATGGATACATACATCTGTACGTGTATATACCTAGACATAGATAGAAGCATGCAACATGTAGGATCCATATGAATCAGACCGCCCTGCTGCTTTGTCCTGTTGCTTTCAAGGCCGAGGGATCATCCTGTCGAGTCCTACGTTGAACCAGAAACGGAAGCCTCTCTTCCTCGAACCGCCCAAACAGAGTGAGACTCAGCGACCTCCGTTCCTCGCTTCGCTGTCCGTCCTGTCTGTACGCATGCCACGCACTATGAACGTCAATCATAAAATTAATGTCATCTCCATTGCTCCTTTCAGTTCTTATCCTGTGGTGCTTGAACTGAACATTGTGGATAAAACTCCTCCAGGGGCATACGCCATCTGTCACACCTTTGGTCTTTTATCTGTGATACATCCCAGTACTGCCATACAATAAGATGACGAGACGATGTTAGATGCGATGCGATACGACGCAATGCGATCGTCGCTATCAGTCAGTTGGGAAGTCTGGTAATCCACTGCAGTAGTGGACCTGGTACAGTGCCTAGATACTCAGCTCATGTACTGTACTGTACAGTAGGATAGTAGGATGGCATAGAGTAGAACAGATGTGATCTGTAAATCTTCTTTTATTTATTTCTTCCCTCTCTTTTTCTTTCTAGTGAAGTTTCGACCAGATCTGATCTGATCCGTCCTGCTTTGCTCTGTTCTCCTCCTATGTCTGTCTTTCCGAGTAACTGCAGTTGGAGTTCGTGTACTGTAGATGATGGTATCGATTTCAATGGCTTGTTTAATATGCATGTACAGTAACTTAGCCAGCCAATGGGTAGGGATGTCCATAGGCAGGTGCGTCTTGCGTAAGATTTTTTTTTTCGTGCTGTGTCTACCTAGGTAAATTTGAAAGTCTTGGATGTAACGCGACTGTGCTTGCTTTGCCTATTCGGAGGACCATCAACTTCAGACTGTGTGTGCACATTGCCTGTGTGCCTCCCTGCGTGATGTGCACCGCACCGCACTGTACATGCTACCTAGGTACTCTGTACCTTTTACGTGGAAAAAGAGGAGAGTACTCTTCCTCATACATATCACGTCATGTGATACAACACAGCACACGACTACCTGCCATGAACGTAAAGAACATCACCAGGCGGGAAGATGGAAAGATGGGAAAAATTAACTTTTTCTCTCTCCTGGTATGATCACTATTATGCAGGCACCTACTGTAGGTACATGCAGGTTCAGACCGGTCGTCGAGTGCCCGGTGCCTGATGTGTGGGGATCTCAACAGGCGTAGAGCGACGTGGCAGCAACGTGGAAGAAGGATAAAAATCGGCTCACCGGGACTCGAGCTCGGAGTCGGGTTCAGGTCAGTAGTAGAAGACGTCATCTTGCAGCGTCGGTCGTATTTAGGTCGTGTCTAGTTTAATTTAGTTTGAGCAAATTTGAATAATTTGTGTGCAGTTACTAACTACCTCGGTACCTCCTGCTACTGCGTACTACTGTAGGTACACAGACGATGAGACTCTATAGAGCATGGACTAATAAGAATATGACAGCACGCTTCTGCACGTCACCGCAGCGACAGGTACCTATCCAACTAAGCTTTCTGGTTAACGCGATTGAATTAGATACACGCGCTGATAAGGGGATCTTGGTGGCGCTTGGCTGCGGGACAAGCAACCGCAGACCGCAGGACAAGCCGCAGGCAGGGCAGGCTGTCACTGGCCGAACTGCAGGAACGACCCGTGGACAAGCCAGTCGGGTGGGGAGTTCTAGACTCGGGAGAGCAAGAGAGATCCACGCAGAGATCAGTCGACCCGGGATTTCCCGCTATCAGCCAGATCGGTCGGGGACCCGGGGGGGAAGCCGGCGGGGAGGAGAGGGGCGGGACGGAGGACAAGACTCCGGAACCCCAGAGGACAGCCTGCGTGGGAGGTCCTCTGCCGGTGCACTCCGTGTGAGCACGGAGTCATGGAGCAGAGGCCAGGTGTTGACGTTCCGATCCCGAGACGGCGATATCGACTGCGTAAAACGATCAGATCAGATAACAGGGCCGGGTGGGGGGAGGGGAATCGATGACAGGAAAGCGTTACTGGACGGGAACGCGTGACTGGCTGCGGGCGCGGACGCCACGCCGATCGGCCGGCCGGGCGCCGGAGACGCTGCTGAGGACCCCGAACATCGGGGCCCGGGCCCGTCCCGCGCACAGGCCCGGCGCCCCGAGCTCGCGCTGTCTGTCCGTCCAAGTGGTCGCGTGCCTGGCAGGAACGTTCAAAAAGAAAGAGAGAAAACAACGCGCAGAACGCAGGCCCGGCCGGCAGGACGAGCCGCGACCGGCACCGCGAGACGGCAGGACGGCAGGACGGCAGCCAGGAAGAGGGCAGGAGGCGCGGGGCTGGCGCGGGGCTTGACTCACGCTCTCGTCCGACGTTCCCGCCCGAGCCCGGCCCTCGTCCATCCTGTTATCCCATCTTTTACGCAGGCGAAACCTCCGCCGGCCTCGGTGCCGGACCCGTGCCTGGGGCCTCCCCCATAAATATACCCTCGCCCCCGCCGGCACCCTTCTTCTCCTTCTCCTTCTTCTTCCCATCCGTCCATCTCCTCTTCTCGAGCGCCGTCCAGCCCGCCCTGCCTGCCGGTCTGGTTGAAGAGAACCCCGGTATCGATCTTCATCCGTGCCCGCGCCTTGACATCATCGCCCGTGCCCTCCAGGCCAACTGGGCTTGATACCCCCTCGAACGACTTCCTTCTTTCCCACTTCTAGATCTTCCAGAGGACTTCGGGATCCATCGCGAAAATGTCGAACCTTCCTTACGAGCCTGAGTTCGAGCAGGCGTACAAAGGTGTGACCGCTTGCGAGTCTTTCCCACCACCAAGCCTTGGCGTTGCCGTGGCATTCCCGACGCCTCCGTTTGCCATTGGAAGACGAGAGCAGTGACTGACGATTGCCCGTTTCACAGAGCTGGCCTCGACGCTCGAGAACTCGACCCTGTTCCAGAAGTACCCCGAGTACCGCAAGGCCCTCAAGGTCTGCTCCATCCCGGAGCGTATCGTCCAGTTCCGCGTCGTCTGGGAGGATGACAAGGGCGAGGTATGAGATATATGCGTCATCCGCATCGAGACTCGCGGAACATCGCGCATTGACTGTTCCACCAGCTGCAAGTCAACCGGGGCTACCGTGTCCAATTCAACTCCGCCCTTGGCCCGTACAAGGGTGGTCTCCGCTTCCACCCCTCTGGTAAGCTGCCTTTTTCAAGTCATCACTCAATGGTGAGGACCTCTTGCTGACAATCTGTTCCCCACAGTCAACCTCTCCATCCTGAAGTTCCTGGGTTTCGAGCAGATCTTCAAGAATGCCCTCACCGGACGTGGGTCGCCCGCTTTCCCCGGTGGATTCTCCCGGACTCCGCTGACATGATTTGGCAGTCAACATGGGTGGTGGTAAGGGTGGTTCTGACTTCGACCCCAAGGGCAAGTCCGACAACGAGATCCGCCGCTTCTGCGTTGCCTTCATGACCGAGCTGTGCAAGCACATTGGCGCCGACACCGACGTGCCGGCCGGCGACATCGGTGTCTCGGGCCGTGAGATCGGCTACCTGTTCGGCCAGTACAAGAAGATCCGCAACCAATGGGAGGGTGTCCTCACCGGCAAGGGTGGCAGCTGGGGTGGCAGCTTGATCCGCCCCGAGGCCACCGGCTACGGTCTCGTCTACTATGTCAGCCACATGATCAGGTACGCCTCCGGCGGCAAGGAGTCCTTCGCCGGCAAGCGCGTCGCCATCTCCGGCTCCGGCAACGTCGCCCAGTACGCCGCCCTCAAGGTCATCGAGCTCGGCGGTACCGTCCTCTCGCTGTCCGACAGCAAGGGCTCGCTCATCGTCAAGGGTGAGGGCAGCTTCACCCCGGAGGAGATTGCCCAGATCGCCCAGCTCAAGGTCGAGCGCAAGCAGCTGTCCGCGATCGCCAACACCGATGCCTTCAAGAACAAGTTCCAGTACCTCGAGGGCGAGCGCCCGTGGGTGCACGTCGGCAAGGTCGACGTCGCCCTTCCGTGCGCGACCCAGAATGAGGTCTCGGGCGAGGAGGCGCAGGCCCTGATCGACGCCGGCTGCAAGTTCATCGCCGAGGGCTCCAACATGGGTTGCACGCAGGCCGCCATCGACATCTTCGAGGCGCACCGCGAGGCCCACAAGGGCGGCGACGCCATCTGGTACGCGCCCGGCAAGGCCGCCAACGCCGGCGGTGTCGCCGTGTCGGGTCTCGAGATGGCGCAGAACTCGGCCCGCCTGAGCTGGACCGCCGAGGAGGTCGACAACCGGCTCAAGGGCATCATGGAGTCGTGCTTCCACAACGGCCTCGAGACCGCCAAGGAGTACGTCACTCCCGCCGAGGGCATCCTGCCTTCGCTCGTCGCCGGCAGCAACATTGCCGGTTTCATGAAGGTCGCTGCCGCCATGAAGGAGCAGGGTGACTGGTGGTGATTGATTTCGCCATGTATCCTTTTCTTGCCTATTTCTATCACACTGTTATACCTCGTTATGTTGGCGCGGAATGGTCCTGGTTTTTGTCTAGCCGGTTTCGCGTTTGTTTCTCGTTTTCTTTCTTGAGTGTCTGTCCTTGAGCGCTGTCGGTTGTCGGTTCTATTCTGCGCTGTTTTTGATGTTTCCAGAAAAAGGCCCGTGATGTTTTGAGACGAACGATCATGAAATGAAATGAATCTAGTCATGTTATAGATAGACAGATCTATACTATATCTGCCTAGATTAGATGCAATGAGAAAAAAACAAATTCATGAAAATGAAAATTAAAAAAAAAAAAAAGTAATGAATGAACATGCTCTCTACCCTCTGATATAATTAATCTATTAAAATTTAATATAATCTTGCCTGGTTTCGTTCTTTAGACTGAACATGACTATGTATGTACTGTACGTACTGCGCCTAAAGTACAATAAGTAGGTATCACATATCCATCCGTCCATCCATCAATCCTATCTTTTTATACAGACCAATCCACTCCCACCTTTGCTGCTGAAGACTCCAACAACAATTATAGTAGGTGTATATCATTGGGTCAAGACAGCTAACTGACTCCCTTCTTGCCTGGCACCGAGGAAGGTCGGTGGCACGCTAATGTTACACTGTGCAAACAAACGGGCTAATCCGCATCGGCCGACAAGATAAGACAAGACTGCCAAGACAAGACAAGAACTGACAATAAGGACTTGGTATAGAGCATATATAGGTCCATAGGATAAGACAAGACACCCATCTCATATTGAGATGAGCTGAGTTAGTCACAGGTCCTGTTTTGTCCCATATATGTAAATCGCTAGTTAGCTTCTTTGTCCCCCCCGCCCCCCCGTTTTCCCTACCTTTTGAAAACCCTGTTTCCCTTTTTTCATTTCATCCATCCATTCATCCTTTTTGTTCCTTCATTCCTGCAGATATCCATCTACCTTTTATACATAATAACACACACACACACATATATATATATATATATATATCCCAGAAATAAAATAGATAAATAGATAGATAGCCCAGCAATAAATCAAAAATCCCATATTTGACGCTGATGATAATGATGCCACCGGGGAAAAGAAAAAACGCCCTCGCTTGAACACAGCACCAGCAGCAAGTCAAGTTGAATAGCAGTAAATAAAATAAAAGAAGTATGTCAAGGAAATATTTACAAGGAAAGAAAAAGACGAACAGAAAATGAAAAAAACCCGCACTGGCGGTTGGTATCGGTGATGTAGCTATCGGTTGCTGAGCAAGTTAAAAGGCTTATGGAGGCAAGGTAAGGCAGATAGATAGGTAGGCAGATAGAAGGAAACGTGTCGTGCGGGTTGGGTATCAATCGTGAGTTCGTTGCGCAGCGCTCAGACCGGAAAGAGCCGTGCGAAACGTGGGTATTTCGAGGAAATTGCGTGGTCGGTTTGAGGAAAAGGGAGTCAGCGAAGGGTAATCAGAAAACATGACCTTGATGGTGGCATATTATATGTGGTTATCAGGCCGGCACGTCGGATCATGAACAGGACTGCCCCCCAGTGGGCAGGTCGCGACGATCCGGAGTATACGCCTCCTCCGGCAGCCGAATCGTTGGCAAGGGATCCGAGAGCACGCTGCGCCGTCGCGACAAGACTCCACCGGAAGCGGGATTCTCCTTCTCACGGTGGACAACCTCCTGCTGCCGGTAGCGACGTTTGCGGGGGTGGCGACGGAGATACTCGTTGGGAACAGGGTCAACCTGCTTCCTCGCCGCGGGGACCAGATTCAGATACAGTGGGAAAATAGCGCCTGCGCTGTATGCGGCCACGACGACGCAGAAGGAGTAGGGCGTGCCGCGGGCGATTGCAGCGCTCTGCTGCGGGAACGGGAAGACGGCACCGCCGCTGATGGCTGCGGCCATGAGGGCGGAGGCGGTCTTGGTGTGCTGTGCTGTGCCGCGCAGGGAGATGGCGAAGATGATGCTGAACGCGCCGCTTTCAAAGAGATAGACCATGAGCCCCATCGCGACGCCGGCGGATCCCGTGGTATTCATGCAGAGGACCGAGAACACGATCATGCCAACGTACGCGACGAGGAGGATCCATCGCGGTTTGAGAAACAATTGGGTAAAGGCGGCAAGAAAACGACCCACGGCAAACACAGTATGGCCGATCGTCAGATACTCGAAAGGACCGAGGCTAGAGCTGTCGCATGCGCTGTCAGCAAGTTCTCACACATACTCAGGCTGACCACGGGAAACATACCTTGGCTTGAATTCACCCACAAGAGCCTCAAAATGCGTCGAGAGCGCCTCCTGGCCACCGACATAGCAGAATTGCGAGAACACGCCCAGCCCCAGCGTGAGCCAGACAACGGGAACCCCGGCGACTCTGGCGGTGTTGTCGTCCCGGCGACGATCCGCCAGCGCCTTGAGATCCTCATCCGCCGCTTCAGGGATGGGCAGGTAGTAGAACGCAACGGCCAAGAGGACGTCGAAGAATGCAATGCCGAGGTAGGTCCACTGCACATCGACAAGAGACGGGGCATCGTGGACCTTTTTGAAGAGAACCTTCTTGGCCAGAAGCGGCGAGACCACGGTCCCTATGGCCTGGACGCCCTGCGAGATATTCAGCCTCACTTCCGAGTACTCCTGGGGCCCGCAGAGCGCGATAAACGGGTTCGCAGCCGTCTCCAGGACCGAGAGACCGAACCCTACGATAAAGTTGGACACAATGAACGCAGAGAAGGACGTCAGCACCGCGGACGGCCAGAATATTAGAGTGCCACAGGCGTAGATACAGAGGCCCGTGATGAACGTAGACTTGAATCCCCACTTTTTCAGGACCGGACGGCCTATCGCGAGTGGTCCGACCAGGTAGCCTCCATAATATGCGCCGTGCAGCCCCAGGGAGTCCCAGGAGTTCAAATTCACTATACTCTGGAACTGCGAGTTCAAAATGTCCAGCAGACCATAGGCGAAGCCCCACAGGAAGAAGAGGATGGTGGTGATCGCGATCGGAGGAATCGACTCCCTGCTGTTCAACTTCAGCATGCTTTCCGGCGTCTTCATGTTCACGAAATCAAAGAACGTGATATTCCGCGGGGAAGAATCGCTGGTGAACGCCGCGCTTGCCTCGACATCACGCGGCGTCGTGTCTGGGGTTGTCAGGAAATCCAACAGGTCTTGTTGTCCCGAGGAATTCCCCGTGCCGTTGCCGCTGCTTCCGCTTCCACTCTGCGAGCGCTTGGTCCCTGTGGTACCGGACTGGGAACTCTGCGGGTTCAATCTCGGGGTCGTCAGGCCAAGTTCAGTACGGAGGATTGCAGGCGCTTCCCCCGACTGGATCTGCGGCCCAGGTGGACTCTCGTGGGTAGCGTCATCCGTGTCCCTGATCATCCTGGGAAGGATCCGAGCAACCAGGGGTTTCAGGCTCGGGACACACGCGCAGATGATACCAACGTTGACTTCTATCACCGACCACATGAACGACAGCGAAGCATACCCTTTACAGCGTCAGTGACATGGTCGATACCGGGGGTCTGGATGCTTCCAAGAGACATACAAGAGAGGTCTTCATGTTCTGCATTATTCACAGCAGTGGACTTGGAGCCATGGAAAGCCAGCATGCGAGATGTGGAGGCGCTTTGAAGATACGCGATCCTGATGACATCAACGACGGTGACGAAGAAACCGAAGCTGAACGTCACGATCAGGATGATCTTTTGCTTTCGTGGAAGGCGCATCCGCGTGAGGATCGGCATGGGCAGGAAGAGGATCGCGAGATCCGTGATGATGTTGACGGGCGCGGAGGACAGATACAGCGTGACGATGTCTGTACACGAGGAGCCCGGCGGCTGCGGGTAGGTGAATCCGGCCCGCGCTGGACGACACTGGAAGGCGTTGACCAGCGTCAGCCCCAGTCCTGCCGCATCCACCACGAAGAGAGTCGCATAGTTTGCCCAGCGGAAGACCCTTTCCCCGCTGGTCAGGGTCAGGTAGAAGACGAGGATCGACGTTTTGATCGCCATCAGCGCGGGGTTCTGGACGAGTTCAGCATGCTGACCACGACGACATGCCTTCGGGGGGAAACTCACATAGAGCACGGTGAAGGCATACTCGGCCTGCTGGAGACCGGGCTTCAACCCTGGCTTGACGTCGGACTCGTGGAGCCCCAGGCCTTTCGAAGTCGCGTAGAAGAGGGAGAACGAGAAGCCAAAGTCGATCAGCTGGAGAGTCCAAGGTGGTCAGCCAGGTCAACGTAAACTCGCAGGAAGCAAGCATCCCATACCCATGCCAGCAGCATGAAGTAGTCGTGCAGCCCGACTCTCTTGACGACTCCGATTCTCGAGACGAAGCGCAGCGCGACGAAGACGGTGGCCACGACGAAGATGGTGATGGAGACCACCAGGACGGGGGGTCTGCGATCCTCCATCTTCAACGACAACGGGGCGACAACCGCCGGGCCCTTGGGACAGGATTCAGACTGGTCGAGTGTCTACTGCGTGCTCACGCGGGCGAGGTTCGGATCCATCTCAGATGCTGAGCAAGTCCCCATCGTCTCGAGGCCGCAGCGTCGTGGACAGGTCCGGGATGCGATGACGGTTCTGGACGAGAGAGGAGCGGACGAGAGAGGAGGACGACGGACGCCATCCAACGACGCGGGGGGGGGGGGACGGGCGGGCGAGCAGAGGCGGGAGGAGGAAGGCGGGCAGACGGCGAGATGAGCTTTTTTCCCCGGACGGGCGACGCGGCGAGGGCGAGACGGGGGCGCCCTGGTTGGCGGTGCGCTCGGCACTCCGGAGACGGCGGCTCGTGGGCTGCTCCGTGCGCGAGTCAGCGCCGCCGCCTCGGATCCGGCCCTGGCGCAGGGGCCACCGTCGTATCGCCCGGCAGACCGCCTGCTTTTGTCTTTTTCTTTTCTTTTTTTTTCTTTTTTCTTCTTCCTTTTTTTTCCCTTCTGAGAACAGTAGAGAGTACTACTTCTCCATCTTATCCACCCCCTCGTCTTCCTGTCGCACGGAAACGCAGCGTGGGGAGACGCTCCGGCCGGCGTGACCTGAGAGGCTGGGAGGGCCCTGGATCCATGGGTCACGGCGCCGCTGTCGGTGCGTCCACTCTCCCTGTTCCGCGCATGTCGTGCCTCGGGACGAGGACGCCTGCTGTACGTATCATAAAGGTTACCCCGCCGTTCTTGCTCACTATTGATTCTTACCCTTTGTATGTGCTGTATGTAAGCCTGTAAGTGTGGATGCAGACCGCTGGCCGCAGGCAATCAAAATCTTTGCCTGGCAGGTCGAGTCATCAAATCCAGACCGCCTGATCCTGTCCAGCACCACACACGACATGGCCCAAGCTGCGGCTAGGCAGGCAGGCAACGCACCGCTCTCATCTGCAGGTTATAGGTCCAGGTCGCACGGTGTGTCTTTTGTCTGCTGCAGCCCGCGCTCACCGCAATATTCATTCACTGTATACCTGCCCGCCTGGGTTAGGTACGCCGTTACAACGGCATTCTCGACAAATCGATTAGGTAATTCCAGAGTCGGGATGCTCGAGGCTAGCCCGGTTGAAACCGTTTCAACCAGGTCAGAAGTCTGGGTCAATTCTCTTCAATCTCTCGAAGCTACCATCACGTGTGATCCATCCTGTACATCAGTTCAAAAAGAATACTCCTCGTACTCGCTACACAGCGACCGAGTCATCAACTTCAGCTCCAGCGTCAGCTCTTACACACGTCTCAGCTTGTTTCAGCAGTGATAAACAACACAGGAAGCCGTGATCCTGTGCTACCCATTCAAGATACACAGACACGAGGAAATCTGTTTTTAAAAAGAGCGGCTTCCTCAGACTACAGCACACACATCCGTAGAATAGATACCTCTGACACCGAATACGTTGAGACAATACATCCATCTGTGCAGACGTGAAGCAAAAGCCCCGAGTTGCGGCGTGATACGGTCCGTGGGCTGCTGGGCGCAACGCACATCCACTCAAGGGAGAGTTCTGCAATGCACAGGTGGAATTGGAAAAGAAAGCTGATAGATTGCAACTCCAGATTCTGCACTCCATAACATAGTGGACTTGTGATAATCTTGGAAGGACCCTCGAAGGTACCTCTGTAGTATGTCCTGCGTAGTGCTGACTGCGTCTGAGGACAGAGATTTTTGTAGCAACTTTACTTCTGTGCTTCTACCTTCATCTCCAGTCAGCCATACTGTACAACCTTTTGTTATTGCTGTTGCTACTATAATTATTATCCCTTCTGGAGAATTTCTTGGAAACTTGATCAAAACCTCGGTATAAATAGCACCGACCTCATCCTATCTACATACCTAGAAGAATGCATGTAGTACTGTGTACTATGTAATACCCCATAAAAAAATCTACATAAACCTCAGTCCCGCACAGAGAGTATTAACATATCATACTTACCTAGGTGCACATCAGCATACAAATCTACCAAAGTCCTGTTTCTTTTTCTTTATTGAAGTAATCTGATGTGTTTGTTTTTCCAGATACATAACACAGAGCTATTATCAGTTGGTTGGGGATTATTATTGTTATCCAGCTGACATTTATGTCTACATATACATACTGTGCAGTTGTGTATGTATGCATTATCTCCGCGGCAATATATCCAAACCCCTGCGAGCGTACCTGAAGAAAAACACTCCAACCCGCAAGTGAGGTTGCGCGCGCGCGAGAGAGAAGAGATCTATATCTGCACCGCAGTCTACCTAGTTTTAATACAGATCGATCAAAACCAAAAAGCCCGCATGAACCTCCAATTCCATCCCATCTCATGGTGTTGGAGTATATAATAAGGTCGGAAACTTGCAAGACAAACTGGGTAATTACATGTTGCCTTTTTGTTCAACACGTGGTTCTGCGATTGCAAGACGAGCTGATTGAGTGGCCACGAGAATTACTATCGATAACTAAGTACATGTACAGTACCTACCTAGATAGGTAGGTATGTTGGCATGTTGTAGATTCTCACCTAAGTCCCGTCCATATATACATTAGGTACCTACTTTCTCTAGTAGATATCATATCGAGTTTGACTCCCCCGTTTCGTTCCAGGTTCTGGATGAGTTCAGCAAGTACCGTAGTACTGTACATACTGAACATAGGTACAGTAATAACAGTTAGCTCTGGTCCTTTCTTCTCCTTCCCCTCCAATGGTCCCTCCCTCCCTCGCCTGCAGTCGAGATACCCCTCCCCCACCCCATCCCCGGCGCTTAACAAGATACATGCTTACCTATCTCGGAATGGAATGACAAATTCTGATTTTCGATCCCATCCACATCCACAGCATTATTATTCTGGCCAACAAACAGACAAACGGACAAACAGACAACTCAAACGAAAAAAAAGGTACAGTACATACAGAACGAGCGTGACATCTCATCTCATCTCACTTCCCGTCTCCCCCGTCTCCCTGCCCCCATTACCTCCTCCCCTTCCACCTCGCGCGCGCATTTTGCGGAAAAGTCTGCTTTTCTGAAAAAAATAAATAAAAAGAAAAAAAAATAAAGCAAACGGACGAAACTGGACGTCCTTGACCGGAATCATAATTCGCTCCTTTTCAACGTTGTTCAGAGCTCAACCGGGAAGGATGACCACAAATAAGTAACGGAGCAATGCCCTCTGTGGATATCGACCTCTTTTTAGATCCAAAATTGCGAGCCAAGGTCAAGGTTTCTTAAAAAACGCAAAGGAAGCAAGAACGAACCATGGAAAGGAGAAGGATACTCAGGTAAAAAGATCCTTGGTTTTCAAGCCCTAATGATTTCAGCGACTGACTCATGCGAATGTCTCTTTCTACCATCTTGAACATTTCCATCTGCTCCCCATAGTTTTTTTCTTCGATAAGATTAGAGCGCGGTTGAGCCGCTGCCAAAAGGGTTCTGGTTGGTTCTGACCGATTTCCCTCAATCGACGAAGCCGAGAGAATCGGCTACGAAACGAACCTACTTTCCCGCGCAGAAGAAGAAGGAGAAGGGGAGAAGGAGAGGAAGCTCTTTTTCGAGATTTTGGATATTTTCTTGTTTGTTCATTTACTTCTGCTCACTGCCTTCAGGATGCCGACTGAGTTCAGCCTGGAAATTCCCGCCCGTACGTCAAGCAAGCGGGCCGCCGAGCAGGATGACTCGCTACTTGAGGAAGACTCAACGATAGTCTAAGGGTAGCAAAGAAGAGACTAAAAGCGCAAGGCTCGTTCAATGCGCAGTTTTGGACACGAGCTGCCGAGGTCGAGAACCTAATTCTTCAGAGGCATCAGGTCGGGAGGAAGATCTCCTTACGAGACTTTGGAGGCACTGAAGCTGAGTGGCAGCAGACCGAGGGCGCGAAGGCTCTATTTGAACAGATCCGGGCCCAGCAGCTTCAGGTTAAGATGTGCGAGCAGCGCTCACATCAACTGAACGACACAGGAAAAGGCAGATCATTGCGAGCCAGTTTCATGAGACTGTTCACAACAAGCAAAATGGGTCTGGGGATCAAAAGTACCGGCGCCGGAGACAGAGACGGTAAGATGCAGAATGACTTCCGCAGGGAAATGATTCAAGTATACGGGAGTCTCCATAAGACAGAAGTCTGGATTTGGTGTCCGGTCCTCGGCGATTGGTGCCACAAGAATGACACCAGAGCGGCGCATCAGTTTGCGTACATGTACGGGCAGGACACCATGGACGCGATCTTCGGCAAGACGAAGACACCGGAGCTGTTTTCGCCCAGAAATGGGCTCACCACTCCGAAATATATCGAAGATACATTCGATTCCGGAAAACTCGTCATTGTCCCAGACCTCCCCAACCGTCCAACGACTACCGAACCTGCGGCCTGGTTCAGAAAAGAACCCCGTGAATACAAGGTCCGTATCATTGATACTGCACGGGACCAGCTGGACAAGAGAATCCACCCACATACACCACTGAGATGGCGGGATCTGGATAACAAACGCCTTGAATTCTTGACTGCGTTCCGGCCGGCTGCACGCTATCTTTACTTTCATTACCGCATGCAGGTGCTTCGGCGGGCCTGGAATCAGAACCCAGGCGATGGTGCCAGCCATATACTGAGGGACGAAATGGGAAACCCGTTCTGGGGAACGCCAGGTAGATACCTGCCCCGCGATATGCTGATGGCGTTTGTTGAGGAGCTTGGTTACGATCACCAGGATCTTCTTCAGGGTGCATCATGCAGGTCTGGGGACCCAAATCTTCTTTTGGAAGTGGCATCAAGCCAGGTAAAGGCTAGGCGCCATAAAGTCCAGAGTGAGTCCGAGGACGACAACTCCGAGGATGAGAGCTAGGAGTAATTTTTTTTTTCTTTTTCTTTTTCTTTCCTTTTTTTGCAAGGCTTTTCTTAACCTACTACCCCTTAACCTCCTACTCCGGAGGTACCTACTAGCTAGCTACCTACCTACCTACTACCCAATTAGTCAGGTAGTAAATACAGTGAACCCGACCCGACCTATTACCTAACTCAGCAACTGAAGACTACGTACCTACCTAACCTTAGTAGTAGTTACCTCACCACTGGCATACTACATACAGGACATGCTTAAACGGCCCCCCACCCGTCGCCACCATCACCGTGACCCCGGCCTCGGGACCAGTCCGAGCCCGAGTCCTCAGTGACTCAGTCGGCGACGCCATCACATCGTCATGCCCGCAATAATGATGAATCCCAGACGCCGATCAGTCGGATCAGTCACAGACGGACGGCGCGAGGCTTAGCTTAGCTTGACTTGCCTTAACCTGGCGCCCTGCCCTGGCCTCTGTACATGTATGTACAGTATTACCTAACATACGGAGTACATAATAATAATAATAATAATAACTTTATTTCCGAGGTCCTGAAATGAATACTGCATTATTGTCCCGATCAGTTTACATCTGAGTACGGTACTCTGTAGTGTCAGTGCTGCGCGCACGTGCGTGCACGTGCATTGACCCTTAATAATAATAATCTCAGGCTCAGGTTCGGGTTTCAAATCTCCAGTTTCCCAAACCGGCAAGTCCAGTCCTCAGCCCAACGAGGCTGAGCACCTGGGGACTCAGGGAGGGTCCAGGCCCAGGCCCAGGCCCTACTCTCAAGTCCCCGGGCTAAAAATTAAACCACACAGCAGGAAGCATTACTACTCCAGCATTGATTCCAGCAGCAGTGGCACAGATTCAATCCACTTGGTTTCCCCTCTACTCGATAAGGTCAATGGATCTCTGGAGCACTGCGTCGTCAAGGGGCGCTGGCCTCGGGGTTGGCCCGAAGCGATGTTACACGCAGAGTACTCCCTACAGCAGGTTGCGACGCTAGTCTAGTGGCAAGCCCGGCGAGTCAACAGAGTAACCATTGTTACGGATCACAGCAAGAACAAACTTCCAAGTCACGACATACATTGAACGTGACACCTATCTGAGCCGACTCGCCGAGTCTCCTTTTCGGTCCTTCCAGAGCACTCGATTGCGTGCCTGTAGCCATGCGAGCGCTTGTCCATGCCCAACATGTCCTAAGCGAGTGACAAAGATGCAAACTGCACAACTCCCGAAATGGAGTGGCGTCTTATTGCGCCGTAGAAAGAAAAAAAATAAAATCAAAGGTCATAAGAGATGTCTTTTTGCGTATCGTAGATAAATGTCAATGCAAAGCTATTCACATGAAAGGTAAAAGAAAAGAGAACCGGCCCGGTTGAGCGAGCCACGGAGGTCCTCCCAGGCAAAAAAAGAAAAAGGGAAAAGATAATGACCCGAAGCTAAATTCCAACGAATGGAAAAAAAAAGGCCTTACGCCGGCACAGCCAGTCCACGTTCGCGTCTACGATGCGTTACTGACAGATCCAGCTTTAGTTGAACCACCACTCGACGTTGTGGAGACGACCGATGTCCAGGCTGCCAAAGGTGCTGAAGAGGTGTCGAGACATGTCGATCGAGTTGCCCTCGCAGCCCATGCACTTGTCGACAACCGTGGCGGTCGCGGTCCTGCCGCCGTACGAGACAGTGACGCTCCTGCCGCAGTCGCTGTCCTGCATCCCGCCGACGGGAAGGGCGATGACGTTCTCGACGAGGCCGTCGTTGGTGTAACCGCAGAAGCTTGGGTTGGTCGGGCTGGTGGCGGTGTCGTAGTAGGTCCCGTCACCATCGCAGGGAGAGCCCGCAGTGCAGACGCCGAAGTAGGTGGAGATGGGGCTCAGGCTGGAGCCGCTCTCAGCAGCCGGCGCCGGCGCACTGGCGGAGGTTGGGGCAGGCTCGGACGCCGGAGTAGAAGTCACAACGGGAGCGGAAGACGAAGTAGGAGCCGGCTGAGGGGCAGGGCTCGTCGTGGTCTTGGGGGCCGGCGGAGGAGTGTAGATCGAGCTGGAGCTGGAGCTCGAGGGAGTAGCGACGACGGGGGTGGTCGTGGTGACCGGGACGAACTGACCGTAGGTCACTGGCGCCACAGTCTGGCCAGGAGTGATGGTGATGGTGGTTTCGACGGTGGTCCAGACGACGTCGGTCACCGTCTCCCACACGACGACATCCTCACGCTTGTTGAGGGGAGCGGCAGTGCCGGCAGCGGCGAAGAGAGCGCCGGCAAGGGCAATGGTCTTCGAGATAGGAGCCATTGTTTTTCTCCAAAGAGAGTGTAGAGCGGTGGCTTCGGCGTGTGTTTCTCTTGGGATATCAGAGACCCGGCTCTTGAAAGGGTATCAACAGGCGGGCGCAGCGCGCAAAGCTATGTGCGAAGGAGAGCTGAATCGAACCAGGCGATTCAAGACGATGGAGGGAGGGGAATAGCAGGTGAAGTCTGCACAGCAGGCCAAGGACTGGATGCGGTGCGCCTCAGGGAGGGAACGAAACCGACGCAAAAGCCGAGTAGAGAGTGTGTAGTGACTGTCTCAGACACCGTCGAGGTGGTGAAGAGGAAAGCGAGGGGCAGATCCCGGGGGATCGGGGCGTTTAAATAAGGAGAGGATGGATGCAGAAGACAGATGGGAAAGAGAGAAGGAAGAGAGATGAGGATGAAGCGGAAGTGTGGGAGCCACCAGGGGCAGAGGCGCAAACTTGCAAACCGTAAACGCCGGGCCCGCCACGCAACCGCGGGCCTGGACGGGAAAACGCGCCTCCAATCACCCGCAGGCCCCCGGGCACGGCACGTTCGCTTCTTTCAGGCTGCGTGCACTCGTCTGCTCGACGAGTCTCCTGCCGGCCCCCATGCGCGGTACTTTGTCCATTGCCTGATCGGTATTCCATCACGAGGACCGCGACAGGATCCAGATGTCAGAGGGGGCCGAAATGTTCTGCGCTGGCACCTGTGACGTGCATCTCACCGGGACGGCGTCCCTGACATGGGTCGCAATGCGATTGGCAGAGGCGGCGCAACCCCTTGGGGCCAGACGCAGGTAAGATGCAAAGTTTGGCCGTTGTGCGGTGTCCGCTTTTCAGCCCGCCAGTCCCGCCTGGATCCGATCCAGGCACAGGGGAAAAGGGTCCCGTGCGTCGCCCCGGCAGAAACACCCGCCCGCGCTGGCCAACCACGACGCCCGGCCCGCCAAGCGGCCCCATCGCCGCCAAGCCTGCCCAGGCCTCTCCGCAGGAACCCGCCCGAGCGGCCCTACGCTGGGCCAGAAGACCTTGAACCTCCATCGCCCCTTCCCCTGCGAGGTACTTCGCAACGGTCTCGACACCCGAGAGAGGCAAATGTTCTCGCCGCGCCGGTCCCTCGGCCAACTGCCGGAGGACCGCCGTGGCCGGGATCGCAGATCTCTGTCCGATCCGGAAGGAGCACATACCCTCTCTCGTGGCAACCGCAACCGTGTCGTCGGGACCCCGAAACACACGGCGGGGCAGTCAGACTATACGTATACCATTGTCCAGGCAAAGCCTGCCAGACAGAGCAGAACCGCTCCACCTGTTCCTATACCTGCTACCGAGCGACGCAACGTCACAAATCCTTCCCCACCCCAAAACATCTCGGTCCTCGAACTTCTCAGACACTCCCCACCGGTGCGGTGGTATTTGGCCCCCAGGTCGTACCTGTTCCAGCAAGAGGATGAGCCTGTTCCGGAAAACTCTCCACTGGGAATTCTCGCACAAGTTCTTTAAAAAACGCCAGAGGATGTGTGTGGCCCGAACGGGTTAGCGGACCCAGTGGACGGTTCCACACGCCAATGTCTCTGGACGGTGGATCCCAGGTATCTAATCGAATATCGATAAGGCTGGCCTGTCCTGACCCCTCCATCCATCTCCAACTTCGTCCCATGTTTCTCCCATCCTCCTCTCTTGCACGTCGCATGGGCTCCTGGCCTGCTTTTCCCATGGCCCGTCATTCGCTGTTCCTGTTCCCCAGCTCTATCCACAAGGGCCAGGCCCCGGCATGAGACCGGGAAATCCCAGAAGCGAGCCCGAAAACCCCGCCCGAGCCAAGCGGACTTCTTTGTATGCCGTGCTTTCTTGAGTTACGATGAGCAATAACAACAATAGGGACAATCGTTCCCTCGCCACATGATTATCTCAGCATCCTCTTTCCCGCAGTGATCGCCGGGAGAAAGCTTTTCAATGCGACTGACAGGAGACGCATGCGAGCGGAAATCTGAAATTATTGGTTGAACCATGTGCCTTTTGACTTTTGACCCTCCATCTCAAAATCGAAGCCCTCTCTGGTTCTCTTCCTGCAAGGGAGGGCCACCGAGATGCTGATGATCCGCGATACCTAGGTATCTCTTCGTCGCTTGACTCGTACCGCTCGATCGCGAGCACTTACCGTTTTCGTGACATCTATTGACAATGAGAAGAATATGTCAGACACTCCCTTTGTCCAGCCGTTTTGGCCAATACTAGATCTCGACCTTGAGAACCTCTCAGAAACCCTTTGTGTATCTCCACAGTCCATCCATCCCCTCTGCATCCCTGTTTCTCCGAGAGAGAGCACATCCACACGCTGCTGAGAGTGAATTGCATGCAAACTTTGTTCCCACACCTTTTGCCTTCTGGATTATACCGGCATCTCTGTCTGTCATCCATCCATTCACAGGAGGTCCGAAATCTGAACATCCTGAAATTTTCTTTATGTGGCAATCAGTACTGTGCATGCGCATATGTACTGTACCACCAGCAAAGCAAACCGACCAGGCAGGAACATCTAGACAACAGTAAGCAACAGCAGTGCAAAAGTTTCGCCACATGACAAAGAAAGAAGTTTTCAGTGCCACTGGAAGTGGGAACCTGTACTTGCGCCTTGCATCTGTTTGTTGTCAAGAAGAGCCATTCCATATCTATCACCTAATTACCTACCTATCTGATCATTCCTCATACGACCGGGGCAGGAACGCTACCCCATGTCACCTAGAGATGGCTCTCGGAATAAGGCCGAACTGACCAGCACGCGTAGGTAAACCTTCCAGTTCTCAAACCCTCCGGACATCGCCTGGCGTCAGGCCCTGCGCTGCTTTGGATGTCACGGTATCATGTACACATGTATCTAGGCATAACCTTAAAAAGTATGGTTAGTTAGTGGAGTCGATCCCTTTACCTTACCTACTGATCGAATCAGCATCATCAAAAAGTTCTGCCGCAACCTTATGGACCTATCCACCAACTTCCCATGTTGTTCTAGTACGTACTTTAGGTCAGAGGAGATGGGCGAAGGAGGAGAAGGGGGGAGCAGGGTGATCGTCCGCTCTGGCGTGTCAGCCCGGGAGTTCTGCACGATAGTTCCTCGTGACGTGTATCCGATCGACTGGTTCGTACAGTACAACATCCATAGGTCATTGCTTCAAGTCCTCGACACCTAGGTGGTGGTTGTCTCTCAGGGTTACTCTTCGAATAGACCACTCACTATCGACAGAGACCTCAGGCGAGGCAGTCTAGCCAAAAAAAATCCAGAGGACAACGATGTATGGAATCTGACTCGCATTCATAAACTACCAATTATCTAGACCAAACGTCATAATTACCACATGACACAGCACAAAGCAAAACGTAAACAGAGTACTGAACATGCAGGTCACAGGGGGGTGACAATCGTAAAATCAATGGCGTGTAGCCTTTTTTATGCGGCCATCGGCCAAGATAATAATCGGTGAAGGGGGCTGAAGGGACGTAAATTGGCAAGGGCAGGAAAAACAAGCCAAACCAACAGAATGGACCATCAACTTCGTAAGCAGATCATAAAAACCCAGAACACTCAAACGCATAACGGACAAGCAGGAGACGAATGTTGGAATCCAGATGTGGGGAGACGGTTCAGCCGCTGCACATAAGGCAGGCCTCCTTGTTCTCGATGCTGCAAGCAATGACTTTCTGAGAGTAGATGTCATGCTCACGCTCCTCGCTCTTGTCTTCGGCATCCTCTTCCTGGACGTTCTTCCGGCCACTCATCGCCGGGTCGGGCAGTTCCTCATCGTGGTCCGGAGAAGTTGGTGGCTCGGCAGCAAGGGTTCGAGGGCTATCACGCTCGGACACACCGTTCTCTCTGTTCGACAATGGTGGAAGAGGCTCGGAGTTGCCGCCGACGGCGGGAACAGCGGTGTTTGGCTGGTTCTGTTCATACATGGGACGAGGAACAGCCGAGTACGGGCTTGGGGTGTTGCCCGGTCCCAGACCCCGCCTCTTGAGATTGATGTTCCGCGCGACGTTGGTATCTGCGACCTTGAGCTGCTCCTGGTCCACAGTAAACTGAATTGGAGCGGAGGCAGCCATGGTCCGAAGGTAGTACATGCCAGTCTTCAGACCCATCTTCCACCCAGCAAAATGCATGCTGGTAATCTTGCCCATAGTAGGCTCCTTCATGTGAATGTTGAGAGACTGAGACTGGTCGATGAAGGCACCACGGTCGGCAGCCATCTGCAGAATAGTTCGCTGCGAGATCTCCCACACTGTCTTGTAAAGAGCCTTGATGTCTGCAGGGATGTTGGGGATGTTCTGGATAGAACCACCTTCGGCAATGATACGGTTCCTCATGTTGTCAGACCAGAGACCAAGGTCGACAAGATCCTTGAGCAGCCATGGGTTGACAACTTGGAACTCGCCGGCAAGGACACGGCGGGAGTAGATGTTCGAAGTGTAGGGCTCGAAGCATTCATTGAAGCCGAGGATCTGGCTGGTGCTCGCGGTGGGCATGGGAGCGACGAGCAAGCTGTTACGCACACCGTATTTGGCGATTTCGGCCTTCAACGCGCTCCAATCCCAGAGATCAGTGGGCGTCCTGCCCCACATATCATACTGGAGAATCCCCTGGGAGACTGGTGAGCCTTCATAGGTCTCATATGGGCCGTGTTCCTTGGCTAGCTCGACCGACGCCTCGAGAGCAGCATGGTAGATCGTCTCAAAGATCTGAATGTTCAGCTGCTTTGCCTCGGGAGAGTCAAATGGCAGGCGCAGCGCAAGGAACGCATCGGCAAGGCCATTGACACCAACAGCGATCGGACGGTGGCGCAGGTTACTCTTCCTAGCCTCCGGAACGGGGTAGTAGTTGATATCGATGATCTTGTTCAGGTTGCGAACAACGACTTTGGTGACCTCGTGCAGCTTGCCAAAGTCATACTCGCCACGGGCAGCGTCGACAAAAGTAGGCAACGCAAGTGAGGCCAAGTTGCAGACAGCAACCTCATCAGGCGCGGTATACTCGATAATCTCAGTGCAGAGATTGGAGCCGCGGATAGTACCCAGATTCTTCTGGTTACTCTTCTTGTTACAAGCATCCTTGTACAGCATGAATGGGGTTCCGGTCTCCGTCTGCGCCTCAAGAATCGCGTACCAAAGTTTCTGAGCCTTGACAGTCCGACGGCCCCTGCCTTCCTGTTCATATCTAATTATAGGTCAGCTATGATTTTTTTTTGAAATTCTTGAAGTGGAGAGGCTTACTTTTGGTAAAGAGCATCGAACTCTTCGCCATACACATCTGCAAGGCCAGGGGCCTCGTTGGGGCAGAACAGTGTCCAGTCCCCATTCTCCTCGACCCGCCTCATGAAGAGATCGGGAGTCCAGAGAGCGTAGAAAAGATCACGAGCTCTGACCTCTTCCTTACCGTGGTTCTTGCGAAGATCCAAGAATTCAAAGATGTCAGCGTGCCAAGGCTCGAGGTAGATGGCGAAAGCACCTGGACGCTTGTTTCCTCCCTGGTCAACGTATCTCGCGGTGTTGTTGAACACCCGAAGCATGGGAACAATTCCGTTTGAAGATCCATTGGTGCCAGCGATGTAAGAGCCGGTGGCGCGGATACGGTGAATGTTGAGACCAATACCACCAGCGGTCTTTGAGATCAGAGCACAGGTCTTGAGAGTGTCGTAAATACCCTCGATGCTGTCGTCCTTCATATCAACAAGGAAGCAGGAGGCGAGTTGCGGCTGAGGAGTACCGGCATTGAACAGTGTTGGAGAGGCATGGGTAAAGTACTTCTGGGACATCAGGTTGTATGTCTCAATGGCCTTCTCAATGTCTTCACCGTGGATCCCGACAGCAACACGCATGAGCATGTGCTGAGGACGCTCAGCAACCTTCCCATTGATCCGCAGCAAGTAAGAACGCTCCAGGGTCTTGAATCCAAAGTAATTATAGTTGAAATCACGGTCATACACGATGGCGGAGTTCAATTCATCTGCATGTTTCATAACGACCTCATACGTTTCCTTGGATATCATTGGAGAGTGCTTGCCGTTCTTCGGGTTGACATAGTGGTACAGGTCTTGTATGACCAGGGAGAATTGCTTCTTGGTCTGCTTGTGTAGGTTCGACACGGCTATCCGGGCAGCGAGAATTGCATAGTCTGGGTGGGTAGTGGTCATATACGCCGCAGTCTCTGCAGCCTAATCAAGGAAGCAGTTAGCAAACCACATTCATCTCCGAACGTTGAAGGGGAAAAAGAAAAGACTTACCAGGTTGTCCAGCTCAACGGTGGTCACACCATTGTAGACACCGGAGATGACCTTTTGAGTAATGGCAGCAGCATCCACATGCTCCGTGTCCAGGCCATAGCAAAGCCTCGATACACGGGCAGTGATCTTGTCAAATTGTACACGCTCTTTGCGTCCGTCTGTCATGGGCATCATGGTTAGTACCTAGTACGAGTCGTGCAGGTGGCAAGAACGACGCTGAGCTGGATTGAAAAAAAGATTTTGTGTCTAGAGCTGAGTCGAGACATAGAGAGCCTCGGACACTCACCTCTCTTATAGACAAACATCTTGACGACGTTCCTCTGGAGGAGATGAGTTCAAACTCGAGTCGTCAAGGTAACAGAGGTGAGGTAAAGAAAGGGTATCTAAGTTTTTGTCCTCTCCGTGGCAAGCAAGGCTAATGAAAGAGAAAGAAGAAAGTATTTAAAAAGGGGAGAAACCGAGGATGAGAATTGGGTAGGGGGCGGAGAGAAAGAAGTGGTCGGAGGGGCCGAGAGCGAGTATTTGATGTTTGCCAGTCCCGCAAAAACGCGTGTCATCGGAGGAAAGACGCGATTTTCGTGTTTTGACTAAATGGGTTAACTTTGATTAATAAGCACAGCGGGTTGAAGTTGCACGATCGATATATCACGTGACACGTGTTGCCATTGGAGTCCGTGACATTTACATGGCAGATATGACTTGACCGATTCGCATTGAATCTCGTTATTGGCCCAGGTGATTTCGGGCCATGGCTCTTTCAGCTGTCAGGTTCAACGCCGACGGGTCTTTCACGAAGATATTCCAATAGAATTGCTATTATAACATTTGAATACAAGCTCATTCAGCTTGCAATCAGACGGACCATACGAAATTACAAGCACAGGGTATTCTCTCAATTACGAATCCGAAGCAGGAGACTTGTCTGTCGTGCTTGTCATAATTTCTCCTCTCTTCTTATTTCTTGGTATATCTTAGATTGCCTCAACCATGCTTCTTCAGTACCTACTTAGGTACCTAATTTTACTTAGACGGCAGAGGATGCAATGCAGCAGCTTGAGCTTAGAGAAGGGGGAATAATCCACCCGTGGACGTACTCAATTTCCACATTTATATTTCCAAAACAGTATTCAATTCGCACCCAAACGAATCGCGGGATTCACCTGTGGGATCCTAAAATATGTACTATATTGACAGATAAATGTCTCATATAAGACAGAAAGACTCAAATTCTCTCTATGTCGGACCCATTGCTCTAGATCTCAAGACGTCTGGGACCGCTAGACGAGTTTACAAAGCGGCGGCCACTCCAACGAACACGGCAGCGGCAAAAGCGGCAGCAGAGCCAGCCCTGTTGGAGGACGCAGCACCATCGAAGGGAGCTGGGGAGGCGCTAGCGGAACCCGCAGAGCTGGAACCAGTGCTAGAGCGAGAGCCAGTGGAAAGAGAGCCAGGTGCAGTAGCAGTAACGAAGCCGGAGGGTTCGGCAACTCCAGAGCGGATGGCGCTGCCGGTGCTGGTGCTGGAAGAGCCAGTCTTGGTAGCAGTGGGAACGGCTGAAGAAGCTGAGTTAGTACTAAATCACAGAACCTTGAACGTGTCGGCGGAATGTAGGTAACAGCGACACGTACCAACTTTGTAGCCGGCAGAGGCGCAGGTGCTCGAGAACGCCTTCAGGGCAGCCTGAGTGTCATCGCCGCAAATACTGGAGATCTTGGCCTCAACCTTGGCACCGTTTGTCACGCAAACAGCCTTGAGATCAGCCGGGTTGTCCTGGGTAGAGCTTTTCAGGGCGTCAGAACGACCGTTTCAATCAATTGCGAGGGGTCGAGTCATGACATACCCAATGGCCGAAAGGAGACACGCAGGAGGGATGGCAGCCACAGCGATGTGGCAGAGAGCCAGGAGCGAGAGAAAGAGAGTCGACTTGGCGAAAAGCATGGTGGAGTGATGAAAGCGGAGCAAACGTATCGTCAACGATAAGAATCGAAAGGACCGATCGAGAAAGCTGAAGACAGCACAAAAAAAGAGCGACTAGAGTTAAAAATGCAAAACGTAGCGTGCAAAAGAATGAGAGGTCTGCTGTAGGATGAGGGAGTGAGTTGGGCAAGAAGGTTAATAAGAAAGGGAGATGGAGGAAGTGTCTCGACCCTGGATCCAGAACCACCTAGCGTCTCTCCGCGGCGCCGCCGAGAAGGCTCGCGCGGGCACGCTCAAACCGCAGGGTGAGACCTGCCTAACGAAGAACGGTTTGGTGCCAGGGGCACCTCGTCGCTGACTCGCTGGCAGTATGATGACTAAGACCTGGTTATTCTGATAGTTACTATTTCTGGAGCATCCCCGGAGCGGCTCGGACCTCGGGTCTCGTGAGTACTCCATAGTCACACAACAAATTTATTATTTACTGCTCCGTAGTGCGGTGAACTAGCTGTGTCTACTATTGATTCCTTCGTCAATTTGTCCGTCTTTGGTATGTTGTCGCAACAAGGATCCGGGGGAGTTGCACATCAACGCATCTGTCGCTGGCCTCAACCTCAACATGTACTAGGCTCCTAATCGAGTGTGCATACAGTAAGATCATGGAAGGCAGCAAAGGGAGCCATGAGCTTAGGACTGTTAGGGATAAAATTTCCCATTTCTATTATTACCGAGTATTTGAGAATTCAGATTTTCTGAATCCTTCTAAGCTCTTCCTTCGAGGAAGATCCATATAGCTGTGCCACAGGACAAAAAGGCTGTAGTGCCGGTAGTAGTTTGCAGCTAGTGTTTTCATCATCGTCTGGATAGATATCATCCTCATCGAGCCCTCAGACCGCCGCAAGATGCCGTGCTTCAGAGCCACTCAATTGGCCATCTGGCGTGCTCACCACTTCCCTGATGGTGTTGACAGGGCTGGCATCGCATTTGTTCACGCGGTTAATGCTCAATGTTCCCACGCCGGATCCTCCTTGCTGATGACAATTTCTTGCACATCCATCCTGCAGTCCACAATCTCTCTGCCATTCACCAAGTCGTTCTCTCTGGCCCGTTTATCTGCCTCCGCCTCGTCCTTGGCAATTCCCGCCCTGACATGTCTCCGAATTAATCTCCTCCGCGCCGTTTCAAAATCCACTTCCACAAACCAGAGCTCGTCCATCAACTCTGCAGCATTCCTCCATGGTTCCTTGTTCAGGCTCAGGTAGTTCCCTTCGAAGAAGATGACCCGAGATGTGGGGAGAATGGGGATATCATTCTCAACAGGGTCTTTTACCGCATGGTCAAAGCTGGGCGCATACACAGTCTTGGTTTCTGGTGTCAGTTCCTCGCGTAGCGTCTTAACCAGCGCCAAGAATTTCTCTGCATCGAATGTAAAGGCTGCGCCTCGCCGGGCGAATGCATACTCGGGATCTGGCATAGCGGCAAGCTGGGCACGCGTAAGGTGATACCCGTCCATTGGGACGCAAGTAGATATGGGAGGCAAGTCGGGGTGTTCTCTGGCATAGACTTGGTTGATACGTTCGGTCATAGTGCCGGCAAGCGAGGTCTTGCCTGAGCCCGGGATTCCGCTAATGGCGATCATCAAGCGGGCATTTGGAGGCGTGGAAAGGAATTTCGCTAATGGAAAAATCGTGTCAACATACTTCTGTTTACAACGACCATGTTCCAGCAGATGCGCATGTGATGCACGGGATCACTCGAATTATCCGGGGAACAGGCTAGAGGCACGTGGACTCACCCCAGGTCTTCTCAACCAATCTATTTACTTGTTCCTCCATGCTTAAATCAGTATGCAGAAAAACAAATTATTACAGGTATAAAATTAAGGTAAATCAGCATAAACACGTTTCAATGAAGTCAGAAAGAGGCACGCTCGGTAGCGGGATATCCACGGCAAAGGTCGTCACGGCGGTGGTCATCAGCACAGCAGCCAGAGTTCAAGTAAACGATGGAATTGGTTGAGAAAAGATATCAATTGAAGCCTTGACATCGAAAAATTGATAGATAAAAAGTTTCACAACAATTATATCAAGGTGGCATGTTGTGACAATCGATTGCGCGGGGCAGATGAGGCGAAGCGCAAAACGCGGGGCGCAATCGGAGTAAAAAGTGGGGTCCTGCACCGCGGTTACTCGTGACCATAGTAGTGGTGACCGTGACGTCGCTCCGACTTTCTTAACACGGAAGCAAATAATGGGCCCCAGGCCTCTGTTGTGAATCTACACGTTCTTGCTCTCGCAACACCTGGTCATTGGGTGCGGTAACTCCAGAAAACGTCTCTGATTCGAATCAAAATTAAGATTAATATAATATATACCACTCAGATCCTTCCCCATGTCGATTCGTGCAGATCGAATCACCAACCGCAAACCTCCTTGTCGTCTTCCCACCCTAGACTGCATGGCAGTTATGAACCGTCTTCATAATATAAAATTCAGTCAGAACACTTCTGTGATGCTTTACGCAGGTAACTTGCTATCCAGGCAGTCAATTGACAGTGACACCAATAGCGCCAATCATGATAGTTAAGGCTCGACGCACACTTAGTAGTCGGTACCTAACTCATCATAAGTTCTTTACATGATCATCGCAGCTCCAGCTCCTAGACGAATCAAGATCTATTCCACATATGCGGCTTATTATAAAATCATCGCTGGCTCTAACCTGATCCGAACGAGGTGATCGCATGGTCACTATCGAGAACTGAAGGATTACCCAGTCTTTCGAGTCACTCCCTTGTTCAGATGCACAGATACAGAGTAATGTTACCTCTTAGGACCGCAGGAGATCTTTGAACGCTGTGGTAGAGATCAGGATATCGCAACACAAAGCTGCCCAGAGCTTCAGAATATAGGAAGCAATCATACGAAGCGGTATAGTATTCCTACAACATTTTGATAGTACGAAATCATATTCAGTCGTTGTCAGGTGCACTTGACCTGACACTCTGCTATACACACTGGTCCTCAGCGATTTGACAAGCCTCACCAGCCCTTGTTCCGTGGACATGCATGTAACCAATATGATTTTGTATCAAGCATGCATAATGTTGATTGAGATGGATGAGACAATACCGCAACCAGAATCTCTAATGTCTAGTTGTGCACGGACGCCCAGGTCCTCTTTTATATTTGCGAATGCGTGATACAGCACTCCAAGGGACGGCTCGAATCGGGCAAGAATGTGGTTCTGCTGTGCGGTGATCACCGAGACGGTATTTTGAATTCAAGAGCGCACGCTGTGCTGTTTCGATGCATAAACCAGGCACTGTGTCTTAGAGATGCCAGATTGATGTCATTGCTCGAGTAAACAGCGTGCGAGTCGAATAATAGATCAGCGCGAGGACCATGCAGGCCCCGGCCTTCCGGGGCCGACGGGCTGCGTAACCGAAAGCAGCTAGCGAACTCCGACCCCGGGCCCCGAGCGCGGGCTTCCGGGGCAGCGCAGCCTGCCAGCCACGCCCGGGGGCAGCAGCTCAGACCGCCCGCTTGGGCCTTGGCATATCAGGCCTGCCCACCTCGCGCGATAGCTCGATCTCAACACCACCTCTGCATATGACATGACTGTCCCGCGTGCTTCTCTGGCCGGTTTGTCCCAGCTGGCGTCTTCAGGGTTCTGCGGGACCCCTGGTCCCAAAGTGGTGGCCCTTCTGGGGAAGCATAATGGAGAATGGGCAGCCTTTCGGCTGCTGTCGTTCCTACCTAATGCGCCTTTGAACTGCGGAAGTGATAAGTATTTCCATGACGCATTGATACGGTATTTATATGCGTTTCCACGGATGTAGATATGAAAGGATGATTTGAGTTCCTCCTTTGTTGCGGTTTCGAGCATGCGTGCACGCTCTGTCCCGTCTGGATTTTTACAGGACTTTCAGCCAGACGGTGGATAGATGGTTTCGTTACATATGCTTACCTAGACACCTACATTCTCGGCTTCATATTATTGTTAAATTTTTTTTCTTAAAAAACAACATGGACAAGAAAGAGGAATGAGAAAAAAAAGACAACATTCCTCCCCCCCTCATTGGAAAGAAGCAGGATAAAGAAAGAAAAGTAGAAAATGTTAAAAGTTCTTTTAAAAAAAAGAGATACCATTATGCGGATAAAAGATAAGGTCACAATGCCTCAATTCAATGCCAGCACTTTTCTTTCTTTTTCATCCGTTCGCTTTCCCTTGCTCGCCATAAATCATACATTGGAATAATAAAAATGAGAATCCATATGAATAGTAGTGATATCCGCGGAACAACAGCCGGCCCGTCTAACCTGTCACGCGTGATAGTCGGAGGATCATCCTGAAGTAGGGGGTATCGACAATAGATACGCTGGCCCTGGAGCTGATCGCAGCAACAACTGTTGAGCCTCAAGTTTTTTTTAAACCCCTCTCACATCGCAAGAAAACCAGCCATAAAAAGCAGAGATGCCTGCAGGATTAAAAGAATATTAAATACAATCCCAGAAAAAAAAAGGCCAAGCACGCCCCATTAGTGTATGTCGCCTTTAAACTCCATTACAATCAATAAAAGAAAAGTCTCTCTCCAAGAAAATACAGCGCCATATCTAGAGTATCTCTCAAAGTCGTTCTCTGACCGGTCCGTCAGTGTTACTTGTATTCGGAAGTTCGTCACCAGCGCCGAGCCTGCGGCCAATGGTGCGGGACAGTCCAGCTGCCGCCCACCACTCGTCCGGAATATCCTCCCGGCGAGCAAGCCGATCTAATATGGCCTGCATTTGCTGGAGATCAGGGTCCACGGTGTCTTGGGAGAATGAAAACGAGACGGCGGGAATTGGTGGCTGATTATCTTGAGTCGAGCCGAGACCGTATGAACGGCGTAGAGAATCCAGCAGACGGGATGGTGCTCGACGACGCCGACGGAAGGCCGCGAATGGACGATGGTCGGCATCAGAGTCTGCCTCCGTGTCCGATTCCGAGGAGGTTGGATAATCGCAGGGATTGAAGAACTCGGGATATGGGTCGAGAATCATATGCATTGTCGCCGCTGTCGAATCCAGGGAGGATGGCAGCGTCTGCGACGAGGAAGTCGAATCGTTCGAACCACCATTCCTCGAGAGATCAGTGGAAGCAGACGCCGTAGTCGATGTGAATGAGGAATCTGTGCTGGGCAGACGCGCGTCCGGTGTGATGGTGGCCAGCAGTGTCTCCCAGGTGTCGTTTTCGTCATCGCCGTCCGGGCTGACGCTCCGCTGGCGGTCCCCAAGGCCGTCCATGGTCGGGTCGCGATTGTGCGCCTGCCGGTTCGCTTCACTCACAGACCGGTGGCCGACGCGGCGTAACAATGGTATGTTGGACCCTGCCGAATCATCCCCAGAAGATCCATCCAATCGAAACGGTGATAGAGCGGCCACATCAGGATGCGGTTGCGAGGAAATGGTACTGTGGTATGCAAACGCAGGAGCAAATCGTGGCGTAAATGGTAAGTGCTCCGAAGTCTGCTGGTTTCCAGACTCGTCGGCAGAAGATGAGCGGTTAAGCAGATCGCTCGTCGCCCAGAGTGGCATCTCGAAGCGTAGAGTCGGCTCTCGAGGGATCCTCAGCCTCCGTCCTGGATGGCTATGGCGCAGGGCATCTCTCAGCAGGCGCTGGCCAGCTTCCCGTCTGGTGAACTCCGCCCACACCGGAGGGTCGAGTAATGCGTCATCGCCAAAGACCGGGGAGCGCGCATGACGCCGGATCACGCCTGTTTCACGCTCAAGCTCACGATTAATCTCGTCTGTTAACTGACGACGAAGAGTCGGGGGGAAATGCCCACCGTTTGCGAGACGTGCAGTGGAAGAGCCGTTTCGCGAAGGACGGCGAATTGTGGGATGGCGACGGATCGTGGAGCGCGCAGCCGCGGACGGATCGTTCTTGCTACTGGTCTTGGCCCCGGTGGGCGAGGGCTCGCGGTACATCCTGCATGTTCGTCAGTCTCACCGTTCAGGCAGGCAACGAGGCAGCGCGCGAAATACACGACAAGCGCGAAACGGAACGGACGAGGCGGGTCAACTTACGGTATACCCATGGTGGCACGGGAGTGAAAGCTCGACGCAAAAAGGCCGCGAATATGGTCCTGGGGGAAACGCGACCACGAAAATGGACGCGATGAGAAAAAGAAATGGGGGAGGGGAGGTGGCGAGATGGAGGGGGTGTTGCGCCGAGAAGCAGGTGTTGATGTCGGGGTTTGGGGTTTAAACGGGAGAAGAAGGCGAGGCGACCGGGGCGAGGCGAGGAGGGCGAAGGACGGGAGGGAGCCGCGCGCGAGTCGGCCCTCATATGACGGGGGCGGGCCGTTGATAGGCTGAGGCTGCGGCGCAGGCAGGGCAACGGACGCTTGGCGACACACGAAAAAAAGGTGGCAGGAGAGGTGGTGGCGTCGTGATGAGCAGAGATGCTGCTGAGACCCGTCTGCTCTGGGGATGCGATGGACGCGTCCGACGACGATCGAGAGCAGCACGAGATGCGCCGTGTTTGTTTCCCTCGACGGCGTCCCGTCTCGACGGACGACGGCTCTTGCTGTCGCTTGTCGCCCGGGATGTATTTTACCGTCAGTAATTACAGTACCGCATGCGGCGTCCCACGTGAGCGTTGCAGCCTCAGGCTCCAGGGCATCTACGAGACCGGCCGCTCCTCCGCTACAGATCGCCATCGAATAAAATCCATGCGACTTTGCCGCAGGGGCCTGCCAACTTTCTGCCATCCGAGTTTCCCACGCCATTGACATCGCTGACGGACAGAAAATTACCCAGACTCTTGTTCCTTAATCTATCTACCTCGGTTCTCCAGCTCAATGCTGTCGCGTCACCCGTGAACCATGCGAAGAGCGACAGCAGGCGACCTCGAGCTACTGCACATCTGGAGGAATGATTGAGCTAGGTCTCAGCCGCATCTCCCGTCTCCTCCAGCAGACGCCTCTATCATGGAGGGCCATCCATGTTGCGGGCACTAACGGCAAGGGCTCCATCACTGCCTACCTGTCCGGCCTGCTGGCCGCGGGCGGAGCCCGCTGCGGCCGCTTCACCTCTCCCCATCTGATCGATCGCTGGGACTGCATCACGATCAACGAGAGAGTCGTTCAGGAATCCCTTTTCCGTCGGGTCGAGGGCCAGGTCAAGCGGCGTGACCGGAAACTGGGCATCGGAGCGACCGAGTTCGAGTTGCTCACTACCACCGCCTTCGAGATCTTCAACCACGAGCAGGTCGAGGTCGGGGTGGTGGAGGTTGGAGTGGGCGGTCGTCTCGATGCCACAAACATACTGAAGGATGTTTTGGTCTCTGTCATATCCAAGATTGGGCTCGACCACCAGGCGTTGTTGGGCAACTCGATCGAGGAGATCGCCCGAGAGAAAGCTGGCATCCTGAAGCCTGGAGTCCCGTGTGTCATCGATGGCACCAATTCGCCAGAGGTAATCCACGTCCTGCAAGACCGTATTAAAGAGCTCGACATAGACGCCGTTATTGTCCGCCCCGATATGGTGGATCAGCTTTCACCAGGGCTGTCTCGTATATTCCAAGAGCTTGATCTGGAGCCCCATCAGCAAGCGAACATGTGCTGCGCCGTGGCTGCGCTGCAAAAGGCTCTTCCGCAGCTCCGTCCAAAGGTAAAACTTGGCAGCTTGCTGCCAGAGCTCTCTAAAGTGCACTGGCCAGGCCGTCTACAGCAGATCGTGCTGGATCCTTTGATCGCTCGCAAGGCACCTGTTCTTCTGGATGGCGCCCACAACGCACAGTCTGCTGAAGTGCTCGGGAAGCATGTGGATCGAAAGCTGCGACTAGCCGGCCGTCAGGTTACCTGGATCGTCGCAGCATCGCATGGCAGAGATCCGACAAAGTTATTCCATTCGATCATCAAGCCTGGAGACAACGTCGCTGTAGTTGCATTCGGTCCCGTCGACGGAATGCCTTGGGTAAAACCAGCGGACACGGCAGAACTTGCTAGCTCTGTTCGATCAATTGAAGGCGTCGGGCCAGTAGAGAACTTCGGCGCAGACCTTTTGGGAGCGATGAATTGGGCATCCACGATGTCCGAGGGCGGTCCTCTGGTGATTGCCGGTAGCCTCTATCTGGTATCGGATGTTCTCCGCCTATTGCGCGAGGCGCGAACGGCTCAACAGGAGAACCCAGCGTTGTTGCTCTAACTAAGGAGGGGAAGCGAGAGGGCAAATATTTGAACTGCGGGGCCTTCGATCCAAGCTCACGTATGTTAGTCAGATTCACCTTTCCGAAACCTTCAATGAGGGACAATGCAGAGCTGAACCTATGTTCTCCGCACTATCCGCGAACAATGTAAACAAAGGCATACTAGCATACAACAGGCGTAAAACAATACCATTTATGAGAACACTGACACTTGCAAATAGTCTCTCTCCTTCATCCTTGTAGAACACATTCGAATGTTGTTTGTCCATTGATGAATCTGATGTTTCTTGGGGTAGGAGATAGGGCTAGTAGCTGAGGATTATCGGAGCTGGAGGATGAAGATCCCGACTGCGTCATCTGCAGCCGCCAGTGCTTACTTTACTGCCGTACATTTTGGAGGGCCGAAAGTGCAGAAGCGCAACCAATTTGACCCGTTGCAAAGGCGCCTGTCAACTCGATGGTTAGTATTACTTCTTCGCCCCTCTTCGCGTCTCTCCGGGAGATTGACTGACCGCCCGGCCGTCCTAGCCTCAAGTGAAGCAGGCCTCTTGATGTGCAACAACGTGTGCGCCTAGAGGAGCTTTCATGGGCACCAGAGCAGGGATCCCACCCATCCCTCCGTTTAATACGACCACCCGGTATTTCGCACAGCTTATTTTCTTCTTCCTGCCCGATCTCCTCTCCAGTCTTTACCCTCCTGCGAACGTGACTTGATTCTGTCAGATCGCTCTGACATGACGACCGGACACCTTGGCTCCCGCCCCTCCTCCTTCTCCGTCTCCATTTACTTGTTCTAAAGCGGTCGTTTCTCCCGTCAGCTCAACACCAGGGGGTATTCCCTCGAGTCGCCGCGGTCATGATCTCCCGGTCTAGCGAGGGAGGTGAGGTTCTCCCTCCTTCACGTACACCCGCAACACCGGTCAAACCACGGTCTGCGAGGTCGGGAACACCATCGAAGGAAGATAAGGATAAAGAGAGGACATCAAAGACATCGGCGAAGGATGTTGCGGAGCTCAAGGACTATGTACGTCAACAACGACTCGGATGGGAAGTTGTTCAATGGGCTAACCATGGAAACACTGAAGCAATTGGGGGATTGCTTGGGCAAAGGCGCCTTTGGATCGGTCTACAGAGCTCTGAACTGGAATACCGGTGAGACTGTTGCCGTCAAGCAGATCAAGCTGGCGGATCTTCCCAAGAGCGAGCTACGAGTTATTATGGTATGGAGCTCCCATCATCTCGAGACAAGGAAACGTCCGCTCACGCTGGATGCTGCAGCTTGAGATTGATCTGCTGAAGAACTTGGATGTGAGTCTCAACTCAAGGGGAACAGAAGCCTAGTTCAGGAACCGGGACTGATTTGACTTTCGCAGCACCCGAATATCGTCAAGTACCATGGCTTCGTGAAGTCAGCCGAAACCCTAAATATCATTCTGGAGTATGTCCACTCTTGCGGTCAGGTATCGTCTGGATTGTAAGCTGACCGGGCTAGATACTGCGAGAACGGCTCCCTGCACTCCATCTCGAAGAATTTCGGCCGCTTCCCAGAGAATCTTGTGGGACTGTATATGTCCCAGGTCCTTCATGGACTCCTGTACCTTCACGAACAAGGCGTCATACACAGAGATATCAAAGGCGCAAACATTCTCACGACAAAAGAGGGTCTGGTGAAGCTTGCAGACTTCGGTGTGGCCAGTCGTACGACCGGTCTGCACGAGTCAAGAGTCGTTGGTACTCCCTACTGGATGGCCCCTGAGGTAATCGAGTTATCCGGAGCTACCACTGCCTCGGATATCTGGAGCCTTGGCTGCACGGTGATTGAGCTGCTGGAGGGCAAACCTCCGTACTATAAGCTCCAGCCTATGCCTGCCTTGTTCCGTATTGTTAATGATGACCATCCTCCGCTTCCGCAAAGCGCTTCTCCGGTAAGGATTCTCAGTGTCATCTGCTATTGGTATGTCTAATTTCGACGTAGGTTGTGAAGGACTTCCTCATGCAATGCTTCCAGAAGGATCCCAATCTTCGAGTATCTGCACGCAAGCTGCTCAAACATCCCTGGATAGTCAATGCACGCAGATCGGATTCTGTGGTCCCGAAGAAACCGATCGAATATGAAGAGGCTGTTAAGAGTGTTCAAGAATGGAACGAGGCTTTAAAGTCTCCTGATGCGGGATCGTTGCGGAAGACTCAGAGATTTGACCACAATAGTCCGGCTCCGACGCGTCAGGACTTACCACATCCCCTTGCAACGCCGGGAAGGGAGTCCTTGCCTCCGCCAATCTCCGCTGATCGATTCCGCTCTCCTGAGTCTTCAGCGGACGACAACTGGGACGATGACTTTGCGACTGCCATTTCCCCCAGCGCCCTTCAGCTGCCTCACATCAAACCGCAGGACAACTTTGGCGGAATGCTTTCTTCTGAAAGGCTCAAGGCGTTTGCATCTCTGGACGGTACAACGCTGAAGGAATCATTGGACAATTTGGGTGAGGGTGATTCCAGTATGAAGGGCCCCCTACAGCCCGGCGAACCGGACCCTCTTCAGACCATTCGACCCTACCTCCGCAAGCCCTTTCAGGAACAGAAGACGCAAGAGAGGTGCCCAGCGCGTAATCGAACAAGGAGTACGCTGCCATCTTTAACAAGCGCTCCAATACTAAACCAGGCCCCTGCTCCACCTACGAGGCAACCGCGCCCAGCTTCATACTATAGAGAAAGTTCTGTTGAAGACTACTCTGATCTCATAGCTGCGAATGACGATGTCTTGGAACGGAAACTGAGCGCTTTTCAGGTAAGTTAATGTTAGATGAGTGCATGGATATCCTTTCTTACGTCTTCTAGGACGCGAGTGATGACGCTCCTCAAACCGCAATGCTGGATTCTTCTAAATTAAAGATGTCACATACTACAAAATCCGATGAAGGGGGAAACGCGTCTCGCCAGGCTCCGCTCAGGAAGTCCCTTTCCATAAAACGTCCACGTTCCCAGATCGAGATTCAAAAGTTTGCGGAGGACGAGACCGATGAGGATTTTTCAGATATACTTGGCGCGGACGACGGTCCTTTGGAGAAGCCAGAGAGTGACGAGAGCTCCGATCGAAGTACATTGATGCTGAATTCGAGGCTCTCCGGCAGTTCTTGGCTTGGAGACCAAGATGACGAGGATGATCCCTTTGCTCAACTCGAGGAGGGGTTTGACGAGATGGATCTGGAAGCCAATATTGCGCGTGATAAAAATGCTCGGCTCCGGAATCAGGTGGAAGGCCTTGTAAGCTCCTTAAAGACCTCACAGGATGATGACGTCCTTGCGGACATTTCAGAGCAGCTGCTGGCCATCTTCTTCGACTTTCCGGAGACAAAGAGCGTGATCCTCAGTGCTCACGGGATGCTCCCAATTTTGGAGATTCTCGAGAAGTGCCGTCGACGAGACGTAATCTCCAACTTGCTCAAGATTGTGAACGCGATAATCTACAATGACTACGAGGTCCAGGAAAATCTCTGTTTTGTTGGCGGGATTCCTATCATCAATGAATTCGCCTCTAAGAAGTATCCGCGGGAGATCCGACTTGAAGCGGCTGCGTTTGTCCAACAGATGTATCAGACGTCGACTCTCACTCTCCAGATGTTCGTTAGCGCCGGCGGTCTCAATGTCCTCGTTCAGTTCGTGGAAGAGGACTACGAAGATGAACGGGACCTTGTCCTCATCGGAGTCAATGGGATATGGAGCGTATTCGAGTTGCAAGTAAGTTCAACTCTCGATGCCGATGATATGGAAGCTCACAATTGTGCAAGGGATCGACTCCGAAAAATGATTTCTGTAGAATCTTGGCACGCAATTCTGTCCTTGATCCCCTGTCTCTTGTCCTAAGCAGGGTGCTGGACGAAGAAGGGGAGCTTGCAGAAATTTGCGAGGGTCGTATTGCGAACATCTTCTACATATTCTCCCAGGCTGAGAACCATGTCAAGGAGATGGTTGCCGAGAGGACTGTTCTGCATAGTAAGTCAAGGGCGATGCTTTCGATACTCCATGATTCATTCTGACCGTCTCAAAAGGGGTACTGAAGGAATTAAAACGCATGACTCCCGTCCACCAGATCACCATGTTAAAGTTTATCAAGAATCTGTCCATGTTATCTACGACCCTTGACTCTCTTCAGAACTCTAATGCCATTGACGTGCTCACGGACCTTTTAAGGTCAACGATGAAAGGGCCCCATTTCCGGGAGGTCTCCAACCAGATTCTGAACACCATCTACAACATGTGCCGCCTGAGCAAGTCTAGACAGGAAGACGCTGCGTTGAACGGCATCATCCCGCTCCTCCAGAAGATCGTCAAGACCGAACGACCACTAAAGGAGTTCGCTCTGCCGATTCTTTGCGACATGGCACATTCCGGCAAGGTCGGCCGTCGTGAGCTTTGGCGTAACAAGGGCTTGGCATTTTACATCTCTCTACTTTCCGATCCCTATTGGCAGGTTACGGCCCTAGACGCTATCTTCACTTGGTAAGCAATATCCCCTGTCTGATACTTGAAAGAGCTCTAGTTGATATCTCTCCAGGCTTCAAGAGGAAACGGCAAAGGTCGAAGAGCACCTCCTGGACAACCGCCATGAAGGGCCCTCCTTCACCGATGCGATCGTGAAATGCCTGACAATCTCCAAGGCGAACGCGTTCGAGAACCTCCTGGAGCCGCTCCAGAAGTTGTTGCGGCTGAGCCCTCCGATTGCATCGACTCTAGCTCGACCGGATCTCTTCGCGCGCATTGGACAGAAACTTCACCACAACAAGGCTGCCGTCCGACTAAACTTGCTCCGAATTCTCTCCAGCATCTGCGATGCAAGCGAAGAGCAGGGTGGTCTTCTCGCACGATATGGCCTTCTGGATGCCATTAGAGAGTTGGAGAATGACCCTGCCGTCCTAGTCAGGGATATGGCTGGGAAACTCATAAAGTCTGCCGAGAGAAGTGAGAATTTCGGCGGTGTTAAGCGGAGAAGCAACGTGAGAAGAAGAAGTACTTCAACTACACCGCCGAGCCTGGCATCGAATCACTCTTTGCCATCTACGCCACATCGCTCAGGCCAGTCAAGGGGCTATCTCGACGGGCGAGAGACGCCACGACATCCACGGAATGGAATTAATGGCCCTCTGGCATTGCGACCCGGAAGCCGAGACGGCAGCAGCCCCGGCCTTTCCTCCGGAGGAAGCGGTGGTGCCGCAGCTACGAGAAACCGGATGTCACGACCGACGTCCAATCGACTGTTCCACGTCGGATCCTTGCCTTCGGATGAAGGCAGGTCACCGAACTGCCCATCTCGGCGGCCGTCCGCCGTAAACGCCCGACGCCGGCGACCAACCAACACCGATGCGGAATGGACATAACGACTGTTATGACTTATGTTCATGTTTTCTTTACTTCTTTCAGTCCCTTCGTTCTCTTATTTGCTGTCGATGCTTGTTACACGCGACGATCGAGTCCCTGGCTTCTTTTGATGACGTTAAGAGGGAGCATGCAAGAACATACATAGGTATCCGACTGATTCACGCTGTATTGCATAGTATGGGCGCATTGGGTGTATTTTTTTAATTGGGAATCGTGCCGGGTGGACTTGGGCTGGCTTTTCTGGATTGGCTGTTGTTGGTGTATCTATGGTTCCTTTTTCTTTTCCTTAATCTTGGTATGTTGGAGTGCTTTTGCTTCCTCTTGTCAATGACAAGCAAATGGTCTGGAAAATATCATGTCTAGGCGGTGGTTGAGGATTAATCCACAAGCGAGAAAGAGGATCTTGTTCATCTTTTTATTTTCTTTCAGGTTTTTTTTCCCCCTGTCCTGTACAACTTGGGCAGTTCTCCTCTCCCCTTATCTTGTTCTGTTCATGAAAAAGCTTGGGGCTATCCTTGTCAATTCGGACATTCCTTCCCTTATTCTAATGGCTAGCTCGCCGAGATAGTTGGCCACAGCCATTGATTTCTGGTTTCTTATTCTCTCAGACGGGAACCCGGGAGACATTAGTATTAGGTTCGATGGTATTCATCAGTATCTTTTCTTTTCCTTTTCTTTCTTTTTTATATAATCTAATCGATGGACAATTCTAGTCGCATCACAGTTCCAAGTATATTCTCACCGTGAGGTGACCTTGCGCTAATTAAGCCGTATGCAAGCTGGGCGGGTAATCATGATCTCGGGGTATATCAGCACAGATGCCGCATCTGTAGTACGATAAGATCGTCGCTCCTTTATCGTTCAAACTGACGCTTTTTGACATCATTGCACCGAATACACAGGAGAGAACCGCTCAAAGGCGGAATAGTAAGATTTACGTTCTTGACTATGAACTTCCTTTTTGACTGAAGCTGCTGAGACTATTCATGTTCCGAGGCAGTGGCACACGTGACGTGTTAACTACAACAGACCTACTGCCCGCGCTCCCCCAGCACAGATCTCCTCAGGCTTCCAACCGGAAGCCAATCATACATAAAAATGTGTATTACCAGTGGAACTCCTGCGACCAAGGTGCAACTGCATACCGCTTAGATCATCTGCGAGAAATATGTATGAACAGTCCTTGAAGAAGCAGGGATCAGACGATCCACCATCGGACCATCGGGCGAAGAAAACCCGGCCCGCCGCGCGAACCGCTGGATCTGCTACGGAGATCTACTTGGCCGCCGCCAGCGGTCAATTCATCTCAACGTCTTCATCCCGGCTTGCAGAGCCGATTCCTTTGTGGCACGCAGTTCTTCGGGACTCCGAGGCCGTCCTGACTGACTGGACAGATCGTCTGTTTCGTCGCACCCGAAGTGCGATGGAGGAGACTTGTCGCGGGTAATCACGGGCTGAAATTCTTTTTGCATGGACCTTGTTATTATACTTGCGACGAGTCTAGCCGGCGGACATGAGAGCAGCGGTCCAGGTACCGCTGCGGGCGTCTGTTTTCAATCCTGCTGCGGTCGTTAGACCCATTTCGAGTCGCTCCTCGTCCCTTTCTCTTTTCTCGACATCGCCGTCGTCGCGTTGCATTTCCGTCTCCGCAGCCCCCTGGACATGCTCGCGGTGTTTACGGCAGCGAACCTCGACCTTTGCTAGAAGTTATTCCACAGACCATTCGCCCAAGTCGCAGAAACATGGCGATGGAGGAAAAACGGATTCGAAGGGATCACGGAGGAGGGTGATCAGGATCGCGGCCGCTGGAGGCGCAGTGGGCACTGCGACGCTAGCGTTTTCAGATGACATCAAGCATGCATATGCAGCAGCAGCGAGAACTGGAAGGGTTGTTGTCGCGTTGGCAGTCTGTATTAATGAGTGAGTAGTGTCTATATCTCCCCTGTGTCGCATTTCCAAGGATTACAGTTGCTGATTGTTTCCCACCTTGTTCCTCATCACAGCTATCGAACAGCCCTGAAGCAGAAAGCTCAAGCTTCCTCGCCTGAAGATGAGGCCGAGATGCTTCGCGCCTGCCACAAGCGCTGCGCAGAGCGGACGCTGCGCGTCCTCGAAAAGAATGGGTCTATCTTCATCAAGCTGGGCCAGCACCTGAGCAGCATGGGGTACCTGCTCCCGCTCGAATGGACGACGACCTTCATCCCGCTGCAGGATAAATGTCCCGTCTCCTCGTATGAGTCGATAGAGGAGCTGTTCATATCCGACACGGGCCACCGAATCGATGAGCTCTTCTCGTCTTTTGACCCGAACCCGATCGGGGCGGCGTCACTGGCGCAGGTGCACATTGCGACTCTGAAAGAAACCGGGCAGAAGGTTGCTGTCAAGGTGCAGCACCCCGCCCTGGCGGAGTGGGTGCCGCTTGATCTGGCGCTGACACGGATGACCTTCTCGACGTTGAAGCGGTTTTTCCCCGAGTACGATTTGGAGTGGTTATCCCGGGAGATGGACTTGTCGCTACCGCAGGAGTTGGATTTCCGGATGGAGGAGAAGAATGCGAATAGAGCTAGGGAACACTTCAGGACGCATTCTAAGGCTCCATTGGTAATTCCAGAAGGTTGAGTTGACTGCTATGCTATATATAGAGCAGGAGAGGGAATATACGCATGCTGACAACAATACCACCAGTGATATGGTCGAAGCCACGCATCCTCGTCATGGAATACCTCTCTGGCCACCGCCCTGATGACCTCGAATATCTCGACTCAAACGGCATCGATCGTGATGAAGTCTCCGCTGCCCTAGCCCACATCTTCAATGAGATGATCTTCGGCGACGACGCCCCGCTTCACTGCGATCCGCACGGCGGCAACCTTGCCATCCGCAAGAACCCTAACAGAAGGAAGCCTAACTTCGATATCATCCTGTACGACCATGGCCTGTACCGCGACATCCCGCGCGAGCTGCGCCGGAACTACGCCAAGCTTTGGTTAGCGGTCATCAACGCGGATGAGCCCAACATGCGCAAGTACGCCCGCAAAGTGGCGGGCATCTCGGATGAGCAATTCCCGCTGTTCGCAAGTGCCATCACAGGCCGAGACTATAGTGTCCTGGCACGGAAGAAGGTCGTCTCACAGCGGACGGTCGAGGAGAAGGAGGAGATCTCGGGCGCGATGGGCGAGGGCATGCTGCAGCAGCTGGTCGAACTCCTCGGTACCGTGCCGCGGATTATCCTGTTGATCCTGAAGACGAATGATCTGAGTATGTTGTTACCTCTTAAATAAACGTGCCCATCCGCGCGCTGCTCGTTGTCCGTCCAGACTAACAGAGTTCTATATATAGCCCGCAGCCTTGATGAGAGCCTCCAGACCCGCCAGGGTCCCGTCCGTACGTTCCTCATCCTCGCGCGGTACGCGAGCCGCGCGGTGTTTGAGGAGCAGTTGGAAACAATCAGACAGCACGGCAGCATGTTGTGGCCGCCCAATCTCTTCCGCTTCCTGTGGGCATGGTCGGGTTACATGCGCGTCGAACTGAAGCTGGTGCTCTACGAGAGTTTTCTCTCGCTGAAGAGTCTTCTGAGGCTGTCATCTTAGATTTCTTTAAAACAAAATAAAAAGATGAAGACTCGAAGTCTCCTTAACTAGTTTAATTCGGGGTCTGTTCTATTTTCCCCGCTGTTTTGTATGTACATGCTGATGGATGGTTGGTTGCTGCTACACTAATGAGTAGAGAGACAGAATAGCGGTCTGTCCGCATCAGCGATGGCGTTTTCTTAGGTTTTTGTCTTGCGGTGCATGCGCCGCTGCTGTTACTCTCTCATCCTTCGTTATGTGCCTATTTCTTTCGTGGGAGATTACATTACCTGTTTAATCATTTCGCAAAACAAAATAGACATATAAATGAAAAAAAATGCAAGAGTTCGTTGAAGGGTTGAAGCATTTTGTCAAATAATCATGTCACATAGCCGAGGAAGACGAAGACGCTCGATAGAGACAATCAAAAGTTAGAAATTGGTATCCCATTTGCATTGTACTGTACATCCTAATCGATAGGATGAAGTTAATCAGAGGATAAACCTCGGGGTATCCTTGTTGATTTGATCACCTGGAGTTCCAGATCGAGACTGATCTATGTCGAACGGCAATTGTCATCGACGTCTGGAGTGGGAGTTAACGGGTTGCTGTTTTGGCTAGGAGTAAGTCCTGGCTTCCAATGAGCTGATGGCGAGCAGAACTTGGTCTCCTCTTTGCTGTAAATCCGAGAAGTCGATAGTATATTTGTATTTCACATATTTCGCACCTGTTGTCAACAGTTCCCCCCCCCCCCCCCCCTTGAACAGACTAATAAAAACGGAAACAGACGTCGTGGGAGGGTTTCCTTAATCCTTTCCTGTTGACAAATCAGCCTGTCCTCTTAAGGGGCCATCGCTTTCCTAACTCCAAAGCGCATTACGCAGTAGCTGAGCTATTTATTTCTTTTGTTACGGACTAGGAAGGAGGTCACGTGATGGATCATCTACGATCCAATTCTATGATCCAACTCCACGATCCAACCCTATGATCCAAACTCATGATCCAAGGCTATGATCCCATTCTATGATCCCAGGAACCCAGGATGAGCAGCATGTATATAAAGACACTCCTTCCTTCATTCGGACTAGGTAATAGCCTTCGCGTAGATCCAGCTTGGTAAAGTATCTGGCCTTCCTAAGTCTATCCTGGAGCTCTGAAACGAGCGGCAGCGGATAGCGGTTTTTGACAGTGATGTCATTAAGCTGGCGATAGTCCACACAGAGCTGTAACTTCCCATTCTTCTTGGGGACAAATAGTATAGGGTATCCTGCGGGTGAGGTCGATGGCCTGATATATCCTTGTTCCAGGTTTTTGTCAATATATTCCCATAGTGCCTCATGCTCCTTTTCTGAGAGGGGATAGATTGGTTTGAATGCTGGCTGTGTCCCTGGTTTTAATGGTATCTCATGGTCCCATGGTTGGTGTTCTGGCAGTTGTCCCTTGCCTCTTTCCTGGAAAACATCTTGGAAATCCCAATAATCTTGCGGCACATTCTCCATCTCCTGGATAGGGGGTTTGGCTGTTTCTTGCCCTTTTGCCAGAGTTCCCACTTCTCTGACTTCCCTAGGGCGGACATATAAAACACCGACTTGCTCTCCCCGACGCCACATGCGCTTCAGTGCTTCCCCTGATATCTCCTGGATCTCAATACTCTCTGATTGGTTTTGTCCCTCAGGCTGCCTCTCGGGCCTTACACTGCTTTTGGGTGTCTCTGCAAACTGTATCTCTTCAGTCCTCCAGTCTATATGGGGGTTATGCATCTTTAGCCAAGAGATTCCTAGAATGATGTCGTGCCTTGGGATTCAAGTGATATCCAGGTTGATTTGCTCAGAATGCTGTCCAATCATCAGGGTGGATTCCTTGGTTTCCATTCATACCCATCCATCTCTATAATTGCTAGGTGACTCATCTGCCATAGTCAACTCATAGGGTTTCTCCTTCGCCTGATAAGGGATATGATTCTTGGTGACAAAAGTATTGCTGATAAAGTTTCCAGTTGCCCCACTGTCAATCATGATTCTTGCCTTTCTCCCATTGATCTTGCCATTAACAATAAGTTGCTGATATAGATTTCTTCCAGTGGTGTTTGTATCAAGGTGTAGGGACTCTAGCCGCGCTCCCTGCAAGTGTCCCTTCCTGGCAGGGCCAACTAGTTTTTTGACTTGGGTGGCTTTGGGTACCATCCTGTGGCATCCTTTTCTGATCGATGGATACTGCAGTCATCATCATAACAAGCAGTCCAGTGGTAGGCGGCATAATCTTCTTCCTTTTTCTGAGTAGCAGCAGCTTGTTTCTTTTCTTCTTTCTTGGGCTTGTTGGGGCATTTCCATTCCATATGGTCATTCTTTCCGCAGTGGATGCATAATTTCTGCTTGTACTGTTTCTTCTGCTCCTCTGTCCAGTTAGGATTAGGTCCTCGAGGCTTCTTGTCAGACTGTTTAGATTTATCCTTCTGGGAGTTCTTCCGGTTGGTGCTGTCCAGCTCCATGGTGTCTCCCCCATTCCCAGTGTGCTGCTGGTTGTTCTGTCGTGGAGGGTTGGCTTGAGAGCGACATTCAAAAAGACAGTTGTCAATCTTGATAGCCAGGTTGATGAGCGCATTCAGGTCCTTGGGGTCCTCATGGATCATTAATCTGTTCTTGATTTCATCCTTCAATCCCCGACGGTAGTGCTCCATGAGTGGTTTGTCTGACCAGTCGCCTAAATATGCTGCAGCTTGTTGGAATTCTGTGGTATAAGCGGCAACAGAGGTTTTTTGTCGGATTGTCATGACAGTATGAGTGGCTTTCCAAATTTCATTGAGGTCTCCAAAGTTCTGCTTCATCTTAGCCACAAAGGTAGGGAATCTGTTAAACACCTCATTTGTCTCTGGTCGACGTTCTTCAGGCGCCCTTTGCATTCGATCTCGGAGATAGGGTTCAAACCATTGAGCTGCCGTGCCTCGAAGATAGGTTGCTGCGAACATGACCTTCCTGTCTTCATCCAGGAAGTCTGGCGCGTTGAAAAAGAAGTAGAGCTCCAACTGAGAGATGAACATCTGGAGCTTCTTCCTTTCCCCATAAAAGAGGTCTGGTTTAGCCACCTTAGTCCGCTGGGTAAGATCCTGGTTAGGGCTCGCTTCAATCGTCTGTCTTGTGTTGCCCTCATTTGGGTGTGACTGATGCCCGAGGTATCCCATCTGTTCTCGCAGCTTCTCATTGACCTGTCCCTGTAACTGCTCCTGTAACTGCTGAATCTGTTCCTGTAGGGCCCTTACCGCTTGGGCCAGTTCCTGGGTGGAGATGTGTCCCTCCATGCCTCCAATCTCTTGGATGCCCACAACACGCCTTGCTTCCTGCAAGAAAGGTGGTCGAAGTGTAACAACAGGCCTATATAACTAGACCAAGAAGGGTCGTTTGGTTTATCTTGGAGACAAGAAACAAGGGGGTGAGCAATATAATAGTGAGAATAAGCCTGTGTTACTAGCAATGTCTATATGACAGGTTGCTATGTGAGTCGACCACAAGGGTCGGAATCTGTCTGAAAGGAGTGTCTTTATATACATGCTGCTCATCCTGGGTTCCTAGGATCATAGAATGGGATCATAGCCTTGGATCATGAGTTTGGATCATAGGGTTGGATCGTGGAGTTGGATCATAGAATTGGATCGTAGACGATCCATCACGTGACCTCATTCCTAGTCCGTAACATCTTTATCCTCTTCCTCTGTACAGCACGGTGCACATACAGGCCATATTTACAGCCGAGAAAACGGCGAGACGGCTGGCCACGCTAAGTCCCGAATTGGCGGATCGACGAGCGTCGGGATGGCCCGGGCTCCCATCGAGCTCGGGGCCGATACTGCCCGACCGACGCGGACCGGCACCGGGCATTCAACCGCTTGCCGATTCTGGACGTCGTTTCTGTGTCTCGCGAGGCCGAGTTGACATCAAAATTGTCATATTCCATGTTATTCATCCTTCTGCGAAGTTCACAGATCTGAGATAGGGATGCGCTGACGATTGGAGTGACTTCCGACTGGGTTTCTGATTTGTCCGATTATTCTTGGTTCCACCGTGATCCCTCACCTTGAGAGTATGTGCCGTACTCCGTACATCACAACATGTCCCCAAGGTTACTTTTAAAGATCTCGGAATTGTTCCATTTGAATTGGTATGCAGAGGACATTTACGGTCCTGAGATTTTTGGCAAATAACCCCTTACTCTGCAATATCGTTTATTTGTTGTTTCTTAGCATCTTTGAAGCTCTTCTGCTTTGGCTTTTTTTGTTTCTCCTTTCCTGGCGCAAACACACAATTATCAGCATAGCATCTCAAGCCTTTTTCCCCTGAAAACATTGTGAAGAAAACTCTATCTACCTACATCTCTCTTGACTTACACTCACCTACCTCCGTTTCATGCAATCAAAAACTGACTCATCTCCGCTCAGAAGCCCTGACCTGAAAGACGGAAGAGCTTCGCTGAATTTCCCAGGAAAAACTTTGGACTTTGGAAAGAATAAAGCGCAAAAGACAAAAGGAAAAGAAAAATGTCTCAAAAGTCTCAGCCTGCAGAGCCGGTGAAGACTCTGGGGAGAAGTCCAAGAGTAAGTCAGGTTATGTTTCTAGAACCCTCAGATCACAGAAAACATTATCTCATCTTTTGATGATGTGCTTGTTTGCTTTGTATCAGCTTTCTGCCTTCTTTTACCCCATGCATCATGAGTAATGGACCTACTTCTTCTATTCATTCCCAAGCTGCTCCGCTGTGAAATCCATTTCTTTACCACATCTCTTTATCACATGGCTATTTATCTGCTCCCCTACACCATCTCCATACATCACATCACAACAAAGCAATGGAAAGAAAGAAGCTGTCCTAACATTGTCACAACAAAACCCCCAGTCCCTCACCGCCCCCCTCGCCGCATTCACCATGGCCATCCTCCTCGGCTCCTACTGCATCAGCTCCATCCGCACCGCGCGCCGCGAAGCGCTATCCCACGCCGCCAGCACATCATCAGCATCATCCACGTCGCCGAACAGCACGCGCTCGTATAGGGAGAAGCCTCATCTTGAGGCCGGACACGATCAGTCTTCTTCGGTGGTCATGCAGGCGTTGGAGATGATGCGCGAGGAGGAGCGGGAGAGGGAGCAGAGGGTTAAGGGGGTGTTAGAGGGGAGGGAGAAGGAGAAGGAGAGGGGGAGGAGGGGGGTGTGAATTGATCTGATTATGTTGATCAGTCGAAAGGTCCTTCGTCATGTCATATTATTGTTGTTTCCATATCCATTAGACATGATTTTTAGGCAGAGTAAATCATCAATCAATGAATCAATATCAGATCCAGGGACGCATTTTCCTACTATGAATCGGGACGAGGCTTTTTTTGTGTTTTACGTATTCGCAAGAGACACCGTGAGGGGTTACCGAGATCGAGTGAAAAAAAAAAAAAAAAAAAAAAAAAAAAAAATCGAGATTAAAATCTTTCTATGTTGTTTACATGTGTATATATATCTTACAAGGTTAGGTGTATATACATACATGTACATGCACACGCGAACCGCGCGTTCAGAGGTACTGGATTGGAGATCACCCACAACAACAAAAAATGAAAATGTCTAGCAAAAAAGCAAAACGCCCTCACGTACAGTACATGAAATGGTAGTTTAACAGAGGGATGTATGCGGTCACCACTTGTTGGGTGATCTACATAAAAAGAGAAGGGAAAAGGGGGCAGAGGTTTTCTAGAATCTGTCATTAAATTGGATCGGTGCACGGTCCTGCGATGGATCGGATCATCGCAGATTCGGTGTTTTTTCGAAGTTTCGGAACTATGTTCCTTTTTTGGACGGATTTTTGGGGATATGCCCCTGAGATCCCTCAACAACGTATTCGCCCATGCGAACGGAGGGGCACCAGATTTCCGCGCGCGTCCGCTCCAGCGAGAGTAGGACCAGGTCCTTCAGGCGCACCTCTACCCGATTTCACAAACGGGAATCCTCTATTCCCGCCTCGATCATCTCCAGCTTCTTCTCCCCTTCGCATTGGATCTTGTTAATAAGCTTCCGCAGATACTCGTAGGTAAGCATCGTGGTCATTGCGGCGGGAACCGCGCGGAAAAGATTGGTGCCGATTCCCGAGTAGAACGCACGCCAGCCTTCCTCTTCCAGTATCATCTTGCATGTGCGGATAACGCCTTGATAGCGAGGACGGTTCGGCATACCGTCTGATGACGCGGCACCTGGTGGTCGACCGCGGTCTTCAGGATGGTCCAAGCCCCCACGGAACATTATCCCCTCTGGAGAGGGTGCAGGCGCGGTCCTCTGCTGTGTCTGGAGCCTTGTCCGTAGCACCTCATGGGGATATGTCGCTGTACTCGCGCATACTTTGCTGAGGAACGTCGCAAGGGAGATCCCGATCCAGTGAGAATCACCATCCTCTGGATGTTCGCCAATGCCGTAACCCGTGAAAGCCATCTTCAGGTACTCGTAGAGCGGGAACTGAATCGCCACGTGCGAAAGCCCCAATAAAGCCGGAGTGAGACCGGAGTAAAAGGACCGGATTCCCTCACTCTTGTACATCTTGCGAGCTGCATCCCATGTATTCTTGTAATGCCACGGGGCCCGGTATCCGTCAGTGTCTCTCCTGACACTCTGGGACATGAGCCTCGTCTTGATAACCCATATCGGATTGGTTACGACGGTGGAGCATGCTCCTGCCGTTATGGATGCGTATCCTCTTGATAACCACCAGCTTTCTGCGACACCATAAGCAGATGTAGTAAACAGGAGCGGATAGACTGACCTGACTTGTCGAAGAAGAAGTCTCTGGACCGGTCATACACCGTCAGGTAGACAGCCCAGGTGGGCAGATAACCCAACAGCATGGGGCCCAGTCCTCTGTACAGACCTCGAAAGCCTTCCTCCCGCCATATCATCTTTCCGGTACCGATCATGCCACGGTACAACGTCGACGGTTCCACAAACTTCCCCCCTCTCCGCACGAACCCGCCCTGCGCTTGCAACTTGGTCTTGATCACGTCGAGTGGACATGTTACGATGCCTGACGCGACACCCGCGCTAGCTCCGCAGAAGGGAGTAATGTAGTAACCCGGGATGCGAGTCGAATAGATTTCAAGGCGGGTGAGCAGGGATGAGCCTGGCGGAGGAGTGGGATGCAGGTGGACTGTCGACGCAGGGTGGTTGTCTGAGTTCGAAAGCTGCTGCCAACCGGAACCGGTTGCAGCCCCCGGAGCACCGCTGCGCTTTTGCGACATCGCTGGCCAGCGCTCAGGCAGGTTCTCTGTGCGTCTTGAAGAATCACCGAGGGCTCACGGAGCCGAGCATAGCGGTGCTCGACCCGGAAACCCACGACCGGTCTCTCTCGGACACACGTGTAAATCCCTCTTCCGTCGCGGCAATTGTCAGATGTAATACAGATCGATTGGGTCAGTATTTCCAAGGTAGTCCGATGCTGCCGGGAGCCTTTGCTTGCGCGATGTTATTTTCGAAGCTCAAATATGACGGCAATTCAACGTCGTGCGGGGTCCCTTCACCAACGCAGCTCCCCTGCTGGAGCAAAAGCAAAATTAGCGATTGACCAGCCCCATGCCCAGTCAATTAGAGAGAGAAGCAGACGGAAAGAACAAAGATCCAGCACACGAGGGAAAAGGGATGAAGAAGAATGATTCCAGCGAGAAGGTTGCGGAAGTATAAGTAGAAAGTGGAGTTCGCTGCCGGCGCAGAGGCCAAGGCTGGCGTGCCTGAGGCCGGTGGTGACGGCAGCGCCTGAGCGCTTAGCGCCGCAGAGTTCTCGGAGAACGTCACGTGCAGCTCGGCTGCCTGAGGCCGCTCTGGGATGTTTTTGGAAGGCCGGCCGGAGCTGCGTTTTGCACAACCGCCAACGCCGGGTCGTCTCGTCGTCCAGCCCGCCGGACCCTCTTGCGCTCTCTCCCTCTTCGCACCAGACCCCTAGGCTCTCAATTGGACCCAAACACCCCGCTTGAGAACCCGCCATCATGTCCGGTCCTTCTTTCGCCAACTACGTCGTCAAGCGGCCATGGCTGCACCGCTGGCTGATGCCGATTGCCGAGTGGTACACCAACGCCGCCGGCTACAGGCGACTCGGACTGAAGTAAGCATCCCTCACACCCAACTCCCCAAGCGACAGCACGGCCGGACGAGACGGAGGAGGATATCTCAACCACGATGGTTGCAATTGATCCTGTCCGCAGCGTTGTCGACTCGATCAATCAAGGCCCGAATTTAATTCCCTTTCCTCCGACGTCTCAAGACTATCGGTTTTTTAGCCCAGCACTGACCGCATTCTCAGATTCGATGACCTGATCCCTGAAGAGAACGACGTCGTCCAGACTGCCATCAAGCGTCTCCCTCCCAAGGAGGCCTACGACCGTATCTTCCGTCTCCGCAGAGCCTTCCAGGTTCGTTTTCCCCGTCCACCCCGCCGTCGCAAACCTGGGATCTCAAAGGTATATAACTGACGCCCATCTTTCACGCACAGTGCTCCGTCTCCCATACCCTCCTGCCCCCGGAGGAGCAGACCAAGCCCGAGGAGGTGAGTAGAAGCTCGATTTCTTCATCCCATGTCGCTCAAATTCCCCGCGCTGCACACCGGCCAATCCCGTTGCGCGGATTTCAAACCACGATATACCCCCCATTGAACGACAACTACCCCGCAAACAAATACAAGCAAAGGCATAACGAGATAATCCAATGAAATTGCTGACAAGCTCGGAACAACAGGACAAGGAGTACCTCAGCCCGATCATCCGCGAGGTCGAGAGGGAGCGCAAGGAGCGCGCTGACCTGGACGCTCTCGTCATCAAGCGGTAAAAGCGTCCTACGGTTCGTTTTGGGGTTTGAATGAATGATAGAGCGTTGCAGGTGTGGGTGGGGGAAGTGTTGAAAGGAAGAAAGACCGGGGACGTGAGGTCGAAACGTTGCTTGCTTGGCTTCGCATGGCTGCAAGCACGTTTTGGCCAGCGTCTCCCCTCCCCTTCCTTTCCGGGTTATCATCTGACCTATGTGTACTCGTACTGTACAAATCAATGCATGATCTCTTGTTTGCATGAGCTACGATGTCGATTTCCTTCGAGTGTTTCACGTATGTCAAAACCCATGGACTTTGAGATCTGTGGCGTAGGCGAGCTCCAGTTGATGACATGGGTATGATTGTCGACCCTCAGCACGAGAGTAGAATCTGCTAGACATGCCGCATTCAATCGTGGTCTGGCCTTGAATTTTGCTGGCTCCTTTCCACTACGTCAAATCACTCCGGACATATCTTACGCCATAGCACCAATGTGCAACCAGATGAAAGCGTGAATGCATAAAACTCGGCTCGAGACATGCAGCATCAGAAAGCAGAATGTGGTCTATTCCATTCATATCACGTCTACACCGTGTAGCATGTGATCTATCCAAGTAATATCCAAAGAACATACCGTACAATGGCGGTGTACCCCTCTGCTCGACGGGGTAAATATGCGCTCCTGGCCACCGCCATCGCGGTCAGGTTCGGGCATCTCCCAGGGTAGCCCTGACGGCTCTCCTTCCATATCCAAAAAGGATGCAATAGAAGATATCAATTGCTCAAGGCAGTAATATCGACGTCTTGCACTCGCCACATGTACCACATGAACAGGCTCCTGGAACGCATATTTCCGTAAGCAAGATTTCGGACGTCAACGGTGCACAGGCAGAAAAGGGCAATGGAAGGGATTTTTTCTAACGCACCTGTATGGGGCGAACTTCTGGGCCAGCTCAAGCATCTCCTTCTCCGACATGTACTTAAACTTGCCGCCACCCTTGGCCTTGAGCTTGTTCACGTCACGTCCCATGAAGGCGGCACAGCCTCTCCTGCAGTAATTCGTCAGTATGGATCAATCAAGGACTAATGGCGGGAGACGAGGTTTATGTTGCAGAAGTTGCAATGACAACTTCCGGAAACTTGAACGTTTCTCAGAGAGCAGAATGGACGAAACCACTTACTGCACACCCAGATCTCCGGTAGAGAAGACGTCGATACGCTTCAACCCGAAGCAGGCAAACATTTCGACGGACCATTTGCCCAACCCGCGGACTGCGGTGAGCTTCTCCAGGACCTCCTCATCGCTGGCCTTCAAAAGCATCTCCGTGCTCAGCTCACCACTCACGAACTTCTCCGCCAGCCCCTGAAGGTACTCGGCCTTGCGCTGGGACAGTCCCGCTGTCCGCAGCGTGGCGATGTCACACCGGGCGACCTCCGCCGGTGTCGGGAAACGCGTCGTCCGCAACGTCTCATCTTCCTCATCTGCATTGAACAGCTCATCTTCCTCATCTGCATTGAACAGCGCCACAAACTTCTTCTTGATAGACTTGGCCGCCGCACCCGACACCTGCTGCCCGATGATGCTGCTGGCTAGACTTTGGAAAGGATCAACCTTCTCCGCCAGCCCCTCAGGCGAGAATAGCGGGCAGGGATACTTTTCAATAAGAGGTTTAAGCCGGGGATCCGTCTTGATCAGGTGCGCGACAGCCTGCTCGAGAAGGGTGCCCGTCGTGGCCGTCGGGCGCGGCGGACCCGTCTTGCTGGGCGAGATGTCCAGCGGCCCCGGCGGGTAGGCCACCACAGACGAGCCCCGCGGGGTCAGGAGGGTCGCATTTGTTCGATGGGGATCAACGGGGCGGTCGAGAGGGGGCGGGGTGGAACGCAAGCTGGTCGCGCCGTTCGAGGACGACTCGGGATTGATCTCGCTCGTCGAGCTCGCGGGAGCTTTGGGGACTTTGGAAGATAACGAGGCTTCTTCTGTTATTGCCTTGACAGCTGCAGCAGGTTTGTCCCCACCGCTCTTTGCGGGAGACTTTCGTGTCTTGCGGATTCCATCATTGCTCTTCTTCTCCGTAAGTGGTTTTGCGATTGTGGTTGTCTTCCGCTCAGCAGCAGCACTGATGCGGGCTGAGCGCCTGGGGGCCATCGGGATCAATCGAACAAACGGAGATCCCGCAGCGAGGTGTCTGGGTCCATAAACCATGAGCGTCCAGAAGCCAGTGTCAGGTTCTGAAGTAAGACGTAGCTGCTCAGATGAGATGATAGGAGGTAGTTAGCAGGACGAGCTCATGGTGTTTTCCAGCTCCGCAAGAACCACCCGGTCTCATGTCCCCATGAGCGGCATAATGCGATTCAAATGAGAACCGAACGCTGGAACACGTTCGTGGACGTGAGCCGATGTACCTCGCGAGGATTAAATAGCGCAAAGATGGTTGAGGTGAGCAATACGAGGCTTCCGGCTGTTCCCAAGGTTCCCTCTGCTTGGCCAATTTGATCGCAAGTCGCGGTCGCCTGGACACACGGGCACGGGACCTCGCGCCGCTGCCGAGGCTTCACCAGCTTGAGAGCATCGAAGTTGCCAACAAGAGGGCATTGACAATCGCATGCCTACATAGAGCAAAATGCGAAGAGCATGAAATATAGAAAAAAAAATACCAGGGCAGGTTAAAGCGACAGCTCTCGCCCGAGCTAGGAGCTGTTCGTACTGCGCGCGTAACATGTGCCTTGACTGTGCATGTCACTCGGGGATTTATACTTTTGTACTCTCTATCTGAACTCCCCAACTCCACCTTGAGCTAAGGTGAAAGCGGAGAATGAGATCTTATAAAAGGATCTACGCTATATCCTGTGCAACAGGATAGATCTACAGTACCACGAGGTGCTGCTCTACGGAGTGAAAAGACCACGGCATATGCCAATCCCATCATAATCCCCGCTTGAGCCAGCCCAGCGTGACCGTGATCACTCTGTGACGGCTGTATGTGAGCCCATTCGAGCAATATTATTGCAGAAAAAAAAGGTCCCTTAGGTTGACAGCTTAAGAAGCCTCCTCGGGCGTTTAGTCTCTGTTGATCGGCCGGGGCTTATCATGCTTCCCGCGGGGGCGATAAAGAGATATTTATCCCGCTTGTGATGACGTATACACCCTGATACGGGTAAATAATAATATTAACCGGGATTTACCCTGCGTAAAGCCTAATAACAATCGAATATTCGTCATCAACAGGAATACTGAGTAGGTTCTCCGAGCAGGAAAAAAAGCGCACGACGACGGTAGGGTTGGCAAGAGCCAACATCCAGCGAACGCAGTAAATAGGAAGTACTCCGCAGTCAATCTACAAAGCCACGACACAATCGAAACCTGACAAATGGGCGGCGGCCCTTGGAAGATTCAAAGGCATAAAGTATATCTATCATGCAAAATATCGATGCCGATGTGCCAACCGTTCCGCAACCAATGGCGTGCAGATTCTCCTATAGAACATGGAATTATGTACACACTTACGAATCGTCAACCATCAGTTCTTACGCTGATTAACTCATAGAGTCCTACTCCGCATGGAGTGCTCGTAGTCCTGACAGGCGTCGCAACGGGATGATGCACTGCATGGTGACAACGTGCGTTTTGTCGGATCTCCTATATACTGTTTGAAGGCTAGCCGGTTGTTTATTTAGCAGCGCCTTGGAGCTGGATTGGTGGTGTTCGAGGGAACGTGGCCGTGCTGATTGAATTCAACGGCCATGCATGTCAGTGTCAACCACTCCATAAGTTGGACCAACTTGCGGGCGCTGACTTGATTTTCGCAATTCCTGCAAGAGAAGGCTCCTAAAAGAAGAAACACATTTCGTTGTATCTACTCATCGTAGACAAGAAAAATCCAAGTAACTGAAATGCTTGAATTACCCATTTCGTAGGATCGACCTGCGATCATATAACCTAATATGAACTTAATGTAACCGGTCATTAGCTTATTTGGATAATTATCTAGGAGTTGACACCTGTGCAGGAGCAACGTGAATCGCCAGACTCATTTTTGCGGGCCTTGTATGTACCAGCTGGAGGTCCCGGTCCAGCGGGAACATTGCAAGAGATATGCTGTAGATTATGTAGGAAGAACAACCTCACCATTGCTTCTTTTCGAGTCACCTTGTGACCTGACCTGTTCCGCTTTATAATTCACCGAAAAGCAGGATGAGAAAGAGGCGTGATGTGATAAGTGAGACGAGCTCGGATCTGCGGTTTAGCGATCTTGTGACACGTTCCCCATTGACAGTGGCAAGGCTCATAACTAACTCTAATCGGCATACTCTTTGGGCTGACCAGGTTTAATTCAGGTAAGGCTACGGAGTATCGAGTAAGGCTTGGGAAGCTGTGGCAAGTTTCAACCCTGTTCGCTGTTTCAATTTGGAGCATCAGCCCACAGTTGGCGCTATTATTTGGGCCCAGAGAAATGGTGCCGGTCTCTGCACTCGAAAATTTATGTGATATTCGCAGGTCGGCAGAAGTTGAAACATGAGCAATGTCGGCTTTTCTCCGTCGACGCCTGGACCGCTATGTTATTTCGGTAGAGCGTGTGAGACAGACTGCCACGTTGAAAGATGGACCCCGAGATATTAAAATGTCAAAGTTTTTTCTCGGACAGGTGACTCCGTCAGATATAAGGGCCAAATGGGCATGGTCTGATGGATGACGCAATTTGGGTATGGGGAGACCTGGCATATAGTATTCATATTCCATAACCGGTGCTCTCCCTACATCTTGGGTCCTAGGGAGACGGGGCACGGGAGCGACAGCGGAGTACTCCGTTTGCGGTATGTGCTGCGTAGAGTGCACGGCCGTTACGGGAAGGCCGCTCGGTCTGCTCAGAGCCCTGGGAAGTTGCAATCTTTAGTAACAGCCCAACAGGGGATCTGGCAGGTAATTTCGCCAGTAGTGACCACGCGGGCAGGGCATTGCACATCATCATCGATAAGGGCAGGCGAGTGGGCCCGAAATTCCAGCCGATGGATGACGGCCGGATCGCCGAAGCTTAGTACGGAGTAGGTTGGAGGCAGTTAGTGCTATTCTTGCATCACGGCTCCCCTGCCCCAGTTGCTCTCTGGCATCTCTGCTCTGCATATGGTCGACGGTGCTCTGTCGCTCGGTGACGGGCGCACCACTGGAGGTTCTGGAACAAGCTGGATCGGGGTGGAGGCCGCGCAGAGACGCTGCCGACCGCGGCTCTTGGGACGGACGGCGTCGGTGCCGGGCAGGGCGAGGGCAAGCCGGCTTATTATCATGTGAGGAGAGACAGGGGGGCCGCCTGTGGATGAGAGAGCCGTGAGTGGCCGGCGGGGCCCACGGGGGGCGTGGGCGAATCAGGGGCGGCCGTTGCGCCGCGACTCAGACAGCGGGCCCATGGCACGGCGCCGCGGTTCCAGACTCCCCCGGCCAGCATGCCTGTTCCTGCCGCACAGTGGGCGTCCCGAGCCGGCGCCCTCCTTGGCGCCACCCCCAATTTCGCGCCGGGCCTCCTTTCCGCCTCCCTGGACGCCCTCTTCTTCTGCCCGCCCGCCCGCTGCCCTCTCCTTCTTCCCCTTCCATCTTTTTCCTCTCCGTCGTTCGAAAGGTCGTGCCTTCCCAGTTGGTGCTCATCCATTCGCTTGCGGAACGCCACCGACAGCTTCTCCCTCGTTGAAGCTTTCACTGTTTTTCTTTCACTCGTTCACCTCCTCTCTGACCCTTTCTCTCCTGGCAGTTCCCACCACCTACTCTGCACCCGGCATCCCTTTCTGAAACACTCCTCTTACGCCGTAACCCCTTGGCTGAGAATCATCCAACATCCATATAGCATCTGTTAATATCAGTCTTTGGTAAATGCGCCCCTCCTCTTTCGTTGGACGCTGACCCCCTGTGAACCTGGTTCTGTTTATGGCTGTGTTCCTGAGCGTGACACGCCGGGACGTGAGCTCAGCAAAGAACCATCCATCGGACTACAACACTGTCCTCTGCATACAACTGGAAAATTCACAAAATACTGACCACCTCCATTGCCTACAGTTACAAAGCGGCCGTTTGTCAGGATCACAATGGCCATTTTGAAGTATCTCCTGCCAGCTCTGGCGGCGAGCCGTCTCGCCTTCGCCGACTGTAAGTCGAGACACCTTTGCGAACAACGCCATCACCAGCTTCGGAGCGCCTTGCAAAAGCAGGAACAAACTGACGCGGGATTTGACTAGCCAACAAATGTGATGGAACCAAGAACCCGATTACCATCCAAAATCAGGGAGACGCTGGTGCGCTTTCCAGCTGTGAGACCGTCAAGGGTGACATTGAAATTGCCGAGCACACCACTGGTGGCATCTCCCTGGACGGTGTTCGCGAGATCACTGGTAGCCTTACTGCCATTGGTGCTGCCAACTTGTCGTCGCTCTCCGCCCCCGATCTCGAGTCCATCGGAAAGACCTTCAAGCTGAACGGCCTCATCACGCTCACCACTCTCAGCTTCGGCTCTCTGACCGAGGTCGGTGCGATCGACTGGGCTGCTCTGCCGAACCTGCAAGCGCTCTCATTCGCCAAGGGTGTCTCCAAGGCTGGAAGTGTCTCCATCACCAATACTGGTCTGACCTCTCTGAATGGCATCTCCCTCGACACTGTCGGTGACTTTGACATCACCGCGAACCCTGCCCTGAGCGAGGTCAATGTCAACGACATTACCAACTGCACCGGTCTCCTGAACTTCGCTGCCAACTCTGAGAAGCTCAAGGTCTCCCTGCCGAACCTGCAGTCTGGCCGCAACATGACTTTCCGCAACACCAGCAGCGTTTCGATTCCATCTCTGAAGAGCTTGACCGGTCAGCTTGGTCTGTTTGGCAACTACTTCGAGGATTTCGCCGCTCCCAACCTGACCACGGTGGGCGACCTGGTGTTCGACAACAACGATGCCCTGACGAACATCTCTCTTCCCGTGCTCAAGACCGTCAACGGCGGTTTCCAGATCTCCAAGAATGAAAAGCTCAAGGAGATCACCGGTATTCCCAAGCTCGAGACCGTCACTGGTGCTCTGGACTTCAGCGGCAACTTCGACAAGTAAGTACATGTCGATATGTGGATTATCTTCACTCAGACGCTGACAATGTCTGCTAGGGTTGAACTGCCGTCTCTGAAGCAGGTCAAGGGTGGTTTCAACATGCAGAGCAAGGGCACCTTTGACTGCTCTGACTTCAAGAGCCTTCGCGAGAACGATGTCATCAAGGGCACCTTCACGTGCGAATCCAATGTCCCCAACCCCACCACCAAGGATGGAGCCTCTGGCACCAGCTCGGACAGCAGCTCTACTTCTACCGGCGCTGCTGTCCAGAACCTGGCCAACGTTCCTGCGATGGGTCTGGCTGCCATCCTCGGCGCTCTTCTGCAGCTTGCTATGTGAAGGACATGACCGGTGATAATTTTCTGAAAGTCCTGTAGAGTCAGTCCACTTAATAAGCAACGGTTCAATATCTGTCTTATTCACCTGTTGTTTTGATGATAATAATTAAGCTCTTTTGAGGCAAGTTCATCCGTCGGTTTTTGTCCTGTTACCACTCTACGTCGCCATTGTTGAATATAATGGGCGTTATGGAATTAAAGAGAGTCTGGATCAAGTCATATCAGGGCATTGGAAGCGACGCCCCTCGAGACAAGGGAGACATAGTGTGGCGATAAGTAGACGCTCGTGCTGGCTGGATAGTGGTAGTCAAGGGCGTGCAGTGAGTTCTGTTAGTCCGGCCTCTCGGCGAGCGTTGTCTCCGAAAATGCGATGGATCAGGGACCGGAAGCCAGGGGTACGGTCTAGCATTGTTCGATTGCTGTCAACTTTTAGTAGACGTTCCTTTTGACTTACATTAGCGTGTAGTTTATACTGTTCATTCCAAATCATTTGCTTCTCGGACTTATTCACTAGCCAAATATATCCTCCTGTCAAGCCATGCTCCGTCCGTATTGGGATTGGTCGTGCCCAGGTCCTGCCGTATCGAGCTCTGTTTGAACCGCACCTACGGCGGATGTTGCCCTAATCACCAGGTGTGCACGGTCCCTTGACTCTATTTCCTTCTGACTTGACAAATATCATGGTCCGTACTCTTAAAGATCCAATCCTACCGTACCTCCAGTGGCCCTAGCGCTATCCAGGTCGGATAGCGATACATCATTTTGATTACCAAAGTCTACAGCTTACGCAGAGCCCTGCCGAGTCGTGTGTACAGTACAGTAGTATGTACATGTAGAAGGTGGTGGTTCGGGGAACTCCATCGGTCCAAACCCTCGTCCACTTTGACTGACTACTTCGTACCCATCCCTACTATCAGCCTTGCATACGGATATCTCCTTTAGATAGGGTTTAAATGCCGGGGATACGGAACAATGCGGGTTTTTACTAGGGATACTGCCGAACCCTATCGGATAGGCGACTGCCATACCCTTCTCTCGAACTAAGTGAGCTTCATAAAGAGCACGAGCAACCTCCCAAGTGTTTCTCTGAACTACCAGAGGGTACTAAGCGATTGTTATAATGCCATTATTACTCGTGAGATTCAGCAATCAATCCATGACCTCGGTTCTGTCCAACTTTCCGTCTCCTCTGAAAAGCGCTGGATATTGTACAGGAAGAACGACGATACTCAACCATCTCATAGGCATCAATCCGAACGGCCTCGAGTCGTCATCCAGGATTTACTCGGACATTTTTTTGATCTTCATCCGGGCCGCGATCCGCCCGCATGAGCGCCTTAGATGCAGGCCTAACGCTGCGTGCAAGTTGTGCGACAGGTTCATGCACGCGCTCTGGGGGCGGATGACGATCCAGACGGCCGGAAAGTCCTGCCTCTCCAAAATGGGCTAGTGTACTCTAAGAGTATTTGACATCCAGCGCAGCAGGCCATTATTTGCCCCTGCACCTATCTTGTGCTGAGGTGCAGAGCGCAGCAAGATCTGGGGGTCGACATATGACAGCTCAGCTCTTATTCGGCCGCGAGGCGTTCGTCGGATTATTCAATGGTGGCCTCTCCGTGCAGTAGTAGGATGACCAGGGAAAAAAAAAGTCTTGCATAGTTCACAGTTCGCATCTCCCTTTCCCCCCCTCCAGGGTCCACGAAGATCGCCCCGGTCTGGCGTCTTGCAGAAGTTTGTTGGCCCGCCAGACAATGATGACTGATTTTTTTTAATCCCCTTTGGGGACTCCGTGTCAATCTGGCAGCAGGTCAAGCCCGGTCTGAGACCCTGATCGCTGGGACGGCGTTTATGTCTCTGGCCAGCGACAGCCAGCGGCCTGGCCCGGTCTTTGAAGGTTATATATATAGCATGTATTTTGTTCTGCTTCCCCTTCGAGTCTCTCTTTCTTTCTCTTTCTTCGTGGACACGTTTGCTCAGGTTATCAATCTTCTAAGTCACTCCCTATCTTGCTACGTGCTCGGTGCTCATGTCATAGAACGTCGCAACATATCATTATCAAAAGAAGCCAACTGCCCCCTGCGTGCATTCGCTTTGTATCTACACTTCCCTATCCCTCGACTGTCCCTCGCTCATCTCTATGTGCGTTTTTGCTGTCTGTCACATGCTTCTGGGCCCGTGAGGACTGAAGCCCAGACGTGGACCGGGCTTCTGTAGACATTGCTCTCTGCTGACAAGCCGCTGGTCTGCCTGCCATCTTCTTCTTGCTGCTGTTCGGATTGGCTTGTGTGCTTGTATCTCTTCCGTTTTCTGTACGTTGCTTTTTTTTTCTTCTATTTCTATATGCTGAGGGCTACGAGGATACACGGATCTCCAAGAAGACCTGTCCGGGCGGATATCTGCTTCTGTTATGATTGGAATTGGATGAGCGAACGTGGGATATAGGAGATGATCATGATGATGATGAATTCCAACGCGGGATGGCGGGGAACGACAAAGGCTTCTGGTGTTCCTGTAGCTTAGGTACAGTAAATCTAGTAATTATTATTGGACTCGCCCTGATCCAATGAGGTTTCCTACGACATCGGTACTCGGGAAGACTGCGTAAACGCACCGAAACCCTACGTGTAAATTGATCGAACGGTCTGGCTTGTCGATGAGGGCGTGAGCCACGGATTCCCGCAAAGGTTCCAGTATACGCAGGATCTGAGACCGTGGCTTGCACGGAAGATGCAAGGGGAGAAGAGGTAAGAAGCCTGATTTCTGAAGGAAGAGAGCTTCTTTCGATTAGGTTCTGCATGTGAGGAGAGCTATAGTGTAATATAGGATTCGAGATCTGAATCTGATATGGAAAGCAGGAGATGATGTCCGGCTATGTAACTGTGCGGTGCTATAAAAGGAAACGGGAGGCCGTCCACGGGCCGGCGCTGGGCGACGTGCTCGTCCTGTGTGGACAAACCTGCAGCAGAGTGTGCAGGACTTTCGTTCTGCTGTCCGCGAGCTGGTCTCAAGGTTCCTTGCGGTGTGCAGAGGACCGTCCTTGTGAGTAGAGAACAGAGTAGTAGTATACAAGTCTGTACCCTAAGTAAAGGGGCTGGCCCACGACGGCGCGCCGGGGCACCGCTTGCCCGCCTCCCGCCCACGCCCGCCGGCTGGACCCTCGCGCTCGACAGCCTCCTCGAAAGCCCTCCATCCTCCTCCTCCGTCCTTTGCCTGACGACACGCTCGGTGGGAGACAAACCTGCCTCGCTCCTCATCCCGGTCATCGTCAATCCTAAGCCCTTCCATCTCCCTCACGTTCGTTTGTGCCCTCCTCGCGCTGCGCTCCCCCAGCTCGACTCTCCATCCGCAATCCCTGCCGTGTCGAACCAATCCCCGTCGTCCACCCGTCGCCTCCGTCTCCAGATCCTAACGCGGACGACGCATCTCATCTCCCTCGCGCTCCTCCGCTCCTAACCCCCTTTCCCTCCACCGACGCCCCGATCCTCCCTCCGCGCATCCGTCCGTCTCCGCGCCGTCGAGCCCGTTGCTAGCTGCGCCGATAGCCCTCCCCCCAAGGAGGGCCTTTTCTGACAGAAGTTGGCGTTGTCGGGAAAAGCCCAGGGGGAATTGCTGCTTGCGGACGTGAAGACGCCTGCCTTCAACGACACCTCCCCTCCATCTGCAACATCGATCCCGATACCCCTGCGAAGATGCTGCTTCCCAAGGGTGGTGTGACGTGGAAGTCGGCAAAGGCCAGATTACCCCCGTGGAGAGCCGTGGTGGTTCTTCTGACACGGCCGCGGTTCCTCATCTCCGTGGCCGTAACGGGCCTGATAATCCTGCTATGGCGTGGTATCAGCAAGTCCGCAGCGGAGATGCAAAAGTATGTTGTCCTATTCCACATATTTTCCAGTTGTCGAAAAGATTTGCAACTTTGGTGAAAACTTGATATGCTGACAGCTGCTGTACAAATTATAGCTTCTACTGCTATGGCTCCTCCAAGTCTCCGATGGAGATGTCTATCAATGAGATGGTCGAGTGGAACGCTCATCTCCAGACACCCGTCATCTTCAACCACCACGAGCCGTACGAAGTCAATTCCAGCACGATCACCACCTACGATCTGAATCCCATCAAGTCGACCACCAAGGCCGTTGCCAACGGCGAGAAGGTGCTCATCCTGACTCCGCTGAGAGACGCGGCCGCCTACCTCCCCAAGTACTTCGACCTCATCTCCGAACTGACCTACCCGCACGAGCTTATCGATCTGGCCTTCCTGGTTGGCGACTGCACCGATGACACCCTTGCCGTGCTCTCTGCGGAGCTGCAGCGCGTCCAGCAGCAGACGGAGCAGAAGATCGCATTCCGCAGCGCGACGATTATCCAGAAGGACTTTGGAGCAGTCGTCGACATGAACGTCGAGGACAGGCACTCCTTTGCCGCCCAGGGTCCCCGTCGCAAGGCCATTGGTAGAGCCCGCAACTACCTTCTCTACTCGGCTCTGAAGCCCGACCACTCCTGGGTGTACTGGAGAGACGTCGATATCGTCGACAGCCCGAAGAAGATCATCGAGGACTTCATCGCTCACGACAAGGACATTCTCGTTCCGAGTATGTATCTCATCTTTGCAGCTCGTCTGAACCATTACTAATTCTATCTCTTCCTGCAGACATCTGGTTCCATCGCTATGAGAACGGCCGTGACATCGAGGGTAAATGTATGTGTCTGTTTCGAGCGCTGACTCTGGAAAAACTCGCTAACTTTTTTCACAGTTGACTACAACTCGTGGATCGAGTCCGACAAGGGTCGCAAACTCAGGGAAACCCTTGACGAGGATACGATTTTGGCTGAAGGATACAAGGAATATGACACTGGCCGCACCTACCTTGTCAAGCTGGGAGACTGGAGGAAGAACAAGGATGAGGAGGTTGAGCTTGACGGAATCGGTGGAGTCAACATCCTCGTCAAGGCGGATGTCCACCGATCAGGTACTTAAGATATCCCATTATACATCCAGTTATTACCGCGCTAACGTTGATCTAGGCATCAACTTCCCCGCCTACGCCTTCGAGAACCAGGCGGAAACCGAGGGATTCGCCAGGATGGCCAAGCGCGCCGGGTACCAGGTCGTCGGTCTTCCAAACTACGTCGTCTGGCACATCGATACCGAGGAGAAGCCTGGGAACCTGGGTGGTCGCAAGGCTTACTAGTTACGATACCCGCGGTTGTTAATGTTGATACGGTGTCTGGGATAAGGGGTTTGCGAAAAAGAGGTGACACTGCCTTCTGTCACCGGCGCTGGAAACGTCTGAGACTTGATTCAGCATTCGAATCCATCATGACTCTGCTTTAGTTTCGATCCGGTCCCGCACGGACCGGATCCGGCACGGGCTCTCCATTCTGTCATCTCATCTCGCGGCGCTCTTGGAGTGCGTTTTGAGAGGGATATCTAATGATTCCGTTAATAGGGTTCCATTCGTGTCGCCTTCTAGGGATTATAATGTCTTGTTTCCTTGGCGCTACGGAAGAGAATGTTCATGTTGTGCAGTTTTGAAGTGTTATAGATCCGGAAATTTTTTTAAGTTTTTTGTTCCTGCCTTGTGTCAGTCAGACCGTACTTGTACCTTTTCCCGCCATTTAGGGTCGACAGCCTCCAGGTTCAGCCAGTCATGGTCGGTTCATCAAGCGAATCGCAATCTTCCGCCTGTCTTGGGGATAAGGAAAGAAAGGAAGGAAAGGAATGAACAACTTGATTTTCGATCTCCGCTGTTATGTCTTCCCGCCATATTGAGGCCTGTTTTTCTTACCTTACCTTCTGTCTCCTGCCTTTCCTTCAAGCGAGCCCCATTTTTCTGTTGATTCTCTTTTCCTTTCTAAGACTGGGGTATTCATCTTTTTTTTTTCTTTTTTTTTTCTTTTTTAACCCCAGCATGATCCCTTTTCCTTTGCGTTTGCTCTCTACGGAGAGTGTCCGCATATGTGTTGACGGGATGGAAGCCAGGCATGAAGTTTCTGTAGTCACTTACTTTTTTGTATGTATGTATGGAGATTTAAAAACACAGGATATGATTGAGGGAGAACAAGAAGGACAGAGAAAGCAAGCAAGCGAGTCAGATATGGGCAGAGAGAGAGAGAAGTGGACACATAGATATATATATCATCGGGGCAATTCGATGAATAATGCATGGGACTTGATAATTTGTGCGGCGGATGGAGAAAAGAAACAAGTGTAAGGGCATATAGTATGACCTTCGTATGTGCTTGCATATATTGTATCTGTGAGCCTAAAGCATGACTGCTCAGCCTTTCTATCTGCTGCAGATTCTTCTCGTCTGTACTTGTAGGCTTCCAAGGTTAACATACTGTACAACAATTGGCTTGTCCTTATCGAGCCATTATTATCATCTCGCCTGAGCTGTATATGTAACAGTAGTCTTACAGACGGAGGTCGATACTCGGTAGTGACACGACTCCCATCATATCATCTGCCCCTTGGTTAGTGGTACACAGACCCGAGCCTACGTCCGATCTTGCGAGTATTCTCTCCACTATTCCACTATGTGGTCTGCAGCACGGGGTCATGGGGGCACATCCATCCATGACTGCGCGCCCTGTGGAATACATGAATGCATGCATGCATTTACTCTATCAGCGAGTTCGTGTGGTTAAGTAAGGTTCGTGAGGGCATAGATGGATAGATCCTTGTAGGTGGCCTTGACGTTGCGGGGTCGAGAGGCCTGTCCGGCTTGTGGGTTTCTTTACGGAGCTCGTCCCGACGGGGAAGTATCGGTTAGGAGTGGACATAATGATAATGGAATGGGGTCAAGGATCCTGCGTCCGCCTCAGCCCTCACATCTTGCTTTGCTTTGCAGATTTATGTCTGTACATATACTGCTTTGCCAGCTGCAGGAGTACTTCGTATATGATGTGGCACGAACTCCCCACGTTCACTAGTGGTACAGAGTGCTGTACATGGAGAGGCCATTTCCATCGAGCTTCTTCTTGTCCATCATCGAAGGGCGCAGCGATAATAATATCCGCAGCGCTGGGGATCGGCCTGGACCCGACCCCACTTCTCCCCAGTCCCATCTTGTGTGCTCGTCTTGACAGATTCTGACATTTCTTCCGTGATCTCCCGCTTGCATTCAATAGTCAATTGCCAGACAAGGCAATCGTTCTATTCCATTGCATTATATTGTTCTTCGTGATCAGACACCAAACCGAGGACTGTATGTATACGTCCAGTACAGTACAAAACTGACAATTCCATCCATTATCATCACTCTTTTACTACCACCGCAGTACTACTCCCCCTTCACTACTACCGCCCCAATGTCATCATTCTCACTCTTCCCCTCCTCCTCCTCCTCCGTCCGCCGGCTCCTCCTCGTGCCCCTCCCCAAGATCACCGCGGTACCCACAACTAGCACCACCTCCATCGGCATCGTCCCCGCACCGCGACGGCTTCCCTCCCGATCCTACTGCCATTCCTGCTCTCCGCGGCTCCTCCTGCGTAATAATAAGACCAGACCCAGCGCCAGCTCTTCATCTCTCGTCCCGCAGACGCAGATCCAGTCCGGCATTTGCGTTACTTCCCAACTACGACACACGAGCACGAGTACCAGCACCAGCGCGATGGCGGTCAAGAAGGAGTTCCTGTGCATTATCCCGGACAAGCCCGGTATGATGGCGAAGAGGGTGGAGGTTCGGCCGTAAGTTTTGCCCTTTTATTTTTTTTTCTTTTTTGATTTCTTTTTTTTTTTCTTTTGGTATACTTGACTTTACATTTCAATTGTGTGTTTCGTGTGTTTTTTGGGGTTGTTTATTACGTTCTCTATTTATCTGTTTTCGGGAGAATTGCCCACAGTATATATGTATGGTTTGCCTATGGAAGAAAGGATGTATGGGATGTTGTTACTTATTACTTTGCTACCAGTTGAAGTCGTGCGTCTTAGATGCACTGTCTTGCTTCCTTTTTTATGGACTTCATATTATAGACCTACTAGACCTACCGGGTCACAAATTAGATCTCTCTCACACTCCCACTTACAATCTACTAACTATACTAACTAGCACCCACCTCGCCAACGTCAAGCCCCTCGTCGACTCCGGCCGCATCGTCGTCGGAGGCGCCATGCTCGAGTCCCATCCCGCCGAGGGCGAGGATCCCAAGTTCAAAGGCAGCATGCTCGTCGCGCTGGCCGAGAGCGCCGCCGAGGTGCGGGAGCTGCTGAGCAGGGACATCTACGCCACCGAGGGCGTGTGGGATCTGGAGAATGCGCAGATAATTCCGGTTAGTTTGTTTTCTTTTTTTTTTTTTTTTTTTTTTTTTTTTTTTTTTTTTTTTTTTTCCCATCTGGTCTTATATTCCTGTCCTATTCCAGTTGATGGGTAGTAAGAATGGTTGGGAGAGATTGCTAACTGTCTTCGGCTAGTTCAAATCTGCCGTCCGCGTGTCGCTGTAGACTACCTATCTACGTTGAACAGCGGTGGATTTTTTTTTTCTCGCAACGTCAGTGTCCTGATTGAGACTGGCTGACGGTTCCGCTTGGCTTGATTGAAAACGGATCAGATAGCATCATGATGCTCTCTCTGGACTGTACTGTACCTACCTATGTACTGTACATGGATAGATAGATAGACTCGTCCTGCTTCTCGAGATGAGATGGTTCTACACAATACTTCCGCCTGATACCCAAGCTTGGGATTTTTTTTTCCCGCCTCGATCCGATGAAGAAAAGAAGCACCATGTTCTTTTTCTCTGTATTCTACTTAGATCACATATAGATAGCAGTTAGTCAAGTCTGCAGTTCATTAACCAATCTCATTAGATGATGGGATTGGGCGCGAAGACGCGGCGTTTTATTTGCTAGGGAATTCGGAGATGAAAAAAAGGCCTCATGGCCCATCGAGTTTATGACGTTCCTAGACAACAACCGAAACGAGTAATATTATTGACAAGCCGCTTGAGATGTACAGTACGGATGACGCTAGCGATCTACATAACTGGTATACATATATGAATGGCAGTATGTGCCTATGTGTACAGATGCATACATGTATATATAGGGCATGGGAACGATGGACGATGTATTACAGCTTCGGGCTCGGCTTCTCCTTCTGGAGCATGGCCTCGGCCACTTTGCGGCGCTGGATCTTGCCCGTCGCGGTCTTGGGGATTTCCCTGAGGATCCAGATCTGTTGCGGGGATTATGTTAGAAAACTGCTTGCGGACTTGGGCTGTACCCCCTCCGGGACTAAATGGTACCTACCTTCTTGGGAACCTTGAACTTGGCGACCTTGGTCGCCATCCACGCCTTCAGCTCCTCCTCCGTCGCCTTGGCGTTCGGCTTCAGGACGACCGCCACGCCAATGTCCTCGCCGTAGTGGCCCTCGTCCGGGATGGCAAAGGACACGGCCTCGGCGATGTCCGGGTTGTGCGCCAGCGTGTTGTCCAGCTCGATGGGGCTGATTTTCTCGCCGCCCTTGTTGATGAGCTCCTTGATGCGCCCCGTGATGATGAGGTACCCGTCCGGGTCCATCTTGCCCTGGTCACCCGTGCGGAAGAAGCCGTCCTTGGTGAAGGAGGACTTGTTCGCAGCCGGGTTGTTCAGGTAGCCCTTGGTCACGTTCTCGCCGCGGATGCACACCTCGCCCTCCTTGCCCTGCGGCACCTCGTTGCCGGCCTCGTCGAGGATCTTGACCTCCACGCCCTGCCCGATACCGACGCTGCCCGGTTGCCGCTTGCCGGGCGGAAGCGGGTTGCTGGTCATCTGGTGCGCGGCTTCCGTCATGGCGTAGGCTTCCAGGACGGGCGCATTGAACGTCTTCTCCAGCTCGTGGAAGGTCTTGGGGGACAACGGTGAGGAGCATGACCGGATGAAGCGGATCTTGGGCTTGGGGTTCGGCAGGGGGCTCTTAAGCAGGATCTGGTGGATCGTCGGCACCGCGGTGTACCAGTTCGCCTTGTGGGTGATGAAGTCCTTCCAGAATTCGGACGCGGAGAACCTTGGAGGTACAATCACAGAACCGCCAGAGTGGAGAGGTGCGAGGAACGCGGCGAGGAGCCCATGGACGTGGAACAGCGGCATTACGAGCATCGTCCGGTCCTTGGGCGTCAATTGATATGTAGCCTTGATGTTTCCTGCAATTGATTGTGAGTATATCACCAATACAGCTTTTGATATTGATTACACACTCATGGTTCTGGTCAGGTTTCTGTGAGTGAGGGGGACCTGAAAATTTGGTGTTAAGAGTATACTCCGCAGCATCAGGATGTGTCTGTCCTTACAGCCTTTGGTCTCCCCGTCGTTCCGCTGGTGTGCAGAACGAGAGCGATGTCATCTGGCTGCGGCGTCTCGACCTTCTGGTCTCCCTTTCCGGCCAGCTTGCCTGCGTCTTTGACATCTAGCACAACCTCTTTGCCGTCCCAGTAGCACTCCGCAATGGCAGCCTTGTACTTGCGCGCAGCCCTCACGGCGGGCGTATCCTTCTCATAGGCGCCTTTGGGCACAATGGCCAATGCGGAGCTGAGGTCGTCGATGTAGAACTCGAACTCCTCCTGCTTGTATGCTGGGTTGAGCGGCGCAGCGATTGCCCGCTGCCATGAGGCCGCCAGGAAGGATACGATAAATTCATATGAATTGGGCAGCGCAATCGAGACCGCGTCGGCCGGGCGCACGCCCAGCTTGGCCAGCTTGGCCTGAAAACGGGCCACCTCGTCGTGCAACTGCCGGTAAGACACGGTCAACGGGTCCGGCTTCGTAGGGACGATGATGGCGGTGTCATTCCCATCCCGTGGGAAGAAGGAGTTTGCGAGAGTGGCCATGTTGCTACCAGCGCACACTGCAGGCAAAAGAGAATCTGAAAGAACAAATGAAGAGGATACCTGTCCAGAAGACGCCGGCCAGCAGCAGCGGTCTATATAAACACTCCCGGTCTCACCCGTCCGGGGAGGATGACGCACCCCGGCCGGGCAAACCCGGCAAACACGCCAAGCAGCGCCGAACTCGGCCGACAGCGCCGCCTCCATCTCCATCGCGAGAACAGACAGATCGCGATCCCCGCATCCAGGCCGTCGAGCTCCTGGCGATGCCCGCATAGCTTCATTGCTCTTGTCCCTCCGTCGCCCCACCTCCTCCTCGCATCTCCCCGACATGGCGCCCGAGTCCAACCCGTCGAAGGGCGGGGGGATGCTCTCCCTCTACGCCAATCTCCTCGATCCCGAGGATACCTCGACGCCCGGGACGATCTCGCGCGCCCCGGTCGTCTTCAAGCAGGCCTCGGAAGGCGAGTCGCAAGCAGACGAGTCAGCTGCCAAGAAGCAGCAGATAAGTGCCGGTAGATCACATACCCTTCTTTCATGAGAGAGAGTCCCTTTTTGTATCCCAACAGGATTGCTCACTTGTCCGGCGGTTTGCCCTCTCGGTGAAAATAGCTTCTCTTCGTTTTCAGCCTACAAAAAGACCGCAGCTGGCTGCTCAGAAACAAAAAACGAAGCCTACCTTGCCCAAAGTTCCTCCCGCTGCCCCTGCTGCAGGTGTTGCCGAACCGCCGGTCAAGACAACTCTTGCAGACTGGGCTGGCGATGACGACGATGTCAACGGGTTCTATGCCGGTGAGAAACGGCAGCGTGGCGGGCGAAAGAAGCGGAAGAAGAACCGCGAGGCCCAAGCGGTGCCACAGAACTGGGACGATATCTACGACCCATCTCGACCCAACAACTACGAGGAGTACAAACACAGCGATGAGAAGATACGCGAGGTTAGAGAATGGAAGGACCGCCTGTATGCGCACCGTATGGCCAGACGGCGCAGCAGTGACATGGAGAGCGATGAGGAGTATTCGAGGCCGATGAACCGTATGTCACACCAGGCTTTGGACATTATGGGCTGCTCACCAGTACTGCAGGACAATTTCCCCCTCCGGGCTACAACTTTGCGCCTCCTCCTCCCTGTCTTAATGATGTGCCACCAGAACCGCCCTCAGAGGAACCACCCTCAGCCGCGCCACCTCCAGAGCCTGCAGTCCCAATTCCAGACGATGCAACTGGAGAGGAAGCATTTGCTCGACGTCTTCGGATGAGCCAGAGCCAAGGACTAAACTTTGTACCGCCTTCACCTCCATCTCAACCCTCACCACCACCACCACCACCACCACCACCACCTCCTCCTCCTCCTCCTCCCCCTTTGGCCAAATTCCAACCAGAATCGGCAACTATATCTCGTCCTCCCGTGCGCTACACTTTACCTCCGGCTCCGGAAGAGATCCCGGCAACGGAAGAGGAGCTGGAAGAAGCTTTCGCAAAGGAGCAGCCTGCCGAAGAGGAAGGAGGAGAGGGGGCACCTCGTTCGCTTCGACCAGGTCAGAAGGGGTTCGCAGAGCGCCTAATGGCAAAGTATGGCTGGACAAAAGGATCGGGCTTGGGCGCGACTGGATCTGGAATCGTCAAACCCCTCCAGGTCAAGGTCGAGAAGCCGAAGAAAAGGCCAGATTCGGAAGGTGGTGGCTTTGTCACAACTGGTGGCAGGGGCAAGATTATTGGTAGTGCTAGGAAGTCCGAGGATGAGGGTAAATTTGGAGCAATGAGCGAGGTGATCATCCTGAAGGGTATGGTCGATGGGCTGGACTTGGATGCAGAACTGGAAAGCGGCAATTTGATGCAGGAGATAGGAGAAGAGTGCTCAGAGAAGGTAAGATGGTTCCCGAACTCGTGTAACCGGCTCAGCAATTTCGTGATCTCCTTGTTGACTCCTCATAAGTATGGCACTGTCGAACGCGTCTACATCCATCGTGACAGCGGTGCGGTCTTCGTCAAATTCACTAGTCAGCTATCAGCCTTACGGGTAAGTTTCCATAGGTCCTTGTCACTATTTCAAAGGTATCGGATCCTTATACACTCTAGGCTGTTAATGCTCTTGAGGGCCGAATATTTAATGGCAACACGATCACTGCGCGGTTCTTCGATAGCGAAAAGTTCGAAAATGGAATATACGAGTGAGATAGATACCATGTATTATTATACACTATTAATGATATTCAACGGGTCTGCTGTCAGCACGTCCATTCCTCCGCCCTCAACCTGCGTAAGTTGATAGCGAAGTGACCAGAATCCCCATATTATACAAATCAACCAATCCAAAACCTCGGCAGAAAGTTGTCTGTCAATTCGGCACTCCCCGAGCCATGACTCCTGAAGGGTCATCGCTGCTGCTACACCTGCTCGCGTCATTTCTTCTAGCCTTGCCCCGGTGAGGCGAAGGCGAAGGTGATGCGCTCCTCCTCCTCCTCTTGCTCCTCTCACGTGCCGTGGAGGATTCGTCATCACCATCACTATCACGTCCATGTTCACGATTTCTCCGTCTCTGCGCCGGGGCCCTTACCGCACTAGACCCCTGCTCCTTTGTCGAAGGATAACTGTAACTTGTCGAGGACGAGGGAGGATCGTAGTACTCCGATAATGATCCTGAACCCCCTCCACCCTCGTATTCTTCGTCGTCGTCATCGTCGTCATCTTCTACTTCGCTAGAAGTAGTATTATTGTCATCGTCATCGTTAATATTAATACTGTCGTCCTCCTCAGCAGACTCGATCTCCGCCCACAGCGCTATGCGGTCGGCGCAGGCGACGCACCAGCCGACCAGCGGGGCGGTGATGGGCTGCAGGTCGTTGCCCCTGCAGAGCTCGTGCGAGGCATAGGATTTGGGGCAGCGGTCGACGTACTGGTGGCCGCAGAAGGAGATGTAGGGGGTGTAGCGTTTGCACATTTTTCTTTCCTCCTGTCTTTGTTTCTTTCTTAATCTGGATTGGGTTGGTGTTTTTGTTCTGAGCCTTTTGCCCTTTTCCCTTTGCTTCGAATAGCAAGTACTATGTGTGGGAACTTTGTTTTGTTAGTTAGTGATGCTGGTTCTCTCTATCCCAGTCATACGAATTGTGTATATCTCACTTGTAGATAGATTGATAGATACCTATATTCCTCTCAGTTTCTTCTGATTATCTGATATCTATTCTGGAATAATCGTCCGAGAAAGTCACTTGATGATATTGAGCCCGTTCTTCTTTGTGACGAAACAAAAGAACAAACTAATAAGTGCAACGTGCCAGCTTTATAAGCAGAAAGAAAGGAAAAAGGAGTGATAGATATATAAGAATGTCTGAATTTTTTGCGGATTTCTGTCCTGTCTGCGCCCTCCCTTCTTTCCCTAGCTTCTGCTGGATACATAGGAAGGTGGAAAGATAGATGCTGACGTTGTGTATACATATATACCATTGTGTTTCTTGTTCTCAGGACAATGAGAGTCCCCCAGGAGTGGGGGACCATAAACTCATTGACCATTATGGATGAGAGGCTGTTTTTGACAAAGGATAGTTCGAATGTGAAAAGAATGGTGACTAATTCATCGAATGTCGGTTTTGTGCGTGACTTTATATTACAATAAGGGTAGATAGGTCGAGTGAATAAGATTATGGAATCTTTCTTTAATATCTATCAATTGCATAGTACAAAGGGGAAGGGCAAAAGAAAGAGACAAGAGGAGTGGCGGATAAAGGAGGGTTAATTGTCTAGTACAGTAAGCCCATACAAAGTCTAGAGCTGATTCATCCATTCATTCGTTCCTGAATCTGACATGAAAAAGACAAGATACCTGTCTACCTAGCATATTTCCGATAGGAATCAAAAAGAAGAAACTTCGCAATCCACCAATCTACCTACCTACTTAGGAACCTGCCCAGGAAATCCGACCAAACTTCAACCTTAGAGTCGTAAAGAGATGGCGTGACCCAATCATACCGACACTCCTCGCAATCTTCCCCACGATCCTCGCCACATCCTCATTCAGAGCGTTCGCTGCCTTGACAGCCTGCTCCGCATCCTTCAGGATCCCATCCAGATCCTGCATTTTCGTGAAGATGCGGCGCAACTGGTCCTTGTTGTATTCGCACCAGTTGCAAATGCAAATAACGACAAAGGGCATCTCCTCCAGGTCGGAGCAGTACCGGCCGGTCTTCATGGCCTTCTCGCACTGGACGAGCTGCTGCGCGTCGGGGGGAGTGTAGCCGCAGGGGGCGTGGCACCAGTTCATTTTGTGGCACATTTCTTTCTTTCTTTCTTTTTGAGTTTTACGTTCCTTCTTTTTTCTGTTGCTTTATTTATGTCTCGTGGCTTGAGGTCTGGATTCAGGGTTGTTGGACACAACGTAACAGCGAGGGAGACAGTAGGGATCAAAAGTCGGAGGTGCAGGTAAAGTGTAGAATGGGGAGTCAGATCAATAGAAGTAAAGCAAAAGAACACGAGTGCTATTCCTATATATAGATAGGATGAAAAGGAGCAGAAGGAGCAATTGCCGAGAATCGCCATCGCGAATTGCCATAATTGCATTGAACTTGAAGACAATAATAAATGAGAGAAAATCCATGGTATCCTGTGATAATTATGTTAGGTGAAAGAGGATATCCTCATCTTTGAAGCCATTCTCACAGTGGCTCTTTGTGGAAAGCTAATGATGAGACATAGAAGAGAGCTGATACAAAGAGGATAGTGAGGGTATTTCCACTGGCTGAGGACATTTGATCAAAGGAAAGGAAATGATCCAGTAAGCAAAAGTTGTGCAGTGGCTCTCACTCATTTTTCAACTGCTTTTTCTTCACTGTATGTTGATACAACACATACAGCTTAGGTAGTACTTAATTAGCCTATATCATTCCTGACTTGCGGTGAATTGGGGAGAGTCTTATCCTCATATGTGAATCTTGACATATCCCTTGCCTCTAGAAAATGAATTCACATGCCTGACAATTTCATAGTGGTGAAGGCTTTGGAACCAAGCTTAGAGTCACTGCAGTTGTGCTTGAAACTTCGGGCCTCAAGTGAGGCACATAGTGTCATACGGTCTCCTTTGAGTGATATCTACAGTTTTGCTACCCAAATTTCTCACATTTCAATGCTTGACTAGACACTTGAGCACCTGGGTAAATATGGAGTGTGAATTCTCAGCCAGAATGACAATGGGCGGTAGCAAATTGTATGTGAGATGTCTTGATTCACTCGCTGTTAGATTACCTGTTTAAGAATGGTCATGTGACAAGTATTCTAGACGGGTCTGCGGAGTGAATAGCCGTGGGGTACTACTATCTAGCCCATGAACGCCTGGAGCCCTCCTATTTCTCCATGAGCATCCATTCACAGCTTGCAGTTTGTGAAGGCAGCTCCGTCTGGGTCTTGCTCGTTCCCTCTTCGCTTTGACTGTCTCCCTTACCGCCTCACGCCTCTCTACGCAATCTTCGCCTCACGACTTTCCTCTATCCTTTGCCCCAATACTTAGCTACATGCTACAACACCGCTAAAATACGTCTCTGAGCTTAAAACTACGCCAAAATGTCGTCGCTCTGTCTAAACCGCCTTATGGAGGAGAGGTATGTGGGGACCCAACACCGGCTACTACCTGCCATGAGTGCTATTCGGAGCTGAAGCTGACGGTTGCCTCCGCACTCGGCTGGGATCTCCAGGAAGCAATGGCGCAAAGATCACCCCTTCGGCTTCGCCGCAAAACCTACCCGTACGCCGCAAGGAGTGCTTGATCTGAAGAAGTGGGAGTGTGGCATTCCGGGCAAGCCCAAGACCCTGTGGGAGGGCGGTTACTTCAAGTTGGATATGATCTTCCCAGATGGTAAGTGTTCCTTATTCTGCGCCCTACTATCTCGCCGTGAATGTTATCATGGGCACGACGTGTTTCAAAGTGCATGGGCTGACGTGGAGGACTCGCGGGTTTAGAGTATCCTACGAAGCCGCCGAAGTGTAAGTATCCTCTCACTCTCGAATGAGCGCAGAAAAGCAAGAACGAGGGAAAAACGCCACCTGGCATGATCGCATATACCGCTACCGTTTCCTCGGTCAATCCAGACCTCAACAATCACGCCATGATCGCCGGCTAACCATCTTTTTCATCGTCTCGCATGCAGGCAAATTCGTTCCCCCGCTTTTCCACCCCAATGTCTACCCATCGGGCACGGTTTGCCTCTCGATCCTGAACGAGGAGGAGGCGTGGAAACCGGCCATCACGATTAAGCAGATCCTGCTCGGTATCCAGGATCTTCTGGATGAGCCTAACCCGGAGTCGCCCGCGCAGGCTGAGGCCTACAACCTCTACAAGAAAGACCGTCCCGCCTATGAGAAGAAAATCAGGCAGATCGTCAAGGAGAACCCCCCACCATAAATTTCCTGTCATCACGGTTTCTTTTCTCTGCCTCTGCCTTTCATGATTTCGGCGAGTTTTTGGCTGCTGCGGGTAGCGGTGGGTTGATAATAGCTTATTTCTTTTTCTCTCTATATTAATGCTTCCCCTGTCAGGAAGGATCGGAGATTGCACGGGGATAATAATCAGAGGCTAGCAAGGATAATCTCTGTCTCAAATGTTATTTTCCTTTTTTTTTTTCGAAAGGAAGCGGAGTTGAGACTGAATTAGAGGGTATCACCGGTGCATTCTCTCCGTTCTTGCTTGCCTCTTTGCACACAGTGTCTTTTTTATCTATCTCTCCCGCATTTTGTTTCTAGCGAGCGTGGCATTTCAGAATCTACGAGACCGGACCGGAAATTGGATGGGCGTTTCGTGTCTAGTTCCCCCTTTTTTTTCGTTTGCTTTTTTTACTGTCCCGTTTCTCTCCGGCGTATGTGTGTGAGATACTGCGAGGGATAATGCAACATAATGATGGGACTATTACAGTAGTTGGAAGTCGGACATCGGGTTTCCAATTGACCTTATCTCCTTATCTCTTTTGTCCATCAAATCGATTTGAGTGATGGCAACTCTCCACCTCTGTTCTTTCTCCGCGTGGGGTTCACGGAGTTGACAGCCTGGAATGGTTAGATTTCGGCTATCTCTGTAAAAAGCAAATATGAATTCCCCTTGTGACATCCATTGGAGGATGTGACGATAATGCACTTGCGGTGTGAATTGTTCCCGGACATCACTGTTTGCTTTTTTATTCAGAGTATTCCCCACGACCATGGCAGGTAGGGATGAGATAAAACAATCGAGCTGAACTTTGTGGGCGGGGTAGCTGCATCTCCAGGAAGAGCGCAGATCAATTGTGAGCTGGGTTCACGGGGGAACGGGAGCAGGAAGATGGGAGCAAATCACATCTTTCTGGAGGCTTGTGGGGGGTAGACAAAGTCGAGGGCGAAGTTCTACTTGGCAATTGGAACGAGAAGTTATATAGCGCCTGCAGTGATCCGACAGCGGCCGGAGCGAATGGCAGCTCGTGCAAAACTGCCAAAAAGGCATCGGAGCGATCTCGTGCGTTTATCTTATCGGGTGAGTCAAAACCCGCAGAATTGCAGGCCGACTTCGCCCCTCGCCGTCCCGCCCGCCCGCCGTCCGCGGCCTTTCTGGTAACGATTTTAAAATTTCCCGCCGCCCAGGAACACCACCAAGGAAGGGCCGGTTAAATCTGTCTTCTCCCACATTGTTCCCAGCACCCCCCTTCGTCGCAAGACCGCAACCTCTCTTCTCCAGGCTTGGTTCCGTCCGTCTCGGGAGTCGCCAACATGTGTGGAATTTTCGCGTGCCATTGGTATGTTCTTTACGGCCGCGCACCGGTGTGAAATGCCCCACGAGATCAGCGAGGTACTGATCATGGGTGAATAGCCACCCCGATGTGCAGAAATTCAAGCCTACGGCCTTGCGTATGGCTAAGCTGTGAGTTATTTCCTTGGGAGCTAGTCGCTGCAGAATATGTGCTGAAATTTCGCCCACAGTCTGCGCCATCGCGGTCCCGATTGGAGTGAGTCAACCGGGTGTCATAACGGTTCTGTGGCGGTTATACAGCGATTCTAACAACGCCCTTTCCAACAGGCGGAAGCTTTATCGACAACAAGACGAGTCAGTAGCAGAAATCGTCAATAGACTTATTTTTCCAGTTCCATTTGCTGACCCAATTGCAGTTCTCGCGCATGAGCGTCTGAGCATTGTCGGAGTCGGTCCGTCAAAAAAGGCCCATATACGATATCAGATTGACATTGCTTGCTAAGCGCATCGCAGACTCCGGAGCACAGCCCCTTGTTAACGACGATGGAACTCTCGCCCTGGCGGTCAACGGTGAGATTTACAACCATCGAATTCTGAGAAAAGGACTCAAGACGGAATACAACTTCAAGACACATTCGGACTGCGAGGTCATTATTCCATTGGTATGCCCAGGTCCCTTGTCCTTTCTTCCGCTGCAAAAGGATGGAGGGATAGAGGTTAACGCTTGGTAGTATATGGAACATGGCCTGGACGCTCCCAAATACCTCGATGGCATGTTCTCCTTCGTCCTCTATGACAAGAAGGAAGACCGCGTCATCGCCGCACGCGACCCGATCGGGGTTATCAGCTTCTACCAGGGATGGTCGTCCCAGACTCCTGGGGCCGTCTACTTCGCTTCTGAGCTGAAAGCTCTGCACCCTGTGTGTGACAAGATCATCGCCTTCCCGCCAGGCCACGTCTATGACTCCAAGACGGACACTATGACGCGATATTTCGAACCGAAGTGGTGGGACCCAACCAATGTTCCCTCGACTCCCGTCGACTATAAGCTGATCCGGGAGACCCTGGAGAGGGCCGTCCGGAAGCGATTGATGGCGGAGGTTCCTTATGGTGTCCTGCTGTCGGGCGGTTTGGACTCGAGCTTGGTAGCAGCCATCGCCCAGCGGGAGACTCTTCGTCTACAGGCGATGCAGAACGGTGCTACCAACGGAAACACCGACAGCTCGGGATTGGTTGGTATCGACGACTCCAACGAGCTGTCTACTGTGAACACCCTTCCTCAGCTGCACTCCTTCTCCATCGGTCTCCCCGGTGCTCCCGACACCCAGGCTGCTATTGAGGTCGCTGAGTTCCTCGGAACCAAGCACCATGCTTTCACCTTCACTATTGAAGATGGCATCAATGCCCTGTCTGACGTCATCTATCACCTGGAGACTTACGACGTTACCACCATCCGTGCCTCCACTCCCATGTATCTGCTCAGCCGAAAGATCAAGGGAATGGGCGTGAAGATGGTTCTGAGCGGAGAGGGAAGTGATGAGATTTTTGGAGGATACCTTTACTTCCATGCCGCGCCTGACAAGGAGGCGTTCCACGCGGAGACGGTGAGAAGAGTGAAGAACCTACACCTGGCAGACTGCCTGAGAGCGAACAAGTCCACCTCTGCATGGGGTGTCGAGGCTCGTGTGCCATTCCTGGACAAGCAATTCCTCGAGGTCGCCATGGGCATCGATCCTCAGGAGAAGATGATCACCAAGGATCGGATCGAGAAGTACATTCTGCGGAAGGCTTTCGACACCTCGGACGAGCCAGATGTGAAGCCATATCTGCCCGACAGCATCCTCTGGCGCCAGAAGGAGCAGTTCAGTGACGGTGTCGGCTACAGCTGGATTGATGCATTGAAAGATCACGCTGAGCGCATTATCACAGATGAGATGATGAAGAACCCCAAGCCCGAGTGGGGTGACGACATCCCAGACACCAAGGAAGCGTATGTTTTTGAAAGCTCTTATCTCGGGGAAAGCGGCTTGCTAACCTTGATAACCAGATACTGGTATCGCCTGATGTTCGACGAGCATTTCCCATCCTACTGCGCATCAACAGTGCAGAGGTGGATCCCCACATGGTCGAAACAGACCGATCCCAGTGGACGGTAAGAGCCTGTGAATTTAACTATGAAGTATGAACATGCTGACATCGACATTCTTGCAGGGCCATCCCAACCCACAAAGCCAAGTATGACCACGTGGAGTAGACGCCGACTGTTCGCGTTCTGGTTAGCGCAGTCTATCCGTTCGATTGTTGGCGTGAAAATCGCGCATAATTTGTTATTGATTTGATTTCCTCAGGCGCAGCAAGGGAATGTAGTGGATTTCTGTAGTCATGTGTGCCAGTTATCGTGCGGGTCGGTTGCCTGTTTTGGATGTCTTTAGAAATCTCGATAGACCTGAGTTGCACCATTTGCCCTCCTTCTCCGCATGTCGACAAAGGATAGATAGATTGTCGTGCCTGAAACGCCGCGTTGAAGAGACTGTGTAGATGTATTGTCCGAATTGTGTGGACTATGTCTCGCACATGCACGTGGTTAAGCAACATAAGCGCCTTGGCGTATGTCAATGGAGCAAGCGCTGGCCGTCGAGGAGCCCGGGCCCAGTGTCAGGAATTGCAAATCAACATCAGACGAGGTGATGACAGCGTCAAGCGCTCCCGAGATCAGCCTTCCATCTGCCCGCTGCTCGACGAGGATGCGTACGCCATCCCGGGGCTCGGCGGCTTTTGCCGGCACCGTCCCTCGCCCAATCAACGGGTGCGGCTGCTTTCCCGTGGCCTCCCCTGTGTGTTGGGCCCTCCAACTCGACTAGGGAAGGGAAATTACCGCTCTTCCCCCCGTCGCCCACCTCCCCTCCTGCCTGCAAAACATATACTCACCGTCCGCCCTCTTCTACCCCAACCTCTCCCCTCTCCTCCCTTTACTCTAAGTAATCTTGACGTTTTCGTCTTGACACGAAGCAATTCACAATGTCCGCCCCCGCTGCTTTCTCCGACATCGCCAAGGCGGCCAACGATGTATGCCTTCCTTGAATTCCCGACGCTGTGCAGCGCACTGCACGCAGGAGTATTGAAAAGCTAATCACCAGCGCAACAGCTTCTGAGTAAGGATTTCTACCACACCAACCCTGGTAAGCTCTATGCCTTTGTCCTAGTCCATGAATTGAAGCTAATCAATTGCTGCAGCCAGCCTCGAGGTCAAGTCCAAGGCTCCCAATGGCGTTACCTTCACCGTGAAGGGCAAATCTACCCACGAGGGTCCCATTTCTGGTTCCGTAAGTTCTTCAATTTGTCCCAGTATGTTGCGGATTGAGCGTTCCTTGTGTCTAATTCGTTTTGCGTCGTACAGCTGGAAGCCAAATACGTTGATGCGCCAATTGGTAAACGCCCCAAAAAGCGAAGCAAACCACCCGATCCCACAAGCAGCTCCCCACGCGAGTTGCGGCCCGTGGTGTTCCTGTCATGCGGTCGCTTCTCGTCCAACGGGATCAATTTTCAAGTCTCATCTCGCATTGTCGAGCACGCTGTCATGCTAATGATTCGTCCCCGCCCAGGCCTCACCCTCACCCAGGCATGGACCACCGCCAACGCCCTTGAGACCAAGCTTGAGCTGGACAACAACATCGCCAAGGGTCTGAAGGCCGAAGTCATCACCCAGTACCTGCCAGGCTCCCAGTCCAAGGGTGCCAAGCTGAACCTCTACTTCAAGCAGCCCAACCTGCACGCCCGTGCTTTCCTCGACCTCCTCAAGGGACCCACTGCCAACTTCGATGCCGTTCTCGGCCACGAGGGCTTCCTCGTCGGTGCTGAGGCTGGCTACGATGTCCAGAAGGCCGCCATCACCAAGTACTCTGCTGCTGTTGGCTACAGCCTTCCCCAGTACTCCGCTGCCATCACCGCTACCAACAACCTGAGCCTCTTCTCTGCTAGCTACTACCACCGTGTCAACGCCCAGGTTGAGGCTGGTGCCAAGGCCACCTGGGACTCCAAGACTGGCAACACTGTCGGCCTGGAGGTTGCCAGCAAGTACAAGCTGGACCCCTCTTCTTTCGCTAAGGTGAGTTCGAATTCGGTTAGTCACATTTCCCGTGCAGTCTTTTTAACCGGCCTTCTCTCCCCTATTAGGTCAAGATCAACGACCGCGGCATTGCTGCTCTTGCCTACAACGTCCTGCTCCGCCCAGGTGTCACCCTCGGCCTGGGTGCTTCCTTCGATACCCAGAACCTGAACCAGGCTGCCCACAAGGTTGGTGCCAGCTTCACCTTCGAGGGCTAAACGAATGATCTCGACTTTCCTCCCATTCCGCGCCCATCCGACTTTCTTTGCCCCATCATCCAACCTCGACGCCATGAAAAAAAGAGACATGAACAATGAAGCTTGTGGGCGGACTTGCCATATTTTCTCAGACTCCTTGAAGGTGGAACAGATACATACCGGCAAAGTATGCCCATCTTCTTTTTATATTAGTTGAAATTTACCACCTTCCCAATTCATGAATTTTATGTGGCAGAGCCGGACTGGTGAGCGGTTTGGGGCTAGAAGATCTAGTCTTGTATGTATCGTAGCTATGTGCACGGTCATATATGTATATCAGTTCCAAGCCCTTTGTCCTGTACGTCGACAGCTCACTGTGTTACTGTCTCAATTTCTTTACGATTGACGAGCGATGTAATGTTGCCCGGCCTGAGGAGGGAAGGAAACGTTGGATATCTGACATTGCTCAACGAAAGGCCAATTGTCTCCTCTGGAATCATGATATCTATGTACAGTTCCAGCATCAAATTAACCAGGAGGTATACGCCAACTTCGTAATGGAATAATACAGAAATCAGAACAAGACGAGAAGATTATAGCCTCTTCTCTCACTTCTTCCTTTCTTATCGACTTGGTGCTCCCCGTCCGGCTCTCTCACCGGACCCACTGGGAACACCAGGGCCCCTGGACAGCCCCGCTGTCACCCCGGCCCCGATCAAAATCCCGGACACGACCAGGAACCGCAGCGCCGTGCTCCCGCCCCTGGCCAGGTTCGCATCATCCAGATCGATGCCCAGCTCCCGCGACCGGCGCTCCCGCCGACGCGCGTCCTCGGCCGACTGCGTCCGGAAGTGACTCCGGGCGTCGAAGTGGTAGACCGGGTTCCGGTCGATAAATGAGGTCGGGTCCTCGTCTGCCGGCGTGGCCTTGCCTTCCTGCTGACCGGCGCCGGCAGCGGTCGCGCCGGTCGGCCCCCTTCTCGCGCTCGCGCCGTACCCCCCGTGCGCGTAGAAGCTGGGCGGCGGACCCCGGAAGGGGCCCCGCCGCTTGCTCAGCCCGCTCGCCGGGCGGGATCCGACGTACGAGGCGCCCTTGCTGTGCAGGTTCGCGCCGTAGCTGCTGTAGCTGCCCATGGGGTGCTGGCCTGGGTTGGCGCTGCTGTGGGTGCTGGTGTTGCGGCTCTGGGTGACGAGACGGTCGATGCCGTGGTCGCGGTCGTAGCGGGCGCGCCGGGTGCTGTCGCTGAGGACATGGTAGGCGGAGGAGATGGAGGCGAAGCGGGCGGTCGCGGTGGGGTCGGAGCGGTTGCGGTCTGGGTGGTGGGCGAGCGAGAGGGCGTAGAATTGCCTGTTGGTGGTGGGACGATTGAGTTTTTCATCCGTAGTTAGATAAGAGGGATATAATGTTTTGAAAGATAGGAACAAGGGTTCGGAGAGGAATTGATGAATTACGCACTTCTTGATCTCCGCGGCTGTGGCCGTCACCGGGACATTGAGGATCTCATAGTAGTTTGGCTCCCGCGCGGACGCGTGCGCGGCGGCCGCCGTCGTCGAGAACGAAGCCGAAGCGGCGGCGCATGCGTGTTCTCTGCCCGCGGATGGGAGGTTGCGGTTGAGAAGAGAGGCGCCGCCGGCCGGGGAGAAAAGAGTGGAGAGGGTCCTCAGACGAGGCGACATGCCTCGTTCACATCTAGGGAGGGGAAGCGAAGGGCCGGAGGGAATGCGATGAGACGGATACAAGGAAGAAACAGAACAAGGAGAGGAAGAACAACATGGGAGATAAAAGGCAACGGTGAAGCGGGCGCTGGTGATGAGCAGCGGCGGAGCAGCGCGATCGGAGCGTCGAGTGCGTCATAAGAGCCCGTCCCGGCCGTTACGCGGGCGTACCGAGCGGCTTATCTGATCTGTATTTCCGTTACCGCCCTTATCTGATCGGCATCAGGATGGGGCCTCGGACGGCTTTCGGAGCTCGAATTTCCCTGGTAACACGTCTCCTGGACTGTTTTCGCTGTGCGGGAGAGTGGATCGAATTTACAGACCGCTGCGTGGCATGTTGTTTTCTGTCTGTGGGTGTCACGCCCTGTAAGCCAGGATACTGGACCCCGTACGGCATGTGTATGTGGCGGACCTGAAAAATGTGCAGCGCGGCGCAGAATCTCGATCGCTCTCCATCCTGGACAAGTTACCAACTCCTCCCTGGTGCTGGGTTCGACAGTCTTCGCAGAGACAAGCCTGGTGGTTCGTTCTTGGTAGTCCTCATCCAGCGCAGCGCTTCGCAGGTCGACCGGCGCCATCTGGGGGCTTGGCGAAACGACGGGGTGCCCACTCGGAGATCCAGCGATCCTCGACTCCCCTCTTTCTAATTTATTCCCGCTTGCTAGCGACAAATTCGCATTCCAGCCAGCCAGCAGCTTTTTCGTTAAAGCAGATACAAGGACCCCACCATGGCTGCTGAGGCCAGCGAGGAGCTGGAAAAGCTCAACCGTGAGCCTCCCCAGTTCGTCGCGCCTGATTTTTTTTGATTCTCGTTATTAGAAAAGTTGATTTTTTTTCCTATTCAGGTTACTGATAAGATATCCCACGTTTTTTTAGTGAACGGTGAGAATGGCAGCGCCAAGGTGAACGCGCCTGCCACTGGCCCCTCTGCAAACGGGAACGCAGAGAACGAGGACTCGGACGATGACAAGGAAGATGAGAATGAAGCCCCGGAGGGCGGAGCCGCTGGAGGTGGGTTGTTAACTTGTTGCGAGCTCCTAAGATCCGTGCGGGACAGGATACTGATGTGGATGGATTTTTTTTCTCCTTGACAGCGGCGAAGAAAAAGAAGAAGCGCAAGCCTAAGAAGAAGAAGGGAGGCGCGAAGAAGCAGACCGAACCTCCAAGGATCCCCATCACCACCCTCTTCCCCAACAACCAGTTCCCCGAAGGCGAGATTGTCGAGTACAAGAACGAGAATGCGTACCGCACAACCAACGAGGAGAAGCGCTACCTCGACCGGATGAACAACGACTTCCTGCAAGAGTACCGCCAGGCTGCCGAGGTTCACCGCCAGGTCCGCCAGTATGCGCAGAAGTTCATCAAGCCCGGCAAGACGCTGATCGAGATCGCGGAGACCATCGAGGACAGCGTTCGTGCCTTGACCGGCCACCCGGGTCTCGAGGAGGGGGACAACCTTCTGGGAGGCATGGGCTTCCCCTGCGGGTTGAGTATCAACCACTGCGCGGCGCACTACACGCCCAACGCCGGAAACAAGATGGTGTTGCAGCAGGGAGACGTGCTGAAGGTGGACTTTGGCGTCCACATCAATGGAAGGATCATTGACAGCGCCTTCACCATGGCCTTTGACCCGGTCTTCGACCCTCTTCTGGAGGCTGTCAAGGATGCCACGAACACTGGCGTCCGTGTATGTCTACCTACCCTCTCCGCCACTGCACGTGAAAGCTCTGACTGACTGATTGTGTAGGAAGCTGGAATCGATGTCCGTATGTGTGACATCGGCGCTGCCATCCAGGAAACGATGGAAAGCTACGAGGTTGAGATCAACGGCACCACGTATCCAGTGAAGTGCATCCGGAATCTCAACGGGCACAACATCAACCAATACGTCATCCATGGCGGGAAGAGCGTGCCCATCGTCAAGGGTGGCGATCAGACCAAGATGGAGGAGGGAGAGGTGTTCGCCATCGAAACCTTCGGTAGCACCGGAAAGGGCTACGTGAGAGACGACGTAGGTTCCCGCAATTGTCATTTTGGGCTAATATGGGAACTTCAGATGGTGTCTAACGTGGTACTCTAGATGGAATGCTCTCACTACGCCAAGATCCCGAACGCCCCCAACGTCCCACTGCGACTATCGTCTGCGAAGAACCTCCTCAACGTGATTACCAAGAATTTTGGCACCTTGCCATTCTGTCGTCGATATCTCGACCGGCTTGGCCAGGAAAAGTATCTTCTTGGGGTAAGTTGGGACGCCCTTCTGCTGTCTCGGAGCTGTCGCTGACCCTTCCGCACAGCTGAACAACTTGGTGTCTGCGGGAATCGTCGAGGATTACCCACCTCTGTGCGATATCAAGGGCTCCTACACTGCCCAGTACGAACACGTATGATACCCCCTTGCTTCTTTTCCGCTCCGATTCAAACACTAACGTTGAAACAGACTATCCTGCTCCGACCGACCGTGAAGGAGGTCATCAGCCGTGGAGATGATTACTGAGAGAAATTTTGCATTTTCTGTTGTATCCACCTTGTAGGGAACGAGTATGGGAATTCGGCTATTGCATAGCTATGTGTTTCCACGATTACATGGAACGGAAAATGGAAATTACAAGTAGAGAGATTTTGAATGAAGAACAGAACTTGCCTGTAGATATACGGAATCTGTCCCTGGCGGGTTCCTGACCCAGCGTCCAGCCGTAGCCCCACGTGGAAGCTCCCGTCTCCGAGCCCGCGCTCAGCCCTCATCGCGCCCTTTGCTCTTCTCCAACCATGCCCGGCCTGTCGCTCTCTGGCCACGATTCTTAGGCCTCTAGGCAATCCAGGGGGCATAGTCGTTCGTTCATATTCATGGGATAGCATCGAAACAGGCACTCCCGTATCGTCCATAGCTATGCCGTCAGTCGTTACAACCGCTTCCACGCCGCACCTCCGCGTGTCGGCGGCCAAGGGCGAAGCCGCAAGAGAGGCAGAGTCGTCTGTGAGGGCTCCGCCCCCAGATCCGTACGACCATTTCTTTTGGACGTATACAGAGGAGCCGCATAGGTCTAGACGGCAGGCGATTATCAAGGCCCATCCAGAGGTATATATCATGTCGTTTGCTACTCGCACCTGAATTGGCCGTTTCCTTAGGAATACGCTAACGGAGGAATACTCCCTATGTATGCAGGTACTCAAGCTCTGCGGGCCTGAACCGCTCACGAAATATGTCGTATTGGGCGTCGTTTTGCTGCAGATCCTGTGTGCCTACCTCCTGCGCAACACGTCGATGCTGTCCTGGCGGTTCTTGATGACCGCGTACGTGATCGGCGCGACGGCGAACCAGAACCTTTTCCTCGCGATTCATGAGATATCCCATAACCTGGCTTTCCGCTCGGCGCTGGCGAACAGGCTGTTTGCCATATTTGCTAATCTGCCGATTGGGCTGCCGTATAGTGCTGCGTTCAGGGTGTGTGTCTGGCCATTGCGTTCTCCAAACAAATCTCGAAAGCCTCCGCGTTGACCATATCGCCCGTTTACTAACTGTCTTTTAAACAGCCCTACCATCTGACGCACCACAAGTCTCTCGGTGTCGCGGGTCTGGATACCGATCTCCCAACAGCTCTGGAAGCCTTCTTCCTCGACTCCCTGTTGGGCAAGGCCTTCTTCTGCACCTTCCAGATCTTCTTCTACGCCCTCCGGCCCATGTTCATTTACAGCCCGCCCTTTACGTATATCCACGTCCTGAACCTGATCATGCAGTTCGCCTTCGATTATGCGCTTGTAAAGTTCTGCGGCGGCTCCTTGCAGCCGCTGTATTATCTGCTCCTGAGCTCGTTCCTGGCAGGATCGCTGCATCCTTGCGCGGGCCACTTCATCGCGGAGCACTACTTCTTCTCGAACGTTAAGAAGGGCGGTACCGAGTCGCTTCAGGAGCGGAAGGCGCGAAAGCCTGGCAACGGCAAAGAAAACGTGTCGGACGCCAAAAATAAGCAGCCTCACCCTCTTGATTCCCTCCCGCCGCCCGAGACATACTCGTACTATGGACCCCTCAACATCCTCACCTACAACGTCGGCCTGCACAACGAGCACCACGACTTCCCAGCCATCCCGTGGACCCGGCTGCCCGTCCTCCACCGGATCGCAAGCGAGTTCTACGAGCCGCTGCCCTGCCACCAGAGCTGGATCTGGGTGATCTGGACGTTCATCATGGACAAGGACGTGGGAATGTGGTGCCGTGTGAAGAGGGCGCAGGGCGGACGTCTTGTCGGTGGAGGAGCTGCCAAGAACAGCGGAAGAGGTGGTGAAGGGATCTCCGCCGCATCAGTCGGCCCGGAGGAGGAAGGAGACGGGTGGAAGGAGAGCGAGATCCAGAATTGAGCCCAGCCAGGGTCCTGGATCTCTTTCCTTTCCTTTTTTCTTTCTAGTTTCTCGGTGATTCATTTGTCTTTGCTTTTATGCTATTTCCCATCCCGTCATATATGGCGTTAGGTGTCCTTGCATTTATGCATTACCTTATCTACATCTGTTTCGTGAAGGGTGTGTCCATTGACTCCTCTCCATTGGTCCTTTATTCGTCATCATCGGCATCATCATCATCATCATCATCATCACCATGGTACAGAATCTCATGGCGACCACTGCTATTCTGTACAGCGCTTGCAGCTGGAGAGAATGATCGATTTGGATCTATCTACGATCTGAAATATGCCTATATAATCTTGGGTTTAGAGGCAGGTACCTACGTATGGACTTTGCGCGGCGTTTTTTAAGCTCAGTATCGAGGAAGATGATGTTGTGCGAGTACTACTGTATTTAGATGTATTGACATACCCGTGTGCTGTTAATTTTTTATATGGTTTGTACAGTAATATAGACAGGGAGAGAGAGAGAGAGATGATAGTGTTAAGCTATTTTGCTAGGTATTATCTGAGATAGAGTTTATGTGCCTAGCACATACAGTAGTATCTAGCCTAGCATAGCTGGCCTAGGCGGTGTCCTGTCTTAGGTACAATACCTAGCGAAGACGTGGCATGGAAACAGATCATTGAGTTTTGAGTGAGGGAAGGGGAGGTTTTTCTGTACAGAGTAAGAAAGAGGGAACTTGACAACACAACCAAGAAACTACAGTAAGCATGTAGTATAGGGTCTTGCTGAAATATAGTAATGTCACATTTTGTCATTGTTTTTTTCTTTCTAAAAAAATCTTCCACTCGTTGATTGAGATTAATATTATTGATTAAACTTGGGCGTTCATTGGAAGATTGGTCCGGATCCATAAGAGAGACGACGCTGTACTCCGTACCTAGTAAGCCATTATCACCACGTGGCAGATGCGATTTTGCAGCCCGTCTCGTGCGGCTTTTTATGTTTGCGGGCAAAACCGCAAGGTTCGGGTCGATCCTCCACTCAGGCTTTTTTTTGTTTGTTTTGTTTTGTTTTGCCCCTTTCATGCATGGCCTTTGCAACATCATCCTCTTTCTGGGGTGCAGGAGGGGTGGGGTGTTTGGGTTAACTAAGGCGTTACATTATGTATACCTATACGTACATACAAGTTGCAATGTTACCTTTTTTTTTGTTTGATTATTAATTAATTAATTACAACAGAATGAATGAATGGATGGGTCCGTAGGACTAGATAGGTAGGTAGATAGATAGATAATCGATCGCTCATTGGTGCCTAACTGCCTAGCTAGCCAGGGTAGGTACTGTACTTCTATCATATCAATAATATCAGGGTTTTGCGCTCATCACGGAGGAGTGTGAGAAGAAAGAAAAAAAGGCTGTTGTAGGGATTAATGAACCGAGTTGATTGTAGGAAGGCTGTGTGGGCAAGCCCGACGCAACTAGGTAGGGAGAAAGAGGTGACAAAGGAGGTAGCCGGGCTGGCCTCGGCCAATCAGACTAGAAGATTAAAATCCGATTTCTGTGTCGGAGCTTAGGGGATTCATACGGCATGGCACGCCGTTGAAGTGCCGTGCCAGGACATGATTAGGTATGGATGAATTGATCTGTGTTTTTCCCGCATTTGGATATCTCCCTTTCTCTTGTTTGCGTGTCTTGTCTCTGACTCGGGTCACATCGTGTCGCAAAACAAAAGGAGAAAGACGAGAAAAGGCGTGGAGGAAGTAAAAAAGTAAAAAAGAGCAGACACTATCAAGAGTAAGTGTAGTCGGAAAAAGGTAAAAGAAAAGAAGAGAACAAAGAGTAAAAATTAGAAAGACCAGGAAACAACAGGGATGTTGATGTTCGGAGTAAAAAAACCAGGACCAAGGAAGCGCGACCATCAGACACAGAATACAGTTGGGCTTGAAAGTTAAAAAGTAAAAGAACAAAACCGGAAGCCACCTAGAAAAAGAAGTAGGCGAGCAAGAAGCTTATCAGACATAACCCTGCAACAATCTGCACTGGAACGCCCGCTTCCACAGGTTGAGGGTGCTGTTGCTGCAGCATAGGTGCGGTTTCCTTCGCATCCTCGCTGCTGGTCTTTCTGTGTCTTAAACCCTGCTCCGCAAGTTGACTTTTAAGCTTCTGGATCTGGGCATGGGCCTCCGCGAGTTGTGCTTTAAAGTCCTCTGTTGATGTTGGTACTACGCTGGCTGCCGTTGACTTTAGGCTTGCACCTCCGGATGGGGTTGTATTCTCGTTAGATGGTGGCGGTGACGGTTCTTGTTTGGGCTTCTCGCCGAAGTCTGGAGCGGGAATGGGAGATACATCATCGGCGGGTCTCTTTGAAGTGGCAGGTGCCGGGGTATCATAGTTCGCGGCTGGGGAGCTAAGGGACGGTTGTTCCTCTTCCGAGGGAGCCTGAAGTAACTTAGATAAGCCGTGTATTCATGTTGAGGACCAAGGATAGTGGTGCGAGGATGGACATACAACTCCATTAGTCTCACCGCGCTGTTCCGCAGTCGGTGAATCGGGCGGCAAGAAGTTGACCCGTATCTTGCGTTCTTGAATCGCCGACTTCGCTACCTTATCGAACTACTGATAGTCAGCGTATGGGAGACCGGAGTGGGCGCTTAAGCAGAGGCCTCATGACATACGATAGAGGTAACGTTCTGGAATTCCATGTCACCGGTGATGGCGACGGACTGGACAAGGAACTTGTCTTTGCATTTGGCGTCTAGTGGTGGCTCCTCCTTCATGGCCTGGAGCAGCACTGTTTCGGTTCGTTAATTCATCACCCATTGTACAGACGATATCGCAGAAATGCCACGGCGCTGACCTTGGACCTCTACATGTTTCCCAGGTTCTATACGGCCCGAATTTGGGCGAACGCAGTAACTAGTAAGGTCAGCGAACAGGTTCGAGCGAGGTTGTACGCATGCTCGAAACGGGTACGCACTGTTTGGGAGCGGTGGTTTTGACCTGCGCACGGAGTACTGTCAGTATGCGACGCGCGAGACTCATCCAAAATCAGGGACTGAGCGCACCTTGAAAGCAACGGGATCTCTGTTAGGGTTCCTCAGGTGCAGCGTTTGGCAGACTTCGCGGTTAAAGGGACCTGCGCCGTCACTAGTTAATACGTGTGCCCAGCTGCGAGTAGACGGGACCAAGTCTCACGTTTGAAGCCCAGATCGCTGGGCTCGAGCTCGATAGACATTATGGGCGTAGTAATATAGAAAACAATGACCCAGGAAGAGACACAGGAGGTGAAGTGGCTGAGGCTGAGATAGGATCGGACACGGAGGTTTAGTAGGGAGAGCTTCCGATCGATGTGGTCACTCCCAGGTGGGCAGAACAACGCATCGAGCATCTGGACTGGCTGGGGCCGGCACGGGGCGTGAGCCGCGCTGGTTGGCCTGCTGTGCTGAGGTAAGCAGCGCGTGCCCGGCCCATGAGAGTCAGGTGATGTCATCTCCTGCGCTCCATCTGGATCGTGACCCTCGACGACAATATCCATCAGCACGGTCGACGGCGCAGAATGGGCCAGAGGACTGTATGGGAGGCTGGGAAGTATCTCGACTATCTGTGGATGTTCTGGGTTTGAATGAAATTCTCAGTTCAAAGCTCAGTATCTACTCCCTGTTGATAAGTGGATCATTTCTTCATTTACCATTTTAGTACATTATCAGGCACACTCGTTTTTAATTAAGCCAGGCTTCTTTTCCAGAGCTCAAACATGTGAGCATTTTACTGATGCTACCTAGGTAAATAAAATATCTGTGCCAACAGCTACTTCCATCCTTCTACTGATTGCCATTTATTCAGTCTTCTCACCTATCGACACTAGCAGGTGCGCGGACAGTTCGTGGTTGCCATCTCAGTTACAGGTTTATAGTAATTGATAACCATAGGTCTCTTCCATACCATCACTTGTTATCCCTACCCTGGAACTAATGGCTCCGCGATTCTATCAATAACCATTGATCGACATTTTCTGACCGACGACATGCTTACTGATACCATACTCCCTAATAGCTAGTAATGTCAAATGCAGACAGTGCTTCTAAGCGATCTACGGTATGCTTTTAGAGTTTGGACAGCCCCCGAAGCCGCACATTCTCCTCGATTAAGCAGATTTTGCGTTGAGCCTGCAGTCCCACCCATCCACATCTCACAAGGTTCGAATATATCCCTCTTATGACATATTCAGAGCGTGTCGTATCGTCCTCGTCATTGACAAAACCCGTCAATGTGGGTTATAAGCAGTTTTCATTGGCAGCGTCCAGTACAGCACTATACGACCATAGTATGTGGAGAACAGAGCTTCCTGCTCACCCCTACTTAAGCTAGGCTTGAGAGCGAGGCTAATTGTCCTTCCAACCCTTAATTCATATGTATATATCCCCGGGGCTCACAGTGTCTCACAATCAATTTAGCTACCTACTTACTATACATTCGCCTATCTCGAAGCCACTCAGGCAACTAGTTAAGATGATAATATGTCAGATTGTCATTTTTGACTGGCCGAGTTCTCTTCATCATTCTGTTATCTCATGCTAGGAGACACCTAAGAATTTATTACACAGTCTTCGTTATCGAGATCTTGATATCACTTCCCCCTTTATGCAGTTGATCTGAATTCAAAACTACGCCGTTATTTCTTTCCAATCCTGAGACGCTTGGTCCTCGTCGTAATCGCCGCGGCACTGCACTAATTAGCAATTCCCATTGCCAGGGATGGCAGTAATGATTTTGAGTCTTACTGTGAAAGAGAGAGATAAGAGGCTGTGTACATCCGTACTCCCATCCTCTGCAAGGCATCCGATATCCTTCCATTCTCTGAGTAGTCGGTCGATTTTCTCTCCTTCACCGGATGCGTGAAGGATATATATATATCCTTGCGACAGTGGCGTGAACCTCGAGTAGAGTAGGATCTGGCAGGGAAATATCTGTATTGTTGTGGTTGCGGAATCTGACAATCGAGTCTGGAGGAAGGTGCGGACTGTAAAAGGTAGAGAAGTTGGGATATGTTTTGATTGTGTAGGAGTTTGGTTCGGACTGACACTATCAGCGAGGAATAAGTTGTGGGAGTTTGATACCAGTTATAACTTACAGTGGCTTCTAGAGAGAAGTTGAATTCCCCGAATTGCTTGTGGAGCGCGTCAAGCATCGTAATTACATTCGAGGCATCGTTGATGTTGGCCACGTAGAAATTTGTCGTATTTTGAACCGCCGGAAAGCAGAGGTACAAAGTATCCCACTTCTGGAGCAGTGCACGTTTCTCATGGGAAGGTCAGTGGTAGACCTCCTGGTCAAAGAACATAAAGGGCCAAACCTCTCCATCACCTTTGTAATTGCCCCAAGAAAACGGGATTATGTGAGCCGCTTCAGTTGCAGCTACCCCAGGGCCTCCCATGACTTGATCCCTGACGTGTTCTTTATAAGCTACGTCAGCCGCTCCCGTAATGGTCACCGAAACCCGTCGCGTCTCAGACAAGTTTCCTTCAGCACTTTCTGCTGGTTGTGGCTGCTTGATTTAGGCAGCTTGTCTGCAAGCTTTTTGATGTCTTCTTTATAGCCGGGACGAGGGGATGGAGTGACAACTGGTGTCTTCTTGTTCTCACTGTAAACCGGGAAATCAATTCGAAGGTCAATAGTCATTTTAAGCAAGGTAAAGATCAACTCACTGGACATCAAGAGTCCAGTCCGCAGACTCTGAGACAATTGGTAAAGGTCTTCCACTTCAATGATATCTGTTGCAATATTGCGCTGGCCCTCTGGTGGTAGGTGCTCGAGAAATGCACGCAGGATCTTCTGCGTGTTGTCGTTAGTATCTTTGCTGGAATACGCCGAAATCTTCGCCTCTGCATTCTCCATGAGCGTTTGTGGGTCCTCAGATTCCGTGCTTTCCGCCGTTGTTGCCTTTTCTTTCCCTTTGGCGGACGATGACACATTAGAAGGCGGAGCACCACTTCGAGGTTGTCTAGTTGGAGGGAGGTCAGAAGGCGGAGGTGGCGACTTGCCCGCCAAACGATCAGAACGCTGCGGTGGCACTGGTAATACCATGATTAGTAGACTGTCTTATGCAGGAACACTGATAGACATGGAGGATAACGAGTGCGGAACATACCCATTCTCGAAAAGGCGCTCTGGCAATTATGATAAGGTAGATAGTTAATTGGCCAAGGAATTAGAACAAGGCTCGATGGTTTTGACAATCTTTTGGCAGTGTAGAGGAAATGTTGACTTGTCGAAAGTGAAATGTGGGTTATTCGGAAAAGTAGAAACGACAGCCTGAAATGACTGGTAGAAGGGGAAGAAAGGGGAATGTTTGATGATAGAAGTTTTTGGCGTGATGAAAATTTGGAATTTAATCTAGCAAGCTGTGTGTACGGTGAGATTCTCACTTTATGGGAGGCTCCGAGATACGTAAACAGATAAAGAGAAACAGATAACTACCACCAAATGTAGCGGCAAATTCCTTCACCTACGATGGTACTTCGGATTGTCCCTATCAATGAATGCAGCGAGTGAATGACACTGATACATCTATCACCTATATCGGTACGAATTGATGATCCGTATGAATTTTCCGACCAGTCAGCCCGACTTCTCGGAAATTCCATGCCTGGGAGAGCGGTTGCTTTGCCTTGAAGAGTGCATGCATTAACCTGATACGCGCTCGTGAACGAGAGATGAAACCTTTGCTGCAATCAATGAAGTACCGAGCACAAAATATTAAAATATGTCATTGAGACGGTGTGGGATGGACTCTACCGTGTGCATCTTTTCCTGATAGAAAACTGAATTACTGCACAAGGGACGTCAAGATTGCAGATCATGCGGAGCGGGGTCCCTATTTGTTAAGTTTAGCTAGCGCAGACGGATGCGGGTCATCCCGCATTCCAAAGTTGTCGACCTGCCGCCTGGCGATACGTCACCAGGAAGCTCACCACCCCCTTCACCCCGGCGCGATTGACCGCAGGACCAGCGGTACCTTGACTGTGGATACTCTGTCTCCGTAGCGCAAGGCTTTTTGATCAGTGCTTGGCCTCACCGTCGCACTTAGGGCCGGGTTTGGGCTTCGAGCGCTTCTACCCCTCTTCCTAATCTCTCCAAACAACGATCACCTACCTATCGGACCTCTGTGCATCGCTGCTTTCGAAAAACCGCGGCCATGTCGACCTCAGATCTGGAACAGCTCATTGAGATGGGCTTTGAGAAAGAGAGAGCCCAACTAGCTGTCTCGAAGGCCAGTGACTGTATGTACCGCTAGCCGCATTCATACGCCCCAGCTTACCCCGCCCTGTCTTCACTAAGAAACTGATCACCACGGTTCCATAGTGCAAGGAGCCCTTGAGTGGCTTGAGCAGAACCAGGACAAAACCCTGGATGAGATCAAAGCGGCTGAATCCACACAACAGGCCTCAGAAGAGGGACCTGCGCTCCAGCCTGGTGAGCAACCGCGGAGCCTAGTCTGCAACGACTGCGGGAAGAAATTCCGGAGCCAGGCGCAGGCAGAATTCCATGCCGCGAAGACTCAGCATGTTGACTTTTCGGAATCGACTGAGGAGATTGCACCTCTGACGGAGGAAGAGAAGAAGGCAAAGCTGGCGGAGTTAAGGGAGAAATTGGCGGCGAAGCGCGCACTGCAATCTCAGCAGGACAAGATAGACCAGAAGAGAAATGAGGTGAGTCTATTTTCCAAGTGTGCCGTTAACTTCTTCTGACATTTGGTAGGAAATCCGTCGGAAGAGCACGAGGGAGGCCCTGGATATCAGAGAGGAGCTGAAGAGGAAGGAGCAATTGAAGGAAGCGGCCCAGAGGCGAAAGGAGAAGCAAGAAGAAATCGAAGCAAGACAACGCATAAGAGCAAAGATTGCTGCGGACAAGGAAGAGCGAAGGCTGAGAGCTGAAAGAGAAAAGGCGGAGCGGGCAGGCCAGGCTCCTCCACCCCAACCAGCCGCTACTCCGCTGCCGACGACGTCTGGGCCCGTCACTTCGAAGCCGGCATCTGCTTATACGGAGACCCGTATACGATTCCAGACGGCAAAAGGAAACATAATGAAGACATTTCCTGTCGAGACGACGCTGTTCGAGGTTGCCTCTGCTTTGACCCAGGAGGAGGGGTTAGAAGTGCAGAGCTTCACGCAGAACTTCCCGAGAAAGGTTTTTGATGCTGAATATTTCGGGGAAACCTTGAAGGAACTTGGCCTTGTGCCCAGCGCCAATCTCATTGTAAAATGAGTCACCTACTGTATTTCCTTCCAGTTGGCCTTTTAGCAGCGACGATTTTATGACAGCATTATGATGGCGTGGCTTTGGTGAATATGAAGATGTAACATAGGAGAAAGTAGAATGTCTAATGAAGATGTAACTGATATGATCATGACTTCTAAGTCTGCAGCAGTTTTACGGCTTATCGTTCATATGTGCATACTTCTCAGGACTTAAGTACACAGTCGCTTAGGGAACGGCTGCTCGCTAATCCTGGACTATACATGGATGGTGTGCTCTTTGATGAAACCTAAAGGTAAATTTCTATAAGGTGCCTCCTTGTAAGCATGTACCTACCTAGGTAGGTATTATCGTCCATGTCAGTCGCGTGAGATGTTGCGCCAAGCACCGTCCAACACTTGGTGTGGAAACCGTTCGAATCACGGGACCTGGCGTTCCTCCCGCGTTGGTGACATAAGCATCCCCGTCGCGTCTACACGACCGACGCTCGCCTGAACCCCATTCGCGTCTGCTGTTGCTGCTTGCCCTCCACTTGTCCATGTAATTTGCCTTCTTGAAGCATAAACAATGCCAGCGTGAGTTCAAAGGTCTGTTCTGTAATCAGAGTCGCACTAACTGTGTTCCTCAGAGTCGGCGACCAGCATTATCGTTTTGGCCCGCCAGGTTCCTTTATATCGAACGGTCCGGGATGTATCACGGCGAATCCGTTCGAAGAGCCTCCCCGTCGAATAAGTGAGTATACGGCACAGGAAATTGCGACTCTTCAGGCGCGACTCGATAAGCAATTGGGGCCAGAATACATCTCCACGAGACCTGGTGCTTCGGGACAGAAGGTACACTATCTCGCTGCGGAGAAGTGCATCAATCTCGCGAACGAGGTTTTTGGATTCAATGGCTGGTCGAGTGCGATCCAGAATATCCAGGTTGACTTTGTACGTCTACAGTTCATCCAATGGAGAGAGACGGTGAGTTGTATCGTGATAGCTGATACTTGTGTATAGGTCGACGAGAGTCAGCAGACAGGCAAGATAAGCTTAGGGTTATCCGTTATTGTCAGAGTCACGTTAAAAGATGGGACTTATCACGAGGTACATTGTTGCTCCTATGATAGGGGCCTGCCTGGAGAACTGAAGCTGACGTGCGCCTGGCAGGATATCGGTTACGGCCACATTGAGAACTGCAAGGGGAAAGCTGCAGCATTTGAGAAAGCTAAAAAAGAAGGGACAACCGATGCCCTGAAACGGGCTCTGAGGACATTCGGTAATGTGTTAGGAAACTGTATCTACGACAAGGAATATCTGGCGAGGGTGACTAAGGTGAAAGTCGGCCCAGTACGTAGCCTTGGTTGTCGTCGTTTTTCTTGATTTAGATACTGATGTTTGGCAGTCGAAATGGGATGTAGATAATCTACATCGTCACCCGGACTATGCTCCAGTCAAAAAAGAACAAGATGAGACTGCAAACAGCGCGAAGAAAGTCTCGGAAGATAATGATCTTCCGCCTCGTCCAACGGAGGCTAGCACGAGGAACAATAATGATAATGTGTTTTTTGATGGGGATGGCGAATTTGGAAGTAAGTCATTCCATGGTATTTTAGATATAATTAGTTGCTAACAACCATAGGTGACTTGTTTGATGAAGCAGACTTCATGGCTACAGCAACCGGCCTCAATCCAGACGAAATAGTCTTGGATGATCCACCTAAAGAAGAGGAACCAGCACAGAGGCAGATGCCGCCTCCTCAGCAACGGCCGCAGGAAAACTTCGCACGTCCTCCAGCCCGACCTTCAGCTGATGTAGTAACCCCCTCGAAGCCGGCCAACACTTGGACTGCTGGAGCTCAACGGCAACTACCTCAGCACAACCAGGCAGCAGGGGCACGGCAAAATACTCCCGCTACTACACCTCAACAGCCTCTTATGCAACGGAGACAATCTCTCGCTTCGATGCCACAACAACCACCTCCGCAAAATACGAAACCAGCGCATCAGACTCAGTCGAGATCCAGCCAAGATGCACCACCATCGCATGCTTCAGGCGGTCAGGCGGCAGTTAAACAGGAACCACCTAATAATCATAATAATCCCATGAATAACGCAGCTCAAAGCAATGATACACAAGACAGTCATCCACCGGGGAGCTCCCCGACCCCTGGAAACAACCAACCAGAAAACCCACCAAGTGTCTTTTACTCTGCGAAAGCGGTCGACATATTGCGAGAGAACCCGCAAGCTGCTGCATCAGCACCCCAATTCAACCCTCATGCTGAGAGCCCTTCCATCCGAAAGACAGCAGGCGTCGATCACACCAAGAGCCTTCCTATAACGAAACCGATGCTCGCTGGCGTATCGCCTGCTGCAAATAATACCAGGGACTTTATCAACCCCTCTTCAGAAATGCATCGAAGAATAGGAGCTCCCGGAGGAGGAAGTGGTGGTGGATTCGGAAGTCCAATGGGCAGAGGTCAAAGCACATCATCTTTCCGTCCCTTGACGAGACCCAACATAGATCCTAGGAATGCGGGGAACAACAATGCAGCAGGTCCAAATAATAGAGGACCTCCCGGACCGCAAAACGCGAATGGAAAGCGACCCCCGTTAGGAGATGTGACGAATGCACCCCCTGGAGCAGCTGGGAACGGCGCTACCACGTCAACTTCTGGACCTGGTGATCCTAAGAGGCCGAGAATCAGCAGTGATGGGAACAATAGCATGTCTTTACCGCAACAGCAACAGCAGCAGCAACAGCAGCCGCAACAACAACCACACCGTTGATCTTCTTAACCTATGAAAAAAAAATAAGCATTGATGGATTGAGTTACTACGACTATAATAACCATGTGGAGTTGAGGAAAACGGCGTTCATGGCGCAAGGAAAGAGGGAAAAGGAAAAGAAGCATTTTAGAGCAATGGGGAAAAAGTCCGGACTGGACCAAGTTAGAGAATCAGGCTCTCCTGCCGGTGCTGATTTCTACACATTTCTGTATTCGCGATATTGATACTAATTCCTGGTGGGTGGAGTTGCCAGTGTCTGATGACTGCTCTGCTGCTTCTGCTGTGAGTTGTGTGTTGAGTTTGTGATTTATCATCATTATTATTATTGTTCAATTGATTGCATCAAGTTTAGATGAGATTGCTGTTGATGTTGTCGTTATCGAGAGGTCGGTGGGGGATGTAAGGGGAGTTAGAGGTGAGGAGTTTGTCTGGCTTTGGCGTCGACTTTGACTTTGACACAGACTCGCACACGCAGACATGATGGTTTGCATTTGCTTCTAGAATCTCATTTTCTTTGCTTTGCAAAATGGTGTTTGTTCTGCTCGTTTATTTGATTTGCATTTGACTCGGCTCCTTGTGTGCCTTTTTTTACAACTAAGACGAGGTGATTTGTGCGGACACATTCCAATAAAGTGTGTTTTTAAGCATTCACTCAATCTATTACAATATGCAGTGCGCGAGTCGATGCCGCTGCTTCACGCTAAAACTTAAAAAAAAGCGTCGAGAGATTTAAGATCGTAGTTAACCTTACCTACTGTACGTGCGTGGCTACTTCCATTTATTTACTAGAGCGTTGCCGCTTTATTACTTTGCTTAGCGAGAAGGACTGCAAGTTGCGCAGCCCGTAGCGTAGTATTTACCGCTCTTCTTCGGTTAGTTGTAACTAAAAGGATTTATAGATAGCCATATCGGCTGAAATTTTCTTTTAGTAGAAATTCCATTTCATGCTTGCTTGATAGCTAGCTATCTGATTCTCATCGCTACCTAATCTGAGTTAAAAAAGTCAAAAGTATTCGTACATACATACATGGTGTTCTTTTTTGTGGGGTTTTTTTGAAAACTTTAGGGAGTTTGGTATGGTGGGAGTAAGTTCCGTTAGGAACCACAGTCACAGTCACTGGCCTAGCTAGCTAGCTAGAGCCATGTGAACTGACCTCGACCATTGGTCGAGGCGGGGGAGAGCGAGATTGCTTCCCGAAGGTGCGTGTTGGCGAGAAAAGGTGGGGTTTGGGGGAATGGGGATACATGACTGGCAGCTAGTGTGCCAGTTTTAATTTTGAGGAATGCCTGCTGCTTGAAAATGAACTGAAATGGAAGGGGGGGGGGGGGGGGGGTTAAATAATGGGGCAAATGGGGAAATAGGGGAAATGGGTGGAGAAATTCAAACCGAAACTTAGCGGGAAATCGGGAACAAAGGTGATGGAAAGGGACATGACATGGGGAAGGGGCCTCGATTGGGGCAGTGGAATGTTGGGGATTTTCATTAAGTGCTCAAGAGGACTGGGACATGACATGAAATGACAAGTGACACTACTACCAGAGAAGTTGGGGGGAAAGATGAAAGATGTTGCACAAGTGAGTGTTATGAAGTGAGTGTTATGGGGAGTTGGGGGCATGTTGGGAAGGCAAACAGCATATTAACAGGAGGAAGGTAGAGAAAAGTAAAGCGACTCGGGGAAGACAAAATGCCATGTCAGGAAAAGAAAAAAAAAGTGGTTCGTGGAAATGAATAGTTCTCCGCATAGTTGGCCAGATGAAAAAGAGAAGGTAATCCATAAGAGCAGAAGTATGGTCTCTCAGATGTTGTATTTGTAGCCATGATTACTAGACTTAGGTCCATATCTCCAGACATCGATCTCCAGTATTTGTTTCACTCGTTGTCAAAGAACTGGCACATCACCTCAACGGACGCCTGCTGAAGGCGTCAGGATCTGCGTACTTGGAGGCGTAAAGGCCAGTCGCAGCGGGTTTACTGGTCTTAGACGGAGACGAATTGTTCTCACCAGATTTTGCGTAGATAGGCTGCTGCTGTTCGTACTGCCTTGGAACATTGGGGGATATGGCTGAAGGTGCGGAGGGCCTCACGAACTCAGACTCAGGAAGATTCACGGCATACTGCTTGGTTGCCGCAGACAACGGAACGTACGGAACGTTAGTCGGCGTCTCCGGTGCTTCCTGGCTTGTCGGAGCGTTAGAAACAGGATTTGGAACATTCACGGCGTACTGCCTGCTGGCTGCGAACAACGGGACGTATGGGACCTTGGTCGGTGTCTTGGGGGTCTCATGGGTCGTCGAAGCATTGAAGATGGTATTTGGAGCATTCATGGCGTACTGCTTCGTCGCCGCAGTTAAGGGAAAATTTGGCACATTGCCCTGGATACCCGGGTTAGAAGAAACGTTCTGACAGAACGGGGAAACGTTCATTGGCATCTCAAAAGTGAACTCCGACTGGCCAATCTGAGAGGCACTGCCAAAGCCCTCGAAGGCAGGAGGATTCGTGTTTGACAACACACTAGTGCTGGTAGTCCCGCAAGAAGCGGTGCGTGTTGCTGTAGGCTGTTGGTAAGATCCACCTGTCCCCGGTAGTAGATGATTACCAATGATAGGAGTCATGGAAGGAGACTTGGAAGGAGACTCGACAGCAGGTACACGGAATCCTGAGGGGGTAGGAGTCGACGAATTGCTTGAGATGCTAACTGCGGGAGACCAATATGCGTACGCATTGGAGCTGGTGACGAACGGGGCAGCCGTAACGGCGTTCCACAGCGGGCTGTCAACTGGGGATTCAGCCTTCGTAGCAGGCAGGATCTTCTCGGGTTGCCCAGAGACCTTCTTGCTGGCGTCCTTCAAATCCGTGCTCTGCTTCTGCTGGCTAAGAGCCTTGTCTTCGTCGGATTTGATCTCCAAAGATTTCGTTGCCTTGACAGTCTCTTCGACCTGCTGAGCGTGGGATGGTATTGGGTCCTCAGTGGATTTCAGCATCATAGCTCGAGATATCTGTGTTTCGACCTCCTGCTTACGCTGTTTTACATAGTCCTTCATAGAGTCGGGGAGGGATGGGTTTGCCATGAAGTCATTGAGTAAGGCAAGCTCTCGAAGATACCCAGCCACAGCTTCTTCGCTAATAAGCGTCTTTGGCTTCGACGGAGTGTCCTCAACAGTCATGGTCTTTCCTGCGGTGGGGGTCTCTTGAGACCCTGGATCCTTTTCCGGACGGGAAGGTGAAGGTTGGACCGGGACAATGGCCTCCTGCTGAAAGTCTATCTCCATCAGGTCTCGAATTGCAGGGCTTGATGGCAATCCAACGCCACCCTTCTGAGACGACACGCTGAGGCGTTCGGAGACTGCCACAACAGGCGTGTCAGACTCAAAATCGAGAAGGAGATCAGATGATTCGTCTAGACTCGTCTTCGGTGCTTGGACCTCTTCAGAGCTGGGAACCTGGGCAATCCCTTCAGGCCGAGGCAGATTCGATATGAAATCCTTCGCTGGTCCTGCCTTCACTGTTTCAGTCGTTTTGTCTTCACCCTCGGATATAGGTTGTCCGAACTGTTCACTTGGAGCAACTTCAGGAAGCGTAGAAGACCGAGCCTGAGTCACATTAGAGAGTTGTGAGCCTTGGGTAGATTTGAAAGTGATGTGAGGTGTGGACGTCTGAGCAGGAAGAGGCTGAATCTCAGTTTCGACGAGAGATGACTTCTTTGTTTCTGAGACAACGGAAGTGGTAGCACCCGACTGCGAAGCGGCGGGAGGGCAGTCTCCGCTATGGGCAGCTGCTGCATCTGACTTGCAAACCATCTTATTCACCTCACTGGTGTTTGCAGGATTGGTGCCAAACGTTGAGGTGCCTCTTCTGCTACGAAAGGCAGCCAGGAATCCCGCAGGATCAGTAAGCAGAGACTCATAGTCCCTGCTATTCAAAAATGTTAGGCTGGAGCAAAAAAGGGAAGGTGTGGATTCTTACTCTGGCAGTACAGGACGTCTAGTCTTGATAGATGCAGACTTCTGCTGACGGTGAGGCTGTTGTCTAGGTCCTATGTTACCGGACCGTGGTGTTAGCATATATTAGGGTCTATCAGATTCGCAGAACGGTTTACCTCCGTGGCTCTTGCTCTTTATAAAACATTCCCGGCCGGGATCAACAGCAGGGTCGAGCGGCCGGTTACGCGTACGTCCGCTGTCAAAAATACGATGGCCCGACTTTGATACAGCTCCTTGGGACGTGACCCTAGTAGGGGAATTGGAATAGGTCAGTCGCTCGGTAGTAGATGCTTGGTATGGACGTTAAGAAAGCTTACTGAGTGCTGGGGAAAGAGGGCCTGCGGCCTCTAGTTCCTATAACTCCACCACCACGTCCGCCGGACCGTGGATCCCTACGGGGCGATCTTGACAAAGCTTTCGGAAAGCTATCGTCAGATGCAGTGCTGTCAGCATAGACCTGACCTCCGCTTTCTCTGATGGTAGCACTGAGTTGAGCACGGTGGCTCTGGCCATTCATCATCGGGTCTAGGTCTTCCAGATCGCCGGTATCGTTAAGCACTTTATGCACATCTGAGAGCAAGTCAGCAAAAAAAGGGGTATCGGATAGATCAAGAGAAGAATACTTACTGGCCCAAGCATCGAGCTGTGCTCTATTCCGCTCAGCGAGACGCTGAGCCGCTGATCCTTTGATATTCGACTGGCGATTGGCCTCTATCTCTTCCAGCCGGACGCGACTGAACGCATTGGGCCTATCCACAGTCGAGATGTACTCCCGACGCGCAGTGCCGAGATCGGCCTATTGGAATTTCATGTCAGTGGGGATCCCAGTCATCAGGGCTTCCGGCTGACTGGAGAAGATCGAAGCGTCGACAAGGTGCTTACCATCTGGAGCGCTTTAAGCCGCTCCTCGCTCAAGGGATCCATGCCCTCCGAGAGTGAAGGACGCGAGGAAAGACAGAGAAAGAAAGGCACGGTCCTTGGCACCCGGATCTGTGTGAAAATCAAGAAAGAGACAAGCTTAGCAGTCAGGAGATGAAAAGATAGCTAGACCTGTAGGTGGATTGTTTAATAGTGTCTTTGACAAGAGTTGTTTCTGAGTTGTGGTGAAGGGAAAGCGATGAGGATGAGGGGAAAGGAGAAGCGTGTCACCACAGTGGTCCTACGAAAGCAGTAGCCTGTGTTGCTTGGATTGCCAGCCACAGCAAGCTTGAGCAATACCCTCAGTTCAGGAACTGATTAGGAGCACAAAGTTCAAGACTGAGAGAGAGACAGGGATATCCTCAAGGAAGTAGATGTAGTTAATGGAGCACGTTAATTGAAGGGTCCGGACTTTGATGGAACAGTTCTTCTCTTCTCAGCGACCCGCGGGTCCGGGCCGTGGTCTGCAGGGAAGCCCGCATGGCCGGACGCGCGGGAGACCCCCTGCCGCAGGTCACCCTGCCTGGACAGACGCGCACGAGTCTGGCTCTCCTCAGATGCAGCGGTCTGGTATCAGTTGTAGAAGCAACAAAGCAACAAAGACCGGAGGTGTCGTTGGCATGCAGTGGCCCGGAAAACAGAGTGGAACAACGGAGCAACCTCAACTTGCAGGAAGAAAGGAGACTTTCAAGACTGTTCTAATAAGAGCAAGCTGACAGGCAAAGAGGGAGCGTATCGCAAGGGATCAAATGCTGTGCTAGCAGTCCTTCAGCACACCCATTCCTTCAGACTGCGCTGATGCGCTGGGCATAAAGGTACTCTGGTGGATAGCACATTGCAGCAATCCAGCAATTGCAACCAAAGCTCCCATATAGTGGATGAGATATCTAGAGTTTTCGAAGCTGAAAATGGGACACAATGATAACATTTGGATATATCAAAGTAGTGTTCCATTTCCATATTTTTCTTTTTCGATGTCCGGATTGGATTCTTTCCAGGACCGGGGGTATCTAGAGAAGAGAAAATTGCTGAACCAATATCTCCGTTGAAGACAAGATTCCATGGTATATGTATGTGGATAGAAACGGAGTTGTATCTCAAACAAAATGGCCTTGGACGTGAATCCAAGGTTTCTGGTTTTGACATTGCCGACAGCTGCATTTGCTACAAAGCTCAAAGCAAGCCTTTTTGTTATCTCAATAGTGATTTACGTCATCTATACCTTGGTAGTATAGGATGACATACCAACAAACAGTTATCCTGGGAAGATTTTCTCAAAGAGAATCACCGTGCTTGTCATGTTGAAGGTGTGAGGTGAAGTAATTAGGGATTGACTTGGGGTTCTTTTTTTCCCCTCCCGTTACCAGACGCTAGTCTATATATGGTTTAGCGCAAACAACATGGCGGTCAGACGCGGTCTACATGAGAAACAAACACAGGAGACGTTACTGCAGTCACTGCAGACCAGCATGGGTGCACAAGTTCAGGGCCCCCAGATGCCTTGACAGCTGCGTTCATAGCTCTCGAGGAAATACTTTACGCATTGAGCTCTACAGTGGACTCTTGATACTAATATAGCGAATATTACAAACTCAAATGCCTTAATAATATAGGAAGTACTCAGGTTAGCACACAGGGTATCTACTGCGTAGATCGTGAACAGCATAGATAATAGTACAAGCATAAGAGCCTTGCTCTACCTATGTACTTGGGCACATACGGCTTCCACCTTCGTCTGTGAGGGTAGAAAATTCGTCAGTCAAGGCCCAGCATATCAAAACCGGAGTGGCCTCATATTATAGACGTACTCTTAATCATCTTCGCAACTGCCTGGAGAAGGCTGAAACCCATGACCACCGTCCCGAAAGCTATGCAAGCAAAGGCTGGGATTTTCGCTTTCCAACTGGTATGGCTTAGCTTGATGTAACAAAGAGGTGGGAGAATGTATGCCAATGCACAAGCACTCGTTGCTCCGATGAGCTCAAACACGGCACCAAGGTCACAGGTAATCAAAGCCATAGCCATGGCTGTCACAACCAATGAAGTGGTAAATATTAAATGGCGGTTCGGATTGAAAGGTTCGTCTGGGAAGTAATATGTTGTCATCACAGAACGGCACACAAAGGCCTCCAACGGTAGGGTCGTGAGCATGTTCAAACCGAAGCAGCTGACGAGGATCAGCTCAAGTGAGTGGTCTCAATGCTGGGAATAAAACTCACAATCGCGCTATGTTCACCATTACATTGTCCGAGGGGAAATTATTAAGCACATTACCGTCGGTTTTCGATCCGAACGAGAGAAAACCAGCAAGAGCCATCGCCAGACACATGAGCATGGAGACACCGGTAGAGTAATGTGTGACGAGGGCGAAGCGATCCAATGTCGGCTTTTTAAGCGATCCGTATATTAAGAGACTATTGTGGTCTATATAAAAAAAAGGGTTAGGATTCGTCTAACTTATGCTCGAGGTGCTCCAACATACGGCACACGAATGCTATTAAAAGCGTTAGTTGGCAATCCTTCATGAGATCAGAAAAGAGACGCGCACCAAAGGAGATTACGCCAACAGCTTGAAAGAACCCCGAGTTGACAAAAAGCAAACCTTTGAAATCTCCTCTTGATTCCGGAGGCACGCGGAAGCCCTGCGTAATCACGGTGACTACAATCACAACCATGCTTAATAACGCTAGAGTTGAAGCTTTCGCCAGCTAATCATGATTAGCATGTGCCAAGTGAGCAGAAAGGGAGTAGTACCTTCGCTATATCCCGGTAAAGGGATAGAGGATAAGAAATGCCCAGTACGAAGATGACGATTACGGCTCGTCTATCTGTCAGAAGCCACAAGAAGGGCAAATCCCGAAGTGACGGGAACAGAGCACCTAAGACATGCGGAATGGTATCGCCGACGATTATGCAGAATGCAATCATGCCGCCGAAGGCGAAGGCCCATTGAGCAACAGAAATAGCAATGAGGCCACTTTTGCCAAAGCAGTGTTGCATGGTTGCCTGGAAGGAGTCCGCACCACTCAATTTGGAGTTGACAACTATCAACCGGATAGTCCAGTCCACGGTAATGGTAAGCACAACAAGCAGAATTATGCCCATGACCATTCCTGCCTGGCGGAAAGCGTAAGGTTGGCCAATGATGCCGGCCCCTATGATACTGTTGGCCATGTTCATGAAGGCCATGCGCAAGCCACTTCGCGGTCTGGCACTCTCCAGATGGTCTTCCGGGAAGAAGTCGTCTGACGTTGCGACAGTGACACTGGGCGCCTCTATGTCCGTAAGCAATGGCGCCATCTGCCCGGTGCCGCTCCTCCTCGCTCGACTCCCATCGGCATATATGTAGTCCTCCTCGTCCGCCCATGATGGCTCCGCCGGCGAGCGGACACGGCCATTAGAAGGACGTTGTTCCTCCTCCGGTTCATCATCCAGATCAAATCGGACACGGTTAGGAGTGCGAGGAGTGCGACGCTGCCCGTCCGGAGGAGGTCGAGAAAGCGAAGATTGGCGCCTTTCGTTGGGTACAAGGGACGGAGGGCGAGGAGGGGGTGGATTGGCGGGCCCATGATGGACTATGAGGTCGTCCTCGTTGGAGGATGCAGAGAGGAGCGATCGAGTTTCTTCCTCATCCTGACCACTTTGCTCGGTCTGACGAGCATTGAGTCTATCCTCCCTGGGCATAGCTGAGCGTTGGACTCATGCTGCTGGATCAAGACAACACCGTGTCGAGCTGACGAGGCCGCTCATCAACAGCGATTCCATTTCACGTGACGACGCGCTCTGCAACGTTTTGCGTTGGACGGGCGGCCCGACTGGAGACTCGTCCTGTTCGACCAGGATCGCTGATCAGTATTATGAACGACAGCCTTCAATGCAACTCGTATTCAGCCTTAGTGTTGTGTTGTTCTCTTTGAAGAATGTCGTAGCTGGCGCTTCCTAGTTCAGGGCTTCATTGAACGGATACCGAACGTCATCGACTCAAGATCAACAGAAACCTTAATGCAGAACCAAGGTCTTGGTGATGGGCTTCAATGTCTGGTATTTTTATCCATCCTCCCGGTACTCATTGCCTGAGCATCTACGAGTTCTACGTATAATATTGCGACGCAGATGTCTCTTGTAAAACAATTCGCAAGCGGGAACGTCGGGATCCATTAATCCACAGCACATAGTGCAGTGAACATTTTTCATTCTTTTTTTTTCCTTGACGTGTAACATCTTTTTCTGACTCTTGTACATGAGGGATCGATTTGTAGATTTTCTTTGTCTTGATGAGAATTGTGTTTAACGTAGTTACTTGATCTTCCTGAATCAGTTTCCTCTCTGCCAGGGAAGAACCCGGGTTTATTGAGCCCCTAGCACTTCTGTTTATAAGTCACAGATACTTTCGCTTGATTCTTCTCCCTGGAAAATTACTTTTATAAATAAATATCAATACAAATTCGTTGCTGTTAGGAACTGAGCATCCAGTGACTTGACGTATGATGTTGTTTAAGCACTCTCCTTGTGCTGTTTGACGGATGGTATGTCCCGTCCCCGAAGGGTTAACACCTACTGTATGTCTTTCTAGCTAGCGAAAACTCCCAAGCACCTCCTCCCCCGACTTTGCAATTTCCAGTGTGCTTTTGGCAACGAGAGCTTGATATCGGATGAGGCTCTTGCAGCAGTGTTCGCTGCGTCGACGATATCAACATCTCTTTTTGCAGCATAACTTGGCACGGCTGCTTTTGGGAGATGCCTCGATTCATTAATTTGGGGTGCAATACTTTCAACGTCCTAAGCTCAGATCTGCGCCTTTTCTCAAATGCTTCCGCCGCTTTTGAGTTTCCTCAGACTCCGTCGCCTCCACTAATTCCTATCTCTTTCGAGCAATCACTCGTTTTCAGAGAGGTCTGGGTCGTCCCGGGACCTGAATTTAGTCTGGAGGTCCGCATTCAAGCGAACTGCAGCCATACTGGCTATATGCCTACATTCTTGAGGTTAGCCGAGGATCTTCTGATAAATGCAAAGGTGCGTGTCCAGACTTGTCTACCTAGGTAGTAGCCAGCAATAGCCGCTGAGAAGATTCCAGCTTTGGTCTGATCTCGGTCTTGTCGCGTCATCGAAAGGTTGCGAATACTTCATCCACCCGAACGGCGTTATGGGGCTTAACCTGTCATTGGGGATACAGGAAATACTGAGACACAAACATGATGGTAAAAGAATGAACGTGCCAGACACGCTACAAAATGTTCTTCGTGTTGACGCTCAACCGCCTGTTGGCATCCAGACTGTTTTTCTGTCTGAAATAAGTGTCTCCCTCGAGTTTTATTCTTCAAATTGGGAATCTATCTCGAACTTGCCGCAGATTTCAGCAGCTATAACGGTCTATGAAAGCCCACAAAGACCGGAGTCCCCAGCAGTGGATACTCCTCGAACAGCTGGGGTACCCGACAACTCTTTTATCTTACAGTCGGACTACGATGAGTTCCCGTTCATATCAAGTGACATAGAGGCTTGTAGTGAAAAGTGGCCATCTCCGTCAGGACCAGACTTCCTGATCTCAGACTGTCAGTCCGAAGTTTACCATCGACCTTCCTATGTCAGTAAACTTGCTTTAGAGCACGGATTCGCGACAGATAAAAGCAGTACTGTGCTTGGTGGGCTTCTGGACATTGGCTTCCGGGGTCTTATATCATCGAACCCATTAAGAACTATGAGTGGTATCGAGCAGTCCAGCGCAGGATGCATACAGAACCTTTCCGATATTGCGCCCACTGTCTTTAGTCCTGGCTACCGCAATGTGAGCCCGTGATAAATGCTCCATACAGAGATGGTTTATAGCTAATATCCTCTTCATGACAGGCAGTTTATCAAAGAGCCAGTTTCATTCCCGTAATCGCAAAAGCAATGGCTTCGATGCTTAACATGGCCAGTTCTGAATTCCTCCGGCAGAAACTCTCTGCCCTTCAAGAGTCCTGCGAATCTCAATACTATCACAATCTCAATCGTGAAACGTTGAGTACACCGAACCTCAGATCAATGATCAGACGTCTGCTGTGGAGGATATCTCAGAAAGGCCTTTATAACCCTGAAGCATCCAGGAAGCTGAGCCCCATCAATTTCGCCGGAATTATGGAATGTGACTACCCTATGCTTGACGGCGACTCGTCTATCGATTCATCTGGCGGCTCCAACCAGATAGAGCGCGACCACTATGACTTCCCTGCCGACAATGACAACTCTTCATCAACTCTCCTAGAAGATGGATATTGCTCAATTGACCTGGAAAACGACATTGACGGTTCCGATTCCTTCGACGAAATTCTGGAGAATAGCAACAGCGATAACGACCTGGAATCCAAAGAAGAAGAAAACGATTCGCCTGACAGCAGCACAATTCTCGAGCAGAGCGAGAACATAACCAGCGTCCCTCTATCCGGCGTATCCACAACACCAGTATTTTCCTTTTCTTCATCTCCATTGACCCTCAACGACGATCTCCCATGTCCATTAGTAGGAAGTGAGCCTGATGCCGGACTACTTTTCTCAGACCCACCTGAACTGGAAACCCCCCCAGCTCGAGCTTTCACTGCGACGTTCCACGACAGCAATGTAGGAAAGAGCACTCACAATGGCGATAGCGATGAGGAGATGCTATACGATTAAATGCAAGCTAGAGAGCTTGGTATTGTCTGGCTTTTTTTTCCCGTTCACTGGACTTCTTGTTCCGACAAATATCCTGACATTCATTCCCACGGATTTTAGTACTGCACTATTATTTTACGACACTCGCCTCATAGAAAGGCAACGTGGATGTTTGTAAAACATTTCATAGGCCTACAATTGGCCAAGAATTTGGTGAAGCCGGGGGAGAGGATTAGTCACAATTACTTCGTACTCTATATACGGATAGATTTGAAAATGCAATAGATATAGCAGATATAATTCATGTTTGCGCAATCTGTGCAGTTATTGGAGACGGAGTGAACAGGCTAAATTGCCTGCCAAGTGATGGAATTCCAGGACAATGTGTTTCGTCAAGAACTTATACGTAACTCAAAACCATGGCTGTATGTGTTGGGAAGCCATACAGTAATTTTTAAATTATTTGAAGAAACAATGCATGTACATACGCTAATACGCAGGTTTATTTTAGAAGTCTAAAACCATGATGCTAAGTGACAGCAATAGGTATGTACTCGGACAATATGACACCCCCAGAAGATCGATAAGCAATCTGACTAAAAGCCCTTTCCTGGTGCCCGCCATAATAACACATACGGAGATGCCTTTCCCGTATCATGTTATGTTCAAATGATACAATGTCGCGTGCAGAGAGTCTGGGAATGACCGTCGGACAGCAGAAAAAAAGCTAATTTAAACTGAGCTAGTCATTCCATGACTCGCTCAAAGTGGAAGAAACGGTGTTGGCGCAGTGCTGGAAGCCGCTGTTTCCTTCATATCACTGCCAGAATTAGGCTTGGGACCGTCTTCGATGGAATGGGTCGACGGGGACCAAAAAGAGGCCCCGACACTCTCTGCAAGCTTAGAAAGCTTGTCATGATCAAAAGATTCAATGAAATTTATGTCCAAAGCTCGTGACTTTGGCTCTGAGTACTTGACATACTCGGCAATAATAGCCGGGATTGACCAGCCTTGAACTTTGCGAAAACAGCCGACAATGCAACCAGTTCGATGCTATCAGAAGTCAGCCATGGACCGTTGACCGGATATAAAAGGACATGGTATTATAGGACTTACCTTTCCTCTATTGCAATGCACAAGAACTGGATGGTTGCGCCTGTCAAGAAGAATTTTAAGCACGTTAATGACAGTGCTTTCTGGAGTGAAGATGTTAGAATCCTTATTAGCCTGGATAGGGATTTTGCAATGTGTAATCCCATTCTCTTGTAAGAACTTTTTGTGTGTCTCGGGGTATGCTTCGTCAACGAGCGTACTACAGACCTTCAATTAGGTTTCCGATAACGAGATAGAGAGACACGAAATGGCATACATGATAACCTTGAGTCCCAACTTCTTGAGCGCGGGCAGATTCCAGACCTCTGGAAAGGAGCTGCGATACACCCCTTGGACGACTTCCCCGAAGTTTGCTGGTAACCCAGGTTCCTCAGGAATTATGAAATTGCCCCGGTTCTTGTCGATTGTGCTAACAGCGACACTCTGGTTCTCTGTCCAAGGACATTGACGTCAGAAACTCAAATGAGAGAAAGCTCGAAACAATCCGTGAGAGGATGCCCTAAATAAAAATCGAGTACTCGCCTTCTTGACCGAAGCTTAGAGAGCCACTCGACCGCGAGGGCATCAGAGTAGCAGACATTTTGAAAAGACCTATGTGTATTGTCTTCGAAACGAAGATAAAGGAAGGAATTAAGCGAAGAACCCCTCTTGGCTAGTTCCTCATGCTCGTATAGCTATCGGCAATCCAAAGCAGGAGCAGGGATTGTAAGTTCCAATCAGAGTCGGATGTAGAGTAATTGATGGCCGGCGGATCTGAGAATGAGGGCCGTTGTCCTCTAGGAAAGTATGGACTCTTCTCTCTGCCAAGCAAAGACGAGCCAAACAAAGGGATTCTGTTCCCACAGACGACACTGACGATGTAGATAATGACAAGAGAGTGGATATGAATGCGAGCGAGTCTGTGGGAACGGACTCCCACACAGAGTAAGGGAGCTTCAGAAGGCTAAGCAGCCATTATGGGGAACGAGAGCAGCCAGGATTCTTCTGCAAGACGCGTTGAAATCGATTCGATTCAATCAAGAGCTTGCGTTGCTGTGAGTTCTTTACCCACAAACATTAGCGAACGACGAGGAACATTGAGTGCAGTCCATGATCACAAACTGAGTCAAGGCAAGGGAGATTTAGGCACCAGATGATGAGCTTTAGAACGGCAAGCAGAAGGACAAAGGGGCATTGCTTCACCAAGAGGATAGAGAGAGAAAGAAAAACAACGGTTGCGGTGAAGTAACAGAGGGCGGGCGGTGAGCTGTGCTGTGGAAAGAGTCAACCTGGGAACATCCAGGCAGCTTCCATCTTGATCACTCCGGGCCGAATGTTCTTCCATCAAACATAAAAACATAGAGCCAGCATTTGCTCTCCTGAGAAACTCATCCCTTCTAAAATGCTTTTATCAAACGTCATAGGAAAACATGACATTTTCGTCTCGTGAATAATGGTGCATAGAAGAATGACTGATCGCGAGCTCCAAACACCACATCACACAGATAACTGGAATCCAAAAGGCAGGCTGCCTAGACAAAACTTCCTCGGGCCAACCTGTCCATGTTATCATCACGTCAAGGGCAAGAACAGAAATACCATGATGAGAAAAGGATGGGAATCTGCCACAACCTGCCTGAATGTAACGTTTCCTAGGTCTCAACACGAGTCTTCATTGAAATGATAATGAATAAAGTCTAAGTCTTGAGAAGAAAGGATATGTTGTCTATAATCAGGTGTAGTGTGCCCCTGGAGCTTACCTAACTCCAGAGGATCAGTCTAAGAAAAGAATAAAGGCAAGTAAGTTAAAGCGTCATAGAGTCTCGTTTCCCAGCCCGAACATTCGAATGGAGTTGTTCCACGCACTAACAGATAAGTTATGAGCAGGTCCTAAAGTCTCTGAGGATCCGGAACTTACGCTTCGCAGACTTCCTCAACAGATATTCCCTTCACCTTGGCAATTACATGCGCAACGTGGATTATGGCTGCAGGTTCATTACGGCCTTTCACCATGCATCCCTTCTGCCACTTCTCCTTTTTAACGGCCTTGGGCAGCTCCGGAGCCCCTTCCAGGTACTTTGCCGACGCGTGGGAAGGACGAATTTCGCACTTTTTTTTTGGAATTAGCTGAAAGGGACCATAATTCCGAGAGGAATATCCAGAATTTTTCACATACCCATGGTCCATCAGTCTCGATCTGAATTCTGTCCAGCGGAATAGCGCGTACAACCTCGAGGTTCTCTTCCGTCTTCATGCTGCATCCATTGACTCCAATATCGAGACCCAATGCGACTAGTCGGTTCATTTCCTCTAAAGTCCCCGTGAAACTGTGCACCACTCCCTTCTTGGGGAGCTTTGGGAGCCTCGGTGCAAGCAGTCTCTCGAAGTCTTCAGCAGCGGCTCGTGAGTGGAGGAAGAGGGGAAGCTGAATCTCCACAGCAAGATCCAGTTGCGCTTCAAAGTATTTCAGCTGCTGCTCCTTTGAGCTCAGGAACAACCGGTCATAGTCGAGTCCGAACTCGCCAAAGGCAACGGCAAGGCCGGCCTTTTTGGACTCTAACGCCAGTTCTTTGAGCTCTTCGAGCAATTTCGAGGGACCACCAGGGAAGCTATCGAAAGTCTTCGCCTGACAGGGGTGGACGCCAACAGTCGCATAGCATACGCCAGCTGCAGACAACAGGGATCAGGTGCTGCATCTCCTAGGAGGTGGTGAGGGCAGACATACGATAGTCGCGGGCGATCTGTACCGCGCGTCGAGACTCTTCCAGATCTGACCCAGTAACCATAAATTTTTCGCAGCCAACGTCGCGAGCACGCTGTATAATATCCGCCATGTCATCTTCATGGACCTGCTTCCCATTATATTCCCCCCTGAATACTGGGTCCCCGAGGTTTATACCGATCTAGATTCAATATCAATCACGTGATCAAAAAGAATGTGCTATGGCGGTGCAAACTCACGTCAACATATCTCAGCCGCTTGCTAGTGTCGGCCATCTTGACGTCAGACGGGGCCTTTTGCAGAATCGAACAAGATGAGAAGTTGTGTCTATTTAGAAGTGTCCTGAGCTTGTCATGCGGCGGGAAGAAGATGCTTTTTTGTGGTACTGTCTTTCTGTGAGCTCATATGACTCATTATGCTAGTTTTCCACTAGCTGGTGCTAGCCAGTGCAGAATAGGGCTCGCGGGGTAAGCAAGACATACCTGGACAAGTCCGTGGGAAGGAGCAAGTTTGCGGCGGAAGCAGATGAACAAATCTTCTTGATCTTATACGTCTTGGGATGGAGGCAGTACTGATCCCGCACTTTCTCAAGATCTGATTCCCTGCATGTGTCATCCGCATGAGCCTAATGTCCTCCAGCTACCTCTGTGTGCTTTTGTTCTACTGCACCTGTACCCGGAGTTCGAATAGAAGACGAATGTTGACATAGATGCGATGACCGACAGGTGCTCCAGCCACAAGTGCACAGCCAGAGATGTGGCGTTGTCACCGACTCCAGAAACAGCAACACGGGGGGAAACCCGCTGCAAGGACGGGGTATCGGCGGTGTGCCGATACTCGGCCGAGGAAAACGATGCCCTCGTCCGTAAAGGTGCGTGTCTCCAAGGCATCTCAAGCGCCCGGAAGGCCGCCGGTCTGGGAGGGCCGTCGTCTTCCACGCACAAGAAACGGAGTTCCTGACCGCTCAAAATCTACGGAGCACGTACGGAGTAGATCTGGGCTTTCGATGCGGGAACCCCGCCCCCGTGTTCAAGCGATCACCGGCGTCCTGACCGCATCCACTACAGCTGTTGCTTGTATCGGAAGCAGCTGCGGTGTAAACGGCTGCTGAGCCCGACGCTGTTCAAACGGAAGCTCACCAAACACAGCCCGCCTTGATCATCTAAGGGGGTTTCCCAGAAAGAAAAATAAATGGAATTCATCTAATTGGCTTTTGTTGGTCGTATTTCTTCTGTGCTTGCAAGTGTGGCTTTGGTGTTTCAAGGTGTGAAGAGCTCGACAATCAAGGATTAGCGGCGATCCATCGCTCATACTCCGAACATTTAAATTGGGAGCTATTGCTCTCTGCATATATGTACACTTTGCAGCGTTGTGATTCGCGCCCCGTTTCTTCTGACTGCAAACCCTTTCCGTTTGAATTGAGAATACAGGTCGAATAATACATAGGTGCCAGTCACATCTTTCTGAGCCGGCCTGTGTCCTCAGAGAGTTTCTTTATTCGAAGTCCAGGCCCTGCAAACGCGTCACACTGCAGGTGCAGAAACTCATCCAGGAAAGACGAGATCGCAGCCCAACCGAGATGAGCAAACCAAAGTTGCTTTCTGCCCAGCAGATCTCGGAGCATAGAACCCCTGCAGACTGCTGGATCGTGGTCGATGGGCAAGTCTGGGACGTGACTGATTTTCTCAAAGAACACCCTGGTGGAGCTGCGAGTAAGGACGGGCCCTACTACGCGGTGCTGCGGTCTCGCTGAGCTGACCTCGCCTCATCAGTTATTCTGAAGTACGCTGGGCGGGACGCGACAAAGGCCTATTCAAACGTCCATTCTCCAAATGTCCTGAAAGAGAATCTTCCCCCAGACAAGTTCAAGGGTGTCCTCGACGTATCCACCGTCGATCAGGAGTGGTTGAAGGAGCCACCAACGGAGAATGCCAAGGTTGTCCTGGATAACGAGAAGCCTCCGCTCCATACACTGATCAACGCCCATGACTTCGAGGTCGTCGCATCCAGGACCGCAGATAAGAAGACCTGGGCGTTCTACTCCAGCGCGGCGACGGACCTTATCACGCGCGATGCTAACAAGTCCTGCTTTGACCGGATATGGTTCCGACCCCGGGTCCTGAGAAACGTACGCTCTGTCGACACCCGCACCAAGATCCTGGGTGTCGACAGCAGCCTTCCATTATTCGTGAGCCCCGCGGCCATGGCGAAGCTCATCCATCCAGATGGAGAGTGCGCTATTGCAAGAGCGTGCCAAAACAAGGGAATCATGCAAGGTGTACGTCGAACCTCTCAGACGAATTATTGTTTAGAGGAGCAGTTTACTCACTGTGATCTTCAGATATCGAATAATTCCTCGTACTCAATCGAGGAGCTCACCAAGGCTGCGCCATTGGGCAACTTCTTCTTCCAGCTATACGTGAATAAGGACCGTTCAAAGTCTGCCGATCTACTCCGCCGGTGCTCGGCCAACCCGAACATCAAGGCGATCTTTGTCACAGTGGATGCTGCTTGGCCGGGCAAGCGAGAAGCCGATGAGCGTGTCAAGGCGGACGAGTCTCTGTCGGTACCCATGGTAGACGTGAAGGCGAAGAACGACAAGAAGGGAGGTGGTCTGGGCCGTGTGATGGCTGGAGCCATCGATCCCGGTCTGACCTGGGAAGACTTGAAGTGGGTGCGACAGCATACACACCTGCCAGTGTGTCTCAAGGGCGTCATGTCTGCAGACGACGCCATCCTGGCGATGCAAGCCGGCTTGGACGGTATTCTCATCAGCAATCACGGCGGCCGGAACCTCGACACCAGCCCACCTTCCATAATCACCCTCCTGGAGCTCCATAAACGATGCCCGGAGATTTTCGACAGGATGGAAGTCTATGTCGACAGCGGCATTCGACGGGGCACCGACATCCTCAAGGCGGTCTGCCTTGGTGCCACGGCTGTTGGTATGGGGCGCAGCATGCTCTTTGCGACGAACTATGGTCAGGAGGGAGTTGAACACTTGATCGACAGTATGTCATGTCCCCGGAGTTGGCCATTTCTGAGTCTTTGGCTTTTCTGTCTGTTTTAGCGTACTAACCACCGTGGTTATGACAGTTATGCGAGATGAACTGGAAACAGCCATGAGGAACAACGGCATCACGAGCCTCGATGAAGCTAGCCCGGACTTGGTCCACACTGCAGATGTGGACCACTTGGTCCCTGCTTCCCGCTCGCATCCATATGCCCGGGCTGTCGCGAAGGGCCGTAGACGGCAAGCCGTTTCCAAACTCTGATAGGAGACCGATGCCAAGAATGGGACGGTGCAGCGGCGGTGTAGATTACGTTGACGATTTTCCATTGATCCCGATGTGACCGCCGTCTTTTTTGTTGTTCAGATTTCTGTGAGGATCTGAGCTGACGATTACGCCAAGATTTCCTCTGAATCCCTGAATGTCCCCTCAGCGTTGTTCAATTAGACCTCTTGTCCTTCTACGTCATACCATGTATGTATCCAAGCCTTTCTGGACGCATGAGTGTTACACTGGTGACAGGATGTGCTCCTGAAACCCGTCTCGTTTCGTGGCTGGGTCCGGAGCCACTTGGTCGAGCGGCTGTTCCTGATGGAAAACAGAATTATTGTGTTCGAGAACCTCGAAAGAGATCCTGATATCTCAGCCGGACCACATGTGGTAAGCGGGGTTTCTCGTCCAAACCACGGACGAAACTCGGTACCGTCAGATAATAATCCGTGCGTTCTGTAGCTACTTCCTGCGGGAGTACTAGTGATGGAGGCAAGATCGTACCACCGCCTCTCCCCTCATCCCCGCTCAGGGAAGCTGGTCTACTGGCCTTACGTGTGCGGGGAAATGGACGGGTAGGAGTACGCCGCACATATGATACAGCACGACCGCATGGACAGTACGAGTGTGTCTATGAGGAGAGGCAGCGGGCCACGAGATGATGATACACCAGAAGCACATGTTTCACAACCGACTATGCCGTCATCTACTCACTGGCGACACAACGTGACCATAACGGTTTACGCTGGAGGATAGAGAGGCCAGGAAGCGTGTGCTCGACAACCCCACTCCCGGTCAAGCGGAGAGTTTATCCATCCTCGGCCTCGGAGTAAGTTGTCGGGTCACAGCTCGGAGAAAATATTTAACTGACCCGTGCGGAGAACGACTTCTCCCCAGGGCGACGGGCATCGCGTAAGCAGGAGCCCGTGACGTGCCACGTGATCCTCTGGGGGGTGTGCACTGTGCAGTGTGAAGTCTGTGAGGGGGCTCCGAAAGCCGCCGAGTGCCCCGGAGAAGGGCTGTGTACCTCCGTCGAAGGAAGCAAGGCGTGACTCGTGCAGGAGATCCAGGCGATCGACACCAACCGCAGCGGGACCTGGCTCACCGCTTCCCCTTCGGGAGCAAGCCCGGCGGGACGCTGGGGCCCGCCGAGCCCGGGGCCCCCTGTCGCCCAACAAGTTCCAGGCTTCCCACCGGCCGACCCCCTTACGTCATTGGCCCGCCGGCTCCCCTGGGAAGCTGCTTTCCTGGGTCTCTGGGGAGAGCTTCAGGGCTGCTGACGGAGCACCGCATCTCGGTTCCGATCCCCCGCGTCTCGACCGCTCCCTGCCCGTGGATGGGAGGAAACGAGGCTGAGGATGCTCCAGATGGAATGATAGAGGGGACCTGGTAGCGTCATGTCTGCAGACCAGCACGGTGATCGACTGGAGCAGGGCCAATAGTCAAGCCACCTGGACTTGTGGCCCCCGGTGGCAGCCTGCACTGCGCGAGACCTCGGGGATCCGGGGAGCCGGGGGTCGTGTGAGTCACGGGAAGGTCGAGCCTGGAAGGACCATCTTACGATTGGGTCTGGCAGAGGCCGACAGGCGTCGCATCTTCGGCCCGTGGGAGGAAGATAAAGGGCGCGGTCGTACGAGCATCCGGACGCTTCCTGAGGCTCTCTCCTGCGCGTGCTTCTCTTTTCTCCCATCTAAAGACCTGCTTCCTCCCGGCTTCGAGGAATTCTTCTGCCTGAAACAAAAGATTCCCCGGTCAGCCAGTTCGGGTGTGATAGAGCATTACCCGCAAATAAAGCTGCTCGCGTGGCTTCGATAGCTTGGCCAGGCTGGACCGCCCGCCGTTTCGCTGATAGTCGATCGCCCCCGCCATCCCCAACGATTGCCGCAAACGGCAGCATCTAGCTGCTTGCTGGGCATCTCGTCGAGTCACCGGGGTCCCTTCTACATATAATTCCAGATCGTATTTCAACCCTCTGTGGTACGCTCCACCACCTTCTCTCCTCTCCCGCTTCAACTCCCATACCCTCCCACTTCTGTACCACCACAGACCACAAGTCTACATCGTACACTTCTGTGCCAGTGAACCGCTTACTTATACCCCCGTCCCACAGTCAATTCTCATCGATTCGCCGCTTTTCGTCGCATCTCCCAGTCCGTAAATAATCTGATATTCTTACCTACGCATCATATTCCTTGGTGATACCAATCTATCAATGGCAGCTCCTCGGTCGACCTCTCTCCGCGCGCTTCGCGCTCTCTCGCAGCAGCACGCCACTGCGCCCTCTTCCTCGTTCCGCCGTTCCCTGCACATCACTGGCGCCTTCTCCGCGCAACCCGCAAACCCAGCGGATAAGACTTCGTTATATGCCGCCCGCAGTCTTGCGGACCTGAAGGCTGAGTGCCAGAGGAGGTCGTTGAGGACCACTGGAAGCAAGAATGAGGTATGCTATGCTCCTCATACAACGGAGGCGGGGCTGTGCCTGCCACCGAGCGGCTCGCATGCCCCTCCAATCTTCCAATACAAGGCCATTGCAATACAGAGTAACGGAATAACTGACATCCTTTGATAGCTGATCGACCGCCTTTCCAACCATGACCTGCTTCAGTCTCGAGCTTTCAGCATCGCCATGAGGAGAATCGATGGCAACGCATTCGGAGGGTATGACGCAGTCCCCAGCTCGAACCCAATTCCATGGTCTAGTCAGGGCTAACTTCCGCGGTACAGCTCTTCCAACACCCGCAAATTCAACACCTCCCGCGCCCACAAGGCCGTCAAGGACTCCTCCACCATGGACTTTGTCTACATGCCCTCCATGGCGGAAGTGGAACCCCCCTCGCCCTTCCCCGGTATCCGCGTCCCCATCCTCCCCGACAGCCAAGCATACGTCGACCGCGCCCCAACCCACCCTCCCTCGCCCATGAAGCCGCAGATCCACGCCGTCTCCGAGCTGGCATCGGACGTGTCCGCGAGCCCCCTGAGCGAGGTCGTGGACAACCACTCCGTGCCCATCGACCCGTTCTCACTCACAGAGGCCGTGGGGCGATCCCGGAGCGGGGCGATGCAGAGGCAGCGGGAAGCTGAGCAGAGCGCAGCTGAAGAGAAGGGTGTCTTTCGGGAGCTGTGGAGCGGGTTCGTGGAGGATCTGTTAGGGCCGAGCCCGAAGGGGAGTAACGCGGCCAGGAAGTGAAATGAGATGACGTAACCCTCATCACGTTATGGATGTACATTTCCTAACTGTCTCTGTCTGGATGTGATATGATGTCACTTTTCGGGGTGTCCTATTTGCGGTTTTGTTTGACCTTTCCTGCCCTCATCCACATGTGCATGCGCCTGGCCCGACTTGTTTATCGGGCTCAGATCCGGGATCGAGATCTTCTGCTGCTTTCCGGGCTAACCAACGAACGAGACATGGCTTTGGACTTGATGGGTTGCAAACCATGCCTCCTTTCTGATGCCTACCCATCATTGTCATGCTACAGTTATTAGCGATTTTAACAGACCCTAAGTATCGAATTTAATCTGATATACCTTTAGCGCGACTGGCTTCTTCATTCTCCCAGCAGTAGGAAAATAGACATACACAAAGACATATAAGCACCTGCTGGGTATAGTAGTTTGCGATTGGCTTTTAACTTTCCACATTACTACTCAGTGCTGCATAATGCGGTAGCATGTACATGTACAGTACGAGAAGCACCTTGCCGCGCAGAGCAAGAACAATGGTGATGACGTGGAATGCATGATGGACACCACACCCGCCATGACAACCACGTAGTTGTTCGTACTGACTGCTCATTTGGAAGATGTGTGTTCTGATGATGGATTTTCTATGCTATGCTACGCAGGCAGGTAAGAAGTATGATAGGAGGTACAGGAGAAATGAAAAGCCCTGGCTCACTGACTGACCGACTGACTGACTTACTGACAAGCTTTGTTATCTATCAATCATCAATCGACCATGTCAATGCCAAGACTACTCTGCTGTACTTAGCTGGTGTATGTCCTGTAGAGTAGTGTATGTACATATATGCCTAGGCAGGCAGGTAGGTAATAGCCTACGTATCTCATCCCATCTCATCCATACATCCATCTATCTATCCAGACTTGGCACTTGCGCTCTATCTATCTATCAAAGATAGTACAGTACGTGTGCTGTACTGTACAGTACATACATGCAGAACTGCATAGCAGTGTAGTACGTACATACCGTACAACTCGGAACAGCAGTAGACCGGGCCCCACTGATCTGATCCTCTCAGGGCGAGGCGGGGCCAAAAAAAGTATTTCATCATTTGAATGCATCTGTCCTGTCCCTCATAAGGTCAGAGTTCCCCTGCTAGCAGATTCGTCGTTGTCACTATTGTTGTAGTTATAGTTATACTCCGTTGGATTCGGATGGGAAAGAAATAATTAAAAGTAGCGGATGCATACGTTTGATGAGATGGGGATCTATCTGATGAAGAATGAATGAATGAATGAATGGGTTTTGTTTGGTTTGTTTTCGAACTATGTCGTACCTGTCTGTTGGTTGTTCGTTGTATTTGGATATCAGCAAGTCTGCATACATGAAAAAGAAGTCTACACCAGAAGCGAATCATCCCGGTCAAGATACGCTTTACGGGCTGGGTGTTTTCAAGGAAGATAGCATCTCAAGTTAAAAAAAGGTTAGGGTTTGGGTTTGAGGTTTAGCTTTACAAGGCAGTTGGGTCCATTAGGACGAGGACGACACAATAGATCAATTGCTAGTTATTTTTTGAAGCCCTTATCGAATTACATGTCCAGTACACAGGTACAGATGTACTGTACATGAACTAAAGCACTCATCAGCGGTAAAAAAAATTCATAATTTAAGGGCCCTTGACGCAATAAGCATAACCCGGCCACATGTTTGAGCAGTTCTCGTCCAAGTAAGGATTCCACGCCCTGAGCTGGTCGAACGTGATGCCGAATTTCGTGTAGACCAGATAGCAGTAGTCCCCGTCGGCCGCAACGTACCATTCATAGCACTGGGAAGTCGCTCCGGGCTGCGTAGGCGCGGGGGGAGCAACTGTCACTGCTGGCTTGGTCGTGGTCGTGGTCGTGGTCGGGGGAAGAAGAGTGCCTGTGGGAGACGACGCGGTGCTCGTCGTCGAGGTGATAGGAGCGGGAGTGATGGTGGTCCCGTTGACAGGAGCAACGCAGTACGATGCATTTGCCCACAGGTTCGAACAGTTTGCGTCGATTTGAGGGTTCATTGCTCGCAATTGGTCGAAGGTGATGGAGAAATTCATTGCTATCATATTGCAATAGTCGCCGGATTGGGTGTTATAGTACAGGCCGCAGTTGCTGATCGTCCCAGGAGGGGTTGGAAGGGCTGGAATGGCGGTGGTCGTATAAACTGTGGGGTTCGCGACTGGGGCAGTGGTCGCTGGCGGGACGTAGGCACCTCCTGGGGGACTGTGTGCGGTCCAAGTCAATAATAATAATAATAATAATAATAATAATAATAGTGATTTAGGGAGGTTTTGAGAGTTGGGTGTTGTTCTTGGCCGACAGACTTACCCGATACATATCGCATCGCCAGGGAAGACAGGCTCGTGAAGCGCTGCTGCATTCCACAGCATAAACTGAACCATTGAGATGTCCGAATACGGGCCATCGGGCCCGATCAAGTCGGTAGCAGGTATGCCGCCGTCTACCCATATCATGGCTACGTCGCAGGGAGCTGGAAGACAGTATGTTCCGTTGTCCATGCGGTTGCAATTGACACCTCTGTTCAGGTCACGGAGAGAAGCAGTGGCGACCTTGTTTGCCAAAGAGAACGTGCTACAGTTGACTGGCGATCTCGCCGGTGTGTTTAAGGTCACATTGCGAACACATTTCTTTGGAACAGTCCATTGAAAAGCTGGTCGGCTGCTCTCTCGAGCATCAGCCTGTATCATTTCCTCAATCTCAGGAACGAATCTTACTCTGCTCGTGGAGGCCCGGATTGATTTAGAGTCGGAAACACGTAAAGCTCCTCCTGAAAATTGCAATTCTTTTGAATGTTGGCCCAAGCCTGGGCTTTGACCTCGCTGCATTGGTCTAGGTAAGCTTCTCTACCGAGTCCGAAGCGCAATAGAAGCCGACGTTGAATACTGACTTGTACGTTTCTCCCCATCGTGACATGAACCCCAACTTGAATCGCTGCAGGAAGCACGATGAACATTGGATCTCGAGGGGATATTCGTCATATTCTAGACCGAGACTCGAGTTCAGCGTGCCTTGTGCTGGTCCAGGGCCATGGTAACGGTAGTCCAATGCTATATTGCTGCAATTAGCGTTGCGTTCGTAAGTTAGCGCAAAGGACGACTCGAACGACATACAAGCCTTCCTGCCCGAGTTGAAAGTTGGCTGAGGTGGCGGAGATGTATCGTACGGTAGGATGATGGTCCCATTTTCGTCCCTCGCATTGGTGCCATTGACAGGGTCATCTGCCAACTGGCGTGTGAGCACGAGTCATGACTACTTGAGATAGGGGGACCATTGTCCGATGGCACTGACTTATCCAATCAGGGTACCATTTATGCGTATACTGCGGCCATGTTACTGACGGTAGGTAATCGAGGAACCACTTGTTCTGCTCGAGCAAGCACCACGACGAGCCATCTTGCAGGCAGGTGAGATTGTACTTGTACATCCAAAAGTCGAGAATGCGTTCCGCATCCATAGTGGAACCACCAAGGTTGAACGACAAGTCTCTGCAGCTTGATACTACCGTGCTTTTCAGAGAAGCCAGGGAGCTCCTACAGTCTGGTGTGCAAAGCCTGGCTTCCAATGTCAGCTTCCGGCTTCGTATATTTCGACGCAGTGCTTGACAACTCACGCCGTCAGATTTGTCGCGTTCCAGCCAACCCAGTCCGTTTGCATGTAGAGGAGCGACACCACAGGATCGCAATTGATGGACGTGTTGAAGCTCGCCAGGCATTCCGTCGAAGTATCGTACGGAAAGACGATAGATTGCATGCCATTGAATAGCGTTGTTCCTGCCGTAGCAGATGCAACGAGAACGGTGAGGGCCGAGAGCCCCGTTAACCGCATGATGGAAGTCGAAGGTCGTGATTTCGATGATCACAGTCAAGACCAGAGAAAAAGATGCCGCAACAAGCAGCGGCTATCTTGGTGAACAGTCCGTTCAGCACTTCGGTGCACCTCCTGCTGAAATGCTCGCCCTCCGTCAGCTCCGGGATCGAGTCAACCCCAAGAAAAGAGAAGAGTAGATAGCAAGGATGCTCAAATTCGCGCAAGCGTATCAGATAGGTGAGCAGGGGATGATGACGTTTTGAGGATTCCACCCCCCATTCGAGCCCTTGTAAGGCACACCAACAATTATCATTAGCTGACTGGGCGACTCAGTCCCGTCACGAGAGAGTCAATCTAAGTATGTAGGTCATTTCCGATGTACACAACCTGGATTAGGTTAAATATTGGATATATTAGACCAAAAACGTTAACAGAATCCGTTGTGTCACAGATTGATAGATTCGACTTCGAGCAAGCCTTTCGTCAAGACCTCGGGGATATTCCAGCAGCCAACCCAAGTCAGCCGTCATAGAGTGCCATCGCAGAGTAGTACTCAGTTGATAATGGACTTGGCGCATACAATGTTGAAAGATCGGTTTGCCCACCGACAGAGGATGTCAGACAGCCAAAATACCAGTATCTGACTGCAACTAGTGGCCGTGGTCTTTTTGTAGTCGAGCGGTATTTTTGGTCAACAGGGGGCCATCCAACCGGTCAAGGCCCTCTGGCCGCATCGAGGAAATATACATTTCGGGTAGGATGGGGGTGATTTTGCTCCCAACAGGAGACCGGGCCCAGCGACTTGATCCAAAGTCAAGAGGCGAGCTGCAGCTGTTAAAGTTCAGTGACCTGGCTTATCGATGCGGGATATCATCGTCGGCGCTCTACGGAGTACAGGTGGAACCACTCTTAGCAGCACGGTGCCTAAGCTGGTGCGGGAATCGATCCGCACCGTCCACTAGTCAAATGCATGCTATCCTTGGCTCTTGGTTCTGCAAGCAACTTGGAAAAGTCGAACAACTTCCCAAATAATGGACGTGTATACCATGCTCTCCTTTCTGTGCGACGGTGCGAGTCTGTTTTACTTTTCTCTGAGGATCTGGCTTCACGTTCCATTCCACATACCAAGATGACCATGAATGATGTGCTTCACATGGCTGGGAAGAATTGCAGTTCCCTGCTTTTTGGTCCTTACTCTGGAGTGAGGACGTTGCATTCAACCTGCAGACCCCTGTCAGCGTTATTTTGGATAGATAGACAATCTGCATAGCTTGGCAAACAGGTGTGCATCAGGATGGTATTATCAGGCGAGAAATGTTCGGAGACTAGGTCTGGTATGGCCAGCTCCATCAGCCGGGGCGTGATTTAAGAGCATTTCGTCCTAGATACATCTATTCTTATTACACGATTAGAACCAGTGTCCTGAGAGTCGACAAGATGCTCCTCTACCTTTTTTTGTGTCTGGCGGCAGTATCAGTACTCTTCGACTCCCTCCATGTCCAAGCTCAACAGGATTCCACGTGCTCGCCCACGAAACCTTGCAAAGTTGGATGCTGCTCGACTTCAGGTTGATCTGTTCCCTCTGGAACTTAGGGGAAATGCTTACCTAGACTTCAGGATACTGCGGATTTGGTCCTGAATTTTGTGGTCAAGGTATTAATTGCTCTGTACAAGTCGCTCTGCGAAGTCCACATATCTGACGATATGCCAACCCAGGCAACTGTACCGGTACTTGTGACGCTAAAGCAGAATGCGGGCAGTATGCGCCAGCTGGCCAGGAGAAATGCCCTTTGAACGTTTGCTGTTCTTCATTTGGGTTGGTGACGATCTTTTGCGCCGTTCAGAGTTTCAGCTAACCTGGGGAAGCTTTTGTGGGACAACATCTGCGTGAGGACTCCTTCATTGGACACACAGAGAGAAAGCAGACGTGACTGAAAGGATGTCCAGTTTTTGCGGAGATGGATGCCAAAATGGGTGTAAGCCGGTAACGAGACCATCTGGAAAGGGAAACTCTGCTCGTTCCAAAACGATCGGGTACTATGAGTCTTGGGCCTATGGCCGTGGTTGTGACTCTGTCGCCCCAGAAGACATCGATGCCAACCTCTGGACGCACGTGAAGTGAGTGTTCGGCATCTTCGTGCAGAAAACTATAGAGACATTAATGATCAACCAGCTTTGCGTTTGCATTGATCGATCCCACGACGTTCCAGCTCGCAAAGATGAACTCTTACGACGACCAGCTCTATCTTAGGGTTGCAGAGCTCAAACTTCAAAATCCGGCACTAAAGGTGAGCCGTTATTTATCAGATACGCGGCGACTATATACTTACCCCGGTTCCAGGTCTTTATCTCTGTGGGAGGCTGGGATGCTGGTGGAAAGATCTTCTCGGACATGGCTTCAACTGCATCAAACCGAGCGGCTTTCATCAATTCGGCAGTACAGTTTTGCCAGACGTATGCATTTGATGGAATTGACATTGACTGGGAATGTGAGTCTGGAATTCTCTTGGCATTTGTACACAGAACTTAAACTCACGGCGAACCAGATCCCGTTGCAGATGATCGTGGTGGCAGAGCAGAAGACTTTGAGAATTTTGTAACATTGATGAAAGAATTGAAGTCTGCCGCTGGGAGGCTTGGAGTCACCCTTACACTTCCTAGCAGTTACTGGTATTTGAAGGGGTTCGACATCGTGAATCTCGAGCCGAATGTCGACTGGTTTAATTTCATGAGTTACGACATCCACGGTACCTGGGATGGCAACAATCCGTAAGTAATGTCCTCCCTTTTAGAGTTTCAGGTGGTATATGAAATTATTCCACCAGAATGGCTCGCTAACACTCCTTCAGATACACACAAAGCGTCGTAAATCCCCATACAAATCTTACAGAGATTTCACAAGGCCTCGATCTCCTATGGAGAAACAACATTCCGTCCAACAAAGTTGTCATGGGCTTGGGCTTCTATGGGCGTTCATTTACCTTGGCCGATCCGTCCTGCACTGAGCCCGGATGCCCATTTGCTTCCGGCGGTAAACCTGGAGAGTGTACTGGAACGTCGGGGGTACTTTCCAATGCAGAGATCCAGCGGATTATAGCGGACAAGAAGCTGAAACCCGTATTTGACAAAACGGCCGGGGTGAAATATATGACCTGGGACTCTGATCAATGGGTATCCTACGACGACGCAGATACGTTCAAGGTGAAGATGGATTTTGCCAATGATCTTGGCTTAGGCGGTACAAGTAAGTTCGCCAAACTCGATCGTTCTCTTGATGCATCCCTCACATTATTACAGTGGTCTGGGCCCTGGATTTAGACAATGCCGACTCTCAGTCGGCTCAATATCTCGTCTCAGGCGGAACAATGAATTACACAAATGGTTTTAACAGGCAGAAAAGGGAAGCCGATAACAAGCAGGGAATCGCTGGAAAATTGGCCTATTGGACACCGTGCATGACCGAAGACGAACGCAGGAAAATAGGCTGCCCGGGAGGCGAGTTCGAGAACTTTGACTTCGTGGTGGATTTCTGACTGATATTCAATTGATATCTAGGCTACCACGAGCTGCTGGTAGGGCATGGCAAAGTCTACGATTCGGATACGGCGATGGAAGTGGAAGGTTGCCACGGGTCGCTGAACAGAATACTGTGTCTAAACAATGAGGCTGTTGGGCGTAACTGCTTTTGGAATCGACGCTCGGATGGGGTCTGCAGCATTCAGAAACCCCTCGAGTTGACAGAACGGCTAATTATTGTCTACAGAGCAAGATTTGCGACCGAGGTTGCCCAGAAGGAACGATTTTCCTGACTCAAAACTCGCACCCAGCTGGAGACAAAACCGATTGTGCCCACGGGACATATATCGCCGTCTGCTGTGAAGACCTCGAGACAATAGCACAGGCCTGCCCATCGCAGTACTCCGCGGACTTGATTTTCTCAGGGGGACTCTCCGGCATGGGCTCGATGGACTTCTCGTGGGACATCGGAACATCATCGAATTTCAAACGAGAGACTACTGACTCCAACGTTGACGAGGACGGCACTGTAAGTGGCAATCAGGGCGAGATGCCCCAAGCCGGCAGGGCTTCGGTGCCAGAGGCGCAGCTCCATCGCCAGCAGCTTATCAGACGGGCGGACGATGGGTACGATCCAAGTAAGCACACCTATATCAAGAATCAAGATGGCTCGACGCTGTTCAACTGATAAAATGCAAGGCAACCCATGCGCTTACAGCATCGATTACCAATTTCCTCAGCCGCCACCAGCATACGGATATATTCCTGTCTATGGAGACCGAATACTAATCTCAATGCCAGGTGAGAAAATTCTAGGCACTTGGGGTCAGAACCTCAAAACCACCATCACCTCCACATTGCAACCTCCGTCAACCACAAGGGGCAGAGTACTCGTCCAGAAGACATGTGACGGTATATTTCTCTACATGTTTTGATGAATTGATGATCAAACTGATAATTGTAATTAGGTGCTATGTATCCTCAGCCTTGTGCGAATTGGCGCTCCGTTGCAACAAACTACGGTCTTCGAACAATTCCTTGTCCGGATCGCATTTTGCGTTATAATCCTTACAGAGAGGAGGTTACGTCTTGGAGCAGTGATCATGTTCAGGAGTGGAGGGATTGGATCGTGAAGAGCGTTTGGGCCCCTTATGCTGGCGCATATACGGATGCAAGATGTCAAGTTGATGAATGGCCTCCATTTGATATATGGGGTTCGCGATACCCAGGTGCGACAAACATTTTCGTGAGGTATCTTCCAGGAGGCGAGAATGGAGGTACGTGTCAGGTGTCCCTCATGATCCAGAGCTTTTGCCGATGAGGTCCCAGGCGCCTCAAACAGGGCCGAGTCCAGGATTCGGGTATCACTTGACTGTAAGGGTCAATATCTTGCTTTCAGGGCCAGACAATTGGAACTGAATCATTGTTGCAGGTGGACCGATCCCCCCTCATACCACCACGAGCACTGAAACGGTCGGAACTTATATTGGAATCTTTACGGATACAGTATACGTCCGAGAACATCTCACATCTACAGTGAACTCTATAGTCATGAATTGGAGAAGCATCCCCGTCATTCCTGGAGATCCTGATTTACTGAGCGCCAACCCCTGCTGGCCTAGTACCCTTTTGCCAAACGCTGAACCTGGATTCGCCCTGAGAACGGACGACGGCTATTACCTGACTGTACCTTGGTCTCCCGATGTGTATAAATCAGCACCTGCGCCATCGGTTACTGGTGAGCAATCCTATCACATTTTTCACCGGGTCCAGTTTGATTTCTGACTCGTATCACATAGCTGGTAAAACAAAACCCACTAAGAGGGGGGTTCAGCATCTACTCTATGATGATGACAGTGAGTCCCTCGACTCGTATCCTCTGGCGCCCCCACGCCCAGTTTCATTTCTGATCCGCGTTGCATAACACTGGTGAAGCAGGACCTACAGAAGGTGACCTCCAAATTCTAGTCTACGATGATGACAGTAAGTTCTTATAGTTGCATGCTGCCTTTGGCGCTAATTTCCATGACTCCAAACTAACATAGCTTCTGCAGCTGTGGCATATGTTGTCGACGACGGCAACAGCACCCGTCCGGCGACCCCGTCCGAAATTGCCGAGCACCTCGGTATCAAGAGTTGCAAGGACATCAGCTGCTCTGAGGAGAAGGAGCACTTACGGCAAGAAGTTGTCGAGCACCGGCGACAGACGGACTACATTAACGACCACTCGGAAGAAGTGCATTCCATGGTACTTGCCGGCATCGATGCGCTCATGAACTTCGAGAAATCAGACACGATCCCGACAGACTCGTCATTCATGCCCACTACAACCCAAAGTTTGCGAGGGCAAACAGCAATTGCGCCCTCGAGACCTTCTCTGTCGGCCGGCTCGATTCCGGGTAATACAGCCGATGCTGCCATCCCTAGGGCTACTTCCATGGAGTGGAATGGCAGCAGTGTGTATGAGAATAGACATAAATTCCGGAGGCATGTATAATAAGTCAACTACAGGTCGAGTATAAATCGGGTTGACGCCCTGCAAAATGCCATCTGCAGGATTTGAGACACGATGTATGCAGGGTCATGGAGATCCACTACACAATAATTTTTCCAGTATGTGCGGATACCAAATGGTGAGAGCGGTGTCTTTGGCCTAAGAGGATATTTGGGCTGACAGAGGGTAATCAAGACCATTCATTTCCCTTTGCTATTCCCGACACTCATACGCCGCCCAGAGTAGATGATAAAGTTTGTATGTATGCACATAAAAAAACCGTCCTTTTTAAATGAAGCGGCTAGCGGGCGCTCATGTCAACCATCCGGGCGACCATGCGAACATGTGCAATTTGCATGTGAACATTATTTACTACGCCATTATTCCAGGATCTATCGCTATATAGGGCCAGGACATAACCACCTTGCCACCAAAACAAATGGTCTTGTAATATGTTAATGAGGAGTATTTGTGTCGAGGCGCGTTGAATTATCTTCAAATCACCAAAGTGATTCATTGAAGTCGACAGTCTTAAACAGAGTACTCCCCAGCGCTTTCTCTCCAGAACTCGTCCCACTCCCGGTTTATTTCCCCTCTCCGTCGTTGTTGTTCCTCAGTATCAGTGGGACGAGGGTGTCCGCCATGCTTGATCCATTTCCACTCCAAGGCCTTCTCTCTTGTCACAAAGGCCAGCCTTCTTCTTTCAAACTCCTCCCCGTCGAAGGCTCCTTCCGTGCCCCATCCGCAATCGCGATACAGCTTCTGCAGTGCTCTCCAGCGGTTCAGCTGCGCACGCATCGGCAACACGTCATCCGGAATGTGTTGACCGAGCTCCTGGAGCGCAGCCTGAGAATCCATGGGCAGTCGAATGCCCCCAGGCCAGATGTTTTGAAAGATCAGAGGGTTCTCCTCGATCACGCGCGACGGGGGTGTGTCCCTATCGTTGGGATAGTAATAGGGAATCCACTCGAGGCTTTGTAGTTTTTGCAGTATTTCCGACAAGACCGTGTCGCAAGGCCGGCTGGGAATTTCGTGCCAGTACTTGTTTCCAATGAATGTCCACTCGATTATTGTCTCTAAATTGAACCCTCTTCGTCAACTGTTCGACTCTCCTTGCGTCTATATATATAATATGTAGATAACAAAAGGAAAATGCACACAAAATCCGGTTGGTTAGACTCACGATTTCTCGTGTCGTAGATCAAATGCACGCCGTAATCGCCACCATCCGTCAGCCTCAGCAACCAAGGGTCCAACTTCTTGGCCTCATCCCACTTGGCAAAATCCCCGTTTCGCACGTCGTCCATCAGATCCAGGTACGCTCCCTCGGACGGCGGCGCGAAATAGTTGACTGCCTTGGATCTCGGCACGAGCTGCGTCCCCTGAGTCTGGTATCCCCACGTCACCTCGTGCCGCAAGCCGGGAAGCAGCTGGACCAGATCGATGACTTCAGCGTCGAATCCGAGTCCCTGGAGGCGGGCGACGTCAATGGCCGGCGAGGTGTGAGGCGGACGGCAAACGTCGCTCGCGGAGATGTAGTGCATGGCAACCAAGGTGTCGTACAGCTTCGTCAGGCCGCTGATGAGGGTCTTATGCTTTTCGCGGATCGCGTCCATGGCTGTGTGCTGTACGTGTTGTCAAGGTTTGTACCTCTGTACATACATACGTGTACAGTTACCAATTTATTATCGATTGATGTAATGTGTGGAAAAGAAAAGACATTAACTGCGAAGAAGAAGGAGAGCAAGTCAGACAAGAAAAAGAAAATGCGGGGGGACCCCCCTGGCCTCTCCTTACCTTACCTCAGCACGCTCTCAGACTATGAATTTTGAGGTCATGTAGATTGACAAATAGAACCTCCTTTTTTAACGAGACACTCATTTCTTCCTCTATAATACTTGCAAGAAGGGCAACGAAGGCAATTTCTTTTGCATATCGAAAGTTGAATCGCAGGTTGCCAGGCAGGTCGAAAGGTAGGTAAGGTGGTTGAAGGAGTCGAAAATAACGAGGTGGACATGACTGTTGTCCCTGTATGTACAGCGCGTGATAGCCAAAGTACATATTCTATTCTTGTTATTAGTGGATAGGTGGCCCCTGATGGCTATTCTAGGTAGGATGCCAGTAAGTACAGTATCCAAGCAAGTTAGATGTGAAAAGCTCTGACTGGCCTGGCAAGTTTATGTTATCATATGGTATATCTACCTAGGGACTTACCTAGGCACTTGTCCAGACTTTTTATGACATTGTATTGGGACGACATTGCATTAACAGGGATCATTTGGGGGAAGTCTTTAACTCTCAAGTCAGATTGGCATGTCCTCCATACTCTGTGCTTATCTTGCTGACAACCAGCTGAATTGGCCTCTGCCCATGACAACGCCTGATACTGATACTGACGCTAAATTTTTTTTATGACTATATCTATATCAGGCGTTGTTTATTTGCCTTATTGGCAAGTTATTTCTGTTTTGTTGGGCCATTGTAACACAAGAATCATCTATACTACTTTGTATACTGGATACTTATTGTCCTTTTGACTGTTGGTATACCTGACCCGTCGACCACATAGACATGTAGAGTATTGTACAACACAGTAACAAGTACTGATTACAGTGGAGATGGATGGATGGTGCTTGCTGCATTACTCATTCTCAGAGTACAGTGACAGGGTCATAGATTAAATAGTACACAGTGCACTTGCTGTGAGAGTTGCAGTGTAAAATCAGTTATTGAAAGCAGCTGCTTTCTGTTTGAGTATATTCTCAATATTCAATAGATCAAGTTGTCTGTTCTGCCGCTGGCAAGTAGATATCAGAGATAACTGGCTAATTTTTTTTTCCTGGCAAGGGAGGAGTACATAAATAGCATGAGCGCCATCTGAATAAAGAGTGGTCTGGTTCTATGTTCCAAGGACAGTGGAGCAAGAGCAGTGGGTACGGCTGCATAAGTCGATATCCGATCCCTAGAAACGGTACTAATCAGACGAATGACACTATCTCATAAAGCCCGCAGGAAGATCTTAGATAGATCGAGGCGTCATGCTAGCAGATGCGTTGCCCTATACTCCATAGAATCAGAGAGCAGCATTACCTGTAACTTTGCAAGAACAGGCGTTCCTCATACTGGGTTGACTGAATCATTTTCACCGATGCAATGGGTTATGCACTCTTCTTGATCTCGACTCGGGGGGCTGCAAAGACTCCGAGGGTCCCAGACTCCAGAGAGTCTGGCCAGTGAGCCAGTCCCTTCGAGACCAGCTCGAGACTCCAGTGCTCCACAGCGAACGCCACTACCAAGTTTATTGTTTCAAGAGACCGCGGTCGTTGTGTCCGAAAAGCTTGTATACTCCGTACAGCGTACGGAGTAGCTCTCCGATATTGCCAATCGGCTTCTCCCGTGTCCCGTTGACGTTAGGCGTCTTGTACTCAGTATTTCTTTCAGCTTTCGTGGATTTCGATATTATGCAGCATTTCCGGGGCTAACTGCCAAATCTGGACAAATGCATTAAGAAAAGCAAAAGGGTATTATGAGACCTGAGCATCGAGATTTCTCCTAAGAAGCATAATCCACCCGGATTGTGTTGGATGCGCAAGTCGAATAACTGCGCAGTACACAGATCTGCCCCGGAGGCTGGGCACCCTTGGGCCATGGGTTGTCTCGGGGGTGACGCCACTTAAACCAAGGAGAGATGGCGCGGGATGCCGAGAACTCCCGTCCCGCAGATCCTTGAGAGAAATGAGAGAAAGATTGGTCGTTGCGAATCGATGGTGCAGTCTTTTGTGCAGAAGCCATCTTATGAACTTGAGCAGGTTCATATCCTCCTGTCTTGACCTCTGTCCTCTTTCTGGCATTCTTTTGCGTGCTTCTTTGCTGATTACTCCGTTCCATAGTTGGTAGGGTTTGTTGTGCCCTGTGCGGGAAGTAGTTCTGGACCACGTGCGGTATCCAAATATAAACTATTAACTGTGGCTGACCTGATCTCGGAAACATAGTGAGCTGCCTCCCTATGCTCTGTGCGCAGCATTAGCTGAATGTATGCATGTGCTGTATGGAGGTTCGTGTGGCACTGCTGGGAGAATGAGCCTGCAGTGTCACTGTGTCGGACTGTTGGACGCCGTCTGCCCCAAGTAAGCTATGAACTAATGTCAGAACTCAGAACTTAAGTGGCAACCTATGCGGGATCTGTGTGGATACTGGATGAACTCGATGTTGTCATTCTGGGTTTTTGAACCCACATGCGGGAGATTTCTCCCTCGTCGCGAACTGGCTCTGTACTCGTTAAACTCCACACTTTTAGACTCCAAATCGCCACTCCAGCAAGAAATCCCATTCTCGAGCCGCGGGTTTAGCGAAGCAACACGGCGTCCTGCGTTACTGTGTAACACGACGATGGATGCAGACTGGAGAAAATCGGCGGATGTTCCCCTGAATGGCGCATCAAGCATTGACGACCGCTGCAGGTCACTGGACACAGGTCATGGTGCTCAAGCTCGCCCTGGCACTGGCCAGCTTCTTATCTTAGCCGGGCGACGGAGGGTTTAGAGCCTTTAGACGAGCGCAGGGAGCTGCAAGAGACCCAACCGCGCTTCGAAACGGCTCAACCTTGACGGCCTCTAGCGCACGCTGTTGATCCGGGGGCTTCCTGAGCCGCGCCCGAAAGGCCAAAAGGGGAAAACTAGACATCCCAGGGGCTCTCCACAGATTGTCAGATCGGCTGCTGGTGCCGGGGCAGACGGGTGGAAAGGGCAGGGAGCGGCGGGCCAGAGACAAACGGCTCTGCCCCTGGTGCGGCGTGCGGGTGAGCAGCAACACCAAACCAGCACGCCGCGGCTCTATCGCTTTCCTTGACGTCGTCCTTTTTTCCCCTTCTGATCCTATTCCTCTCTTTCCCCAACCCTTCTCTCCTCCGTCGTTTACTCTCTTTGTATATGTTTGTTCTATCCGTTTAAATCATTTACTCCGCACTTCCGTTCCGGGTCCCTTTTAATAATAATCCTACCCCTCCTTTCAGCTTGTATTCCCCTCGTTCTCCATCCTTGAAACTCTCCGCATTGGTCAATCGATATCACATAGCCAGGATTCGACTTAGGTCAATTGATCAAAATTGGACCGAAAAATAAGAAGCAAAATCAGTTAGCTCATTGTCGGGTTCAGCAGTTCGCCAACGGGGGTCTGGATCAAACTCGAAGGCGCAGCCATCTATTTCCACTCATCATTGTTCAAGACCTTCTACTTTCGAATAGCTGTGTCACAGAGCACACTATATCCGCCAGATATCTCATTTGTTGTTAATGAAGTTTTAGCAACGTTCACGAAGTAGATCCTCTCATAGGATCATGCGTGTCCCACGATGTCTTCTGCTTGTGACTACCCTGTCGGCAGGCGTATCTGCCTTCTACCCATACAAAATTGAGCTCGAGACGTCTAGCGAGAGCTCAGCTTCGGAGAAGTTGAAGGGTCGATTTTTCCCATGGAAGCTGGAACCCGCCATTGAGGATGATAGCATTAATAATGTTCCGACATTGGAAGTCAAGAAAATTCCAACAAACGTGCGTACTGGATGGCGTTCGGCTTCCTATATGCTTTCTGACATGCAATCGCAGGCGCCACGGGACAATCACTACCGGATGGTTATGGGAGAAGAGCCAACAATGACCCACAGCGTATCCATTGATCAGGATGGTGACGACTATTCGTATTTCTCTGCGGTCAAGTTCGGCTCGAAGGGCCAGGAGATGTGGATGTTATTGGACACAGGCGGTACGAATACCTGGGTTTTCGGCTCTGACTGCAAAGCAAAAGCTTGTCAACAACATAACACCTTTGGTGAGAAGGATTCGACAACCCTAAATATCAGTACCAAATCATGGAATGTCGGGTATGGATCCGGACAGGTCGAGGGCGTTCTTGCGAGCGATACCGTATCCTTTGCGGGCTTCAACTTGAACATGACCTTCGGTTTGGCCTTGAATGCATCGAATGATTTTTGTAGTTACCCAATAGATGGCATCCTAGGACTAGCACGGTCGGATGACAGCGAGATTGGAACATCCAGTTTCATGGATGTCGTGGCCGATTCCAAGTTGCTGAAGTCAAACATCATCGGCATCAGCCTTTCACGCAGCTCTGACGGAGCCAACGATGGGGAAATTACGTTCGGTGATGTTGATAAGACCAAATATTTTGGAGACATCACTTACACCAATGCTGCCACAAATGTCAACCGCTGGCAGATTCCCGTTGATGACGCCGGCGTGGACGGAAAAGCTTGCAACTTCAAGGGCAAGACCGCAATCATTGACACGGGGACATCGTACGTCTTGATTCCTCCCAACGACGCGGCTACGTTACATTCTTTGATCTCCGGCTCATCGCCCTCCGGCGAGAACTTTATCGTGCCGTGCAACTCGACAGCGCTAGTGCAGTTCACATTCTCGGGGGTTACCTACAATGTCTCCCCGAAAGATTATGTTGGAAATCCTTCTGACAAATCCGGCGAAAAGTGTTGGTCGACCATCGTCGGGCATCAAGTCTTTGGGCCAGATGATTGGCTCCTGGGTGATGTTTTTCTGAAGAATGTCTACTCTGTTTTCGACTTCGACAAAAACAGAATAGGCTTTGCTAAACGGGAAGATGACTCATCGTCTACTTCAACAGCTGCTGCCAATCCAACCACAGCTCCCCCTTCTCAGTCGAAGTCCGATGCCACAACAACTACCTCTGCAGTTTCCCAGGTGTATCATGGGGCTGCAGGGAAGACCAGCGTCACACCGTCGCTTGCTATAGCGGCCTTGGCGAGCTCGTTGTTGTTGTCACCAATTATTGCCCTCCTTGGAACGCTACTGTAGTCCATGCCAACCCTTCCGGTCTGGTTCCAGCCGTCACCGATCGCTCATTTCCACGCCTCAACTAAAAGCACCACTTCAGACGAGGCGTGAGTGAGAATCTGCATAACACCATTCGTTTTGCACTATTCTGTCACTGCATATACCCCTCGGTGCATATCGTCTTTCGCATTTTCTTCAGTCTCGCATATCTGCAGCATTATCTGTGCACTATGTCCTTCAACCTGTATCATTGCATTTGTACGTCACTTTTAATCGCTTCCACCCGTCTGTCCCCGTCTCACTACTGGCGTACATATCTATAATTTGGAAGGTCTTCTGCTCGCATTAAATTCCGTATTCATCCTATGTTCTGCGTCCGGGGTTGCTTTTGGCATCTGACTTTCGGCATTCTACTGCAATCGGCGTGGCGTGGATACTTACTCATTCTCGGTTCTGCTATTCCGTGCATATGGTTTAAGGTGTCTGTTTAATATTAAATTTGGTGAAAAACCCCAGTTCATGTTGGGGCTACAGCATGGTCCTAGGAGCTCTTTTTTTTTTTTTATCTCGGGACCATGCTTTGGGTCTTTTGCGTCTCGAAGATCTAGTGAGAGCCCTCATTGTTTGATCCGTTCTATCGTATCATCCTCTTCCGTGGCGCTAGCTACCTAGGCAGTTGATGAATGGATAGAACTTGTCGCCACCTGGTCAGGAAACTGCCAGGTGTATTTCGAGATCTGTGCTTTGCTTTGTTGACGTCTTGTTGTTTCCTATCGACCCAGTTTCGGGTGGCTGTTCCGTCTCGTGTAAACGGTTCGTAGGAAGCTATTCAGGTAGACAGCTTAGGTTAGGTACCTAGATAGGTAGTAGTACCAAACCACGGAAACGGAATGCGAGTGTATACTACTTACCTACACCTATGGTACGTACCTAGCGAGCTCAACGGGGGCTATCAGTCACATTTCCCCTGACATCATCATTCATGTCCGTTTTTGTCTCGTCAAGCCAGGTCCCGACGCGCGTTGGAAATACAGTAACTTTGATATGCGGATGATTAGATTGTACCTCCTTCCCACCTGGATACTACGTACTGTCTACTCCTTACTTGAAAAAAAAAAAGGCACGTAAGTAGCTTATGGAGTAGTTGACCTTTGGGTTTTCCGGCCGAGAGACGGTTTACAGACGAATATAACCAATCATGCATTGCATCGTACCTTGGTATATGCTGACTACCTAACTCGTCACCATGGCATTGCAGGTTAGGATAATGCCAATCCTTCATAGAAGAATCGTGTCTACATAGTGATCGTGGCTAAAGTCCCGATTTCTCAGCGATGAGCGAGTACACCCTGGGATACGACTCTGTCAGGGAAAACGAGTCTTGTCAGCAATCCTAATCGTCGTGGATACCGAAATAGGTAGGGAGGTAAAAATGATGAGGACGTACCCAGGATCGAGCGGTCAAAGTCCTTCACACTCGTGAACCCACCGACACCCATCAGGATGTCTAGGTCCGCGAGCAGCGACTTCATTACGTGACGCACACCCTCTTCGCCCATGATGCTGAGGCCCCAGACCCACAGGCGGCCGACGAAGACGAATTTGGCTCCCAGGGCAAGCGCTTTCACAACGTCGCTGGCTCCGCGCACGCCGGAGTCGTACATGATATAGATCCTGTCGCCGACGGCCTCCACGATGTTCTCCAGGGCGTCCAGGCTCGCGATCGCGCCGTCGATCTGCCGCGCCGCGTGGTTGCTCACCACGATCCCGTCGACGCCGTACTCGACGCACTTCTTGGCGTCCGCGACGGACTGGATCCCCTTGATGGAGAAGGGACGACCGCCCGAGATGCGCTTCCACTGCTGGATCAGCCAGGGAATCTTCTCCCACGAGAAGAAATGTCCGTGCCAGATGCTGTCGATCCACTTGGTCGAGGCGGCGACGGGGTTTTTCTCAATGTCGATGCCCGCCTCGCGACAGCGTTTCTGGAAGACAGGGTCCGACAGACCCAGACCCGCGCCGATGCCGCGGTAGAAGGCGTAGTTGGAATGGGCGATGTCGTCGTGTCGCCAGCCCAGCTGCCAGGTGTCGGTGGTCAGGATGAGGGCGTCGAATCCCGAGTTCCACGCCCGGTTGAGCAGCGAGAGCGTCAGCTCGTCGTCGTGCGGCATGTACAGCTGGAAGAAGCGCGGGCCGTTTCCATTGGCCGCGGCGACCTTTTCAATGGGCGTGCTTCCTGCGGTTGAGAGACAGTAGGGCAGGTTGAGCTCTCCGGCCACTTTGGCGACGGGGACCTCGGCCAAGTCGTGGTAGATCTTGTTAATTCCGACGGGGGCGAACCCAATGGGCGCGGAGACCTTGTGGCCGAATATTTCGGTCGTAGTATCGCGCAGGTTGGTATCAACGAGCTGTCGAGGGACAATGCGGTGCCGATAGAAGGCTTGCCTGTTGGCGAGATGGGTGTACGACTGCCCAGCGTTCGAGGATGCGTAGAACCTTGGCAATTCACTCAGTGCAAGAGTTATATTGAGCCGGGCTGGTCGACACATACCATCCGCCTTGGCTCAAGGTCTCCTTGGCTTTCTCCTCAAGCTTTTTGGGATCTAGAGATGGCAGATCGTTAACCAGGACGGGCTTGTATAATGACAAAAGAAAGGACCCTTGCCTGTATTGAATGGCGGCCAGTTTCCCTCATTCAACCTCCAGAAGTTCTCCCTCTGATATAGACCCCATTGGGGCGTAGTTCTCTTCGCGATATTAGGGTTGGTCGGGTCACTCATAGTTAAAGGCCTTGCTGAATATAAAAATTTACCGCTCGATTTGATTCAATTGATCGATTCTGTCGGGTTAGTCGACGTTCCATTCGGGCCAATTTATATCCAGCCGGGACCGGTCGAAGCAATCGACGTTTCTGTATACTGAACCGATGACTTCACCTTGACGCAGGCTCTCTCGGTCGAGAAAGAGTTTTACACCCGACGCTCCTCTATATCGAACCCGATCTCCATCCATATTGTTGACTGTCAGGTTGATTGATAATGTCGCACAAGCTTTAGACCGCATCGTTGGTTCCAGTTTTGGGGATGTCGAGTGGTCTGGCCCATTATTGTATCGGGCGAGTCGGACATCGGCTCGAAAGTAGAGACGAATCAGTCTGCCCTATCCCGCGGTCAAGCTTAGTACTTCTCCGCTAGCTGTTAATCTGACAAGCTTTGTCTGATTTATCATCTCAAGCACGTTGGTCTGTTCTTAAGTAGACAGGTATAGCGGCAGCGCAAGCATATTCCCCTTATGATTGTCAATTGGAGAACGGGATGATGTCATTCAGTATTTCGACGGACAATTGAGTGCAAGCATCAGTCTGGCTGAATTATAACTACCGTAGGGTATGTCTCTTGTAGGAAAAAGAAGATCATGACAAACAGGAGCACGCATCGCTGACCGCGGTAACTCTACTGCGTCGTCAACATCGGCGCGGTCCTGGGTCTTAGTCGTGAGGTTTTCCGTCGGGATGCAAGGCCCGATCCCGGGACGGGAAAATCCTCAACGCGACGCCGACGTCTGGACCTCGTGAATCATCTCGCGGTCTCTCAGCGCCCTGGCCTGCGGCAGCCACCAGCTCGGGAGAACAGGAAATATGTTAGGAGTAGGCAGAAGAACGGCCTTTGCGGGCGCCAGATGCCTGGCATCTGCGCCCCGAGCGAGGGCCCCCTCGAAGATGCAGCTGCTGCAGCTGAGAGGCTTCCACCCAAGTCAGCAGAATGCTACATTTCAGCCGCCTTGGATGCCAATGCGTGTTAAGATTCCTTGGATCGACGCCCTTACGAAGAGCAGGGAGGAGGCTAAGACTGGCGGGAAGTCTCCAGAGGAGATTCCGAAGCCGGACCTGACTCCGAAGAGGATGTCCGACAGCTACTACAGTGCCGTGAGTATCACATAGAAGCGAAGTCTCAAATTTCATGCTGATCAGTGATGATCAGGTGCTGCCTCTGGCTCAAGACAAGTGGTTGCTGGACACGTATCTCAATGCGTCCGGGCACATCAGGTACATATAATATTTAGCCCGGACTAAAGTCGGCGAGATGGAGCTGAAACCTTTTCAGATTAGGCTCTCTGTTGATGGATCTAGATGCACTTGCCGGTGTGATAGCCTACAGGCATACCGGCGATGCTGTTACCACTGTGACTGCTGCCGTGGACAGGATCACCATCGAGCACCCGCTTAAGGAGATATGTGATCTTGAGCTTAGTGGCCAAGTCACGTATGCAACGGGCAGATCCAGCATGGAGATATCCCTCCAGGTTGCCAAAGCTCCTCAACAAGGGCAGAAAGTAAAACCAGAAGACGTGTTGATCACCTGCGCTTTCACCATGGTGTCTCTGGATCCGGTGACGAAGAAGTGGGCGAAACACTTGTTTTGACTGGATTTTTCCTGACTCATGTTTTAGGCCGGTGCAAGTCGCACCACTCCTACTGGAGACTGAAGAGGAACGCCTCCTTTTCAAGAAAGGAGAAGAGAACTACAAGGCTAAGAAGGCGTTGAGAAACAGAAGCCTGCTCCAAGTGGCTCCAAACGAAGAAGAGAGCCATCTCATCCATTCAATGTGGACTAGGGAGATGTCGTATCTAAGTGAGTAGATGTCTCTGTCTAAGCTCGAAGACGCGCTTACTGACTTGCGACAGACCCTGACTCGCCTGCTAAGCGGCCACAGAATGTTGTCTACATGGAGGACACGGTCCTTAAGTCGGCAATGATCATGCAGCCACAGGACCGAAACCGTCACAACTTCATGATCTTCGGTGGCTTCCTCCTGAAGCAGACCTTTGAGCTGGCATTCTGCTGCGCCGCTTCCTTTGCTCACGCCAGACCGACCTTCGTCTCCCTGGATCCCAGCACCTTTGAGAATCCCGTCCCTGTCGGAAGCGTGCTGTACCTGAGAGCCACCGTCGCATACACGGAGCCGCACCGAAAAGAGGGCTCGGATACTAAGTTCACTAAGGTCCAGGTACGTGTTGACTCGAAGGTCCGCGATGTTGAGCATGGCACGAAGAAGTCAACCGGAATGTTCAACTACACGTTCCTGGTAGAAAAGGATATCGAGGTCATGCCCAAGAGCTACGGAGAATTCATGATCTGGATCGATGCGAGGCGACGCGCCCAGAACGCGGCGGAAATTCTGCCAGGGTCCAAGGGATACCGTGCCTTCATGGGCATGGAAAAGAGTGTCACAGAGTGATTCTTCTTCCTTTTTGACGATGCTACAGAAACATCGTGCATCATTATATGTTGGAGTGAGCCCGCCGGGCTGGCAGCCTCGCCTATATAACCTTCCTGCGCGTCAGCATGCTTACTTCTTCCCACAACATATCACATTCCAATCTCACCATATTTACTACACCGAGATTATAGTTTTTGAGCTTTGTTTGTGTGTCTTAGACTTCATCCTTATGGCTTGGACGGAAGTCCTGTTTTCTATGTCACTCACGGAGAAGAGTTCAGCGAACTGCCAGGGAACTACTTAATTCTATGATCCAGGCTCCGGAATGTGTACTCCGCGTCCGGCAATCAATAAGAGCATTTTAGGACGCAGGGGCATGTCGTCCTCTGCCACCCATGAAACACCCCCTCTTGTTCAAAGTCAGCGCAACTGTTTGAGAGTATGACACGGCTATGTCGTCTGACCCTTCACCTGTGGACCAGAATGAAACGAAACAGGATCCGGAAAGACCTCTTATCTTCGTATATCCAGGGGTTATCAAGGTACCTTGCGGTGTCATATGCAACTAATAGAATCAGCTTCCAAAGCTTCACATAATTAAAAATTCAATAAAGCTATTCTCCATGGTTGGTAACTGGGGAACATTAGCGCAAAGTGAGTCTACAGCATTACTGTTGCTACGATTGACAAGTCACAGTGTTTGAGCTATGGTCGAAAATAACTGAGATTGAAAAACGCATGATCTACATTGACTGACTGGTGAGGTAACTGGGTATATATATTGTTTGAGTATCGAATAAAGCCGCAGACCGAGTCAACAAGCTGGTTCATTAATGCACGCACTATAGTATACTATTGATATTAAGGAGTGACTACCTTTCGACCATGGTGCAGCGGCATTAGCCCGAGTAACTGAAAAAAAAAACGACAAGAAAAGACAATATAATGCTCAATAAGGGCGAACAGTCCCATTTAATATTGTCATCATGGTTAGTTTATAAAATAATCTCCGGAAATTAGAAAGGGCGTATTTAGATCAGTATTTGCTATCCTGATTCAGTAATATATGCAAGTATCAATAATTTGAATCTCTTCTGTAGGTACTAGATGTACCCACCTACTTATCGCAAGCTGGTCCTTGTACTGTCCGCAGTGTTTTCCTGTGTATGTAAAATTGAATTCATACATCATCTGTCTTGGTAGAATAAGCAACCCCAGATAATTTAAAGCTTTTATTTCATGATTTTCAATGACACGATTGTTACGATTCATCTGGCGTGAGAATCCTGAAAGTCGTTAACAATATCGATACTCCGCTAGAAGACATTAATCACATGACCACATGGCGGAGTAACCGCCCTGCTCAGGTGCTTGCGCCCCGCAGCAATCCATTTGAGCTCCCAATTAATTACCCTACTTAGAACAGAGCTACTCACCAACTCGACTCGATCAGCCTGCTGTGCTGACGCACCGCAGGTATTTTCAAAGTCATATACCCATAGTATAATACATAATTCATTTTATAGGATTTTTCGTTTCTTATCATTGATCATGTCTCTTCCCAACGTGTGGCATCTGCGCCGAGTCGCGGACACCTCCGCCAAGGCATGCTTCGTCTGCTATAAACCATCAACGAGTGTGTTGATTACTCCGGATAACAGGGTGAGGAATCGGAATAGATACAAGACACGGTTCCGATGTTATAAGTGACCGTCGTAGCTGACTTCGCGAAGGATTTCTTCTATATATGTCCTATCCATCTCAAAGACCGCGGGTTCTGCTCCCCTATAGTCGATTCCGAAAAAGAAGCAGCAAAGAAGAAAGAGGAAGCATTGGCGCGTGAGATCGAGAGGGTAAAGCAAGAATATGAGGAGAAGCAGCGGAAGAAGAAGGAGAAGGAAGAGAAAGAAAAAGAGAAAGAGAAGGGCGAAGGTAGCAAGGAGAAAGAAGATAAGGATACTACGAAAGCAGGAGGAAAGGGGGATGATGCGCAGCATACGGAGAAAGAGAAAAATGACAAGGTACGAACGCCGTCACGCCTAATTTTTTTTTTTTTTTTTTTCACGGGAGAATACCAATTGACGACTTTACAGATTGATTCCATTAAGAAAGCCGCGGCCGAGTCTAAGCCGGATGACTCCCCTCGCATCTTTGCCCTCCACAAGTATGTCACTAGCCATGACATGGCAGCATGCAAGGATTATTTTGACAACTCGTCAACTGACCGGGATGGGACAGAACTTTCTATCAGATGCGTATCGACAGGATCCGTAACATGGAGATTGCCAAGAGAAACCGTGAACGTCTAAAGGATCCGTCGTTCTTTCCCAAGGTACCAACCGGAGACCTTTGAGGTCTTTTCCGCAACCGGCTCTTGCACTGTTGCTGGACATATCATCCGTGCATTGCTTACATCGCCATTAGCAACCCGGCCAAGAGCAGCCCACGTTGGTGGATCATGCGAGAGGCTCGCTGTCGTCAAGGTGTGGAGAGTAAGCATATTGCAGCTGCTGGTTGTTCAGTAGTATGAGCGCTACTGCCTATCTACCCCACCAGTTTCGGTACGGGAATGGCTTGCAAGTCGCAAACATCTGGTCGACAGGGTTCCCCTCCTTCTCACCGGGGGTGAACGAGTGACACGCTTCAGCGCCATCGCTGCGCTATCGATGTGGAAAGCACATCATTTTTTCAGGTTTATCGCGCGGTCCACGCTGACTGCAGGAAGCTAGATGATCGTCGGAAAGAAAAAAGAAGTGTGCTGACAACCTTGGAATATGCTTGTGCAAGGGCTTGGAGGCCCATCCAAGAGCCTGTTATTGGAAGACGGCCCGAGCCCTTGTCTACTGCTGAGTCTCAGCCTTATCGACAATTAAATTCGTGGGTAGCAGCACATTTACTGGCTCTGACATCACCACCTCTTAGGGCTGTTGTTCTAGAAGTCACTCCGGCCCGCCGGACTTATAATTTCATGAAACATGAACACGACTTCATGTTGAGATCTCCATGGACATATTTTTCGAATTTTTATGCAACATATAGAATTTCAAAGCTCTGCTGTTTGAGCACTGCGTCACGGAATACCGTGCAAGTCGGTGCCCGCAGCCATATGCAGTTTCTCAACTTTCTATATGCTGGTGACAGTCCCCGATGCACAATCCTTCCCCGGTCAGGAAACTGACGGATGCATTTGGGGGTTGAAGCCGACTTATCTCGATCTGCTAAAGGCCACAAATAGCATTTCCCCGATTAGGAACTGCATCTGCACCTTGAATTCCTTCGAGAGTGCTTGGATCATTGGGCTGCGGTTACTGCTAGGCGATCGTGACCACAGTAACCCGCATCTTAGCGATGATCTTGAGATTTTTCTTTTCTATTCCGCCGTCGCCGGTGGCCTGACTGATGTGATCAGAACTAAGTATGGCCGTTAGAGGCATTTCACTATTACGACACGAACAATAAGCTCCAAGCGGTGCGGTGGGGATATTATAATCTCCAGTGACAATATCGGATCCCTCAATCTCTAGGGCTTATTTGTCCTTTGCCTGATTTTTAAACTGATCTCATCTCGTCAGCTCATCTACGAGGCAAACCAAGTTTGGTTGCGATCTAGGGCGACCCTTTCCCCCACTCTGATCATAAGCACTAACCTTGTTACGGATCAACGATACCTTCCAAGGTTCCGACTGTGACAAGCTAAGGCCGCCTGCATCTCGTTTCGGTTGCCAATGTCCGGGGTCATAAGATGCAGGCTGACTGCGTCAGTATGGCTTCTTTTGTTTTCTAGCTGCAGCCACACCTCAGCCTTAAGAAGCTGACCTTACGGGAACTAGTTGCTGGTCTGCCAGGTTGCATGACTTGGAACTTCTCGCGTGCGGAAGCGGCAGGGTACGCTCGGTGAACTCCGTATGGAGTCTGCTGTAAGCAACGATCCGTCCCGCCTCCAGGGTTTTGTAATGTTCAGCCTGTATGTACATACATACATAATGACCTTTCTAACCTAATATTTACGCGATGTCAACGCCTTAACTCCATAATCGTTGCAGCCCCTTGTTGAACCGGGATGTCGCTACGGCAGAGCAAACTTGCATCCTGCACAACAAACAGAAGCGGAGACTCCTTGCGAAGGATTCTAGCAGGTAGTAATAATCATGACTGCAAAACATTCGCAAGGCAAGAATGATCACACGTCCACCTGTAATTCTATTATCATGATCATGGGTCCTTGTGAAACCAGCGCGCTATCTTTTAAAAACTGTCTGGATGATTGAATGAGGTTAGGTGCACAAACTGCATCAGGCAATCAGGCCACCGGCAACCAGGTGACACTGACACTGACACCGAATAATATCATTCCCGCCATTTTTGCTTGCTTGTTTGTCTTTCTTCCTTGCCCTTATCGCGATACCAGTCCGCATAATACAATATAATATTGAATGTTAAGCCTTTTCTTTGGCTCTTGCTCATGGCACGTGTATGTACTGTACTCTACTGTACTTTTCGACTATATAATAATTGACCGCGAAGAGTAGCGTGGAACAGATGACGCCCTCCTCGAGGAAGAGCAAGGTGGATAGATAGATCGATCGATCGATAGGAAGAGAGATACGAGAACCCAGAACCGGAATAACCATTGACTCTGGAGGACAGGCAGCACAGAGCTGAATGATGTGGCGCCCCCATTCCGTCCGTCGTATTTAAGTATCTAGTTGGCAATGACCTCCCGGGGAGATCGATATCGAGTATCGAGCTTGGCTGTTTTTAGCTGAAGATTAGATCATACATCTACTCTGCCAACTGCGTAGAATTATATTATTTTATTATATCTCACCAGTTCTTGATTCATTCATTCACGGCTTCTATGGAGAGTACTCCGTACTTCCGCAGTGATCATTTTAGAGAGATACGAGTAAAGAAAGAATAATGATGCACAGCTGCATAATAAATGCATAATCGATGCCTACAGTACTTATGCATCTAATTCCATCTCCACACCGATCGGGGTTTTAGTTTAAATGCAAATGCCTTCTTCCTTGCCCCTCTGCGATGTGGATACACACACTACACACACACATACTTACATACATACGCAGCTCGCAGTATACACAGTACATACGTGCTGCGTACGTGGGTTAGTGTATGTATGTGTACACTACCCTACTAGTATAATACTGTACAGTGCCTGGGTGGGCTGGGCTGGTAGAGTAGGTGGTGGGTTCAGGGCTCGGGCTCAGCTCAGCTGAGCTCAGCTCCTCTACGGAGTACAGTACGGTACTGCGTACTGTAGGCTCCGGCGGCTGGCTACACCGTACATGAAGAATAATAATGCCAAGCTGCATAATAACGTCAGTTTGTCTCATGTTTCATGTTTCGTGTTTCATGCATGGCAAGCAGCCCTACGGAGTAGCTACTACTGTACCTACGCAGTGCGCAGTACAGTAGCTTCTTCTCACTAAGAAAATCTTCTGCTAGCACTACCAGTACTTAGTGGTAGTCACCAGTACTAAATGTTAGAGAAGATTCAAAATCATTCTTGTCCAGATGCAGTGAGAACGTACCTTCATAAATAAACAGTCCAACAAGGAGGAAAATGGTGTTAATGAATACCGCTGTCTATTACTATTATTATTCCAGGCACATCATACGGAGTAATTGCCCATCTAACTCGACCCGCCTCCGACTGTCCTGTTCGCAGTACGCGCGTGGTTGATCATGAATGAATACAAGCTCCATACCGGGCTGGCGCCTGAAGAGACCGAGAAAGGACATTGCTGTATGGAGATACGTGCAACAATACATTTCCATTAACCCACAGGAAAGAAGACTTGTGCTCCATACTGTACTTCGTAGTTACGGTAGTCGTGGAAAACCAATTGCTGAAAAGCAAAGAGCTGGCCTTGAACCCGGCCGATTGACATATCGGAGGGGGTTTTCCTGCAAAAAAAAGAGCTTTCGCTTGTTCCTTTCCAATAAGGTAAACAGGACTCCGATCAATCAGGGACGGGTACGGAGAATGTCGTGCGTACTGCGCGCATCAGACTCCGCTAAGCAAAGCAAGCGTCCGGGACCACTTCACTCGCAAGGTGATCCAAGTATTTGTCATCCTCTTCAGCTGTTCCAGTCAGGTTGATTGATCATATTATTGATGCAAAGGCTGCAAAGTCGAAGCGAAAAGAAGGATACGGTGAATGGAGTATCATTCTGAAGTCCTCAGCTCTGACTCTGTTCACGAATCACGATCCATACGATCCGTCTCAACCGGATGCTGAACCGGTAACAGGGAGCGGAGGAGGACAGGTAGAGCCAATAAGAGCTATGTCCTCCGTATTGTGGGGAATCTTCGTCGTTGCCGGGCCGGCGGGCCTTCCTTCATAACATCAGTGGCGCTGCTCACTGATGCACAGTATCGGTACAGGAATCTTCATGACGTCGGCCGAAAATTACGGGAGAATTAATCGATCGTTCCCAAGGCATCGCTGGGAGAGCAACGGCGGCTACTGCTAGATATACGCAGTAGCTTCTAAGTCTTCGGTGCCTAGGAAATATCAGTCGTTACACCTCCAACCTCGGGGAGCGTACGGAGTACCAGAGGAGATACGACTAGCGCCTTATCCGAACGCTGACCGCCGAGAGCGGTCTGTTCTCTGTACACGCTGCGTAACGTATTATTGGTGGCTGGATATGGGGAACGCATCTTCGACACGGCTCATCGACCAGAATCCGGGTCCGACTAAGCTTGAGAACGGGCGGACGGTTCTCACGAGAAGCAGAAACTGTACTCCGTAGGAAGAAGACTGCGCACTTGTACGAGCAGAGATTCAGATATCGGATCTGATTGAGTGCCCTGAACTGTGTACTCAGGCTCTTGAGTGAGTAATGTGCTTTGCTGCAGAACGAACAGTTGACAGCCGGTAGCGGCGATCTTCGCTTCAGGCGCGCTGAGAGGAGGCCTCGGGCTTTGAAGTTCAGCTCCCCTCTCAAACGCAGCTGCCATGGAGGAACAAACTTTCTCAGACTCTCAGTGCGGACATTGGGTGTTATTATCACCGAGCTGCTTCGTGAGGAAATCACATGTAGCTAGCTCATCGCCGACATACAGTAGTTGCTGTCAACTAACCGACAACCCCTGGCTATGTTTGAATTCACACATGAGAAGACCATTTGACAACACGGGCGGTAATGCGTACAGAGCACTCTGTAATTTCGTGCAAATAGAAAGACGTAAGAAGTGGAGACTCGAGTTGAGGTACCGAGCGCGTGGCGTCCAAAGCAATCGGCGCACGCGACGCGGGTAACGATGTGCAGGGACCAGCTACTCCATACGGAGCACACGAGAGATCTGCAAGATCCGAGTTTTCCAGCTTGTCACAGCCTCAGGAGTCAATAAATAACACCGACACTGGTGCACGGGACGCTGCCGCAGACCAGACACGAGAGGGAGAGCAATGGAATAATACGTCGAGTACGGGGCGCTGGGATCACTTGTTGGAGCTTGGACTTGCTGACACACGGCCTAGTTCGGCGGTTTCAGGTTGCCAGTGCCTTGCCGCCGTGTCGCATTGAACGGCAAGCAGCTGGGGTTAGCGTTTAGAGCACCTGAGGTTTGCCGCTTGGGCGGTAAGGTAAGGGACTGGCGCGGTAGGCTTTTCCGCCGTGGATTCTGCTTCTCATCGGTGGAAAGTGTCGTTGTTACGGAGTAGATCAGCTGCGCGACAAGAGAAACGGTGCGCTTTCGGTGGAGGGATCGGCTCTGCGCTTGTATTCCAAATCCGTCCAGGAATGCCCATGCAGCCAATCACCGCAAACCCATAGCCAGAGTTCCGCGGTTGGCCTGTCGCTCAGAAGGGAGAGGAGCTTCGCAAGGTCGTTTTACGATGGTAATAATGATGGATGCTCCATGGGTCAGCAGCCTTCGAATCCGGCTGGAAGAACGGCATAGAGCACAGGCGCCATTACGAGTTCTAGAATACACGTGCAGCGGGTAAAAACTAAGCGCCAGGATCCGAAGGACAAATCGCGGAGATGACATGCCTACGGAGGCTAGCATCGTCCATGTTTAGCGGCGTGTCCAAGGCGTCAGGTCTCTTGTCGTCGAAAAAGCGGACTTCCAGCTTCCAAGTAGGACCTCCTTTAAGAGACAAATCTTACACAGGGTAAGGTAAGATCGCACACAATGGTGCTTATCTCCTGGTTTTTGTCCAGTCGGCTCGCTGGCAGATCGCGCTCGATGCCGGTTCCGTCGGCAAGAATAAACCAATGACCAGAAATTCCGTAGAACTCCACTGTTGCGGTCTATTTATCCATGCGCCGATTATTACACTCTGAGGGTTCGACTCCATCTTCTTGTTGTAGCCGCATAGCCGACCAATATTGTAAGGCATTTATCTTATAGCGAAGCCATGACCAAGTTGAACTTTCCATTGCTTTCACTGCTCGGAATCCATCACCGGAGACTCATACCCTTGTGAAATGCCTGTCAGCAACCAATTTTAGTGGCCTTGAAATGGGTATCCGCTGGAATTGATTTCATGATCATAATAGTCAGAGATGGCCCCGTCCTGCTTCAGATTCCTCTGCACTAGTCGACCGCATACCAGGAGGTAAACGGATGCCCATCGCTGCTAGACGTGAATTTGTAGCCCCACTCCTCCTTGCTGCCTTGTCAACGACATCAACCCTGCTCTTGGCGACACCCATAGCCGGCACGACCCATTTACCGCAGCTGCACTGCATACCCTGCCACGCAAATTTTCCAACGTTTGATCTGCAGGAGGGGTTTGGACATGTCAAACGGCCTGATAATGGCGCATCTTCCGACGGTGAATCAACATTGGAAGGAGACGAGGGATCCGAAGTGGTCTGAGGATACGAGGAGGGGAAGAGGGACGGACGCATCCACGTCAGCGGGTGTAAGAAAATGTGAGCACATTCCGGTGCTGCGGGAACCTTGAACTTGTTCTGTTGGCTCTGATCTTGCTGTTCATGCGGTACTATGAACGGCGTGGTTGCTAGCGTGCGTCTGTTGACAAGGCAAAAGAAATATTGTTCATATCAGTAACTGAAAAGGTATTCTCGGCATTGTAATGCAACTCTGAACGGAGTGGCCGATCCTGTGTTCAGGTCTGATATCGACCAGAAGAAGAGGAAAGAAAGAAAGGACTAACCGGCATTTGCGACACTTAATCTCTGTCATCGGTTCAGTAGATTCAAGGGCATTGTGTGGTTGTTCGTCTTCGAAGAGCACTGTATTCATTTCTGGTGCGCGGCCACATGCTACACTTTCCTCGACTTCACGGCGGTATAGCCATCGTTGGTAAAGCGGATGCTTTTTGACATCGTCAGGGCAGCCCATTTGATGATAGAGAGTCAGTTGTTCCATGAAGCCTTCGTTCGGTTCACATAGTGGTCGAGCCTGCCGAAGAATGGCAAGGGCAGCCTGCGGTGTCAGCGCGTTACGCTCGCGGTGGAGAAGATAGGCAATGCAGATTGCCGCAGAGCGGGATTTGCCCATGGCACTGTTACACTTGTGTTAGAGCAGCATCATACCGCAACTGTATAAATCTAGAAACGATCAGATAACTCCAAGCCCCAGTAACTCCAAACTCATAATGACTTCGTTAAAGGAGAATAAGGGTAACATCCGAAGGCAACATGCAGGGTCACATGATACTTGGCAAGGTCATAGATGAAGCAAAGGGCGACTGTTTCGCCAGCAGCTTTTCATATACCGCCTCCCAAGCTGCTGTGACGACAATGAAAGCTTCACAGGAAAGGTAGCGGGGGTTACAGACGACATGAAACAGGGGAGAATTGGCAGATATGCAGGATATCAACTCTCAAGGTCACAGGCAGTTCTAGATTAGGACAATGGGAATGTTCTCACTGACCAATGGACTAACACGCCTCCGCCGGCATCCAGGCCAGACTGAATGAAGGCGTTTGCAGTGGCAAAATGTTCGAAGAGATTTTCGTCTCCGACATCGTCGACCGGAATCACGAGATGCTTGAATGGTGCAAAGGTCTCATCTGGGTGCTGTATCCGCAACACCGAGACGACATGTGTGATATTGGCTCTACTCAATGCAGCTTTGTTCCTGAGTGACAAAAAACTAGAACGTGGGAGGAGCTGTTAGCATGCTCCAAGACGCGTCTATGACCCGCATCGACTAGGAAGTCTGATAATGGGAAGCCGCAGGTCTGAGGGGGCGAGCCAGGACCAACCCGCCTATGTAGATATTCTCTCCAGGGATGCGATTCATCGCCATGGCTCCAGGATATGTGCGGAATATGGTAGATGCAATCTATCCCAAAACAGGCATCAGGCAGCGTATGATGAACAGGGTCCAGTAGGAACGAGCTGCAGATTTAGATGGGTACGGGCTGGGCTCTAAGGTTCGAAGATGCCCACTGCCGCGCAAGACACGGATGCGATGAGTGATGATCACGGCGCGACAGGTCGACAGAAGCGGGGTGTCGTTAGGGCGTAGGGCAAGGGCAAGGGCAAGGCGGCCACCGGGCCAAGGCCAAGCTGCACGTGGACCGGAAGCCTCAGGCAGCGACAGGCAAATCACGCCAGCCGTGGTTCCGCCGGATCAGCCGCCTGCTGACACCCTGGAGACGGCGGACTCGCTGTGCCGTGGACGCCGTGGCCCGTCAGCAACGAGCCACTTTCTGACCTCTGCTCAGGGTCCATCAGATCCATGGTTGTGATTTGCTCGTCAAATAGATCTCGGACCCGACGCCTTACGGTTGGCCCGATGGCAGGTAAGTAGAAAACAGGGACTCTCTGCCGTCCGTTGCCTCCGCCTGCCAAGTGCCACAGTGTGTTTATAATAATATCTCAAACCGGGTACTACCTCCCACTCTGGGCGATTGCGGCAACGCGGGCTTCTGTCGGCTGCCCTGCCGCTTCTGCGACTCCCGCCTATCCTCATCCAAGATCCCCAGTCAGTGCTGCGGGTCCTCTACATCAGCCAGGGGTTCTGCATTGCAGCATTGCACTTGTGGATAACTGGTCTTCACGATTTCCAAGGTTCGGTTGTACCCTTCCTGCTTGTTGGCCCGTAACCTTCTCGCCCTGTGTCCAACACGCAGGGTGTTCTGATTATTTGCTAACATGTTCTACAGCATCTCCGAGCCAGGCAGGACAAGGCTCAGGTGCAATTCAGAACCGTTTTTTTTTCGTGAAGTCTTCAGGGGATTCACCTCAGATTGCAACGCCATCTTGCTGTTCCCTGCCTGGCGTCCTTTTTCAAAGGCCCTTCGAAGTCTGCAGGACTAGGAGATACAAGTGACGAAGCGGCGCTGTCTTAGATAACTCGCGCAACCTTGTTTTGCTTTGAGACTCAAGATATGCCGTCTCAGCTTCGGGTGACGCTGCCAATCCACATTATTCGTTACGACTGTGCCCCGGTCCTAATATGGCGATAACGCTTGACTGTGGGGCGACGGTCCAGGTATTTCAAATTCGACCTGGAGTTTTGCCGCGCAAGGCTGGGGGCGATGCAGTCCTTGCTATTATATCATCATGCTCGAACGCGTAGGAGTACGAGTGTCCGAGTCTGTTAAACAGTCCAATGTGTGTGTATCTGACGGAGCATCGTTGAAGATTTGACTTTTGAACAGCCATTCCGGACGAATGTGGAAACGTCTAGCCCCGCACTGAGCCGGGAGAATACGGTCCTTGTGTTTCGTGATCTGAACCCCAAAGAAACCCAGGTGATCCTTTAATTCTTTGAGCCTCGAACGAGGCTGCGGACTATTGTATTCCTGGTGTCACGCATTGCGGGGCCGGCTCTCGTCCGACACAACGCCAAAAGCTTCACGTTCCAGTGTCTGGAAAGACGATACATATCGATCCTGCCAGGAGAGACATGCCTGACCGCTTTCACTTACGGCATTATTATCGTTATTGTCATTATTGTTATTTCAGGTCCCCTGGAAGGTTTCTGTGGCCGATTGGGATAGAGACACAGGGCCCCATCCCCACTCGAGTGATCTCATTCCGAACCGTGTCGACGGGACCTTCTATTTGAAGCAAAGCGCAGAGGCGATCAGCGATCCATCCACCGAGTCTGCTTCAAATGCGCTCTGCACGCTAGGGTAGAATGAGTAGAATGAGGGGTCAGAGAGGTTCCGTTTGGGACTGCGGCAGCTCCTTCTTAAACTTCCTTGCTCACTAGAGCCGTGCGCACGGGCACGCAGCCGCAGCCTCTTAAGGCTGACGGCGCCCCGGCAGCCGCCTAGCCTAACTTTACGGCTGCAGCTGTGCTTCAGGGCGCATCCTGCCGCTGGCCTGGCCCGGCTCGAGTCGCCTTATATGCGCAGCGCCCTCAGGATCCGGTTAAGCCCAGAGGAGGTGTGCTTTCGGTCCAGGCCTGAGGCCGCCAGTAATTTTTCCGAGCCCTCCACTGTCTGTCCGGGAGGCTGCGGACGCTGGAAACCACGACGGTTGATTCAGGCGCTACGGCGTATTACGATGATGATTGTTCTCCCCCGGGCCAGCTGCGACTTGGTACCAGGTCCCCGGGTGCGCAAAATGGCGGGCAGAGCCGACGGTCTTGGCTCCCACAGGCAAGCTGTCTGATCGACGCGCTGAACCAGACAGACAACCCTCCCAGGAATGCTTCCCAGAGGCCATGGAAGCCTCCATTGCGTATCTGGCTGGACCCAATGATTATTACCGCCGTTGAGGCCACAACATGATTGTGGAACCATGTCCAGCAAAGCACAGACTCGTCCGTTCATGATATACCAAAGTCGACGCCCTGTAGGGGCTGCTGGGTGGTGATAGCAAGTGATCCATAACATGCGCGTCCTGTACGTGCCAGGTACGGGGTGCTCCGTCCTGCGTAGGGCCGTCGTAGTGGACTCCTGTCGAGGCGAGTGCTGCTGCTACTCCGTACGGGGGAGTACAGTGTTGAGACCTGAGAGTTGATGCTAAGCTGCTAAGGCAGGCCGGCAGGACCACCAGTGTGGCAGTGCATGCTTCGTTGAGGTGGAGCTTGTTGTTTAGTGCAACGGGTCATGCTTTGACAAGGCCAGCAACCGCGCCAGGTGGAGCTGAGACTTTTCTAGGGCAACCCTGGTCTCCGACTGCTCCCTGGCATTTCGAGGGGATTTTAGGGAAATGCCTGACTAGTGGGAAAGGCCGTGACAGAGTATCCTGATTGTCTGTCCGTCACCTTTGCGGGACCACGCGTCCGGATGCTCGAGAGGTCATGAGGTTTGTTCGAGACTGAGGACGTGGTCCGTCTCTGTCAGGTCGTTAGTGAGAATAGGACCTCGAGAACAGGAATCGTGGTGACACCTGCTGGGTGGTTTGAGGATACAATTACACCGTATGTGAAACGACGGATCAGGGGAGGACTTTTCTTGAATATGATCTGAAAATGATCATGCAGGCCTCCAGATCTTTCCATTGGTGTAGGCTGCAGTACGGATCTACTTGACAACCGCAGCGCGCCTGTATTTCTTTTTCTGTTTCCCGTGTTTACCATGATAGACGGGGAGGTGACAGGAAAGTAGTAGTACCGTGCTCTCGCGTACAGCGTACGGTAACGCATTCCAGCAGTATGGGAGCGCAGGCTGGCGCTGGGCAAGAGCACGATTCCCGTCGGACTTTTTTTCTTTTGGAGATCTTAAGCAAAAAGCCTCTAACCCTTTGCAGCTCGTGTTCACCGCTCCATGGAGGATTCCTACGACCTTCTAGCGTGCCGCCGGCTCTGGCCCCAACCCCCCTAGCAACAAGCACTACGGACGGACTGCGATTTGTACTCCATACCGAGTACGGAGTAACCACGGAGGACACGGTGCACGATACCGAGGGACGGTCTGCAACCTGCGTTTCCTCGAGGTCGAGCGGCGGTGCACCGCCCGCTCTGGAGGATCGTCAAGAGTAATAATAATAAAAATAATAATATACCCATGGAACGGGCTCCAGGCTTCGTCACGGGAGGAGTTTCCGCCGCGAGACGATCTGCTGGGTGGGCACGGCCTGCCCTACTGCCGCACCCATGCCCTGGCCGTGGGAGACGCTTGCACGGCCCTGGCGCCCTGGCCGTTCCCGCGCGGGCCTCAACGGCGCGGTCCCGTCGAGTGCCCGTCAGAACGTATCACCAGGTGGTAAAGGGGACGACGAGATCCTGCCCCCCCCGAACCCCGGTCCATCTCCTCCCCCAAGACAGTGGGCTGCGTGCTAGCACCCGCCAGCGCCCACCAGCCCGACCTGCAGCTAGGGCGGGTGCTGATGCGGATGAGCGCCTGAAGCCGGTCGTGCCTTTTTCATAACTCCCTCCTCCTCCTTCCTGCACGTCTCTCGACCAACACACCCTGCAGAGTAGATTCGGCTGCTTCCTCAGGCCCGCAGGGAACCAATCCTCGCGCCCTCACCACCTCCCACCGCGTCCTGGTCCCAAACCGCTTCTCTCGCTAGCATACGTCGAAGCGTTATCTGCAGTGTCGACAGAGCCCGGCGTCTTTTTTAGGTGCGGCCGCGGACAACTCATACTCGACGTCACATCACCTTTTTTTCCCCCCTTCCTGCTTCTATTTGACCTTTGCTCTGCATCCTGGACCTGTCTTCCCGAGAACCCCCATCTCGCAGCCGTTTTTCGCAAGGCTACTGGCTGGCCGTCTGTTCTTCCGCCTCTCCTTCCCACACCCGTCCAGCACCACGGTTGTTTCAGCATGCGCCCTGTCCCTTCGCGCCTTCCCCGCCATTGAGTTCCCGCTGCACGCGACTGTCGAAGGGAAGGAGCGGCCTCGTTCGCGCCTGCCGCAGAGAGACGAGGCAGCGGAGGCCCGGCTGATCGTCGACTAGGCCGTTCAGCCCTATCCCGCTCTGCGAGGCGGACACGCTCTCTCCCATCCCCATCTCGAGCTCCCCTCCACGCATCTCCCTGCGCATCCCTCCGCCCTCATATTCCTCAAGAACGGTAACCTCGCGTGAGGTTATCTGACGGTCAAGCAACGGCGGGGTTCGCTCTGCTGGCTCCGGTCCCCAACGACGGCGCTTGCTTCTCAGCTGAACCGGTGCCACGAGCTTGCCGCCGCTTGCGAGCCCTTGCTCATCGCAAAGAGCAGTGCGTGAACTACGGTCCAGATCGGAGCTGCAACCAGTGGGCTGGTCATCCTCATCCTTTTTGATGTTTAGCTAGTGGCAACCGTCTGGTCGAGTATGGAGCTCCCACGGATTTCCGCCCCGCCCTCGATCCACATCCATGATTCCAATAGTTATGACCGACACCGTCCTACAGTAGGTCCCCCTTCGGATACCATGTCTGGACAGCCATTCTCGTCCTCAGGGCCCATGCGAATTCCGACGAAGAATGTAGAACCCTTTGCTCCTCCGCCGTTGCCTCCTCCCCCGCGGATCAACGATCTCGAGAACGGTCATGATGCTGGCTGGCTTCACGCGAATTCCATGGGAGTAGGGGGGTTAGGTAAACTGCCGCCAATTAACCCGACTTCGAGTCTATTTGGAGGCCATAGCAGCCCCGAACCCATCAACAGAAGTGAGAGAATCAGCCTGGATGATTTGGGCGGGAGGAACAGAGCTTTGCCGGTGTCAAGGAGTCCTGAGACGCAGATCAGGATCGAACCTCCGCAGTCAACGGATGAGGGATTTCGGAACTCGATCTCTCCACGTCTGGCTGAGCCCATGTGAGTACCTTTGCACAACGTCGTCTTTGTTCTGCCAGAGTCGCTTCATTCAGCCGTTCCGCTTCTTCGAGGGGCACAGGATTGTCTTGAGGCTACCGCCGCTCGGGCAGCTTGTGGGATTCCACGATAACTCCATGATTGCTAACTTGCAAACAGCCTCAAGGGCGAGCAGGACTTCTCTCGGAAAAGCGTGAAGGACTCCTCGGATGCTTATGATCAACACCTTCTGTCAAAGATCGGGAAACCACATTCCCCTCCGCGACACTCTCTGAGTCTAGGAATTGATAATCGACCGCCAATGACTAGCCTCCCCTTCCATTCGAGGAGCCCGGGAAGCCTGCCATCCCCGGGTGTTACGGACGGGCCAGCCGGAACACTAGATCTACGGTGGTACAATAGCCCCCAGTCGGGCGGGGTCTCACCGGGAACGAAGACGGGTTGGAAGGACTATGTCGACTATCGAAGCCCCAGCGTCGAGAGCAGCGCACCGTCTTCTGCGGTGGATTTTGAACATTCGGCTTACGCACGAGAGGCAGGCCGGAGATTCGGGGGCGGAACCACACCACAGTTTGAAGATAATTTCAGTTTGCCTAGTCGCTCAAACAGAGGAAGCTATGACCAGGGGATCTTCTCTGATGTCGAGGGGGATTTTCCCTCGGACGACCCTGGAAATCTCAGGCAGCCCCACGTGGGAGATCGAACACCACCTTACCTCGATACTCTGTCAACCCAGTCCAAGCAGCAGGGCATGAAGAGGAGGGCATCCTCCCCACCTCGGGAACCGACGAGCGACGATAGGCATGCACTTCATACTGCCACCAGTAACGGTGATCTTGCTCAACGGAGGACGACCGGACATCCTTTCACGGGCACCGCTTCTCCCAGCTCTCGGTACCCGCCCTCCCATGGGTCGTTGTCGTCCGCGTCGTCGGCGAGTTTGCGAACGACTGGTTCTTATTCTTCAGCCTCTCTTTCATTGGGCGGTAGTAGCATCACTAGCGTATCTTCGTATGATCGCCATTCTCCCGGGGGACTCTCACCCAGTTCTGATCTCGACCAATATCATGAAAAATCGATTCTGAATCCCAGCCCCCCTGGATCACTAACAAACCACTCTGCCACGAGAAGTGCATCGTTTGCTGTTCCGGCGGAACCCAAAACAACAGCTTCAGCGCGCAAGATGTCCGTGCAGACTTCTCTGAACACGTCGAAGCCCGGTGGGCCCAGAATCGGAGGAATGTATATCTGTGACTGTTGCCCCAAGAAGCCGAAGAAATTTGACAGTCCCGAGGAGCTGCGGTGAGTTTCAACAGTCTTTTCCGCCTTTGCCCATTCCATTGAACTCTCGATTGACGTCGACGGCAGTGCCCATGAGATGGAGAAGCAGTACTCGTGTCAGTTCTGCAACAACCGGTTCAAAAACAAGAATGAGGCTGAGCGCCACCAAAACTCCCTTCATCTGCGCCGTCATTCTTGGTCATGTGCCGCCCTCTCAGGGTATCAAGCCGCTTTCCATCCTTCGACATCCCCCGCCGCACAGTCAAGTGCAGGGCCGACCCATGATACGTGTGGCTATTGTGGTGATGAATTTCCGAACTTTCCTCAGCCGGATTGGGAGCGCAGGTTCGAGCACCTGACCACGGTGCACAAGTTTGGCGAGTGCAACAATTCGAAGAAATTTTACCGTGCGGATCATTTCCGGCAGCATCTGAAGCACAGTCATGCAGGGACAAGCGGAAAGTGGACCAATATACTCGAGAACGCATGCATGAAGGATGAGCCGCCAAATGAGGCGCTGCTGGCAAGCCTTGGCGAAAAGGGAGGTAGAGTGCCCGTAAGTACGAGCGGCGGCGGTGGAGCTGGCTCTACAATGCCATCGACGACAGGTACACTCACCTCGAACGCCATCAATGAAGTGTTGGACAAGTCTTGACGGCCATTTTGCCCCCCCCCCCCCCCCCCCCCCCCCCCCCCCCCATCACCACGCGATCGTGTGAAACCGTCCCGCCGTCTCTCAAGGGGACATCCCGTTTAAGTCTCTATTTTCTGCCTGCGGAGACTTATACGGCATTCTTCATGGCAGACTTTTGTCTGCTTCGATTTATTCGATTATATTTCTTACGTTCGCTTGTCTTAAACGCTGTTTTGATACCCGTATTTTGGGTTTTCCGTTCTGTGCTTCTCCCTTTGCTTAATCTTCGTTCCGCCACGGAGTCGGGTTTCTCCTACAGGGCAGGCATCAAAGCACCATCATGTTATTGTTTTTTCGGGGAGCATTTCTATCCTCTATCGAGATTTAACATCTTCAAGGGTGAGTTTTGGAGTTAAAAAAAAGATAAAAAAGGGGAGACCGAACGGCGGCAGGCGAAAATTTGTGCGCCACTCCTAGCAGTGGGAGCGATTGTGATGTGACACGACCTTTTGTGTGTATATGATTCGGAGGTTGAGGAGTAAAAGAACCAGGAGTCTTTTTTGTCCCTGTGTTTCTGGTCTGTGGGTAACGTGTGTTGCTTTTTGCCAGCGTTCCTCTCAGAATCATCCCCCTCCCTCCCTCCCTCCCTTTTTTGGCTTCTCTTGTCATTGTCATCATTACACGTCTTCTCCAAGTACATACACGCCGGACCTTGTTCTGTTCATTTTCTCACTTTTTTTTTTCTTTTCAGGCAAAACAAAAACCGAGTGGGGCTATTATTTTGGGAGGCAAAAAAACTTGGTGGGCCGGAAGGTGAGGAAGGAGGTATATATATTGGCATATTATCACGGCCGTCATCTATCTATTATCTACCTTATACACACACCATCGTCACCATCATCATCATCATGTGACGGTACCGGGCTCGAGTCAGAGCGCGGTTGTTGTATGTACTGTACATACATCACATATCTTAGCACATCGCAGCATTAGCGCCTAGCATGTGTTGGATGTTAGTAATTGAAGTTGCTCTGAAGAAGAGGTTCCTTGGTGTATACACTATCGGTAGCTTGGTCAAAGACCTCCAGAATGGATTCCGAACTCGGGCCAGAAAGAACGTAGATGGGAGTTTTATTACTGTATACCCAGTATTACCAATTCCATTCGATTCCATCTCTTCCAAATAAACAATAGCATAGAAAAAATATCAAGGTTTTGCTTTCGTGAAAAAAAGGTTAAGAGGGAAAAAAGTTCAACAACTACACTCAACTCCGTTCACTCCTTGCTTCCAAAATGCTCTGTAGATACAGATTCACAGTACAATGCAATCAATAAAACCTATACATACACCCCACCAAGTTTTTCAAGTCCCATCGGTATCTATCCATCCATGTAATAATAGAATTAATTTAAAATCTTTCTTTTTCATTTTTTATCCTCATGCAATGCAATGCAAAACTTGGTAGTCATGACGATGCATCTTTATCTTCATCCTCCTCCGCAGCCGACGCTAATCCAGCCGCCTCCCTCGCGAGTCGGAGATCTTTGCCCCTGACCCCGACCGCGTCGAGGTACGGCCGGAACGCGGCCAGGAGCTCCGCGAGGGAGCTCTTCAGCGCGGCCAGGACGAGCTCGACGTCCGGCACGCGGCGCGCCCGGGCCTGCGCGTCAGGATCGCTCGAGGGCGGGAAGGTCACGTCCGTCCAGTGGACGTCGAGACGGCCGTCGTCGCCGTAGACGAAGTCCTCGAGGGTGGTGATGGTCTCGGTGAAGAGGCGCACGACAGCGGGGACGTCGGCCTGGACTTTGCCGAAGGGGTCTTCAGCCAGGCTCGCGACGAGGAGGCGCGTCAGGGACTCGGTCGCGTCGATGATGGGGCTGAGGTCCGAGTAAGGGCCGCAGCCGAGGACGATGGTGCGCAGACGGCGCGTGTACGGCTGGCGGAAGAGCTGGCCGACGGGGGAGCGGAGGATCTGGGCGATGAAGGGGTGGACTTTCTCCGGCGAGAGGGGCTCCTGGTCTGCCGCTCCGGTCAGCATCTTCAGCTCCTGCGAGGAGGCGAGGAGCTTCTGCTTGCGCTCCGGGCTCAGCACCGCCGTCGAGGCGCGGTCCAGCATGTCGCGCGCTTTGGCCCGCGCAGCGGGGGTCCAGTCGGGAGACTGTCCGTAGGCTTTCGCCGTCGAGCTGATGGCCTCTCCGAACTTCGCGGGGCGGGTGGTCCCCTTGGGGGACGCGGCGAAGACGTTCTCCTCCTTGGGTGGGACGGCCAGGCGTGGCAGGGTCTTGATGGTGGGCTGAGCTTTCTCCGTAGGCTGCGAGTCTGCCTGAGATTGAGGTGCGGCGGCAGATGATGGAGTCCTGTATTCATTGATCCGTGTCGTGATACCCTTGATCACGTCGGTGGAGGCGTTCAGGATCTGCGTCCAGGCCGCGCCGCCCTCGCGGTCGATGTCGTTGAAGATAGCCTTTCGGCGGTCCGGGAAGCGCTGGCTGATAAAGCACAGCTCCCAGAACGCGAAAGTCCTGACAGTCTCCTTTTTCGCCTTCAAGCCGTTCAGCAGGCTCCCGTTGGGGTCTTTCGTCTCGTTCGTCAATGGCTGGCCCCGCTTCAGAGGCTCCTGGGCAATGAACGAAGAGAAGGACAGGTTCGCTGTCTGCCACAGGAAGAGAAGCAGTGCACCCGACGTCAGACATCGGATGAAGAGGGACGGGCCTATAGGAGGAACCAGTCCAGGAGGGTCCGCTGCGGACCTGGGGAAATTCCAGAACAGCTTGGCGACGAACAGAGTGCACCTCCACGCCGTGCGTCTGAGGAACATCACGTAGATGAAGGGGCCTGCAAGCGCCATGAGGACGCTCCTGGCAACGGAGTCGAGCACGGTCTGCGGGATCGCCCTCTGTATCCTCTTCAGAACCGGTTGTACCGGGTGAGTCCGCTGGTCTGGCGCCTCCGGGGCCGATTTTGTAACGGGGATATCGAGGCGGTCGTGATCGGAGTACAAATGAACGACGGACTGCATGATGGCAAGGAGCATGTGGTAGCTATGAAGATAGATCGGCCGCTCGTTCAGTGTGATCCTTTCATAGGGCCTGGACTTCTGTTAGGAACCATGCGGCCATCCTTCCGGACTGGGAGTAATATCTTCATACCGGATTGGTTTCACCCATCCCAATTGCGCGCGCTCCGAGGAAGACCACACATAGACCTCGCTGAACCACCATGCAGAAAACAGATACCAGCCAAAGGTCTGGGCAATGTGCAGAGGGAACAAGTGCTTGAAGGTGCCAAGTGGGGAGACCGTCGTCCTCTGACCGATGTGCATCTGGCCGACGCGGAGGACGAAAACGGCGAGGCTAGATATGAAGAGGAGAAGGGTACGCACCCCGCATGCGCCAAACGGGAACCATGACCAGAGAACTAGCGGCAGGATGTTAGATATGTACTTGACATGATTTTGGTTATGCCTGTCAGAACAGAGCTGCTCGGGAGACAGCTACGGCGGAGCTTGTAGTGCTACACTCACATGAAGACTTGACCCCAATGAAGAATGCAACGATGTAGCAGACCAGAAGCGCAAGAGCAGAAGCATGGACAAACCTCCGGTGCAGCGCGGAGGTCAGGATGCGCCTGTATGGCCGCGGCCTGGTGGCGGCCATGGTGATGGAGGCTGCAGGACCGATCTCTTTCGACCAGAGATGTGAGAGAAAATCACAGCATGGTCTGAGCTCAAGAAAAAAAGTCTCTCCCGCTGTAAATAAAAAATAACTGAGGCGCGAGGAGGGCCGGCGTGGAGAGAGAGAGAGAGACAAGCTGAGCGCGGGCTCTACAGCAGCACTCGGTCTGCTCTCTGAGCTTCCACGAAGCGGATGTTTTTGCGCAGCAAACAAAACATACGCACCGCCACATGATGTCACATGATGTGTGGCGCAGCAGGAACATGCCCGCTAGCCCCAAGCGGCCTAGCGCAGAGCGGAGGCTGTGGAGGCCGACGACGTCAGGCGCCCGAGGCAGCAACACGGCCTTTATCACCGTCCCCATCCTCCTCCTCCTCCTCCCAGTTGATCTGGGCGCTTCTCCTCCCTGTCATAGATACATCGATCTGGTCCTGGCTGGGCTTCCCGCAATGTCCTTCGACCGCTTAAGCTCCCTCGAGGCGCAGCCGACCACGCTGCGGCGCGGGGATGAGTACCATGACGACCCCGAGTTCCACCGCCTGACGGAGCAGCTTTCAAACCAGCTGTTTACCCTGACATCCAACATCTCGCGACTGTCGAACCAGATCGCGCTGCTGGGGACGAAGCGAGATACCGAGCGTGTCCGGGAACGCGTCCACGATCTGCTGGAGGAAACGCGCGCTGGGTTCAAGGAAGTCGGTGAAGGCATCAAGAAGGTTCAGACGTGGGAGGATGTCACTGTACGTATCCAATCCGCAAGACAGGATCGTCTGCGATTGTATTCCGCCTTGTCTACTGAAGAATCGGCGAGCAATGCCTTTATCGCCGGTTGGAGGAAATAGAAACTGCTGACGCCCAGACCATCTAGCCTGCCCAGAAATGGACACAGCAGAAGCTGTCATCGGAATTCAAATCCACCCTGGAAGAGTTCCAGGCCGTCCAGCGCCGAGCCCTAGAGAAGCAGCGTGCCTCGACAGTCGCTGCCCGGACCGCCCTTGATGAAGCCGGTCTTACCGCGCCATCCGCGGAAGCCCAGCAGCAGCAACAGCAACTCGAGGAGCCGCGACTCGCAAACCAGGATGAGGTCGACTTCCAGGAGGCGTTGATCATCGAGCGCGAGGCTGAGATACGAAACATCGAGCAGAGCGTGAGCGAGCTGAACGAGCTGTTCCGGGATGTCGCGCATATCGTGCATGAGCAAGGAGGCCAGCTGGACCTCATCGCCGAGAACGTCGAGAACGTGACAAATGAAACAAGGGGTGCCAACGTCGAGCTGCGCAAGGCGAGCAGGCACCAAAAGAACGCGAGGAAGAAGGCTTGCTTCATCCTCCTCATCCTGGCGGTGATCTTGGCCATCGTCGTCTTGGCTGCCGCCCTCCCATGATCGTGATGAATGTGAGGTGGTTCAGCTGGATGTCGCCCTCCTGTCTCTCCGTCTGTATGATTGATTGTGTCTGGGTTTTTCTCCTGCAATGTTCGCATGATTCCCTCTTCCACGGTTAATGATCTCTCTGCTGCAGCTGCTTGGGTCTTTTAACGGCTTGTTTGGCGCATTATGGGAGGAGCAGGATATCTCTTTCGTTGGTCTTTGATGATGATGAATTATCGTACATAGCCCATGTCGTGTTATACATCTATATATGGTACAGTCGTGGTATTCCATTGCCCATACTCCGTTTAACCTCTATTGCCAAGAGTACAAAACCACATGCGGAGACCCGCGCCCTATCCCGCTTCAGAATCCGAAGAACCGACTGATTCTCATTCTCCACCCTTCCCAGCTGTTCAGCTTCGGTCGTACGTCCAGATAGAAGCTCAGTTTCCCGGGTCCGGCATTCGCCGCCAACCCGGCGCCGCCACTGCTTCCCCCGGACGACTTTCCCTGATAGAAATCGATCACGTACTCGACCCTCTTGCCACCACAGCGCTCCACGACCCAGTCGTGTCGATCGAACGGCAGCTGATACCCCAGCCATCCGTTTATCCGCGCGCGCGGACTCAGAAACTGTGGCTCAACCCCCAACCCTCGGAACGAGTACAGCTTTGGCCCTCCGCACTTCTTGCTGCCCGGGTCATCCCGAGGCGCGCGGCTTTCCCACTCTAAGATCTCCGCCCAGGCGCGCTCGTTGACGGCGTTGTGGATCGGAACGATGGACGCCACGGTCGTGGCCAGTTCGGTGGCCGACGTCACCGACGACGGCGTGTTGTTCTTGCGGATCAGCGCCTCGAAGAACTGGCGCTCGGAAGGGTAGATCCAATTGCCCGTGGCAGGGTCGTGGCCCGTTTCAGACTCCGCGTTGGAAGGGGTAGCGTGCGACGCGGCGTACGGGGAGGGAGCGGGAGCGGGGGAGTGTGAAGAGCCGGGCGGCGGGGAGCCTGGATCCAGCGCGCGCGGGATGCTGCTCACTTCGCGTTCATCGGAGAGCGGCCGCCGCAGCTTGACCGGAGTCTGTTCTGAGGACGTCGAGGCCTCCGCGGAGGCGCTTGCAGAGGGCGGGAGAGGGTGAGGCGCCCCGCCGGAGCCTTGGTGCTGCTGCAGCCAGATCTCGCGCGTCTTGTGGTCGACCGGACATTTCCCGGCGGGAGGAGGTTCGGGCGTGCTGGCACTGTTGCCCATGACGAGGAGGACGAGGGCAATGGCAGCAAGAGGGACGAGGAGGAGGATTGGAGGGCGGAGACGGCGGGATGTCAGCTGGAGCGGAGCGAGAAGAAGATCTGACGAGCCGCACGGGCCTCACCGCCTTGGGCCACCGCCGACCTGGCGAGAATGTCTATGTGTATAGCTGCACATCCGCACTCAAACACTCCTCCATCTCCCACCCTGCCTGCCCTGAACATCCTGTCCTGAAGCAAAGGCACCATGGCGGGCGCAAGCGACAAGACCGTCTACCGGGCCACCACCACGGCGCCCGTCAACATCGCCGTCATCAAGTGAGCTGTCGATCCTGCTGTGCCCCCTGCCCCTCCACGTCGACTCGCGCAACACGCAATCTGCTGACAGACTCAATCAGATACTGGGGCAAGCGGGATGCTTCTCTGAACCTCCCTACAAACTCCTCTCTCTCCGTCACCCTGTCCCAGCGCTCCCTGCGCACCCTCACCACCGCCTCCTGCTCCGCTGCCTACCCCGCAGGCGACACCCTCACCCTCAATGGCAAGCCGCAGGATATCCAGTCCTCGAAGCGCACGCTCGCCTGCCTCTCGCACCTGCGCTCCCTCCGCCAGGAGCTCGAGTCCGCCGACCCGTCCCTCCCCAAGCTCTCGACCCTCCCGCTGCGCATCGTGTCCGAGAACAACTTTCCTACCGCTGCCGGCCTGGCCAGCTCCGCTGCCGGCTTCGCCGCCCTCGTGCGCGCCGTCGCGGACCTCTACCAACTGCCCCAGTCCCCACGGGAGCTCAGCCGCATCGCACGCCAGGGGTCCGGTTCCGCCTGCCGCTCCCTGATGGGCGGGTACGTCGCCTGGCGGGCGGGCACCCTCGCGGACGGCAGCGACAGCATCGCTGAGGAGGTCGCACCGGCGTCGCACTGGCCTGAGATGCGCGCCATGATCCTGGTCGTCAGCGCGGAGAAGAAAGACGTGCCCAGCACGGAGGGCATGCAGACCACGGTCGCGACGTCCTCCCTGTTCGCGACCCGCGCGCAGTCCGTCGTGCCGGAGCGGATGGCCGCCATCGAGGCCGCCATCCGCAACCGCGACTTCCCTGCCTTTGCGGAGATCACGATGCGCGACTCGAACAGCTTCCACGCCACCTGTCTGGACTCGTGGCCGCCCATCTTCTACATGAACGACGTCTCGCGCGCGGCCATCCGTCTCGTCCACGAAATCAACCGCGCCGTCGGCAGGACCGTGTGCGCGTACACGTTCGACGCGGGCCCCAACGCGGTTGTGTACTACCTCGACGAGGACTCGGAGCTCGTGGCGGGCACGTTCAAGGCCATTCTGGGCGAGCGCACGGAGGGCTGGGACGGGCCGTTCGGCGAGCGGTTGAAGAATGTCACTCGGGGCGTCGACCTGGACAAGCTGGACTCGAGGGCCGTAGACCTTGTGAAGGAGGGCGTCAGCAGGGTCATCCTGACGGGCGTCGGAGAGGGTCCTGTCAAGGTCGATGAGCATCTTGTTGATGAGAATGGGAACATCATCTCTTGTTCTGCGTGATTTCTTTATTTCTTTGTCTATTATTGACGATAATAAGGATGATGTCTGCAGACAAAGACCCTAAGCATCCTCCCATCTAACATTGAGCTGGACGTATATTGGACATATATGCATGCACGCACATGATACGATACCCAGAGACATGGCATTGCTGCATTGCACAGGGGGAAAAGAGAAAAAGAGAAGTGGGATCCACATAAACAGACAGTTGCATCATTATATTATTTCAGATCTAACTTTATTTTTCCCCTGCCATGGCAATTGCTTTGCCTTTACTGGATATGTCAGGTCTAGTTGCTACCAGGGCTGCCTAGGTGCTTACTACTAGGTATGTACATACCAAATATAGGGAAGTAAAATAAATGATAATTCATCTAAATGTCAAGGTTTTTCATGTCTTGTGTAACGCTTCAATTGAAAAGCAGTAAGATCGGTGGGTGACTAACCGTGAATCAGCCTAGCTTTTGCTAGGTTCTTGTTGTGTAGTTCCACCGTGATCTGTCTGCCGACCTAAGAATGCTGTACAGTATTCCTGAGACCGGGAAGTACACCGTACCCCAGGGTTTAGTCTGCATTGCTTCTGCGCTCCGTGGTAACTAACTTGCAGGTATATATCTAGCTACTAGGCAAACATCAATAATGGAGAGGTGGGAAACGCTGGCTCGGATCATCCATCTATTTCGTGGTTATCTAGGTAGATGGCCTCCTGGATCTAGGTACCTAGGTAGATAATAGTTACGCAAGCACCCAATCCACCACGGCTGAATGATCACAACAGAGCCAACTTCTTAAACTCCTTCACAACAGGCGCGTCCCGTCCCCTCTCCTGCGCCTGCTGCAGAGTGTCCCACAACACGCCCTGCCCGCCGCCCGGTCGAGGACCCAGCTCCTCGCCCTGAGCAGCTTCCTGATCTTCTTCTTTCTTCTCCGGCTCCTGCGGTGCCGGGGTAATCTCAAACACCTCCTCCCTGCAATCCGCGCACATCCTCAGCACCTCCTCCAGCGCCCGCTGCACGGCGGCCGCGCGCTCCCGCATCCCGCGTCGCAGCAGCGCCTCCACGAGCGACTGCACCTCGTCGATGGTCGAGTTGACCCGCTCGATGAGCCGCCGCACGCTGTTGACCAGGTACTCCTCCTCGTAGACGGTGCCCCTCTTGCCGCGGGCGCGCTTGCGCTCCTCCCGGCGGCGCGTCTTGGACGTGCGCCGCGACATGGCCGTGCCGCCCGTGTACCGCGTGAACATGCTGCGGCCCGCGGCGGTGGAGGCGTCCGTGGGCGCGAGGGAGACGTTGTCCGGGATGTCGGCTTCGCCGCCGGCGGTCGGGTCGCCGCCGAAGAAGGCCAGGGGGTCCGCGGCGCGGCGGACGCGGAGCTCTTGGATGCGGGGGACCTGGGCCTGCAGTTGGGCCTTGCAGTCCGCGAGGAAGTCGGTGGTGGAGCCCATGGCCTCCGCGAGGCCCGTGTCGACGATGTCCGGGATGAGGTCCTGCTTGCCGTTCAGGGCCAGCAGGCGCGTGGCGTCGGCGAAGCGCGAGCCGCGGCAGAGGAGACGGGCTGCCGTGGGGATGTCGTGCAGGTGCTCGGCGTGGATATGAGCCGCGGAGACGTAATCGCGGCTTTCTTCTGTGAGTGTGGTGGCGAGGTGGAGGGCGTGTTCGGTCAGTTCGGGCTCTGGGAGAGGGACCATGAGAGCGCAGTAAAGGGATTCGCGCCAGAGATGGGCGAGCTGGTAGGCTTTGTAGGCGGGTTCGTAGAGGGAGAGGGATTCGTAGGCTGAATTCACTCTCGTTAGCCACGTCTGTTAAATGAGGGGCGTCTATGAGGGCACGTACCTATGGCTGCTTCCTTGTAGTTGGATTGGTCGTAGAGGTAATCGGCGTAGAGCTGGGTCATGTCACGGAGCTGCTCAGGCTGATACTTGTACAGCTCAATTGCTTCCTTGTACAGGGTATGTTTGATTGCGTAGAGCCTGAGCTCATCGTGCTCGTTGAGGGCATGCAGGTGCTTCAGTGCTTTTGCAAAACGGCCCAGGTGATTGTCAATCTCGAAGCGCCGTCGGAGCTCAGGCAGCTGTTGTAGTTTTCGCAGGAATGGAAGATACTCTCGAGGGTCCTGAGACTGTGTCAGCAGTGGACATTTTAGGGGTCGAAGAATGTTCTTACCCTCTGTGCCTGCTGGGCAACCAGTAGAGCAAGCTCAAGATCATAAAGACCCAGAGCGTAATCGTACAACCGATTAGCATCTGTCAAGAAACACATATGTTCGATTGCCTCCTCCGCTTGCTCCGAACTTTTCTCTGTGATTCTGTAAGTCAAGGGACATGCCAACGTCGCCGGGGGACACTTACCTCTCAGGCGGGCAACCAGCTGAAGACCAGCCTCTAGGTCAGGGGGCGACTTGCAAACATGCGCAGTGACTAGGTTCTGCAGATTTGTGTCCACTCTGTTTTTGAGAGTAGCCAAGAAGGCGTCACAAATGCGATTAACCTTGCTCCCTTTGCTTGGTTTTGCAGGCTTTGCAGGTGCAATAGCTGGAGCAGCGTCTGCCAACTGAGCACTGGCCGCAGCTTCAGCTTTGGACAGCTTCAGGGTATCTTTATACAGCGTTTCAGAGACATCCTCTTCCCTATACGCAAATTAGCATGTTCTACTGCTATTGTACGACAGGGAGAGGCAGACATACTTCAACCGCGAAAGGAACTCGTCGATCCATTCGACCTTCTTGACTTGGTCGACAAACAACTGGATATTATCCATGAACTGCTCAGGAGCATAATCGTGGAGGATGTTCATATCCACCATCTGGCTCCGACAGGCAAGGAACGCAGAACGGTAGTCCTTTCTGTCAATGAAACTTCGAATGCCAGCCAGAACAAGAGCGCGGGGGTAGATAGTTTCAAGGTTTCCACGAGGCATCTGCAAAGTGAGTGCAAACATCGAGGGCATAACTGTCACCAAACGCCCACCGCGTTCAATGTTCCTGCATCGCTCATCTTTCTCGGGCGTATCAGCCGGGACTTCCATGTCTGCGAAGCTTTATCAGCAGCCGTTCGTCAAATCAACTCGTTAGAACCATGTTTACCCTCAACGCTGGTAAGATGAACAAACTTGAGAAGGTGTTGGGTTGTTGTAAAGATAAGATGCGCTGGCGTCACAGTGAAAGATGTGCAGTTCTTCACCAGAAGACGCTGATTTGCATAGAGGGCGCCTGTCTTTGACATCGCCAGCAAAACACGCTATCCTTGTCAGTGAGCGTTCAGGAAATTGATGTTGCTCGAGTCGTACCTCTTCATCAGAGACTGAGACTGCCTTTGCCCAGTAGGTGTCAACTCCAGGGCAATCGGGCCACGCGGCGATATCAAGTTCGCCATTTGGAAGGGGACTTATAGTAGAGTATGAAATCGTTCCAGACCGCTTTGCGGTAGAAAACCACAACCGATCATGCCCAAGGCTTGCAAAGATCGAATATAGACGTTCTGATTCCGACGCCTGGTATGCGACCTTGGTGACACGGGTTTCCAATGTCGTCCTTTCGATCTGGGGCTGGTACGGTCCAGAGTGATTCAGAATGTATACTTCGTTGTCTCCCAAAAAGGCAATCTGTCGAGGTCGGCTTTCCGGCGCCTCTGGCAGCGGATAGCTTGATTCCAGCGTCGGGGGAGGAGGAGGCCCCTTCTTCTTGAGAGCCCAGGAAAACACGGAAAAGCTGTCCCTCATCAAGACTGCGATGCGTCTGCCTGATTGACTAAATGAAATATCGACAATGTTGGAGTCCAACGGAACTTCGCAGTGGGCCATTGGGGGAGGTACTCCCGACAGTCTCAATGGAGTCAACTTCAATACCTTTCCATCGATGACCGCAACGGCACCAACATCATCAGGAATAATCGTCGAACCGTGACAAACATCGAACACCCATTCCATATCCAGTATCGAGCGCGTTGAACCGACAACGAAGCGTAACGCCTTCTCCTGATGCCATCTAGACGAGAATGGACGCTTATACTCCGGGTCAACCAAAATCGGCACTTCCTGTTTTAGATAATAGTGGTAGTTGCCCATTGTCCACAGCTGTACCCTGTCTTTAAACTGCACAGCAAGGACGGTGGAGTCGATATTCCAAGCAAGATGGATATCCGACGCCCACGATGACCGCTCATCTTCAGTGAGACGGAGGGTAAATTGGCCATGTCGTAAGCCGTTTCTTTCGAAGAAGACCACATCAATTCGATCATCGAGCCGCTGGATACCCGCGATCAGATTCCCAGCCGGTCTCCAGCTGAGAGCTCCTTCAAGACCGTCCACGGGCTCACTGACGCTGTCCAGGGTTCCTTCTCTCGAATAGACCCTGATGACTCGACGGACACCGGCTTCGATGCTGTTGACAGCGACAAAGGCGCCGTCACCTCGCCAGCTGATGGTGGTTCTTCCATCGTCGTAGCTGCTCAACTTGCCCTCGTCCACCTTCTCTGGCACGGTTGGATCCCGCAGAGCCTTGGCTCGCTTGCCCTGGAACTGGGTCTCTTTCTTTCCCCAGCCAACGGAGACATGTCGCGAAAGCTTGAGGTCCTCCGGGGTAAAAGTTATCTGCGCAACATTCTCAAACTCCCTGGTCATATAGAGAAAAGTGTTTGCCCTGGTGGTGATCGCCAGAAGCTCCTCGTCTGGGGACCAGGCGGCGGCGGTGATCCCGACATCGACGGAACCCACAATCTCGATCTTCTCCTCCCCCGGCTGAGGATCCTCGCGGACAACAATAATATCGCCTCCCTCCAGCACCAGGCATGCGGTCAGGGTATCCGCGAAGTACTGGAGGGACAGGACGCGATCGCACGCCAAATCGGGCAGCGGGCATGGCGCATCCCACGATGCGATGGGCTCAAATGCGTCCGGCCCTGCAGGGCCGGTAAAATCTGCATTCTGCACCTTTCTCAGATCTATAACTGCATTCCCCTCTGTAGGTCCGAAGGTGCAGATGACAGCGTCCGAGGCCGCATCCCACGCCGTGGCTGTCAGTGGCAGCTCGCCCTGGAGCTGCACCTCCGTGAGGCGCACATTTTTCAGGTTGCGCATCTTGCAGCAGATCTTACCCCACCTCCATGAATCGACTGAATATCTCGCCTACGGTGATAGGGCTATCTCTAAAGATAGCGTTTCACAGGGCGGTCTTCAGTGTCTGCTGGTCGCGTTGGTCGCGGAGGTTCCGATATCAGACTTCGGACTCAAGGTTTTAATTTTCTTACGGACAAGGTGAGCTACTGGCCAATGACTTCATCCACATTTCAGATGTGTCGGCGCTCTACACCACGTAGCTCAACCACGCCTACGACCCACGAATTATGTGCAGAAACAATACGCAATGGAAAGGAAATCTCAACAAAAAATTTCTTTTCTCTAGATTTGTACACAATTCCCAGATGCTTGGACGAGTGATCACTGCCCAATCGTATGACTGTCGCCCAAGCTGCCACGACAAATCAACCAGATCCAAGAGACAAGAATCTAGCGGGTCTTGTAGGTTTGCCAGACTAGGAAAATCAACCAATGTCAGAAAATGCAATGGAACATGCCTGTATCGAGAGAGGAGCGTACCGGCAATGGCGAAGGGAGCGCCGAAACCAGTGACTAATGATCCAGTCAGCCAGCTATTCCTTGCCCACAGTCAATTGAGGTCACTAACGCATGAACGCCCAGTATCTGAAGAAGAAGAAGCGGGTCAGAGGGTTGAAGGGGATGTTGGAGCGAGGGCCCTCCTTGTAGTGGTACGGGCTACCGAGCTGGGCGCGGGTGGTAGAGAAGCCACGGCGGGCGACGAGTGAGGTGGCCATTCTGGCCCGGAGAGCGGAAGCAGCGTACATCGTGCGCGGTCAGCAGGAATTGAACTGGAGAAAAGACGGATTTTGGAGCAAGCAGGACGTCAGCGTGGGGAGAGTCGGAAGAAGTCCAAGAGAAGCAGCGCAGCAGTGGGACGAGCGGCGGCGGCGGCGGCCCGGAAGCCCGCGTGCACGTGACCGCGCCGCGCACGGCAGGTCTTGCCGGCGCGCCGCTAAGAGTTTCTGGCGAACCACAACGCGGCGATCCGCCTTCGAGAGCATTGAAATTTCTCGCCCGGAGGAGCTGCCGTCGTTGAAAGCAACAGCGTCGCATCCCGCCATTCGTTGCTCTCGCAGTGGTCGACGCTGGGATATCGCGAACGATGGACGAGCTCTTCGATGTCTTCGAGGACCAGCCCAAGGCGGCAAAGCCCTCAGACGAGCCCCCAAAGCCCCGGCCCAAGAAAGACAAGAGCAAGAAGCGTCAGGCCAACGGAGACGTGAAGGGAAACGGCGCGGCGGTGGATGACAAGGTAGATGGCAAGGAGGATGGCGCTCCGTCCCCTGCACCGGCTGTCGATGCGGATACAGACGAAGTAGACGCTCCTGCGGCCCCAAATGGCGAGCCTGAAGCGAAGCGGCAGCGCCTCGATCAGGAGCCGGAGCCCGTGGTCGCGGATACGTTCGAGACGGAGCAGGAGCGTGAGGTTGCACCTTCGGCTGGTCTCCAGGCGACAAAGGACACTGCTGCGGTGGTGCTGTCGCACCAGGTCCGACATCAGGTCGCGATCCCGCCCGGTTACCCATATGTTCCCATTTCCCAGCACAAGCCGCCTGAGACGCCGGCGAGGACCTGGCCGTTCACGTTGGACCCGTTCCAGCAGGTGGCGATCGCATCGATCCAGAGGGAGGAGAGTGTCCTCGTCTCTGCTCACACCAGTGCAGGAAAGACCGTGGTTGCAGAGTACGCCATTGCGCAGAGCTTGAAGAACAATCAGAGAGTCATCTACACGAGTCCGATCAAGGCGTTGAGCAATCAGAAATACCGAGAATTCTCTGCGGAGTTTGGTGATGTTGGTCTGATGACCGGCGATGTCACGATCAACCCGACGGCTACGTGCTTGGTCATGACGACGGAAGTAAGTGTATTTGTTGTGGCTATCACTTGGACCGCTCGCTGACTGTCACATCAAGATTCTTCGCTCGATGTTGTACCGAGGTTCTGAGATTATGCGTGAAGTTGCATGGGTGATCTTTGACGAGATCCATTATATGCGCGATGCCAGTAAGTGGGAGACGGCTACATCAGAGGAATTCTTTTTACTAAGCACTGTACAGCTCGCGGTGTGGTTTGGGAAGAGACCATCATCCTTCTCCCCGATAAGGTTCGATATGTCTTCCTCTCTGCGACGATTCCGAACGCCATGCAGTTTGCGGAATGGATCACGAAGATGCATAACCAGCCCTGCCACGTTGTATATACCGATTTCCGGCCTACGCCGCTTCAGCACTACTTCTTCCCCGCTGGTGCAGATGGTATCCATCTCATCGTTGATGAGAAGGGTGTCTTCCGCGAGGAGAACTTCCAGAAAGCAATGAGCTCGATCGCAGACAAGAGGGGCGATGATCCAGCAGATCCCATGGCCAAGAGAAAAGGAAAGGGCAAAGATAAGAGGCTGAACAAAGGCGGCACCAAAGGCCCGTCCGACATCTATAAGATCGTGAAGATGATCATGGTCAAGAACTACAATCCGGTGATCGTTTTCAGCTTCAGCAAGCGCGAGTGCGAGGCGTGCGCTTTGCAGATGGCCTCGCTAGCATTCAACGATGACTCGGAGAAGGAGATGGTTTCCAAAGTCTTCAACAGCGCGATCGAGATGCTGTCCGAGGAGGACAGAGCTCTGCCACAGATTCAGCACATCTTGCCATTGCTCCGGCGTGGAATCGGTGTTCACCACTCCGGGCTTCTTCCTATCCTGAAGGAGACCATTGAAATTCTTTTCCAAGAGGGTCTTATTAAAGTCCTCTTCGCGACGGAAACATTCTCCATCGGCCTCAACATGCCCGCAAAGACCGTCGTATTCACAAGCGTCAGGAAATTCGACGGGTTCAGTCAGCGCTGGATAACACCGTCGGAATTCATCCAGATGTCTGGCCGTGCCGGTCGAAGAGGTCTCGATGACCGTGGTATTGTCATCATGATGGTCGGTGAAGAGATGGACCCTGCTGTGGCGAAGGAGATCGTTCGCGGAGAGCAGGACCGACTGAATTCGGCCTTCCACCTTGGCTACAACATGATCCTGAACCTCATGCGCGTCGAAGGCGTCTCCCCCGAGTTTATGCTAGAGCGGTGTTTCTATCAGTTCCAGAATGCCGCCAACGCGGCCGGGCTAGAAAAAGGTACGTGAATGATTATCTGTCCGAGGAATATAAATATATCGCGCTAACTCAGTGCGCAGAACTTCGTGAGCTGGAGGCCGAGAGGGCCAGCATGAACATTCCCGATGAAGGGACGATCCGCGAGTACTATGACCTGCGAAAGCAGCTCGCGAATTTCACACAGGACATGCAAACCGTCATCAGCCACCCCAACTATTCTCTGCAGTTCATGCAGCCCGGACGACTTGTACACATCAAGTACATGGATTACGACTTCGGCTGGGGTGCCGTTGTTAATTTCAAACAACGGAAAACTCCAAAGAACTCGACTGAAGAGCTGACTCCTCACCAGAGTTACGTGGTCGATGTCCTGCTCAAGATCGCTGATGGTCCCTCTGTGGGTACCAAGACGCACCAGGACCTCCCATCCGGGGTGAGACCGCCCAAGGATGGTGAAAAAGCTCGCGTTGAGGTGGTGCCGGTGGTGCTGAGCTGCATCCAAGCGATCTCTCACATCCGAATCTTCCTTCCCAAGGAGCTGCAGTCGGTCGACTCGAAGAATACTGTCAGGAAAGCCCTGGAAGAAGTCCAGAAGCGCTTCCCTGACGGTATCCCCGTGCTTGACCCCATCGAGAATATGGGCATCAAGGACGAATCGTTTAAGAAGCTACTGAGGGTAAATCTTGTTTCGGTCCGCGCGATCACAGAAAGAAGGGCTAACCAGGAATGCAGAAAATTGAGGTTCTCGAGTCCCGACTCCTATCCAACCCCCTGCACAACTCTCCGCGCTTGCCTGAGCTCTACAACCAGTACGCTAAGAAAGTCGAGCTGGGCGACAAGATCAAGGCTACGAAGAAGAAGATCACAGAGGCGATGTCGATCATGCAACTCGACGAGCTCAAGGCCCGGAAGCGGGTCCTCCGTCGGCTGCAGTTCATCAACGAGGCGGAAGTCGTGCAGCTGAAGGCACGGGTTGCGTGTGAGATCAGCACAGGTGATGAGCTGATGCTCAGCGAGCTCTTGTTCAACGGCTTTTTCAACAAGCTCACGCCGGAGCAAGTTGCCGCTGTCCTGAGCGTCTTCGTCTTCGAGGAGAAGTCCAAGGAGACGCCCGCTCTGACCCGGGAGGAGCTGGCCAAGCCGCTCAAGGAGATCCAAGCGCAGGCCAGGATCATCGCCAAGGTCTCTCAGGAGTCGAAGCTGGCTATAAATGAGGAGGAGTACGTGCAGAGCTTCCATTGGGAGCTGATGGAGGTGATCTACGAGTGGGCGAACGGAAAGTCGTTTGCGGAGATCTGGTAGGCGCCGAAGACGCCACACCCTAAAGTTGCATGAGCAGGACATGCTAACGACGCTGCAGCAAGATGACGGATGTCTACGAGGGCAGTCTGATCCGGGTGTTCCGCCGGCTGGAGGAGTGTCTACGGCAGATGGCGCAGGCCGCCAAGGTTATGGGCAGCGAGGAGCTGGAGAGCAAGTTCGAGACGGCGCTGACCAAGGTGAGGAGGGACATCGTCGCTGCCCAGTCCCTGTATCTGTAATAATGTTGCTGCAACCGCCTCGTCTTTTGTGCTGTTCGTCTCTTTGCATGGTGAGATGTCAGTGTGTGCTGGTTTGTGTTGCATAGCTCCGGCGTCAGGGCGAAGGGTTTCTGGGTCCTCTTAATAGTCGACTTTGGCGGCAGGGCGGTCTCACGCGAAGTATCATGACGAAACCGCCAGCCGCGATTGGATGCGTAGTGGGTTAGGTTTTCAAGCGAATCGTCAGAGACGTAGCAGACTGTCGAGCTAGATCGTAGGCGCGGGCCGGCTTGGGCCGCATGCGTTGGGCAAAGAAAAGACTGCGCGGGCGGGCCGCGTTGCCTACCGCAACACCTGTGCTGGCGGCGTGACGAGCGCATCTCGCCCTCCACCGCCTCTCGCCCTCTCCTCCCCACTCCTCTCTCTTTTCCCTCCCCGACAGCCCCCTCTCCGTCCGCCAGGTCGAGGCCTTTATCTGCTCGTTGACCCCGTCCTCGACTGCTCGTGGCCGGCAGACCTGCTCTCTTCCTCTGAATCTCTGCTCTCCACCCGCCGCAGTCACCATGAACAGCCTGGTGGCCACGCCTCCTGTCCCTCCTCACTTCTACGAACATACCCGCCTCTCCCCCTCTCGTTCCAGTATGTGTCTCTGTTCTGGATCGTCCTCGATGGACTTGCTATCCGGGACGACGCTCAGACGTTACGGTTGCTGACCCGCCGTGGTATTAGTGTCTACACCTACACCGTCACAACCGCCCAACAGCCGCAAGCGGAAGGCCGACGACGACAGCAACGACCATGATGTCCGCATGTCTGCTTCTCCCACAGGCTCGCCTGCCCTCGCACATCGACCTCTGCCTGCCATCCGTCCCTCGAAACGTGCTCGACCGGCTGTCTCCGGCCGTCCCCTTACCCTCCCCCGTCTGCTCGAGACCTTGGACACCGAGACCCTACGCTCTGTCCTACGGTCGCTGTGTGAGCGTCATCCCGAGCTGAACGACGAGATCGTGCAGACTGCTCCCCGGCCAAGCGTTGCCTCCACCCTTCAGGTGCTTCACAACTACCAGTCTGCCCTCCAGGCGGCCTTCCCACTGGGTGGCAACCCTTCGTCCGACTACGCATACAACCGGGTACGGCAGCATCTCCACAACCTGCTCGAGGCGCTGAGCGACTTCACGCCTCACTTCCTCCCGCCACACGAGACCCAGGCGTCCACATCCCTCAGCTACCTTGACGGTGCCACTGAGATCATCCACAATCTGCCGAGATGGAGCACACCGCAGAACAACATCGAGAAGGAGTCTGCATATGAGGAAATCTGCAAGGCATGGGTATTGGTTATCCGAGAGGCGGCTAAGCGAGGAGGTGGGATCCAGCTGCAGTACGGCGGGTGGGATCAGAAGCTTGCGAAGCACAACGAGAACTCCGGAGGCAAGCTGCAAGCAGCCGTTGACGAACTCAGGTCGAGTCTGGGTTGGATGAATGGGCCTAGTCTCCAGGTTCACGGCGGTCCGTCAGGCGGCGACCCCGGTTCAATTCGCGAGCAACTCCTGTCCGGGACGTACGGTATTGGAGTGCCGCTGAAAGCTGGATGGTGAAATCCAAGATGATTTTGTGTTGAACACAAAATCTCACCCTCTCGACTTCTGCCTTGCACCTCCTCTTATCTTTTTTTTCAAAACCTGTGAATACGTTCCGAAAACCCCCGACAGCCCGAACCTCCGCTTACGAAACGATCATGATACCTCTTGCATGGAGTATTTAGAGAGCTGGGGTCGAATTGGCGTTGTTGCTTTTTTTTGCTTGGGGACCACATGTCATTCGTCTGCTTCTGTTCTCTGCTGTGTCACGTTGCCGGAAATTCGGATTCGATCGTTTACACATACCCGCAAAGCGAGGTCTTTGAGTTGACCTAACCTGACTTGACAGATCCCATCAAAATTCGCTGTCACAAACAATCTCATATTCAGTATGGATCACAATCTCGAGAAAACACAAGCCAATCTTTTTACCCCTTTTGTCTCCTTTTTTTTTCTATCCTCCCCCTTATCTCACGGTTGTGTGTGGAGTCCCCTGGATATCTCTCGACCCTATACCACCATCATATCCATATCCCCTTGGAGCTCCGAGTGTGGACAGACTGAACCGAGATGCTCAGTCGATTTATCATCATGTACCTACTTGACCTACTCTTTTCCCCCTTTTCTTCCTTATTTTTGACGCCTATCTATGTATGTATCTATGCAAGGTGCGTACTTAGGATAAGCGGCAATCGTGTCATAGGAAAAACAAACGCAGAGCCACGGCCCACGGAGCTGTGAGATGGGCTGGAATGGAATGGGGTCCGAGTGAATTTCGGACTGTCACCAGCCACACACACAGCCCGCAGCCACGGTTAGGCAGATCAGATCAGAATCGAAATCAGATAGCTAGCTGAGAAGACTACTCTTCTTATTATTGTGATTAGAATGGAACACAATGGAGCAGAACACTTATGTGTGAGATATTCATCAAGCAGTCAGCCAGTTAATTCTAATTCTAATTTCATTGGTACAGTGGAGTTTTAGTATTATATAGATAGAAGAGCATGGAATTTTGGGACCTTGCAGCATCTCTCATCTCATCTGGCCTGAAACTGGACCTGCATGATAATAATAAAAAAGGGCTAATAGTAGGCTGTCAGCCTGTATGTACTTCATGAAACGTGGCAAGCGGATCGGATTTTTTTTCTTCGGCTCATATGCAATACACATGGCATGCATACGCGCTACTACTAGTAAGGGTCGTATCTTACTCCGCCGGGCTTCGGCCCACACGCAAAATTAGGTATGTACTGTACATAATAATAATAGATTGGAAGTTAAAGCACCCCGGGCCTTCCGCAGGTGCGGGACTCGGGAGGAACGTCAACCTCCTAGGACTGTGGGCTGTGTGGGCTGTAGCTTTTTCTTAAGTTCCTTCTTCCTTTTTCCTTTTTTTTTGTTCGCCCTATGGATGACGTCACCACTTTCGAAGACTCTATCCATCCATCCATGACAGTAGTTGTTGCGTCTTACGACCTGCCATCCTTTCTTTCCCTTTTAATTCTCAGTACATAAGTATGTCTGTCCACTCTTCTCCCGGACAGAATCATGATGGTTGGGACCGGGAGAAGAGCTTATTTATTTTTAATTTGAAACGATGGACACCGTATCGGCCACATTGTGATGACGAGATAGATGTCCACTTGCAGTCACGCAAGCTAAGAGCAGATAAGTGATAACCACTAGCTGAAACAGTTGAAGCATGAACTCACACAAAACCAACAATCAATTTGGAGTCCATGTTTAAATGTCACTAGACATTAGCATAATATAATAAACAGACCGGGGGGGGGGGGGGGGGAAGCGAGAGGAATAATCCGCATATCCGATAAGTAGAATGATCGGACATGCAGGAGACTTGTGACACGCGCCATAAATAGCCGTCAAGACGACATGTCAGATGCGAGCAATAAACATGTGATCCCTAGAAGTATACATATAGTGTCCAATTCATATCCCAAAGACGATATCGACTCCGTCGGAAAACCTCGAATATATGAATACGCTTGTAAAAAGAATAGGGGCTCGACTCCAGGCCGACCTCAAATTATAACAAAGAACCTTTGATGACGCGGAACAGCCAGCCCACGTCCTCCCAGCCACCTTTTTCACCTGGTTTCTCGACCACGGTAGGCGGCTCATGTTCCCCGGCGGTCGGGGTGCTCTCATCATCAGTACCTTCTGTTCCTGAGCCCTCGTCATCGCTGCCTTCACGATGGGACATGACGCCTTCACCGCTGTCATTCGTCTCTCCAGCAGCATCCCGTTGCACGGAGGGAGGCGCGGGCAAATCCTCCTCTACACCGAACAGCGTCCATTCCACGAGCCGATCAATCCAGCTCCCTAGTCCAAAACCGCGCTCACGCGTGAGGCGTTGCATCTCCAACTCGTCGATCTCCTCCTCCGAATCAGGTTCAGAATCGGACGATGATGACGGGTGTCCTTCTTCTCTCTCGGAACCCTGGTTGCGGCCATATACAGCGGCCATCTCGGCGCGGACGTGCTCGTCCACAAAGTCCGGAACCAAGTCGTCGTCGTCACTGCCTGTGCTGCGCCTACGAGAGTGGTACTGCTTCGAGGATGTTCCATCGATGGGAGTCATGGAGAGATTCACCCGGCTGCCTCTCGCGCTGCCTCCACGTGAGCGGGAGGCATGCCTGGAACGGACGACGGGAGTGGACTGGCCAGATCTTGACCTTCGTGCGTGACGCTGATGATGGTGTGCAGGCAGTCCAGCCTGGTCGTCATCCGGTGCGGAGACCAAGCTCGTCGAGCTCTCGCGCTTGGCGAGCCAGCTCTGGCCCTTCTCTTCGCGGATCGAGGTTGCGAGAGCAAGTCCCGCGCGGAGCATCCACTCGGAGTCCTGGCGACCTTCCGCCGTTTGAACCGGCCTGGGGTGGGAGGACGCGGAGCGTTTCCGTGCACCACCACCCTGATGGTGGAGAGGCCTGCTGATTATATCCGCGCTCACCAGATTCGTGTCGCTGAGGGGTACACGGGCCGAGCTCCTGCTCCGCTTGGGCAGTCGCGCGTGCGACCCGCTCCGGGATAGGAGCGGTGGCGTGCTTGGCACCGAGGAGCTGGAGAGGTAGGACGTTCTCAAAAAGCCGGGATGGGAGGTATAATGGTAGTAGCCGGTGTCATCATCATCCTGCCGGGACAGGAACTGTGAGAGCTCGCGGAAGTCATCAGGGGCGAAACGGGGGGTGAGAGGGGCCGGAGAGCTGTGGTGTAACGAGGGATGGGAGCGACGAGAGCGGAACGCGCTCTGGGAAGGGGAAAGCGGCGGGGGGAGAGTTAGCAGATACAGGATCCTGAGGAGAGAGATGACATACGTCCATGGCCATGATGGCGACAGCTTTTGATAATAAAAGTACTCGACTTCACAGCGTCTCGAGGGAGCTCAGGAGGATCGGTGGAAAACACGAGGTGCGGAGCGTGGAGTCCGGCATGGGATGATCAGACCCTACAGATGGGGCATCTGGCCACCACACCGTCCCATGAATGAAGTTCGTTCCTTTGCCCGCTGCAGAGTAAAGCAGAGGGTCGTCTGGAACTTCGATCTCGACCTCGGATGGGCCTGGCGGAGGAGTCTGCCGAGGAGCGGAGAGCGTAACGTGAGCGGTGGGGCAGGCGGAAAGCTCTCCCCGGAGCCCGCAGCCAATGGCAGAGGAGCGGACGGTTGTGGGGTTGACCGTTGTGCGAGATAAACATCGAAAGCCGGTTGCACGGCCGCGCAGAACGGGCGTGCTGTGGAGATCTACGGCCTCAGAGATAGAGCTTCTGGGCCAGACTGATCGCTACCGATGGCGTCTTGAACACCGGCAGTGTGCGCTGTAACGGTGTATCTGCACGTCATCCCCGACCAATCACGCGGCCGGTAGCACCGGAAGCGGAGTACCGAACGAGTGGAGAGATGTTGCAAACCTCCTCCATGATTTGTAATATAAGTCAGTAGAAACAATTAATACATTATCAATTGCATCGTCTGTATTACTCTCTGTATCTCCTGTTTGCAGCAGGTGTGACCCTCCGATACCTCCAGAGCCGCTTCAGCTTTCTCCAAACATCCATAGAAGTACTAAGAACACCGAACCCGCCATGCTCGAAGTAATCGTCCATCCCGGCCCCCAGACGGAGAAAGTCGAGTCTCCCATCCCAGTCCCCAACGACGACCAGGTCGTCATCAAGGTCGTCGTCTCCGGCAGCAACCCCAAGGACTGGAAGGTGCCCGAGCGGCTCAATCGCCACGTCAACGAAGGCGATGACATCGCAGGCATTGTGCACCAGGTCGGCAAGAATGTCACCGAGTTCAAGGTAAATTCGGTTCTCCCATTGATCTGTTACTCTGGGAATTGTTTGTTTTCGACTAACGAAGCCGTAGCCTGGAGATCGAGTCGCAGCTTTTCATCAGATGGGAGAGCCCGGGGGAAGCTATGCCGAGTATGCGGTTGCGTGGGCGCATACGACGTTCCATATACCCGAGAAGACGTCTTTTGAAGGTCAGTCGATTGGCTCTCCCGTTTAATTCATCCTGTGTTTTCCTTGAGCGGCTGACACAATCTTCAGAAGCGGCAACTATCCCGTAATACGACCCCCTGTATATAGCATATTCGCATTCGTCGCCAAGCTCATCGCTAACAGGATGATATCCATCCCACAGTCTCGCAGCCATGACCGCCGCTATTGCTCTCTTCCAGCGCCTTGAGCTTCCCGACCCATGGACCCCCAGCCGCACTCCGACTCCCCTGATCGTCTACGGCGGCTCCACCGCCGTGGGGTCCTACGCGCTCAAGCTCGCTGTCCGCGCCAACATCCATCCTCTCATCGTCGTCGCCGGAGCCGGTGCGCACTACGTCGAGAAACTGATCGACCGCTCCAAGGGCGACACGATCATCGACTACCGCGCCGGCCCAGACGCCGTGGTCGAGGGGATCCAGAATGCGCTGCGCTCGACCGGCCACGACAAGGTGGAGTACGCTCTCGACGCCGTCTCCGAGAAGGGAAGCATCGAGACGCTCCTGCGGGTGCTTGATCCGCACGGAAAGATCACGTTCGTGCTGTGGTACGACGAGGCGGCGAAGACCTTCCCGTCGACGCTGCAGCATAGCTTGACCGTGGTCGGTGCGGTGCATGGGCAGTATGGAGGTACCGAGAAGGAGAAGGATTTCGGGTACGTCTACTTCCGCTATTTTGCCAGAGGTCTTGCGGAGGGATGGTTCTCGGGTCACCCGTATGAGGTGAGAAAGGATGGTTTGGATGGTGTAGAGCAAGCCTTGAAGGATTTGAAGGCCGGTAAGGCGAGCGCGGTGAAGTATGTGTTCAGGATTGCGGAGACGCCTGCTCTGAAAAAGTGAAGTTGTATCCAAATTGTAGTTACCGTTAGGACGGTTCAAAACAAAGATCGTCCTTTGATTCTGCAGCCAAGTATGACATGCTCACAATGGTAGAAGGACGTTTTGACAAATAAATTGAAAGTTCAATGCAAGAACATAGTTCACATCAATGCGTCCATTCGTTGAATTCAGAAACCAACTCACAGAGACAGTCATAGGTGGCAGCCCTTATTAGGCTGCTCAAAGTCTAGATGTCTAGATATTCAGCCCCCTTCTTGCGCAAATCCTCCAACACGTCATACTCCATGATCCACTTCATGCGCTCCAGTAACGCTTCGGGATTGAAAGTATCGGTATACTGATCCGGAAGATCCGCGCTCGCAAGCTTTCCGGCCTCGTAGCTGGTCTTCGTGACACGGTCCGTCCGCGGTTTGCGCAGGTCCTGGTAGAACCTGAAGGAGGCTTCCAGATCGTTTCCCTTCCAGCGCTTCAGGATCGTGGCCAGTGCCACTCCTGATTCGATGGCCATGCATGCGCCTTGACCTATAGACACAGTGAATTAGCGGGCATGTCCACTACAACAAAAGGAAGTCACCAGGAGAATGCTTGCCTTGATGAGGGAGCGTTGAATGGGCGGAATCGCCGAGAAGAACAATCCCAGAGTCCGCTCGGTCCTCGTTTATCCGATACCATTTATCGAGCGGGTCACGGACATAGAGCGCCTGTTTCAGCATCTTGCCGTCTGGAGAACCCTTGCGGAGTCCCGCAATGATATCCTGCACGGCCGGACACCAGTCCTTGACATGCTCGTGCAAGCTATCAATATCAGACCTGGACATCCAGCTCTCGGACTTCCACGCCTCAAGCGGCTCGGTCATGAATCCGATAATGGCCGCCCGGGCAGTCTTGGAATCTTCGTTGCCAATCGGCAGGATCAAAACGTGCTTCTTCGGACCGCGGAAATTGACCGTCTTCCGGAGCAGCTGGGCGGTTTCAGGAGGAAGATCATTGTAGTCCACGAATCCCCGGTACACGACCTGCCCTGAATAATTCGGCGCATCCGTGATGCCCATTTCCTGCCGCACAACGGACTTGATGCCATCGCAGCCGATCACGATATCCGCCTCGGCCGTGCTTCCATCCGTGAAATGCAGAACATACGCCCTCTTGTCGTCGGTTCTGCTGATCGAACTCAACCGCTTCCCCAGGTTCAGCATCGAGTCCGGCACCCGCTCCTTGAGACACTCGAGGAGATGGGCCCGATGCAGCAGCCGCGCATGGGGCTGCGAAAATTCTTCAATGTGACCCAGATACTCCCCCGTGCGGTAGTTGCGGTACTCCATGTAGCACGGCAGCTGCCGCGACGATTTCCACAGCATGCTCTCCCTCAGGCCGTAGGCGTCCAGGATGCGGTTGGCGTTCGAGGTGATGTTCACACCGGCGCCCACCTCGGTGAACTGGGGGGCTTGCTCGTACAGTTGGAGATTGGTGAGGCCGGCATACAGGGCGGCGTTCATGAAGGACATGCCGCCCAGGCCGCCCCCGATGACGGCTATCCTTTGCTTGTCGAAGCCCATTGTTTGTTATTACTTATAGATCAAGGGATGAACTTGCTTCCTGTTGTTAGAAAAGGTACATCGGATAGCAGGATGGTACGTTTGGCAGTACGTACCTTGCTTAGTTGTTTGTACAGTATGTAAATCGCGCAGATGATTCCCCGCGATATGTCACTTAGCAGTAGATAAAACTCCAACGAACCGGAATCCCGCCATCACGACTAAACCAGAGGCAAAATATATAACAGAGGACCTTTCCATTTCGATCTTACCGGCACAGCAGCCGTCGGGTGCGCGAGCCGATTCTATTCACCTATCGGAGTAGGTAGTACGGAGTCGAGTCCGACGTCTTTCATTCCCGAGGTACATATCCGAGCGGGTATCGGATGCGGGACGGCGTCGGTTGGATCGGGCCCGAAGACGTGTCCAAATGCGGGCCAAGCATGGGGATTGACGGTCTTTATCGCTAGAAGACCTATTATTATTAGAGTTGGCGGTGGTAGATGGTCATAGCGGTATGACGAGGCCCGCAGTAGTTCGTGGCCTTTGCGGGGTTCAACGGTTATCGGGTCGACACTAGGTGGTTGGGTGTCTAGTTTCATGAAACAATCTCGATGAACCGAAGGCAATGCTGCCTTATAGATTCTTGGTGGATTCTCATCCTTTAATACGATACAGCGACGGCAGTCGGTGGACAAATTATTCTATTCAGTGGCAGTATTCTCAAGATACATACCTAGGCCATTGTCCATCCTAAGCCAACGGAAAAGCCTAGCGATATCATCAAGAAAGTGCCCGAGGAGACATTGATAGACATACATGTTTTGGAGACATCCACCTCTAAAGAAGCCTTTAAAGATAGAGATACATCTTTTTTTATTAACCATAAACTCCAAAGAACAGAGTTCTTCATTGAATCTTGCCCTTGTTGACGACGAATCCTTCAAGGGCAGCGATAGCAGCCCACAATCGGTTCTCCGCCTCCGGGAAGACGAGAGAGCGCTGGCTGTAGAATACCTCGTCGCTCACTTCCTCGGGATGGCGCGGCAAGCAGTGCATGAACTTCCAGCCCTCCTTGGCGCCACCACGTTTCGCAAGCTCAGACGTGACCTGGAAGCCCTGGAAGGCCTTCATCCTCTCGGCCTTTTCAGCTTCCTGTCCCATAGACACCCAGGTATCTGTCACCAGGATATCTGCGTCTTTCACCGCCTCCTCCGGAACGTTGGTCTGCAGGAGCTTGCCTGGAGACTGGACGCCGGAACGTGCCTGCTCGATGATCTCGAGCATGGAGGGTGGGATCTCATAGCCCTTTGGCGTGGCGACCGCTACGTCGACGCCCATCTTTGCAGCGCCGATTGCCAGGTCGAACAGGACATTATTGGCGTCGCCGATCCAGGCTATCTTCAGGCCCTCCAGACCCAGGCTCGAAAGGCCTGCCGTCCCCTTAGTGGGGAACGTCTCGTAAATCGTCAGGAAGTCCGCAATGATCTGGAGCGGATGAAATGAGTCGCAGAGGGCGTTGATCACTGGCACGGTGGAGTGCTTCGCCAGATCGGCGACGTCCGCGTGCTTTGAGACACGGGCGACGATACAGGATACCATCGATGAAAGCACCACGGCGGTATCGTACAGTGACTCATTGACACCCAGTTGAATATCATCTTTCCCCAAGAACATGGGATGGCCGCCCATTGTCACCACTGCGCCTTCGGTGGACACTCGTGTCCTTGTACTCCTCTTGCTGAACATCATCGCGACCGTTTTTCCTGCCAACGCACCCAGCAGATTCTTAGGGATCGACCCTGACTTGATGGCTCGTTTGTGGGAAGCGGCATTGCGAACCAGAGTCGCAAATTCGGACGGGGTGAGGTCTGCAATGGAGAGAAGATGGCGAGGAGCGAAGGGAGAGGTCGGGGGAGTCGAGAGAGACGAGTTCTGTCGCAGGTGACGAGGGTTGATCGTTCGAGGCACAAATTGGCGACAGCTGCTGCCGGTCAATTGGGTTGCACCCCGCAGTCCCTGTCGGGCTGCGGCATTGAGACTGCAAGCCATTCCGAATATGTGGGAATGTAATTGTGCACCGCTTAGCGGGAGGAGACTTTGAGCAGTGGTCTGAAGGCTCAAAGTCCGGTGGTGACTCAACAATGAGTCGCCTGGACGAGGCGCTCGACAAGACACCACAAATAGGTGCGCGATACAAAATCGGTGACGGTTCGAGTCTTTGCCAACCGCGGAAACGTCATCCCCACGTCCCACCGCCCGGCGGCTCCACGCGTGGCCGATCGTGAGTTGGCAGCGATCAGCGATAGGATGCGTCGAGGTACTTATGAAACAGCTGCGTCCTACGTGGAGGGCCTGGCTGTACATGTACCTCGCCCTCCTCATTGCTGTCCATCCTCCTCTCCACGATCCTCAGGATCATGAGTTATCTGCGATACTCTGGCACAGATTCAACATACGTGCTTTGAGCCGCATTGACTTCCCTTCACCCAGCCTCCGTCATGGCTGACGATTCAAGGGCGCCTCTGCTGGACAGAGCATCAAGGTCACCGTCACCGCACCGGTCATCCTCGCCCGTGAGATCCGAACGGTCGGACCAGCGGCAAAACAAGACCAAATCCTTTGACTTGTCATCGGAGTCGACCCCTCTTCTACAACGCCGCGACGATGATCTGCCTCGGTACGTAGCGGAAGCCGGGGCGAGATCGCGTTTGCCTGCGTCTCGAGACAGCTCCCCATACCGAACACTCAAGGAATCAGAGGGTCCTCGGCGATGGCCGACCATCGTTGCTATTGTGGTGCTTATCGGTGCACTTCTCGCTATCCTCGCATTCGGATTTGTTGTACCAGTCGCGGTCAAGGGGTATGCGGAGCAGGCTGCCGTATTCACGCCTACTGATTTATCTATCGATTCTACAACAGCGGATGGTGTCCGAGCCAGGGTTAAGGGAGATTTCCTGCTCGATGCATCTCGCGTACGGAAGAAGTCTGTCCGGGATATTGGTCGGTTTGCGACATGGATCGCAAGGGAGGTCGAGACCGGTGCATCTGAAGTGCAGGTATACCTGCCAGAATACGGGAACGTCCTCATTGGGACGGCTTCCTTACCATCCCTCAAATTAAATATCAGGAATGGCCGTGTGAACCACGTCGATTTCCTGACAGATCTGACGGCTGGTGATTCCGATGTTATTCGTCCAGTCGTCAGTGCCTGGCTGGAGGGCAGACTTGGACAGTTGCGTATCAAAGGGACAGTCGCAGTTACATTGAGATCAGGTCTACTGAGACTGGGAACTCCAGTGGTATCAAATACCCTTACTTTGACAGGTTCGTTCCAAAGCGGCCTTTATCATTCCTTTGGGTGTGGATACTGAACTCGCCAAACAGACCATGATCTCCCGACTTTCCCGAAGGTCAACGTAACGAAGCTGAATGTGCACGAGGTGGACGTTCCTGACAACAAACAAGCAATGGCAGTAGACGTCTCGATGACCATTTCGAATGGCTATCCTATCGAATTTACAGTCCCGCCCCTTGGTTTCAACATTCTAGTCCCGAATTGCTCTCCAGGCGACCGGTATATCTTGGTGGCCAACGCCACTACAGGAACGGTCTACGTCCGGCCCAAATTGCCCACGGTTATCCATGTCAAAGGCTTGATCAGCGAGCTTTCTAATGAGTTGACAACTGCTTGTCCAGGGAAGAAGAATTCTCCGCTCGATTCACTCGTTGGGAGCTACATCCAGGGACTGAAGACGGTAATCTATATTCGTGGAGCTGACGCCCCGAGCCCTGATACTCCCCGTTGGATAGTAGAACTAATGAAGAGCGTGACGGTGCCCTTGCCGTTCACTGGACATGCTTTCGACAACCTGATCAAGAATTTCTCAATGACAGATGTGCATTTCTCTCTTCCGGATCCTCTCGCTGAACCGAGTACCCCTGAGGCTCAGCCTAAGATATCTACCTTGGTAAAGGCCCTCATTGGTTTACCAAAGCAGATGAATTTTGCCGTGGACATACCTCGTGTACGTGCAAATGCGAGCGTTCATTATCGAGGAAAGGAGCTTGGGTTTTTAGATTTGCACAAGTGGCAAACTGCCAATGCCACTCGCATCAATGATTCCAATGGCGCTCCGGCATTACTTGTGTGGTTCAACGTCGAAAATGCCCCGCTGCAAGTCACCGACGAGGACACATTTACGCAGGCCATTCAGGATTTAATGTTTGGAGGCAAGGCTATAACACTGCGAGTGACCGCCCTTGTCGATGTAGAGGTGAAGACTGCCCTTGGACAATTTGTTATACGTCATATACCAGCAGAAGGAGAGGTGATGGTGAAACGTAAGTCACGAACCCCGGCCGCAATGCATGGACTTAAATTGATTCTCGGATAGCTCCGTATAGTGGCTGGATCAAGGACCTAAATCCCAGGATTGAATCTCTAAAGGTTGGGCACACAACTGCGTCTACTATTCTGGTCCACGCCAAAATCAACTTCACCAATCCAACTAGATACTCGGCGACGATCCCTCTGGCTGACTTTCTGCTACTGCACCATGGAACAGCCGTGGCACAAGTAGTAGCCCGAAATCTCTCAGTCGCTCCAGGCGTGAATTCTGATGTCTGTGTTGATCTTCTGTGGCACCCGAAGGACTTAAGCGGAGCAGATGGAGAGATTTCTGGACGACAGTTGCTCTCACAATATGTATCTGGTCTGTCCAAATATGACACGCCTTCCTTTTCCTTCTCGACTAACCGTTTTCCAGGGCTCAACACTACAGTAACAGTTCAGACCTATGAGGGCACCATACCGGCGTTACCGAACCTTGGCCGGGCGTTATCTACTTTGGGCATCGACGTCCAAGTCCCTAGGCTTCCTCTACCTGGGTCACCAGGTGGTGACAACGAAGGTTCCGGTGACGATGATGATGACCATGACGCAATGCGCTTCATCCAAGATGCAACGGTACTGTCTACCCCCATCGATGTCATATCTTCAAGTAGCCAGCACACTTAATAATATTGTTGGCGGGGTATATTTTCCTCTCCGCCGTAAAAGCTTCACCCTGATCTATTTTGTGTGCAAAAAGTAAGGGCTAACACCTGAATTGAACAGCTGCATCTTTGGTCCTCCACTGCTGTATTTACGTTGCGTTCTCCTTTTTCAGAAAGCACTTTTTTCATAACTTCTGTCGAGGCCGTGGCATATTACAACCATATAGACCCGGTGGGTAGAATTGACTATATACTTCCTTTTGCGGTGCCTCCAGGCGTTTCCAAGACTCCAAGAATTCCAGTGGATTTGGATCTTGGCGGCGTTGGGCATGATGCCTTGAGGAGAGCCCTAGGAGGCTGTCTTAAGATGGATGCGGTGGCGAAGGTAGGCGTTAGGCTTGGAGAATATTCGACGATTATATTTTATCAGGGCAAAGGGATTGGGGCGAAAGTGAGAATATAGTTAGGTTCGTTCGGTTTGGCTGATTGCTTACATTGGTATGTATGATCGCACTGGAATACTGGCGTTCAAGGAGCTATGGAACTACGTTTACCACTTCGGACTGGCTTGGCAGGCCTGGCCTGCTCGTATGAGTAATGTCCTGAATACTGAATGAAACCATGATCGACTCTTGGAAGTACTCATCGTTGGCAGCGACCTGAAAGTTGACAGATCAGCCTCTTTGGTGCTTTCCTTAAGGTTCCGCTCATGCAGTTTTCCCGCCCCCATTGCCCTTCTTCAAGTTCTTCACATGTAGGGACATGCCTATACATGCTTCGAATGTCGCTCACGTGCTCCCCTTACCCGACAAGAACGGTTTATCCAGCATCAATCACCACGCGGCTCTTCTTTTCAGCTGTTTGAAGGCGCCGGCTCGATACAGCCTTCCAATCAATTTTTTGACCAAGTTGGACGACCATCCATTCATATGCTCGTGCGTTCGGATCACCGGAAACAAGCAGTCCTCGAGGAGTTCCAGCCAGTGGTGAGACCTGTCGGGCGACTGGTACCCTCCAATGTTATGAGCTGCACTTGCATTATTAACTAACATTCCTCTGCCAACGTGTCCCGAATATCCTCCGTGGGCTATGGATTTTTGCTAGCGACGGGGAGTGAGTGATACGGTTTTCCGAGCGCCTGCCTGGGCGGCCTCTACTCTACCAAGTTTTTCCCCCAATCTCCTCCTGCCTATCAGCCTTGCTCCATCAAATGGGAATGACCGGGGAGAAGCCACGCTTCACAAGCGCTCGGATCCTGTCGCTTCCAGCTGAGGTGATATTTCTCTCCTGTTGGGTTTAACAGCCTTTGAAGGTGTGGGTGACCTCCGTGCTCGGTATTTTGCACTTCTTTTTTCAAAGAGGTCTCACCTTGGAGGCTTATTTCTCCAATATGAGGTCACTTTGAAGTCAACTGTGGCCGTTATCCTCTCTATTTGTCGCAATTCCTTAGGATCACCCTGAAACAGAGCCGAGTGCACCTGCAGCTGCTGTGCAATGTCCTTTCTTTGTTGCGGCTTGTCACACTTCAACCTAGTTACCCAGCTCCTCACCTGACCGTATCTTGTCCTCCGTTGCCTTTTATTTATGCAGTGCACGTACCAAGTGGCTCTGCTGATGTTACCTTCTAGCTAGTGTTGTCATTAGACTGACAATGTCGGCTACAGCTGCCCACGAGTGGTAAAGGCAACCTACCTAGCTATCCATGTCCCTCTGACTAGCCAAAGTACTTTTACCCGTTGGAACACAGAGACTTTAGTTCAGCCTCCAGAAAATTACACTACTAGCGGAGTGAATACGCTTATTTGCTGCTACTTGTGCGGCTTCCTTTTCAGGATGGTTACAGTTCTTCGTAGGTTGAAAACCAAGCCGGGCTGAATGACCCGATGACGGAGCAGGTGCAGATTAGACTTGTTCAGAAGAACGTGCCCTGCTATTATGTCGTCATTGTCCTTATCTCTGCAAACAGGCCAAGGCCCAACCGGCTCTTGGGGAACGTTGGCTTGCCGGTTGAAAACTTGATTTTTATCATATGCCATTCCTGGACATGCTAGGCGAAGCGCGATCACAGTGTGTCTGTGTGTGCCCAATGTCAGGATGACAGATGTTGCCCATATCCAAAATGCCCTATATGCTTGCCGGCTCGAGAGGGAATTCAAAACCTGTTCTGTGCATCCTTGATGTGCTAGTGACTGAGCAATCGAGCTGTGGAACTAGTGTTTGCTTTTCTGGAGGCTTACTATATAATCGCCAAAGATCCCTGTGCTTTCTATCACAGTCCTGAACAACCTGCTAATCCTTTAGCACCATACACTACACTTTTCAAAGACATTCTAAGCTTTATATCTACTTATACTGTACGATATCAGTTTCCCTGCCATTGATTCTGCCCGCAAGCTGTCCAATCCTAACGTGATAACCGCCTCTATCTATAGTCAGCTTCCGCTTCCAGCCTATATAAGCATCAGTCAGAATCCACCACATGTTATCTCACTCTGGAATTTAAATTTGAATTGATCTGACATCAGTTACGAAGGTAAGCTTAAGGGTCAAAGTCCCAGGTCCAGCTTCTCTTTATTCGTCCATCCATCAGGGAGCTTATCATATTCCAATCACATAGAACGTCTTCGGCTGCATAGCTAGAGTAACAATCGGCAAAGCATCGTTCTCCATCATTGTCCAAAATCTATCGACCCCTTTCTATCGACTTCATTCAAACCCGTGGCACATACATACAGACATACATACCTACCAGGCAACAAGCCATCAATCACCACCTCCGAGACACTTCCCCGCTAGAGCTGAGCTAGAACTAAAAAGAAGATTCAACAGAAGCAGAATCGATAAACGCAGCAAAATCAAATCAAAAGAAAAGAAAAAAGAAAAAGAAAAAAAATGTGCCACAAAATCATCCACTACCAGTGCGGCGCCGTCGAGACCGTCTTCTCCGAGACCTGCAACTGCGGACACAGGGTCGAGGAGAGCTACAGCCAGCGCTACTGCGGCATCTGCAGGGTCTGCAACAGGAGACGTGCCTGACCTCTGATGATTATGATGATGATTATGATGCCTTCTCTCTAGAAGAGGAGGTGAAGAGGATTCGAAAAGAGGGTTGATGTTGTGATCATGATCATACATACATCTCCATACATCTCATCTCAGGAAGTGAGGTCTTCAGACTCGACTCGTGCATCGTGCGGGGAATATATACCTATGGAACGTACGGCATGGGATATAACATGGCATGAGCATGGAATGGGGTACGGGGTGCGAGGTATGGCCAGGTGCCGGTTTCATTCACACCACACGTCCGTCTTCTGAGAAAGAAAGGAAGGAATGAAGCATCCTAGGCTAGTGGCGCATTATTAGGGACTTTCGTTTTGCTGACTTTTTTGATCTTAACTCTCTTGGTTGGAAGCTGGGACTTCGAGAGCGATACCCATCTACCTATCCATCTGGTCCATCTGGTTCTGGTCCTTGATCGATCATCGGCGTTGCCGCGAGACTTCGGGAGTCTCGTTCGTTATACATATACATGGCATGTCCTTCTTTTTTTCTTTCTATTTCACAGCTGGACCTGGTCTCGCTTGGTTTCCTTCAGACAAGAAAGAAAGGCCGCCTCTTCTCATGATTTTTTTTTCCTCGTTTGTTTGAAATCACCTTCTCAATCCAATCCATCTGACAGATATGAGACTTTTGCCTGCTCCAGCCTTTTCTTGTTTTACTTTACTTTCTTTTTCTGTTTTGCTACATATATCCCTTGTTTCGCTCTACATACCTTATCTAGTATCTTCCCATTTCCAAATTCTCCTCCTTCGTTAGACGTTATATATATACATACACAGGTATATATATCCGCTCACTCACCCGCTCGCCACGCGTCCGCGGGGGAATAAATGAAATGAAATACAAATTAAGATGAAGTGGAAATGGAATTGTTATTTATTTTATTTTACATCCCTGACTCGACACCTCTGTTTTTATATATATGACCGGAATCATACCTAAACTACCTAAGCTTTATTTTGATACTAGTCTCTTGCCACGGCCATCCATCCGTCGTATGGCGTGTCAAACAGACCTACCTGGTTTTCCGCTATGGTAGGTACCTAGGTAAGAGGCGCGCTGCATTTCCACTTCTCATGAACGTCAAGGATCTCGGGGGTCTGTGTGCTGTACACGGAACAGAAGTGGAGGAACAGGTTGACCAAGGATGGGACAACTTGCAAAACAGGTTGTAACAATGGATTTACCACCGTATACACTGTGATATGGTATCATACGACATGACACCGAGAAACGAGGGCTCATCAAAGCAGATACACATGGGAGTTTGATTTTTACCAGTACAACATCATATATGCTGGAAAAATTGTCATTTATTGTTATGTGATGTTCCGGCAAAAACAACCAATCACATCCCTTGCTCCCGTTCTCATCGTTGAACGGGTGATGGTATCTGGTAAACTTTTTTTAACCTGGGGGCATGGTGCTCGCGTCAACAACATCAGCGGCCTCCTTCTCGAGCTCTTCGTCCTGCTCGGATAGCGGAGAACGAGGCAGGGCCATCAGTCCAGTCCGGCTAGATTCAAGGATACCAAATGGAGCGATCAATTTCAGGAAGGAATCGATACGGGAAGGCTTGGCGGAGCTGCAAGATAAGGTTACGAGTCAGCTTCTCTGAAGTGGACGGCACAAAGAGAGAGAGGGAAAAGATGGGGACGTAGTAGAAATTAAAACTTACAGTTCAACGATGCAGTTGTTCGTGCTGATATCGACCACCTTTCCACCGAACTGGTGAGTCAGGCGTGTGATGGCGTCGAGATGCTCGTGCTTGTGTCTCAAGGCCTGGCTTGGGGGCAGATTGCGCGGGTGGAAATCAGAGCTGTCTGCCAGCGATCCCTTGACCTTCTGCTGCTCTCGCTTCTGGGCTTCGCCCTCGGGTTCCTTCTTGGCGACTCCGTCATCCGGGGTGGTAATCTCCCTGTGGTGCTGGAGCAACTCCTCGAAGACCTCCGGACCCAGGAGGCTGACCTTGGCCAGGAGCAGCTCACGCTGCACCAGTGCAGCATTGGTGTAGTCCAGAACGGCCCAGACGGGGACGAGGTCATCCAGCTGGCGACGGGCCTGTTCGACGACGGCGTCCTGCCCGCGCAGGACGATGGTCATGCGCGAGAGGTCCTCAACCTCGGTGTTGCAGACGACAAGGCTGTCGATGTTGAAGCCTCTAGCGGCGAGAATACCCGAGATTCGGGAGAGCACCCCGGGCTCATTTTGGACGAGGCAGTTCAAAATATGGCGCTTGGGAGGGTTGGCCGGAGGGAGCGGGGTCTCGTAGAGGATGGACGACACCGCGGCCGGGGCGTCCCACTGGGGAGAATATTCGGGGGTTGGCAGAGGCAGAGGAGCACGGCGGTGGAGGGCTTTGTATGCGAGCGCCGAGGTCGACGAGCTGGAGGAGGAAGAAGAGGAGGAGGAGGAGGAGTTTCTGTACGAGGTGAAGCGGGGAAGCACCGCAGCCGCCCTGGAGGTCGCAGCAGAAGTTGATAAAGGCGAAGACGCTGAGGACAGCGTCAAAGCACGCCGAAAAGCCATGCTGCCTACCTGGCCTGCAAGGGGAGGCAGGCGGAGAGTGGTTGTAGGTCCTCGCCTGTCAGTTAGTGATGAGGGAGGAACTCACACTGATGGGGGTTGCTGGAGGCCATCGGAGCGGAGGAAGTCGACGATAATTATTTTTGCTCCGACCTCGGGGTGAGTCACTGCGCAGGCGGTCAAGATGTCCGTACGGCCAGGACCGGTACCTTACCGCTAGTATGTTCATGGACTAGTGCTTGAAGCTCTTGCATGGGAGAGTGAGAAAGAGAGGATCCTGAAGCGTCAAAATGCTATTTAATATTGTACCCTTAATCCTCCCTTTGTTGGGGACTTGCCTACGGGGAATAGCATGCATGCATACACCCAGATATGGGGTGCTCCTTTTTTGCTTTATGTATAAGTGGCAGCACAGCAGGGCGTACCTGTATTACACGGTTATGTACTATATCTTGATACCTTACCATACGCATGTACCTCACAGCGAAGTACATGGACATCAGCAAAACAGAAAAGCCTTTGAGCTGAAGCAGAGTTTCCAATTGCAGTGTATTCAATTATTTATTTTAGATGTGTCCCACGGAGCTAGGATGTTTGATAAACCGCCGACGGTTGAAACCATGGTGTTTGCAACACGAACACCTTGCCAGATACACTGTACGCCGGTCCTGCCTGGCGTGTCCTGTACTGTACGCTAGTACCGTACGAGCGCCGGCGCGCTAACACGCATCTGGTACAGGCATGCTACTTTTTTGAACGCAGCTGTGTCTCTCTTCTCCTCGCACAGACTCAGCATCCTCCCGATATCAGCCCTCATTCTGCTCTCTAGACTCATACTCATCTGCCACCATGGGTGACGAGGAGCGCCGCACAAAGCGCTCGCGGTTTGATCAGACCGAGCCTGAGCCGCGCCGGCAATCCAGGTTTGATCGCCGTTCGCGTTCTCCGTCTTCTCGACAGTCTGAATCTACTCGAACTCGCAGCCCTTTGAGCCACGAGCCACGCAGTCCCGGTGCAGAGGCTCAGAAAGAAGCTCCGAAAGAAGCTCCGAAGAGGCCTTCTGACCCTGCTGCAGCTGCAGGTGAGGGATCTTGTTCCCCTGAACGTCTGCGCCTTTCAACTGACAGCCTCGGGATCCAGCTGCCGCGGCCGCCAAAATCAACGCTCAGCTGCAGGCAAAGAAGGGCATCCAACATGTTGATGTCCCGCCGATCCGCTCTGTGAGCTGCGCGTGCTTCACTGTTCCCTCCATTTTACTGACCTGCCGTAGACCTCCAGTCCTTCCACGAAACCCGCTCCTTCTACCGGAGGCCAGAGCTCCTCCAGCCTCATGGACGGTATCTACATCGCAGATGGAGACTACATCAAGGACATCGAGGTCAACGATCTGCGCAATCGCTACATACTGACAAAGGGTTCTACGCAGAAGATGGTAAATACTCCTGTCGTATCTGCTGATATTCCCAGGCACTTGGTCCAGGGCCTTTTAGGACTGCGGCCACCGACCTCAACTTCTGTCTTTTTGTCTCCCATGCTTTCCTTGTGATAGTCGTTGAAGCTTACCCAAACATCCATAGCATCTCACATTCCCTCTTTTGCATCTGCTGACCTCGGCTGCGTGACATTTAGATCAAAGAAGAAACTGGCGCTGGTACGCCTTACTCCATATCATACTGTCTATCAACTTTAGTGAGAAAGGAAGCTCATCAGTTTTTCAAGATGTCACGACCCGAGGAAGTTATTATCCGGACAAGAGTCTAGCCACCCCATCGGTATGTGACCCACTACGAGCTGTTGCTTCGATGTATCCAGCTAGTCTAACTGGGATTTCGACAGAACCCTCCGCTCTACCTCCATGTCACGAGCACTACTAGGGAAGGCCTCGAAAAGGCTCTTGCCAAGATCGAGGAACTCATGAAGCAGGAGCTCCCAAACCTCGTGGACGAACGGAGATTCCGCCGGCGGGAGCATGATAATGTCGAACGTGATGAGTTCGGTCGAGTACGTTGCGGCAACCCTCGTCTGCGTCTCAAAAAGCTAACGTCCATAGCGCAAATGGCCTGAAGAGAAAATCCCCATTGGCCTTGAACCGATTCCCGGGTTCAACCTGCGAGCACAGGTTGTCGGCCAGGGTGGTGCTTACGTCAAACATATCCAGCAGAAAACCCGTTGCAAGGTCCAGATAAAGGGCCGTGGCTCTGGTTTCACGGAGGCGAGCACTGGCAAGGAAAGTGACGAGCCCATGTATCTGCACGTTGCGTATGTGACCCTCACCCCTTTTGTCACGTCGTCCACGCTGACCAGGATATAGCGGTCCCAATCCAGAAGACGTCAAGGCTGCGAAAGAGTTGTGCGAAGACCTCTTGGCCAATGTCAGGGAACAGTATCAGCGATTCAAGGAGAACCCTCATCAGCACGGTTATGGTGGTTATGGCCGTGGCGATCGTCATCACTATGGCGGCTACGGTGGATACGGCAACCATCAGCAGCAGCCACCTGTGTCGGCTGGTCAATCAGCTCAAGGACCACCAGGAGTATCTGGAGCTCCGGGCACTACCAGTGCTCCTGATTACAGTGCCCAGTATGCTCAATACTATGGTTCTGACCCTTATGCAGCATACGGCGGATACCAGAACTATCTTGCCTACTATCAGTACTACCAGCAGGCTGCTCAGCAACAGCAGCAGCAGCAGCAACAGCAACAGCCACAAGGGCAGCAACAGCAATCACAGAGCCCTGCGCCTCCACCCCCACCTCCATCTAGCGAGGCTCCCCCACCACCTCCACCCCCCGGTGCTGGTTCGCCGCCTCCGCCACCACCAGGGACTACTACTAGCTACAACGCTGTAAGATATCCTTATTAGATTAATTTAAATGTCAATACACTAACTAGGCTGTGACGCAGGTTCCACCACCCCCTGGGCTGTAGTTCACGAGTGGTTGCTGTTAATTTATAGATCTGGAGAAGATAATATGTGGAAAACGAGATGCCCAAGTTTTTCAACTGCGGAAGTTCTTCTTCGCTGCATCTCGTCTTGTAGCATGATAGTGCCATTTTTGAGTGTTTGTTTCTGAAATGCAGATGCATTTCCTTGGCCATTTGTGCTCTTCTTGATGTCAGTATTGGAATGCGGCCTCTGGGAATTTGATCCACCCACCATTCCCAAGTAGTCGACATGTTTTCTAGGCGAATGGGGTATGGTTGGTGCTCAGAACCGTCTCGCCACTTTTTACTTTGTTCTTTTTTCTTTTTTTTCTTTTTTTTTGCTTGCTTGCTCCCTAAACTGAAGTTTCTCTGCTCTATCATGGTCCTATAAACAAAAAGAAAAAGCTTGCTGCTATCCCGTCTTGTGTTTATCATGCTACCTATGGCATTGCGAGCCCTCTTGTGTCCAGTTTTTCCGCGGGTCCTTGTACGGCTCTTCTTTTCCAGTGGCTCATTTCTTTTCCATGTTCTCTCAAATACTATCCTGGAACCGGCGGTGCGGTGTCAACCTTCAGCCTTCCTGCATTTTGCTCTCTGGCGTCTGGGAGAGCATTTTCTGTACTGCACGACGTGTCCAAGAAGAGAACCTCCCACACGAGCAGAAATGTTTATAGGCAGATGGCAGGAACGGCTCTGAGGGATGTGACGAGCCTAAATACTTGTTGTACTGGATGCGGCCCGATCAAGTGTGTGCATAACTAGCTTGGTTTTTCTCAGATGGCTCAAACTCCGCTTCGATCTCGTCCTGTGTAATCTATGGACCCATATATCTTTGCGTCCAGACCACTGTATGTCCAACCACAGTCCTATTTTGTCTCTATTTCTATCATGTAATTATCTAGTATCATTAAGCCACAGAGAACTCCAGCTCCGGTCATATAAGGCTCGTTTAAACTAGCCGATAAAAATGTAATGCATGCAAAAGAGACAGAACCCCCTTTCTCCCGATCTCTCGTGTGAACAACGCCATACAATGCAAAACTGATTTGAAACATAGCCCCCATAATACCCTTATTAATAATACTACCCCGGATCATGGACACTCATGGCACTGCGCGCCAGACGCAACAGCCTCCGACCGGGACTCGGAACGGAAGGCGGACGGATACATCATCCGCATCGCAGGCACCATGTCCATGTCCATGAAGGCGTCCGGTGAACTTTCGGCCGCCATCTTCGCCTTGCGCTGCGCCAGGGCCTCAGGGCCCTCCTTGCAGAAATCACAGGCGAAGTCGCAGGGAGATGTTGCTTGCGTCGTGTCCTGCCCATTTCTATTCCCTTGGTTATTATGCGGACGCGGCGGTTGCGAGGATATGCTCCCCATCTGCTCCAGCTCCAGGTCTCCAGAGTATTCCCTGATGATCTCGTGTCTGCACCGCGTCGTCGTTTCGCAGTATTTGACGACCTTCTGGAAGCTCTCGAGGCGAGCGAGATGACTGCGGAACTTGGAGGAGTTCGTACCACCGTCCTTGTTTGCCATCTCCGAGGCGGCCTTTTCCAGGTCTCTTTGAATGCGGTCGAAGACTCGGTCCCGTTCCTGAGTGTTATAGTAGACGAGGGAGACGGCGGCACGTCCGTCACGACCTGCACGGCCGGACTCTTGGACGAAACCTTCAAAGCTCCGCGGCGGGGTCCAGTGGACGACGAATCGCACATGGGGATTGTCAATGCCCATTCCGAACGCATTGGTCGCCACAACTATGAGGAATGTAGGAGGTGGCCGGTCATCTGCTGGAAACGGCTTTGCTGACGTCCACATGGCCTGAATGCGGGCTCGGTCTGCAGCCGGAAGACCCGCGTGATAGGGTACGGCGTAGATACTCTCATCTGAGGCTGTGAGAGAATTTGCAAGCGTTTCGCTGATCGAGCGAAGAGGAACATAGATTATCCCAGACATCGGTGGAAGGCTTGCAGTAGTAGAGTTCGTTTGATTACCGTCAGTTCCTGCTGTCGAGCGTAGTCTAGCTTCGCGTCGGCTCTTGATGGATTTCAGCCACGAGACAAGGTCATCTATCTGAAATTGCTCAGGAACGGTGGGATCGCTGACAAAATCCGTGAGATACCGAACCTCGTAGTGGATATTCGGACGGGCAGACGGCGTGTTGAACGTCTTCAAAGTAGCCGGGTTCAGCCCGAGCAGGTTGATGATATCCGCGCGCACCTGCGGAGTAGCCGTAGCTGTCAGGGCGCTGATCGGGACGGTCTTCAACGTCCGCTTGAACCAGGAAAGTTCCTTGTACGCGGGGCGGAAATCATGACCCCACTCGCTGATGCAGTGGGCTTCGTCGATGGCGATACGGTTCAGCTCCCCCTGCGCATGGATGGTCTGGAGGTTGCGCCGGAAAGTCTCCGTCTGGCAGAGCTCAGGCGTCACGTAGAGCAGACGGATCCTTGGATGCCCCGACAAGAGGTCTTCCAGGATGGCTCGTCTCTCGGACAAGGGAGTGGTAGAGTTGATCGTGGCAACTGCGACGCCGATTGCCTCCAGTGCCGCGACTTGGTCCATCTGCATGGTCAAAAGCAAATAAGAACACGTACTACTTCAAAAGAGTGAGAATAACTGGTCATACTGACCACTAATGCAAGAAGGGGAGAAACAACAACCGTGACTGTAGCAGAACCCGTGAGCTGAATTCTGTGACTCCGTGAAAATAATAGGTACTAGGCCAATTAGCAGCAGACATGCTTACCTCCATGGCTGACGACAGCAGGCAACTGGAAGCATAAACTCTTCCCGAACGACGTCGCTGCCTGCAGGTAAACATCGTGTCCCTCGACAGCAGCGAGAATAATTTCTCGTTGAAGCGGTCTGCGCACGTGATGAACCTCATCAGCTTGAAAACCTCGGAAGCTGTTGTCGTCGTATAACCCCAAGGGAGGAGTTTCTAGTATCTCACCTGAACGACTTCTTACCAAAGACGCGACGCAGGGTGAACTCTAGGTCCACCCTAGGGCGCCGGAGGCTACGATCTGCCATCTCTGCATTGTAGAAGGATCATTCTTCTCGGAGTGACGTACTTGACCGTCCAATTGATGATCCAGATGATCCATAGGTAGACTCCGGCGATACGGGATCGAGACACGTCCCGCGCGGTGCAACGCGAAGTCACGTGAAAATCTTACTGGAGAAAGAGTCACCCGTCGCATAGAGCCTGAGAGGTTGGCAGACCTACGAAGCAGGGGATATTATCATTGTTACACACGGTCAAAAAAGGACAAAGGGGCGAGCTCCAGATTATAATGTATGCTCTCATGTAAACTCTCAGCGCCTATCCCAGGAGGTATTAAACAGGGAAGCTCATGACGTAGTAGGTATCCTCCAAGTAGATACAATCAAATCCATAGAATGTACAGAGTAAATGAATAAATTAAAGCAATTGAATATAGTCTTTACGTTTAGTGGATATCACGTACTATACTGTACATATGTACTTAAGTTCATACTAAATACAACCGCAGTGCCCTCAGATGTCAAGCTCTTTTCTTTGACAATTGCCTCTCCAGCTCTTCCTTGACGGCAGCGACATCCGAAGCTTTCCGCTTCTTCGGCTGCCAAATACGTTCAATCTTGGTCCAGACGTCCATCACTGCATCTGGTCCACAGCAGACGCCAAAAGCGCGCAAAATGGCAATGATGACTCTGCGACCGAGAAAGACGCCGTTCTCAACTCGCCGCTCGAGGTCTTCCAGTTCATTGCGAAGCTCGACGCTACGTGACCGGCCACGAAGCATGTCATCCGCATCATCCTCATCGTAATCATCATCATCATCATACTCATCCTCCTCCTCATCCTCCTCCTCTGGTTTGGACTCTTCCTTGCTCCCAGCGCTTTTGGTTGGTAATGGGGTATATATGTCATCTGGCGTGGCTTCCACCCTGAGCTCCATGCTTTTTGCAAGTGGATTCTCCCAACCAAGCCTTTCTCTTCGAAGGTAAAACCGGTCATTCAACCTCATTCTTGAATCATAGAGCGCGCGGAGATATGCTTTCCAGGTATCCTGAAGCCTCTCAGCAGACCAGCGTTTGTTCCTCTTGCCGTGACGACCGAATGCTTCGAATAGGAACAGATACACCATGCCGCGAGGAGGGATCGGGAAGGTTCGTTCCATATCTCTGAGGACTTGCATAAACTTGTAAATATTCCCTGTGTGATAGGCGTGATGAGAGAGAAAAATATGGAAAGTCCTGGTGTCTGGCGTCAACGGCAAAGCTTCTTGTAGAGTACGATGAACTTCAGGAAAGCTGTCCTTGAGAGAAGCCGATAATTTCAGAATCTGGCCAAGTTTCCTTCTCCTCTTCCGATAAACAGAGAAGTCAGAGGATAGACTCGGATGGTGAAGATGATGCTGGTTACCGTAAGGGAATTCCCTTTCCAGCTTCTTCTGCGCCTCCATCATGCGCTCATATATCTGCTCCGCAGTCTGAAGCTCCCCTGCTCTGATGAAAGAAACAATGAGACAGTTCAAAACAACCGTGTCAACGAGCTCCCCAGACCTAACGAATTCATCAAAGGTTTGTCGGATACCATCAACATCTTTCTTGACGCCGTGGTAATAAATCTTGGACACCTTCCCACATCGATCAAAGTCAAGACCACGGTTCTTCATTTCTTCCATCAAGCGATCTGCAACTGTATATTGGCCGGCCTTTATGGATATGTCAAAAAGAGTGCCGAAAACAACACTGTCCGATTTGATACCAGCCACGTGCTCCATTTTATGCCAGATGCCGATAGCTCTCTGTAGGTCTCTTTTGAATATTCGGCCGGCGGCACGCCCAGCAAGATGAATGGCAGAAGTCCATAATGAACGAGACAGTGGGTAGCCGGCCGCACACATGTCTTCCACCAGAGCCAGATAGCGACGAGCATCAACCCAACGCCGGTTTGGCGGATCTGCAAACCGACGTAATAGTGCGCCACGCGAGCGCTTCGATAGCTGAGACACTCCCGGTGATGGAAGTTCTCTATAGAGCCTAAAGACATACTGATTAGATTTTGTCTCATCGAACAGCGCAGTAAGAAACCGCTCAACAGCGGGATTTTCGACTGCATCCCGCGATGTATCGTGACGTGAGGTATGAGAAGCCGGGATCGGTTTATCGTTAGGATCCTCAGTTACGGCTTTCATAGCATCCTCCCATTTCATCTTCGTACCAATTGCGCTACTGTAAAATTCCGAAATAGCTTCAAATCTCTCCGTTGCCGGGCTTGATTTCCCATAGTAGCAAAATCTGTCCTTTGCGGCGTGAGGTGATTGTTGATCTGGAGGCTCATTTTGGCGGACCTCCCGTACAAGTATGTCCCCTCTTCCTTCAACAGGGAATGGCACACTCAATAGCGAACTGGCACCTTGCCCGGCGTCCTCGCCCTCAGAGGGTCCGTCAGGTTGCAAATCTGGACTATTTGTATTCGTGTCATCTTTGCATCCCGTAGATGAAGCCTTTTTTGAGGCATCGCCCTCTGAGAGATTATCCAATTTTGGCGCAACTTGGGTAGAAAACATTCTCTGCGTCTTCGGACATTTTCCACCAAGATACCCCGCCGGCACCCTCGAGTATTCCAGGTCTCTTCTGCACGATAAGTATCTCTGATTTGTCATGCTCCTGTCGCGCCAGCATTCTGATCTATCTCTCCAAGGGTGCACGAACGCTGTAGACAAGCCTCTGCCACGCGGGGAGTGTTCGCGGCAGAAGCCTGCTATCACCAGCGAATTGACGAAGATATCGGCAATTGAGACGACTGTTGGACGATGACATCGGGAACGGAACCTTCTAAGGGAGGACGTATAGGTGTACAACTTGGTATCTGGCATCGAACAAGATCTTGAGGACAAAGAGGCGTCCAAGCCCAGCTTGGAGATGAATCGGCTGCCCGTCGCGCGTTCGGAGCTATTGAGACGAGGCATGAGACGGACATTGTGGCATTGGGTTAGTCATGCATATCCAGCGACGGAATTGGCAGCTTCAAGAAACAAATGGACCGCCCCTCGTGGTGATAGGGGTGGAACGGAGTGGGGAGAGTGTACGATGGGCCTGCAGGCTGTTCTATACCGGTGTGGGAGCTCCACGAAATTATGTGGAAGGCGGGGAGTCGGGGTTGGCCAATCGGAGCCCCGTATTTGGCGATCGCCTTTTTTCACGACAGCCGTGCGCTACATAGGGTTCGAGTCTTCGCCGGCGACCATCATCTACCGGCTCGCGAATTCAACGGAGATAGACGCTGCATTTGATTCCCTGGCTTTAATTGGAGGATTGCCGGTGTCTTTACTGGTCTCTCTCCATTTGAGCCTGAGATCCCTGCAGTGAGGCTGACGGTTCCGACCGTCTTCCAGATCCGCCATGGGCAAATACAACCTCACAGCGCTGCGTGTCCGACAGACTGCTCTCAATCAGAAGGCATGCGGCAAGATTTCAAAGCTCCCGAAATGGGTGGACGTCGTGGGCGACATCCCTCCGGCCACGGTTCTGGTCCGTAATCAGCCTATCCAGCACCAGCTCGTCAGACAACGTGTGAAGACGCTGCCCGGTTACGAAGAGCCGCAGGTTGTTTATGAGATCGAAGAGAAGCGTCCCGCAAAAAAGAAGCCGAGTCGTCTATTCCAGCCGGTTGAGATCAAGTACGAGGAGGACCAGCTGCGGAAGGAGTTCTTCCGTGACCATCCTTGGGAGCTCGCGAGACCGCGAATCGTCCTCGAGACTACCGGCAAGGATTTCCAGAAATATGATTGGAGCAGCATCCAGCAACCTGGAAAGAGATTGGATGGCGAGAGGTTCGTATTCGAAGAATTCACGATGCACACCATCATTCCCGTATATAGATATGCTCTCTGTAGCTACGAACCAGTCCGCTGACGTCTATGGTCTACCAGTGTCGTCCAACGGCAGCTCTGGCTCCTTAACAATACACCGGACATAACAAAGAGTGAAGCGTACGATATCGCACGCCGTGAATTCTACAAGCTCCGTCATCAGGAAGATATTGAGCGGCGAGTAGCGGCCGAGGAAGCGGAAGCGACCGGAGCCACCTTCGGTCCCACCATGCTGGAAGTTGGAATGGAGCTGGAGAACCAACAGTACGAACGCTGGAAGCAGTGGGCTAAGATGGAGGCGCAAGTGCAGGACCAGAGGGCGGCGGCATTTGCCGGTGCACCGGAGACCGCAGCGGCTGATGACAGTTTTGGCGTGGAGTCTTTGGAGGGCGAAGCGTCCGAGGAGAAAGCTGAGCAGCAGGCCTAAGATAGACGGACAGGACCGGATTTTCATTCCCTACCATCACACTTGCTATCCATGACGACCCGTGTCAATGTATATTACAAAGTATGTACCATTTACAGGTTTCAGATTCCCCGTTCATCTCTGGTTCGTGTGGGACGCATTGGAATCCATAAAAAGATAGACTATTGATTTCATCTCAAGTTCATTACTAAAAGAAATAACTTGTAGATGCCCTCATAAGAGCAGTTCCAAATCTCATATACATCGGGTCCAGAAATTATGCGCACTTGATCCAGGAGAAATGTGGAGCTGAGTTCGTTAGCATCCAATGACTTTAGCCCCCAGGTTTAACTAGGAACCCGGTGGCATCGACCCTAGGCATACGTTTGACGAATATAGCGGTCCTGGGAAATGAAAGGAACAAAGCCCAAAATGCATATATACGCGAGATGACGGGATCTAGGTCAAATTCCTCATAAAGCAAATATCTGGTTCTTTATTAATTAATAAGTATGTTTGCTAAGTCCCAGTAGGTAATTCAGCCTTATATGCAGCCATGTGGGATCAGACGAAAAGATATGAGGAGCTATCAAAGTTTTAGGCGGATTTATCTATAAAAGATCGCGAAATTCCCCTGCCCATTGCTCTTCCTTCTCAGTACTGTTCAGTGCTCTAGTCATCATCTAGGTGTGTTCTATTGCTTCCGGGTGCCACTCGATTGCTTTCGCGCTCTAATTTCTTCAGCTTTCCCCTGTCCGCTTTCCACGGCCCAAGACCTTCCAAGTGTTATGGAGTGAAATTCATTACCCTTATACTTTTACCTAGATATACTCGGAGCTCTTCCGGGATCAGCAGTCACCTAGCTCGAACATACCTCAAGAGATGTATAGCCAGGTTTCTTAGGCTGTCATACAAAGAGCGTGGAGCCAGCATCCGAAGACCGGCCCTCGGGAGAAACTGCCAAATATCATAGTCAACCAGGTCTTATGGTCCATTCCACTAGTGGACCGTGAGACCTAGTGGCAGGAGGAATGATGAGACATGTGGGATGTGATATACCACCTCAACGGTCTCGAGTTTCGTCTGGACTAGACCAGGCGTGGTGCCCGAGAGGGTGAGGCGTTTCATGGAGCAGAATGAAACGGAACAACCTGGATCTGGAGGGGCCCACGGCCACGTTGAAACCCAGAAGTCAATGGCTGCAGCTCCGTTGATTCAGATGCAAACGCAGTCCAGCATGCATGCCAATATGGCCCGATGACCGCTGCAGGTCTCACCAGGCGGTCGTCCAGAGTTGAATCGGCGCAGATCACGTGCACCAACCGTCTGCGGTCCCTGCCGAGTCAGCACAGCAGCCGGCGAATGGGCGGCGGCGGCGCCGCGCCGGCCAGCGCCGTTACCCGTTCCTGAGGCACAACGGCCGGGATCATCCCAGGCGCTGGCGGCCTCTATCGCCATGATACACGTCTGTCGGCCCCCCGGCGGCTCCCCAGACCCCCCCGGATCCAAAGCAGCCCGCCGCCATATCGGCTGTTAATCTGCAATCGACAAGGCAATCAGTAGCGGCTCCAGAAGCCGCGGTCTGCCGTCTGACTGCCGCTCTGTTCAGCAGCCCTTCGTCGCAGCCGTCCGGGTCTTACTCCGGAGGTCCTTGCACCCCCTGTCAGCTTGGACCACCAGAATACCTCTACGTTCACATTCTTTGGAACTTTAAGGGTCCCTCTGACTTAATCCTGGGAGCCCTTCCCGCGTGCAATCCTCGAGTCCAACCGACGTTGAAGGAGCCAAGGCCGTGCTCGTTCCTTTGACTGGTCCTCCTGCCCGCCAAAGTTCGGGCAGCCAAATCTTTTATCCAAAAAGTCCCTACACCTAACAACACTGCAAATGGACTGACTGATAGTCCACGACCTTGTCGGGCTCGAAGTTGTACTTCATAGACGTTTTTCGCCATTTGCAAGTCTCTCATACTGTACATGCAGCACTCCTCGATGGCTCCTCCCTGCCTTTCGACCTAACAGGCCAGTCGTGAGCCGATTATGCCGCATCGCAACCTCGATCCGGCCCCTAGGCACGAATTGACCCCTTGGAGGATCCGCTGAGATTTTGCAAGCGGTCCGGTCACCAGAAACGCACCCGTGGACTGTACGTTTGAGTGGGACGCCCGGCTGATAGCCGTCTCCGTCGTCGTCAGTCATGCTTTCCGCCATGGCCCTCCCGGAGGACACGATCAGAATCCCGCGATTCTACCGTAGTGAAGCGACTGATAACGATAGAGCCAGGGCGATCCGAGAACGAAGCTGCCCTCCACCGACTTTGAAACACAATGGAACCTCCCGCTATGGAGAAGCCACGCGGACGAATAATACCGGTGGAGATGATGGCAGCAGCAGAAATCACATTGAGCCAAGACATCTCACGCCGGAGGAGACCATCGAGCTCGCCCGTCGAGCCGTCGAAAATGGGATTCTCGAGACCAAACGTTCGCTGGCCGGGAGTGAGGCCGTCAGTGACGTGGTGCGGCCAAAGCTGACAATTGATCTGGGCTATTCAAACATCGGTCGGATTCCAGAGTCAGTGGTGGATATCATCAAGGATGAAGTTGAGAGGTATACCATCTCCTCACAGACGTTATTGCGCGAAGATAATGCTTCAGTCGCATTCGACTGCTTTCCTTGCTTGTGAACCACGCTCTAACATTCAGCAGGCTCTCTCTGTCGAATAACCACATCTCTCACATCCCATACCGCTTCGCAGAATGTTCTCATCTTCGTTACCTGAACATTCGGGCAAACAATTTCCGTGAATTTCCCCAGGGGGTTCGTAAGGAAGTTGCGCCTATTTCTCAGAAATCAGGGCTGACGCAAAATAGGTGTTGAAACTGCCTCTGCTGGAAATTTTGGATCTGAGCCGGAATAAGATCAGCAAGATCCCCGAGGAAATTCGGCAATTGAAGTCGCTGCGAGTGTTCTCGATTATGCAGAACCGCCTTGATGACTTGCCCACCGGACTTTCAGAAATGAACAAGCTGCAGATTTTGAAAGTTGCCGGAAATTCTTTCAAATATCCTTTGCGACGAGTTCTGGAGACCAAGGAGGCAGAACTGGCCGATTTGCCAATGACAGATAACGAGAAGGAGGTTGCAGTCACTGCCGAGCTAAAAAGATTTTTGAAGAGTAGGCAACCCGTAGCAACACCGGATCCAGAAAGTGGGAGCGAGGCCAGGTATGGATCCTTGATATGATGTCCGTCGTTTGTTCTGGGTGAGCTAAACCGGATCGTACAGTGAACATATGATAGACACTCCCAAGCCCATCAAACGTGGAATGAATAGCCGCTTTCCGGTAATCCCTAGCACTGGTGATGGTCCCGCAGACCCAAGGTCACCAACTTTTTCGAGGCCTCCGCCAATTCCAATGAGATCTCACTACCGTATAGCATCCGGCCAGAGTTCCACAGCCCAGAACGGCAGCCATCAGCGACCTGGTATTAGTCCTATCTCCGGGCCTAATGAGCGCAATCGAAGTAACAGCGAGGGTATCATCCAGTCCTCCATCGTCGCGAGGAGTAAGCGTATGGGGGTGATCAGCAGGAAGAACACTGACCTGGACACACTGGACGAGGGGCGACCGTATCGCAACAGTCATCTGCGCGGTCTCAGCCATGGCTCTCTCTTGAAAACAAAACCTTCCAATCAGGCGAGCGGCGGCAGCAGTTCCTCAAGTCCGAGTAGCCCGAGGGAACGGAGGCGGTTGAGAGATGGCTTTGTTCATCGAATGTCAAGCTTGCCTGAACACAGGAATGAGGGAGAGACCAGGGGGCCAATCACTGAAGGTGCAAAAGGGATCTTGTACGCTTTGTTCCAGATCCAACCTCACATTTCCACTTTAATCAATGTTATCAAAGGCGACGATTCCAGGCGGAACAGTCTGGAGATTGTCTTCTACAATGCTTCCACTCACATGGATCAGCTCAACGAAGCTTTGGAGAACGCGGAGAAAGTCCAGCCGGAGAACACAGACTCTGTGAAGATGTCAAATGAGGCTGTCAAGCGAGAATGTGAGACGTGTCTGATGGCGTACATGCACGTCGGCACGCAGCTACGCAACAACATTGACAAAATCGTTGCCCACGGTGATGCACGCTACGTGCGCTCACTAATGCTCATGATATATGGTAGCTTGCTTGAGCTCCGGAACGCGTGTATCAGCCTCGGGATTCCACTGCAGACGCAGAAACAGGGCACCAATAATTTGACAGATAAGCGTCCTGTACCAGAGACAACCCAGGAAGGGGTTGGAGGCGACCGCCATGTCGGGCCAGCAGTTACTCCCACGAGAGAACGCCCTCAACCCATGCGCCGGCTTCGAAGCGATATCACGATTCAGCATTCTCACGGTACATCTGCAGTGTCATATCCTCCTACTCCGAGCTATCAAGCTCCAGCCAGCTCCCCCGGTTTTCCTCCAAGCTCCTCCGTGCCCCTCAACTATGGCGGACGGAGTCGGTCCAGTAGCAGATCCAATACCCTTTGGAATACGTCAATACCGTCGTCGCTCGCAACTCCCCGTTCAGGGGAGTCATTTCCTTCGATACCAACCTCAACCGTAAGCCGCATCAATCCGGTCACCGGCTTGGATGAGCTGGAAGAGGAGCGGATATTTGAGAAAATATTTCACCAACTCACTGCAGCCTATACCGCAGCTCTTCAAGCACTACCTCTGGCTCGTCGTCAGTTTACAAGATGTCTCGAGCTGGCAGAGGAAACTCGAGAGCCTGAAGAGATTCGAAGGCTCTGGAGCAATTTGATCCGTCGTTGCCGCGTGTGCTTGGATGCTTCTGAAGCGCTTGGTCTCCGTCTCTCAAACATGAGAGTGAAGGAACCAGGTGGTGGCATGCGCAACCAGCGTGAATTCTGGCAGCTCTGCAAGGCTTTCATGCAGTCTTTCGTTGATCTCGTGACGGATATGCGAGATGCGAGAAGTATGCAGCTTCTCCCATCTGATATAATCATAATGCTCCGTCCCGTTCAAAAGGCGAGCAGAGAAGCTGGCAGGTTGATTGAGGCTTCACCATGGTCCTATCTTGCCGACATGAATTCGGCGAATCCCCCTCCTAACATTTACGGCCCGCCTCTGCAGACGCAGCACTCACAACATCACCCATCCGTATCGGCCCCTGGGCTTGTATCACATACTGCCTCCGCCAACTCCAGCGCTTCTCCCCAATCTGTACCTCTGCCAGCGACGCCATTGAGTGCTGCTCTCGGTCCTGCAGCTCAAGCAACTGTGCCATCTACACCTGCAAGTGCGTACAGTGAAAAATTCTTTGCAGGAGATGTATTTCAGAGAGCCGATACATTACTTTCGATGCAAAATCAAGCACCATTCTTCAATCGGCGGTGATTTGGCACAAAGAAAAAAGGCCTTTCGTCGCTAATCTCCATGCCTCCGCAATCTCTCTCATTGGCATATATTGCCTGCTACAACATAAGTTTGTTCACCTTCGCTTCCCCTTGGCCTTCGATGAACAAATGGTTCCCATGGTCTACTATATTCTGTTCACAACCTTCAGCGCTTTCTTATCGGGTGTTCAACAATGTCAACTCCAAAATTTACTTCTCCATGTCGACTAACATCGCATCTTCACGATCTTGCCACACGATCCAATCATATCTCCCAAGAATCATCAGTCAGGTTTTTGACATCCTGCAATGTCATTCTACCTCTTGTTTTCTATGTTATCGCTGGGGATGTCGACGGTGTTAATGGCTTAATCTGCTCATAGCTTGCATTGTTTTCGTTTCGTTTTCTGGATTTTCTGGGCAATGCAAGGTCTGGTTACTTGACATTCGAGGGCTGAGTATGTACGGTTTCTGTGCGCAACTTCTATCTCTTTTGTTGCATCACTTTTTGTTTTTCACGGGACGTCATGCATGGACAGGAGCAGAGAATTTCATTGTTGTCTTTTCATTTCTTTTTTATTTTGATTAATGCTCTGTGAATCTATAAAAGTGCAAAGCAAGAAATATATATATAATGGTGGCTTTCCAGTTGCTCGGTTTCTCAGCGCCGTGCTCTACCAGGTCTTGAATTCAGGAGTATAAGTTCCAGGAAAGTGAGACTAAAAAGGAGTTCGATCTTAGAGGGTTGTCTTTTATATACATATATGTATCGTGCTCTCCGTTGATCATAATTAGTCTGACCGGGGTGTCTGCTTGTTCTGTGTTTCACAATGCAAAATGTACATACATGTATGTACTTAAATACTGAGCAGTGTCATAGTCCGTACATTATTCGAATTGAGAAGTGAGATATAGGGAAAGTGAAGAGGAGTGTGGATGGAAATTGGTCCCATTGAACTGTATTGTACATATAGCATGTAGTACTTATATAGATAACATTACAGTCAGTGTGTATCGGAATTGGCTGTTTCTGACCATCGATACATACATTATATGGAATCTCGCTCTGGAGTTAACGATCCTTCATATCTATCTGTAGGCTACAAGCAAGCTATGGATGTCGGCTCAGGGTAATAAATATTAGGACTAGCTAAGAGTCTCATATAACAACACAGGTGGGTGAACTTGAGGTTTTTCTTTGTTTGTTTGCAGCATGGTGTCCTCTTGAGACGTTACGGGGGGAGATTTCTTGAAATAGTAGTAGACGTGGTATCTTGTCCTATTTTCTTTATCTAGAACAATTGTCTAAAGGTCCCAATTATTACTCCCGATTCTTCCGATAGTAAGAATATATCCATCGACGCCAGTTAGACTGCGACAACAACGTCCCGTACATAAGCGAACATCTCCCGCGGCTTATCTGCCGCAACGAAGTGGCCTGCCCCCCGGAACAAGTGGTACGTCAAACCGCGCTCTGAGATCCAGGTGCCTGCTACCTGAGGTTCGTCCGCTGTATCCGCATCATAGGAACGAGTATCCTCTTCTTCCTCTTGTCGAGGGCGGACGGGTCTGGTCTTGGACACTGGGGCGGCATCGTCGCGGAAAAATGCGCGGCTCGGTTTCTGGGAGAATCCACGCGCTCCATTCCAGGTCATGTTCTGCAGACAGAGCTCGACGCCGAAGTGATTGATCAGCATGTCGTATTCGCCCTGGTAGAAGTGCAGGGAGAGGTTGGCGCCTGTGGTCGAGGTTAGGGTTGGGAGTATGGAGTAGGCGGGTGGGACGGGCTGGGTCGGGGACGTGAGGAGGGTGGAGAGGATGTTGGAGTTGCAGGGGGTGAAAGGCCTGGTCTTGTTGCTGCTCCTCTTGCTGCTGCTGGAAGGAAGGATATTGAGCGCGGCTTGCACATCTGCGCGGCTGAAGTACGAGGCGAGCAGTGGGTCTGCGTCGATTGTTCCACAGTCGTGTTTGATGTTGTACACGTCGAAGCAGGCCTTGCCTTTGCCGAAGGCGGGGGCCGTCTGCATGTAGTCCATGGCGGTGGGGAAGGTCGCGCATGGTCCGTAGCAGCTCGAGTTCAGGATCGAGGACTTCACTTGCTCCGGCGTGACGGGATGGATGTTGCACGTCCCATTGAGGATCGGCTCGAGGTCACGGCGGAACAGGAGGCTTTGGTCGCGCTTGAAGTTGAGATTCCCTGGATTGCCAGGGATATGGATCACACCTTTGGGCGAAAAGGTATTTGCCTGCTCCATGACCTGATCAAAGCCACAGATGGCGTCCGCTTCGGAGAAAGCGTCGAGGATATCGTCAGGGATTCCGAGAATCGAGCTCTGCGATCTGAGGTAGCTCCCCGTCGCCACGGAGGACATGGCTGCGTTGTTCCCAAACGTGCCGTCGCCCAGGGATATGGATTTCAGATTTACCGGGAGCGAATCGTGATTGTCCATGATTTTGGAGGCGAAATAGGGGATATAGATCCCGGCATAGGATTCACCCATCATATGGGTCCGCTTCCCAAGTAGCTGCGGGAAGAGCTTGTAGAATGATCCGAGCCATGCATAGAAATCCGACGTCACGCGAGCGTTGTCCTTCACCGGGTAGGGTTCGCTCGCAGTCGAGAAGCCAGTCCCGACTGGTTGGTCAATATAGAGGACGTGACCCAGCTTCGTCCAAGAATACGGGTTCGAGGTCAGCGTTGTGTTTCCGACAAAGGAAATAGGGCCGTTGGCCGTTGCCATTCCGATCAAGGACGAGCAGCCGGGGCCTCCATTAAACCACACTATGAACCCATTATTAGCCCATCTCAGATCTCATGATCTTGTAGATCAATCGATATGCAGAGTTCTTACTGATGAGATTATCGCCGTACACAGGATCCTCCGCCTCGAATAGCCAGAAGAAGAGGGAGTTCCCGACAGCCGTTCCTGGGACGGGGAGCCGGCCAGCCCAGCTACGAGGCAAGGAGGGACCATCAGGAAGCGAATGAACTTCAAAGCGTGATGCGTTGAAGACCGGATCGGGAAGATGAGGCGTAACTAACTCGGGCACAGCCCGGGCAAGCGACACGAGGGAAAAGAGAGTGGTGAAGTTCATAATTTCCAATCTCTTGGTATTTGAAACCGAAGCAAAGAGCTAGAGGAAAAATACAATGAAGATCCAACAAGAAGAAGTAGAGAAACAAGAACGAAAAGAAATCCGGATATGTCAATTCATGAAACAGATGCAAAGAGGCATATCACCGGCCAGCGGCGCTGGTGACCCGCTGAGCGTCAATAGCTATTCGTAAATAAAGCCAGAATAAAACTCATGGCGAGTGAAAAGGCCCCGCGACCGTCGTTTGCCGTGGGGAGCCATCATGGATTATTATGCCCGCTGGCACGGGAGTCAGTACAAGGGGCCTCCATTGGACATGCAATGATGTACCTCAACGGCGGTATGTAAACAGCAGCAGCAGCAGCAGTGTCTTGTGGTGAATGTCCACTGCACCAGTGAGCTGCAGATGCTCAGTGGTTTGAAATGCAGGTTGCCTGGCTGCCCAAGACCTCGCGGAGCTTCAGAAGGGAGCAGCGGGCACAAGGGAAACATCAGCGGCAGCTATCATGTATGAAGGGCGGGCACACTGACACAAAAGCGACAAAGGAAAGGACAAACAGATGGATCTATAAAAAGCCATCAAGACTGGAACAAAACTGGCCACCTGGCACAAAATTCCTCCACCAATACTTCCAAGTGGCGGAAACAGACAAGGCGACCCTGGGACTGTCGAGCTCCAGTTCCGCGCTGAGGACACTTTGCATCTCTCCGCAGCGGAGGGCGGTCCTGATGCCAAACACACCCGGAAGGGGCATAACGTAATCCACAAGCCACCCGAACACCCAACCGAGCCGAACACCCCTCCCATCCACGTCTCCTATACAGAAATCTATGAATTTCAACACGTCACCATGCCACCAAAAATGCATATAAATTTGCAAAAATTAGTTAAGCAAGAGGGGAGAATCTCATTGGCAATATCCACTTTGAAAAATAAACAAATCCCTCATATTTGTGAAGCAGCATATCTTTATGATGTTTCTCTTGTCACTCTATATGACTGACTTCACAGCCGTGTTGCAAGGACTGAGAAACATGCCAATGAGCATAAATTGACAATTACTGAAGAGAATATGCTTCTACAATGAATATTATCTTTGGATAGACATGGAGCAGCTCCTTGGCCAGCCTCTGTACAAGATATGACTAATATTCTTTTTGAATGCAGTCCGCAGATACTCCATACCATGTTGGCAAGAACTGTCAACAGAACCCTGAGTGCAAGGGTTAATGAGCAGCCAAGAAAGGAAAAAGGATAATCCGCTACCGGGCATGTCAACAACATGATGCGACATGGCAATGACATGACAAGGCATGTTGGCAACATGATATATAACATGTCGATGACATGATATAGCAGGACGATGACATGATATGGCATGGCAGTGACATGAAAGGAAAGGAACATAAAAGGAGACTCTTGCCCAGGCATGTATCTAGTCTACCGCGTCTTATTCTCATACAGATCTTAGGATCAATATAGGGAATCTACTTGTTACTCTCGAAGTTCCTACCGAATCCGCTCACATTAAGAAGCCTACGGGTTATCCAGTTACCTGTCAGGTTACCGGATTACCCTATATTTTGACAAGAACTGGGTCTACAACTTTATCAACTGCCATAAAGAGCTAAAAACATGATATTTGCAAAGATACAATCATCAGTGTGCCAAATGTAAGGATCCAAAAATTATTCATGAGTGGTTTGAGCTGTAACGACAGGCCTAGATAACTAGACCTAAAACGGCCGTTGGTTTATCTTGAAGACAAGAAACAAGGGGGTGAGCAGTATAATAGTGAGAATAAGCCTGTGTTACTAGCAATGTCTATTTGACAGGTTGCTATGTGAGTCGACCACGGGGGTCGGAATCTGTCTGAAAGGAGCGTTATTACATACATGCTGTCTTCCTGAGTCTCTGAGGTCTGTGAAATGGGCTCACAGTCTTGGATCATTGGATCAGTAGGATTCTGAACTGATCCTCTAATCCCCGGATCAGTTGGATCAGTATGCCGAGAGTTGATCGCACTGATCCAGTCACATGACTATCCTGGAAATAAGTAATTCCGTCCTCCGACTAGGATCTGGCGATGCCTTTGTAACAGTAAATAAGACGCGGTAGACTAGATACATGTCTGAATAGATGGTCCTATTTATCTCCAACCTCATCATGTCACTGCCATGCCTCTTCAGGTCGGTGCCCCGCAATATCCTGTCACTGACATGCTATATCATGTCATCAACATGTTGTATCCTGTTGTCAGCAGAACCCCAGGACAAGGGTTGAAACAAGGCAACTCGAAGGAGAAAAGATAACCCAGACCGATCATGTCTGAGGACATGAGGAGAAAAGTAATACCGAACTGAGCAGGTCTAGAGACATGATATTGCAGGTCTAGGGACATGATATTGCAGGACAAGGGACAGGACAGGATGGACATAAAAAGGGCTGTATATCCAAGCATGTATCTAGTCTACCGCATCTTATTTAAAAAGCAGATCTTAGGATCTATAGGGAATCAACTAGTCTCTCTGTGGCTCCTATCTATTTCACTCACATTAAGAAGCCTTATATCAACTTCTAGTCAGTTGATACCCCTATATTTTGACACCTGTCACTGACATGGCATGTCATGCTGTTGACATGCTCGGCTCAGATTATCTTTTTCCCTTTCACTGCTTTGTGCCAACTCTTGCACTCAGGGTTTCGTTGATGTGACGGCGCCCAGTCATAGTATTATTAGCTAAAACTATGGTAGCTTGTCATACAGAATCAAAAGCATGGAGAAGAAAAAGAGAGAAATCATGGCATCGTGGGGTGGTTGATATCACCAAGTAGTC